>BNJT01001587.1_pt1:325000-787500 | contig 1630271 bp, 2602 predicted proteins | sample 8540491 | NCBI WGS metagenome assembly BNJT01 (sample SAMD00202455, study PRJDB9452) | human saliva metagenome | host: Homo sapiens
TTTCTTAATACAACTTCTCCTTCAATAGAAATAACAAATTCATTTCTTAGTGTAGAAGCAAGTTCATGTAATTCATTATTTTTTTCACCAGAAAAGACACATTGTACTACACCCATTCTATCTCTTACATCTATAAAAATTAAATTACCCAAGTCACGTCTTTTTACTTACCCAACCTTTTACTACTACTTTCTTCCCAACATATTTTTCATCAATGCGCCCTGCATATTCTGTTCTTCCGTATGCACTCATTACTTTTTCTCCTCTCAACTTTTCTTCTAAATATTTTATAATATTTTTCTCTTTTCACAGTTTCTTGATTAAATGACTCCATATCTTTTTACAACATATTCACCATTTTCTAATTCACTTTCACCTATTATTATAGAAAGTTTCGCTTTGTAACGATCAGCAATCTTCATCTGTGCTTTCATTTTTCTTATCGAAATAATCATTTTGAGCTTTGTATCCTGCTAAACGTAAATCATTCGTAAGTTTTTACCGCTGCATCTCCAGCTTTTTCCCCCATTGACACAACAAATAAATCAATTGTATCATCGATAGGAAGTGTGATGTTCTCACTCTCTAACGCAAGCAATAATCTTTCTATACTTAAAGCAAAACCCGATACCTTTTTATCTTCCGGTCCTTCTAGTAATTTTACTAAACCATTATATCGACCACCACCGCAAAGAGTTTTTAATTCTACTTCTGGGTTATCTATCATAATCTCAAATGCTGTATGAGTATAGTAATCCAGACCACGAACTAAATTATGATCTATTTCGTACTTGACACCTAGCGCATCTAAATGTCTAAGTACTTCTGCAAAATACGCTTTTGATTCTTCTCCTAAATACTCTAATAATCTTGGTGCTGTTTTTATAAGTTCATGCTCAGCGTCCACTTTTACAATCCAATATTCTCATTGGATTTTTTTATAAAGACGATTGTTACAATCTTCATCGAACTCATGGATTCTAGGCTCAAAATGTTTAATCAATGCTTCATTATATGCTCTGCGCTCTTCTGGATTTCCAAGCGAATTAATACTCACTTTAATATTTTCAATTCCAAACATTTTATATATGTTATACGCTAAACTAATAACCTCTGCATCAATTTTGGGGCTTTCATCCCCTATAACTTCAACTCCATATTGAACGAATTGACGGTAGCGCCCTTTTTTTGTTTTCTTTCATATCTAAACATCGGTCCTAGATAGTATAACTTCTGTGGTTGAATTGTTTTGTGCAAAAAAAGCTTTATTTTCTATATAAGAACGAACTGTTCCCTGCTGTTCCTTCTGGTCTCAAAGTTAAAGAACGATCACTTTTATCCATAAAAAGTATACATTTCTTTTTGGACTATATCTGTTGTATCCCCAACACCTCTACTAAAAAGTTCAGTAGACTCAAACATAGGTGTTCTTATTTCTTCATAACAAAAATCACTACTTATTTTTCTTAATTTTTCTTCAATATATTGCCATTTTCTACTTTCCTCAGGCAAAATATCTTGAGTTCCTCTAGGCATTGATATTACCATATTAAAGCTCCTATCATTACTTAATTACTTGTTCTATTAATGTACTCTAATATAAAAAAATCGCCCCTTATAGTCATTTGACTACATGGGACGATTGCTAATTTCGTGGTGCCACCCTAATTTATATCAGAATACTGATATCTCATTTAAAATCTTTTTAAGTTTTTGCAAAAAGTGTTTCTTTATCTCAATCATTTATATTTAATCTTTCAGCCCAAAAGGATTAAACTCTCTATAAATAAAAACATGAAATAATATCTTTTTACTTTATAATTGTCACAGTTTATTTAAATATATTATACCAAACTTACTATATTGTCAAGATATTACTAGATATTTTTGTATACTATTATTTTTAAATTTTTAAAAATGAAAATCCTCTATCTTGATTTTTTTATTATTAAACAGTATAAAATAAGGAATACATAGACAGAAGAAAGGAGCCTCAATATTATTGAAAAATTTATTTCTATTTTAATACCAATTTTATCAATATTTTTTTACTAGTAGGAGGAACATATTTCTACATCAATTATGGTAGTAAAAAAATATTAAAGAGGAACACTCCAAGTATTTGGCATTAATAAATGATAATCATGGTTTTACGGCCGGATTAAAAGGGTTAGAATCTCTTACTACAGAAAAAGCAAAAGAAACTTTAAAATATATCAATCAAGAAGTAGAAATTGCAAGCGATTTGAAAAACATTGATGATCAACTTAAAAAAATACTGATATAGATTTTGCCAAAGACTTACTTGAGGAAGCAAAAAAATTAGATACCAATAAAGTTTTTTTGACAAAAGCCATTTCATATTTTTAAAACTAATATAGAAAAACTATAATAAAGCTAAAAAAATGAAATTGAAGAATTAGATGAAACAGCGAATAATTTAGATGAACAAATAGAAAAAAATTGTCAACAAATATCATTTTTGATTATAGTAATATTCGTGATGCTTTACTCGACTTAAATAACAAAAAAATAAAGCTGCACACACTCGCGATGGCAAAAAGAAAAAAATACGAACACAAAAAAATAAAGAAGATTCTAGTACTAAAAAAACCTCTTCAAAAACCTAATACTCAAATTCATCCACGTATTGTGGGTCAACAAGTGCCAGAAACATACAATACTATTAGATTTACTCAAGAGGGCAGTACAAGTCGAAATATTATAGAAAACGAATTAAAAGGTGACATAGCAAACTTCACTAATGAACAAATAGACGAAGCTATTGCGAGATACAACGCAAAAATAATGGTTAGCAATTTGCTAACCATTATTTTTATTTTTCTACAGCAATTACTTCTATTTCTATATTACCGTTTAATGGCAAAAGCTGCAACCTGAAAAGCTGATCTAGCTGGCAATACATCATTAAATTGCTCAGCGTATATTTTATTAACTTCAACAAAAGTCAGAAATATCTTTTAATAAGACTAATGTTTTTACAACATGATTCATCGAACTTCCTGCTTCTTCCAATACCGCTTGAATATTTTTAAATACTTGTTTAGCTTCTTCTAAAACCCCACCCTCTACTAACTTTCCAGTTTCAGGGTTAATTCCTAGTTGTCCAGAACAAAAATAAGTTCTCCCACTTTATTAGCTTGAACATATGGTCCTATAGCCTTAGGTGCTTTTTTTCTGTATTTATTTTTTAATTTTTCATTTTAATATTCTCCTTTTTATTATTACCTTAATTTATTTTTATCACATTAAGCGCTTTATAAATAACTATATAGCTTTATATTAGAATTAAAAATTATTTTACTTACAAAAGGGCTGTATAATAAATCCGGAGCATGTTTTTCTATGCCCCGGATTTTATTATACACTAATATAAAAAGAAACCCTATCTAATTAATAGGGTTTCTTAATATCTCTATTTAAAATTAAAAGTACAACTACGTTAGCTGCTTGTGGTCCACGTGCACCATCTTCAACTTCAAATTCTACTTTATCGCCTTCTTTTAAAGTTTTAAAACCATCTTTTTGAATACTAGAGAAGTGAACAAATACATCTTTTTCACCTTCTACTGCGATAAATCCAAATCCTTTTTTTCTTCGTTAAACCATTTTACTGTACCTTGTTTCATAAGTTACAATCTCCTTTTATTTTTAATTTATTATCAATAATCAATCGTATTCTTGCTGGCAAAGATAATAAATAAAATAAATGGGTCTTACTATCGTTCACTTAAAAACTTAAAATCTGTATTACAATTATTACTATATCTTTTATTGACTTTAGTAATTATAACTTATATTACAAGTATAAGCAAATAAAAAGACTTTTTTTATCTGTAAATCTTAATCCTAATAATATTTAATCAGAAAAATTTATTAGATTATAAACCTCTTGAAATTATAAAAAAACCCCTAAGGGCTTTTATAATTTTAAAATTCTTCATCTTCACTCGTGATATTATATTTCGATACTATTCCATCATTATCAAAATCATAAACATCTTCATTTTCTTCCATATCTTCCTCTTCTACAAGAGCATCAACTTCATCATGAACATCTTCTTGCTCATCTTCTCCTAATTCTTCTAACTCTTCATCATCAATTTCAAATTTTTTTGAACACTTGGTTCAACAAAAGTTTTAATATCTTCTACAAAATAAACTATCGCGAAGTTTCCAACTTCCATCTTCTACACATACAAAAACGTCCATCTAAGTTTAAATCTGTATAAAAATACGCTGCTTGTGATGAAAATTCTTCTTCATCAACACCTCTTAGAGGCTTAATATAATCTAGAAAATCATAAATATTTAATTTTTTTCAATATTTTTCTTCTACCATATATACATAGCATAAGTCAACTAATGACATTGCTTTTACTTGTTCTGTGCTTAATTCATTTAATTTTTACCATCTATAAAAATAATTCCCTTCATCAAAATATATCTACATTTTTTTCCGGAGCTGAAACCCCTGATTAATTCCAAAGCATTTCTTAAAGTTATTTTTTTACTGCTGTTATTAACGCTAAATAACTTTGTGTTTGTTCTGCATTCTCTGTTATAACTTTATTGTTATTGTAGAACTTATGGAATGCGCTCGCTAAATTCTGCAAATAGTTGCATATTCTGTGCGGCTCATAATTAGTTGCCGCTTGCGCCACTATTTCTGGATAATAGGCCAATGTTTTTAGTAATTCTACTGAATATTCATCTGTTAACAACTCATAATCACATTTATCTAAATTATAATTTCCTTGTTCTGCTGCTTGGCGTAAAATTGAACAAATACGCGCATGAGCATATTGAACATAATATAGTGGATTATCACTTGATTGTTCCTTAGCCACAGCAAAATCAAAATCTAAGTGACTATCCGCACTTCTCATTACTAAGAAATATCTAGCTGCATCTGCTCCTACTTCATCAATTAGGTCGCGAAGAGTAATAGCCTTACCTGTTCTCTTACTCATCTTAACTACTTCACCATTATTTAAAAGTTGTACCATTTGCATAATAAGAACTTCTAACTGATCAGCCTTATATCCCATCGCAACAATACTTGCTTTAAGACGAGCGATATAACCATGATGATCAGCTCCAAGTACATCTATTAATAAATCAAACCCACGATCTAGTTTATTTTTGTGGTAAGCAATATCACTTGTTAAGTATGTAAGTGAACCATCAGCTTTAATAAGAACACGGTCTTTATCATCACCTGTTCCTAGTGCTGTTGTCTCTAACCAAAGAGCTCCATCCTTTTCATAAACAAATCCTTGTTCACGTAAAGAAGCCATAGCTTTATCTACTAATCCATCTTCATATAGTGATTTTTCACTAAAATAAACATCATACTCTAGACCAAAATCACCTAAATCCTTTTTAATATTATCCATTTCATACGCAACCGCATAGTCACGAATAAAACTCTCTAAATCTTCTCTTTCTAGTAATGAATCTGAAAAATTCATCTTTTAATTTTTTTGTCCTAATACTTTTTATATCTTCTCCATGATATGCATCTTCTGGCATTTCCGCTTCTAATCCCTAAAAGCTTGTTTGTAACGAACTATCGCTGAAATTACTAAGTTATTAATTTGGTTTCCTGCGTCATTTATATAATATTCACGTGAAATATTATATCCTGATTTTTCATAATTCTAGCTAATGAATCTGAATATGCGGCATTTCGAGCATGACCTACATGAAGAGTTCCTGTGGGATTAGCCGATACATACTCTAAAAAGAACTTTCTTACCTTGCCCTGTATTATTTTTCTCCATATTTACAATCATCTACTAGAATTTTTCTCAATTATACTTTCCTAAACTTGATTTTTTTAACATAAAAGTTAATAAATCCTGGTCCTGCAATCTCTACCTTCTCTACCGCATCATCCGCAGGAATATTTGCTATTATTTCCTCGGCAATAACTCGTGGATTTTTTCTCAATACCCTCGTTAATTGCATTTGCAACATTAGAAGAAAAAAATCACCATTATCAGTATTTTTTTAGGTGTTTCTACATAGATATCAACTCCATCTATTTCCAATGTTTTTCAAGGAATTTTTGTAGCAATTCTACTATTTTTGTTTTTTCACTAAAGTAACCTCCTTACTTAATTACCACTATTTTTCACTAATATTTTTCAATTTATTTTGTTGTTTTTTTCTTGATCAAAAAAATATATTATAAATAATCTCATGCATAACTAGATTATTTCTTGCCTGTTTATTTATTTTTTTACAAGCTGAGTATCTAATTTCATAATGCCATAAACCGTTGTATAGTCACTACTTTTTACGACTATATTCTATAGACATTTTTTTGAATTGTCTTTCTCTATACTAACACTTTCTTTCATTTTTGTCAATAAAAAAATTTTTTTATTTTTCTCATTTTTATCAATATATTGTATTTTTCATAAGTATTTGCTACTATATATTCTCCTACATACTTTTCTTCAAGTGCTTTTTCATTATCTACATATGTTGTTATTTTTTTATTTCCATATTTATTGTATACTTTCTAATTCTTCCTCTACTTCTAGCCACGAATTATTCTTTTCCTCTAGTTCCGAAGTTAATTTTTTAACTTTCCATTCCATTCCTGTGTTTTTTACCGCATCAGTATAGACCTCTTCTTTCATTAACTCTTCGTTAACTATTTTTAATCTTACTTTCTAATTCGTCAATTTGCACAATAAGTTCATCGCGAGTTCTCTCTAATTTTTCTTATACGACGTTTTTTTCTTCCTTACCTAAGACATAATCATTTACTTCTTTAACAACTACTTCAGCAATTTTTCTTCTTTTTAATCTCTTAGCAATTTTTCCTGCTCGCGCTTTTCCAAGTAGTAATCGTAATTTCCTAAGTATATATTATATCCCTCTTCTGTGATATCAAAAACTTTATTAGCTATTTTATTAATAAAGTATCTATCGTGGCTGACAAAAAGAATAGTTCCTTCGTAGTTTTCAAGCGCTTCTTCTAAAACTTGTTTACTAGTTATATCAAGATGGTTAGTCGGCTCATCTAGTATTAATAAGTTATTTTTTCTAGCATTAGTTTTGCAAGTTGCAATCTAGCTTTTTCACCACCTGATAAATCTCTTACGATTTTAAGAACATCGTCACCTCTAAATAAGAAGCGCCCTAGTACTGTTCTTACTTCCGCTTCTTTCATAAGAGGATACTCATCCCAAAGCTCATTTAAAATAGTCTTTGATGATTCAAATTCTGCTTGTTTTTGATCATAGTAACCTAATGATACTTTGCTTCCATATTGAATATTTCCACCAAGTTTTTGTTTTTGCAATAGTCTTAATCAAGGTAGATTTTTCCCTATACCATTTTTTTCCTACAATGGCTAGTCTGTCTCCTTTATAGACTGAAAAATTATATTTTTGACCTACTTGTTCCTCGTAGCCAACCTGTAAATCGTTAATTATTAGTACATCCCGTCCGCTTTGTTCTTTAATTCTAAATTCTATATTAGCTGCTTTATCATCTTTTCTAGGATTATCAATAATCTCCATCTTATCCAAGACTTTTTTTGGCGACTTTTTGCCATCTTACTAGTAGAAGCTCTAGCTATATTCTTTTGAACAAACTCTTCAAGACGTTTTATATCTTTTTGCTGACTAACATATTCTTTTAAATTCTTTTCGTAATCTTCTTCATATTGGCGTAAGAAATTAGAGTAATTCCCTACATACTTCTTCAATTTACCAAATTCTAAATTATAAACAACATTGACCACCTTATCAATAAAAATATCTGTCATGACTAACTATAACTATCGCTCCATTGTAAGATGATAAATAATTTTTCTAACCATGCAACATTTTTCCATATCAAGATGGTTAGTCGGTTCGTCTAATATTAATAAATCTGGTTCACTTAAAAGAAGTTTCGCCATTGATAACCTGGTTTTTTTCTCCACCAGAAAAAAAGTACTTATTTTTTATCAAAAACTTCTTTATCAAAAATCTAATCCATACAAAACACTATCTATTTTTACTTTTTATAATGATAATCTTTATGTGTTAAAACTTGATTTTTGCAATCTATCATATTTATCTAATAACCCTGGGTTGCTTTCTATATTTTCCGAAGTTAATTCATACGATATTTTCTCTAACTCTTTCTCAAGTTCTATAATCTCATTAAAAACAAGTTATCATTTCTTCATATATAGATAAATCTTCTCTTACTATGAATTCTTGTGATAAATAACCTATTGTTGTATCTTTTGAAACAGTTCTTTCTCCATTATCAAAAATCAATTTCACCAGAAATAATTTTTAGCAATGTACTTTTCCCCGCTCCATTACGCCCCACAATAGCTATTCTATCTTTATCATTAATTTCCATTTTCACATTAGAAAAACTTCATTAACTACGAAGTTCTTTTGTTACATTGTTTAACTGAATTAACACACTCTATCTCCTTTCTTTATTTTTTTCATTTTTCACCATAACTGAAATATTATATCATAATACACTTTAAAAACGCTAATATTCACAACACTTTTTCCTCACATTTTAGTTTTATTTTTAATTGATATTTATTCTCAGTTATTTTCTAGAAAGTCAATTTTTATTTTTTTATATTTCTAAATATAATTTTTATATAATTTTTATTTAAGTTCTACTTAATATCTTTTTTTAATAAACTTAATAAATACATCACTTTTTCCTGCACATAGTTATAAGAAAATATTTATTGTTGGTTTTTCTCTTTATTCTAACTTAGTATGCTATAAACTTGTTATTTTCCCATATTTTATTGTTACAAACTTATTAAAAATGTTATAATACAAATATAAAAAAATTATTATTTTTGGAGGAGTTTTTTTATTATGAAACTTAAAAAAATTATTATCAGTTTTTATAGCTGCAGGATTAGTTTTTACAGCAGCAGGATGCGGTAGCAAATCATCTTCAAATGAACCAGCTGACTTTTGTAGCAGGGGTATCACTAGATAAAACCATTAAAAGTTGATAAAGAAGCCGGAACTATTACAGTTCTTACTAAAGTTAATGGTAAATATTTTTAATGAACCTACTCGCCACAACTCTGTAGAACAAAGTGGAACAAATGGTGCTAAATCTGTTTTCACTGCATATGTTAAACCTGAAGATTTCTACAATGCTCTTATCGAAATCGGTGCTAAACCAGGGGAAAACATGACTATGAATAATGCTACTACTACTCACGTTGAAGGTACACCCTATAAAAGTTGAAGTAACTTGGAAAGGTGCTGGAAGAAACTATGATATAAATGAAGTAGTAAAAGATAGCAACGGTAAACAAATCAACTTCCGTTTCGGTGGGAACTTAGCTATGGCTAAAGAAAAATACTGGTTGCTTATCTTGTTTAGATAGCTGTCCAGTAGGTATTATCTCTAATGATGCTTATACTTATGGAGCGGTAGAAACTAGAAAAGAAGTTAAATTCACTGGTATTGACAATGTTCTTCCTGAAGATGGAACATATATCGCAACTATTTACAGTATAAAAAAATAGACACCTAACAATAGTCAGAGTTGAATCAATACTCTGGCTATTGTATAAATAAAAAGCTTAGGAGAGATTTAATGAAACGTTTAAGATTATTATTTTTATTTTACAAGTGTCGGTATCGCAATTGGATACTTCTTCGCATTTCTATTGTTCTTCTTTGTTCAATTTGAAATGTTAGCCGACCAAACTCTTGTTATATTTGTTTGGACAGTTTATGGAATTATGACCGGATTATATTTCAAACGTATTAATCGCAAATATACATTCTTTATTATAGAAGGTATTATTATTGGGACTGCTCTTATTACTGGGAAAACTACCACCTTACTTTATATAGCGCGTGAAGTACTACACGCTGGTAGCTTGAGTCAGATAAAAGTTCCTTTCTTAATTGGTTTAGCAATTGTCAACTTAATCAATATTTACATTATTATGACTCTTCCTAAATACCAAAAAGTTTACACTAAAGAAGAAAGAAAAGCTTTTAAAAAGAAAAAGAAGTTAAACTTAGTGACCTTCGTGAAGTAAACCCAGAAGAACTGAAAAAAGAAAAAGCTCAACGCAAAACAGCTCGTTATATCACTATCGCTGCTTTCGCTATTTTTCTTCTTAGTTTACTTTACTGTTCCAAGTTTCAAACAAGGTATTAATACAGCATTCGCTACTTTATCACAATTTGATACTAATGCAGTTATTGAATATTTACGAGGTTGGGGGAGCTTGGGCTGCTGTTGTTTCTAGTATCCTTATGGTTCTACAATCTGTTGCCGCACCTATTCCAGCATTCTTAATTACTTTATCTAATGCTGCAATCTTCGGCTGGGTTATTGAGCTATTCTTTCTTGGTCATCAGCTATGGTTGGAGCTGCTGTATGTTTCTACATTGCGAGAGGACTTGGTCGTGACGTTGTTGAAAGATTAACAAGTAAAGGAGCTATGGCAAGTATAGACGTATTCTTCGAACGTTATGGTGATAAAGCTATCCTTATCTGTCGTCTATTACCATTCGTATCATTCGACTTTTGTAAGTTATGCTGCAGGTCTTACTAACATGGGATTCTGGAGATTCTTTATTGCAACAGGGATCGGTCAACTTCCAGCAACAATCGTTTACTCTTATGTAGGCGGAACATTATCTGGTGGTGTCCGTAACTTGTTTATCGGACTAATGTGCTTATTTGCATTATCTATCGTTATCGGTATTATGCAAAAGGGTTTACAATGATAAGCATAAAAAGAAGAAGAACTTAAAGCTTCTGAAAACTAATAAATTCAAAAAGAATTCGAAGAAATCATAATTATTTCTTCGAATTCTTTTGTTCTTAATTTATATAGATAATCCTTTTTTGTGTTAGTCGTTTTTAAAAAGAAGAAATTCTCTAAATCGATAATTATCTCGTCTCCTTCAAAAATTCAACCTAGGATCTATGTATACCTCAAAATCATCAACCTCATATTTCATATAAGTATCTCTAATAAAGTTTTCTATTGTTGAAACCTCAACAGTTCTATTTACTCTACCACCTCAGCAAAAATTGCTCGTAATAGATACAAATTATCTGTTTTTTTATTTTTGTGCTTTTTAAAAATTGCTGTGCTTTTTCTGTAATTCTTATTTCCATACTATATACCTCTATTCTATCGCTTTTTAGCGATTCTACCATATTTACTTTTTTTAATCTTCTATGCATTATAGCCATAACAAATATTATTATTACTAATGTTACTCCAGTTGATAATGCATATACTGCAATAGGCACCCTACTACTAAACATCATAGTTCTACTTGCTAATTCTAATATTATTTTTTCAAGTATAGTCTGTACGCTATATAATTACCAATAACAATACCTATTATGCTCAAATAAAATATCTCCCTAAATACGTAAATTGTTACTTCACGCGGATAAAAACCAAGAACTTTAATTGTTGATAATTCTCTTTGACGTTCTGAAACATTAACATTTATTAAATTATAAAGCACCACAAGCGCAAGGGCTAATGAACATAAGACCATAACAACAACTATTATATCTAATCCACTAATAAAATTATCAAGATTTTTCTTGGATTTTTGAATTATCACTCACATTCGCTACATAAGGATTATCTTGAAGTTTACTCGCCATTTTTTCTACTTCATCCGAATTATTCATTTTTTTATTATAAAACTATTGTCAGAGTATGTTTTATCAAATACTTTAGAAAAAGTATTCTCTATCCATATATAAGATATTCCCAAAATAATTTTTATTAATAGCTCCTATCTTTAATGTATATTCTTTTTTTCATTTATAATGACTTTGAAATTATCACCTACTGATAAATTATATAAATAGGCTAATTTTTTTCATTTATTACAATGGAATCTTTAGGTAATTCTATATTACTTCTATTATCCATTAACGTTATATAATCTTTATAATTATTTCTATCTAAGGTTACTAATTGAGCTGTATCCAATACCTCATTATTTTTTCTACTGTAGCTTTTTTTTGAACATTGACCTTCGTAAAGTTTTTCTACATTAGAATTGCTTTCCTATTTCTTTAGAAATCTTATCGATGTCTCCTTTTTTTCTGCATAAGGGTTATACGTCGCTAAAACATCAATTTTATTAATTATTTTAAATTGTTCATTAGAAATATCTATAACACCAAAACGAATAGCAAATCCAATAAACATTAATGTCAGACACCCCATAACTCCAAATATAGTCATAAACATACGAACTTTATAACGAAAAATATTTCTAAAGGTTACTTTCCTTAAAAATGATAACCTCTTCCAAATAAAACTTACATTTTTCTAAAAATATTCTACTTCCACTACTAGGTGCTTTAGGGACGTAATAAATAAGCACTTCTTTCTTTAAGATTTTTTTCCGAAGTGGGATAAACACCGCCAATAATATACACAAAATAGATATTAAAAAAATGCTAAGGCTATGAGTGTAAATTATAAACTATATACGGTTCTTTCAGTGTGAAAAATCTCGAATATGAATTATATATTATTGGGACAATAACTAAATACCCTGCAATAATTCCTAGAATTGTTCCTATTACAGTTGACACTCCGCCGTAAATATAATATTTTTAAAAAAATTTCTTTATTAGAATATCCTAATGCTTTCAATGTTCCTATACTGGTTCTATTTTCATCTACCATTCTAGTTAGGGTTGTCAACGATACTAAAATAGATACTGAAAATAAAAATATTGAAAAGACATTCGCCAAGAATGATAAACTTCCTGCTGAATCAATAAACTCTGCATAATGAACCAATCCTCTTATATTTTCGACATTAAATCTAGGATAATTAGTTTCCTCAAAAGCCCTTTTTAGAAACTTCTAATTGTTTTTTTATTATCTTGTAGTTGTTTTTTTCGCTTCATTTAATTTCGAACTTTGTTCAGTATATCTTTCTGCATCGACATTTTTTTAATAGTTCTAATCTTCCAAATTAGAAGCTAATTCTTTTTCTATAGAAGCTAATCTTTTTCGCTCTCTTTAATTTTTGAGATGTGTTAGACTTATAATTTTTCATCAACTAGTTTTTCTTTCCTTTAATATATCTATAAGTTGATCGCGACTCTTGTTAACTTCTTCTATATTTTTTTATCGCTATATTTATATGATATACCTTTTAGCTTTATATTAACTCCTGTTACATTATCAAATTGAAAATTTTCTCTATTTATATAGCCAAAATAACTATTATTTGTAGGATTATTATTAGACACTTCAATATGATCTGCACCATGGACATACCCTACAACTTTATATGAATAACTTCTTAATTTTTTCTTCACTTTTTATCATCTACTAAGTTTATAGTATCGCCAATTTTATAAGTTTTTTTCCAATGAATCTACTACGGCTATCTCATTATTAGTTGTAGGTAATTTTTCCCTTAATTACCTTCGGTGTAGCTAATTCTTTTGGTAGAGTCTCTATATCAATACTATTAGTACTATTTTCTAGCTTATAATTTTTGTTATATGTTTCTAGTTTATCTATATTTTCTAATTTTTCTTATTTCATCAATGTCACCATCATTGATTCCAAAGTCATTAGTTACCCTTAAATCATATATATTATGTTGTTCTAATGTCTTATTATAGGTATTTTACCATCGCTGGTGTTGTTTCTTTAAGCCCTATAAAAACAAAAACACCTAAAAAACATTATAATCATAATTGACACAAAATTTTAGATTTTGTTTTTTTGAAATTTCTCGTATTATATCTTTTATTTAATGCTTTCATAACTTTTTACCACTCAATTTCATCTATATTTTTTTCGGTATTTGATTTAACAAAAACATTTTTACTTTTGCATCATAAATTTCTATTACTTTTATCCGCTGTTTGAGCTATCGAACTATTATGAGTAATTACTATAACTGTTTTTTTCTCATTTTTTTACAATATTCTTTTAAAAATTTTTAAAATATTCTTCCCTGTTTTTATAATCCAAAGCTCCAGTAGGCTCATCACAAAGTAATATTTTAGGATTTTTAGCAATCGCACGCGCTATCGCTACACGTTGTTGTTCTCCTCCAGAAATTTGGCTTGGAAAATTATTAACCCTATTTTTCTAAACCAACTAATTTTAAAAATCTCTAATGCATCTTTAGATTTTTTTACTATTTGATTAGCTAATTCTACATTTTCTAAAACACTAAGATTAGGTATTAAATTATAAAATTGAAACACAAAAGCCAATATCTTGTCGACGGTATTCAGTCAAATCTTTTTCATCAAGTCCAACTATTTCTTTTACCAAAAGATATTCACACTTCCTGAGTAGCACTGTCCATTCCACCTAGTATGTTTAATAAGGTACTCTTTCCCTGCTCCACTAGGGCCCTAAGGATAACGACAAACTCACCTTCTTCTATTTCAAAACTGAGTCTGTCATTAGCCATGACTTTATTATCAGATGCTCCATATTCCTTTTACTAAATCACTAACTATTATCTTTCTCATAACTCTCACTCCTTTGTGTCTTTATTATATTATATCATAATAGCCTGTTAATCCTCTTGACAGATGCTTTTAAACCGAGGAAAAAAACATTTTAAAAAAATTCATCTTAAAACAGATTTCTTTACATGAATATTTAATAGTATTATAATAACAAAAGACTTATAATTTAAATTTGCTAAAAAGAAACTTGAAAGGAGGCTTGTATTGTGCTTTATATTTATGAATACCCTACATGCTCAACATGTAAAAAAAGCTAAAAAAATTATTAACTGACTCACAACATCGAAGCTACATACTTTAATGTAAAAGAGAAGCTACACCAACTGTTGATAGCTTTTTTGAAAAAAAGATAATTGAGACATTTTGATTTACCACTAAAAACTATTTAATACAAGTGGATTGGTATATAAAGAACTGGATCTTAAAAGATAAACTGGATACTTTATCACTTGATGAAGCATTAGAATTATTACATAATAATGGTATGTTAATAAAACGCCCACTTTAGCTTTTGACTTTGAAAATGATATCTCTATTATTAGGTTTCAAGGAAGAATCTTGGGAAAACTGCACTTTCTATAAGAAAAAAATATTATAATTTTCTATTGATATTTGATATAAAAAAAATGTTATAATTGAAAAGATGTGAAAACATTAAATTACGATGTTCCTCTGTTAATCAAGCATTAGTAAAGAACATTTTGTAAAAAAAGGAGAAAGAAAAATGAGCAAAATCATTGAAGCGATCACTAAATCGCAATTAAGAACAGACATTCCTGAATTTAAAGCTGGGGATACAGTAAGAGTACACGTTCGTATCGTTGAAGGTGGACGTGAGCGTATCCAACAATTCGAAGGAGTAGTTATCAAACGTCGTGGTGGAGGAATCTCTGCTACTTATACTGTACGTAAAATTTCAAACGGTGTTGGAGTTGAAAGAACATTCCCTGTTCACACTCCAAAAGTTGAAAAAATTGAAGTTGTACGTAAAGGTAGAGTTAGACGTGCTAAATTATACTACCTACGTAACTTACGTGGTAAAGCTGCTCGTATCAAAGAAAGTCGATAATAAGAGTATAAATAAAAAGTCCTATTACTATATGTTTTTAGGACTTTTTATTTTATTTATATAATAACAAGGTACTTATATAACAAATGTTGTATAAGTACCTTGTTTTAATCTTTTACCTACTTTTTTTATTTTTTTGTTTTATCCTTCTATACAGATATACTATTATATTCATTACAATACTAGCAAATACCACCGGCATATATACGTTTAAAACCGACGCCCTCAACTTCTTTACCTTGTATCATCTTAAAATATATACCTAAAGCTAATACTATTAAGGCCACAGCATTTATTAAAAGTGGAGATAACCACAATTTTTTTAAAAAGCAATATTCAGAATATGCGTTATAAAACCATGATCCTAATATATACCATTTACTATATGTATACCAATATGCAAGTAGATATAAAATATACATTATTTAAGCTCCGCTAAAAATCTTGAGGTGATTTCTTGGGGCCTTGTTATAGCTCCACCTACTACCATGCAATGAGCACCAGCTTCTAACGCAGCTTTCGCTTCTTTTTGGTTCATGAATTTTTCCTTCAGCTATAACCGGTATTTTTACATTTTTCACTATTTCTTTTTACTAAACTAGGATCGAATTTTTGATACTGTAGTATATGGTGTATAGCCATTCATTGTAGTCCCAACAAAATCTACCCCTGCTTTTTTTCTGCTTCGATAGCTTCTTCTAGATTTGAGATATCCGCCATAAGAACTATGTTTGGATATTTTTCTTTTATCTCTTTAACAAACTCGCTTGGTGTTTTACCGTCTCCGCGCTCTCTATTAGTACAATCAAGCGCAATAATATCAGAACCCACTTCCACAAGTTTATCAACTTCATCCATAGTAGCTGTTATATATGTTGCATACCCTGGATAAGATTTTTTTAATTATTCCAATAACTGGTAAATTCGTTTGTTCTTTTTATTTGTTTTATATCTACAATGCCTTGAGCTCGAATAGCTTTTTACCCCAGCATTTTTTTGCTGCCTGGGCCATAAGGCACATTACTCCACCTTCTTCACGATAAAGAGGCTCTCCTGGTAATGCTTGACAAGAAACTATAAGCTCTCCACGCAGATATTCATATAATTCTTTTTTATCCATAATCTTATCCTTTCACGGCTCCCAAAGTAACCCCTTGAGTAAAGTAATTTTTGAAACAAATAAACACAATTATCATTGGTAGAGATGCAAGTGATGCCCCTGCCATTAATAAACCATAGTCATTTGAGAACTCTTGACCTTGAGCTAGAGCTGCAAGACCTAATGGTAATGTTGACATATCAGGTGTATTAGAGAAAATAAGTTGAGAGAAGTAATCGTTCCCAGCTAGCGATAAATGTAAAAATCGCTAATGCCCCTATACCTGGTTTAATAATAGGTAATGCAATATTTGTAAATGTTCTAACTTCACCACAACCATCAATTCTTGCAGATTCAAGTAATTCACGAGGAATAGCTTGAGAGAATTGTCTCATTAAGAATACCCCAAAAGGCCATCCTACTGCTGGTAATATTAATGCATAGTAAGTATTCATTAAACCAAATTCAGTAATTAAGTTTAATAAAAGGAATTAAAATAACTTGTTTTTGGTAATGCCATAGCTGCAACAAATACCATAAATATTACTTTCACTCCTGGGAATTGTTTTTTTAGCTAACGCATACCCTGCTAATGCAGATGTTATACACACTAAAAGTGTTGTCATAACTGAGATAAATACTGAGTTAAAGAACCATCTTAGTGTATTTGGTGTGAATAATTTTTGATAGTTTTCTAATGTTGGAGATGTTGGCCACCATTCTGGCGGAATAGTAATCGCCACATCTTGTAGTTTAAACGATCCTGTAGCTATCCAATAAAACGGGAAGATAAAGAATATCGTTAAACCTAATAATATAATCATAGATACGATTTTTAAAAAAATACTAATATTTTTTCATGCTTCTTCCTCCCTAATCATCTTCACTAGATAAGAATTTGAATTGTAGGATAGAGATTATACCTATAATAACTGCAAGTATAATACCCATCGCACTTGCAACACCATGGTTACCATTCTTAATAGCTGCTTCATATACTAAATACATGATTGTACTTGTTCCATAGTTCGGTCCTCCTGCTGTTAAAAGCTGGATTAACGCAAAAATCTGGAATGAGTTAATTGTTGTTACAACAACAATATATAATGTTGTAGGCTTAATTAAAGGCCAAGTTATTTTTGTAAATACTTGCCACTTAGTTGCACCATCAATTTCTGATGCTTCTAATAGTTCTTTTGGAACGTTACCAAGCGCTGCAACATATAGAATTATTGGTTGACCTAATGATGTTGTAATAAGTATCGTTATAATCGCATATAATGCAGTTTTAGGGTTACCTAACCAGTCAACATTTTCACTAATCAAATGCATAGATTTAAACACATAGTTTAAAATACCATATTCTGGGTGATAAATCCATGCCCATACAACTGTTACTGATACTACTGATGAAATAGCAGGAATATAGAATACTCCACGGAAGAACGATCTTACAACCGCACTCTTATTATAAATAGTTACCGCAACAAAAATCGATACAACTACTACTATTGGCACTGCCACTACTGTTACAATAACCGTATTAATAAGAGATTTCATAAATGGCTCATGGATTGTTGCTCCATTACCACTGAAAAAGCAAATCTGAATAGTGTTTTTAAACCAACGAACACTGGGTTCTTTTTGGCAAAACTATATAATGACAATTGTAATCCACGCAACATTGGAACTAAAACAAATGTTATAAAAAACAAACTAACTGGCAGTATAAACAAATACGCACTGAAGTCTATTTTTCTTTTTTTCTTTATAGCTTTCATAGGACCTCCTCAAATATATCAATTATTTTTATATAAAGAAGGGATAGAAGCAAGTCTATCCCTTCATCGTCAAATTATAATGCTTCTTTTTATAGTTTTATTTGCATCTGCTACAAATTTATCTAAACCTTCTTTAGGTGTAGTTTTTTCCATTTAATACACCTTGAACCATGTTGAACCATAGAGGTCTCATTTTAGCAAATCCCGGTATTGTGTTGTAGTAAGGTCCGAATTGATCTGTTAGACCTTCTGCAAATTTAAGTTCTTCTGAATCGTATAATCCTTTTTCATCTTTTTTAGCTGAGAAGTTACCAGAAGCTAATAGAGTACGTTTACCCCAATCTTTATCATTAACCATGAAGTCAACGAATTTCTTAGCTGCTGCTGCTTTTATCTGCATCACCGTTATCAAAAATAGCTGGTCCTGCTACTAAATATTCATATTGAGCTTTTCCACTATTGTTAGGGAAAGGTAAGAATTTGTAGTTGAATCCACTAGCGTGTGATGCTGCTGTACCTGGAGAGAATAAGATTGTAGTTGCTGCTCTTCCTGATTTAAACGCTTCTAGTGCATCTTTAGCTTCTAATGCAACACCTTGTCCTAAAAGACCTTCATCATAAGCTTTTTTAACCCACTCTAATCCTTTAACACCATTTTTTCATCGTTAATAGTGTATTTAGAAATATCTTTATCTGTCATCCAAGAGTTGAAAAGGTTAGAAACGAATGCTCTTGGTCCTTGGTCTCCTGCTTGTGATTTAGTATAGAATAAAGCTGGAGTAATATTTGGATCTTTTGCTTTAACAGCTTTTAAGAATTTTTTTCATATTCTTCTACTGTCCAGTTTCTACCTGGTTTATCTAAAGGAAGTAAGTTTGTTACTCCAAGTTTGTCAGTTAAATCTTTGTTAACACCCATTAAGAATGGTGCTACCCCTTGTGGGTACATATAAAGTTTATCTTTATAGCTTGAAGCTTTAACTGCTGCTTCGTTTAATTTTTGATTTATCAACATCATCTAGTGGTACTAATAAATCTTTTGCTGCCCACGCAATAACACGTCCTGGAGCATCATAAATTACATCTGGAGCAGTTTTAGATTGAATTGCTGTTTCAATCTTAGCAGGTCCATCTGTAAATTCAATTTTTTTGATAGTTTACTTTAATGTTAGGATGTTTAGCTTCGAATGCTTTGATTAACGCTGCATCGAAGTCCTCTGTTTTACTAAATTCTTTATCTTTTTGTAAATTGAGGGAAATCCCAGTAAGTAATTTCTACTTTTTTATTAGGGTCTGCTTTTTTTGCTCTTCCTTTTTTTCCTCCTACACAACCTGTAAGAATTAATGCAGTTGTAGTTGCTGCAACTAACAGTTTGTTTATTTTTTTCTCATAATTTGAGTCCTCCTTGTTTTTGTTTTTTTATAAATTTGACGTCTAAGTTAAAAATATTTTCAAAACTGTAATTATTCTAAAAATACTTAATTCAGTTTCAGCATCAAAAGTAATGTGCTCTATTCATATCAAGAGCGAGATGTAATTTCATCCCCCATTTTGATATTTTGTCTTGAGTGCACAATCGCTTTTTATATTTTCCCCATTAAGATCAGTGTGAACAATGTATTCTGATCCTAATAACTCTGCTACTATAACTTTTTGAAGTTATCTTCGCATGTGAATATGTTTCAAGAACTAATGGGTCATTAGAAATGTTTTTCCGGTCTAATACCTAAAACAACTTCTTTTCCTTCATAACCCTAATTCTTTCAATCTAGCATAATGTCCTTCAGGAATTTCTATTTTCCCTCCATCTTTCGTTTTGGAAATTGTGCTCAACAATTTTTCCTCTTAAAAAAAGTTCATTGTTGGCGCACCGATAAATCCTGCAACAAAAAGATTTTTCTGGATGATCATAAATATCTTTCGGACTTCCTACTTGTTGAACAATACCTTGTTTCATTACAACAATTCTATCCGCCATTGTCATCGCCTCTGTTTGGTCGTGCGTTACATAAATTGTTGTTGCTCCTAAAGTATTGTGAATTTTGATGATTTCAGCTCTCATGTTACTTCTAAGCTTAGCATCTAAGTTTGATAAAGGTTCATCCATTAAGAATACTTTTGGACTTCTAACTATTGCACGTCCAAGTGCAACCCTTTGTCTTTGTCCACCTGATAAGGCTTTTAGGGTTTTCTATCTAATAATTCCTCTAATCCTAAAAATCTTAGCAGCTTCTTCTACTTTTGCTTTTATTTCTTCTTTAGGAACTTTTCTAAGTTTTAACGCAAAAGCCATATTATCGAAAACAGTCATATGTGGATATAAAGCATAACTTTGGAATACCATCGCAATATCTCTATCTTTTTGGTTCTACATCATTAACTAATTTATCTCCAATATAAAAACTCTCCTTCGGTAATATCTTCAAGTCCTGCAATCATTCTAAGCGTTGTAGACTTACCACATCCAGATGGACCAACAAATACAACAAATTCCTTGTCTGCTACTTCTAAATTAAAGTCTGTTACGGCGCAAAATCCATTATCATATTTTTTTATATTTTTTTCAGTGATAAACTTGCCATGCTGACCTCCTAAATTTTTTTATTGTATATTTAATGTGTCAACCACATATTATCATATAATTTTTAATTTTTGTAAAGGCTTTATTTTTCTGTCGCACCATATTTTTTTATGGCTGTTTTATTATTTTTATTTTAATAGAACAATTACCAAACCATTAATATTTATAATATAGCTTTTTAGTGTCTTTTTAAATTTTATTACTTAAACGAACAAAAATAAATAAAAGTATAATACAATTCATATTCTTATATTTAAGTTTATAATAAGTTTTTTAAAATTAACACATTAAACTTTTCTTTTCTCAGACTATTCTTTGATAAAACTTAATTCTAATACCTTTGTATGAAATCGTTTTTAATTTAATTTTTTTAGATCTTTTTGTAAAACTTATTATTTATTAATATTATATAATGATGACTTTAGTTATCTAATAATACATTTAGTTATCCTCTATTTTTCCCTACTATATTAATGTTACATAGAACTCTTATTTTTGGGAATTATTTTACTATTTTCTTAATGTATATAATATAAAAACAAATGTTGATTTTATTTTTAATCCTATAATACTTCTTAATTAATTTGAATTACGAACTGACTATACCTGTTTAATATTTTTAAACTGTAATAAAATAAAAAGATAGATATCCATATGATACCTATCTTTTTACTATAGTTAAAGTTATATTTTTAAGCAGAAATTATAAATTCAATTTATAATCTTCTGGTTTAACATAATTTTTCTTTTTCCATGTAATAGTATACAGCATAAGATAATAACGCTGGTAATATAAAATGAAGCATTACTATTTCTGCTAATAACACTGCATGATTTGTGTAACTTGACATTGTCTGCCATGTCATAAGTTGCCCTACAAGACCTGAAGTTCCCATTCCTCCACCTGCCGGATTATTTTCCATTTTACATATTAATGTTGCTATTGGCCCAAGTATAGCACTTGCAACTATCGACGGAATCCAAATAATCGGTTTTCTCATTATATTAGGAACTTGCAGCATAGATGTACCTAGTCCTTGTGCCAGAAGTCCATTCCAACGATTTGCTTTAAAACTTATTACTGCAAATCCAACCATCTGAGCTGCACAACCTACCGTAGACGCACCTGCTGCTATTCCTGATAATCCCAAGATAATAGATAAAGCAGCAGAACTAATAGGTAGCGTTAATATAATACCCATTACAACAGATACCACTATACCCATTATAAATGGTTGTAATTCTGTAGCTTCTCGTATAAACGTCCCTAACATAGTCATTCCATTTTTTAAATACGGTCCTGTAAAATAACCAACTATGCCCCCAATAATAATTGTCACAAACGGTGTAACTATTATATCGACCTTAGTTTTTCCAGAAACCAATCTCCCGATTTCCGCCGCTACAACTACAGCTATAAATGCACCCTAACGGATCTCCAGACCCACTTATAACTAATTTCCCTTGCTGAATAAGACTATTTGTCCCTAAATTAGAACCAAAAGCACCTAGAAAACCAACTACCCCTGATGCCAAGACCACTAATCTAGGGGCTTTTAACGCATATGCTACACCTATCCCTATCACAGGACCAGTAAGCGCCATAGCTATAGTAGATACAGCTACTAGAAATGTTGCTACACCTCCACTTAAATTTATAGCTATTTGCTTTATAATAAGACCTATTATAAGCGTACAAAACAACCCTAGTGCCATTCCGTTTAACGCTACAATAAAGTATCTATTAAATAATTTTGATACCAAACTCTCTTTTTCATATTTAACCCTCATCTTTCTTAATTTTCTAATAAATATGAAGTAGTCCCTTATTAATAACCTAATATAGATTTTTTTATTTTTAATATTATTTTTAATAATTTATATATTATTTCAATCTATTAAAGGTATATCTTGGCTACACCCTTAGATATCAGTATATTTTTTTGTTTTCTTATTCATTATATAAACACTTACTCATCTTGTCAAATATGAAGTATACTACCTCCCTACATTTTTATGATCCAATTACCGCTCTATACTTTTTCAAAGTACTATAAAAAGGCTAATGCATTTTAGTCATTAGCCTTTTTATGTTTATTATCGTTTGATGTTGTAGAATGCACGAACACCTGGGTATTCAGCTGTTTCATATAACTCATCTTCAATACGTAATAATTGGTTATATTTAGCAATACGGTCTGTACGGCTAAGAGAACCTGTTTTTAATTTGTCCAGCATTTGTCGCTACTGCGATATCTGAGATTGTTGAATCTTCAGTTTCTCCAGAACGGTGAGAAATAACTGCTGTGTAACGAGCACGTTTAGCCATTTCAATAGCGTTTTAGAGTTTCAGTTAAAGTACCAATTTGGTTAACTTTAATTAAGATTGAGTTACCAACACCTTGTTCGATACCTTGAGATAATTTTTTAGTGTTTGTTACGAATAAATCATCCCCTACTAATTGTACGCGGTCACCGATACGGTCAGTAGAAGTTTCCATCCGTCCCAGTCGTTTTCATCCATACCATCTTCGATAGTAATAATTGGATATTTATTTACTAACTCTTCTAAGTAATCAACTTGCTCAGCTGAAGTACGGTGTGCTCCACCTTCTCCTTCGAATTTAGCATAGTTGTAAACTCCGTTTTCGTAGAATTCTGATGACGCACAGTCAAATCCTAAGAATACATCTTTACCTGGCTCAAGTCCAGCAGCTTTAATAGCTTCTAAGATAGTTTCTACGGCATCTTCAGTTCCTTCAAATGTTGGAGCGAATCCACCTTCATCACCTACTGCAGTTGATAAACCACGAGCATGTAATAATTTAGCTAAGTTGTGGAACACTTCAGCTCCCCCAACGTAATGCTTCTTTAAATGTAGGCGCTCCTACTGGTAAGATCATGAACTCTTGGAATGCGATCGGAGCATCTGAGTGAGATCCACCATTAACGATGTTCATCATTGGGTTGGTAATTCTTTAGAGTTAGTTCCTCCTAAATATCTATATAGAGGTACTCCTAATGAATCTGCTGCAGCGTGCGCTACTGCTAAAGATACACCTAAAATAGCGTTAGCTCCCTAGACGTCCTTTGTTTTTCAGTTCCGTCAAGTTCGATCATAGCATAGTCAATAGCTACTTGATCAAAAATATCAAATTTACCTTCTAATAAAAGGTGCGATTTCTTCATTAACGTTAGTTACAGCTTTAGAAACACCTTTACCTAAGTAACGTCCTTTATCTCCATCACGTAATTCAACAGCTTCGTATTGACCTGTTGAAGCTCCTGATGGTACTAATGCACGTCCAAACGCTCCTGATTCAGTTGTCACTTCAACTTCTACAGTTGGGTTACCACGTGAATCTAAAAACTTCTCTTGCATATACTTCTGCGATAATATCAAATGTTTTTTTGCTAACATTAACTTTCTCCTTATTATTTAATTTATAATTTTATTATACTATAATTTATTTTGTTTTGCTAAAGTTAAGCTAATTTCCCGCCTTCTAAAAGCGCTAAGAATGAATCAACTTTAAGTGACGCTCCACCTACTAATGCTCCATCTACATCTGGGCAAGCTAAGTATTCTTTTACGTTTTCAGGTTTAACTGAACCACCATATTGAACACGTACTTTGTCAGCAACTTCTTTTCCGTAAAGACCTTCTACAATGTCACGTACTGCTTTTACACATTTTTTTGTGCATCTTCTTTAGTTGCAGATTTCCCAGTTCCAATTGCCCAAATTGGTTCGTAAGCAACAACAAGTTTCTCCGCTTGCTCTTTTGTTAAACCAGCAAGGTCAACTTGCAATTGAGAAGTAATAACTTCTACCGCTCTTCCAGCTTCATACTCTTCTAGAGTTTCACCACAACATACGATAGGTATTAAACCATTTTCGAATGCAGCAATAGTTTTTGTTAATTAATTCATCTGTTTCCCCAAAGTATTCACGTCTTTCAGAGTGACCTAATATTACATATTTAACACCTAAATCGTTTAATACATAAGGAGAAGTTTCTCCTGTGAATGCTCCACTTTTCTCAAAGTGACAGTTCTCAGCGCCGATTGCTAATTCACTACCTTTAGTTAATTCTACTAGTGCTTCTAAATGAGTAGCTGGTGCACAAATAGCTGATTCTACTGAAGATGCTGCTGGAACTTTTTGTTGCAACTTCTTTAGCAAATTCACGCGCTTCTTTTTACTGTTAAATTCATTTTTCCAGTTTCCTGCGATAAATGGGATTCTTGACATAACGTTACTCTCCTTGAATTTTTAAAAAAATTATTTATTTGATAATGAGTCAATACCAGGTAATACTTTTCCTTCAAGATACTCTAAAGATGCTCCCCCACCAGTTGAAATATGAGAGAATTTTTCAGCGTATCCTAGAGAAATAGCAGCTGTTGCACTATCACCACCACCGATAATAGTCGTAGCTCCTTCTAAGTTTGCAATTGCTTCACAAACTCCGATAGTCCCTTTAGCAAAGTTTGGCATTTCAAACACGCCCATAGGTCCATTCCAAATTACAGTCTTTTGCCCTTCAAGAGTTTTTCTTGAATAATTCAACTGATTTTTGGTCCAATATCTAACCCTTCCTCATCAGCTTGAATATCTCCTTCTGCTACACGACTTGGTGCATCGTTAGAAAATTCTTTAGCAACTACTGTGTCAATAGGTAAAACAAGTTTATCTCCAGCTTTTAGCCATAAGCTCACGAGCATATTCAACTTTATCATTTTTCACAAAGTGATATACCTATTTCCTTACCTTGTGCTTTCATGAAAGTATAAGCCATACCTCCACCGATAATTACTTTATCCGCTTTTTCTAATAAGTTTTTCAATAACAGCAATTTTATCAGAAACTTTTAGCTCCACCTAAAATCGCTACCAACGGACGATCTGGATTATCTACTGCTCCACCGATAAATTTAATTTCCTTATCAACTAAAAAAATCCAGAAGCAGAGTTACCTTCCCAATATTAGATGCTATACCAACATTAGATGCATGTGCACGATGTGCTGTTCCAAATGCATCATTAACATATACATCACCTAATGAAGCCCAGTATTTCGCAAGCTCAGGATCATTTTTAGATTCTTTTTTGCCATCAACATCCTCAAAGCGAGTGTTTTCAAACATTAAGATTTCTCCATCTTTTAACCCTTTTATCGCTGCTTCCAATTCAGCCCCACGAGTTTCAGGTACGAATTTTAACTTCTTTACCTAATAATTCTGATAATCTTACAGCCACTGGCGCTAAACTTTTTGAAGCTTTATCAGCTTCTTCTTTCACACGTCCTAAATGAGAAAATGCAACAACTTTTTGCCCCTTGATTTAAAAGCGTACTCTATTGTTGGTAATGCTGCTGTAATACGATTATCGTTAGTAATTTCTCCATCTTTTAAAGGGACATTGAAATCAACACGCATTAAAACCGTTTTCCCTTGTAAATTACCTAAGTCTTTGATAGATTTTTTCATGGAAAGCTCCTTTTTTAAAAATTATTAGAATATATGAGACAAGATATAAGTTTTAGTAAACTTATATCTTATCTATTCTTCCTATTATCTATTATAGATTATTTTATTAATCCTGCAAAGTATTTTTAATGTTCTTACTAATTGAGAAGTAAGACATCTCGTTGTCGTACCAAGAAACAACTTTAACTAATTGTTTGTCTCCAACTGTTAATACTTTTTGTTTGAGTTGCATCAAATAATGAACCGTATTCGATTCCTACGATATCTGAAGAAACGATTGGATCAACATTGTATCCAAATGATTCGTTAGAAGCAGCTTGCATTGCAGCATTAACTTCTTCAGCTGTAACAGTTTTTTTCAACTACTGCTACTAATTCTGTTAATGAACCTGTTGGTACTGGTACACGTTGTGCAGCTCCATCTAATTTTCCGTTTAATTCTGGAATTACTAATCCGATTGCTTTAGCAGCACCAGTTGTGTTAGGTACGATGTTTTTCAGCTGCTGCACGAGCACGACGTAAATCTCCACCACGGTGAGGAGCGTCTAGTGTATTTTTGATCTCCAGTATATCCGTGAATTGTAGTCATTAATCCTTCAACTACTGTAAAGTTATCGTGTAAAGCTTTAGCCATTGGAGCTAAGCAGTTAGTTGTACATGAAGCACCTGAGATAACTGTTTCTGTTCCATCTAAAGTTTCGTGGTTTACATTGTATACGATAGTTTTAACATCGTTTCCACCTGGAGCTGAGATAACAACTTTTTTAGCTCCTGCTTGAATATGAGCTTCTGCTTTTTCTTTAGAAGTGAAGAAACCAGTACATTCTAACACTACATCGATTCCTAATTCTCCCCATGGTAATTCAGCTGGGTTTGCATTAGCAAATCCTTTGATTTCTTTTCCATTTACTACTAAGCTTCCGTTTTTTTCTCTACAACTTCACCTTTAAAAGCGTCCTTGAGTTGTATCATATTTTTAATAAATGTACTAATTGATTAACTGGTGTTAAGTCGTTAATCGCTACTACTTCAATTCCTTCTACGTTTTGAATTCTTCTTAATGCTAATCTTCCGATACGTCCAAATCCGTTAATTGCTACTTTTACTGTCATTTTTAGTTCCTCCTAAAATTTATACTAACTTTTTTATAATTTTTTTGCAAATAGCCTCATCAATAATTAGTGTCGCATTGGCGGGTTTTGTACATAGATAACTATATACTGCATCCGCTTTTTCTCCACCTACTATTGTAAAGACATTATTAATGCCATCAACATCTTTAAAACTCATACCTATGGTAGACGTTTTTAAATATTTCATTTCCGTCCTTATCAAAAATAACTACCAAATGATTCAGAAACGGCCTTTTTATCTTTCAACACTTTCAAAAACCTCCATAGAAGACTTTCTTCTATGAGCCATTTTCAAAAGCATTCCCTATACTATGGATTATTATAGATGTTCTACCTATAACATCAAGAGCATTTTTTTACAACAGGCTCTTTTCACAAGTTCTTCTAATGCTTTTTCCCCTATATTATCTGGAGCATGTAATAGTTGATAATCATGCCCGGAGTTATTAGCCATTTTTGTCGCAATATCATTTGCCTGATATTCCGTATTAACAACAGACAAACCTCCTCTTATAGGTGTTATAATAACATTTTATAACCAAATGTTTCATTAGCTTTTTCCAGCCACATAGTACATTGTACTGCCTCCACTAACTCCAATAACACATTCCTTGGTTATTTGTTTATTGACCTTATCTAAAAGTAATTCCGTCATCTCTGCTCGAGTAACTTCACTACTAACAAAATCCCCTGCTACAACATGGACTTGTTTTTATCGAAAATGTTTTTTTATTAGGTTTCTCTCCTTAACAAACGTGTCGTTTACTAAAGATGATTTTTACCTCCGAAAGAAATTCTTCTCCTTTTTCCGTAATATTCATCCCTGTCGTATGTTTTGTAATTAAACCTAAATTAGATAAGACGTCACACTCTGTACGTAATTGCCTTTCTGTCATATTCACAAAATTTAATAGCATCTTTCTTCCAACTGGTTGATTAATTTTTATGGAAATCAGCAATTCATAACGACTATTAAATTTCATAACCATTTCGGGTACAAGTCTACTTTGTATATGTAACAAATGTAAAAATATCCATATTTCTTATTCCCCTATTTATTGAAAAATTTATTCGTTTGGACGTCTTACGTCCTACTCGGTCGCTTTTTGACCATCTAACATCATAAACTTTCTGATTAGATTATAACAAACCCTTTTTGAAAAATCAAGGATTTTTTTATTATAATATCATCAAAAAAATTTATTTTTTTATTTTTAAAATTGATAATAATTCTACCAAGATTATAAAGTAAAACACAAAAATCATCTCATATTCCTTTATAATCAACCGGTAAATTAGAAATATACTGACTAGGATAATTTAGTTCAATATCTTTTTTTAATTTTTCTACATCTAAATTACAAAAAAATTATATCTATTAAGAACTAAATTAAGTTCCTCTGCGTTATAATAAAAATATTTTTTGAACTTTTTGAAAAAACAATCCGTCTAATAATATAATATTTTCTATTGATGCCAGAATCGATAATAGTTCTTCTTCTGAGAACGATTGATCTTTTGAAATCACATTGTATAAGTTTTTCCAAAAGTATTCTTGGTATCTTATAATTAAGTTCTAATTTATTAAAAATCAATTTTGGAAACTTTTTCTTTCACTAATGGAGATATTTTTGAGGTACTTCATTAGTTTTTCTCTTTTTGTAGAAAAGCTACATATTTATCTTCTATTTCAATAACTTCATCTTGCTTAAATTCTACTTTATTAGCTAAATTTTTCTAACGTTTTTTTCCTCATTTAGCTTTTTGATATAGGGCGCTTGAATTTATTATCTTCTAATAAATAAAATCCCTTTATATGACTTATGATATTTAAATTTCAAGATTACACCTCTTTCCCTATAAAAATTCCTTATTATACTATCATATTTCCTAAAAATTATTCAACTTAATTTGATTATAAAAACTCTAAAATAACTCTTTTAATTTATATTTATCTATATTTGCTTCTAGTAAAACCAATAGTTTTATACGAGCTTTTTTGACCGCTTAAACCTGTTGTAAAAAAATAACACCATCTTGACAAAATCTTTTTCCACCACCATCGTAGTCATAAACATCTTGCGTTACTCCATTAAACGCTCTCGAAACAAAGACAACAGGAATATTATCATCAAGCAGTTGCTTTTATTGCTGGTACAGTTTTAGGTGGTAGGTTCCCTGCTCCTAGTGCCTCTATAACTAAAACCGTCTGCACCTAATTTACGAATAGCATCAATAAGTTCACCACCCATTCCTGCATAGGCTTTTAAAAGATAGACTTTTTTCGAAACAGTATTTACTTCGTAATGTTCTTCTCTTAGTAACTTTTTGAAAAATAGATAACTTCATTTTTTTAGATACTAGTCCGATAGGCCCAAAAAGTCGGTGTTTGGAATGTAGCTACGTTTGTTGTATGTGTTTTTAGTCACATAAGTTGCAGTATGTGCTTCATCGTTCATTACAACAAGTACACCTTTATCACTACTTTCATCACTAACCGCAACAACTAAAGAACTTCTAAGATTTGCCAATCCATCCGCTCCTATTTCGTTACTAGAACGCATGGCCCCTGTTATTACTATGGGAATATTAACATTTAACGTTAACTCTAAATAATATGCTGTTTCTTCCAAAGTGTCTGTTCCATGCGTCACTACAACACCTTCATATCCTTCATTAACAGCTTTCAAAAATACGCTCTTTCAAACCAAACATTTCTCGTTCTGTAATTTGTGGAGAGGCAAGATTATACAAATTCTCCATATCTATATGACACATATGAGAAAAAAAGTCCCTCTCCTATATTTATAGGATTATTTTTTTGTTGGTGAAACCTTTTCCTGTAGTATGATCTTCACTCATAGAAATGGTTCCACCCGTATTTAATATCAATATTTTTCAAAATTAATTCTCTCCTTAACTAATTTTTAGTATTATCCCCATCTTTGTTATTATATCCATTGACAACTACTTCCACTTTACCATCCTCCGGATTGATTACCAATCCATGTACCGGTATGTCTGCTGGCATTAATGGATGATTCGTTATCATATCAACATCATGTCTAACACTTTCAAAAACATCATCAAAAACCATGTAACCACTTATTTAGATTTATACCTGAATATTGTAGTACATCTAAAGTTTCACTTGATATCCCTCGTTCTTTCATCTTATCCAAAACCAAATTAGTATCAATACTTTTGCATACCGCAGTCATGATGCCCCATAACAATAATTTCATCAGCTTTTAGCATATACACAGCCATAATCAAGCTGCGCATAACCGAACCAAACGGATGCGTTAGTATTGCTCCTGCATTTTTCACTACCTTAACATCTCCTTGAGCCAAATTCAGAGATTTTGTCGCCAAATCAACAAGACGAGTATCCATACAGGTGAACATCACCACCCTTTTGGCAGGATATTTATCTTCTGTTTTATATTTTTGATACTCTTTAAATTTTACAAAGTATTTATTATACTCTAGCATAGAATCCAATAACTTCATTGATATTCTCCTTAATTAGTATTTTTATCCAAAATAATACAATCCAAAACTTATTATACTATACTTACACTGTTGCGTAAACTTCAAATAGATATTAAAACTAATTTTTAAATTTTTTTCTAAAAAGATGTGTTACAAACATTGCAACACATCTCTACTTTTATCTTATCCAATCAACAAACTCATTCGCTTTTTTTCAGGCCCCATTGAACCTTGTTTGTAAGTATATAATGGCGCTCCTTGTTTGTAGTACTTCGCTAATAAATCATTAACAAAAGTCCATGATACAACTATTTGATCCCATTGAGAGAATAATGCACGATCTCCTTTAAAGCAAGCATCTAATAACCTCTCATACGCTTCAGGTGTATTTATTCTATTTTCCAGAATACAACTCTGACAAAAATCTAGAGAAATCTGTTGAAGTTCTTGTTCCTGTTCCTGGTTTTTTCGCATTAAATTGGAAATAAACACCTTCATCTGGTTGAATCTTAATTATCAGCACATTACCAGGAATATCTCCTACAGCTTTTAAATTGAACAACAATCTGAGTTTCACGATCCCCCATTTTCTTACCTGTTCTAATAAAGAACGGCACCCCTTGCCAACGCTCATTGTCAATAAATAATTTTAATGCTGCATAGGTCTCAGTCTTAGAATCTTTAGAAATATTTTCTTCATCTAAATAACCTTCATATTGCGCCATCACTAGACTATCATTTACATTAGTAATAGGCACTAATTTAGAAAAGAAGACTGTATTGACTATCGTGAATTCCACGACTTCCTTCTTCCTTCGGTTCTTCCATGGCTACTATCGATAAAACTTGTAATAGATGATTTTTGCACCATATCTTTAACAGCGCCACTCTTATCATAATAACTAGCACGAGTTCCCACACCAACTGCCTCTGCTGCTGTAATTTGTACATTTTCTATGAGAATCTTTATTCCAAAACACCTTTGAAAATAATGTTTTTGAAACGTAAAGATAAAAATGTTTTGAATCATTTCTTTTCCTAGATAATGATCTATATGATAAATTTCCTCTTGACTGAAGAATTCTGCCAACTTATCATTAAGTTCTCCTGCTTTTTCTAGATCTTCTCCAAATGGTTTTTCTATTATAACCTTAGCATTATTTTTCTGAACAATATTTCTTCAATCCATTAGTAATAGTTATAAAGAACGATGGAGCAACAGCATAATAATAAATATGTTCTGTAATTCCTTGCTCTATATAAAACTCTTGTAGTAGTTTATAATCTTCTACATTTGTCATCTCCATCTTAAAGTAGATAATTCTTGAAGAATAGTTTTGGAAATCATTATCGTGAAACTTAGTTCGAGCATGCTCTTTTACCCAACCGCGAACTATATTAATATAATCTTCTTGACTATATGAACGACGACCAATTACAATAATTTTGAATTCTTTATCTAATTTTCCTAGAACATCTAAATTATATAAGGCTGGCAATAACTTTCTATAAGTTAAATCTCCTGTACCACCAAATAGTGTAATTGCACTTTTTATTTTTTTCATTGTTCCCAACCCAGTCATAATGATAATTTCCTTCTTTATCTGTTCTTTCAAAAGTATGCGCTCCGAAGTAATCTCGTTGTGCTTGAATTAAATTAGCTCCACTTTCAGCAGTAGTATAAATATCTAAGTAAGAAATAGCTGAAGTCATAGCGCTTAATGGTAATCTATTCGTAATAGCTAATGCTGCTACTTCACGTAAATTGTCTTGTCTTGTTTCAATAACATTTTTTTGAAAAATGGATCAAATATTAAGTTAGCTAACTCTGGATTATTTTGGTATGCTTCGATAATATTTTGAAGAATTTTTGCTTGAATAATACATCCACCGCGGAAAAATTTTTTTGCAATTTGTGAATAATCAAAAAGTCCAGTTGTATTCTTTTTCTGCAGCTTGAAGAAGTTTAAATCCTTGAGCATAAGAAACAATTTTTTTGAAATAAATAATGCATCACGAACAATTTCTTTAAGATGTTCTTTATCTTCAACAATTACATAAGGTTTACGAGCGAATTCTTTTTCTGCACGAACGCGCTCTTCTTTAAGATTAGACATATAGCGACCATTTAGAGCAGCTGTAATTACAGAAACATCAATTCCCTAAATCGATAGCTTGCTCGTTAGTCCATTTCCCTGTACCTTTTTGTTGAGATTTGTCTAAAAATTTTATCTACTAAATAACTTCCATCTTCTTCTTTAACTTTGAAAATATTAGCTGTAATTTCTATTAAGTATGATTCTAATTCACCTTTATTCCACTCTTCAAAAAGTTTGTTGTAACTCTTCATTAGTAAAGCCTCCCTAAGTGTTTTTAAGACTTTATAAAGCTTCTGAGATAAGTTGCATATCTCCATACTCAATACCATTATGAACCATTTTTACATAATGTCCAGCTCCTCCTGTTGAAGTATAACTACAACATGGAATTCCATTAACTTTCGCCGCAATTGCTTCTAAAATTGGTCGAATCTCTTCATATGCTTTTTTTCATCGCCTCCAGGCATTAAAGCAGGACCAAATCTAGCCCCTTCTTCTCCACCAGAAACTCCAACACCAAAATAATTAATTCCTTTTTCTAATAGCAAATCATATCTTCTTTGTGTATCTTTGAAGAAAGAGTTACCTCCGTCAATAATAATATCCCCTTTGTCTAGGATCGGAGTAAGTTGATCAATAAGACTATCAACAGCAAAACCTGCTTTTACCATTAAGACAACTTTTCTTGGTTTTTCTAATCCATCTACTAATTCTTGTAAAGAATATCTTCCTACAACATTTTTTTATGTGGATGTTCCTCTAACATTTTTGTCAACAACAGATGTTGTTCTATTGAACACCGCTACTTTAAATCCATTATCAGCAATATTTAACGCTAAATTACTTCCCATTACCGATAATCCGATAACTCCGATATTTTTGTTTCATTACTAAACCTCCTAGTTTTTTTCTTACTTTTTAAATTATACCACTAAATACAATATTTGTGGTAACAATTTTGCTCAAAAAAATTTTTACTATAATTCATCAGACACATTTGAAAAAAATATACAATCATACAATAGTAAATAATTATAGAATAAAGCAATAAAATAATAATACATGGTTTTTATTTACAGTTATATATTAAATTTTTACTAAAACCGCTATCATTTTACTTTAAATAACCAAATATCTAATAAAAAGCAAACAAAAATATTTGTCTTTAGAATTTTTTGCGATATAATTTTTTTATAAAAGTAATGATAACGTTTACTTTTAAAATCATATCTTAAAGGAGAACTACTATGACTGAAGTTAAAATTTTTAAAAAAATGTTCATAAACGGGGAGTTTGAAGAACATGTGAATCACGAACATCTTAAAGTGTTAAATCCAGCTACGGAGGAAGTAATCGCTAAAATTCCATCTGGAAATTTCAAAGATGTTGACCGCGCTATTAATGCTGCTGATGCTGCACAAAAAAATCATGGGAGAAACTTCCAGCCGTAGAGCGTGGAGAATATTTACGTAAAATCGCTAAAAAAATTCGTGAACGTGAACCGGAAATTACACAAACTATCGTTAATGAAGGTGGAAAAAAACTTTTGAACTAGCAAAAGTAGAGGTGCTTTTCACAGCTGATTATATGGATTACATGGCAGAATGGGCTCGTAGATACGAGGGAGAAATTATTCAAAGTGACAGAAAAGATGAGCATATTCTTTTATTCAAACGTCCTTATGGTGTTACTACAGGGATTCTACCATGGGAACTTCCCTATTCTTCTTAATCGCAAGAAAAGCTGCACCAGCTTTACTTACTGGTAATACTATAGTTCTTAAACCCTAGTCAACTTACACCGATTAACGCTCATATCTTCGCTGAAATTTGTCAAGAAGTTGGTTTTACCAAAAGGAGTATTAAACATTATACATGGTCGTGGATCAGTAGTAGGAAATAGATTAGCATCTCATCCTAAAGTTGGCTTAGTAAGTTTAACAGGTAGCCTTGCTGCAGGACAAGAGTTATGAAAGCAGCTGCTGAGAACATCACTAATGTTTCACTAGAACTTGGAGGAAAAGCTCCAGCTATAGTTTTTGAAGATGCAGATTTAGAACTTGCTGCAAAAGCAATCGTTGCTTCTCGTGTTATCAATTCAGGTCAAGTATGTAACTGTGCAGAAAGAGTATATGTTCATGAAAGTATAAAAGAACAATTCGAAAAAGCTTTATTCAACGAACTTGACAAGGTTAAATTCGGAGATCCAAATAAAGAACGTGGTTTAGATTATGGTCCACTTATCGAAAAACGTGCATTGAAACAAGTAATTGAAAAAGTTGATTATGCTGTTAAGCAAGGTGCTACTCTTGCTTACGGTGGCCAAGTAGACAAAGAACAAGTTGGATACTTCTATGGACCTACTGTTCTAACTGATGTAACAAATGATATGACTATTATGAAAGAAGAAGTATTTGGTCCAGTACTTCCTATTGCAACATTCAAAACTTTAGACGAAGTAATCGAATACGCTAATGATTCTGAATACGGTCTAACTTCTTCAGTTTATACTAAAAATCTTAACACTGCATTCAAAGCTATTAACGGCTTAAAAATTTGGAGAAACTTATGTTAACTGAGAAAAACTTTGAAGCAATGCAAGGATTCCATGCAGGACGTCGCAAATCAGGAATTGGTGGTGCTGATGGTAAACATGGTTTAGAAGAATACTTAACTACTCAAGTAGTTTATCTTCAATTAGATAATGAATAATATAAAAAATAAAGGAGATCCTAAAAGATCTCCTTTATTTTTTTACAACTAATTTCACAAAAAAAGTTGACAAATTGTCAGAAAAATGATAATATTTTTAACAATAATTAATTAAGGAGCTACTCAAAATGAAAAATTTTAGACTTAACTAAAAATACTTTTTCGTGCCATTTTTAGAAGCACTTATGTCTATGTTAATTGTAGATGTAAGTGCACCGACACCGTCATCTACAATGGCTAGTTAAGTTTTGTTTGCAGCCATTGGTATAAACTGAATGGCTTTTTGAGTAATATTATATATTTTTATTAAGGCTATTTAGTTTTTTTACTGAATAGCTTTTTGTATTAATAATGTATTATGTTAGGAGGAAAAATTTTTATGTCAGAAAAAAATCTCAATGGGGGTCTAAAAATAGGATTCATACTTGCTTCTGCAGGTTCAGCAATAGGTCTTGGGGCAGTTTGGAAATTCCCATACATGACTGCTGCCAATGGTGGAGGAAGTTTTTTTATTAGTTTTCCTTATTTTTTTACACTTTTTAATAGGTCTTCCACTTTTACTGGCAGAGTTCGTCCTTGGACGTGGTGCAGCAGTTTCAGCAGTTAAAACTTTTTGGGAAACTAGGGAAAAACAAAAAAATATAATATCTTCGAATTATTGGTGCATTCGCATTATTCGTACTATTATCTTTCTATAGCGTAATTGGTGGCTGGATACTAGTTTATCTTGGTATTTCAATAGCAGACGCTTTGGGTATTTATTCTACTAGCGATTATGTTGCACTTTTTAGTACTATCATCTCTAATCCATGGATTGCTTTTAGGAGCTCAGGCGATGTTTATTCTATTAAATGTCTTAATTGTATCTCGTGGTGTCCAAAAAGGAATTGAACGCGCATCAAAAATTATGATGCCAATGTTATTCATCATCTTCCTAATTATTATAACAAGATCATTAACATTACCAAATTCTATGGCCGGAGTAACTTACTTCCTAAAACCAGACTTTTCTAAAATTACTACCTCAGGATTATTATTCGCATTAGGGCAATCGTTCTTTGCACTTTCTATCGGAGTTACAGCTATGCTAACTTATGCATCGTACTTAAATAAACAAGTTAACATGGTTCAATCTGGAGTTTCAGTAGTTATAATGAATATTGCTGTTTTCTATTATGGCGGGGCTTGCTATTTTCCCAGCTATGAGCTCGTTCGGTATGGAATCTGAAGGTGGTCCAAGTTTATTATTCATCGTTCTACCACAATTATTCAACAATATGGCTTTCGGTAAAATTTTCTATATTTTATTCTTAATCTTATTCTTATTTGCAACTATTACTTCATCAGTTGTTATGTTAGAAATCAATGTAGGAAATCTTACAGATCAAAAATACTAATCGTACTAAATGGAGCGTTATTGTTGGTATACTTACATTTGTTTTCGGTATTCCATCTGCACTTTCATATGGAACACTTGCCAACACACTATTCTTTGGTAAAACATTCTTCGATTCTATGGACTTTTTAGTATCAAATATCCTAATGCCACTTGGTTGTCTATTCTTATCAATTTTTACAGGTTATGTATTAGATAAAAAAAGTAGCGATACGTGAACTTCATGTTAAAGAAGATAGCAAAGTAAGCTTAGGCTTCTTCAAAGCATGGTTATTCCTATTACGTTACGTCCTGCCAATTATTATTGCAATCGTATGTCTAGCACAATTCTTCTAAACTAAAACAATAAAACCTAGAATAAAGTCTAATTCTTTATTCTAGGTTTATTATTTAAAAATAAAGATAGAGATTTTTAATTAACTTCTATCTTCATTTTAATTCATTTATTATTTAGAGTAGTTTGGACTTTCTTTTGTGATTTGAACATCATGTGGATGAGATTCGATAAGTCCAGCACCTGTCATACGTACAAATTGTGCATCTTCGCGAAGTGCGTGTAGATTTCTTGAACCAGTATAACCCATACCAGCACGAAGACCACCGATAATTTGGTAAATAGTTTCTGCTACAGCACCTTTATATGGGGTACGTCCTTCGATTCCTTCTGGAACTAATTTCTTACCATCTTCTTGGAAGTATCTATCTTTAGAACCTTTTTCCATCGCTGAGATTGATCCCATGCCACGATATGCTTTAAATGTTCTTCCTTGGAAAATTTCTAACTCACCTGGAGATTCTTCACATCCTGCAAGCATAGAACCTAACATTACTGCATGTCCTCCAGCTGCAATTGCTTTTACTACATCACCTGTATATTTAATACCACCATCAGCAATAATAGTTTTTCCAAGTTCTCGAGCTACAGTTGCACAATCATAAATTGCTGTGATTTGTGGTACACCTACACCTGCAACAACACGTGTTGTACAGATAGATCCTGGCCCAATACCAACCTTAACTACATCTGCTCCAGCGTTAAATAAATCACGAGCAGCTTCTCCAGTCGCAACATTACCTGCGATAATATCTAATTCTGGATAATTTGTTCTTAAAGCCTTAACTGCATCTAACACTCCTTTAGAATGTCCGTGAGCAGTATCAACGACGATAGCATCAACTCCAGCTTCCACTAAAGCTTCTACACGATCTACTGTATCGTTGGTAATTCCTACTGATGCTGCTACCAATAATCTACCTTTTTTTCGTCTTTTGCCGAATTAGGATATTTTGCTAATTTTTCAATATCTTTAATAGTAATTAGCCCAGTAAGTTTTCCTGCTTCATCAGTTAAAATTAATTTTTCAATTTTATGGCCACGTAAAATTACACTTGCTTCTTCCAAAAGTAGTATTAGCTGGTGCTGTAACCAAATGTTCTTTTCGTCATAACTTCACTAATTTTAATATCAAATCAGTTAAAAATCTCATATCACGATTAGTTATAATACCTACAACTTTCATATCATCTGTATTATTTACAATCGGTACTCCTGAGATTTTATATTGTTGCATCAAGCTTTCAGCTTCGTCTACTAAACTATCTGGAGTTAGGAAGAAAGGATCTGTGATAACCCCACTTTCTGAACGTTTAACTTTTCTTACTTGCTCTGCTTGCTCTTCGATAGACATATTTTTTTATGGATTACACCTATTCCACCTTCACGAGCCATAGCAATCGCCATTTTTGTATTCAGTAACTGTATCCATCGCTGCTGAAATTACTGGAATAGATAATTTAATCTTGTCTGTTAAGTTAACTTTTAAATCAACTTTTTTTAGGTAATATATCACTTTTTAGCTGGCACTAATAGTACATCATCAAATGTTAAACCTTCTTTTTGAAATTTATTTTCCCACATTATCTTCTTATCCTTTCTTTATTTCATCATCTGCTACATTAAACTTCACTTCATTATTTTCAAGAGAGGCAATTCTGCATAAAGAACAAATATTCACATTTTTGTTCTAATAATTTACGACCATTTTTGGAAACTTTTTCTCAACTAAGATACCAACACCAACAGTATTCGCACCTGCTTTTTTTCAACTATTTCCATAAGACCAAGAGTCGCTTGACCATTCGCCAAGAAATCATCAATTATAAGAACATTATCCTCTTTATTTATGAATTTTTTTCTGAAACTACTATCGTATTAGTTACATTTTTGTATAACTATGTACTTCTGCGGTATAAATATCATTATTTTTTTCAAAGTTGCTGGCTTACTTTTTCTTCGCAAAAACCATCGGCACTTTAAAAAAATGTGCAACTAGAATCGCAGGGGCGATACCACTTGCTTCTATTGTAAGAATCTTCGTTATTTTTTTCTTTTTCCAAAATACTCATAAAAAGATTCTGCCATTTTTCATCATTAGACTAGCATCTATTTGATGATTTAAAAACGAATCAACCTTTAATACATTATTGTCATAAACTTTACCATCAGTGACAATCATTTCTCTTAGCAGTTCCATAATATCTCCTTGATATAATTTAAGTAATTTTACTTATGATATCAAACTTTTTATAAAAATTCAAGAGTTAGATAAAAATGTCATTTATCTAACTCTTTTATTCATAATTTTTACTTTTAAGTTTTCTAATAACTCTGTTATTTCTTCTTTTGTAAAATGATATTTTTTTCCTTGCAAAATGCACAAACTAATTCGGTAGACTCTTCTTGAGAAAGATTCTCTAACTCTTCACGACCTAACGTAACCAAAGCGTCTGCATAACGTTCTTTTTGAACATGTGCATTTAAAGACAACATCGTTTTTACGTAAAAATACGATAATTTTTCTTCCCCTTCAAACAAAAATATCCGCAATTTCTTCTGGAGTCTTTCCTTCATGAATAAGTGTAGATATAGGTTTTTATATTAGAGATTACTTTTTTTCTAACTTCGTTATTGTTGCATCGGTTGCTTGAGGTAATACTTGAAGAATAAAACCTCCCGCAGCTATAACTGAATTATCAGTATCAACAAGAACTCCCAATGATACTGCTGATGGAACTTGCTCACTTGCTGCAAAATAATATGTAAAGTCTTCAGCGATTTCTCCTGAAACTATCGGAGAAGTTGTCGTATATTTTTCATTTAAGCCTAAGTCACGTACTACGGTAATATTTCCACCGCCTACTACACCTTTTACATCTAGTTTCCCTTGGGAATTACTTGGAATATGAACTTGCATATTTTTAGCATATGCCGTTGTTTCTCCAAGCTCATCTGACGAAGCGTATATTGTTCCTATTGGCCCATCTCCACGAACTGCTACATCAATTCTATCACCGCTTTTCAGCATCGCACCCATCATAGTTGTTACAGTCGCAACACGCCCCGTAGCTGCAATCGCTGTAGGATAAGCATCATGACGTTTTTCTAATTTCTTCTACTAAATCTGTTGTCTTTGTTACAAAAATCTAATCTCATCATTAAAGGCCAAACCTCTAATTAAATAATCTTTCATCAAAATAAAAAAATCCTTTCTAAATAATTTTTCTAATTATTAGTCACTTACGATTTTTTTATTATACAGGGAATAAAGATTGTTGTCTATTAAAACAATTAACAATCTTAATGCTTACTTAATTTTTATATACCAACAAACACTTTAACTATATCTTTTTAATTTTTTTCAATACAGACTGTTTCTTAGCCTCTCTAGCTCCGCCTCGTCGCGAAATCGATGGTAACACATCATCCAATGCTGTTCCACCTTGAATCACTTTTCCCTTTACTTATAGACTTCTCAATAAATTTCTTAGAATCTTCTTTTAAATTTTCTTCTACAATAAGCTCTTCTATTTTTTTCTCTTTCTGCATTTTTAGCATATTTATAAAATGCTTCTATTATTTCTTCATTACTATTGAATTCTGTTATATCTGTACAATTGATAAACTCTATTATCAAATGTTCTTTGGCTCGTGTTCCTAAAGAAGAACGGATAAGACGACGAATTTCTTCTTTTAGAATTTCTATATCCCCTTGTTCTTTAGCTTTTTCCAAAATTAATGTAAGTATATAGTCAAGGTTAACTTCTTGCGTTTTTTAAAAGATCAATTTGAAACTCAATATCTGCAAAATCTACTTCTATTTCTCGTTTATCTAGGTCGGGTTTATCGGGACCAGTAAGTTCCTCTTTTATCTTAATATATGTACCCGTCATATCCTGCTTTTAGTCTATCAGAAATTATCTTCTCAAAATCACTAAATTCATCATAGTTTCTCAAGATATTTTCTTTCTTTAAGATTTCACCAAATAACTTGACAAACTCTTTCTTATCTTTTGTAACTTAATTTCACTAGGATCTGGAAATCTTTCAAGTATTTCTTGACATAGTTCAGCATAACCTCTTACAGTATTCCCAGTTTCATCATCAACAAATCCATTAATATAATCATCATAACTACGTTCAACTATTATATTAATGCTATTTTCATCACCAAATAGCTTTATTGCATCTTTCGTAGCTTTTTCTAGATTCCTAAAACAAACAATATTCCCAAAAACTTTTTACCTTATTTAGAATCCTATTTGTTCTAGAAAATGCTTGAATCAAACCATGATAACGTAAATTTTTATCAACAAACAAAGTATTCATCGTAGGAGCATCAAACCCTGTTAAAAACATACCAACTACAATCAGTAAATCAACCTCTTTATTACAAACTCTACTCGACAAATCTTTATAATAATTTTCAAAACCATTTCCCTCAATTGTAAAGTTAGTTTTTAAAGTACTCATTATAATCAGCTACTACTTTTTGTCAAAAATTCTTTGGCAGTAGTTGACATAGCAGATGGGGTAAGACTTTCTTCTTCTATTTCTCCTACTACTTTTTTTCTCTTCATTTGGAGCATAGCTAAAAATAGTCGACACTTTTTATCTTTTTATCCTCTGGCAAGTTTTCTTGTTGCTTTTTGGAATTCTTCATAGTACATCTTAGCCGCTTCTACACTTTGAACGGCAAACATCGCATTAAAGCCATTTAACCTTTTTACTTTTTTTACTGTATATTGAGTGTTACGATAAGTTTTCATATCAAAAATTATCTAATATATATTTTGTAATCTCCGAAATACGTTCTGGATGAAGTAACATCTGCTTTTTCAAGGACTTTTAATTTTTTTCTTCATCAGTTTCTTCTTCTGACTTTTTTTAAATTTCGGATTTATACTATTATAATCTATTTTTAAACTTCAATACTTTAGCATCACGAATAGCATCAGTAATTACATAACTATGCAGCTGAACGCCAAAAAAATATCAGCGGTCGTTTGACTGTCTAACGAATTTTCTGGGAAAAATCGGTGTTCCTGTAAATCCAAATTGATAATAATTTTTTAAATGCTTTTTTTGAATATTTTTTTGTGCAAGCCCAAATTGTGACCTATGACATTCATCATAAATAAGTACACAATGTTTGTTATAGATTTCATGACTTTTTATTACTTTTTAACAAACTCATTTAATTTTTTTGAATTGTAGTTACTACTATTTTTATTGTCTTGTTTTTCAATACTTAATTTTAATTCTTTAGTGTCCTTACTTCCATTTACACTATCTTTCTGGAACTTCTGATATTCTCGCATAGTTTGGTAGTCTAAATCTTTCCTATCCACTACAAAAATACTTTATCAATATAATCTAGTTCTGTTGTAAGTCGTGCTGATTTGAACGATGTCAAAGTCTTCCCTGATCCAGTAGTATGCCAAATATAACCACCTGCTTCTACGCTACCAGCCTTTTTATTTTTCAAAACTCGAATTAATTCTCCATAATATTCTTTCTGTAGCCGCTATTTGGTAAGGACGCATTATAAGTAGCACATCTTTAGCATTAAAAAAATACAATATTTTTGTCAATATCTCTAGTAAGGTTCTTTTTTCAAAAAAATGTTGCTGTAAAATCTTCCAAATCTGCGATAATTTTTATTTTTGGCATCAGCCCATTCACATGTAAATTCATAATTACTTTTTATCGCGTTCAGTAGTATTGGCAAAGTATCTCGTATAAGTTCCATTCGAAATAACAAAAAAATCTGAACAAATTTATACAACGAATTATCAATATTAAAACTCTCATCTTCGTATCGTTGAATCTGACCAAAAAGCTTCTCTTATATTAACGCCACGCTTTTTAAGTTCTATATGAATCAGTGGCAATCCATTAACCAAAAATACTAACATCGTATCTATTTTTTGGCTACACTTATTTGATTTACTACTTGAAGATAATTATTATATATATTTTTATCTATAATTTTTTATATTTTTTTAATCTACCATTATCAAATATAAAATCATAAATATGGTTTTTCTTGGATTTTTACGAGTTTTTTTCTACTATCCCATCATTAGGTGTATCTAAATACTCTAACAAAAACCTCTTCCATTCACTATCACTAAATTTTACATCATTTAGTTTTTTTCTATTTGCACTCTAAGATTTTTCATACAACTCAGCCTATAGTCGTAATATCAAGTCTTTCATATCCTTGAGCGACTAGATTATTTATCATATTTTTCTTCTAACTGAGCTTCTGTTTGATATTCTTCTACTCTTCTCTCAGGCTTTTTCAAAAATTAGCTAAAACTATTCCACCTGTCATCTCTGCAATAGGTAAGGTATTGTACTTTAATTTCTCTTCTGACATACTTTCACTCCTTCCATCTATAATCCCTTATAAAAATTTTCAAATAATCTTCTTAACATTTCTTTTTCATGTTTTTTTAATTCTGCGCTCTCTAAATCAGAAACTTTATTATGAGAAAATAAATTTATTCTCCTTATATATGCTTTTTCTCTCTTGTTCTGTTAAATTGTCATCTGTAATTAATTCTCCCCAAGCTTCATAACCTAAATAAGTTGATGTTTTTCTCTAACAAATTTCTAAATAAAGTGAAATGATATCTTTCTATTTTATTTTTCTGAAATAGCCTTTTTATCTCATATTTTTATAAAAATGATGATATCCAAAAATAGTATCATTTTGTTTTTTTCTTTTATGTACCTATTCCCTTCATTTTTTTAATAAAAACAACGTTCGAAATTCTTTCTTTCATTCATATCTAATGATCTATTTATTTCATTATACAATACATTATAAAATAACGCATGATGAGTTGTGATTATAGGTTTTTATATTAAGAGACCGTGCTTTTTCTACTAATTCTTTCAAGGAAATTGCTACTTCTATTATATTATTATCATCTAATGAAGACATAGGATCATCTATAAATATATATTTCAGATTATTATAATTCTCTAGCGTCCTCTCTTCAACATCACGAATACTTAAATCAGATAATATTGTTTCTAACATTACTAAAAATATTGACCAAATAAATATACTTTCTTCTCCTCTAGATATCTTTATATTCTCAATAACTTCATTTCCTTTTGGTATTCTAAAAAGTAATTTCTCCTGTTTCCATGTTAAATGCAGGTTCTAGTTTAGATAAAGTAAATTCTTGGAATTTTCTAATTATATTTACTTCTTGTCCTAAATCTTTTAATAATCGAAAAAAATTCCGAACCCTTATCAATTTTTAAAACACTACTATCTATATCGCTATTATCCCAAATAAACAAATCCTCTATAAAAGAGTTATAATATAATATCTTAGGATATTCATCTATATTGTTATCTTTTTCTACTAATTTCCTTAACTCCATAGATAGTCTTGTTTTTACCCATACCATTAAAAAGCATAATATAGAAATATCTCTCATCACTATCTACTATGTTTTTAGCTAATTCCTCTATATTATCAAAAGTCTTACTACTCATAATGGTTATTTCTCCCTTACTATAAATTAAAACTTAATAATTGTTCTCTCCAGTATTCATACTGTTTCTGGCGTTGTTCAATTTCTTTAGGTAATCCCTTTTTAATATCATTTACTAAAGTATCAAACTTATCAAGAATATTTACTACGTGTTGTTGAACGTGCAGAGGGGGAAGAAAAAAATTTATACTCCATTATTTTCTTTTTATCTCCTCTTGGCATCTTAGCACCTTTAGAATATTTTTATATTATATTCAAAAATCTTTCATCTGCTAAAACGTGATATAAATATCTTGATTTAACTATATTTTTTTCTTGGACATATATTGCTAATACATCACCATTTGTTCCCCCAATTGTATCAGCGTACCAAATTTTTTTCTTAGATATGGTCTTATATTCCCTATAAGTATGCTGTCTTTTTGTGAATTTTTGTAAAATTCCTTCTTGAGGTACATACTTAGAATCTTCTTTTCCCATACTTATCTTTAAGTAAATTATCTACACCTACATAGTTAAATACAGTTAATTTTTTTCTGACGAGATTTTTGTGATGAATATCCTGCAATACCGCTTAATTGGTATTTAATAACCTTATCTTCAATATCTAAATCAATAACTCTTGCTATTTCTCGTAAACTTTCATAGTAAGTATTAGATATTATGTGCGTGCGTGCTATCACATTCTACATCGAATGTCAATAGCTTCTCACGATAATATTCATATTGTTTTTTTGACGCTGTTGTATTTCTTCTGGCAACAATCCTTTTGTGTCTGCAAGCAACATTTGAATTTATCCAACACTTTCACTATTTTATTTTGAAGTGAAAGAGGTGGAATAGGAAACTTTAATTTATTTAAACTTGATTGTGTTAAACTTGGTCGCGTTGAGTTTTCACTTAATTTATTCAAATCATAGTTTTCAATAAAATAATAAAAAAATACTTTGGTATCAATTTACTATCATCAATTTCAGTGTAGAAAATTGTATCAACATTCCAAAACGGTTTATCTAAATAAAAAAACATTGTCTATAGAACCTTTTCTCGGTATTAAAAACAGTTGGCTTATCATAAGAATATTTGTCAACAAAAACTCCCATTTCACCACCACTTCCGTAAACAGGTATATTCCCTCACCTAACGTTTTTCCAATCTTTTTCCATTTTTTTATAGTAACAATCTCTTCTAATTGAACTATACTTAACCTTCTGTCTTCTTCCATTTCTTTTAGTTATTTTATTTAAGTAATCTTCACTTAACAACTTATCTCTATAATAAGTATATTGATTAGTACGTGACTGAAGTTCTGACTGAAGTTCTGACTGAAGTTCTGTAACATAATTTGTGAATTTGTCAAGTATTTCTACTATTTTTTTCTTGAGTTTTTAGAGATGGAATGGGAATTTTTCATATTAGTAAACTTTGAAATCCACATTCGTTTATGTTCTGTTACATCTATATTTATTGTTTTTTTATATAGTGATAACAATACCTAAAGGTGATTAATCCTTTCTTTGGCTTTAATATTTTCATAGCGGATGATTTAATTTTAAAGCTAAAAATCTACCCTAATGGTTACTAGTAGTGAAGTCATCAAAAATAATTACAGGATTAGACTTTGTTGCATTATAAATTCCTTTTTCTTTTTGTATACCCTAAAATAAATGTTTGTCCTGCAGTTAATACCGGTATGTCATATTTATCGTCATAATTTGTATTCTCAACAATATATTTGGTTGGTTGTTCATAATCAATTACTTCCCCTAACTTCTTCCATTCTACTTTTTTCATTTTTTTAGTAGCTCTAATATATTAGTCACTTACTTCCCTCCTTTCTTCGCTATTTTCTCTATGTTTTTTTATTTCTTCTAGATAATCTTTCTCTACTGAAGTTAGGGTATAATCTGAATACTTTTTGTATTCTTCATCTACTTTTTCTCCATTTGTTTACGTGATACTTTCCTGCATTTTTCTAATATATTCTCACCTGTTGCTTGTAATATATTATCTACGTGTTTTATCCAATCAGCCATTGTCATAGCTTTTTCTCGTTCTGCTTGTCTTTCGGCAAAATCTAAATATCCTGATACAAGCTGATTTAAACCGCGTAATTCTTTTTCATTCAAATAATTTTTGCTATTTTTAGCTTCAGTTAGTGTTGGTAATTCTCCTTTAAAAGTTGTTAATCCCATAAATTCCTTTATTACCATCAACTCTATCATATATTAACTCACTAGCTGTTTGATTGTGTATTGCATAATGCATTTTGTTTTGAACAGTAGCAAAGAAACTTTTAGCTTCTTTACTATTTTTTTATCATAGTCTATTGATGTTGAAAAATAATTCTAGCACTTGTCGATAAAATACTTTCTCACTAGAACGAATATCACGAATACGTTCTAAAAGTTCTTTGAAGTAATTACCCCTCCAAAGTTTTTAAGACGATTATCATCCATTGCAAAACCTTTGATTAGATATTCTTTTAGTACTGTAGAGGCATATTTTCTAAATTGAACTCCACGTGGTGAACGTACTCGGTATCCAATAGCAAGAATCATGTCGAGATTGTAAAAAGCTACTTCTCTAGTTTGAACTTTCCCTTTAATAGCACTATGTTTAGTGGTTGTCAACTGATAGTTTACAAACCATTTTTTTCTTCCAATTCACCATCTTCTAATATAGCTTTTTATGTGCTTGCTTATATTCTGTTTTTGTCGTTTGAAAAAGCTCAGCGATTTGGAGTTGATTAAGCCATACTGTTCCATCTTCTAATCTAAGGTTAATTTTTGCTTTTTCCATCTTCTGTATTATAAATAATTATTTTATTACTCATTACTTTCAAGCTCCCTAACTATCTCATCTATTGAGGCACGAAGTTCATCTATTTTTCACAGTTTCTTCGATTTCTTTATTTAATACTTTAATATCTATTTTTTTCTCTTGTATCTTCTTTTTCTACATATGTTGATACTGACAAGTTATAGTCATTCTCAACAATTTCTTTTTGTATCCACATATCTTGAGAAATATTCTTTATCTTCTCTACATGAAATTCTCCCATAATATTTTTCAATATTTTTTTCTTCTAATATGTTATTATTTGTTTCTTTTTTTAAACTCTTTTGTTGCATCAATAAATAACACTTTGTTTTCTGTTTTTATTTTTTTGGCAAGAACTAAAATACAGGTTGCGATTGAAGTACCAAAAAAATAGATTATCCGGAAGTTGAATAACACAATCTACAAAAATTATTATCTACAAGATATTTTTCTAATGATTCTTTCAGCTCCCTTTCGATAAAAAAATACCTGGGAAACATACTATAGCTGCGCGTCCTTTACTTGATAAATAGCTTAATGAGTGCATAATAAATGCAAAGTCAGCATAAGATTTTTTGGTGCTAATTTCCCAGCAGGAGCAAATCGTTCATCATTAATAAGAGTTGGATCTCCATCACCTATCCATTTTTATAGAATATGGTGGATTAGAGACAATTGCATCGAATGGCTTTTCATCAGTATGTTGAGGATTTAAAAGAGTATCTCCACGTTTAATAGAAAAAGTCAGCATAGTTAACATTATGTAAAAACATATTCATACGAGCAAGGTTGTAGTTAGTCATATTAATCTCTTGACCAAAATAACCATCTTCTATTTCAACACCCTCAAATTTACGCATTTGTAAAAGTAAACTTCCACTACCACATGTTGGATCATATACCTTATTAATTTTGGTTTTTCCATCTACAACTATGCGAGCAAGAAGGCGTGATACTGTTTGCGGTGTGAAAAAAACTCTCCACCAGATTTTCCTGCGTTAGACGCATAATTAGAGATTAAATATTCGTAAGCATCTCCAAAGGCATCAATATGATTATCTTCAAAATTCCCAAAATTAAGTTCGCTAATCCCTACTAAAATATTAGTTAACTTTGTATTTTTTTCTTGAACTGTTTCCCCTAAACGGTCACTTGTAAGGTCTACATCCCTAAATAGGCCTCTTATATCTTCTTCTGAACCATGACCTACTGCACTACCTTCTATTTCTTTAAAAATATTATCAAGTTGAACATTAAGATCATCCTGCTCATTTGCTGTTTTTACAACATTCTCAAAAAGTTGACTTGGTAAAATAAAAATCCTTTTTTTCTTCTACTGTTCCCGCCTTAAAAATATTTCAAAGCTTCTTCGTCACTTATATCAGCATAATTGAACTCAACATCTCCTGCCTCATACTCCGCTTTGTTAAAGTAATCTCTCATATTTTTCAGAGATAAATCTATAAAATAAAATTCCTAGTATATATTGTTTAAAATCCCAGCCATCTACTGCTCCTCGAACATTATCTGCTATTGACCAAATCTTCCTATGTAATTCTGCACGTTGAAGACCTTCATTATTTTCTCTTACTAGCCATCATTTTTCTCCTGAATTTTTTTATTAATCAATACTAATTATATCATAAACTATCACTTTTTACGGTGAAAAAAAGGCACGAACTTATTCGTAGCCTTTCTTTATTCCCATAATACGTTTATTATTTTTTTCTTACTTTTCTTTATTCATCTTGTAAAGTTCTATTATTCCTTTTTAGGGTTAACTCTTCATCTACAATATCAACCGATGAGCTATATTTCGCAATAAACTTCGACAAACCACCTGTTAAAACAACTTTATAATCCCCACCTAAATCTTTTTAGATGAGTTATAATATTTTCAAATTGCCCTAAAAACCATAGAAGAAGCCTGCCTGCATTTGACTCGTTGTATCCATTCCTAACGATGTAGATACAGCCTCTAATTCTATACGAGGCAGCTTTGCAGCTCGAGAGTACAGAGCTTCTGCACTTATGTTCATCCCCGGACAGATTACACCTCCACGATAATTCATCTCACCATCAACACAATCAAATGTTGTTGCCGTTCCAAGATCAACAATAATAGCTGGTAAATACCCGCTAACCTTCGCTCCAACTATGTCAACTACACGATCGGCACCTAACTTGCTACTATACGGTGCTGGCACTTTTTATTCCTGTTGTTATTCCAGCAGAAACTATAATTGGTTCTTTTTTTGAAATATTTTTTTACTTAGTAGTTCTAAAGCAAACATCATTTTTGGAACAACACTTGAGATAACTACTCCATCAAAGTCCTCAAACTTAATATTTTTATCTACAAAAAAAGTTTCTAATAATAACATATAGTTCATCCTCTGTCTTTGTATTATCCGTTGCGATACGCCATGAACAAAGTTGTTTATAATCACTTCCAAAAACTCCAAGGACAATATTTGTATTCCCTACATCTAATGCAAAAATCATCGTTTATCTCCTAAAATTTAAAAAGTCACTTTTATTATATCATATTTCCTAAGAAATATTTAGTGCTAATAAAATATTTTTTCTCTCACTTTTATTTGTATGAAATTTGGAGTAATTTCTATATTATAAGCTTCTAAATATCAATAGTTCTAAAAATAAAGCTGAAAAATATTCAGCCTTATTTCTTATATTCTATTTTCTAGCTTTTAGAAAGTGATTCTCTATATTTAAGAGGTGTCATTTTAACTAATGTTTTGAAAAATTCTAATAAAGTAACTTGTATCGAAATAACCTATATAATCTGCAACCTCAGAAATAGAGAAATCAGTATTAGCAAGTAAATAACATGCATTAGAAATACGTTTATCATGAATATAATCTACAATACTAATCCCCATATCTTTGTTGAAAATTGAAGAAAGATAACTTTTTATTTACTCCTAAGTAGTCACTAACATTATCCAAACTGATTTTTTTCTGAAATACGATCATTAATATAAGCAATACAGTTACGAACAACAGCTTGTTTATCTTTATATTTATTTCTATCTACTAAAAGACAATAACTTCTAATTACATCTTCTGATAAATCGTAGTTATCAAGTTTGTTTTTTTAATTTTAACCCACAGTTCTTCTACACCTAGATAATCTTCGCTGTGTTGTTCAAGCGCATATCTTAATAAATCATTCATATTATAAGATTTTCTACGTTGAACATTAACCCCTTGTTCTACATTTTTCTTCTTCTACACCATGATTTCTTTTGACGAAGGTCAAACAACATATTTACACGAGAAATATTACCATCCACTACCGCTTCAAGAATTTCGCGTTTAAATTTAACTTCACTTTCTAAAAATACTATTTAAGTAACTATTTTTTTCTTGATGATGCTCTGCGGACATTTTTTTACGCTTGAATCTTCTACTAAAAACAATAGCGTCTAAAAAGTCTACATTTTCATCTTCCACTAATAATTCTACCAAATAGTTAAATTTCTTTCTTGGAGTAATCGGTAGTGAAAAATATACATCACAAATTAATTCACTAATACTCGCTCCATATTTAGTAAGTGATTCTTGGAATAATTTAGTTGGGATAAGATACTCTAAAAATGGTGTAATTAGGTAAAACTCTTCATCATTATCACTTGGAATGAATAAACATGAAATACCTAGACCACTTTGACATTTGACTAACTTTCCTTTATGCAAACCTTCTTTTATCTTTGGTAAATTTCTTTTTAAAAATCTGCTGAAAAATACTACTTAATTGTTCTTCTCCTAGGTTTTAGACGAATATCTTCATCACTATATTTGTATGTTAAAACACTACCATTTAAGTCTAATATATCTTTAATACGCTCAATTTTTTTAGCGAACTTTTTCATCTCGCCTACCTCCTCTTACAAACGGATAAATTTTTAATCTATAGTAATATCTCTTCTTGCATTAATAATATATGAAATTACAAAAACACTACGCTGTACGCTACTAACATAATAATTAATGCATTAGCATTGTCAAATTTAAAAATTTCTTTAACAAAATTACGACTTGCTTCACTCTTATAATATTCACTAAATAATGGAACATCAAACATGTGGTATTTAGCCCAAGACCACTTCGTTACGGCCCACCCAGTGATAAGTCGGATAATAGTTGTTCCTAATAGACTCACCATAACTAATACAAGTGAAAGAATTTGTGTTTTTAAATACTACACAAAGTAACACTACCATAGCAATAAAGAATATCATAGTAGCAAGTTCTGTTAAGCTTGTAATTATAAGTTGTTTCGCTACTGTTCTTCCAAAATACCCTTCTTCCAGAGTTTTATTTAATTGGTTTAGTCCTATTTTTGTTGAAAAATACATAATATTTTATAGCAAAATCAAAAGCTGTTCCTAAAACAAAGAAGATAATATAGTTGATAAAACCTAAGGTTATTTTTCGCTGTTAATATAGCTGAACGTGATTTTTGGTCTTGTATAAAAAAACTTAACAGTTCCTTAGAATATTCTTGAGATAAATTATTTGCAAGTATTATAAGTGCAAATACTCCACCTACAGCTGCTGCAATCGTAGTTATACTAATCATTATTTGTAATGGATCGAAATTTTTCTTTTAAAATACGATTTTTTGAAAAATACCCATATGCTGCTATTATCGCAAACATAATAAGCATATATATCCAAGTTGTTATCTTTTTATAATCTTTTTATAAATTCATTAAATAATAGTTTCATTACTTATTCTCCCTCCTGTAATTTGTAGGAAACGATCCTCTAGCGATGTAGTTAATTCACGAATAGAATCTAATTCTACATTGTTAGTTACTAAATATGTAATTACTCTTGCTTTGTCTTCTAGAAATATTTTCAAAAATAAATCCGTCTTTTGTTAATTCATAACGAATACCTAATTCTCGAACTAAGATTTCTGCTTTTTTTCAACATCATAAGTTGAGATTAAAGTTTTAATTGTTTCGTCTGCTACAAGATTATCTAATTTATCATCAGCGATAATTCTACCTTTTTCAATAACGATAACTCTATCACTTACTTTTTTCAATCTCATCTAATAGATGTGATGAAATTAAAATTGATACTCCTGTTGCAGCTATTTCTTTTTAGCTTATTACGGAAGTCTTGAACACCTTGTGGGTCTAAACCATTTACCGGTTCATCTAGTATAAGTATTTTCGGATCATTTAATAAAGCTTGAGCTAGACCCTAAACGTTGACGCATACCTAATGAATAAGTTTTTACTTTTTTTCTAATAACTTTGCTTAATCCAACAAATTCTACCAGTTCCTTCATACGAGCACGACTTACTTTTTTTACCACATACGCGTGCCATTTGTTTTTAGATTTGACCATCCTGACATATAGTTATAAAATTCAGGAGTTTCTATCATAGCACCTACTTCTTTAAGCATTTTTTTACTTTTCCTAATCCAAGTGGTTTTTCAAAACAATAAACTTCTCCCTTAGTTGTTTTTTTGTTAATCCAACTAACATTCGCATTATTGTTGTTTTCCCACTACCATTAGGGTCCAAGAAGTCCTATAATTTCACCTTCATGCATATCGAAGCTAATATCTTCAACAATTGTCTTTTAATCCTATACGTTTTTTTAAGCCTAATACTTCTAAAACAGGTTTCCTATTATCTTCATTTTTTTCTGAAGAATTTCTTCTTCAACCTCTTGTTTTTATTAAAGCTTGCTTTTAATTCATTACGATCTAAAAACTACTGTTTCTTCATAATCATTTTTCTTGAGGTTTTTCCTGACTCTTCGTTTATCTCTACAGAATCCGTATTCGATTCTTCATGATACTTTCTTGTAAGAGTAGATTCACCTTCTATATCTACTTGTTTTTCTTATTTTTACTCAACAGTGCTGCATAATCTTCTGATTTTTGCACCCTTATTTGTTACTTCTTCATCTCTTAATAGTTCTTTGTTTTTCATCTGAATTTGTCATTATTTGTAGAAGATTCCTTTCTTATAAATTTTTCTTTTTATATTATATCATACTTATACTATTATTTCCATTAAATAATATATAATTATTTTTTTATTTTTATCAAATATGTACACACTTGTATTTTTTTGTCTCTATTTCAAAAATTTCTTGTATTTTCTTTTTACTTGTCATAAAGCTATGAAATAAAAAAACTTTTCAAGCTATTTACTTTATATTAATGCTATACTCACTGTATCTTAAAATTTAGATTATACTTGTACATACTAGAAAATAAAATTTCTAAACATTACTCAATATTTTTTTCACATTATAATATAATTAAATTTTTCAAAGAAAAACCTATATTTGTTCTTACAATACTCTCCTATAATTTAAGAATTTAATTTCTTTTTCAGAAATTATACTATTAATCTTTATATAAAAAAATGATGATTATACTTTATCGATATAATCACCATTTTTTTCTTTTTTTAATCTTATTAAATATTTAAATTCTTATGAAAAACGACTAACTTTCCAAAAAAATATGGAACTAACGTTAGGCATATTGCTAGTGATAATAACCCATTCATTCTGAATGTTTCAGAAAGAATTATTAAAGCGAATGCTATTACACCTATTAATAAAATTAGATATCCTAAAATTTCTACCTTAGCAATAGAGAAAAACATCCCTTCTCTTTCAACATTATGTCTTTTTGTATACTTTACTCATAATTATTGCAAATACCGTCAACACCCCTAACCATAAGTATATATAGCCAGGTTGCTCATATTTGAAATAGTAGAATATCGGTATATGTCTTGGATTAAATGCAGGAAGATTCTCCAACCATCTCTCTTTTCCTAGCGCTCTCATTACTGACTCCATAAAACCTAGTAAATATCCATACGATGTTAGAACTGGAATGTATAGAGCTCCCATACTCACTACACTGCCACAAAAACTAGCAAAAGATTGCACCTAGTAAAATCACTCCTATCCCTAAATAGAATGTTTTTTTGAATATGCACTGAAGGCAGTACCTATATTATAAATATCACCTAGTACACTTGCTTTTTACAATAAATATACTTACTATTCCTACTAATATAGAAGCCACTAACAATATTAGTAAACTCAGAGTAAGTTTTGCAAAATATACTCTCTCTTTTTTAAACGGTAAACTCGAAACAAATTTCCCAAAGCTTGTATGGTACTCCGCCCCAAATATTAATAGTCCAATCAATGTTACCAACACATAGTAACCTATATTTATACTTGTTGTATAAAGAGTTTCTTTAATCTCTAATTTATCTTTACCTAAATTCTCTTTTGCAAAGTCAAAGATTTTCATGTGATTATAATTTTATAACTGGTGGATAAATTTTTATTTAACTCCTCTCGAAGCTTCACATGCTTTTTCACTTTCTGGTTGTTCAGCCAAAAATTCATGATACTTACCTGTATATTCTAACTCTTCTTTTGTTAGATACCTTTTTATATTCCTCGTGATACTCTCCATAGGTGTAATTTAAATCACCCTGTGGGGTGTAAAAAGTTATAAGCCCACTTATAGGATATTCTGTTAAATATGCACCTACAGCATATCTATGTAAAAGATAATCATAGCTTTCTTTTTGAAATTTTTCCCATTATAACTATCTATATAGTTACGTTTCTCTATATCTATCTTTTTGATATTGTTGATTTTTCCTCTTTGTTGTTCAATTTACTAACTTTTTTTCACGAGCCGCAACTCCGATGTTTTTTTCAAATTCATAACTAGCAATCTCTTGTTTTTAGTCCATTCAACTGCTTAGATGCCGTCAATGTTGTAAAAAGTGTGAATCCTAGTAATAAAAATAATTATAGCAATAAAATATTTCTTCACATAAATTCGTATGATTTTCAAAATATCTCTAATCATTTTCTGCTCCTCCTTTATTATTTATAATAAATATATCTTCTAAAAAGAACCGGCAGTTCGTCACATTGTAACGGTGCGCTTTCTTGTATTAAATCTCTAGTTTCTTCAAAGCTACCGCGTACTAACACTACATAAACTCTACCTATATTACTTACTATTCTCACACTATCTAAATTAGCAAACTCGTCTGGAATCTCATCTTCATACACCAGTTGATATTTTGCTATATGCCATCTTATCAACCTCTTTACCATATTTACCTGTTGTATCTATGTATATAATCTTATCGCTAATATTTTTCTAAGTAATCTAATTGATGGCTACTTACCAGTATTCCAACACCGCTATCTTGAGCTTCTATAATATAATTAATAATAAGTTTTATATTTATTATATCTATTCCGTCTAATGGCTCGTCTAATAGTAAAAAAAGTTTGTTCTACAGGCTAAACCTAAAATCACTCCAAAAAAATTACCGTCTGACCTTTTGACAACGCTGTTATTTTTTTATTTAGAGAGATCTTGTTTTTACCAACTCTTTTTCAAAAATAATCTTTGTCAAAAATTCTCGTAAGCTAGCTCGTAATATTTTATAATATTTTTTTATCTTTGTATATTTAAAATAATCGAACTTATCAGGAATATAAATTATATTACTTTTTCAAATTATTTTTGTTCTATGTTAACACCATCTATAGTAATTTCTCCCGTATCCAACTGATAAATTCCAGTTATTAATTTTTAGAAGTGTTGTTTTTCCCTGCTACCATTTCTTCCTACTAAAGAAACAACTTCTCCACTTTTTAACTTCTAAATTAATATTATTCAAAAACTTCTTTCTTTTCAAATTTTTTTACTCAGATTTTTTTGATCTCTAACTTCATAGCTTTCAACCTCCTTATACCTTGATATAACTTTTTCTTCCAATTTTTTTCTTTTGATAATCCAATAAAACGCCATTCTAATAATATTTTTTTCCAAAATCGTTTCTAATTTTTTTCTCACTAACTTTTTTTCCATATTTATTTCTCCATAAATACTTCATCTATTTTTTTATCAGCTCTTCTTTTTGTAATTCCACAAATTTTCGCCTCTCTCACCAATTCTTCTAATAAAGTATCTATTAGCTCATAATTAGGTTTTTATGGCGTCCAAATTTTTCTGTTATAAACGTACCACGTCCTACAATCGTTACTATTATTTTTTTCTTTTTTTCTAACTCTTGATACGCCTTCTGAACTGTACTAATATTAACATTTAAAAATTTTTAGCAAATTCTCGAATCGATGGCATTTTTATCATTTTTCTTTTTAACATTCCTTTTGTTATTAATTTTTGTTTCATCTACAACCTGTTTGTATAAAAGGCTTCATGCAAACTACTATCTAATTTAAACATAATTTACCTCCTTCCAGTTATAAAAAAATCCTAAGTGTACCGTTTTTTTCACCATACACTTCTTACACTTTAAGTGTACCACATAGAACCATACATTTCAAGTATTTATAAATATCTTTATTCATGGTATAATTACCACGAGGTGATTGCTATGAAACATGCTCTTAGAAAGAAGTTTCTACATATTAGAAATAATCTTAATACAACATACCAAATTCAAGCAACAGAAAAAAATATTCAAAACATTAGAAGAAAGTGATATTTTTTTAAAAATTCGCAAAAAAATATTTATTTATATTGGTTTTTGAAGTGAAATCCAAACAGAATATCTTATTAAAAAAATATATAAACAGTAAAGAAATCTTTTGTACCTAAAATAGTAAGCCGTACTATGAAATTGGTAAAAATAAAAGATTGGTCTGACCTGTCTGTAGGTCATTTCAATGTTCTCGAACCTATACAAAATGACTTCTATGTCGAGGAGATAGATCTTGTTATTACACCATCAATTGTTTTTTTGATAAAAACGGCTATCGTCTAGGATACGGTAAAGGATATTACGATAAATATTTTAGTGAAAAATAAATATAAAACTAGTCTAGGTTTGTCTTTTGAAAAAAACTACTTCAAGAAGAAATTCCTAAAGAAAAACATGATAAAAAAATGTCGATTTAATTATTACAGAAGAAAGGATTATTATTATTAATGAAAAAGCATGGTAGTAACTACTAGTGTAAAAACAAATAATGAACTTAATGAAAAAGCTCATAATATTGCAAAAATTTCTTAATTTTAATTACATCCCTCGTAACAAAAAGAACAATTAAGCAAATGTTAATACAAGCAGATGGTGTCGTAGTCGTTTATAAAACTAAACTTAGTTATTTTTGAAGGGATAAAGAACTTTTCTTCCATTTAGATACTAGTGCTTTGAAGATAAAAAAATAATGATAACGAACCTTTGATAGAAATAATAGGTAGTGAAAAGCAAAAATATTTTTTGGATTGTACGATGGGGCTTGCTGGCGATAGTATTATTCTTAGTTACTATGAGCATAAAGTTATGGCTCTTGAAAAGAATAAAATTATTTATTTAATCGTAAGCAATGGTCTGAAAAAAATTATATTTCTCATGATGAAAAAAATAAACTCTCTATGAGAAGAATAATCACGCATAATATTGATAGTGTTAAATTTTTTAAAAAAACTGTCCTGATAATTCTTTCGATATAGTTTATTTTTGATCCTATGTTCTCTCATAATATAGAAGAATCAAAAAAACTTAGCTGGTATTGAAACACTGGCAAATCAAGATTTTTCCTACTGCTGATTTTTGACTGAAGCCAAACGTGTCGCAAAAAGAAAGTTATAGTAAAAGCTCACTTTAAAGATGATATTTTTGAAAAAGTTTGACTTTATTCGCTTAACGCGTAAAAAAATACTAAATTTCACTATGGATATATCGACACTAATATAGAAAAAGCCAAGAACTAAGTCTATAACTTAATTCTTGGTTTTTCATTTTCATTTCTTTTGTAGTTAAATACCCATCATATCCTGTAATTTCTTTAAAATCACGATATAAAGAGTTCTCTTCTGACTTTGCACGAACAATAGATTTAAAGTCTTTATAAACCTTTTTTATACTCTTCTAACTCTACTCCTTTTAGATAACATTCTTCTATAGTATCTAAAAAAATTTAATAATAATGGTTATCTCGTCAGATGTATATAATGCGTAATCTATAGGATAATCAAATTCCATATATCTTTACCTATTCAAAAGTATATCCAACACCACGTACAGTTCTTAGATTTTTTTATCATAACCAATTTTTTTCTAAGCTCCTTACGTAATCCTGAAATATAAACTTCAATAGCATTGATTGTTGTTTCAGAATCAACACCCCAAACACGATCAAATATTTCTTCTTTCTCCAAAATAATATTATTATTAATCACAAAGAACGATAGCAATTCTAAATACTTTCCTTTAATTGTATCTAGTGTTCCTGCATTAGAGGTAACAAGCTCATTTTTAAATCTAACACAAGATCTTTATACGTTACTTCGTTTTCAGCTTTAAGATTACTTTTCCCTTTGTAATAAATTAGAGATTGTAGTCGTTAAAAGAGAAGCATCCGCTACACGTGGAAGATACTCTGTTACTCTATGTTTCATCACTCTTGCTTTTTTCTTCTGTAGATTCAGCAATAGTAAGCACGATAACTGGTATTTTTAAGCTCTTTATCTTCGCGGATATAGTCTAATAAATCTAATCCACCTTTCCCAGGTAGGATACTATCAGCGATTACAAAATCATAAATATTATTATCTATAAGTTTCTGTCCATCAAGCCCATTATAAGAAACATCTACATCAAATTTATCTGCAATAGCAGCTTTCAATGATGAAGCTAAAAATTTATCATCTTCTACAATAAGTGCTTTTAAGCATTAATAACTCCTCCTTTTTATTTTTATTTACCTTAGGATATTATTTTTATAACTTTTCCAAAAGAAAATACAACTAAAAAAAGTAAGATATATTTTACCTTTTTTTAATATTTTAAGGAAAAGCAGTGCATAAGAAATTATAATCCCAAATAACACTCCTCCACTATCAATCAAAAACATCCATAAAGTTACCATCTCGGCCTATTACAAATGTCTGATGAAACTCATCACTTACCGCATAAGAAAAAAACAAAATAAAAAAACTAGTAAAAAAAGTTGTTTTTAAATTGTATTTTTTTCTTTTCCTATTCGAAAATATATTAGAAAAAAATAAGCAAAGGCGAAAAAAACCTAGAATTGCATATTCGCTAAAATGGCCTAACTTTCTTACAAACAAATTACTAGCGAGCTTTTGTTGATTCTACTCCAGGCTGGTTAGAAAATAAAAAAATATACAAATGCAAACTAAGATTAGCATTGCTAATGAAAAGTATTTTTTTATAAAATTCTAATAAAAATTTCTCCTTTAATAATTATTTTTATGTTCTTCTTTCTACTCTAATCATACCATATTATAAAAACAAATGATATTAATTATAAGTAAAATAAACAAAAAATACTTTTTCTTTTTAAAAAAACTTTCAAGAATTACGAAAATAAATAGTGTTTTTCAATTTTTTTACAGATATATTTTACACTAATTACTGATTTACTATCTTAATTTAATATTAAAAAAAATTTAAAAATTTTTTTAACAAAAAAATTAATTTTTATATGATATAATAAAAAGAAAACGAATACAAAAATTTGGAGGTCTATTATTATGCCAAGAATAGTTGCTAGAGGAATTAAAAAGAAGACTTGAAAAAAAGTTAGCGCAGAGCTTTTTTTGATACTATTGCAGAAATTATCGATCGCCCTCGCGGTGCTTTCACTCTTGACTTAGTTGAAAGTGTTGCTATCTTAGATGGCGAAGAAATTAGCCGCGCTAATATCGAAATCGGTTGGGTTGCTCGCCCTGTAGAAGTTTGTGAAAAAGTTGCAAACGCAGTTGGTGAAATTATCAAGCCATTAGGATACGAAAACTGTTATGGTTTCATTCAAGAGCATTGACTTAGCATACGAATTTACTTTTTACTAAATAATAAAAAAATACGAGAGTATAACTTATTACCATTATACTCTCGTATTTTTTTATCGTTAACTTTTTCATATATAAATTTTAAAATTAATTAACTCCTTAACTCCTTTTGCAATCTATTGTTTTTTTATTCGCTATCAAAATCTCCATATACCTTTATTAATATCTTTTTTTATATTTCTTCATAATTAGTATCTATCCATATAAAATAATAATCTCTATATTCCCCCCTCTAGTTCTTCTATAAAGATATATGTCTACTTTTTCTTATTTTCTCTACAAATAAATTTATTGATTATACTTATTATACCTATATAATTTTTTTAAAAATTATTGAAAATTCTATAAAAAAATATAATATATGTACTGTATTTTTTTATTAAATTTAAAAACTCTTTCCCCAAAAAATCTAAAAGATAATGATAATCTCTTTCAATTAAACCGTTTTTTTATGTTATATTTAGTATAAACAAAATTAAAAAAACAATTTAACCAAACTAATTTTTGTTAAATTGTTTATATATAAATATAAGGAGAACAAAATGAAAAACAAATAAGCTATTAAAATCTAGCCTGAGTGTTGCTTTTTGCGTTAACAGTTACTTCTGTAACAGCTGCAGCTTAGCCTACACATTCTAGTTACAATGTGGCTAAAGCTGATTTCGGAGATACTGCCGCCACTGAAAAAACAAAGGTGAGTTAAAAACTAAACTAGAGGAAATCTTTAACGATAATAATATTACCAATCGTTATTTAGGAACAACATTTTTTTCCACAAAACTTCAAACTTTCCATACTATCACGTAACTTTTGAAAAATCACTCTGTTCCTGAGGACGTAATTGATACAACTCCATGGTACAATATGTGGGAGAAGCTGCAGAGGCTAAAGCTAAGCTAGACGCCAATTCTTTTACTGAAAAAAACTGCTAGAAATGCTATTAATACCCTTTAATTACTATACACAACTTTATAATTTTGATATTAATCATGAACTAAAAAAATGATGGTTTTTATACTACTACTGACTTTAAAAACTCCTACTATGATTCAATCATATAGCGATGGACAACAAAAACTTTTTATAGCAAAAGTTAAAGATAATAACGATGATATCAAAAAAATCTATTTAAAGACAACCTTATTGGTATTTATAAGCAAGGGCAAGATATTGAACTAAATCTTGTCGCTAATCCTAATAAAGTTACAAAAAAATAATTAGTTTTTCCGTTAATAAAGTATCTTCTATAGAACCTAAAATTAATCTAGGTCCTACTCCTCAAGATCAAAGACAAATTGCCTTTAGTATCCCTGGTGAATTAAAAAGCTGAACAACTGGTTATTACTAATATGATTTACCTAGACCAAAATGGTACAAAAAGAAACAGGACCTTTTTGCATTAGATATAAATTATAAAAATGTTGTATCAAAAGGTAATACCATACCTAAATATAGAGAAAAAAACTAAATGAAAAAAATCCAGAATTGGATAGATCGTGGTGCAAAAGTTAATGAATGGTTATTAACAAAAGAAAAAATAATAAAGATAATGCCGCTGATTATAGTCAACGAGAAAAAAAATAAGCGAAGCTATCACACAGTTAAAAAGAATTAAAACGTTCAAGTGATGCGAGCTATGATAAACTATACAAAATAGCTACTCCTATTCACGAAATAGAAGATACAGCTACTTTAAGGGAAGTCCTAGATACTAAAGTTGCTAAACTTTTAGAATACTTCGATCTTTACAAAGAAGATGTGTATACAAAAAGAAAGTATTGCTAAATACAGAGAATATATAGAGAGTGTACCAAAACTAAAAATACTAAAGATATTAAACAATTAGTTCAACTAATAAAAAGAATTTGATAATGCCACATTTACATATTTGAGATTTAATACAGATGAGTTAAAACGATTAGTCTCTATTGGCGAAAGTAGAAATAAAGATGAATATAACATTGTATCTTTAGAAAAAAATTCACTCAAGCACTTAATCATGCAAAAGATTGGATTAACCAAACTGAAAGCTATCGTCCACAAATAAACGAAACATCTGAACATGTAAAAAATCTGACTAATGCCATTAATGGACTGATTAAAAAGAACGGAGAAAAAGGTGAACAGGTTCCTCCAAAAAGAAAAAAATCTAAACCTACCGAATCTAGACCTTACTCTGTACCTGCAAAATTTGTAGAACGTGGAACTACTAAGCCTTTTGGTCTTTACGGTAGAGACTATTCTCAAGTAATCAAAAATGTTTCAATTATTGATAAAGAAAATGGAAGAAGTGAAGTTACATTAACATTTGAGCCTACAACTACAAATTATGGTGCAACAGATATAGCTCCTATAGGAACAATTCAATATAATAAACTTGGAACAATATCAGATGCTGAAGTCTTAGAAACAGGTACTACTAGCGATAATATTACCTATCCTAAAAATAAAACTTTTAGTTTATTCTGATCAGAAAAAAATATCGCTCTTGAAGGCATTTCATTTAAAGATAGTTATAGCCTATCAAATAATAAATGGCTAGCTCCTCTTGATTTATATTTAGATTACAGCGCAAAAATCTGAAACTAGCAAAGAAGAAGAAAAAAATCCTCTAAAAAGAAGCTCTGAAAGAAAAAAATAAATTATTTGGAATCAAAAAGAGATTTCTGAAAACTATAAGTCAATACCAGAAAGATTAAAAACAGGACTTAATCAATTAATTCCTCAAGTAAAAAAATATTATAAATAAATCAGTTGTAACAAAAAGAGGAATTTGATAAATATACATCTCTACTTTCTGAAGAAACAAATAAATTAGATAAACTTGCTAATCTTTATCAAGCATTAACCGCTACTAAAGATACATACAATAATTTCTGGAAAGAGAATACTCACTATACTATAGAAAGTAGAAATTTAGTTAAATCAAAACTAGATGAATTAGAAAATACAATAAATAAACTTGTAGCCTCTGATATAGAGGGCACAAGTGAGAAATTCACCGATGAATACGGTAAAGAAGGAACGGCTATAGTATATAAAAAAATAGATGAACTTACAGGAGGACTTCAACATTTAGGAGATTACCTACGTATTGATACCACTGCATTATCAAATGAAATTTCTAAAGCCGAAAAAAAGCATATGCTACAGCAAAAGATAGCTCTGCTAAGCGCACATTAAAACAATTAATTGATGAAGCAAAACAATATGTTGAACATTCTAAACTAACACCTGAGTCTCCTGACACTGACGATCAAGTTAACACTGACTTAACAGATTATTATACTGAACAATTTAAGTTTGCGATTCAAGATTTAAATAATTCACAACCTGAAGATAATAAAACATCTTCTATTAGAGATGAGCTTGCTAAAAAGTAAATCAAGTTTCTCTTGTTACAGTTGGTAAAAAGAGCCCTCAGCATTTGTTACACTAACTAATGAGCTTGCTAAAGCAAAAGAAGTTTTAAACAATAATGAAGCTAGCGAAGACGCCCTTAAAGATGCTTTAAACAAACTTTCTTCTGCTCTAGATACATTTAATGCTTCTACTGATGCTAAGCAAACACCTCCAAATACTGATAATCCTGCAAATGATAATAATATATCTAAAACACAATTAGAAGCATATTTCAAAAAAAGCTGATTTAAGCGGACTTTCTTCTATGAATTCTGTTCTTAAAAAAATGCTTATCTAATTACAGAAAAATGGAAAGAACTATATAGAATTAGAACTACAACCAATGCTTGGTGACAAAAGATCAACCTATTGGTGTCTTAAGCAAACTGACTACATTTGAAAATAATGAAGAAAAAAAGACAACGTTGAAGTTTTAAGTACTGCAACTGTTAACATTACTTTTTGGTAATACAACTCAAGAATACAGCTATCCTTCTAAAGTTAGAATACCTATAAACGGTAAACCTACTGAAATTAAAGTAAATACTTATGCAAGCAGTACCGTTTTCGGTGATAACCAACATAAAAAAATCCTGCAGTCTTAAGCCTTACTTACCCTAAAGATAACTCTATTATAAGTGCAGACAAAAAAACAATTAAATGCTTTATTTAATGCAACAACAAGTAAATATTATGATAGTTGGGAACAGAGTTTTCAAAAAAATAATAACTACGAAAAAGATCTTGTTATAGTAAGAGATTTTTGGCGATAAGATTAACGAAGCTCAAAAAGTATTAAATAATAATTCAGCATCTAAAGATGAAATATCAAAAAGCATTTTTCAAATCTATATGATGTGAAATTCCAATATGATTTACTTATTGAACTAAGACGCTCAAATGCTGATACACTAGCAAACTTTTAACACTGATAAAGATAGTAATAATTATAGCGTTGAAAGCATAAACAAAATAGATTCTTACCTTCAAGAAAAAAATTAATAAACTAGAAGATTTAGTACACAACAATTACAAATCACAAGAAATTAGTCAATTATTTAATGATGTAAGAAATTATTATACTATGCTACGCTATAATATCTCTGATTTAGAGACTACCGTTAAAAAAACGCTGAAGAAAAAAATAAAATCTGGAAAATATACAAAAGATTCAAAAAGAAAAAGTTACTACGGCAATCAACAATGCCAATAACTTTATTGAAAAAGCAAAAAGAAACACGTAATCTAGAAGATAGACGTAGTGACCTTAAAAAGAATTAGAGTCTGCAGTAGCTAATCTAGTGGTTGATACTAATACTTCTCCTGGAGAGCAACCTAACAAAGATGACAATAAACCTTCATCTACAGATATTCTTAAGGCACAACTTTTTAGTTCCACTAGAAGCAGCTAAGATAATAGCGCATGATGACCAATCAAAAACAGATATTAATAAAGAAGCTCTTGATAAATATAGAAGTATTATTACAAATGCACAAAAAAAGTTTTTGATAATCCTAAATCTTCAGCAGAAGAGATAATCAAAGCTATAAATGATTTAGGTAGTGGTCTAATCGAGTATACAAATAATAAATCTAAACCTAATACCGATAAACCTAATACTGACAAACCTAATACTGACAAACCCTAATACCGACAAACCTAATACCGATAAACCTAATACTGATAAACCTAATACTGATAAACCTAATACTGATAAACCTAATACTGATAAACCTAATACTGATAAAACCTAATACTGATAAAACCTAATACTGATAAAACCTAATACTGATAAAACCTAATACTGATAAACCTAATACTGATAAACCCTAATACTGATAAACCTAATACTGATAAACCTAATACTGATAAACCGGCAGTCACTAAACAATTCTTTGAAGATAAAAATTGGTGTTCAAGTAGAACTAATTGGTAATAGCCCTGCTACAAAACTAGAAGCAAAAAGAAATCAATGATAATCAATTAGCTCAAAATATTTTTTAACGAAATTAAATCTACCAAACAGTAATGTAAGAATATTAGAGCTTAAACTTTTTAGATAAAGATAATAATACGGTTAATTCTAACGCCAAACGTAAGGTATCAATTACTTTTAAAAAGAGGGTGAAAAAAAGATGTTGCTGTTTACCATGTAAAAGAAGACGGCTCTTTAGAACTAATTAAATCTCAAATTAATGGTAATATCTTGACGTTTGAAATAGATCACTTTAGTAAATTTGCCCTAGTAAGTGAAAAATAAAAAAAGATTCTAATCAAATTTCTACAAATAGAAAATTATTAAGTAATACAGGCTCTCAAACTGTAAACTCACAACTATTTGGAGCATTAATACTAGTATTAGGCGGAGTTCTATACTTAGCTAACAAAAAGAGAAGAAATTAAAAATAATATATTAGTTAATATGAATCAAGTTAGAGGATTCCCCTAACTTGGTTCATATTTTAATAAATGTCACTTAATAAATTTACATTAATATTCCCTATAATTATTATTTTACTACCCTTTTTGGGTCATATCAAAAATATTATCAGTTGAATTTTTTTCCCTATTTTTAAGGTAAAAATTGTAGTGCTTATAGAAATTTTTTTGTAGTAATTATTTTCTATTTGAATTAACGAGATTTTAGGGAGAATTGTAATGAGTAAATATCATTTTATAGGAATCAAAGGATCTGGTATGAGTTCCTCGCACAGATTGCCTATGATATGGGTCATATTGTCCAAGGTTCCGATGAAGAAACTTATTTTTACACAAGAAAAAAATTAGAACAGCGTAATATACCGATGTTCTACTATAATGAAGAGAATATAAAAGAAGGCTATGAAGTTATCTTAGGAAATGCCTTTGATGACACGCATATTGAATGTCGTCGCGCCAAAGAATTAGGTTTAAAAATCTATACCTATGCTCAATTTTTAGGTAAACTACTAGAAGAAACACCTTCTATCGCCGTAACAGGGAGCACATGGTAAGACTACAACTACTACTATGACAAGTAATATTTTTAAACATAATCGTGTTACATCTTATCTAATTGGAGATGGAACTGGGCACGGTGAAAAAAATTCAGACTTTATGATTGCAGAAGCGTGCGAATACTATCGTCACTTTTTAGCCTATCATCCAGATTACGCTATCGTAACTAATATTGATTTTGATCATCCTGATTATTTTAATGATGAATATGATATGTTTGATGCATTTCAAAGCTTTGTCAATCAAGTTAAAAATACAGTAGTTATATGCGGTGATGACCGTCTGGCATCTAAGTTAAAACCTGCTCACGCTAAAACAATTACTTATGGATTTAACGATGGAAATGACTACCAAATAAAAAAACGTTCAAACTTCTACTGAGTACAGCAAGTTTGATATTTATAAAAATAATACTTTACTTGGAACATTCACTATGGCGATTTTTTGGCTTACATGACATTTCTAATGCTACTTCTGCCATTGCCTTGGCTGATATCAATGGTATTAGTGTAGAAAAAAATCCAAGAATCATTAGACTTATATCGTCCAGCAGAACGAAGATTTAGCGAATATAAATTCGGTAGTAATGTAGTTGTTGATGACTACGCTCATCACCCTAGCGAGATAAAAAGCTACTATTGATAGTGCTCGCCGCAAAATATGCAGGTAAACAAATTGTAGCTATTTTTTTCAACCACATACTTATACAAGAACTGCCAAGTTCTTAAATGAATTTGCTGAAAGTCTGCTAACTGCAGATAAAAGTATTTTTTTATGCCCAATCTTCGCTTCAGTCCGTGAAAAAGAAAAATTGTTGGAATTGAAGATTTACAAAAAGTAACTCCAGGTTCTGAAAATCATTCATGGAGAAGAAGATTTTGACAAACTAAACTTTGAAAAATACGGTCTTTTTATTTATGGGAGCCGGAAATATTAATAAACTTTGTCATAAGTTTTTTTGAAAAACACTAGCAATTAACCTTATTTTTAAAATATAACGAATACAACACTCAAGGAGGAAATATAAATGTTAAATATTGATTGGCTTGTACTTGCCTACGCAGGAATTTTTTTCTATCAGGAGTAGGAGTACTTATTATTTGTATTAGCGCTGCAAGAACTTTAGGAACTGCAAGAAAATCTATTATATCTGTTACAGAGTGCGTGGAAGATGTAACTAATATTGCTGAAGACGCACTTACTCTTGCAAAAAGATTTAAACGAAACTGTTAAAAAAAGTAGAAGGCCATTTAGAACCAATTATGGTTGAAACTAACATCTTACTACAAAATGCAAATATCCTTGCTGAAGATATGCAAGTAAAATCTGAAAAAAATTAGATCCATTATTTAATACAGCTGAAGGTCTAGCTTCCTCTATTAATGGACTTCAATCTTCTGTAGATAACATGAAAAATAATGTTACAAGTTTTTAGAAAAAAATACTGATGAGAAAATCAACGATTTATCTGAAAAAAAGTTGAAGAAAATAAGAGTAAAGCAGCTGACTTACTTAACAAATTCTTTAAGAAAGAAAAAAATCTTCAGAAGAAAACTAAGATTTAAGACAATTAATATAGAAAAATTAGTATCCCTCAAAAACATTTATCTTTGAGGATATTAATCTTTAGCATTAATTTTTATTATAAAAACTATCTAATTATATTAAAATCCTTGCTTTTTATTTCCAATTTAGTGTATCATACACAAGTATAAATTTTTTTATAAAGGAGAAGAAAATATTTTTATGTTAAATGAATTTAAAAAAATTTGCTTTTTAAAGGTAATGTATTAGATCTTGCAATCGGGGGTTATTATGGGGGCTGCTTTTTGGTAAAATCGTAAGTTCATTAGTAACTGATATTATGATGCCACTTATCAGGGCTGCTTTTCCCATCTAAACCGGACTTCACTAACTTGGCTTGGGAAGGAATTAAATACGGTAATTTTATTCAAATTATCATCGACTTCTTAATAACTGCTGTAGCTATTTTTCATCTTTGTTAAAGCTATTAACACTGCTAAAGAAAAAAATGGCTAAAGAAGAAGAAACTGAAGAAAAAAAGCACCAGAAGTTGATAGTAAAGAAGAACTTCTTAAAAGAAATCCGTGATTTATTAAAAGAAGGTAAATAATTAACAATAACATTAAGGAGCTGACGATGAATCGTCAACTCCTTTTTTTATTTATAATTAGATAGTTTACTATTTATTTTTATATCATTTCTAACACTTAGATAAGATACTAATGCTATTACAGCATATAAGAAACTTGAAAATACTAACATTAGCATTAGAGTTTTTTTAACCCTACAAACCATTTTTAAATAATATCCTGCTAGTAATAATGGAAGCATTATTAAAAGGTAATGTTTTAAAAATATCATTTTAAAGTTTTTGCTCACCTGCATTTTTAAAAAAATTTCACTAGAAAATCCTTGTAAAACCCCTAAAACGACAAATATTATAGTCTGCACTACCATTGCTTTATTAGTATTTGAAAAAGCTCTCTAAAAATTCAGGAACACCTGGAGAATAATCCCCATGTATTAAGCTAAACGCTAAAGATAAGATACTTCCTATCCCAATACCCATCAAACCAAATGCCACCATTTTTAAATAATCTCATTTTATTTTCCTCCTATATACCGAGTTTCAACTTAAACTCTTTAATCATCCTACGAGATACATAGCTAATATCAGAATTTTTTTATACTTTATGACTATCGTTCCTGTATTACTAAAAATCTAAGTTTTTGATAAATTTTATATTCGCTATTTCACTTTGTGATATTTTTACAAAATTACGAGTTACCATATTTTCTACTTCATAAAGCTTTTTCTTCACAACATATGTATCTTTCAATGTTACAACAAAAGTTTTTTTCTATCCTCTATATACACCCTTATTATTTCATCTATATCTATAATACTCGCCTTATCTTCAACTATTCCTATTAAATACTCAGAACTATATTCGATATAATTTATTAAATTCTGAACTTCTTTATCAATCTTATTAGCACTAACTACAACTAATGTCTCTTTTACTTTTTCATCTATGTTTAACTCGAGTTTCATAATAACTCCTCCTTTCAATTATTATTTTAGCGAAAAAAACAATATTAAATCTATACCTTTTTGATTATCTGGTTATTTTACATACCTATTCGGTTTTTCTTTATCTATTTTTTTAATAGAAACTTAAGCAACTCTATTCATCATAGTTAAAAACCAACCAAGAAATAATCTTGATTGGTCTTTTATTTAATCAATTTTAAATTTTTGTATCACTCAAGGCTTTTTGTAATACACCCTTATCAGCTGTTCCTACTACTATTAATTTTTTCTCAGCAACATCTACTTCTACGTTCTCTACGCCTTCTATATCGCTAAGTTTTTCTTTAATAACGGCAGCACAGCCACCACATTTTACTCCTTCTATATTATAAACTTTTTTTCCATGTGAACCTCCTGTAAATTATTTTATTCCCGCTCTTTTTTAGTCTCAACGCATTTAATACCACCGATACTGAACTAAAACTCATTGCAGCTCCTGCTATCATCGGATTTAATAGCGGCCCTCCAAATATATGTAATACTCCCATAGCAACAGGAATACCGATAATATTATAAATAAATGCCCAGAATAAATTTTTCTTTAATATTTTTTTATTGTCACACGACTTAATTTTATTGTACGAGTTACACTAAGCATATCATTATTCATAAGAACAATGTCTGCAGATTCTATTGCTACATCTGTTCCTGCCCCCATAGCTATCCCAACATCTGCTTGTACCAATGCTGGAGCATCATTAATTCCATCTCCAACCATTGCAACCTTATTTCCAGCTTTTTGAAGTCTTGTTATTTCTTTATTCTTGTTCTCTGGTAACACTTCGCTAATTACTTCATCAATCCCAATTTGTCTCGCAATAATTTCTGCAGTTTTTTATTATCACCAGTGAGCATAATTATTTTTTTATTCCCATTTGTTTTAATTTTTTTCACTGCTTCTCTACTTGATGTTTTAATTGTATCTGCAACAGCAATTATTCCTATTAATTTGTTACCATAAACAATAAATAGCGGTGTTTTTTTCCCTCTACTGCAAAATTTATCAGCTATTAAAAAGATGTTCTTCTATTGAAATAGAATTATTTTTCCAAAAAAATACTTTTATTTCCTACTAAAAATATTTTTCTCCATCAACTTTACCCGAAATTCCAAGGCCTGAACTAGCTTTTAAAACCTTCTACTTCACTTAATATAAATTCTTTTTCACTTGCTAAATTCACTATTGCCTCTCCTAGTGAATGTTCTGAATAATGTTCTATACTCGCAGCTAAACGCAAAACCTCATTTTCATCATAATTATCAAATGTAACTATATCTGTTACTCTTAATTTCCCTTCAGTTAATGTCCCTGTTTTTATCAAAAACTACCACATTAACGCTTTGCGCCATTTCTATTACTTCCCCACTTTTTATTAAAAATTCCATGCTCCGCACCAAGTCCTGTCCCTACCATTATTGACGTTGGAGTCGCAAGTCCTAATGCACACGGACAAGCAATTACTAATATTGAAATAGAAATAGTAAGAGCAAATATCCATGACTCATGACCAACAAAGTACCATAAAGTTCCCGATAAAACAGCTAAGAAAATAACTACTGGAACGAATACACTTGCAATTTTATCAGCTAATTTTTGAAATTGGTGCTTTTGATCCTTGTGCTTCTTCAACAAGTTTTTATAATCTGAGCAAGAGCAGTATCTTCTCCAACTTTAGTTACTATCATTTCAAAAGTTCCTGTTTTATTAATACTTGCTCCTATTACATTATCACCAATATTTTTGTCAACAGGTAAACTTTCACCAGTTAACATTGCTTCATCAACCGAACTTGCACCTTTTTGTTATCCTTCCATCCAAAGGTATTTTTTCTCCAGGTCGTACAACAATTATATCTCCAATAACAATATTTTTCAACATTTAGTTTCACCTCTTCTCCATTACGCATGACGTTTGCTGTTTTTGGTGCTAGACTAACTAACGCTGCTATCGCCCCAGAAGTTCTTTCTTTAGAAACTGCTTCAAAATATTTACCAAGTGTAATCAGCGTTAAAATAACACCTGCAGATTCATAGTACAAGTTCATCACTGAATGCTCATTTCCTAAATAAATTAGAACAGTTGAATACAAGCTATAAATAACTGCAGCACCTGATCCTAGTGCAACTAACGAATCCATATTAGGATGTCCTTTAAACAATGACTTAAATCCAATTAAATAAAAACTTCTACCCATATATAAAATTGGCAAAACTAAAAATTATTTGAATAACAGCAAATAATCTTGCTTGTTCCATTGGATTTATTATCATAGGTAAGCCTACCATATCGGCCATAGCCAAGTATAATAAGGGAATCGCAAATATAGTAGATAAATAAAATCTACGTAATAAATTAGTTATCCGTTTAACTTTTTTTGTTTTTTGCCCTTGAAGAGAATCTTTCAGAACTTTATCTTCTATTGCCTTAAATCCTGCTCTCTCTACCGCATCTTCTATATCCTTTATATTTACTTTTGCTTCTATCAAAATAACAGTCATTTTTTTCTGTAGCTAGATTTACACTAACACTCTGCACTCCAGAAACTTTTCCGACAACATCTTCTATATTACGAGCACATGACGCACAGCTCATACCTTCTAAAGAAAAAGTACTTACATTATTATCTACCAATTTTGCAAAATACCCTGCATTTTTTATAGTTTGCTCTATATCCTCTGTACTAACCTCTTCTTCACTCTCAATAAACATCTTCTCTGTTGCAAGATTTACACTTACATTTCTCACACCAGAGATTTTTGCCCACTATTTTTTCAATACTACTTGCGCAAGAAGCACAACTCATACCCTCTATATTATATATTTCTTTTTTTAGCATAATCCATTTCCTTCTTTCTAAATTGTTTATGAAAAATATATTTGTTTACATTTGTAAACTTTATTGTAATTTCATTTTACAACTATTATCAAGTTTTGTCAACAAAGTATCAGAATTTTCTTTTATCTAGAAAAAAAGCCTTAAGAATACTTCTAAGACTTTTTAAAGTCAAATCCCATCCACTATTTTTTTATCACCAAATCTATTTCCCCAATCTTTTTCAAAATCAATTACTGATTTATCAGTATATGGATGCCAAATACTTGTTTCTAATACATCTGGCGCTACTGTTGCCGCTTCTGCACCGCAAAGAAGTATATTTTTGAATTGTTTAACATTTTTAAAACTTGCTGCTAATATTTCTGTTTTATAATCTTTCAATAATTCTTTTATCTCAACAATAACTTCTTCTGCATCTTGTCCAATATTTTCTAATCTATTCACATACGGAGCTACATAACTCGCACCATTTTTTGCCGCAGCTAATGCTTGCATTGCAGATAACACCGCTGTTGCAGTGACATTAATACCTTCTTTGTCACAAAGTCTAATAGCTTCTAATCCTTCTTTTGTAACTGGAATTTTTATAAAAAATGTTTCTCCAAAATATGCTTTTAGTGTCTTAGCTTCTTCTAATATCTTTTGTGCAGAATTTTCAGTCGTTTGAACGTGAATTTCATACTTATCATAAGCAAACTCTTTAATTTCTGCTAACTTTTCTTCTAAAGGTTTATCTATTTTAGATAGTATACTTGGATTTGTTGTTATTCCCTGCTATACTGTAATATTTAGCTATTTCTTTTGCTTTATTAATATCTGCACTATCTAATAATATTTTACTCATTTTTACCCTCCAATATTCCTATTACTTCTCCCAAGTTTGTTAATATTCTGTCTGCTGTATCTTCACATTCTTTATCTACAGTAAACATATCCGGAACCATAAATACCATCGCACCTGAAGCTTTTCCTGCCTTTATCCCTGCTTTTGAATCTTCTAAAATTAAACAATCTTTTGGATCTACACCTAATCTTTTAGCAGCTAATAAGAATACATCTGGAGCAGGCTTTCCATTTTCCACCTCTGCTCCACTAGCTATCTCATCTATATATTTTTCTAACTTTGTTTTTTCTAAGTTATTTTTAATATCTGCCGTATCTGATGAAGAAGCAACTGCAATTTTGTAATTATTTTCTCTTAAATATTTTAATAATTCCTCCACATAAGGCATTTTTTCTGGGCCAACTGTATACAAAACATTTTCAATATATTCATAATGATCATCTACCAATTTTTTCCCATCTACATTTGTTCCTTGAAAATAATCAATCCAAAATTGATAAATATTTGCTTTAGTAAATCCTAAAACTTTCAAAGTTTCCTCTTTAGTCATATTATAACCTTGAGCTTTCGCTGAATTTATAAAAGCTTCTGTAGATAGACTTTCTGTGTCGACCATTAGGCCATCCATATCAAATAATACCGCCTTAATTTCCATAGTCGCCTCCTATATTATTATTCTTTTACATATTTAATTATAGTCTATAAACATTTTCTTTACAAACTATTCTTTTCTACTAAATAAAGTTGGAGCATATAATATATACTCCAACTAAACATATTATCCTCTTGTTTTTCCACCTGCTACATTATATGTAACACCATGGACATAGCTAGCTCTATCACTTGCTATATAAGCAACTAAATCTGCTACTTCTGATAGATTTTCCATCACGTCCTAATGGAGTAGTTTTTGTACTTGTATATCCTGCACGAATTTGTTCTACTGTTACACCACGAGTATAAGCTAATGCCTCTTCATAAGCTAATGTTCTTAGTCCAGTTGCTTCTAAGATACCAGGTGCTACTCCAACAACTCTTACTCCTTGTTTTCCTAATTCTTTTGCCCAAGAACGTGTTAATGAATTTACAGCATTTTTACTTGCTGCATAAATACTTTGTCCTTCTGATCCTTCTAAACCAGATTCTGATGACATATTTACTATTACACCGCTACCTTTAGCTACAAGTACACGTCCAACTTCTTGAGAGAAGATAAATAGACCTTTTACATTTATATCCATAATTTTGTCATATACTTCGTCACTAAACTCATATTTCCCTTCAGGATCATTTTTATCTACTAATAAACGAGGAATATTAATTCCAGCGTTATTTACAAGGATATCGATTGTTCCAAATTTTTCTAAAGTTTTAGCTACAACTTCTTTTAACATCACTTCTCTTAGTTACATCACATTTAACATATAGTAATTTATCATTATCAGACTCTTTTTCTGCTAAGTCACTTACTACTACGTTACATCCTTGATTTAAGAATTCATCAACTACTGCTGCTCCAATACCTGATGCTCCACCTGTTACTACTACTGTTTTTCCTTCTAAATTTAACCAACTCATAATTATTTCTCCTTATTATTTTTCTATTGTAATTTTTGTATTAATATCAATTGCTGGACAGCTTTTTTCTTCCACTACGATTGCCCCTGGTAATAGGTTATCTAAATCTCCTGAAAAATGAACTGTTAGATGTCCTAAGTCTACTAGGTTTTTCTCAGCTACATCACCTACACCAAGAATTTCAAACTCTTCTCCATCTACTTTTAATGTTTGACCTACTTCAATAGTTGCATTAGTAGGTACTACATCAATTCCATAACAATAATCTTTTCAACATATCTGGTGCATTATCTCCAAAAAGGATAAACATCCCATCACCAAATTCACCTACAAGACTTCCTTTACTTTTTACTGTATTTTCATAAATTATCATAATCATTCTTCCTTTGCTTATTTTTTATTTCCTTCATTTACGGTCGACTATGTCGTTAATGTAGGAAGCGAAGACCGCTTCCTATAAAATTTTAAGAGTACATTCCAAAGCTTGCTAACCAAGCTACGATAACCCTTGGTACCCCAATAATAAATCTTGAGTAAAGTACTGATACTACCCCTACTTCTACTGTTTCTGGTTCAGCTTCTGCAAGACCTAAACCAACTGGGATAAAGTCACAAGCACATTGTGTGTTGATTGCGAATAATGCAGGTAGAGCTAATTGCGGTGGAATAGTTCCTTTTCCGATTTCAACCCCAATTAATGTACCGATAATTTGTGCAATTACTGCACCAGGTCCAAGTAACGCTGATAATAATGGAATAGAACATACAAATCCTAAAGCTACTAATCCAAAGATGTTCCCTGCTAGCGGAGTTAATAATTTAGCAAACCAGTTACCAAATCCTGATCCTTGGATAACCCCTATTAACATCGCAACAAATGCCATAAATGGTAAAATTGTTGTAATCATTGATTGAACTGCATCTCTTGCAGCTTGGTATAATGTATGAACTACTTTACCAGCACCCATACCGATTTTTTGAATAACAGATGATTTAGCATTTTCTGCTAAACTTTGTGAAACTTTTTTATCTGCACTATATTTAAATTCACGTTTTGGTTCTTCTTGAGTTTTTTCCTCAACTACTACTTCTTCACTACCTTCAGCTAATGAGATTTGGTCTAATCCTACAGCTGAAACATAAATATCTTCTTTAATAAATTTAGCAAGTGGTCCACTTGGTCCAACAGGCATAATGTTAACTGTTGGAATTCTTTTTTGTGGATAAATACCACAACGTAATGTTCCACCACAGTCAATAATTGCTAAGAAAATTTCTTCGTCTGGTACTGATGTTTTAAATCCATTAACCGCAGTAGCACCTGTTAATTTTACGATTTTTTCTACGATTTCAGGTTCAGCTCCACCACCTGTGATATATAAAATTTTATCTTTTCCTGGTTTTGGAGTTACTACTAAAGGTCCCACCGAAACCACCACTACCTTTTTCTATTTTAATTGTTCCGTATGTCATAATTATTTCTCCTAATCCTACGCTTTTAATTCATTACTTAATTCAATTTTTTGTTGTTTCATAACTATTTTTGTTGTGAAATCTGTAACCCATCCAGCAAAGAAGTTCATTACTAACCCTACAAGAAGGTATCTAATTGCTAATGGTGTAACGTCTAATCCTAATTGAGTAATTCCATTTGCAATACCTAAGTAGATGAAAATTTCACCAACGTTAATGTGTGGAAATATCCCACTGTTTGTATGACAGTGATATGATGCAGATGCATAATAACTAGGTTTCATACGTTCTGGTAAAAATTTACCCATTGATAATGCCATAGGGTTTGCTAACATAAATGCAGAAACGAATGGTAAAATTCCGTAAGCTAAAATTACATTTTTAGAACACACTTTAGCAAATTTTTCTACTCTGTGTGGTCCAATAAAAGCAACTAATGCATTCATAAATACAAGAAGTAATAATACTTTCGGTACGATTCCTCCAACCCAACTTACGAATACTTTTGCACCTTCGTCAAATAAACCTGTAAAGCCTGATGCTAATTTAACAATATAATCCATATTGTCCTCCTTATAATATTTAATTTAATTTTAATTTTTTTGCTAATTTCCCAAATGGACTTGGCTCCATTTCAACCTGTCCACCAGCAGAAATTGTTTTATAATTAACAACTCCGTCAAGCACTGCACTAGTTAAAGATGCTGATAGTTTTATCGCTTTACAATCTTCTCTATTTATAGTCCCTACTTTAAGACCATTGAAATATTCAAATTTTTTAAATCTAGCAAGTACTGTTACTCCTTGCATAGCTTCTCCAGTGATAACCTTATCATTATCGTCTATAGCTAGCATAACAATTGCTCCCGCACGTGCAGCACCTTTTTTTCTTCCTATTACTACTCTACCTATTCGTCTAAGTTTACTATAGCTTCGTTTGAAACTATTTAACTGAACATAAGTTAGAGCATACTGTAAAATAAACGCTAAAATAAAGAGTATTCCTAAAACTATTAAATTCATATGTCCTCCTAATTGCTATCTATATAAATTAGTATTTTTTATAAAGTAATTTACTAATAAGTCATAATTATCTATTTTAGATATGTCTGTAATTAATTTTTCATCTTTAATAATAGAAATTAATTCATCATAGGTTTTAGCTAAAATCAACCCATTTTTTTCTCCTTCAGGTACACACGCCATAAATATTAGTTTTAAGTCTTTCATTATCCTTAAATCCTTTTTCACTTACCCCTAGAGCAATTATTAAATCATCTCCCAGTTTATTTATCGTATGTGGAAATGCTACATTTTTCTCAAAAATCATAGACGATTTTTTTTCTCTTTCTCTGATTCTCTTTAAAAACTTATCATCTACTAAATGCTGTTCTATTAACTCTTCTATCATAAAATCAATATTTTCAGCATATGTTTTTTTGCTATCACATTTGAAAAATGTCTCCTCTCTCATCGAGCTTAGCAATACTGATTCCATTCCTCGAATACTAGGATTATTCATTTTATTAACATATTGTAGAAAATTAATTTCTTTTTTCAAGTACATCTTATCTAAAATTTCATTTTGATAAATAACCGGCGTTTCTGTTTCAAACTTTATATCTTCAGTAGAAATTATAATATTAAATTTACTATAATCAACTTTTTCAAAAGTGGTGTATGCTGATACTTGTGAATTTACTATTATACTTTCTATTTCATTTATCATAAGTTTGCTATATGCTGGTCCTGAATTAGTTATCAACAAGATACTTAGATTTTCAGATTGAACTTTTATTTTCTTCAATAATGTTTCAAAATATATTGCTAGATAACTAATTTCATCTTCTGAAACTATATAGTTATACTTATTGTTAATTACTTTACTGGCAGTTTTAGCAATTTTATATGATACCGGATATTGTTCTTTAATTTTCTCTTTCATATTGTTGTTATATCTAACACCGTATTTTAATCGTTCCATTAAGAAGTATATATGATAGATAAATTCTTCAATTATATCCGAAGTATCAAATTCAAGTCCATACTCGTAAACAACTGTTTCTAAAATTTCCTGAACAAGTTTTGTATACTCTTCAGTATATTTTAGATTTTCTCTTATTTTATTTATTTTTGTAGGAACTCTCATCGTAGCAAAGCAAATCGCTAAAAATTTGATTTCATCAGTAGATAAGTTTATCTTATATTTATTCTCTATATAATCACTTATCTCTTTAATAAAAGGTTGTGCATAGTTATTTAGTAATTCTTCATATTGCTTTTCTTCAAAGTCTAGATAAAAGCCATTAGCAAATCGATCTAAAGACACTGTTAAGTATCTGAAAAATTCAGCTTTTTGCCTGTTTATCAATTTTGTACTTTTCAAATGTTTCATCAAAAAACATATTATCATCTTTATCAAAAATATCTTCCTTGTACATATAATTAAAAATATTTTCTAAAATAAAAATTCTAATATCTTTTTCTAGACCAACTACTTTTAATACCTGTATTAGGTTTTTCCTTTTTATAACAAGATTATAACTACTTATAATGTCATTTAATTTTTTTATATCAGAATTTAAAGTTGTTCTACTAACTATCATTTCAAAAGCTAAATCGTCTATTAGTGTACTTTCACCCGATGAAACTAATGTCTTAAATATATATACTAGCCTTACCTTACTAGAATCAAAATTAACACTAGCTTCATATATAGATCTTTTTTTCTCTTTAAGTATTCTTCTAACTTTGTAATAAAAAAAGACTATAATTTGAATTTTTTTATTTTTCTATGTATGCACAGTCTTCAAATAATTCATTTAAAGATTTTTATTTCATTACTAATAGTTTTTTGAACTTACCTTTAATACATCTAGTAAATATTGATCCTGAACTAAAAAAAGTTAGATTCTAGTATATTTAGTAGTCTCAAACTTCTATTATCATAATTAAAAAAATCTCCATTTGCTTCACCACCTATATTTATTATATATTTCAAACTATTAATACGGTTATTTTCTTAGGAAAAGAAAAACTCTTTCAAAACTTATAGTTAGCCATAAGTATGCATATTTTTAGATTACTTTAATTTTTATTGACAACACATTTAATATTTACTTATACTAATCTTAGTATTAATTTTTTTCTTACACTTTCTATTATAACTCTATTTTTCCATATTTTAATAGTGTACTTATTTCTTCTTTAATTAGGACGGTTCCAGAAAAAATTTTTAATTAATATATATTATTTTTATAAGATTACAAAAATAACCGCAATCCCTCGCAACCCTTTTTAGAATAAAGCTCAATTGATGATATAATATCATAAGAGATATATTATTTATCCATATTATGAACACTGTAGCTTATATTTAAAACTTAATAGTTTATTATTACTTAAAAATATTTTTGACTTTTTATTTTAAAAAGATATAGAATATTGTACGTGGTATGCAGCTATATCACGATATTATATTAATTAAAGAAATTTTATTAATAAAATTTCTTAGGAGGATTTATGATAAACAAAGAATTTAAAACTCTTTTGAAGAATAAAGGTTTTAATTATCACTATGGCTGTCGTACTTCTAGTTCCTATCCTATATGCAGGAACTTTCCTGAAAATCTGTTTGGAATCCGTACGACAACACTGGTAATATGAAAGTCGGAGTTGTTAACCTAGACAAGAAAGTAGATTTTGAAGGAAAGACTCTAGAAGTTGGAAACTCAATGGTTAATAAACTAAAAGAAAACAAAAAGTAAATTGGCAATTCGTCGATAAAGAAACAGCAGAAAAACAACTAAGAGAAGGGGACTACTATATGGTAGTAACTATTCAGAAAACTCTCTAAAAATGCTACTACTTTATCAAGTGAAAATCCAGAAAAATGAATATTGATTTTACTACCAACTTTACAAAAAGTAAAAAAACGGTGAAAAAATCATGGAAACCGTAGCGAGTAACTTAACAAAGACAGTTAAGGATCAAGTCGTAAAAACTTACAGTACTACCTTATACAGCAAGTTTTTCTGAAATTGGAGGTTCTCTTCAAAAAGCTGCAGATGCATCTAACACTTTAAATAACGGGCTTTCTCGCATTAGCGCTGGAGGAGAAAAAAACTTGGCAGTGGTATCAATCAACTTTCAAACGGTTCAAAACGTCTTGCGACTGGTCTTACAACATTAAATGATGCTGGGGCAAAACTAGGAGACAGTATTTCTCAATTACAAAGCGGTTTCAGAAACACTATCAAATGGTTTAAGTTCATTAAATGACAAAAACTACACTAGGTGCAGGTATTAATGAGCTTACTGCTGGTTCTAATACCTTAACTGCTGGATTCGATGCATTTAAAAACTAAAAGTGTTATGTTAGCTTCTGGTGTAGATACTCTTTACAACGGAAGCAAAAAGAATTTCAAAGCCGGACTTTTAAAAATATACTAATGGCGTACTTACTCTTAATGAAAAATTATTAGCTAAAAAGATGATTTAAATAAAATTAATGCTGGTGGCGCTACATTAAACAATGGTATGGAAACATTAGTAGATGGTATTTTAAAAATTAATTCTAAACTTCTAGATAAACAAGATGATTTAAATAGATTAATCGCTGGCGGTACAGTGTTAGAAAACGGTGTAACTAGCCTTTCTGAAAAAGCACCGAAATTATACGAAGGTGCTAGTAAAAATTAATGCTGGTTTAGACACACTAAACTCTAGTTTACCTAGCGACCGTGATTTATCATCTAGCAAACTTAACTCAACTATCGATCAATTAAAAGGTCTAAAACTTACTTATAGAACAAACTTTAACCCACTATCTAGCGCCTTTACTGAATTAGGAACGCAAATAGAGAGTATTAAAGAACTTATAAGTAAAAATGGATTCACAAGTTGCACCTGCTACCACTCAAAGCAGTAACAACTTCACAAACTTAAAACAACAATTAGATGCAACTAATTTAACAGAAACTCAAAAAGCTAGCATTCTTGCTGCTGCTCAAAGCGATGTTTCTGCTGCATCTCCTCAACCAAGCGCTACTACTCAAAGTAATAACCAGATAAAAACTGATCTTACTACAGCAATCAATTCTGTTTCTTCAAAATATTCAAGCATGAAGTATCGTGTAGGAAAATTACAATACATCAAAAACCAACTTGATAAATTTGATGTAAACAACCTTGCAACAGACCTTGATGGAACTATATCTGGTTTTTCTACAATAAAAATGCCGTTGGTAAATTAGCTGCTGGTAGTGGCGAATTAAAAGCTGGTTTATCAATAATGAATGACAAAACACCTACTCTTGTAGCTGGATTCAATCAATACAAAGGCGGAGTAGATCAAACTATAACATCACTTACAACTGGTGAACTTGCAAATGGAGTTAACAAACTAGTAACTGAAACACCAAAATTGAAAGCCGGTTTAACTAACTTTACTGATGGTGTTAATTTACTTACTACATCTATGAGTACAGGAGAATTAGCACAAGGTGTTGGAGCCCTTGCTACTAAGAGTTCAGAACTACAAAATGGATTTGATAAATTAACTGGAGGAATTAACCTATTACACGGAAAACTTCCTGAACTAACAACAGGAATCAATGCTTTAGTTAATGGAAATGCTAAAATCAATGCTGGACTTAACAAACTACAAGCAAAAATCCCTGAACTTAGCATTGGTATCCAAAAACTTGATGATGGTGGTAAAAAGCTATATCAAAAACTTGACCGTTATGAAATCTAAAGCACCAGAATTACTTGCAGGTATGTCAACTGCTAAAACTGGAGCGGTTAACCTTTCTACAGCACTTGCTCAAATGCAAGCTAAAAGCACCAGAATTACTTGAGGGATTAAATAAAGCAAAAAGATGGTTCAGGTCTATTAGCCGATAAACTTTCTAGTGGAGCTGACAAAGTATCATCTGCGAAAACTGGAGATAAAAACTCAGATATGTTAGCTAATCCAATCAAAACTAATACTCATGATATCGCTGAAGAAACTAGTTATGGTAATGCTATGGCACCATTCTTCTTAGTATTCGGATTACTTATAGCAGCAGCTGCATTTAACATTCTATTCCCAGCCCGTAATCGTGAAACTGGAGAAAGTGTAGCTGGACTATTTAGCTCACGTCTTGTAGCAATGTCTACATTCGCTATTTTCGCTGTAATAATCGAAGTTATTGCTATGAAATTATTCTTTGATTTCAGAATAGAATATTTCGGAATGTACTTCTTTGGATTAATAATTTCAGCTATAGTATTTATGATAATAACGCACTTCTTATCATATACATTCGGAAAAGTAGGTAATGGATTAAGTATTGGATTTGTAGCATTACAATTTGTTCTTACTACGCCGCTATTCCCTAAAGAAATGCTGCCTACATTATACAGTGGTTTAATTCCATTCACACCTGTTTATTACGGAGATATTGCAGTTCGTCATGCAGTTCTTGGCGGATTGACTGGTGAAATTTATACTAATGCTATATTAATCTTAGCTGCTTTAGGAATTATATTCCTTGTACTTACTTTCACATTTCGTACAATAGAGCTAACAAGACTATTACGAACTTAGCAAAATAATAATTATCGGGACTGATTCTAAATCAGTCCCTTTTTATTCTATACCAAATCATAAAATTATTACTCAAAATAAATAAAAAAATATAATTAGGGACAGCAAATATATCTGTTTGATAGGTTTTTATTGAAAAATATTGAAATAATAGGTTCATCGATACTTTTTATTTTTAACATTCTATAAATAGTTAACTTTTTATTTCTCTTTTTATTTGAAAAAAATTTTATTTTTTTATTGTATTATAATTAAGTAGAAAATTTCTACTTAATAAATATTTAAAAAAATATGAGGTACATAAAAATGAAAAACAGCTTTTTGTATGTGATTCTACACTACAAGTTAACGAAGAATTTTTGTAAAAACTATCCATTGTCAATCGTACCATTAGAAGTGCGTTTAGACGATGAATTATATGAAGATAACGTAACAATTACCCTCAGAAGAATTTTTACAAAAATAAACAGTGGAATGAAACCAAGCACTAGCCAACCTTCTGTTGGGAAAATTCTTGAAGTCTATGAAAATCTAAAAAGCACAAGGTTTCGAACGTATAGTAGCATTCACAGTTACTAGTAAACTTTCTGGGAACTTATTCTTCATTTACTCAAGCTAGCGAGTTAATAGAAGGTATTAATATAAAAATTATCGACACATTACAAGTGGCTAGAATAGTGGGTTGCGCTGTCGAGAAAATTATAAAAGACTTTTTCTAACGGAAATTTAGCATATGAAAATATTGAAGATGAATGCCGTAAGTTGCTTAAAGCAACAAAATATCTTAGTAACTATCGAAAAATATGGATTTCTTATATGCTGGCGGTCGTTTAACTAAAACTCAATTTTTACTATCTAATTTCCTTAACATCTTGCCTATAATAACTATAAAAAGATGGTATTCTTGATGTTAGCGGAAAACATAGAGGGATGAATAAGGTTTTTAACAAAAATTTGCGAAGAAATAAAAGAAAAAAGATCCTAAGTCTCTTATTATTTTATATACAACGGATGATCTTCTTAAAAAAGCTCAAGATGTTGTCGCAAAAACATTTGGCAATATAGAAACAGAGGCTATAATTATCTCTCCTGTTATAGGAACTCATGCAGGACCCCGCGCAGTCGGAATTGGATATTTAGAATACGAAAAATAGTATTACACAAAAACTTAAAAACGCCATAGAATATAATTCTATGGCGTTCTTCATTTTAACCTTCTTGTTTTATATTTTTCTAACCTTTCATTCATCTGGCGACGAATACTAGAAAAGTCTTCTTTTTACTACTACTGTATCAGCTATATAATCATGAAGTCCTTTTTCTTATCTGTAAATGCAACAACTATATACGGTATATAAAATAAGGCTATCGTTAACAATCTTCCTATTACTTCACGGTATAAAACATCTGATAATTTTTAACTTTGTCCCCTTATTTGTCTCTACTTTAATCTTCATTATCATTTTTCCCTAAAGTTTGCGAGAAATAATATGTCATTAAAATAAAATAAGAAAACATTACAACTATATAACTAAGTCCCTCTTCTCCTAATATTGGGAAATATAATTCTCTGTTCAATAATCCAAAAGAATAAGTATTTAACAATCCCGCTAAAGCAGCTACTACTATTAGATCAATTATATACGCAATAAATCTAACCCAAAAACCTGAATAAAAAATTTTTAGAAAAAAATTAAATAATCTTTTTAATGTAGTTGGTAATGAAAAAGTTGGTGTTATCTTTTACTGTTAGTTTCTTTAGTTTGTTCATCAAATCTATTTTTCTTCTATGCTACTAGATATCCCCCTCAACATTAGCTTTATCTACAGATTCAGCCATCTTATCAAAAAGTCTGTTCCGAACCATTTTTCTAAACCTTCGCATCCATTAGAAAAGTCATTTGAATTGAAATTATTATTTGTCATATTAATAACCCTCCCTTATCCTAAATAACTTCTCTCTACTTGATTAGATGTAGCTTCACTATTCAATTCTGAAATAATACTCTTCATCGTAGCTTTTACAAAACGACTTAATAAGCTTTCTGCTGCTTTATCTGGTCGTAATTCTATTACTTTTGGATTAGATAGTTTTTTTATCTTCTTTGATAAAATTAATAAGATCTTCTTCAGTCCCAATTTTATCAACCAATTTATTCTCAACAGCCTGAGTTCCTGTATAGGTACGGCCATCAACAAGTTTTTCTTACCTCATCCTCACTCATACTACGCCCTTGAGCAATTGCTTTTACAAATCTATCATATGCTTCTTTATTTTTGCTCTTGATAGATTTTTCTAGTTGATTCTGGTAAATCTTCAGTTAACCCACCCACTGCTTTTTGTTCTCCAGGCGAATAGTCTCTTGTTTTTATACCATGATCATTTAAGAACTTTTGTGCTGAAACATAACTCATTATTACTCCTAGTGATCCAGTAGTTGTCTCAGTATTAGCAAAAATTTTTCTTAGCTGCCATAGACACATAATAACCACCTGATGTCGCTTGTTTTTTCATAGATACATAAACATCTTTTTCCACTATTTTTAATTCATTGTAAAGTTCTGCTGTTTCATAAACTCCTCCACCTGGAGTATTAACCGATAATAAAGATAGCTTTTACGTTAGAATTAGATTTAGCTTCTTTTATTTGGTTTATTACTGAAGCGCGCGAATATGTATTTGTCATTTCGCTCCAATCTCACCTTCTATAGAAATCTTTTGAATAGTTTCATCACTATTCCCATCAACTAATGTTAACTTATGTACACTTTGGCTTCTCAAGAACATCTGCACATAACTATCTTCTGTATTTTGTTTCTGTATAACGCTTTTTAGTTAATGTTCCATTAATTAGAGAGAACACGACTAGCACCATTACTATAACTAATGAAATCACTCGTTTATTTTTAAATTTCATATATTAACCTCTATCCCCTTTTAATTTTTATATTTTAAAATACCTAAATTATTCTCCGTATGTTTTAGATACAAACTTGTTATATCTCTTCATAAACGCTAACTCTGCAGTCCCAGTTTGACCATTTCTGTTTTTTAGCAACAATCACCTCTACAGTTGATACATCACTAGGTTCTTGAACTTCATTTTTCATCAGCATCTTCACTGCGATAGTAATCTCCACGATAAAGGAATGAAACTATATCAGCATCTTGCTCTATACTTCCCTGATTCCCATAGGTCACTCATCATCGGTCTTTTATCATGACGTGATTCTACACTACGTGATAGCTGTGATAAAGCAATAACAGGACACTCTAACTCACGAGCCATCTGTTTTAAGCTTCGCGAAATCTCTGATACTTCTTGTTGACGATTATCCGTTCGTTTACTTCCTTGAAGAAGTTGAAGATAATCAATAATTACTAAATCTAGACCATGCTCACTTTTTAGCAACTTACACTTTGCTTTAACTTCATTTACTTTAATAAATGCGCTATCTTCTATAAAGATATTTTTGATTCAAGAAATGTACTGCTGTTTCTAGTTTCATAAGGTCATCGTTATCCAATGAACCTTTTTATCTTCTCAGAATCTAACATCCCTTCACTACAAATCATCCTAGAAACCAGTTGATCAGCTCCCATCTCTAGTGAGAATAAAGCAACCGTACGTTTTTCTTCTTCTGAACGATGATTTTTCCCAGCTACGTTTAACGCTATATTAAGAGCAAAAGCTGTTTTCCCCATAGAAGGACGAGCAGCTAAGATTACCAAATCTCCTTTACCTAAACCAATAACCTGGTCTAACGAACTAAATCCTGTAGGAATTGCTATATTTTTACCTTCTCCCGACATACGTGCAAGTATTTCTTTAAATACTTCATCAGTAACATCACGCATATTTTTAAAATGAGATGTTTTTGCTCTTTCCATCGCACGTTCTACTTGATCAAATAACGTAGATGTTAGTGCATCAATATCAGCATTACCTTGATTCATTTCTCTGTGCTGCTTAATAAAGCTCCACGTATTTCACGATAAATAGAATATCTTTTTACAAGATTTGCATAATGCATAATATTACGAGCACTCGGGTAACGTCATAAACATCTACTATATACAACGAGGCATCCACGTTTTTGAATGCCCCACTGTTATTTATTTCTTCAAATATAGTAGTGGTGTCTGGTAGTATTCCCGCTTCATCAAGGCGTAAAAATAGCACTATAAATATCTTTATTTTTCATCATAAAAATCCTCTGGATCAACTGTTGCTTTAACTTCTATCAACTTTTCAGGCTCTTGCATAAGAGCTCCCAGTAAAGATTGCTCTGCCAACAAGACAGAATCTATATGATATTTCATATTATCACCTATAAACTATTTCTTATTGTTCCACTACATGAACTTTAATAGTTCCTTCTACTTGATTATGTATTTTTAATTTTTTTACATTTGTATATCCTAAAAGCTTGAATTCCATTTGGTAAAGTCAATTTTCTTTTTATCAACTTTTTAAATCGTGTTGTTTTTTTCAATTCCTCAACAATTTGTTTTGAAGAAACTGATCCGAATAATCTTCCACCTTCTCCAGCTTTTTACTTTAATCTTAACTTCTAGTCCTTCTAATTGCTTTGCTAACAGATTTGCTTGAACTAACTCTTCTTGTTTATCTTTTTCTACACGTTTTTGTTGTCCTTTTTAATGTTGCCATATTAGCAGTAGTTCCTTGTATAGCTTTTTGTTAGTTATTAAAAATTTAGCATAACCATCTGCTATTTCTTTAACATCACCTTTTTCCCTTTTCCTTTAACATCCTCTATAAAAAAATAACTTTCATTACCTTATCTCCTTTTTCCTTTTATTTTTCTTATGTTTCTAGCCGATTGATTCAAGTACTAATCCTCTTGCAATAGCACCCTATCTATCGCATCATTTAAGCGAACTAATGCCTCATCTAAATCTACACCTTCAATCTGTGTAGCTGCATTAGCAAAGGTGTCCCCCGCCACCAAGTTCTTCCATGACTAATTGAACATTCATATTCCCTAAAGATCTAGCCGAAATACCCACTTTATCTTCATCCAGATACCCTAAAAGCGAAACTACATTCAATACCTTTTAATGTAAGCAGTAAATCTGCACTTTGAGCAAGCATGACATTTGTATATCTCTTATCATCTGGCGCTTTAACGATAATTATCTCTGGTGTTTTTTTGGATTGCATTATTAATAATTTCAACTCTACTCATAAAGTTTTCGATAGGTTCTTTTAGAATAGTCTTCACCTTTGTTGGATCTGCCCCATTACTACGTAAGTAAGCCGCAGCGTCAAAAGTTCTTGATCCTGTTCTTATTGAGAAGTTTTGCGTGTCTACTACAATACCACCCAACATAATTGTCGCAGCTAATGGTGTAATTTTTTTCAATCTTAGTTTGATATTCTATAAGCTCAGCTATCAACTCCGAAGATGACGAAGCATATGGCTCTATATAAGTCAGTAGCGGATTCGTAATTATATCTTCCCCACGTCTATGATGGTCAATAACAACCTTTTTATTTGCTTTTTGATAAAATAGCTGCATCAATGACACGTGAAGCATCAGATGTATCAACTACTATCAGCGTTGTTTTGTGGCGTCATAAGTTCCCAAGCTTCATCACTATCAACAAAAACATTTGACAATGTTTCATCAGTATCATTAATCTCAAACATTATTTTTTGGATTGTTTCATCCTGATCACTTTCATTTAAAATAATATAGCATTCTTTCCCTACTAACTTAGCAAAAGTATATATACCTATACATCCACCTATAGCATCAAAGTCTGGACGTTTATGCCCCATAACAATAATTTTGTCACTATCACTAATAATATCAGCTAAAGCATTTGATACAACACGAGCCTTAATACGAGTTCTTTTTTTCCTGAGGATTTGTCTTACCTCCATAGAATTTAATTGTACCATCTATATCTTTCATGGCAACCTGATCCCCACCTCGTCCAAGAGCAAGATCTAAAGAACTTTTCGCAAGTTCCCCTAATTCCGGTAAAAAGTCAGTTCCCATTCCTACCCCTATACTAAGAGTAATAGGAGCATCAAACTCCTCTTTTTAAATTTCTAATAGAATCCAAAAATTTGGAACTTATTTTTTTCTATTTTTAAGGTCTTTCACATTTAATAACCCTATAAATCTGTCTTCATCAATACGTTTAAGATAAATACTATTTTTTTCTTTGCCCATTCAGTTAATACTGTAACAACCTGTGAATCAAACTTACTTGCGACCTCATCATCAAGAGAATCATAAACATCTTCATAATTATCCAAACTTAAATTGAAAAATAATAGGTCGAGTATCACGAAATCTCTGCATAACGACTTTACTTTCAGTAATATCAAAGAAATAAATATAACCACTATCTTTTTGATAATTCACCTTATAATGCTTCCCAAAAAAATCTCAAACTGATTATCTACTGGCGTTTCCAATTCAAAAAGATCTTTTTATCTCTGGCATCAATTCTAAAATGTTTTAGCCCTTTTTATCTCTTCTACTTTTTATATTTTTGTAAATCAAAGTTATTTTGCCCACTCTATATTTCTATCCTTATCGATAACAATAATTCCTATAGGGAACTTATTAATACCTTTTTCTGTTGAATCTTTTATACGATTAGTTAATTTACTAATATTTTTTTCAGTCTGTTCTGAAACTTTTTTTCTTATAGTAGAAAAAAATAGTATGAACACGCTAAGACCTACTACTAGATAGACTGCTAAACTTATAAGATTCATTAATCCTATTATAATTGCACCAATAGTGTATAAAGCAAATATAACTATTTCATATTTTTCTCTTTGCGCTCATACTATTCTCCTTTCTTTTATAATATAAGTTTCTCGTAATCTAAACAAACTATCAACAAAACCAACTAGTTCAAAAAACAGAACTAAAAAGAATCATACCAAACACAGCTAACGCCTTAGTTACTGGTGAATCCCCTTTTTGTTCTATGAAAAAGAACGCTGTAAATAGACCATTTTAAAACAAAAAAATCAATGATAAAATATTCGTTAAATTTTGTAAAAGTATATACCAAAAATTATAAGAATTAGCCCCCATCATAGATTCAACTATTAAGTATACCAATGTAATAGTTATGTATATATATCCCGTTTTAGTACTTATCATAATTCTGCTAAGTTTTTGGAAATGTTGGTATTATAATGTATTCCCTTGATAGCATTGATAATGTATATTGTAGTAATGCCAAACTATAAATAAATAGTGAAATGAATAATGTTACAGGAACGTTCTTTGTATATTTTTCAAAACTTGATAAAACTAAACTCTTATCTAAAGATTGATTAGCTGTCAACATAGCATTAATATAATCATTTATAAACTTTAAAATTTCTTCTTGATTAATATTAATAACCCCATATTTTATAAGTAACAACACATAAAATGCTAATCCTATAAATAAGAATGTTGTAATTATAATAAGTAAATATTTTTTTGAATATCTCTTAACTATAGATTGGTATATTAAATACGCAAGAAGCATGTGCATTACAAAACCAAAACAGCATATGAGGGTGATGATAAAAAAATACTAACATCGCTATCCCAACAGTAGCAAGTGGTACATAAAATTTTAAACCTTTGGCCCCTAAAACATAAGTAAGAGGAAATACCGTTAAAAGGCTGTTAATAATCCAACTTTTTAACAAACTTCCCAAAAGTATCAATAATAAAAAGCTGGTGCTATAAGCTATGACTTTATTATTACTTGGTTCTCTATAGAAAAAAATTTACTATCAAGAAGTTTCTCTAACTCTCTCTTTAATGTTTCTGAAATGTTATTATCCAACTTAACACTCCTTTATTGTTTTTATATCTATACTTCATGTATGATATCCTTTTTATTATACCAAATTTCGCTGTTTTTTTAAAGAATAGCGACAAAATTAATTAAAATTCTTGTTGTGTTACAATGGATGTAAGTCGAGATAAAAAGAGCAAGAGTTAAAGAGTCGTAACCTTAAATTTAAAGTTACGACTATTTTTATATTATTTTTATTCTCTAATCTTCTATTTATCCCCAAAACATGTGCTTATTAGCTCTGATATATGAGAAGTCATTACCCCCAACTCTTTCATCCTACCATCTAAAAGCTTCTATTGATTTCCCTTTATTTTTGATTCACCAATTCAGAAAAACTTGTTACCTGAGCATTTATCTTGTTCATTACTAACATTATCAATCTTTGAGCCCTTACGACCTCTGATAATGTTGAATAATTGTATATCGCATCTTCTAAGTAATTTCTTAATTCTGTTTTTAGAGTGGATACTAACCCTCCTGCTGAATCAATTGTTTGTATAGTGTCACGATACGACTTTTCTAATTCTGTTATTAAATTTTCTGTCTCTTTTATTGTTGCTGCAACTTCTATACTTTCCTCTATTGTACGATAGTAGTGTATGTCATATTCTCCTTCCTCTTTTTCTTCTTTATAATAAATACCTGTTGGAAAAATCTGATATTACACTAGCCGCACTCATTTGAGTATCTTTTAAATCTGCATAAGTATTTCTACTTTTTATCTTTTGCTACAGTGAGATACGCTGTAAACGAAGTTGCCATTTTAGACGATAGACTATTTGCCTCATCATCTACTTGTTTATCAAACGCCTTTAGTACCGCCAAATCATCAAATAATCCCGATTTCTCTACAAACGTGTTAAAATCACTCGGTATTTCCCCTACTTTATAGTTTCCTAATACGTCTTGTTTCGTATTCCAATTTTGCTCTATTGTAGTATCATTTTGCTTGGTGACTATCTGCTAATGCTATTACACTTTTGTTGCATACTTCTTATGCATTTTTCCATTGCATCCATATTTGTTTTTTCTACTTTTATTACCTCACCTAACGGTTTAGCTATACCATCATCAAACTTTGATCTTACGCCTTGTCCTTTAAATGCCTCGGCTATATTTGATTTGAATGAATTTATTGTAGCTATGCCTTGTCTAGCTATATCTGTCTTAGTAGATACTGTAATTATAGCCTCTCTTTGCGGACTATATTCATTATAATATGTTTTTTTTACTCCTTCTGCTGTTTTTCGAGCAGTCACCTTAATCTTATCTAGTTTTTTTACTGTTGGACTATAATCCCAATGACTTCCACTTTGATAACACCAATGTTTAAATCCGCTAAATCCAAACCAATCAAATTGTCTTGAAAAATTGATATGTATTATATTCTCCTAATACTTCAAACTTACTTTTTGTTATCTTCTAATGTCGAGTAAAAATTCATCAAGTTTTTTTATACTTTTTATTAACTCTATTTGTTCCAAGTACCGAACTATTGATTGTTCTAGTGTTTCTGTTCTCCTTTGCTTTCTGCTTTCTACATCTGCATTAGTTTCTCCAGATACACTAAGCAATTCTTTTATTTGTGCTATCTCATTTAAAAGAGCTTCCAAATTTCCAGCTAGTATTAATAGTGTAGGAAAATTTATTACTATTTCTCCACTTGCTCCAACTGGTATTAGAGGCGTTGCTTTTAAACTATCCACACTAAATTTTTGCATCTAGCTTTTCCATCTTGATTCACATCAATTGTTAATTCTTTATTTTTACTCAATAACTCCAAATATTCTTTACTTCTAGATACTTTTTTCTAGTATGGCTGTTTCTTCTGGTTTTTCCCACGCTTTTACTCTTCTTCCATACCTATCTATTAGATTACCGTCTGCATCGAAATCATATCCTCCCCAAATGTGTTGATCTGCAAATGCTCCGTAAGCTAATCCTAGCATTGCCCCTAACGGACCTGCTATCTCTTTCCCTACAAGCATAGGTACCGTTTTTATCCAAGCCAACAAATTTATATACTTGTCCTACTGCTCCCTCTCCTTTGTTATAACCTAATCCTATTATATCTTCAGAGTCAACATAATTATGTATTTTTGGCATATAAGGCACTTACATTTACTTTTTGACTATATGATAACAAACTATATATATTCGGACCATTATAAATATATGCTCCATTTATCCTACTGTAATCTGTTATACAGGCTGGTGCATATTGGGCATCCATTGAACCTAGTGAATGTCCATATATATTTATTTTTGCATTAGGATATTTTTCCATTATTTCTTTTTAGATATTCTGCTGAGGCTTCCAGTTGTCCCGTTACTCCTCTTTGATTCATAAGCATTTTTATTCCTAGTGCTGCATTGTTTCCTACCCAGTCTCTTCCTACTTCATCTGCTTTTACCTGTGAATAATCCTAGTGGATTTGTTGAGCCTCTGTATAACAAAGTAATTTCTTTTTACTTTTGCTCTTTCACTTAGAGGGCGTTGAGCAAGACATTACTTCCGTCACTAGCTATGGCGTATATTTGTTCTCCATTTCCACTTCGATTATCATTTACATCAAGGACCCTACCTACCTTGAATCCTTGTTCAGTTTTAATCAATTCATTTTATTTCGTAATTTTTATACTCTAATTCTGCTATTTTGCTTATTTACTTCATCTGTTTTTTTCGAATCACTACTGTTACTCTCCCTCATTTTTCTGGTACTAATTTTTGCCATCTTCTCAGAAGTTACAATCATTCCATGTTGTATATATCCTCTTGAAGGATATTTATTCAAAAGCTGTCTTTACAGTAAGCTCATTATCATCATTTATTATTAATTTTATCTCAATTCCCCCATTGGATTTCTCTCTGTATAATTTTTCATCTATTTTTATAACTTTTTATTTTTCCCCTCTGGTGTTAAGGCTTTTTTTCATCTAGTACTCTTAACATATTTTCTATTGCTGCTTTCCCTTCTTCTCCGTGTACTATACTTTTCACTCTATATTTATCCATTTGTATCTTCCTCCTATTAATATCGCTATTATTGCTGACTGCACTTAATATTCCTATCAATATTTTCTTCACTTCTCTTCCTCCTTTTTATTTTACTATATTTTATCATCTCAGTACCTTTTTTTAGCAACTTTTTCTTCAGTTTTTGTCATATAGCTATTATCTCATAGATAATGCTTTTCTTGTTTGATATTAATTCCTCATCTGACTTTTTAAAAATTTATTATGTACGCTTTTTACTCGTTTCCTAATTATGATTCTATACAAATTTAATATATTAAATTTGTATAGAATCATTTGATTTGATTTTTATTTTTCGACCTTATAACATTAGCTAATTTTTCTTCTATAACCTGTACATTATCATATTTATAAGGTGTTAGAATATACCCTTCATTAGCCTTCAGGTAAGCCTCATTAAAGACATATGGATATTTTGTATGATCTTGATCAGATATTCTTACGCCCATATAAACCTGTTCTACTAGTGGTTTTATCTGTTTAATTAAGAAATCAAAATTAGATACCAAATCTTGATAATATCCTATAAATAGAACTGTAATACCATATTTGGCTCCTTCTTTTTACTAGAAGTTTAAGATTTTGTTCTGATATCCCTTGAGTCTCGTGAGAATGCCGCTATCTCTGGAATAATTAATAAGTATTTTTGTGAATATTCTTGTGCTTGACTCATCCTTTTCCCGAGTTCTGTTAAAAAGTTCACTAACTATTTCCTCTATTTCTAGTGGATTTATTATCTTCTGAATATTTGATAAATAGTTTGTTCTCACTTTATCTCCCGAATCAAATAGATAGGCCTTATATTCATTACTTACTCTGTTTAGATTATAATCAACTACTGTATAATAATTCTCTAAGGCAGTCGGTTTATCTGACGCCATCATTATTGCTCTATCTAGAGTAAATGTCGCTAGTTCAGCTGTATCTCTATATAATCCTAATACAAAAAGTATTATCCATATCTTTGTCAGTGATTATATCATCAATATATTGATATGTAATTTTTCTGGTAGCATTGGTATCTGGTTTTTCACCTTGCCAATATTCTTCCATACTGTTTATCTCTTCTTTAATTGCATTTATATATTCTGAATAACTTTGAGTTTTATAAGCTTGAACTACTTGGAAATGCACAATCTCATCAAACTTCACAACTGCTCTTCCTTTTTATTTCTTCTAAATTGATATTCGAACGTCCTACTATCGCAGATAGGTCACTCTTATCAAATAAGAATAATGATATTTTCGTTTTGAAATTACCTTGTAACTGCAAACGCATAGCGTTAGTTCTTGATAATGTGGTCACTATATATATACCCAAAGAAGCTCCATCTCTAGCTATTGTGTTTAATACACTGATAAATGCTTCATTGTATTTAGCATCTGCCATCCCATCGAAACTATCTATCAGCATAAAGATTGTTGGTATACTTTCCGTCGCTACTTCATTATACTGTGTATAATTAGTTACTTTGGCATTAGCTAACAGTGTTTTTCTATGTTTAACTTCTTCTTCTAAACGTTTTAGAGATTTTGTGATTTTTTCTTCTTCATCTAAGGTGAAGTAATCTGCAACATGCGGAAACTCACTAATAGATATAAGCCCACTTGTTCCGAAGTCATATAAATATATATGGACATCTTCTGGAGTATTTTTCTCATCAAATCTAGTGCTATACTCTGTAAAAACGTTGTTTTCCCAAAACCTGGACTAGAAATTAACATAATATGTCCTGTTTTTCTCCATATCTAGATATAATGGCGATTGTTCTTGTTTTTCTGGAATATCTTGGTAACCTACTAAAAATATTAAGTTTTTCTTTGCGTCCCCAATACTCTTTTAAAGTTATTATTTTTGAATATCATCGCTATATATATTATCTTCTAATGGAGGTAGCCATGGACTTGCAACTTTTTGCCAATCCTGTTTTATCAAATAGTAGTATACTCTACAATTACATCTAATTGAGTTGGTATAGATTTAATTTCTTTTCGCGCCGATAATCCACTTAAATCTTTATTTATAGGTGTATATTGTCCATTATTTCTGATTTCGTATATTGTTAAATCTCTATTATCACTCATCTGATTCGTCTTCTTTATATTCTGCCCCACTCCAAGCACTTTGGAATAGTTCATAGATTTCATTATTACCTACTTGTAGATATGCTCTACCTGTTTGTGTAATCTGCGCTGCATCCGGTGTTTTAATAATTTCACGTGAGTCTGCTACATCTTGCACTTTCAGAGCTATCTTAAATTTTGAGTTTGACCATATCTGATCGTTTACTACACCACTAGGTTTTTGTGTAGCCAAAATCAAATGAATCCCCAATGAACGTCCAATACGAGCTGTTGATATTAACTCTTGCATAAAGTCTGGTTGTTCTTGTTTTAATTCTGCAAACTCATCACTTATTATAAATAAATGCGGTAGTGGTTCTTTCGCTTCCCCTTGTTTATATAATTTTGTATATTGATTAATGTGATTAACATCATGTTCAAAAAATAATCTTTGACGTTTTTTCAATTCAGCTTTTATAGAAACCAAGGCTCTTAGTGCTTGGTTAGCGTCTAAGTTGGTTATTGTCCCCACTAGATGAGGTAAGTCTGCGAATAAATTAGCCATACCTCCACCTTTATAGTCTATTAATAGAAAAGCTACTTCATATGGATGATAATTTACAGCTAGTGACAAAATATATGATTGAATTAATTCTGATTTCCCTGACCCTGTTGTCCCCGCTATCAAACCGTGTGGCTCATGAGCTTTTTCATGAAGGTTCAGGTATAATATGTCATCTCTTCCTCTTACCCCTAGCGGTACAGCCATAGTTTGATAAGCTTTCACTTTTGTTGCCAACGCTCTAAGATATTTAATTCTGAAATTGTTTTTGCTCCATACATTTCTAAAAATGTTACAGAATTAGGTATTGAATTACGAAGAGTTTCTTCATGATTTATACCTGCCAATCCTCTTGCAAAATTTTCTTTATCTAACAATGGTATCTGCTCTAATGGAGAAAACTCTTTTATTTATATACTCCCTTTATGCAATATTTGTATTCCTTTTTATCATTTCTATAATCAATGACTGTTTTAACATGTTCCGGCAATCTCTCTATTACCTCTTCTACAAAAAACAAGTGTAACTCCCACATATGTTAAATCTTCATTTATATATTCCATTATATTATGGTCTAATAATAGCTTTAAATCCGTTATAAATAATATATAGTGAGGAGTGTATAACTTTTTCTTTTGATTTATCGGTATTTTGATCATAATCAAGTTTTCTATCTTTAATTATTTGATACAAAGAAGTTAACAGTTGATCTCTTGTTTGCTGATTATATATAAAAACCTCTGCTATTAAAATGCACTTATCTGGATATGAGGCAAACCATCTACTCCAATTCCACAGGTTTAGTTCATCTTCTCTAAAAATTGGAATAAACTGTACATCATGATAACTGTGAAACACCGCTATTTGCATCATTAGTTGCTGTATTTGTTCTATTGCTATTTTTCTTGTTCCCTATATAACCTGTAGGTACATGAATATCGCCCTTAACAGGAACATTTGAATATTTCTATAGTGTGATAATAGGTTATTTATATCTCCTATTACTTCTTCTCTTACCTTAGAAGTTTCAGATTTGCTATATTCTATAGAAAAACTTGGTTCCACTTCCCCTGTACCCTAATCTATAAGTAAGAAAAATCAAAATAATATGGTGTTTTTCATATATCCTTCTATCCACTTCTTTTGGCATTTGCAATATTTTCTTCATATCTGGATAATGATGTTCTAACGATTGCTTTTGCTCTTCCTTACAATTTGCAAATTCTAGTTGCTTTTCTTCAAGATACTCTTTGTAGTCTTTAACTTTCTTTTGTTGACGTTCTTTGAATTTTTTCCTATCAGAAACATAGCTATGTATCGATGTTATAATAGTGACTGTTGACATCCCAAACATCATTATCATCATTGTTCCACTAGAAGAATAGATATACATCAATATTGTAAAGAAAAATCATAGCCGAAGGCATCATAAGTAATCTTAGAAGGGACTGCCTAGATTCCTCTTCTTCCATCGGAGGTGTTCCAACGGTAACTTTATCTGTTGGTTCCCTTAAAATAATACGTGGTGAACGATGAAACTCCTCCGCTCTATTCTCATATTGCTCATCTTCATCATATGTTATCATGCCACTTTTCAATGCAAAATTACTGAATAGGCTCAAAGAGGTACTTAATACTTTTTATGCTTAATTCTTCTAAAAATACTATCTCATCGGATTCTTTTTAAAAGAAACTTCACCTGTGGTCTTATTTCCATTTAAATAAAAATATCCTTCACTTACGATTTTTGTTTCTTCCTCATAACTTATCAAAACAGGAAACTTAATCTCTTTAAAACAAATATCTGCAAGATCTGTTGAATCTATAAGAACATTTTTTCTATCCAATAAATAATATGTATTTTTGTTAGAATCAACAGACTAAGCTCTAATCCACCCACTTTTACATTATGCGTTCCTTGAGAATATTCACTATCATTTATAATTACTCTATCATGTTTTTATGCGTATTAAAACCTCTTCTATCGATTCCTCTACATAAATATCACATTCTTTTTCTATTTCCTAGACGATATTTTCTATTAGGGTAAAGTATATAATTTTTCTTTATAAATAATATAAACCTTCATTTCTTCCTCCTATTTTTTTATCGTCTTTTTATTTCTTCTTCAGATCCTAAATACTTTTTTTCTTCAGCTCGTCTAGTTTTTGATTTATAACTATTTAGTTGCTCTGTTCGTTTTTTTCTGAAGACAACTCTGGATTACGCTGTAATTCATCTATTTTTCTTAGTTATACCATACATTAGTAATTGTGGATCATCTAAAAAGCTTGCAACGTCTATAGCTTCATCTATCTTAGCTTGACCTATCAAAAACCAATAGCTAAGTAGTCAGCATTAGATTGATTATTTATTTTGCTTAATCGCTCTTTTTGTTTTTCTGTCAATGGCTCAGACTGAATAACTGAATAAGCTACAATATATTTATCTTCTTGACTGATAGACTTTCTATTTATTTTCTTACTTTTTCTCTATAACATTAGAATAATCTTTATTTATAAATGATAATCTTATATCTGCAATTTTATCTTTTTGAGGAATTGAGTACAATAACATATACCCTATAAAAACTCCTAATACTATCGTTGCTATACCTGTAATAAAAATACTTGTTTTTAAAAAAATTTGATATTTTTTTCCTTGTTACTCGTGTATAATTTTTCTATATTATCTTGCTTTTCTTTATTATAAAAAAATCTGATAATACATTAACAACACCATCTAATGTTGCTTCTTTGGCTATTTTTTTCACAGAACAGATTTCCTCTGTAAAATTCTAATGCTCCCGCCGCCAACTTATCATAATCTGCCCTTTACATCTATTATTGAGATAGCTATAGCTTTTATATTGATTTAAAAATTCTTCGTAAGAAATTCTGTCATATGGATATACTTGGTTTTACCACCCCTCTATAAACTAAAAAGCGGTATCCCATTTTCTGTAAATACTATTGATTCTTTATCAAAACGATATGTATACTTAGAACTTTCTAAATCTGTATAAATTTTTTTGATAGATTAATAAGGTAACGTAATTTATCTTCTAAATTTAATAACATTATCTTGTTATAATCATCATATTGCCCAAGAACTTCACTCTTTATTCTGATGTTATCTTCATCAACTTCTATAGTTGTATCTACAAAAAATGGTGATTTTGCCACCAATAACGCCTGCGCTATTTCCTTTATTTCCTTTAATCTCTTCTTTCGTTATCTCCACAACATATTCCATCAATACATCTCTCCTTTCATATATTAAATTCTTTCTACTATTAGAAAACTCCCACTTCTAATATCTGAAAAATCTGCTATTCTACTAAAACTAGTTAATAAAACATTTGTCCCTCTCACCCTAACAATAGGATTATCTATTCTCTAATTGAAGAGAGTATGCTTCCACTAATGTTTGTAATAATTCTTTTGTTGTAATTTTTGAGGAATTCTTATATCCATCACCCTATCTAAATACACTCCAAAGTCTATACTAATATCTATATATTCAACACTCATTATACCCCTCTTTTCTTATAGAATACCTTAACACTGACAATGTCATCACAAAAAAACGCCCCTATTATTATCAATATGTTCTGCCAGTTAAAAAAACACTTTTTTCTCTTTTTAAAATAATTTTCGTGTTTTTCTGAATTTCCTTTTTGTTGATTTGCCAAAAATATACTCTTTTTATAATTGTTCTAGCTCTGTTTCTTTTTATCTCCATATCGAAGATAAGAGCCTTATCTTTTTATAAGATATAGACTCTTTTTTTCTTCTGTTCTGAGATATTTTTTTGTTAAAGCTTCATTAAATAGTTTTGTTAATTCTGTTTCTTGTTCAACATAGTAGCTTTCCTTTTGATATGCACTTTGCGATATTCTTGTATCTATTTTCAAAGCACCATCTTCGGTATATACGTCTTGTTGGAAGAACAATATACAGCTTAATATTATCGGGATTACTTTTAAAAACTTTACCCATTTCATACCTCTATTAAATATTCTTTATCTTTTTATATTCTGACATATTTAAAACTGAAACTAAAATCATAAGGATAAAATGAAATACCAAAAACAACACCCCAGCCATCTTGATTATTTAAAATGATGTTAATGCATTTTCTATGTAATTCAATGGAGATATATAAGATAGTACCTCATTTGCTTTTTTGTTCTCTCATCTAGCAGCTGTCCTGCAGTTACTAAGTATATCAATAAAATACTTATACTAATCAATAGTCCTGTAGATTTGATTTTTATTTAACAGCCAATTATTCATTCCCTGTAAATAAAACCATTAAAACAAACATTAACGCAATTAATCCTAATGTCTTTTTCAAATACAAAAATCTAATTTTTCCTCCTACTATTAAGCCCATAATCATAGATAGGACAAAGCTTAATCCCTAGCAGTATAGTCATAGGTAGTGAGGCATTCTTCCACTGAACCCTTGAAATATATCTCTGATTCTGGATTTTTGAAAAAAATCTGTATTTTTGCAACATATGAGCTAATAAAATACTTATTAGATAAATAACCATTGTCACAACAAGTCCTGTACGTGTATCTTGTTTTTATTGATAGTTTTGGTAAATTATTTTCAGAGACTAACTTATTAATATTCCCCGCATTCACAGGATTTGATAGATAGTCATAAACAGCTTTGTTCTTGCTATTACCATCTTTTGTGTTACTTAATACTTTAGAAAAAGTTTTTTTAAAAACTCTTCGTTATCACCATAATTGGCATCCATAGAAGATTTCAACTCATTAACTTTTTGATGATAACCCCATACCATCTTGTTCCAAAGTCTTCACACTATTACCAAGATTTTTCAAAACCTTTATTTATTGTTTCTGAAGTGGATTGATTTGATTTAGTATTATTAAGTAGCGTATTACTTGCTGTCATTAACTTAATCAAATCTTTATTAATATCCATACTTACTGTAACTAATTCCGTATTATCTCTTTTCTCAGTATCTTTAAACTCTGGTTTTTTTCCTCTAAAGTTTTTGATACTTTTTTCTGTTTCTGAGATTACCGCTCCTAAGTTATTTGAAAGATCTTTTGTAGTTTTTCTTAATTCACCTACAACTTTATTCAATTCTTCAACATTAACTTTCAAGCCTTTTATTTCATCAAATTTTTTTCTTGAGGTATTGTCAGCTCTTTTTCAACTGATTAGTTATTGTCTTTTCAACAAGCGAAGTTAAAATTTTATTTATGTCTTTTTAACTCTGCTTTTTTTCAATAATGATCCTTCTTTTTGGCTCTAACGAATCAAAAAATTATCTTTATTTAAGTCTAATCCATATATTGTTTTTACGACTGTAAATAAATTATTATAATTTTTTTCAAATCATTGTATATTGCTTCATTGCTATCGCTAAGTTTAAATGGTGATTCAAACGGGAAAATAACTTGTGTTTGCGTAATTGTATTATGAAAATCTTTATCTTCTTTTGAATAAAGGGTTTTCTTTTGTTTTGTTCCATCTTCCGCTACAACTTCTGCCTCTTCACCTTCACCTTTGTGCTACAGATATATTTCTAACTGTGTCTGCTTTTTACATCTACCACAGCCGGAGTCATCAGGAGTACGTCTTCTTTATACTCTAATTTATAATTTATAGTAAGCTCTTCTGCTGGTTGATTTAATTCTATAACAAACTCATTATCATCTATTTGTTTAACTGATCCATAGTTAGTACTTACTTCTTTAAACATGTAAAGAGGATTCACCGATAGCTGCACTCTTGTATACTTTTTTCTTCACCTTTTGTAAGTGACATTGTACGAGTTGTTTTTAGTTCCTTTCCAACATTTTTCTTTTTAAACTATCCAACCTTGCTTGACTAAGTGTTTGATTTTTGTGTTAAAGTAATTTTATTTTTTTCTGAGAAAACTTCTCTGCAAATCGATTTATATTTTTTTAAATATTGCTTATCTGCATCACCTAAATGAAGTTTTTTTCTATTGTTGCTTCATCATAATACGGCAACTCTCTTACAGCTTCGCTGACTTTTTCAATCATTGAACCTTTTTAAATCTTTCTACCAATAATCCCTATAGTCTGCTCATTTGCTTGTCCTATAGCATTTTTTCAACGATTCTGCAACTGTTTCATTTATTTTTATCTTGATATGTAGCCATAATATCTAATACACTCTTATTCATAGTACTAAATGTAGTCAGCATAGTTTCAATAGCTTTGTTTAAGTTTTTCTGCTTTTTTTCTCCGCCTCTGAAAAGGCTACTGGATTCATCAACTCTCCATCTAGATATTTTTTTGAGTTGTTTTTAAATTAGACAGTTCATCTTTTTACTGATAATTTTTTTAAACTCTTCATCGTATTTTTCAAATTATCTCTCTTGTTTGAATCGAAGTTTGCCATTGTTCTTGTAAAAGTTTTTATTTTTCTATCTCTTTTTCATATGTTTTTATTCGTGTCTATAATTGACGTGAAAAGCTTCATTAGTATTATTTATACTCTTATGAAAACTACTATAAGAAGACATCATACCCTCACTACTATTACTCACCCCTTTAAATTGATTTGAGTAATCTGTAAGTGGCGTTAATAAATTAGATTGGTATTTATTTAAAACACTTCTCTCACGGCCAACAGCCGCTCCTACTTGCGTCTGAGATGACTGTAAGTTCCCTATAATACTTGAGAAATACACATTAATAATATCTTTATTAAAAATTGTTTTATTTCAGATATTGCTTGCTCAGCTTGCTTTTACGATATCTTTTTTATCCGATTTTATTTTATACTGAAATATCGCTTGCTTGGGACTATTACTCTCTAACGCTAAAACATCTTCTGAAAACTTACTCGGTAGGACTAGCATAATATTATAATTACCATTTTCTAACCCTTTTTCAGCAATAGCTCTACTTACTGTTTCTAATCTATATTCTGTATTTTTCTTTTAATGTAGTCAACAGAACATTACTCATCTGAACATTATCACCATTATATACAACACCATTATCTTCATTTACAAAAGCAATTTTTATATCGTTATTCGTTACTTTCGTTTCTTGATTTCCTGTTGTAATCGGTCGTGGTTTTATTACACCGTAAAATATTATTGTAGCAGCCAATAACATAATTACGGATGATAATATAGTTAATCCTTTTTATTCATCTTACATCTCCTTCACTAAAAAGAGGTTGACTTAAATCCCTCAACCTCTTTCTTCTTATTTTTAACCGTTTAAACCAAAATTACGTGATAGGTCTTGGTCGTGTTGTTGCATAGCTTGTGCTGTCTTATCTAATTGTACATTGATTTGTTGCATTAACTCTGCAAAAATTTTGAACTTTTGGTTTTAATTCATTAAATTGATTATCAAAAACCTTGGAAAGCTTGACCTTCCCATTCTCCGCGTAAAGTATCTTGTAATCTTTTGTAAATTACTTAAAATTGTATTAATATCTTCTGATGCTCTCCCATACTCGCGCGCACGGCTTTTGTAGTACCTCTGGAGAAACTCTAATTTGTCCTGACATAGTCAATCTCCTTTTCTCAATTTTATTTCCTATAGTATAACATATTATAAATATATTTACAAGTTATATTATAATTCAAAAATATCTCTTTAGAATTAAGTATCTCTTCCACTTATTCTTGATCCCCAAAACAATCCCCTATAAACATCTTATAATATTCTAAACTTCTATTTACCTCTTCTAACTTCTGATTTAGTGCTTTTTATCGCTTCGCCGCTCATACCTTCTGTTCCTATATGTTCTTTTACATATTTTATTTCACTTTGACTCTTTTCTATTATTCTCTTTGCTATTTTTTTGAGAGTTCACTATCTCATCTAAATCGAAAGCCTTATAGACTCCCTCTTCTACTATTTTCTTTAGATTTGGTTCTAAGTACGCTAAATTGTTTTTGTTATCCTTATTGCTTGTATCGTCTGACCTATTCTCTTTTTTTGATATTATTTTATCTTGTGTAGCAGCCATATTTTTCTACTAATCTTTAGGATATAGTTCTTTTAATTTCCCCCAATATCTTATCCTTGTTTTAGTTGTAGTTTTTGTTTCCCCCTCTTCTTGATACTCTTCTGTATATTTTTCTGCCACTTCCACCGTTAGTGGATAGTTACCTTCCACAGCTACTATAGCTCTTTTTGCATCATCTACAAACACTGACCAATTTTCTAATCCACTTGAAAAATGCATCTAAATTTTTTCTCCCATTATTTGTGTTAGCTTACCTGAATATTCTTCACTTCTTTTTCTACTTGTTTATCAAACGCTTGAATTACATCTTTTACATCATCAAATATTTCATCACGTTCTAAATAGGCTTTTATAGCTTTGCGGCATATTTTTTTACTGGATTACTTCCTACAAAAATACCTTGTTGTAGTTTTGTTCCTATCCATCTGTCCTGTTCTTCAAAGTTTTCCGCTAATCCTTGCGTTAGCTCTGCTGTGTTTTGGAGTTGTTTTTCTAACTCTTCTATATTTTTCTCGGCTACTTCTAGTACTTGTTTTTAAAGATTGACTTATTCCGTCTTCTTTACCTGTTCTTAGTCCATCTCCCTCAAATGTCTTATCACTTTCTTCTAATAATCTCTTTGTATTATTTTTCTATTTCTTGCCATGATTTCAGTATAGTTGGTTTTTTCCTAAAAAGGTTTGATGTATCTTTTGTTTCTTCTTTTTGACCCTTTTGATTTAGCAATGGGGCTGTTGCTCGTCTTAACGTATCTAGTTGTATGTTATAATTATATGGATATAGTCTGATACCACTTACTAGAGGTATTTCGTTAGAGCCAAATTGTTCCATTTTTTAATTGATATTTTTTGTTGTAGGGCTTCCAAAAGATGTTTGTTTTTTTATTATTTCTCCCACTGATTCTCTTAAATTGTCTAGTATTACCGGTATTCCGGTATTATTTAATTCTTCTTGTATACTTTCTGTGACTTGTTCTTTTCTTTGGTTAAAGTCCATTCTTACTTTATTATTTTTTTCTATACATAATTTTTGTTATTTCTTTTACTTTTTCTAAATCTCCTAGTACTCTCATTTGAATATTGTTACTTAAAGTTTTTTTAAAACTTCTGGATTTAACTGAATTTTTCCTCCACTTGCTATGCTTGCTTTTATCATTCAATAAATTTCTTCTTTTTAAATCTAATTCTCCTAATTTAACATCTATTTTCCCATCACCATCTATATCTATGTTGGCTTTTGATTTTATACAGTTGCCTCAGTTATTCTTTCTAATTCTTCCTTTAATTCTTCTGATTTTAATATATCTCCCTAGTGAGTGCCATCCCGCATCTTTTTAATATATGTTCTACCCTAAGTATTCTCCTCTCAAATAATCAGAGGATTATTTACTATATCTAATTCTGATTGTATCCTGATAACCCATCCTGTAAATGTCTCTTTTAAATTTTTTATCTTATCTTCTCCTGTTTTTTTATCCCAAACAGCCATTTTGCTCCATCTTTTTATAAATCCTAGAGGTATTGCTACTGCATCTTTTTATACTCCACGCTCCTAATGTTGCAATTAATTGTTCAGGGGTATATATAATGGAGCTGGGTTATATATTATTGTTTTCTGGACATTGTAGTACAATGCAATCCACTGTGCCAAATTCCCACCTAAGCTATGCCCTGTTAATATTATGTCATCTCCATATTCAGCTCTTATTTTTCTCATAGAATTTACGTGCTGGATCAACGTGATCGTCTCCTAGTCCTAGAGCTATTCTCCCAAAAATCTGTTTTTTAACTGCATCATTCCATAAATCACTTTTAAAATTTGTCCCTGTATATGCAAGAATTACTTCTCCTGTATCTTTATCTTTAAACGCGGTTCCACTCGAACCTGTATCTTTATCATAAAAATCATCTAGGTATTCAAGTTTTTCTGGATAAGAATTTTTAACCTCATTCTTAACTGCCTCTAAAGCATTCTCACTCCCATATATTCTAACTTTTTTCAAACTCATAGGTTAAATTTGATGCATAAAGCGTGTTATTCTCCATTTTCCTTATCAATCTCCTCTTCTACTACCTTTTCTGCAAAATCAATCTCAGTATTTTTTTCCCTATAATTATTGTATGGAAATATGTTTTGTCTATTTCACTATATTCGCCGTTTATATCCAAACTTACTTTTTGTTTATTTAATCCTAAATAATTATCTATTTCCTTGTTTGTAAATAAGTATTTTTATATTATATCTACCCGTTTCAAAACTAAAAACTTTTATCTTTTACTTCTAATTTTTTTCAATATATCTCTATTTAACTTCAATTTTTGGAATAAGAAGTATTTTTTTAAAACAATAAACTATCTTCTAACTCTGGTTTTTCTAAAACTAAACCTTCGCCTTTTTACATATTCCACTTTACTTTCTTTTTACTATTGTCTCCTTAAAGGGTTTGTATTCTTTAAAACTTTCCCTTGCTATACCTTCTATTTTTGGTTTTAGGATTCCTCTCATTACTATCTCTACACTATAATTTTTTTCCATCTTTCTTAAATATCTTTCGTTGTTCTATTCTAAAAACCAATTGGAAACTTTTTCAAATAAGTCTTCTGGATTTTTCTGTTGATAGACTTTTTCATATCCGATACTTGTTTTTCTATCCATGATTTACTTCCCATTCCCATTATTCCACAACCAGCTGTCATCATTAACACCCTCCTACTATTATTGCTCCTATAATTTTTGTTATTTTCTTTTTCACTTTGCTTTCTTTCTCATGTTTTTCTTCCTTCATTTCCCTACTCCTCTTTTTATCTATTATATCATACTTTTGACTCTTTTGGTTAATTAATTATAAAAACAAGACTTCTAGTATCAATGTTAACTCTTTTTCTTTTTTTATTTCTTCTTTATCAAACAACTTAACTCCTTCTAATAACATATTCAACCAAAAAGACTTTTACTCTTAACTGATGAGAATGATAGGTACCCTTTTACTGGACAAACCAGTGGAAGGGGTACCCATCATTCTTGCCTCTCTGTTTTTTTAACCTCTACAGCATCATATCATCGTTAATAATATTGCTTCCACTATTCTTTTTGAATAATTCTAGCAGTTTTGCTACGGTTAAATCTTTCTTTTCTTCTCCTTTTTATATCAACAACAACATGGCCTTCATGAAGCATAACTAGACGATCACCATATTCTATTGCGTGTTCCATATTATGAGTTATCATAACTGTTGTTAAATTATTTTTCTTAACGATTTTATCCGTAAGGTTCATTACCATAGCGCTTGTTTTTGGATCAAGAGCTGCAGTATGTTCATCTAAAAGAAGAAGTTTAGGTTTAACAAGTGTTGACATAACTAGAGTTAACGCCTGACGTTGTCCCCCTGATAAAAATTCCACACTACTCTTCAATCTATTTTCTAGACCTAATCCTAATTCCTCTAATGTTGTTTTGTAAAGTTCTCTATCTTCTTTTTTCACACCTGGAGAAAAAAAGATCTTGATTTTTCCTCTTTTTAGCGCTATTGCCATATTTTTGCTCAATAGTCATCCTTGTAGCTGTTCCCATTTTTGGATCTTGAAATACACGCGAAATATCTTTTGAACGTTTTGTTACATCATCTTTTGTTACATCTACTCCATCTAAAGATACCGTTCCACTATCTGGGAATAACACGCCCGCAATAACATTCATCAATGTAGACTTCCCAGCTCCGTTACTTCCTATTATAGAAACAAACTCCCCATCTTCTATCTCCAAACAAAGATTTCTAAGAACATGATTTTTCATTTATCGTTCCTTTTTCAAATGTTTTTTTCTATATTCTTTAATACTAAACTCATTTTTTTATCTCCTAACACCCTTTGGGAATTTTTCTCTAATTCAGGTATAAATAAAATTATTGCTAAAAATAATTGCTGAGAATAATTTTTACAAGTTGCGTATCCATACCCGGTATCTCCAATACTAATGAAATAACAAGTCTATAAATAATTGAACCTATAATTATAGAGGCTATTCTCTTACCTAGGCTAAGGGTTTTTTTGATAACTACTTCTGCAATTATAATAGAAGCAAGACCTATAACAATTGTTCCTACCCCCATATTCAAATCAGCAAAACCATTATTTTGAGCAAGGAGCGCTCCTGATAAAGCAATAAAACCATTACTTATCATATAGCCTAAGATTTTCATATTATCTATTCGTATACCATTAGCTGCACTCATATCTTCATTATCACCTGTTGATAAAATCGCTAGCCCTACTTCTGTTTTTAAGAATATAGTTAGCAAGACTATTAATACCAATGCAAATACCAATCCTAATAGAATTACCGCATAGACTTTCGGTATTCCAAAACCTTGTAACATTGTCACCAATGTTTTTTCTTTTAATAATGCTATGTTAGCTTTCCCTAAAATTTTCAAGTTTATTGAGTATAACCCTGTTAAAAGTTATAATCCCTGTTAACAATGCCGGAATTTTTCATTTTTTTGTATGAAGTAAACCAGAAACTACCCCTATAACAAGTCCTCCTAGCATTCCTAAAAAGGTTGCTAAAAAGGATTCATACCATTCACCAAACTTATTGCACATATAGCTGCACCTAATGGAAAACTTCCCTCTGCTGTTAAATCAGGAATATCTAACAATCTAAAAGTTATATATACCCCTATGGCCATAATCGACCAAAGTAAACCTTGGAAACACTTGATAATAATATATCCATCTTATCCTCCTATATTATACTAATACTTTTTAATAATTCTTCTTTATTCAGACCCTAATGCACGCACCATATCATCATTTATATCAACAGCTAACTTTTTAGGTTGTTCAACTGGTAATTCTGATATTTTCTTACCTTTTAAGATTTGCGCTGCTTGACGGCCTGCTTGACGACCTATCTCTTTGTAGTCTACACCGTAAGTAACCAACATTCCTTCTAAAACTGCTTTATCTCCTCCTAATGCTGGAACTTTTTTCTCTTTTAAAACTGCACCAATTGTTGAAATTGTTGATGCTACTGTAGTATCCGTCGGGAAGTAAATTGCATCTACTTCACTCGCTAGCGATGTAATAACTTGTTGAACATCATTTGTTGTAGTTACTGTTTTTCTACAACTTCTACACCAGATTTTTTTCAAAAGTTTCTTTTGCAATCTTAGTTTGTGCTTCAGAGTTTACTTCACTTGAATTGTAGAAAATTCCAACTTTTTGCTTTTTGGAACTATTTTTAGCAATTTCTCATTTGTTTATCTACTGGCGTTAAGTCAACAGTTCCTGTTACATTTCCTTCTGGAGCATCTGCTTTAACTAATAATGAAGCAGCTACTGGATCTGTTACAGCTGTAAAAATAGTTGGAGTTCTATCATCAACATTCACCATAGCTTGCGCTGCTGGTGTTGCGATAACAAAGTTTAAATCATTTTTTTCTTGCAAGCTGTTCCGCTATAGTTTGAAGGTTACTCTGATCTCCCCATAGCATTTTTGAACATTAAAAGTTACCTTGTCCGAAGTGTACCTTCTTCTGCCAACGCTTCTACAAAACCTTCTCTTGCACTAGTTAAAGCATTATGTTCAGCGTATTGCAAAAACTCCTATTTTTTTATATTATCTGTTTTTAACTTCACCTTTATTGCTACAACCACCAAGTACTAATAAACTTATTCCTAACAATACTTTTTAATTTTTAAATTTCATTTTCTTTTTCTCCTTTTTATTTTTAATTTTAAGATTTTTCCTAAAAGAAAAAACCGTTTAGAATGTTCTAAACGGTTTTCAATAGTTTTTATACAAGTTTAAAAAGTTCTTAACCTCGTATTATTTTTTTATAAACTGTTAGCCCTGCTTAGAATATTCCTCTATGCGAGCATCACTCAAACTCTACAGCTCCCATAGATACAAACCTTGTTTGTACCCTATAAGACCTAAGTACAAACACTATCTAATAGTAGTTGTAGTAATAATTATTTAATTGTGTATTAAATAATTTTTGATGATAACATAACAGTAGTCCTCTCTCTTTATCTTGTTACTCTATAGTTTAGCACTGAGATTTCTTTTTGTCAAGTAATTTTTAAAGAATTCTGAAAATTTAATAAATTAGTACTTTTTATTTATGAAAAATGAGTATATCCACTATCTCGATATACTCATCTTTTTATAATACTTAATTATCTTTTTACCTTTAATTTTACCATAATCATACTTTAGGAGTGTTATTCCAATTACTATTAAAAATATTGCTTTTACTTTTGGCTAAAACCAAACAAACCATGTTTAATATGTTTAGCTATCCACACATAAACATAATCTCCGTAATAAATACCTAAAGCAAAGAACGCTTGGTAAATACCCATACTAACGTTACGATACTCTCTGTCAAAATATTGCATTGCTAGTGCAATAAGAATATTGTACGCTCCACCATATCCTAAACCATTTAGAGTATAGCTAAAATAAATTATATATGGATTGTTGATATATAAGGCTATTATGTAAAAAGTTAATAAGCACCCAAGTAAAAATAACAATGTTTTTTTGAATTCCCCATTTACGAGTAAGATATACTCCTACAAGAACACCTGCAATTAATTGTGGCACAGCAAAAACCGCATCTATATACGCCAACATAAGTGGTGTCATATTTAAATCAGTCTTCCCATAAGCGATCATATTTGCCCCCACTGGTAGAAAAACTTGATAAATGATAATAAGACAGCTAATAAACAAAATATAAATAAAACTCTTATGTTTTAAAACTACCTTAACCTTATTAAATGAAAAATCACTATCAACAGGACGATAATCCTTCATCATAAAAGTTAGAACAAATGTTATTAGAGCTATAATTCCTGATACAAGCCACATATAATTAAACTGCTTATATGTATCCATTGTTAATAAATATTGGATTGGCGCCGCCATAAATTCTGCTAAAAAGTGGCGCTATAGATAAAATAGATACCGACACCGCCGCCTTATCTTTTCGAAAATGTTTCTGAGAAAAATAACATTAAATAATGCTAGCATTGTCGCACTAATCCCTAGTGACAACGAAGATAAATAAAGTGTTAAATAATTCGCATTAAACGCCACTAAAAACGAGGTTAAAATTAACAAGAATAACGCAATCTGTATAAACACTTTACGACGTTTAAAAATATCACTCGCCAAAAACATCGGCAACCCTAACGATTAAACTCATAAGACCATAGCCAGCGGCTATTTGCGCCGCTAAAAACCGGAGTTAAAGACAATCCACCCTGCTCTATTGGTGTTATCACATAAAGCTTCCTATAAGCTCTTATTATACTAATCGCCGTCCAAAACAACACCAAAAATCCAAAAAAATTATTATTTGCTCTTTTTCAGTTCAAATTTTTAGATAAGTAATATACTAATATCAAAAATAAAAACTATCATTATTAGCGAAAAATAAAAATTTTTGTTTTTAACCATCTCCTAACTAAATTTATTCAACTAATAAATTATATCACAAAAATCTAGTTTATAGTTATAAAAGATACCCTATTAAATTTTATGATGCTTTTTGTTATTTCTTCAATAAAACCCTAGTGCATACTTTTTCGCAAGAACTAAAAAAACTAATTTCTGAATTTTGAAAAAGTTCTTTTAGTGGTTTTGCACAAGATAGTAGGGTATTTCCACTGGTAAAAAAACATCGTCGATTATAAGCACTTTGGAAATATTTGTGTCAGGCATAGTAGAAGATAATGTATAAAATGGATGTCCCGCTCTTTTGTTTATGTAGCTTCGCTTGTTTAGGTCGATAATCAGACTCTAGAATTTTCTCAAATTTTACATTACAAAAAGTGCAAAGTTGTTCTATATGATCAAAACTGCGAATTACTTTTTCTCATTATTAGCTGGAACTATTGTAATTAAATCAAAATTATACTCTTCAAAAAAATTTTTCTAAACAGACTTTTTATACTTTTAGGCATTCTTCTACGTCTCCTCCATATTTAATCGCATAAATGCTATCTTTCAAAAATTCATAATCAGCAAAATAATACAAGGTATATTCTCCTAACTGTTCTATATTTATATTTAGATTTATCTTACAACTTTCACACAAAATAAAACTTTCCTTCTTTGAAAAAAACATTTTTAAACCCTAATTTTTCTTTTATCTGTTTCTTACAAAAACTGCATTCCATTATTTACTCCTTATTTAACCGTCTATACTTAGCTAGGTTATTCATATAGTTTATTTCTTTTATCGCAAGCCTCATATTTTTTTATTAATTTTTATCTGCTAAAAAAACACGATTTCCCCGCTATAATCGTATTCTTTCCTTCCTACTCGTCCCGCTATTTGTATCAATGCCTCTTTTGTAAAAAAATCTTTATGATTAGCTTCAAACACTAAAAACATCTAAATAATCAAACGTAACGCCTCTTTCAAGTATAGTAGTTGTAATTAAGACATCTATCTCCCATTTTTTAAATTTTTTTCTAACTTTTTCGCTCCGTTTTTCATCTTCACTATAAACAAAATCTATAACTATATCATCCACTAGACTTTTTTCTAAATATAATTTTAAGCTTTTACTCATAGCGATAGTTGGAACAAATATTAATAATCTCCTAGCTAGTTCTAATCTTTGAGTAATAAACTGCGTAATGTACTGTGACTTCTTCTCATAGGTAAATACTTTACTCTGTTCTATTTTTTTATTTTTTTGGAATCGAAGCAAATAGCCATGAAATCTTATAGGAATTTTTTTATAATCTCATCGACCAGCTTTTTTGACTTTTATCTGATGGCGTTGCTGATAAAAAAATATTAATGAGCCTTGTTCTTTTAAGCTTGTCATAGCACCTTGTTCTAAACATTCATCACCATAGTATGGAAAAGCATCTACCTCATCTATTATGACAATATCAAAATAATTATAATATTTTATAAGTTGATGAGTAGTCATTAGATAAAAACACGAATCGACTAAATTTTTTTATCATCACCATGAAGAACACTTATGGACATATCATTAAAAATCTCTATTAAAACGTCTTGCTAATTCTTGCACAACATCTTTTCGTGGAATAGCCATACAAACTTTTTATTATTTTTTTATATTATTGTAGATAACCTTATAGACTATTTCTGTTTTACCTGCACCGCAAACCGCCCAGATTAAAAGTATTTTTCCTTAATTCGCTATTTTCTACTATTTTCTCACTTGCTTCTTTCTGAACATCACTTAAGATCACTGGCGGTTCTTTTTAGTTTATTAATTTTATTAAAAGGAATATTTATATAAAATCTTAAAAAAATAATTATCACATCTTCCGAACTCTAGACATCTTTTTGCAATATGTTATTTTTTTGTTCCTTCCGTTTCATAACTAAAAAAATAGTTTTTTTGATTTTTTTATTATCACACTGAAGACAATGATAATTTCTTTTCTTCTCTTTGAACAACATATACCTTGTCAATATAAGTCGACTCTTCTAAATAATGAATTTTTTTACTTTAAGTCGTAAAAGTTTAGAAATAGAAAGGAGTAGCTCATTATACACTCTTAAAAACTCTAAATCACAAGCTTTTTAAAGTATAGACTACTCCCGTTATTATATCGTTGTAAATTTCTTCAAAATCTTTGTTTACTTCTCCAAATTTTTATATAATCATTATAAATTTCTTTATAACTATTTAACTTTTTCTTCTTCATTTCTTTTTTTGAATAACGAACACAATAAAGTGCTTCGATAAACTCACTATATTCTTCAAAAACATAACCTACTCCCCACAGTTACCTTTTTAAAAAAATATTTCATAATCCCTTTTAATTTTTTACTATCGAATATAACAAAAGATTACAAAAGTTCATCTCTACCTAAAACTTTATTGATTTTTAGTATTTTTTTCTGTAATTTTTGCCTTTAATTCTTTATATTTAAGACTTTACATAACGTTAAAATGTTATTAATCCTCTATTTTAATTTAATTTTTAACAAAAATATATTTATAAAACAAATAATAATCTATTTTTTGGAAATAATCTTTTTCTAGAAATTATGTTGCTAACGTTATCAAAAAGTGTTATAATATAAGTATAAAAACAAGGATACCCTATAAAGTAGACTAGCTACTTTATGAAAGGAGTGCTTTAAAATGTTAAGATATCAAGTACGAGGAGAAAATTTAGAAATTACTCAAGCAATTAGGGAGTATGTTGAGAACAAAGTTTCTAAATTAGAAAAATACTTTGCCGACAGTTTACAAGCAAACGTTTACGCTAATGCTAAAGTATACAAAAATAATAAGAAAAAAATTGAAATTACTGTTCTTCTTAAAGGTGTGACACTTCGCGCAGAGGAAACAAACGAAGATCTTTACGCTGCTATTGATTTAGTTGTGGACAAACTTGAGCGTCAAATGAGAAAAACACAAAACTAGAATTAATAGAAAAGGTCGTGAAAAAGGATTTGTAGAAGAAAAATCTTCTTACTAGTGCATTAGAAGATGTAGAAGAAACGTCTCTTGATTTTTGGTAAAAGTTAAACAACTAAAAAGTTGAAAACTATGACAAGAGATGAAGCTGTATTCCAAATGGAACTTTTTAGGACATGACTTCTTCGCATTCTTAGATGCCAAATACCAACGAAATTTCTATAGTTTATAAACGTCGCGACACTGGTTACGGAGTTCTAGAAATTTCTAAATAATTATGAGTTTAAACTTTAATCGAGCTATCTTCCGTAGATAGTCGATTATTTTTTGCAATATTTTATATTTATTATCAAATTATTACTTAGGAGGTTATTATGACAAAAAGTTGCCTTATTCGTTGACAATGGTGGTGAAGAGTTAGAGCTAATTGCTCCTCTTGATATTATGCGTCGTGCGAATTTAGAAGTTGATCTTATTTCAGCTAATAACGCTGAGTATGTTATAGGTGCACATAATATTAAAAATTATTGTTGATAAAAAGATTAATGATATTCGAGATATACTAGAATATGATGCTATTGTTATTCCTGGAGGAATGCCAGGAAGTACATTATTACGTGACAATAACAAAAATTATCGAGTTTTTCAAAAACTATGTACGATGCAGAAAAATTAGTTGCAGCTATTTGCGCAGCACCCTATAGTACTAAGTGCAGCAGGAATTTTTAACAGACAGAGAAGCTACATCTTATCCAGGTTTTGATAAAGAATTAACTTGTAAGTCTTATAACTCTAAAAAGCTGTTGTCGTTGATAAAAATGTTATTACTGCTCAAGGCCCAGCTGGTCGCAATTCTTTTTGGTTATGAAATAGTTAATTACCTACTAAAAAGATGAAACAGCTAATAACATAAAAGAACAAATGTTACTACCCGTATTAAAAGATATTATCTAAAAATATCCCTCAAATTTATTATTTGAGGGATATTTATATTTATTTTTGTCATCTCTTCTAATTGTCTCATTGCTGTTGCTACAACCTCTGGTGTACAAACATCAACCGCCAATTTGAATGATTCTTTTTCACTAGCAGCAAACTCTGCAATTTTTTCAATTTTTTCTTCTACATCTTCTACTACATTCACACATGCTAGGTTATAAGCTAAATCATTTTCTTTATAAAATGGAATTAATCTTTCTACTTCTTCCTTCTTACCTTCTGCTAATAATTGAACTAGAATACCATATGAAACCTTTGTTCCATGAAGAACTTTATGTGTTTCTTTTTACTAAACTCATACCATTATGCACAGCATGAGCTCCTGCCATACGTCCATAATGAACTCCAAAACATCCTACCGCTCCAGAAATCGCAAATACAGTATCTACCGCGTGTTTGAAGCTTTCTGTTACTGTTTTTGTACTCATAGCTTCTAATGCACCATTAGCATCACGTAAAAGAGCATCACGCGTAATTTTTGCAGCTTCTAGTCCCATTCTTACTAAAGGATCGTTATATTTATTATTTCTTTCCACTAGCACTACAGCTTCATACCACTTCGCAAGAGTATCTCCAATACCCGCAACAAAATATTCTTTTGGTGATTCTAGTAATAAATCTAAGTCTGCAATACAAGCATATGCAGTACGTTTAAAATATCCAACCTCTCTAAAAGTTTTTATCCGGATTATAAACCGCCGCTACTGGTGCATAAGGAGCACATGTTGCTATTACTGTTGGAACAGTCATATACTCTTTATTCAAAAAGCTTGCCACACCTTTAGCCGTGTCAATAACACGACCTCCTCCTACACCAATAACCACATCAACATCTTCTCCATATTCATCTGCAATGCGTTTCATATCTTCATAAGATGATGTCCCGTCATATTTTGCTACTCTAAATTCTCTATTCCCCTTATAAAATTTTTTTAAAAGCTTCATAAGATTTTTTTCACCTGTAACAATCAAAGGAGTATTAAATCCTTCTAGCCTATTATCAAGTACAGCCAAAAGCTCCACTCCCTGAAATATATTCACTCACTCCCTGGTCTTGCTACATTTGCTAATTCAAACATTCTTATCTCTCCTTTATTTTTCTCATCATTCAATTTTTATAAGTATAGATTATAACATTTTTCGACAATTAAAATCAATAGTAAGTTAATATGTAATTATTTTTCTGACAATTATTTTTGAAAACAATAAAAGCTAACCTAGAATCCCTTCCTAAGTTAGCTTTCTTTTTATCTTGGATAAAATATCGTTCCTTCTCTTTTTGTTTCGCCCTTTTTGTTATCGATTCTACTATAGTACTAGCTTTTTCTAAAGCAACTATCTTACCATCTAATTGTTCTATTAGAATCTTTCTACCTTTATATGGGCTGTAAACACTCGCCTCTACATTTTTCTACTCGTAAATAATATTTTTTTCATCTAGGTTCTGCTCTTTTTAGCATATTTTTATTTGTGCCAAGTTCTCTTCACTATAATCTACATACTCAAAAAGTCTTCTATTTTTGTAGTCTTCGAGCTAAATCCGCTGCAATTTCATCATCTTTATCCTGAATTAAACTACAACAATACAATAGAGAATTTTTCATCTAATTTGAAATACTCCTCTACACTAACCACATTTTTTTCAAGAAATGGGATTAAAACTTTCATATCAGAAAAAAATACTCTTTATTATCTCTAAAAAATATTTTTAATCTATTAAAAAGTTGAATAAATACTGCTTCATAGCTGCGTGCTACTGGATGATAATATACTTGCCAATACATCTGATATCTTGCCATAATATAGTCTTCTACACTATGAATCCCTGTATATTTCACGACAAGAGCTTTTTTATTTTCATCTATTTTTCTAACACGCATTGTTCGTAATATTCTTTCTAAGTCAAACTGTCCATAACTTGTCGCTGAAAAATATGAGTCTCTAAGTAAATAATCCATCCTATCAGCATCTAATTGGCCAGAAATAATTTGGTTAAGAATATCATTTGGATGATTATGTTCTATTATTGATACTATATCCTCTGGTAATCTTGGAGAGACCTCAGCTAGCACTTGATTAAGCTCCGTTTCTCCTAAAGATTATTTTTAGCTGTATAGCCTTCATGACTATGTTTAGTAACATGTTCAAATGCATGAGAAAATGGGCCATGACCTACATCGTGCAACAACCCTGCCAACATTACGCAGATTTTATCATATTCACTAAGTTCCACACTTAAAGATTTTATCTCTGTAACCATCCTACGAACAATTTCGTAAACCCCTAATGAGTGTGAAAAAAACGAGAATGTTCTGCTGTTGGATAAACCTGAAAGTCTCCACCTAATTGTCGTATACGACGTAAGCGCTGAAATTCCTTGCTATCTCAAACAATTCCAAACTACCTCATAGTTAATATGAATATAACTATGAACAGGATCTTTTAGCACTTTTGTTTCACTCAACTTTTTAAATTCCATTCTACTACCTCACTCTCAACATACACGTATTTTCTTTTATTATATCAAAGCATAAAAAGACAAGCTCTAAGCTCATCTTTTTCTCTATTTAATCTTATTTTTCGTCTACTACGTATGGTAAAAAGTGCCATGTGTCTAGCTCTTTTTAATTGCTGTAGTTAACATTCTTTGATACTTAGCTGAAGTACCAGTTACACGACGTGGTAAGATTTTTTTCCACGTTCAGAAATGAATTTTTAAGTAATTCTACATCTTTGTAATCGATAAATTCAACGTTATTTTTTTGTGAAATAACATACTTTTTACGACGACGCATGTTGTTACGACGATTGTTATTTACTGCCATTGTGCATGTCCTCCTATGTAATTTTTAGTCTTCTTTAAACGGATTTACTACATCCTGCATGAAGTCATCATCTAAGTTACTTGGGAAATTTTTCCCCAAAATCAGAAAATGAACTATCATTAATAAAAATCTTGCATAGCTGAATTAGCTTGCCCTTGGTTATGATTAGAATTGTTGTAATAATTTTGATTATTACTAAATGATGGTTGTGATTGAGGTTGATTGAAACTCATTGAATCAAATCCGTTATTTTTGTCTATTTGAATTAGACTTAGATTCAAGGAACTGGATTCTATCAGCTACAACTTCTGTAACATAGACAGTATTCCCATCTTTTCCTTGATAATTTCTAGTTTGGATTCTTCCCTTCTACACCAATCAAACTACCACGTCCTAAGAAACGCGCCATATTTTCTGCTTGCTTTCTAAAAAGCTACACAGCCAATAAAGTCCGCTTGTCTTTTGGCCATTTTGATCGGCGAATGTTCTATTCACAGCAACTGTAAAAATAAACCATTGGGATATTTGAACTAGAATATCTTAATTCTGGATCTTTTGTTAATCTTCCTACTAATACTACGTTATTAATCATAGTAAGTCACCCCTTATTTTTTTCTAATCTAACTACCATGTGACGGATGATGTCATCGCTAATTTTTGCTAAACGATCGAATTCTTTTTGTAGACGCATCTGTTTCTGAAGTTAATTCTACTACATAGTAGAAAGCATCAGTGAAGTCTTCGATTTCATAAGCTAGGCGTTTTTTTACCTAAATCTTTAACTTCTACTGCTTCTGCACCTTCTGAAAGAATATTTACGAATCTATCAACCACAGCTTTTTTTAGCTTCTTCGTCGATACGTGGTTGAACAGCAAACATTACTTCATATTTTCTCATGTGTGTTACCTCCTTTTGTCTCTTTGCGACTCCCTTTTTGCAGGGAGTAAGGAGTAATAAAATTACTCTGTTTTTCCATTATATCAATTATAAAATTAAAAATCAACAAATATCCACTATATTTTTGTAAATATTAAACTAGTTTTTTTCAAGCTTTTATTTTCTTCTAACCATCAAATATTTTTTTAATGGGTTGAGTTATTGTAGAAAGAACTTCAAAATCACATTTTTTTGTATAATTCCATAGCGTTCTTATTATCAGCTAAAACATTAAGAGTTATAGTCTTTACTTGTTGTTCTGAAAAATACTATCAATAAATTTCCTTAAAGCTATTTTTCCCAAAAACCACGATTTGTATACTCAGGATTTAATATGAAAATTCCCTATATGAACATTTGTGCCAACTTGACGTATTTTTTTCTAATTATACCTATAAATTCTCCATTTTTCTGTATAGAGTATATGTTTTTCAAAATTTAATAATAAATCCTCATTAAGTGGAAACTCGACGTCTGGTCCTGCCCACCTTTCTCAAAAAAACTTTTCACCTTTTTCATTTTGTCCATAAGCAAACTCTTTTAGCATCATCTATGCTTAAGCCTTCTATTAACTCTATATCTATCATTATATCTTCTCCCTTGTAAAATATTCATACATATCTTCCCTAAGCGGTGTCTGAAGTTTTATAGAAAAACTGAAGAACTGTATCTCCACTTTTTTTCTCTATGAACTAGCTCTGGTTTCCCTACTGTTTTTCATCTCGCCAAGGAAATAGAATATTCTCGCTCCATCTTTATCATCTTTATTTTTTCTCATAAATAGATAAATCTTTGTTTCATCTTTATAGAAATATTCACATTCTCTTGATTCTAAATTACGACGTGGTTTTCGACATTGATGTAAAAACCGTTGTCTGGTAAAAATCCATGGACATAATCGTGGTTGAATGAATTTTCATCTATGTCATAATTGATAAATACCGGTAAAGTTTTTCGTTTGCTCATCGTATTTATAGCCCCCAATGGCTAACGGTACGTAATTGATACTCCAAGAGAAAAGTTTGCAAATATCTTCAAAACTATATTTTTTTCATAAAGGACAAAATTAGTATCCCTATATAGATTAGCTTTTATAATATTTGTTATATCTATAAATTCCATATTCTACTAATTCTGTCAACAATGTTTTTAAAAATATTTGACTGCAGTTCTTTTTCTAATTCTTTTGATGGTTTTTATCACCTTGTTATACTCATCTAAAAAAATATACAGTCATTAAATTTCTTTTTTTCGTAACACTGCTCGTTACAAAAATTATTTGTAAGAATCTTCCTACTTACCTCAAGTTCATAATCAGCGATTAATTTTTGTATAATCTGTAAGCATCACACCTCTAAAAATCCTCTTCAAGATTTTTGAGAATTTTTTTAAGATTAACCTTAAAAAGTATCAGCTCTTCTATTTTCTTGCTTAAGATTAAATTAGTTGATACGAAATTCAGCATATTTTTCTGCTGTTTTTTTGATAGTTTTCCCATTAGTAGCTATAATCTCGGTCTTTTTTTAGATAAAAAAAGCATAATAACTACCTGCAGACCTCAAAAATCTTTTTAATATCTAGCGTGTCATAATTTTCAAAAGTCATAATAGGTTGGAATCCTACCGAGTTTATTTTTAACTTATTGTACTCATCAGAAATAAATAACCATGTATTCAATTTCACATTATCAATTGCGCTATATATTCTTTGTTTTGATATATTGTCAAAATGGATAGTCGACATTCCTGGTAAATATCTATTCCCTTGTGATAGAAACTTACGAGCTGTATCTTTATCATAAGTTCTATCTCCTGATAGGGCAATTGGTATTAAAAAAAGTTATTTTTTTGTAGTTTGCGATAAAGTCTATTATTACGACAAAAATCTTTGTCTTTATTTTTCCTTAAACCACGACCTAACTGTTGGATAAAAATTATCGCACTTTGTGTTGGACGGAGCATAACTACTTGATTAACTTCTGGAATATCTATACCTTCATTAAAAATATCTACGGTAAAAATATAATCTAATATATCTCCCGAGTCAGCTATTAGCTTCTCAATTTCTTTTTTTCACGTTTTTTTCCTGACCATCTTCACCTGTTAAACTAGTAGTTCTAAATCCTCTACTATTAAATGCATCGCTAAGTATTTGTGCTTCTCGTTTAGAAGAACAAAAATACTAATCCTTTTACTCTATCCCCCGAATAGCCATAGTAATTTATTTTTATCAATAATATGATCCACTCGCTTATCAGAGGTTAATCTTGTAAAAATCACTAAGTTCATCTAGCGTTTTGCCATCTATTATCAAATCGCTAATTCCAAAATAGTGAAACGGACAAAGAAGGTTATTTTTCCATCGCTTCTTTTTAAGCGTACTTCATAAACAATATTGTTATTAAATAACTCGTAAATATTAAAGCTATCTGTTCTATCTGGACTTGCTGTCATTCCTAAATAAAAAGTTGGCTCAAAATAATCTATTATTGTTAAATAACTTTTTCGCCCCTGCTCGATGTACCTCATCAATAATAATCTCGTCGAAGCAATCTTTAGAAAAACTTTCTAAACACGTCCGACTTGGATATTGTTTGTATTGTCGCAAAAACAAAAATCCGCTTCTATATTTTTTTATTTTTACCTGTAAGAAGTCCATATGTACGACTATTCCCAAAAATAATTTTTAAAAGTTTCCAAAGCTTGCCTTGCAATCTGTTCACGATGAACAATAAATAAAATCCTTTTTGGCATTTATATTTTTCATCGCAAAAAGCCGCTGCAAATGTCTTACCAGTACCAGTAGCAGACACAAGTAATCCTCTATTATCTTGTTCTCGTAGCTTTTTAAAGTTTTCTATAAAACTTTGTTGCATCTCATTTGGACTAATTTCATCGGTAATATTATCTATTGTTTTTAAGAGTTTGTTGCTTATTGTTCAAAAAAACTCAATTTTATATTTATCTTCTACGCTAGCATAGTCTTCCGACATATTCCATAATGTATGAAATTCTTCTAATATACTTGAACATAGCTGATTATCTTCTTCAACAAATGTATTCCACTCTTTGTTAATCGTTAATGCAGCACTCGTTAAATTCGAACTACCTAACAAAATATTCCAAGAATCTTTTTTTCTTAAACAAATAACCTTTTGTATGAAAAACCATGATTATCTTTCGAACTAGCATACATTCTTAGCTCTATATTTTTTTAAAAGTAGCTAGTTTATCTAAAAACTTTTTGGTGTGTTAAAAATACAAATAATCTGTTGTCAATATTTTTCCCACGAATATTTCTTTTCTTCTAAGTTTTTTTAAAGTTTGAAGCAGACTTGTCAAACCACTTTCTGAAATAAATGCCACGCTAAAAATAAATTCATCGCATAACTCTAACTCTTTTTCAAGGGTACTAAGTACTTTTTTTCGCTTCTAAATGATTATTATAAATAAAAGTATTTTTCATCTTAACCTCCTTTCTTAGTATTTCTCTATATTTTTATCCATTTATTATTTCATAAGTTATCAATGCTTCTTTCATAACTTTTTACATTATGAACACGCACCATTTTTTTGCTCCACGACGTATCGCCTCTAAAGATAGTGTCGCAGTAACTATATCTCGTTCTTTAGGGTTAGTATTACCTCCCTAAAACGTAATCCGTCGTTCTCTTTCTACTTACCGCATATAAAAATCTCGCAACCCTAGAGAGTTTAACGAGTCTAATTTTTCTAGTAATCTCTAAATTAGCTTCAGCAGTCTTACCAAATCCCATTCCTGGATCGATTATTATATTTTTCTTTTTTTAACACCAGCAGCAAGACAAATATCTAAACTTTCCCCAAGTTCACGAACGACTTGTTCGACTTCACTACCTTCTTCTACGCCACCATTATGCATAATAACAATCGATATATCATACTTTGCAGCAACCTCTGCCATATTGCTTCCTTTTTGCTCCATTTACATCATTAAGCACATCAACACCAGCTTTAATCATATATTCAGCAACAGCTGGTTTATAAGTGTCTATACTAAAGCATGCTTTAGGAAACTCCTTACGCAAAATCGGGAAAAATTCTCTCTAAACGGCGAAGCTCCTCATCTTCTGAAATAGCTATTGAGCCAGGTCGCGTTGATTCCGCTCCTATATCAATAATATCAGCACCTTCATCTAGCATCTTGCGAACACCTTCTATCGCAGTCTCAACATCGTAAAAAATCTCCTCCATCAGAAAAAGAATCCGGAGTGAAGTTTAAAAATCCCCATTATCAAATATCATCTAAAAAGTTTTTTTAGTTTAGTCATTATTATCACCTGTATTATTCTTTTACTATATAAAAACATATTATATCATATGCAAGTGAATTTATAGAAAAAAACAAGTTCTAGCCTAGACTAAAACTTGTTTTTCATCTTTCCATGCTTGCCCTACAGTCACTCTCTAGCAAAGTATTATATTCACCTTTCCCCAGGCTTTTATGTTATACTATTTTAGTAGGAAAACCTGAAAAATACATTTATAGTTAAAGGAGAAAAATATGCAAAACTTTTATTGAACAATTTGGTAATTGTGCACCTATAATATTTTTTTATTATTAGCATCTATTCTCCCTATCTTTCTGTTCCCACCAGGAATTTTTCTGTTATCGGTGGTCTTTTATTTGGATTTAAGCTAGGTGCTGTCCTAACTATAATAGCCGCAATTATCTACACTAATATAATGTTTCTTATTTCTAGATATTTTGCTAGAAATAAAATTGAAAAATTTTTTTAGAAAAACGTCTTACCTTAAAAACAGTATAATAGAATTTTTTTGGACTTAATGATAATAAACTCGCTACCTTTTTGGTTATTTGTAGACTTATTCCGATATTACCAAACAGTGTTGTTAGTTATTCTTATGGACTTACTAGAATATTATTTAAACATTATTTTTATAGCTAACCTTATCGGACTTATTCCCGGTCGATTAATTTGGTTAAATTTTGGTTCGAAATTAAATAATATCTGGAGTTTAGAATTTTTTTAATGGCAGCCGTATTAATAGTAGCTTTTATCGGAATAGGTGCTATAGTCGCAAAAAAATATGGAATAAAAGGAGAACGGCTCGTCAAATTGACGAGCCATATATTATGAAAAAAATATTATTAACTTGTTATAGTTATATTATATATTCTGAAACTTAACACAAACTTTACACTATAACTAAAAGTTTAGTTAAAAAAATTATTTTTTTCTGCTATTTACTTTTTTCTTCTTAACATTATAGAATTAAATGTATAAAATCAGGAGATACAGCCTTCTTAGGAGTTAATTTATTATGAATTTAAAATGTAAAAATAAAAATTGAAAAACTTTTTGACAAAAATAATTTAGTAGATAGTAATAATATTTTAGAATTATTTACTGAACAAAACTTAGAAAATATTATCGATAAACTAGAATCCCTTCCTCAAGATAAGTTGACCGACTTCGCACTGGAATGTGTTTGTGAAGAACTCCTTATTACCACTTCTTATAAAATAGAGCGCACTGGAATGAAGCTTGGACTACATCGTATGGAGCATGTTTTGGCTCTATTCAATAATCCTGAGCATGACTTGAAAGTTATTCATGTCGCGGGAACTAATGGGAAAGGTTCTACATGTTCTTATATAAAAGACGTACTAAAAACTAAATACCGCGTTGGTCTTTATTCTAGTCCCGGCATGCTAAGTTTTAACGATCGTATTCGTGTCAACGATGACTTTATTCCATATAAAAAAGCATATCGTCTCTTTAAAGAAGTTGTTAAAGTTTATGATGCAAATAATCATGACCCTAGCGATAAGCTTTCTTTCTTTGAAATTATTACAGCAGTTGCTCTGCTATATTTTCGAGATCAAAAAACAGATTTCGTTATTATGGAGGTTGGTCTTGGTGGGCGTTATGATGGAACAAATATTTTTAAAGAAAAGTTATTATCGATTATTACAAAAATTGGATTAGACCATACTGCAATACTAGGTGATTCTTTGGAAAAAATCACCTACGAAAAGGCCGGTATTATCCAAGAAAATGATAACGTCCTTATCTATCCAGCTAATGATAGTATTGTAGATGTTATTTCTAATATTTGTAAGGAAAAATGCAAAACTTTCTATTTTTAGATGAAAACAATATAGAAATAAAAAGATATTGGTGCTCATGGCAATAAGTTTAGCTTCAGAAATATCGACTATACCACAAAAATGGTTGGTCAACATCAAATTTACAATGCATCTCTAGGACTAGCAGCAATCTTTAATCTGCGCTCTCGTGGTATTATCGATATAGATGATAAAACAATTAGTTCTGCTTTTAGCTTTGTCTACTTGGGCAGGTCGCCTAGAATGGATTCGTCCGAATATCCTACTAGACGGAGCCCACAACAATGATGGTATTAGCAGTTTGGTCAATTACCTTAGTGCTAACAACTTCCCAAAACTAAAAAAATCTTGTTAGGTATCCTTGAGGATAAGGACTATGAAGATATGGTGACTAAGTTAAAAACTATCCCCGCTGAGTTTTTCTGCAACTAAAGTTCCTATTGAAATCAAAGAATCGAACTTGGATAATCTTGTTCGTAGTTTTAATGATACATTTGTTACTAAATATGAAAATTATGAACTAGCTCTTTCTAAGCTTATTCCTAATTTAAAAAGTGATGAAGTACTTTTAATTACAGGTTCGCTATATTTAATCTCTGCAGTAAGGGCAGAAATATTAGAAAAATACTAACTTCATAGCATAAAAATACCAACCGTAAGTATTAAATTCTTATGGTTGGTATTTTTTGGTTAATTGAAAAATATTAAATTACTTTTTTTATCTTTTTTTGTTTTTTTATTTTTGCTTTTTAGGCACTCTTTTAGCAGAGCCTATATTCCATACAGTTTCTTCTTGAGAAGCTATTTCTTTGTAAATATCAGCACTTGCCTGCTCATTTTTCCTACCTTAGCTTCTGACTTCTTTTTTTGTTTTTTTGGTTCTGCAGTTTTTTTCACAGGAACGCTTTTTATCTGATAAACCCGCTTCTTCCGCCAACTTAGTTGTAGATTTAACTTCTACATCTTTGCGTGGTCCTGAACCATAAACTGATGAATAAACTGGAGTTGGCTTAAACTTCCCTACATTCCTAAGTTTTTGGCGTAATAATGCTTGTCTCCATAGTTTTTAGCAGTTACCGATTTATTTGTTGATATTCCATTATTAGAATACTTCTCAAAGATTGCATCTAAGATACGTTGATTATTCTCTATTTTTTTCTTTTGCTTACAGGTCTATAACCATGGTCTATAGTTTTATATTCACCTAGTTTTCTTCCATTACCTTTATCGAAATAGTCAAAAACATCATCAGTATAAAGTTTTTCAGTATAGTCGATACCAATTTCCTCTTCCTCTTGTTCCTCTACTACTTCATCTTCTTCTAGTGTTTTTTTCGACTCTCTGAACAGCAACTTCTATTGGCTCAACTTTTTCATCAACAAACTTATCAACATCATTATTCATCGTTTTCACCTTATTACGAGGAGAAATATCCGCTAATAATCTATCAATATCAACGTCTGTTGCTGTTTCATCCAAATGATTTTTGTTCTTCAAGTTCAATAATCTCATTTTCATCTAGATGATAATCACTATATCCTTCTAGGATATCTTTTTTATGTTCTTTTATTTCATCATAACCTTCGACTTCTATGTCTTCTATGCGTGCAGCTTTTTGCACTAAATCAATGTCTTCTTCAATATCTTCTACATTATGTTCTTCCCTGAACTCTTTTTAGATTTGTGTTTAATTTTTCTATTTCAGGTAAAGTCTCTTCTTTTTTGAAAATATCAATATTTTCTGCTTCGATAAGCTCGTCTAAGGCTGTTTTTTCTGCTGTTTCAGCTCTTCTACCTTCATATAAGTCTTTTCTAAAAATCTTCTACCTCTTTTGTCGCTTTAATATTTTCATCAAAACGCTCACCTACTAGTTTTTTTACTAGTTCTATCTATATCGTCTTCAAATAAATCATCATTTCCTTCTAAAATGTCGGCAACAGTAGTATATTTAACTTTTTCACGACGTTCACCTTCTGCATCTACAGCGCGAACTTCTAATTCCGGTACAGATCTTTGATGACTTTCTTCTTCTTTAACTTTAATCTCATCAAAAAGTTCATCTAATTCTTTTATCTTGTTTATATAATACGTTGTCTTTTTTGTATTTTTATCTTCGCGTCTTTCTAATTTATTGAAGTTTTCATTTAATTCAACACGTGCATCTTTTATTTTTTTAGTTTCTCTAGCTTCTGAATCTTGTTCAGCAGATGATTCTTTTAATTCATAAGCTTTAGCTATCTCATTTTTCAAATCGCTATGATCTTTTTCTAAAAGCAACATCTGTTCCTAGAGTGTCCATCTTATAATCTTGTTTTTAATCTTTTTGTTCGAACAGCTGCAAGTGTTGGATGTGTTCTTCTATCTGATTTATCTCCAAAAAAATATCAACATCTTTTTATTTCAGAGTTTTTCTACTCCTAGTTCTTTTTAGTGCGTCTGTTAAACTAGTAGTATTTTTCAGGTTTTTCCTTCTTTTTCTAGATCTTCTTCATATTCTGATAAATCTATTTCTTCAAATTCCACATCGATAACTTTTTCATTACGAACTCGCTCTGAAAAAAATCTTGTTGTCCAGTTCTCTCAAATTTTTTTCGTCAATTTCTTCTACAAATTTGTCAGAAGTTTGCTCATCTTCCAAGTCGTCAAGTATGGCATCCAATTCTTCTTTTTTTCAATATCTTCTTCACTCACACTAAATAAACGTTCTTTTAGACGACTGAAAAAAATCCTTGTGGTTTTTTTCTTCGTACTCTTCTTCATATTCTTCATCATCTTCCAAGTCTTCTACTATAGTGTAATTTTCTTCTTTTCTTAACTGTTCTTCACGTCTTTGACGTTCTAAATATGTTTTTATAATCTTCAGCTTCATCTTCTTTGAAATCTTCTTCAAAGTCATCATCTGAAAAATTGTTTATCATTCGAACTAGAGAATAAACCTTTTATTCGCCCCATTAATCCGCCATCGTTTTTCTCTTTTTATATTTTTTTGCGGAGGTAAATCTTCTTTGTCTTCTTCTGTAAACTCTATATCAAAATCTTCTGGAACACTGTATTCATCTAAATCAATTTCTTCGTATTTTTCTAGCTTCTTTTTTTGTCTACAATCGATTCTTCTTCAAATTCTTCTATATCAAAAATCACTCTCTTTAGTTGAAGCAACGCGTTTTTTTCTTGTTTATCTCTACGCCCTTCTTCATCTTTATAAATTTCATCTTCATCTTCTTCTAAAAACCATTTTTTCCAATTAACCATAGTTACACCTCCTACTTATAAATTATTTTTAAATTCAATTCTTTTTAATTTAGTACCTGCTTTAGTATCTTCATCTAATACTAAAATACCTCTTACTTCTTCTTGAGGTAAACCTAATTCACGTTTTGAACAAAGCATACCGTTAGAATCTACACCTCGTAATTTCGATGGTTTTAATAAGTAATCCACTTGGCATCATCGCTCCACTAAGAGCTACTACGACTTTTTTTGTCCAGCTTCTACATTAGGCGCTCCACAAACAATTTGTAAAGTTTCTTCTCCAACATTAACCGTTGTTACTTTCAGTTTATCTGCATCTGGATGCTTTTTCACAAGTAAGAACTTCCCCTACTACGAAGTAATCATCGTTATTACCCTCTAAATCTATTTTTGATACCATTCTTTTTCTAGACGTTTGCTCAAAAATTTCTTTTTGTTCATCAGATAATTCAATACTTCCTTCACCTTCTAGTTTCAAATTTTCAACATTAAAAAAATATTTAATCCTACTAACACTCCATTATTATCTTTAATAAGTGTAATATTTTTTTCTTATCTTCGTAAGTAACCTCTTCAATATTTTTGAATAGTAATTAATAATGTTTCTCCTAGCATTTTTCTTATTGTAAAAATAACATAATCGTTCTCCCTATACTATTTTAAATTTTTAGTCGCTTTATTCAACAAAAAAATAAAATAACTTTCTAATTTTTTTCTCCATCATATTTGAATGTAATTGTTGTTATCGGAACTGTACCTTCTGTAAAGAAATGAACCATCATTTTTTTGCAGAATCTCCAGCCCTTTTTTTATTTTTTTATATCCGCTATAATAAGAACATCCTGATGAGGTAAGCCTAAATAATATGACTCTCCAATTTTTTTATAAAAAAATAATCTAAAAATATTTTTTTATCAATAACTCGTGCTCCATCATAGCCATCTTTTGTCATTTAGAAAATAAAATTTATTTCCTTCTACTTCATCTAGATTATATTTTTAGCGGTAAGTTCTCTAGATTTCTTTTTAGCAAATTCAAAAACCTCATCTAATGACAACGAAAGTTTCTCTAGAAAAGTCTTATCTAGAAGCTTATACCCTTTTCCAAAATCATAAGCTAGATAAATATCCGTTTCATTTGTATGTGGAAATTTTAACAAGTTGTTGCTTGTTATCTCTGTTAAACCCTGTTGAACGAACAACGGGAAAAACCTTCTCTTCCAACTCTTCTCTAGTTATATCATCTAAAGATACATTATCCTGAGCTGTAAAATTATTCACAATATAATAAATAAATTCCTCTACTTTTTTTATCGCTTTTTTCGTTTTTATTACCTAGCTTCCTTATAAAGCTATCTATATCAATCTTTGCTCAGCGATTATTATATTCTAAAAATAAATATACTATTATCTTTTTTTCTCGTCTTTCGTGAATTTTTTTAAAGTAGGTAATTTTTTTCTATAATTTTTTTCAAAAAAATACCATCTCTTGTATAAGACATATTTCCTCCTATTGTGTATAATATGGCAATTTAATTATACCATATATCTTTATATTCTAGCAATACCAATAAGCTATTTGAAGCTTTACTATAAAAATATTTTTATCTATTTTTTTATTTGCACCTTTATTTTTTTCTTTTTGTTATAATTTAGATATTATTTTATAAGGAGAATATAATGGCAACAAATGAAGAAAACAAAAAGATTAGAGTTGCTAACTAAATATACTAATTGGATAAAAAAAGCAAAGTAAAACTTTTTAATCGTTTTTTTATTATCTATTGCACTGTTTTTACTGCTAAACTTTTTTTATTGTTTTAAAAACCATCGTATCTTCACTACTGCAAGCTTACTTATGTTTACTTACGTTATTTATGTAGGCTCACTAATTTGGTTTATAAATAATAAACTAATCGCTAAAATTGACAGTGTTGATTTCAAAGTAAAATAAGAGTATAATCTAGTTTTTTTAAAATCATATCGAAAAACACTCGATAAAATTGAAATTCTATTTTATACTCTTATTTTTTTATTGCTCAAAAAAATTTTTCTTAAATACGCTAAAAAAACTTACACAAAAAAATTTTTTTGTGCTATAATCGTTAGTATTCTCAAAAAGAAAAGGAGTCGTAATGACAAATAGAAAAAAATTCAAAATTGTTCCTAGTTTTATTTTTTTAGGAACTCTATCGGCATTTGGGCCATTCGTTACAGATTTATATTTACCAGCTTTTACCATTTATGGGGAATATTTTTGGCGCTAATACCTCTACGGTTCAACTTACACTTACAGGAAGTATGGTTGGTTTGGCCTTAGGACAGTTACTTATCGGGCCTATTAGCGATAAATATGGAAGAAAAAAACCACTATTAATCAGCCTTATTGTTTATCTAATCAGCACAGTTGCCATTATTTTTTCACCTAATATATATTTAATGGCAATCCTTAGACTTATCCAAGGGCTTGCATCTGCTGGAGCTTTAGTTATCTCAAGAGCTGTTTCTACCGATCTTTATAGAGGTCGAGAAATGGCGGAATTTTTTGCACTTCTTATGGCGGTAAATGGTCTTGCTCCAATTTTATCACCGATTGTTGGTAGCTTATTGCTACAATTTACTGACTGGCGTGGGATTTTTCGTTACCTTAGCACTTATAGGCGCACCTTTAATTATTGCATCCGTGAAATTTAATGAATCATTAAAAAAAGAAAAGCGTCTTGATGTCCCAGTTCTAAAAACATATTCGTCTATTGTAGCAGTAGCTAAAAACAAACTATTCTTTATACTTGTTATGATTCAAGGTTTGGCTATGTCAGCTATGTTTGCTTACATCGCTGCTTCTCCATTTATTCTACAAGTCCATTACAACTTATCTTCGTTTGCATATAGTTTATGTTTTGGACTTAACGGTTTAGCTTTAGTTTTAGGAAGTAAAAAGTACTACAAAGTTTAGAGAAAAAAACGAGCATGACCTTAGGTTTTATCCATTATGCTTTTTAGTAAGTATTTATTTAACCATCGTTCTTACTCTGACACTACCATTTATTTTTTTATTGAGATTGGTTTCTTTTTTTACTTCTTTTAGGATTAGGGTTTTTATCTTACCTGTAGGCGGAGCTTTAGCCATGAGTTTAGAGCGCGAACGTGCTGGTAGTGCGTCTGCCCTATCAGGTTTTGTTCCATTCTTCTTAGGTGGAATTGTCTCGCCTCTAGTTGGAATTGGTAATATTTTTCTATTCTAGTGCAATAGCTATTCTTATATGTTCAGTTGCATCATTCTTACTATATAAGGCAGTTGAGAAAAGAATATAGAATAAACAATCTCTTAGAATTTGTGATTTTTCTTATTAGACACTTTCTAAGAGTTATTTTTCTTACAATCTTATAATTAAAAAAACTCTCGAAAAATTTCCGAGAGTTTTTTTATTTTATATTACATTCCCCAAGCAGATAAACCTTGCGCTTGATATGCACGAGTCGCTGCATTGATTTGATCTTCAACTGTTGCTGTTGATCCCCATCCTGGCATTGTCTGGAATAATCCGCTTGCTCCTGATGCATTTCTTGCACCTGGTTGACCGTTTGATTCACGAGCAATGATGTATTCCCAAGTAGATGCTGGTACTCCTGTACGACGAGCCATTTCTTGAGCTGCCGCTGCACCAGTTGCTCCAGCTGTATTTCCGTTTGCTAATGCTACTGTTCCACCTGCTGTTTTCACCATTTGGCTAGCTGGACGTTGTTTTGTTCCAACAACTACTACTTTTAGCTGTTGCTTCTGTTAAAACTTTTTCAGAAACAACTGTTTTTAGATACTTCTTTACCATTTTTCTCTTACTACGTTGTAAGTAACTTCTTTTTTCTCCGTTTTTTTACCTTCAACTTTAGTAACTTTTTTTCGTCTACATATTTAGTATCGTCTTTTTCTTCTTTAGTTTCGAATTTTATAGCTTCTTTTTCTTGTTTCTGTAGTTGTACTATTTCTTGTGATTTTTAATAGTATCTACTTCTGCTACTTCGCTGCTTAATTCTGGAGTTACTTTGTCTTCAGATCCTAAAGTAATATTAAGCTCTTTTAGAATATCTTCTACTTTTTCTATAAGTAGTTTTTCTTGTTGTTGTAGTTTCTCCATCAACTATAGTAATTTCACGCGCTCTGTAGATATTAATAGTTTCTCCACCTTTAACCTTTGTATCAAGTCCTGGCTCGATTCTATCATCTGCACTAAAAGGAATATCATTAGCGATAAGCACTTCTCTTACAGTTCCTTTTTTTAGTTTTTAATTCGATACGTGTATTATCCATGTTTACGGCAAAAGCTGATTTTTCCTGTGTACTCCTCTGCTATCATAAATGCTCCTGATAGTAATACTCCTGATGTAGCCGCTGCTACGAAAATTTTTCCTAATTTCATTTTTTTGTTAATCAATCTCCTTTTTTTATCTATTTTTAAACAACTTACATGCATTATTAAATGTTTGTTTTTGTTAGTTGTTCATAAGTCATCTCTCTTAAGTCTGCTATTTCTTGTGCAACATAATGCACATATGCAGGTTCGTTTCTTTTACCTCTATAAGGTGTTGGCGTTAAATATGGACAATCTGTCTCTATTAAAAGTTTATCCAATGGACAAGCTTTTTGCTACTTCTTTAGGTGTCTTAGCATTTTTTTAAATGTTACTGGACCTCCTAATGAGATGTAGAAGTCTTCTTTTAACATAATCTTCATACTTTCTACTGAACCTGAAAAACTATGCATTATTCCACCAACTTCACTAGCTTTTTTTCTTCTTGAAGGATTTTTTTATAGTATCTTCCATCGCATCTCTTGTATGAATCACGATTGGTTTATTTACTTCTTTCGCTAGTTGAATTTGTCTTCTAAATACTTCCTTTTGAATATCTTTTCGGACTTTTTATCCCAATGATAATCTAAACCAATCTCACCGATTGCAATTACTTTATCATTTGTCAATGCGATATTTTTTTATCATTTCATACTTTTCTTCTGTAAAATCTATCGCTTCAACTGGATGCCAGCCTACTGTTAAATACAAAAAGTCATATTTAGCTGTGATTTCTAGTGCTTTTTCTATACTTTTTGTCATCGAAGCCTACTATATTAATTAATTTTACACCCGCTTCTTTAGCGCGTTCTATAGTTTCTTCTAAGTCTTCTAAATAAGCATCATCATTTAAATGCGCATGTGTATCAAATAACATATTACGCCTCCTTCACCTTTTAAGATTATAACAAAAAGAAAATTTCAGTAGAATATCTAAACTATTTCAATTACGTTACAATACCTTTTCATTTCACAAAAAAACTGACTAAAAACCCTTATAAATCAATGTTCTCTTGGAAATTTTTAAAAAAAGTATTAGTTACACATTATATCTATAATATCTTAAATCAAGCTAAAAATTTTAATTTTTTTATTTCCAGTTTTTCCTTCTAATAAATTTTTATAAAATATCTTCTAGCAATTAGCATTTTTATCTATTTTTAGAGTTTATAATTTTCTTATAATGTAAATTTGCATAGAAAATAGTTTATATGATATAATTCTTATGAGCCGCTATAGTTAAATGGTATAATAGAGCAATGGTAATGCTCCGTTCCCAGTTCAATTCTGGGTAGCGGCATAAAAAAATAGTTTTTAGTAAAAATTTACTAAAAACTATTTTTTTATTTTTATTCTGCTTTAATATCAACTATCTGAGCATCTATAAGTTTTTTTCCAATATTTCTGGTTTAACTTCTACTTGATGTCCTACTTTACCAGCTGAAACAATAATTGTTTCAACCTCGCGACATCTATCATCTACAAATGTTGGAAAAAGTTTTTTCATAGCAAATGGCGAGCAACCACCTTTTACATAACCAGTGATTTCTGTTAAATCTTTTAGTGGCAGTATCGATAAACTTTTTAATCCGGCTGCTTTTGCTAGTTTTTTTGAAGTTGATGTTATCTTCACTCATCAGCACACCTACTACGTAATTTCCTTTACCATCTGTCGTCATAATTGTTTTAAAAACTTGATTATGATTACGACCAATTATATCAGCAACTCCAACACCAGTCTTTGCAGCATCACTCGTTGCGTCAAATTCAAAGTGGGTATATTCTACATTATTATCATCTAAAAATCTCATAGCGTTTGTTTTAATTTCTTTTTTTCTTAGCCATACTTTTTACCTCATTACATTACCTTTTACACGAATTTTATTAATTATTTATAAACTATATTTTACTCCAAACTAATATATGTGTCAAAAAAACTTATTGCTAGACTCTTCTTAATTTTTATAATAACCTATCCCCCTTCTTATCTTTTTCTTTTATAATAATATGTAAAAAAAGCGAAAACTCAAAAATTGAATTTCCGCCTTTCTTATATATACTCAAACTTAAGATGTTTTCAGATATAAACTTATTAATATTTCATATGTAGCCCGATAAGTTATATTACTTAATGTTCTATATTACTTATCTCCCCAAACTTCTTGTGCAATTTCGCTAATTAAAGCAATTTTTTTCCATTGATCTTCTTCTGTTAAAAATATTTCCTTCTTCTGTAGAAGCAAATCCACATTGCGTACTTAAGTAAATATTTTCTAATGGTACATATTCACTTGCTTCACGAATACGCGCGATTACCTCGTCTTTATTTTCTAACTTTCCTGATTTTGAAGTAAGTAATCCTAAAACAACCTTCTTATCTCTTCCTACTTTTGCAAGTGGTTTGAAATCACCTGCACGATCAGTATCATATTCTAGGTAGTAGGCATTAACGTTCTCTTCTCCGAATAATGTGTCAGCTACGCTATCATATCCCCCAGAGCTAGCCCATGTTGAATGATAATTTCCACGACAAATATGAGTATTTACTACCAAGTCTTCTGGAAGATCTGTTAAAAATTCCGTTATTAAGTGTAATAAATTCTTTTTTGAATATTTCACGAATACCTTCTGGTTCTAATCCGCTTCCTTCTGCGATTAATTTAATTAATCTATCATCAACAATTGCTCCCCAAGTACAGTCATCAAGTTGAATTACACGACATCCTGCATCATAATGCTCTTTTAATTACTTGTTTGTATGCAGCAATAATATCCGCGAATAGTTCTTCTTTATTTGGATAAATACTGTTTGTTTGGGCAATATGCTCTTCATCACGAATCAACTCAAAGTAAAACTGTGCTGGTGCTGGAATAGTTTGCTTAACTTCTGCTCTATCACCTACCAAATCACGTAAAAACTTATAATGTTCTACAAATGGGTGATTTTTCTCCAGAAATTTTTTTCCAACTACATCTGCTGAATCTGGTTTTTGTAGTTTCATCATGGAACTGATAACCAATTTTGCTTGAGTATGTTCTACTCCATTAAGACCCCCAGAAGAAATCAAGATGCCAGTATGCACGACGAAACTCTCCATCTGTTACTCCTTTTTAAGCCGTTGGCTATTTGTTTTTCAACTAATTCTGCAATTGCTTTTATCTTCTACTTTTTGTTAATTCTTCTTTAGTAATTTCACCAGCTACAAACTTAGCTCTTGCCTCTACTAATTCTTTTTGGTCTTAAAAAAATGATCCAACATGATCTACTCTATATGGTGCTTTTTCCTACTAATTTATTTTTGACAATTTTTACACATAATTTTTTTCCTCTCTAATCCTGATTTTTTTACTTCATAAAAACTTTTTTGCTTCTAACTTTCTTTACTTCTTTACTTCTATGCTTTATAAACTTCTTTTACTTTTTTTCTATAAAAAGGCCTTTTATTTTTTTCTTCTTCTAGTAGTATTGCTACTACGCGAGCTGGAGATCCAGTCGCTTCTGTCCAGTTTGGATAAGCTACTGAAATCAATGCTCCAGTTGCTGGTACTTGATCAAGATTTGCAAGTACTTCTACTTGATAAATATCTTGTTCCAATAAATAATACTCATTTACCAATCCTTCTGCCGCCGCACTCACTCCAGAGTCAGTATCTAGAGTTTCATGACCAACTGCCTTAACTTTTTCTTTCTTTAATTAAAAATTCTAATGCTTCTCGAGACCAACCTGGTGTATGTTGTACTTCATTTTTCATCAAGATTTCTTATTTCATCATAGTTAGGCCAACGCTTAGACCAATCACTACGGAATGCTACGAATGATTCTGGAATAATCTCTCCATATTTTTTTCAAAATCAAGAATATCCTGTTTAGTAATTTCATAATCATTGTTAGTAGCTACTTCAGCACTCTTATCAATAACATATAAAGGTAACAATAAATCCTTTAGCTCAATCTCATCAAGCCATCTTCCACCTTCTACAAAGTGGATAGGGGCATCTATGTGTTCCATATTGACCAACTACTGAAAAATTTTTGGACATAAAATCCATCTTTCAATGTAAATAATGTTTCTTTTTCTAATGCTGGTAATGCTGGAAACTTCGGAGATTTTTTTCATCAATCTTATGGCTTAAGTTCACCCATTTTTTTAGATTTTAAAGTTTTATAAATACTTAATAATTCTGACATTGTTTTTTTCCTCCAATATTTATATAAAAGTCTAAGTTAATTCTCCTTTTGATTATTTTTGAGAAATAAAAAGCCTCTACAGAAGCTACGCTTCTGCAAGGACGTCTAATCATTTACGTGTTACCACCTTACTTTTATGATATTCTCACAAATATCAACTCAAAAAGTACGCATCAAATTTGATGTTATACCCTGAAGCTATAACAGGGCTCACCCGTAAAGGTCTAATTATTCGACCATTAACACTCAAAGACCATTTTCAAAGTTTCCAATACGATCTCTTTTCACCACCCGAGACTCTCTTTGCCATCTTTCACTTTTTACTTATCTTATCGACGTGTGAATCATTAACTTGTGATTAAGTATACCAACTTTTTAAAAAAATAATGTCAATACTTTTTCAAAAATAAAATTTGTTTTTGATAACATATTTTTTTATCTTATAATTTTTATAGTTCGTTTTTTTCATTATATTGTTTGGAAATAATAATCTAATAGTTTCTTCAAAACAAGAAAAATCGGACTTTCTTTTATGAAGGACAGTTGCCTTTTGCGAACGATTAAGAGCGAAAAATTATTTTTGACATTTTGCTTATTTTTTTATCTGTAGCTAAAAAAATTCTTCTTTATCGCTATAAAATAATTCTTTAGCAATCTCTTTTTTTAATAACAGCTTTTACCCATTTAACCCGCCGAATTCTATTTCATAATCGCTATCTATTTCAATACAAGCTAAATGACCTAATAGATAATCAGGCTCTGCTTCCAAATCTAGCATTATACTCCAATCTTTCTCATCTAAAAATAAAGATACATTGTTAATAAACAACGCACTAATAAAGTTCTCCTCATCAATTTCACACTCAGCATCAAATTCACCATCTTCTATCATATCATTAATTACTTCTATATAATGGCTATTTTCCTCCATAAATGCGTCTATAATTTTTATCTTTGTTTTCATCAATCCACCTGATTTTTATCTTGTACAAAAAGGGACAATTTTTTTCTTGGTTTTTCTTGTGAATCTACAAAAAAATTGTTACTTCCTCTCCCCAAACGCATAATTTACCTTCATATTCGTTCTCACCCGTTAAAGTAAATTCATTATTATCTATCATAAATTTTTGTCATACAATATCTCTCCTAGTTTAATCCTAACTTCAAAAATCTTGCTAATTCAAGCTCCATGGTCTCTTTTTTTAGCATAATGATTAATAAAAAAATTTTTTTCGAGAATTTTTATGCTGCACTTTTATCAAACTTAAACTCTTATAAATTCTAGACTAATTACTAATTTCTGATTTGTCATCATGCGGTGTATCTATAACTATATGATTTCTTCTAAATTTTTTTATAATATTTTTTTCAAGTCACGTCACCCTATACTACTACCTACACTATATAATAAAATATTCAGAGACTCTTCAAATTGTTTAGGAAGAATCTTAGCATGTTCTTTAGCATACGAAATCATTCTCTTTTTCTCCTGGGTGAGCAAGTTCATTTATCGCAAAAATAATATCAAAATAAGATTCTATAAATGCTGCAATACGGTGATTTACACTCACAAAAATCTCCACGATTAAATGCTTTTAAAAATCTGCTTATCATACGAAGGTAAATTCCCTGTTAATAAACGGAAAATTTTTTTGAAATAATATTTTCTTTTAACTCCTTAGGAAACGGAACGGCAAATCTTTCTTGTATTCTAGAAAATTCTTTATAAGGATCATAAAGAATTTTTACTATTTTTTTCAAATTATGCCAAAAAGCATGTAGTATATCCGTTACCCGCATGATGTTTTTTTCCACAACATTTTCTATATTATTCTCAAAAATCATTTATATTTCTATAAATAATATCTATATCTATTCCATCAGATAAAGTACAATCATCTTCGCATTCCCAAAATTGATTATTTAACTCAATATAAGAACAATATTTATCTAAAATTAATTTTTCTAACGTCTTTGTCGGGAATGCTTGTACAATAAATATATAGATCATAATCAGAACTTTCATCATAGTTATTACTACTTCTAGAACCTCCTAATACTATTGCCGTTACCTCTGGTAATTTAGTAAATTCAACCAAAAGTTTATTAAATACTACCATTTTATTATCCTTTCTACATTAATAAATATATTAACAAAAATTTTTTTATTACACTTTATTATAACATATACCCACATTTAAATATTCACAAACTTTAAACTATTATTTGGAACTTATTAAAAAAATGTAATAAATTTATGTTTTGTAAACAATACATAATAGCATTATCCGTCCTTATTAGACTTTTTCACTATCTAACAAACTCTCAATCATCACTTCTAGTAAATTTTCTGGATTAATAACAAAATCCATCAGCTATAATTTTTTTCATTAAAATACTTTACGGATTTATCATGATTCAGAAATTTATTAAAACAAAGATACTGCTCTATTTCGTCAAGTAAAAAAAGCACTTTGTTTCAGAGACTCATCATCAAAATTATTTGCGTAATGAATACTTTTTCATAATACGTTTTTATCTTTGTTTTAGGATATTCTTTTTAATATATCTCTTAAGAAAACCACAGTGTCATAAAAACTGCCTTTTTTTCGAAATCAATAACATTAATTTCAATAATATTTTCATTGTATAAATGTTCTATCAGTTCCATTAAACGTTGCTTTAGTCGCACCTTAATCTTTTCCTCCATTCTTCTCCTTACTCCTTTATATAAAAATTTTAATTAATTTTTTTATTATTCCGTTATTTCTAAAACTTTTACACAAACACCTAAGAAAGTTTTAGTCCATATTCAGAAACAAAGTTATCTTTTTTTCTTCTTTTCAATTCTCTTTTTTTAATTGAAGATATGTTTTTAAGTTGATTTTTCCCTTCTTCCTTTTTGATTTTTCAAGCTCATATTCTTTTGAGGTAATACTTGAATAAGAAATCAATATATCAAACGGAATATCTTCATTAATTTCTGCTATTTGTAAATAATCCATAACAACATTAAAAATCCAAATCAAACATTAAAATTTCTAAAGTTATAGGGTGAAAAATAATGTTCTAATTTATTTTTTTCCTACCAGCGTTTCTAAGTTTCCCCAATCCTCATTCTTAAGTAAAACAAAACCTAAAGTATCACTTCCAAGGCTTAATGCACAAAATCTTATTGAAAAATTATCTTTGATAATTTCGTTAACTCATTTTATCGTTGTGTCTCTATCCATTTCTTCTTGGTATGGTATTTTTATCAACTTTTCTTTATAACCTAAAACAATATCATCTCCGTATTCTTTACCATTATTCTCAAACTTAACAGTAATTTTATTTTTCTATTTTTCTCATTAAAATAATTTATAACATCCTCGTCATATTCTCTCCAGTCAATCCAAATAATTGAATCACTTTCTAATAACGAGTCCACTTCATTTGTATCTTCTAAAAATTGTTTTTAATTCTAAATACGTTTTTTCCCATAGTATTTTTACTATTCCTCTATTTCATATATCATTTTTTTCCTAAATAGTAAATATTCATAATGCAATCTACATGAACATCCTCATTCCATAACCAGCCCTGAAATACCGCTCTACCCCAGTTATATGTTTCAATAATTACTTCAAATTCACTATCTTTGTACTTATCTTGATATTCTTCTAAATAAATAAACTCCCTGAAAACTTTTTCTCTTATTGTGTCATCAAATACTAGAAAAATCAACATCATCTATATCTACTTTTTCAAAAGATAATCTTCGCTTTATGAGTATTTTTCTGATTTATCTTCATTATAAGAAAAAAATGTAATCAAAGTATAATATCAAATTGTCATTTATATGCTCAATTTTTAATATTCTTGCATCATGCAATGAGTACTTAAAATATTCTCCAAAGCCCCTTTCTATTCTCATTATAGTTCTCCTCTATATAGTTATTCAAATACAAATAGTATTATTATTCCAACATGTTGCTTCTTATTTTGATTATATCAAATTCGATTGCGACGTTCAATGATATCTCATATACTCAACTTTCTTTTATGCCGTCTATTGATGGAACTATAAAAAAAGCATCTTCATCTTTTTTTATTCAAGTGAAGATACTTTTTACATCAACTTTTATTTACTTTCTTGTCTTTTTTTGCAATAACGGACTTAACACCACTCTAAATATTGAGTCAGCAATAATAATTCCTACCGCAAGTCCTACCGCACCATAAAAACTATTTAAGAAAATTCTTGCTGAATTTCCATATTCATCTAATAGTAATGTTCTAAATGCATCATAAATAGTTACCCCAGGTACTACGGGAACAAGCCCCGGTATGAAGTAAACTGTTAGTGGATTTTTAAATTTAATGGCACAAATCTGACTTATATTAGCCAAGAGAAGCGAACACACTAAGCTTGACATAAATACACTTTGCCCATGACTCCACATTTCCCAATATCCACACCAACCTATCGCTCCGATAACACCACCTGTAACTAATGTTTTGCGTGGTACATCACATACTATCGCAAACGATACTGATGAAATAAAACTAAATACGAAGTGATATAATAATAAAAGTAAATGACTAAATACTGCAATCATTATAAAGCACCTCCTAATAACTTAACTATATAATAGACTGTAACTATTCCTGCACCAAGTGCGAATGCAACGCAGAATGTTTCTATAAAACGAATAGTTCCAGAAATGAACTGTTTCGCTATAATATCACGCATAGAGTTGGTAATTGTAATACCGGGCACTAGAGGGACTACTGCGCCTATCATCGCAAGACGAAGTGATTGTCCATTAAGAAGTGCAAAACCAATATAACCCGCTACTCCTCCTGCAAAGGTACTAATATATTCTGATACAAACGGTGCTTTTAAATAACCGATAACTTTTACATAAACATAATATGCTACTGCTCCTGCAATACTCCCTGGAATAACATCCCAGAAACTACCATCGAATATTAACACAATACTCCCACTAAGAATACCTGAACTTAGCACTTTAAACCAATTTGGTAGTGGACTCTTTTTCATCTTGAACTCTTTTTAGCGACTCATACATATCTGCTAGACTAATCTGTCCTGATGTGTAAGCTCGAGATAAAGTATTTACCGCTGTTGTTTTTAGTTAAATTGTACGTTCTATCCCCAACTCTCCTAAAATCTGTTCCTATTGTTTCTAAACGAATAAATATACCTGTTATTGTAACATGAGTATAATATTCATCTATTCTTGTTTCTCCAACGCCTTTTCTTATAATTCTCTCCAATGTGTCTTCTGTACGATAAACTTCTGCTCCATTTTCCATAAGAATCTTTCCTGCAAGCAAGGCGGTCTTCATTAATAATTTTTTTCATCCATTTTTTCTCTAAACTAAAGACTAGATTACTCTAAAAGAAAATAAAAAAACTATATACCTATGACACAGTTCTTTTTCATTATTATCTTTTTTTATCTTTTTATAAAAAAACTTCTTCTAATCTTGTCACCTTTCTCAAATTCATTTCCAAAGCTATTATAACATAAAACCCCAAATAAAAACACACTTTTTTTGTATAATTTCTAAATTATTATTTTAATTTTTTTAAAGTGAATTTTTATCAGCCTTAATATTTTATTATATTAGTAACTAGTAATTATAATAATATTAAAAAGCTGTTATCTACTCAAAGTCATTCGCTGTTTCATATTCTTTTAAATAATTAAGTTTTTTTATTATCCAAGCTCTTATTTCTTGAATAAAATATTTATTAGTACTACAATAAAAATAGAAGTATTTAGGTTATAAGGGGAATATCACAAGAATTACATTTTAAAAATACGTTACATAAATAATATTATCATTAAATAAATATCAATCAATATACAAATAGGAGGAGAAATATTATGGGATGTACAACTATTCTTGTCGGAAAAAATGCTAGTTTTGATGGTTCTACTATGGTTGCTCGTACTGAAGATGCACCATCTGGAGTTTTTAGAGCGAAAAAATTCGTTAATGTAGCGCCTGAAGAACAACCACGTAAATATAAATCAGTTATTTCTAAAGTAGAAATCGACTTACCCTAACAATCCAGTTCGCTATACTGCTGTTCCTAATGCTATTTTAGATAATGGGATTTGGGGGCAATGTGGAGCTAATGAATACAACGTTTCTATGAGTGCAACTGAAACTATTACTTCAAATGAACGTGTTTTAGGTGCTGATCCTTTGGTAGACTGTGGAATTGGGGAAGAAGATATCTATACTATAGTAATGCCGTATATCGCAAGCGCTCGTGAGGGAGTTACTTTTTTAGGTAATCTTCTTGAGAAATACGGAACTTATGAGATGAACGGTATTGCCTTCCAAGATGAAAATGAAATTTGGTGGTTAGAAACTATCGGAGGACATCACTGGATGGCACGTCGTGTTCCAGATGATAGCTATGTTATTATGCCAAATCAACTTGGTATTGATAAGTTTGATTTTGACGATGCTTTTTGGAGCTAAAAAAAGAATTTATGTGTTCGGCTGATTTACTAGACTTTGTTAAAAAAATATCATCTAGATTTATCTATTGATGGTGACTTTAACCCTCGTCATGCATTTGGTAGTCGTAGTGATGCTGACCACACTTACAATACACCGCGTGCTTGGATACTTCAACGTTATTTCAATCCAACATCAAATACATATGATGGAATAAATGCTGATTATCGTCCAGATTCTGATAACCTTCCTTGGGCGCGTATTCCAGAGAAAAAAATAACAGTTGAAGATATTAAATATGCTTTATCTCACCATTATCAAGGAACAGAATATGATTCATATTCAAAAGATATTCATTCAGTGAAGAAAGGAACTCTTCGCCCAATCGGAATTAACCGCACAAACTTTTTAGGGCTTGTGCAAATTAGACCATATATGCCAGATGAACTTAAATGCCTTCAATGGTTAGCTATTGGTTCTTGTGTTTTCAATGCTATAGTTCCATTTTACACTAATATCAATCGCACACCTGATTATCTAGCTAATACTACAAATCAAGTAACTACAGAGAACTTCTATTGGACTAATCGCCTAATCGCAGCTTTATGTGATGCTCATTTTTGCTGATACTGCTTCACATATCGAGCGTTATCAACTAAAAAGTTCAATCACAATCAACAGCGTTAATAAATAAATATGATGAAAAATTTATTGCCGAAAAAAATTTCTAAAGATAATGCTAAAGATTTCTTAGAAAAAGCTAATGATAATATTGCAGATGAACTTAAAGTTCAAACAGATGATTTATTGGATAAAGCACTTTATACTGCAAGTTGCAATATGAAGAACAAATTCTCAAGATCTGATGCATAAATATATCAAAAGAGCCATGTGATTTTTAATATCACATGGCTCTTTAAAGGAGAATGGCTCGCTAATATTAGCAAGCCATCAAATATCATGAAAAATATTATTAACAGTTAAGAATTAAAATTTTTCTCATCACTCTTCTTGAAAAATTAAATTCTTATTTACATGCTTTTACACTAGGATTACTTTATTCTCAAGGCTATAATCGTGTATTGCAAGTTTTGTTATACTCTTATTATATCTTCTCTACTTTTATATGTAGTTTATACTATACTTAATTTAAAACTTAAATTTAAAAATTATCTAAACCTTAGTATTTCTTTAGAGTTAAGCTCAATTACCTTTTGTCGCAACATTTTTTTACAAATTGACTATCATGACTGACCATAATAAGAATTCCAGGATATTTAGAAAGTATTTTTTTCTACAGCCTCTATAGTTACAATATCTAAAAAAATTTGTAAGTTCATCCAGCAACAAAACATCTGTTTCTTGGAAAAGAAGGCTTATAAAATATAACTTTACTTTTTTCGCCGTTACTGAGAACACTCACTTTTTTTGTTAATATCTGTTCCTCTAAAAATTAAGTAAAAGCAAGTATATTACGCAACTCTTTTTCTTCTATATCTGTTATGTTTCTTATAAAGTTTAATACTGTTTCCTCTTTTTTTAAAAAAATTTCTAAATTATTTTGTTCAAAGTAAGCTACTTTAAAATTGTTAGGAATCTGCTCTTTTTATATAATTAAGAAATGTAGTTTTTTTCCTGAACCATTTTTTCCTACTAGCATTACTTTATCACCACTACTAAACGAGAGACTGGTAGTCATCCATAAGCATTTTTCATTAATAAAGAACTCTTTTTCTTCAATATAAAAACTTCTCTTACTTCTTTTTATTAAATATGTTTAAAAATGATATATCGTATTCCTCTTCAATCTTTTTAGGTTTTAGACAATGAATTTAATTTTTTTCTTCTTGTTTCAGAATATTTTTTTCTGCATTTTCTTCTGATTCTGTGTGATTTTTAGTCTTCGTACCTAAAAATACGATAATCCGATGCCATCATATTTTTGGCTTTCCTAAAGTTTTTCCTTGTTGTTCTTCTTTCATACTTCGGATACTATCACGTATTTTTACGAGTTTCTTTTTGATATTTTTTAATTCTGAGTTATATTCACTAATCTTTATTTCTTTTTGCTCTTTATACTCTGTGTAATTTCCGTTAAATTCTACTAGTTCTCCTTGCTCTATAATCCACAATTTAGTACAAACTTTTTCTAGGAAACTTCTGTCATGTGTTGCTATACAAAATGTAGAATTCTTTTTATTTATTAAGTTCACTATTTTGTTAACATTAGCACTATCCAAATATGTTGTAGGCTCATCTAACAAATATATCCCCTTATCATTTACAAAGTGTTCTAATATTTTTTTGGACTACCATTTCGCCGCCACTTTTATCTAAATTAAGATTTTCACTAAATTGAAGAAACTCTATACTTCCTTTGTTTCGTTTATCATTTTGAATATCTTCATATATTTCTTTTTAATAATGATGTCTTCCCAGAACCATTTTTTCCCTATTATTCCTACAATATCTCCTTCATTTAGACTTATATTTTTTTATTTTACATAAAAGTTTTTCCATTGCGTTCTAATTCTCTGTTTTTTTAATATGTAATATCACTACTAATCACCCCTTATATAAGAGCTTTTTTTATAATTATACATTAATTAATTTTTTTCATTCAAGATTATTTATAATTTTAAAAATTACCTTTTTCTTTTGAAATTTGAGATTTAAAAAAATATAACTTTGCTGTTAAAACTGGTAAGTTCCCTCATCTCTTCGTTCCTTAGAAATTTAGTTCCTTTTGCGTATTTTTGCACGTAATGATTTTTTTACGAATCGAAGATTCTAGAAATCCCAACGTTATTTCGCAGTAGACGTAATGCCATCATCTGCGATTAACGTCTTGCTTCTTGGTACGTCCTTGCGTACTTTGTACCCTAACGTATTCTATTTCATAATTTCAAATTCTACATTGCACTTCGCAGTGGTTGCTTGCCAATCACTGCGTTCTTAGAGCAACTGTGCGTATTTTGCACGTAATGATTTTTTACGAAGCTCTGATTCTAGAAATCTTAACGTTATTTCGCAGTAGACGTAATCCAATTATCTGCGACTAACGTCTTGCTTCTTGGTACGTCCTTGCGTACTTTGTACCCTAACGTTACTTTTATCTAATTTATCGTTATATTTCTGACACTTCGCAGTGGTTTGCTTGCCAATCACTGCGTTCTTGGAAACAACTGTGCGTATTTTTGCACGTAAGGATTTTTACGAATCGAAGATTCTAAAAATCTCAACGTTATTTCTGCAGTAGACGTAATCCAATCATCTGCGACTAACGTCTTGCTTCTTGGTACGTCCTTGCGTACGTTGTACCTAACGTTTTACGCAATTCAAAGAATTGCTAAAACGAAAAGGTACAACAAAATAAAAAGACTACCTTGCCTGGTAATCTTTTTAAAGTATAATTAGATTTAATTTTTTTCAAAGGGACAAAAGGGTATCCTAGCATCCTCGCTAGGATACATTGAAAACTAGACGACGTAGCCTTTTATCTACGCATTTCAAGCACTCTTTTGCCAAAAAATTAGTTTAAATTGTGTTGTATGTGTTGTTTAGTTGTGTGTGTGTATGTAGTATGTTATTGTTGTATGAAAAATTTTTATTAAACTAATTCTATAATAGCTGTTTCTGCACCGTCACCTTTACGTGGTCCAACACGTAAAATACGAGTGTATCCACCATTACGGTCCGCATATTTAGGTGCTACTTCTTCAAATAATTTTTTAAGAGCTAATTGACTCTTACCTTCTTCAGTTGCTACTGCAACAGGTTGAATGAATTTAGCTGCATTACGTCTTGCTGCTAGATCACCTTTTTTACCTAATGTAATCATTTTTTCTGTTAATGAACGAACTTCTTTCGCTCTTGTAACAGTTGTTTCAATTCTACCGTGTACTAGTAGAGCTGTAACTAAGTTTCTTAACATCGCTTTACGGTGAGCTGATGTACGTCCTAATTTTCTGTAACCCATTAGTGTGCCTCCTTGTTAGTTTTATTCTTCTCTAAATCCTAGTTCTAAATCTTGAAGTTTAATTTTAACTTCTTCTAATGATTTACGACCTAAGTTTCTTACTTTAATCATTTCTTGTTCTGTTTTGTTAGCTAATTCTTGAACTGTATTTATACCTGCACGTTTTAGACAGTTATAACTACGTACTGATAAGTCAAGTTCTTCAATTGTCATTTCTAACATTTGAACTTTATTATCTTCTTCTTTAGCTACCAATATATCAGCAGCTTTTGCTTCTTCAGACATTTCCATAAATAATTCTAAATGAGAAATAAGAATTTTTGATGCTAATGCTAAAGCGTCGTTAGCTGTAATTGTACCATTTGTTGTAACATCTAAAATAAGTTTATCAAAGTCAGTGCTTTGTCCTACCCTAGTTTTTTCAACTGTATAGTTTACTTTAGATACTGGTGTATAAATTGAATCGATTGGAATTACGCCAATTGGTAAGTCACGTTTTTTGTTTCCATCTGCTGGTACAAATCCACGTCCTTTACCTACGTAAATAAGCATTTCAAATTGTCCACCTTCTGATACAGTAGCAATATGTTGATCTGTGTTGATAACTTCGATATCTGAATCGATAGCGATATCTTCTGCAGTAACAACTGCTGGACCTTTTACATTAATAGATACTACTTTTTCTTCTTCTGAATGTACTTTAAACGCAATGTTTTTAACATTCATAATGATTTCAGTAACATCTTCTACTACACCTTTAACGGCTTGGAATTCATGTTGAACTCCTTGAATATCGATACTTCTTGCTGCTGCTCCTGGTAATGATGAGATTAACATTCTTCTCAATGAATTACCTAATGTAGTACCATAACCACGTTCTAATGGTTCTACTACAAAGCGACCAAATCGTTTATCTGATGATTCTTCTATGATTTGAATTTTTGGTTTTTCTATTGCTAACATTATGTTAAACCTCCTAAATTTAGTGTATTCAAATTATTATACACGACGACGTTTAGGGTGGGCGACATCCATTGTGAGGAACTGGAGTTACGTCTTTGATTGATGTAACTTCTAATCCTGCAGATTGTAATGCACGAATAGCTGCTTCACGCCCTGCTCCTGGACCTTTAACTGTTACATCTACATATTTCATTCCGTGTTCCATAGCTTGTTTAGCTGCTGCTTCACTTGCCATTTGTGCTGCGAATGGAGTAGATTTTTCTAGAACCTTTGAATCCTAACGCTCCTGCACTTGACCATGATACTGCATTACCATGTTCATCTGTAATTGTTACTATTGAGTTATTGAATGTAGAACAGATGTGTGCTATACCGTTTTTGTATATTTTTTTCACGACGTTTACGTGATTGTTGTTTACGAGCCATAGTTGTGTTTCTCCTCCTATCCTAATTATTTTTTCTTGTTCGCAACTGTTTTCTTAGGACCTTTACGAGTACGAGAGTTGTTCTTAGTATTTTGCCCTCTTACTGGAAGTCCACGACGGTGACGGATACCTCTGTAACATCCGATTTCCATTAGACGTTTAATGTTTAATGAAACTTCACGACGAAGATCACCTTCTGTTTTTGTAGTTATCTACAGCTTCACGAATTTTTATCTAATTGTTCACCTGTTAAGTCTTTAACTCTCACATCTTCAGAAACACCAGCTTCTTTTTAAGATTTTTTTGAGAAGTTTTTTTAAACCTATACCATATACATAAGTTAGTGATATAACAACGCGTTTCTCACGTGGAATATCGACTCCTGCTATACGTGCCATTAAGTTTGCACCTCCTAATTAATTATCCTTGTTTTTTTGTTTGTGTTTTGCGTTTTTCGCAAATCACTAATACTTACCACCGACGAATTACTTTACATTTTGTCACAGATTTTTCTTTACTGATGGTCTTACTTTCATCGTTATTTCCTCCTTGAGTTTATAACTTACTTGAATCTATAAGTTATTCTACCTTTTTGTCAGGTCATACGGACTCATTTCTACTGTAACTTTATCACCTGGTAAAAATTCTTATATAATTCATTCTGATTTTTTTCCAGAAACATGAGCTAAAATAATATGACCATTTTCTAATTCTACTTTAAACATTGCATTTCGGCAAGTTTTTCTACTACTAAACCTTCTACTTCAATGACATCTTTTTGCCATACTTTTTCCTCCCTGACTATTTCAGTTTATCTAATACTTTTTTTACGTCTTGGAAAACTACTTTGATGTCTTGGTCACCATTAATATTTTTCAACTACACCTTCTTTTTTTGACTATAGAAGTCAAGTAATGGTTTTAGTTTGTTTTAATATTAACCTCTAAGCGATTAGCAACTGTTTCTTCATTGTCATCACTTCTTTGGTAAAGTTCACCACCATCTTTATCACAAACACCTTCAACTTTTAGGGTGGGTTGAAAATTAAATGATAAGTAGTTCCACATTGTTTACAGATTCTTCTACCTGTTAATCTAGGTAATAGAATATCTGGATCAACATCGATATTTAATACTTTATCGATTTTTCTATTAGTTTTCGCTAAAATTTGATCAAGGGCTTCAGCTTGTTCTACTGTTCTTGGAAAACCGTCAAGTAAAAAGCCTTCTTTTGCATCTTCTTGATTCAATCTTTCTTCAACTAATCCTATAGTTACACTGTCAGGAACAAGTTGTCCCTTTATCAATATAACTTTTTGCTTCTTTTCCAAGCGGTGTCTCATTTTTAATAGCAGCTCTAAACATATCTCCTGTAGAAATATGAGGAATTGGATAATTCTCTTTAATTTGTTCTGCTTGAGTACCTTTACCCGCTCCCGGTAATCCCATTAATATTATATTCATCATATCTATTTACCACCTTTTTTTCCAGTAATGAAACTTCTATAGTTTCTTTCCGTTAATTGTGTATTAAGTTGCTTAACTGTCTCTAGTGCTACACTGACAACAATTATTAAACTTGTTCCACCAATGTGTACAGAAGCTGGTAATTTAGCTAGGTTGGTGAATATTGTTGGAAGAACCGAAACAGCTGCTAGGAATATTGAACCTACAAACGTTAGTCTGTATAAAATACCTGTAATGTATTGTTCAGTTTTTTTACCTGGTCTAACCCCTGGAACAAAACTTCCTTGTTTTCTTAAGTTATCTGCCATTTTCTCTGGGTTAACTTGTACCATTACATAGAAGTAACAGAATGCAATAATTAATACTACATATAATGTTAATCCAATCCAATGACTGAAATCAAAATACGAAACTATTCTTTGCAATTTCTCATTGTTAGGTGCGAAGATTGCAATAGTTCTTGGTAATTGTAAAAATGCTACTGCAAAGATTACTGGGATAACCCCGGCACTGTTAACACGAAGTGGTAAGAATGTTGAACGAGCTCCTAACATTCTGCGTCCCAGCTCTTGCTTGAGAGTATTGAATAGGTATTTTTACGAATAGCTTCTTGCATGTAAACAACAGCAGCCACTATTGCGATAATTACTAATGCAACTATAACTAGTTTTTAAAAATAGCTAGGTTAATATTCTCAGCATCTTTAATTTGATGATTCATATACTTGGTAGAATTGTTGGGGCATACGAGCTATAATACCAGCTAAAATGATAATTGATACCCCGTTACCTACACCATATTGAGAAATTTGATCCCCAATCCATAATAGTAATGCAGTACCTGCAGTTAATACTAAGGCTACTGTAATGAATCCTACTACAGATGTATCTTTGATTAATCCACCATAAGCATTATTAAATCCATAAGACATAATTAACGCTTGAATAAATGATAAGACTATCGCTAATACTCTAGTTAATTTTTGAGTTTTCTTCTGACCTACTTCACCTTGTTTTGCCCACTCAGCTAATGTAGGAATAACATCCATTTGCATAAGTTGAATTACGATAGATGCTGTAATGTATGGCATGATACCCATAGCGAATACAGAAAACTGTTGTAATGCTCCTCCTGCAAATGTGTTAAATATACCGAATAACCCTGATGCGTCTTGACTTTTTAGTACATCCGCATCTACTCCCGGTACCGGTAAATATGAACCGACACGGAATAAAAAAATATACCAAATAAGGTAAATAATATTTTTGTTACGAGTTTCTTTTTACTCTAAACAAATTCAGCGTTGCACTAAACATTTATTATAGCACCTCGCAAACTCCTCCAGCTGCTTCAATAGCATCTTTTGCTGAAGATGAGAATTTATGAGCTTGAACAGTTAATTTTTTCTCTAATTTACCGTTAGCTAATACTTTAACACCTGAAAGTTCTTTTTTGATAACTTTAGTTTCTACTAATAGAGCAGGTGATACTACAGTACCATCTTCAAATTTGTTTAAGTCTGTAAGATTTACAACTGCATATTCTTTTTCTGTTAACGTTGTTAAATCCACGTTTTGGAATACGTCTGAATAATGGGTTTTGTCCACCTTCAAATCCTGGGCGAACTCCACCACCACTACGTGCTTTTTGTCCTTTTTGACCACGTCCACTTGTTTTACCGTTTCCTGATCCAATCCCACGACCTACTCTGTTACGCTCTTTACGAGAACCTTCAACTGGTTGTAATTCATGTAATTTCATTTAGACTAGCACCTCCTTGTATTAATAATTATTTTTCTTCTACAGTCACTAAGTGTGAAACTTTATTAATCATACCACGAATCGCAGCGTTATCTTTGTGTTCAACTGTTTGGTGCATTTTTTTAAGACCAAGAGCTTCTACAACTTTTCTTTGATTCTTTGGACGACCAATTGTACTACGAGTTAGGGTTACTTTTAATGTCATGTTCTTTTTCCCTCCTCTTATCCTAATAATTCTTCTACAGATTTACCACGTAAAAGCTGCTACGTATTCAACTGTTTGTAATCTTGTTAATCCTTCGATTGTAGCACGAACCATGTTTACTGGTGTGTTTGAACCTAGAGATTTTGATAAGATATTTGAAATACCTGCTAATTCTAATACGGCACGAACTGGACCACCAGCGATTACCCCAGTACCTGGTGCAGCTGGTTTAACTAAAACTGAACCTGCTCCAAATTGACCTGTGATTTCGTGAGGTATTGTTCCGTTAACTACTGGTACAGTAATTAAGTTATGTTTTGCAGCTTCAACTGCTTTTTTGATTGCATCTGGTACCTCTTGAGCTTTACCAGTACCAAATCCTACGCGACCATTTTTGTCACCTACTACTACTAAAGCAGAGAAACGGAAACGACGTCCACCTTTAACAACTTTAGCTACACGGCGAATGGCAACTACGCGTTCTTCAAATTCTTTTTTGATTTCTTCCTGACGCATCTACTAATTTCCCTCCTTTATTAGAATACAAGTCCGTTTTCACGTGCTGCTTCAGCTAATGCTTTAACACGTCCGTGATATAAGTATCCTCCACGGTCGAAAACAACTTTTTCAATTCCTTTTTCTTTAGCTACTTCTGCGATTAATTTTCCTACTTGTTTAGCTGCTTCAACACTTGATTTAGAAACATTTTCTAATTTTAATGTAGAAGCTTGTGCTAATGTAACACCTTTAGTGTCATCAATAATTTGTGCGTAAATGTTTGTGTTTGAACGGTATACGTTTAAACGTGGCACTTCAGTAGTTCCTTGAACTTTAACACGAACTCTTGCGTGTCTTTTTTTACGAACTTTATTTTTGTCAAGTTTCGTAATCATACTTGAAACACTCCTTTCTGTTATCTATTATTTACCAGTTTTACCTTCTTTACGGCGAACATATTCACCAACGTAGCGAATACCTTTACCTTTATAAGGTTCTGGAGGACGTACTGCACGAACTTTAGCTGCATATTGTCCTACTACTTCTTTGTTAATACCTTCGATACTAACTTTAGTGTTTCCTTCAACACCTAATTTAATTCCTTCGATTTCTTCAAATTCAACTGGGTGAGAATATCCAACACTTAGTACTAATTTTTTACCTTGCATTTGAGCACGGTAACCAACCCCGATTAACTCAAGTTCTTTTTTGAATCCAGCAGATACACCTTCAATCATGTTAGCTAAGATAGCACGAGTTGTTCCGTGTACTGTACGGTGACGTTTTGAGTCTGATGGACGTACTACAGTGATTTCATTCCCTTCAATGTTGAAAGTCATGTCTTTATCAAATTGTTGTTTTAATTCACCTTTAGGTCCTTTTACTGTTGCGAAGTTATCGTTAATGTTAACTTCAACACCTGCAGGTATTGTAATAACTTTATTACCTATACGTGACATTTAATTGGCACCTCCTTATAATATTACCAGATGTAAGCTAATACTTCTCCACCTGTATTGTTTTTACGAGCAACTTTATCAGTTACAACTCCGTTTGAAGTTGATACGATTGCTATTCCTAGTCCGTTTAATACTCTTGGCAGTTCGTCTGCTTTAGCGTAAACACGTAAACCAGGTTTTGAAATTCTTTTAATTCCTTTAATTACTCTTTCACCTTTAGAGTATTTAAGTGAAATTTTAATGATTCCTTGTTTGTTATCTTCGATGTATTCTACATCTTTGATGAAACCTTCTTGTTTTAATATTTCTGCAATTTGCTTTTTAATATTTGACGCAGGTAATTCTAATGTTTCGTGTTTTACCATGTTAGCATTACGAATACGTGTTAGCATATCTGCGATAGGATCTGTCATTGTCATTAGGATAAATCCTCCTTTCTTCTACTAATATATTACCAACTTGCTTTTTTAACTCCAGGAATTTGTCCTTTATAAGCTAATTCACGGAATTTAATACGGCTAATACCAAATTTCCCAATGTATCCGTGAGGACGTCCAGTTATGCTACAACGATTGTGTAAACGAGCTGGAGCTGAGTTTTTAGGAAGTTTGCTAAGTCCGATATAATCACCTTTAGCTTTTAATTCCGCTCTTTTAGCTGCATATTTATCAACTAATTTTTGGCGTTTTAATTCACGCTCTACCATTGCTTTTTTAGCCATGTGTCTATTACCTCACCTTTCTTATTTTGCGAATGGCATACCACATAGTGTTAATAACTCACGAGCTTCCTCATCTGTGTTAGCTGTAGTTACTACTACGATGTCCATACCACGTACTTTACTTACTTTATCATAATCAATTTCAGGGAAAATTAATTGTTCTTTAACACCTAATGTGTAGTTACCACGACCATCGAATGCTTTTTTAGAAACACCGTGGAAGTCACGTACACGTGGAAGTGCTACTGTTACTAATTTATCGAAGAATTCATACATTCTTTCCCCACGTAAAGTAACTTTTGCACCGATAGGCATACCTTCACGTAGTCTGTATGTAGCGATTGATTTTTTAGCTCTTGTAATTAATGGTTTTTGACCAGAAATTAAAGCTAATTCAGCTACAGCGTTATCTAGGGCTTTAGAGTTTTGCACTGCATCACCTACACCCATGTTAATTACGATTTTTTCAATTTTTGGTACTTGCATTACGCTTTTGTACTCAAATTTTGTCATTAATTCTTTTGTTATCTCAGATTTAAATTTATCTTCTAAACGAGCCATCTAAAATTGTGCCTCCTTTCTTCAACTAATAATTATATTTCTTTTCCTGATTTTACAGCGATACGTACTTTCTTACCATCTTTAGTTTCAAAACGTACTCTTGTTGCTTTTCCAGTTTCAGGATCTTGTAACATTACGTTTGATGCGTGGATTGCTGCTTCTTTTTCTACGATTCCACCTTGAGGTGCATCTTGAGAATTTTTAACGTGTTTTTTAATGATGTTAACACCTTCTACAACAACACGATCTTTTTTAGGTTGAGCTTCGATTACTGTTCCAACTTTACCTTTGTCTTTACCAGTAATTACTACAACTTTATCACCTTTTTTAATGAACATTTCTTGTTAACCTCCTTCTTTCTGTACTTTTTTTATTATAATACTTCTGGAGCTAATGATACGATTTTCATGTAGTTACCGTCTCTTAATTCACGAGCAACTGGTCCGAAAATACGAGTACCACGTGGGCTCTTATCATCACGGATAATTACACAAGCATTTTCATCAAATTTAATATATGAACCGTCGTTACGACGAGCTCCTGTTTTTGTACGAACGATTACGGCTTTAACTACTTCACCTTTTTTAACAACTCCACCTGGTGTTGCTTTTTTAACAGAACATACAATAACGTCACCGATATTGGCAACTTTACGTCCTGAACCACCTAGAACTTTAATTGTTAAAACTTCTTTTTGCTCCTGAGTTATCAGCCACTTTTTAAGCGTGTTTCTTGTTGAATCATGCGCTTTTTGCCTCCTTCTTAGGGTTTATCCTAGTTTTTATTAGATTATAACTGCTTCTTCTACTACTTCTACTAAACGGAAGTTTTTTTAGTTGCAGATAATGGACGAGTTTCCATTATTTTTAACGATATCATTTAATTTAGCAACATTGTTTTTCATCATGTGCTTTGAATTTTTTAGAATATTTTACACGTTTACCGTATAGAGGATGTTTTTTGTAAGTTTCTACTAAAACTGTGATAGTTTTATCCATTTTATCAGAAACTACTTTTCCAACGTAAACTTTTCTATCATTTCTCTCAGTCATGTTTGCCTCCTATTATTATTTATTCGCTAATTCTCTTTCGCGAATAACAGTTTTTCATACGAGCGATTGATTTTTCTAACTTGACTAATACGAGGCTGTATTTTTCTAATTGACCAGTTGCCAATTGGAAGCGTAAGTTGAAAAGCTCTTCTTTAAGTTCTTTGATTTTTGTTTCTAACTCTTGTGAAGTTAATTCTCTAATCATAGATTTGAATTCATTTGTTTTCATTATGCTTCACCACCTGTTTCTTCACGTTTTACAAATTTACATTTAACAGGTAACTTGTGAGATGCAAGTCTTAGAGCTTCACGTGCAACTTCTTCACTTACTCCAGCAACTTCAAACATCACTCTACCTGGTTTTACTATTGCAACCCATCCTTCAACTGCACCTTTACCAGATCCCATACGAACTTCTAATGGTTTTTTAGTATAAGGCATGTGAGGGAAGATCTTAATCCAAACTTTACCACCACGTTTCATATAACGAGTCATCGCTATACGAGCAGCTTCGATTTGACGAGAAGTAACTCTTGCTGCAGTAGTAGCTTGTAATCCATATTGACCGAAATCTACTACGTTTCCGCCTTTAGATTTACCTTTTTGTTGATTGTCTGTGTTGACGACGATATTTAACACGTTTAGGCATTAACATAAATTAGTTACCTCCTTTTTTTCAGATTTTTCTAGTTGGTAATACTTCACCACGGTTAATCAAACTTTAACTCCAAGTTTACCATAAGTAGTATCTGCTTCTTCGTGAGCGTAATCGATGTTTGCTCTTAATGTATGTAATGGTACTGAACCTTCTGAATAGTGTTCTGCACGAGCGATATCTGCTCCACCAAGACGACCTGATACTTGAGTTTTAATTCCTTTAGCTCCTGCTCTCATAGCTCTTTGGATAGCTTGTTTTTGAGCACGACGGAATGATACACGAGCTTCTAATTGACGAGCAATGTTTTCAGCTACTAATTTAGCGTCGATATCAACTTTTTTGATTTCAACTACATTAATGTGTACTCTTTTTCCAGTTAATTTGTTTAATTCTAATCTTAATTTATCGATTTCAGATCCACCTTTACCGATAACCATACCTGGTTTACCAGTGTGTACTGAAATATTTACTTTCTTATCGAATCTTTCAATTTCTACTTTAGAAACTGAAGCGTCTTTTAATTGTTTACTGATGAACTCACGGATTTTGAAATCTTCGTGTAAGTTAGCAGCGAAATCTTTTTCCGCATACCATTTTGAATCCCAATCACGAATAACTCCAACACGTAAGCCTATTGGATGTACTTTTTGACCCACAGTTTGTAGCCTCCTTTAACTAGTTTAGCTTTTAATTTCTTAATTTTTATTATTTGTTGTCACTTAAAACGATAGTGATGTGACTTGTTCTTTTGTTAATTGAACTTGCAGCACCTTTTGCTCTTGGACGGAATCTTTTAAGAGTTGGTCCTTCATTTGCAAATGCTTGTGATACTACTAAGTCTTCTACATTCATTCCATAGTTGTGTTCAGCGTTAGCAGCAGCTGATTTAATAACTTTAGCTACTGGTAGAGAAGCTGATTTTGTTGTGAATTCTAAAATTCCTAATGCTTCGCCCACTTTTTTTCCACGTACTAAGTCTAATACTAGTCTTACTTTACGAGGAGCGATGCGGACTGTCTTAGCGATTGCTTTTTGACTCCATGAATGTGCCTCCTTGATTTTTTTCTAATTTCTAAATTATCTTCTTGTTTTTTTCTGTCGTCTGCAGCGTGACCTTTATAAGTTCTTGTTGGTGCGAACTCACCTAATTTGTGTCCTACCATATCTTCAGTCACATATACAGGTACATGTTTTCTTCCGTCATATACTGCAAAAGTAAGTCCTATGAATGTTGGGAAGATTGTTGAACGACGAGACCAAGTTTTGATTACTTGTTTTTTCTCTTGTTCGTTCATTTTTTCAACTTTTGCTAATAAGTGGTGATCAGCGAATGGTCCTTTTTTTAAACTACGAGCCATTGTGTTATCTCCTTTCCGATACTTTGCATACTTAAGGTTCTGGTAAAGAGCACTTGCTCCTCACCAACTAACCTTTGTTTCGTTTTATTATTTGTTTCTAGCACGTACGATGAATTTGTTTGAACGAGCTTTTTTAGAACGAGTTTTCTTACCAAGTGTAGGTTTACCCCAAGGTGACATTGGTGATTTACGTCCGATTGAAGTACGTCCTTCACCACCACCGTGTGGGTGATCGTTCGGGTTCATTACAGATCCACGTACAGTAGGTCTTTTACCTAACCAACGAGTTCTACCGGCTTTACCGATATTAACTAGTCCGTGTTGTTCGTTACCAACTTCACCGATTGTAGCACGGCAAGTTGCTAAGATCATTCTAACTTCTCCTGATTTAAGACGTACTAATACGTATTTACCTTCTTTACCAAGTACTTGAGCACTTGCTCCAGCTGAACGTACTAATTGTCCACCTTTACCAGGTTTAAGTTCGATGTTGTGAATTAATGTCCCTACTGGGATGTTTTGCTAGTGGTAATGTATTACCAATTTTTGATATCAGCTTCTGGTCCAGATACTACTACTTGTCCTACTTGTAATTCTTTAGGAGCGATGATGTATCTTTTTTTCTCCATCAACATAGTGTAATAATGCGATGTTTGCTGAACGGTTTTGGATCGTACTCGATTGTAGCAACTTTTTGCTGGTACGTTGTCTTTATTTCTCTTGAAGTCAATAATACGGTATTGTTTTTTTGTGTCCTCCACCGTGGTGACGAACAGTGATTTTACCTTGGTTATTTCTTCCCGCTTTTTTTCGGTAGCGGCGCTAATAATGACTTTTTCTGGTTTTGCTTGTTGTAATTTCTGCAAAGTCTAATGATGTCATGTTACGACGACCATTAGTAATAACTTTATATACTTTAATAGCCATTTGTCATTTTTTCCTCCTTAGTGGTTTTTAAATGTTATTCTTAAGCGAATAATCCTTCGATTGTTTGTCCTTCAGCTAACTAACGATAGCTTTTTCTACGTTTGTTAGTGTAACCACCGTATCTTCAACACGACGGAATTTTTGGTTTGTAGTTCATTACGTTTACTTTCTCAACTTTAACTCGAAGATTTCTTCGATAGCTTGTTTAATTTGAGTTTTTGTGAGCGCGTGTGTCTACTAGGAAAGTGTATTTATTTTTCTTGCATTAATAAATAACTTTTTTCAGTTAATACTGGGCGTTTGATAATATCGCGTGCTTCCATTATGCTAATACCTCCCCAACTTTTTCTAATGCATCTTTAGTAAATACAACTTTGTTGCTTCCTAAGATGTCTAATACGTTAAGACCAGTTGTTTCTACGAATTCAACTCCTGGAATATTTCTTCCTGATAAAACAGTATTTTCTTCTAGTTCAGTAACTACGAATAATACTTTTTTCTCTAGGCTAAGGTTTGATAACATTTCTTTAAAGTTTTTAGTTTTAATTGTATCAAATGCTAATGTTTCTAATGCAAATACTTCGTTAGCTGCTACTTTAGAAGATAAAGCAGAACGTAATGCTAAACGACGCATTTTACGAGGCATTTTGAAGCTGTAGCTACGTGGTGTAGGTCCGAATACAATTCCACCTCCACGCCATTGTGGTGAACGGATAGATCCTTGACGAGCACGACCTGTTCCTTTTTGACGCCATGGTTTGCGACCACCACCTGAAACTTCAGAACGTCCTTTTGTTTTGTGTGTACCTTGACGAAGTGATGCTCTTTGTAAAGTTACAGCTTGGAATAATACGTGTTGATTTGGTTTCAATACCAAATACTGCATCATTAGCTTCAACTGCACCAACTTTTTGTACCGTCTTGTTTAAATAAATCTAATTGTGGCATTATCTAATTTCCTCCTTCCGTATATTTTCCGATTATTTACCAGATTTAACTGCTGATTGGATTTTTACGAAGCTTTTTTTAGATCCTGGAATACATCCTTTAACTAGGATTAATCCATTTTCTACATCTACGCTTACGATTTCTAAGTTTTGAGTAGTAACTGTAACTCCACCCATTTGACCTGGTAATGCTTTACCTTTAAATACACGGTTAGGTGCTACAGGTCCCATTGACCCAGGACGACGGTGGTAACGAGAACCGTGTGCCATTGGTCCACGAGATTGTCCGTGACGTTTAATAGCCCCTTGGAATCCTTTACCTTTACTTACTCCTGTTACGTCAACTAAGTCCCCTGCTGCAAAAATATCAACTTGGACTTCTTGACCTACTTCATAACTAGCAACATCTGCATCTCTGATTTCGCGTACGAAACGTTTTGGAGCAGTGTTAGCTTTATCTGCGTGACCTTGTTCAGGTTTGTTCGCAACTTTTACTAAACGATCTTTACGTTCTTTATCGTAAGGACGTTTATCGTCGAATCTAATTGGATTGCGTTGTATCCTTCAACTTCTTCTGTTTTCTTTTGTAATACGACGTTACCTTTCGCTTCAACTACTGTTACTGGGATTAATTCTCCATTTTCAGCGAAGATTTGAGTCATACCTACTTTTCTTCCTAAGATACCTTTGGTCATCGAAAGTCACCTCCTATAATTATAATTTTAATTCGATGTCAACACCTGATGGTAAGTTTAAGCTGATTAAAGCGTCAACTGTTTTTTGTGTTGGTTCAATAATATCGATTAGGCGTTTGTGTGTACGTTGTTCGAATTGTTCACGGCTATCTTTGTAAATGTGAACTGAACGTAAAATTGTATAAACTGCTTTTTTTCCGTTGGTAATGGAATTGGTCCAGAAACTTTTTGCTCCAGAACGTTTTTGCTGTTTCAACAATTTTTCTCTGCACTTTGATCCACTAATCTGTGATCATATCCTTTTTAGACGAATACGAATTTTTTTGTTTTTGCCATCATTTCTCCTCCTATTACATTTTATTCGCTGTTATCTAGTAACAACTTCTCCACGAAAGTTCTCCAGCACGCCATGCCATGGCAAAGCGGCCAGGGCGTGTCAGTAACCTTTCGCTTCAACGCAAGTCTTTTTCAGACCAACATTCATTATTATACATGGAAAAACCATTAATTGCAAGTGATTTGACGAAAAAAATTCAAAAAAATTTATGAATATGTTTTCCATTTTTCACCTATAGTTTTTAGAATTTTCGACCTTCCATTTTTACCTATATTATATAGAAGAAAAAAATTTAATTTTTCACTTTTTTTATTTTTTTAAAGATTCTCACTTATCGTTTATTAATTTTTTTCCAGAAACAATAAGAAAAAAACCTAGAATAATTATTCTAAGTTTTTTTCCCAAAAAAATCTATTTTTTTCAAAAGGTAATATATTATATTGAATATCTAATTCATCAGATAATAAATGAGAAACTTTACATCTTAATTTGATATTTTCTAGTACTCCTTCTCTATCTTTTGAACTTAATTCTTCTTCTGTTCTATCTACATAGACGTTTGCTACAATCTCTTTATTATCATAGTCTACTTTTAACTCTGTTTCCACAGCTAAATCTTTTAAACCGTAAGCTCTGACAAAATAACCTTTTGCACACATACTAATACACCCATTATAAGCAACAGTAAAGATTTCCATAGGTCCATCGAATTCTTCTTCTATTCTCATTGTATAATTTCCACCTAATGGCGTTGTTGCATTAGCAGTAAAACCTTCTTTTATTTTTAAGTTTGATGTGTACATTATAATACCCCCATTTATTATTTTTAAAAATTCTTCTATATTATTTATTTTCTACTACATCTTTTATTGTTTCTAATAAATCTACATCTTTATAAGCGTACTGAACTCCAGTAAAATCCATATACTTAGTAATATCATTAGTCTGCAGAATTAATGTTGCACCTGATTTACTAGCACCTATTGCTCCAGGTTTAGAATCTTCAATTGCAATTGAATTCTCAATATTAACCCCTAATTTATTAGCTGCTAATAAATATACATCAGATGCTGGTTTTGGATTTTCTACCTCTTCTTTAGTAGCAATTGCCCCGATATATTTTTCAAAACCTTTTCTCTTCAAACCTGTTCGAATATGCTCTTCCTTACCATTTGACGCTACAGCCATTTTCACACCTATCTCATGTAAATATTCCATAACTTCAGCTATTCCTGGTAATACAGGAGCACTATGATAGTTCTCAAAAATACGTCTAGTTATCTCCTCTTCAAACTTATCATAGTCTTCATCAGACATACCAAATCTTTTATTATAATACCTTCTACTAGTCTCTTCATTTGTACCTGAGACATTTTCTATATAGTCCATTTTATCAAGTTTTGTACCTAAGACTTCTTCAGTCAAGTCTCTCATATTTTCATAATAAACTTTTTCAGTATCTACAATAGTTCCATCAAAATCAAAAATTACCGCTTCTAGTTTTTTCACTGACATTCTCCTTCCAATCGTATACTATATATTTTTATAATGTTAATTCATTTTTCAAAATAATATGCCGGTAATATAGTAAAAAGTTGCTTAACATTAATCTGTACAGAAGTACAATCTTCTTACCAATACAGCATTATTAAAGCAACTCTTTATATTATTCAAATCTCACTAAATCTTTAGCGCTCATACGCGTAGACGGGCGTCCATCTCTTTCTTTTTACCTAGAGCAATTAACATTACCGGTACTAGATTTTTCATTTTAAATCAAATAATTCTGAAACTTTATCCCTTTTTAAATCCACCAATAATATTAGTATCATATCCTTTAGCGTGGGCGATATTAGAAAATTGCATTGTCCAAATTCCACAATCAAAAGTAAACTAATTCTCTTTTTACGTCTTGCGGTAAACTTTCAACCATTTTTCCCCATACCTTGTTTAAACAGAATCTTTTATTTCCTCAGTCATATGACCTTGTTTCACTTCTTCATTATATATAGTATCAAATTTATCAAAATAGTTTAAATCACCTAAGATTATAATCATCGCTGCTGAGGTTTCATTTTTGTGTTAAATTATAGTTTGCATTAGCTAGCTTTTCTTTTCCTTCAGGCGTATCAACTACAATATATCTCCATGGTTGAAAAATTGCACGATGATGGAGAGATATTAGCCTCATCTAACATTTCTAAAATTTCTTCACGCTCTATTTTTACGCTACTATCAAAGTATTTTACCGATCTTCTATTTCTAATTACATCAAAAACTCTGTCATCAAATCTTCTCCTTCTATAAGTCATTAGGGTAGATAATTTTTACTATATTTGAGAACTATTATCAAACAAAAGACTTTCAATAAAGAAGTTTTACCACTTCAAATTCACGTGCTCCATCATCTCTTTATAAGCAATATCTACTTTTTTCTTCATCTTTTCATCCAACTTATCACGATGCTTTCCATCGTCAATAAAATCTTCTAATATCATAACTTTATAATCATATAAAAGCTATACCATTTATACATCTACCATTAAGTTTTGAATAAACTAACGTTGGATGAGCTTTTACAGTTTTTATTATCGTTTTATCATTAGACTTTTCAAATGTAACATCCATTAACAAACCTCGCTCCGGCCATTTATTATCCATTCTCTCCATACGTTGATTAGAAATAAAATTCCCCATAGAATAAATTATAAATTTTTATCCCCATCTTTTTCAAGAACTTCTGCAGGTTCAACAACATGGGGATGCCCTCCAAAAATTACATCCGCTCCCCAATCTATCATCTTACAATAAAGAACTTTTTGTTCTTCTGTAGGCTGCAATTCATACTCAACCCCCACCTGAGGCATTACTATAGTGACATCCGCTTCTTTTTCAGCTCGTTGTATCTCTTCTTTCATTTTTTCTTCATCAAGGTCTGCCAAATAATTATTTCGTTCTTCCCTCGTCAGATTTACCTCCATGCCATTATATCCATAAGAATACGCCAAAATCGCTATTTTAATACCATTAACTTCTTTTATCAGCACTCTATCTTCTGAACGCTTTTTATCAACGTGAACACCTACAACATCTAACCCCCTGTCTTTAAAGGTTTTTGCTGTATATTTCACACCATATAACCCTGAATCTAATATATGATTATGAGCTAAATCGACAACATCATACCCTAAATCTTTTTATTGTATCTGCTATTTCGATAGGAGCATTAAACAAAGGATATCCAGCTAGCGGATGCTTATCGCTAATAGTTCCCTCAAAATCTCCTATCGCTAAATCAGCTTCCTCTATCCATGGTTTAACGTACTCAAAAAATTGATTAAAATCATAACTCCCATCACCCTTTTTTTCGCAGTATAATAAAGTGCATCATGACAAAGAATATCGCCATTAGCTACCACACGAGCAGTTTTCACATTTGGATTTTTCTTTTTGACTTTCTAGAACTCCCCTCTTTATCTCCCTAACGTTAAATAATAAATACCAAGAAAAATAACTCCACACAAACTTACTATACTCAATATATATAACAATATCTTTTTCATAGCCCCCTCCTAACTACATTATTCAGAAACTTCATATAGTAAAAAGTAGCTAATCTTATTAATTAACTACCTTTTACTATATTTCCTTATATTTCTCAAGAAGTATATATTCCTTTCTTTTTAATAACTCTTCTCGGAAAAAAATCTTTCTATCTACTTTCTTTAACATAATTTTTCTAATTCCCTAATAAAAATCCTTAAAATCATCTGCGGTTTTTGTCACCATTAACAGGTGATCATCCTCCTCTATTTGTATATAATTTGCAGCTACTAATTTGAAATATGAAAAATATAGTAATTTTACGGAAAAATCAATCTACATTTTTTTAGCAACTCCAAATTATTTATTCCAGCGTATAAAGATAAATAATCATACTCTATTTTTATCCCTGGTTTCATAACATATTCACTACCTTCTTTTTCTGAGCTTCCTTAAAAGCAGCTCAACCAAAAACCGTCTTGCATTTCTTTTTTTCACTAAGTGTCTTTTGATAGATATTCTTCTTTACTAGTAAACTTTATCTCTGGTTCAAAAATATGTTTTTTTAAACACTGATTTCGGAGGTATAGGTTCTAATCCCTCGATGACCATTAAGATTAACCCTCATTAAGGTATTCACTAAAAATTTCTAACCCATTAAGTAAAAACAACCGTCCCATAAGATGCACTAATAATATAGCCCACCCTCTTTTTAACCTTAGTCATTTTATTTCACAGAACCTGTCTCAATTTCTTTTTTGATATAGATTTAAAAACTCTCTTCTGTAAATTCAATAAAATCAAAGGTTTTGGTTTGGCATATCTTCCAGAACTCTCGTCCAAATAATATCTATCCCAACCTAGTGGATTAATAAATAAAGATATCTGTCATTTTGAATCATCCTCTCAAATATCTTTTACTAAAATCCCAATTCACTCACCAAAAATCCTCTAATTTATTAACCAGTATCGCCCCCTCTTTATATATTCATTCATCGACCCAACTCATCTTATCACCCAAATCTTTCCCGGTAAAGACAAAAATACACTATTTCCTAAGATCTAAAAGCAAAATCTATCGTTCGTAGATGTACCACTTTTTTGTGCCGCTTCTGTTACCAAAAGTGCTTTTTGAAAGCCCTGCTACAAGCCTATTTCTTTCCAAAAATTTGTATTTTCCTTATCGCGAAGTTGGAAACATACTCCGATATTATCAGATGATTAGCCTCTAATTGCCTGTATAACTCTCTACTTTGTTCAGGATAAACAATATTATGTCATGAGCTATTACTCCCTATTGTATTTCCCTTGCTTTTCTATAGCTGCTTGATGAGCTAAACTATCAACTCCAGATGCCAAGCCACTAACTATAACAAAAATTATTGTCTACTCAAATGTGGCACTATAACTTTCTAATACAGTATCTGAATACGAAGTATTATTTCCTACTACCTACAATTGACATTTTTCTTTTAAATAATAATAAATCTTTGTTTCCTCTATAAAAAATAACAAAACGGATAGATCATATAGTCTGAAAAATCTTTGTGGATAATAAACATCATCACAAAAGATACATTTCACATTATAGAAATCAAAAGTAACTAACAAAGTCAAATTTCATATTATTACTAAATTTCTCATAGACTTCTTCTGCATTATCTCCAAAATAGACCCTAAACCCCTCTAAGGACAACTCTGAGAATTTTTCTATACATCCTAAGTCTTTAAGTATTTTATGTATTTTCAAAGTAGTAACTTTTTCTATCGCTAATAACGACAATAGTATCTTTTTTCTATATCTGATAGTTTTCTCACAAGACTCTTCCCATAATATATTCCCCTTAATTCGCTTTTCTACTAATTCTTTATAGTATTGTTTAAATACTTTCAAGAAAATCTCTCCCTGTTGAATATTGTTTATATAAATATTATCTTTTAAACTCTATAATATTACTCATTATGCGTATAAGTTCAGGATAAGTTTTTCCCTCTTTAAAAATTTTATACATCATCCCTTGCCAATAGATAAGCGGTGTTTTTATAAGTATTTGTTCAAAGCATATTTATCCCTATAACATTCGGAATATTATTTAACTCTATATGCTGATTATAAAACATACTTAGAATTTTTATTTTTTTACAGTTTTTATCGTATTTAATCTGTTCATATACGTAATTTTCAATATCTTCAGGATACAATTTAGATGTCAAATCTTTATCAAGTAACTTTAAATCTAAAGGTATATCAAATTCATCAATATCAAAAGCTGGTCTTTATACAAACAGCATTTCTTTTTAAGATTATGCGCCCAAATTTGATATAATTCAAAACTTTTTATTGAGATTATCCCAACCGTAGAAAATATCTTTCCCTTTGATAATAATTTAGAAAAGTATCCACAAACAGGTGCATAGCGTATATAACTGATACCGTCATATGTTTTTCAGTGTTTTTACAAACTTATTTGTATCTATCAACCAAATCAGACGCAATCCTGCTTTTTCATAACCTTTTGTACGTTCTTTTATCACTTCATAAGGTATTACGGAGCGCTGATATTCAAAAGCAATATTCTTATCTTTTTATAAAACACATCTGCTATTTGGATAGTATTTTCACCCTACTTTAAAAAAATATGCTCCACTTCTACATTGCGATATTTTTTTCATAAAATGCTCAGTAAAGATCTCTTTTCGTCTCTAAATGCTCCTTACTCTTTTTTTATAGGTTTCATATTGGCATGAGCAATTTTTTTAGCATGAGCAAAATGAGACTGAATTTTACCTTTGTTTTTAAAAATAACCTTTTCCTCCACAGATTGGGCAATGATACTCTTTTTCTTTTTCTATCTTATCATCTAAGGCGTTCCAAACTTCATCTTTACTATCGTATGCTACGTACATGATTTTTCTCCTTTAAATCTCTAGACTATTTCTTCTAGAGCCATTACACGCTTTTACATCAGAAATTATTTAATTGTCAATTTTACTTCAATACTCTATATCTTCTGTACACAGAATCATCTATTTCTACTTCGACGAACTTAGCTAGATTTACCCTAATCTATTTCATCCTTGTGTTTATCACTATCTATTAGATACGTTTTTCCCATCTTTTTTTCGCAAAGGTAATAATTCGTCTGACGAATACTAGCCTCTCTCATAAGATACATATCCCCTTCTCTTAACGCAAAAATCAAGACAATTCGTAGGCCATGATTTTTTTACATATTTTTACTTCAACAACTCGATCATAATCTTTAGTATTCATAAAAAATTCCCCCTTTGTTAATAAAAAAATGTTCATTATATTTTTTACAAACTAAAATCTCTAAATCTATAGTTATTTTCTTTTAATTTTTTTATATCTTCTTTTGATACATCTTTTAGAAAAATGTTAATGGTGTCATCTTTAAAAATTCTCCGCCAAATACTCATCCAGTTCATACGTTTTATTTACCCTAACACGCTCTATTATGTTGCAGTTTTCTTTAATAAGATTTACCGTTTCAGTATTTTTATATTCCCTTACACCCATTAACTCTCGAATTTCTCTTAAATAATCCGTATTAGGTATTATTTTTGATTAAATATCCCTTCTTCTCCTAATACTCTAAAAAAACTCATTATAGTTAGCAGGTGTAAGAATATTTAAAATACACGACACGCTATTATCTTGAAAAGGTAGTGGTTCAATATTCGCTAACATATACGGATTTAATTTATCCTCTTTTACCGCAAGCTCTATCGCCGCCTTGCTATTATCAAGTCCGAAAAATATTTCTCAGGAAATATCTCTTTTAGTTGCCTAATATAATATCCTTCACCGCATCCAGCATCTATTAAAACATCCTTAGAATATTTTTCTACAAGATTTTCAAGTTCTGTTAGAACCTCTTTATAAAAATCTCTTTTAAAAATTACACTTCTTGCTTCAAATAACTCCATACTATATTTTTGTTGCTTTGTAATTATTTATAAGATGAATATAACCCTTTTTGGAAAAGTCATACTGATGATTATTTTTCACAAACTAAACTTATATTTTTATCTTAGATTGCTTTAAACACTTCGGACAAAGGTAGATATCTCCGTCTTTAAACTTCTTTATAACATTCTCTATTTTCATCAAAATTCCTCTTTACTTTCTACTCTCATTGTATCAAATTTCTTAAAATAAAGATAGTAAAAATATAAAATAAAGATATAATTTTTGTTTTTAGTTTTACAATATATTTTATTTTTTATTAACTAATTTTCTTTACTTTAATAGACTTTTAAATTAAAAACAACGATAAGTTTATTTAAGAATAAATTTATCGTTATTATATTTATTTATTACTATTTTTATTATTTTATAATTATAATCTTTTAAGAAATACATCTGAAAAATATTATTTTATTTTTCCCTATCACGTAGTTCCTAAAGAAATCTTTTCATAAGTGCTGCGCACTCTTCTTCTAATACTCCTGAAATTATATGTGCTTGATGGTTAAATTTATTATTCGCAACTAAATCAATACAACTGCCACAACAACCATATTTAACATCAGCTGCACCGTATATCACATTTTCTACTCGAGCTTGGACAATCGCTCCGCTACACATGACACAGGGCTCTACTGTCGTATAAAGATAACTATTATCCAATCTCCAAAAACCTATTTTCTCGCACGCCTCTTTTATAACCAACATCTCCGCATGATTTAATGCTTGTTGACTAGCTTCTCGGGTATTATGAGCCTTTGCTACTACCTCATCATCTATAACTAAAAACCGCTCCTACAGGTACTTCCTCCTTTTTGATAGGCACGCCGTGCTTCTTCCAATGCCATCTCCATATAATAATTATGATCTTTCAAAAATATTTATCCTCACTTATCTCATTATGCACTAGCTTCTAATCTTTATCTCATTATACTATAAACATAAAAAATTCCAAAACTATTTCTAGCTTCAGAATTTTTATATTTCTTTAATTTTTAATGCTGGTCCTCCACCAAAATTAACTCGATAATATATTTCAACAACAGCAATAGCTAATATAAATAATATCGTTAAGCTAATCTATCACTATAGCATGTATTTTTCTTTTTAAATATAAATACCCTATAAATTCACGAATAAACGCATTAAGAGTAAAAATAGAATTTTTGTTGGCGCTCCATAACCAATACATCTAAAACCTAAAGTTTTCGCAAGCACTAACGCTCGGTAAACATGATAATAATTAGTGACTAAGGCGAAGCGCGAGTTAACATCTTTCATAAGCCTTTTTGAAAATTTAATATTTTCTTCTGTATTAGTAGACTTATCTTCCATAATTATATCTTCTTCAGAAACCCCTTGTTCAAGCGCATAATTTTCATTGCAAATGCTTCAGATACTACTTCATCGGCACCTTGCCCTCCGGACATAATAAGTTTACTACCTGGATATTTACTATAAATCTTTATCCCCGTTCTTATACGACTAGCAAGCAATGGTGTTACGCTCTCTATTAGTCCTGCTCCAAGAACAACAACATAATCAAGTTTTTCTTGGAAGTAAGTTTTATAATATTTAAGGTACTTGCTGCTAAATATGATACTCCAATACAAATAAAATATAATACTACTAAAGTAATATAGATGTAAATTCCATTTAAAGTCATACTTTCGTATGTATATCGTCCGATGCTAGGCCACCAGACAACGTAACCTATAAGTAAAATTATCGTTCCAAGACTCAAAAGATTTCTAAGTCTTAACCCTTCGCGTCGAACAATCATAAACGAATTATAAAAGAACATCAACACTACAGCAAGAGGTAAAATCGTTACAATAAACAATATACCCATTAAACCTATCACACCTATATAGTAGACAATAGGATAATCATTAGCATACTTAACAACAATAAACATTAGATATAAAGCAAGAAAAAGTATGGTCGCTAGAAAACTGATTCCCAAAAATAAATTTCGTCTATCTTTATATAAAACAAATAAAAATATAAATAGCCAAAAATAAAAATAATAAAAACTCCTAATTCTATCGACATCCAATCCTCCTCTCCAATCCGTTAAAAATCGGTTAATTTATAATATAATATTTTTATTATACGGGGTTAATAAATATGTGTCAATCTATTTTAACAATATTCTTAATTTGTCTATCATCTAAATCTAGCCATTATATTTATGTTAATCCCCATCAAAAAAACACCCTAAAAGTTAGAATTTTTAAGTTCAACCTTTAAGGTGTTTTTTCTTATCTGTGGCTAATTTCTGTTACTTTTCATTTTAAATGAATATAAACCACTTATTACTCTGTTCTTAGCGCCTCTACTGGATCTTTTTTCGCAGCCATTCTTGATGGAATAATGCTTGCGATAAGCGTTAATACTAAACTTAATAGGATTAATCCTACTATTGCTTTTACATCTAGATTCGCACTGAAACGCTCTATTTTAAGGGCATTTGCGATTGAGCTACTAATAGGTATCGCTAACCCCATTGCAACTAGAACTCCTATCGCTCCCGAAGCAAATCCTATAAGCCCTGCCTCTGCAATAAAGATACGAGTAATATCTTTCTTGCGCGCCCCTATTGCTCGTAAAATACCAATCTCTTTTGTTCTTTCAACTACAGATACATACGTAAGAATACCAATCATAATTGATGATACGATTAGTGAGATACCCGCAAACGCAGTTAAAATTAATGAAATTGTATTTATCATTTGAGACATAATTGATGTCATTTGTTTTGCCATATCAGCGTAAGTAATACTGTATTTGTGGTAATCAGCGCTATTGGCTCCATACTTCTCAGAAACTTTTTTTATTAAAGTCATTAATTACTTCTGCAATTTTATCACGATCGGCAAATGTTTTTCGGATAAATATTAATTGAACTTGGTGCAACATCTGCTCCTAGTGTAGCTAATACCTGCTCTGCAGTATCTGCATCCATTTTTCACCTGTTATGATATTTTTAGTTTTGTCTGCTTGTTGAGCAACTACAATATCCGACTTAACTTCTTTATCTAGCATTGTTTTTGTAGTTCACGTGTATATCCTAAAGTAAAATTCGGATTTGTTACATTATCTTTAGCTTTTTAATATTGCAACTACTTTTACTTTTTGTTCCTGCATCATACATTTTATCCTCTGTTTCTGCCGGGAATAAATCTATCCGCTATCTTTTTATAGTAGCTATTATTATCAACTATACTAAATTCTTTTCCTAAAAATATCGTCATACTTAACTTTACTATTTTCATCAAACCCTAATGCTCTTGAGCGTATCTTTGTCTATTTCATTATTGTACGCTGTGAATAACACTAATTCTGTTGCCTTTAGGATACTCAAAGTTACTTTCAGAAGATTTCACAACTTCGTATTGTTTCAAAATCATATTTTTATCTTCTGGAAGCACTCCAAAAATACTCTCTCCTCCAAAAAGATTTTTGATCGCCTTTTACCGCACTCACATCACCTTTAGAATTCTTCTTAAGAGCCATAACTTGATACCCTTTAACGAAATCAATAGATGAATAGTAATCTTTAGCATTATTTTGAATGTAGTTGATAAATGTTTCTCCTGTACCTAGCGCATCAGCAGTATATAAGTTTCTATGAACATCACGACGTGATTTAGGAACCAACTCGTTACCTTTAGCATCTTGTTCAGAACTATCATCTTCTGTACTTAAACCAAAAATTAATCTGATTTGCGTTAATCATAATTGGCATATTTGATAAGTTTTTCATTTTTGCATAGTTTGGATATATTTATCCATCCTGACGAAATAGCAAGTACTAACCCCTATACTTATAATTCCTATACTACTTGCAATAATCGTCATCAATGTACGGAAATTTTTCGTAAGCAAGTTTTTAAAAACTCGATTTTTATCGCACTACTAAAATGCCATCGCTGTCTTTTTAAGACTATAATCACTATTAGAAGTTTCCTCTACAAATGGATTTGTATCTTCAATAATTTCTCCATCTCTTAAACGGACGATTCTATCACTATATGTTTTAGCTAATTCTGGGTTATGTGTAACCATAATCACTAATTTTCTTTACTTATTTCTTTAATAAGTTCCATTATTTGAACACTTGTTTTACTATCAAGCGCTCCTGTCGGTTCATCAGCTAGAATAATTTTCGGTTCCGTCACCAAAGCACGCGCAATCGCTACCCTTTGCATCTGTCCACCAGAAAGTTGATTTGGTTTTTATTAATGTGATCACCCAATCCAACATCTTCTAGCACTTTTTCGCCTTTGCGTAATTTTCTTTATTCGATTCCCCTGATATCGATAATGCTAATTTAACATTCTCAGAACACTTAGATGAAATCAAATTATAACTTTGAAAAACAAAACCGATAGTCCCATTACGATAACTATCCCAATCACGATCTTTAAACTCTTTTGTAGAACGCCCCAGAAGAAGCATGTCTCCAGAAGAATATTTATCCAAACCCCAATAATATTTAATAACGTAGTCTTACCTACCTCTAGCACCTAAGATTGAAACAAACTCACTCTCACGAAAGCTAATATTAACCGACTTTTAGTACCTCAACGTCGTTGCCGCCAGTTTTTATATATAATAATATTTTTAATTGTAACATTCCGTTCCCCTTCCTATTTTATACAACATTCCTAATATAGCAAAACTACATAATATTTACTTAAAACTTTATGTTAACTTGATATTTTATATCTTTAAAGTATATAAAATTATTCTTTTAACACAATCTTCAGTGGAGCATTTTTGTATCTCCTCTTTTTATTACTACCTTCTAAAAATGAAAAATTTCTCCTAATCTTTAATTCTATACTTTTTAGCTAAATAAAAATGGTAAAATCGCTGATAGAATTGCAAAAAGTATAACTATACTTATCCCAAGTCGATTATCAAAAATGCACTAAGGAAAAATCAAAACTCCACTTGCAACCATAAATCTTGAATATATGCGGATAAATTTTTGTTCATCTAATCCTTTTTCTAAACCACAAAGATTAAAAATTATATTTACCCCAGTATTCTTTTTAGGTAAATAATTCCCTAAAACCATAAAAATTATTCCTATAGTAAACAATGTTGGTTTCCCTACATCAAAATTATTATCAAGGCGTAATAGATTAATGCTCCTTGCAGTAAAATACTCATAATAGGGTATTATCATTTTTACCAAAGACGCACCTTTCTTCCCTGTCTCTTGAATATCTAAAAGTAATAGATAACACTAAAAATACTGCTCCCATTACTAGCGGAAGACCTACAATACTCCAGTTTTGGAAACAAAATTATCAGGATTGCCTTGCATATTAAAGTGAGTTGCTATTTTTATCAGGCAGTAAATCATAATAATAAAAATCCTATCAACATCGGCAATAAACATAATAAAATTCCAAATAGTAACATCTTCTTATCTATTTTTCATTTTTGCCCTCCTAATTCATATATCACATTAGCACTTCTTCAAAAACAGAAGCGTTAAGTTCATAGTAAAATATAATTTTTATATTTACTCTCCATAATTAATCCTGCTTTTTAACTGAGATAAATGATACGATACTGTCGCACCTGTCAAATGAAATTCTGCTGCAATATCTCCTGCACTTTTCTTTTCTTCTTTTTAACAATTCTAATATATTTCTTCTAATTGGATCAGATATAGCTTTCAAAGTCTCACTCATCCCATGTATATCACCCCTTTTTATATTATCAATCTATTTAGATATCCTTCTAAATAGATTATACGTCTTTAACAAGTTAAGTCAAGAACTATTTAGATATTTTCTAAATAGACCTCGAAAATATTTTATAATACACACTTACAGCTGTATTAACAATCATTTAATTTCTATACTTATATTTTAATTAAATAAAATTATATTTATATAGTTCTAAGTTATCTTTATGATTTAGCATAATCCATCTCAATATACAATTAAAAATATTAAGTTTTTCATTAGATATTTTTCATTCAGTCTACTTTATATAAGTGTTCATAGAGTATTCTGTTTGTTAAATATATTTTCTGTATTATATTTTTCTCCATGTTGACACTCATAGATTTTTCTGTTAAAAATAAAAAGCTGTAAGGAAGCGTTTTAATGTGTTACACTTTTTGAGTAAATTGTGTGCTAGCTGAATATTAGATGTTCTTAATTATCTATTTGTTACAGCATTTCTAATCTAATATTCATCTAGAATATAAAATTAAAAGGAGTTTACATTGTGAAAATTAGCACTATTCAATTTTAAGAGAAGACGAAAGACCATTTGTTGATGCTTGGTTAAAGAACATCCAGATGTAGAAGTTGACTTGCACGAAGGGAGCTTCAACTAGAAACAAAACATTTAATCGATGGCAAACAAGGTATCGTCATGTTCCAAAATAGACCATTCGCTAAAGGAGTTTATGACTATGCTAAAGAACAAGGTGTTAAAGTAATAGCAAACAGAATGGCTGGGTTTGATATCCATGATATAAAAATATATGCGTGAATTAGGAATAAGTATGACAAACGTTCCACGCTATTCTCCCTAATACAATTGCAGAACACGTAGTTACAACGGTTTTTATATATTAGTAGAAACATTAAAATTCTTAACAATGTGAGAAGCACGATTTTACTTGGAACAAAAATATTATTTCAAGAGAACTTAGAACACTTACTGTCGGTGTCCTTGGTACGGGAAACATCGGACGCCAATCAGCGACATTATTCAAAAGGTTTAGGCTGTCGTGTTATCGGTTATGACTATATCCATCAGACGCTGCTCGCGAGTACTCGGGTATGTAGATAGCATCGATGAACTATTAGCTCAATCTGATGCAGAGTTTACTATCCACGTTCCTGCTACTAAAGAATATACTCACATGGTAAATGATGAATTCTTCAGCAAAATGAAAGACGATTGCTATCTTTGCCAACGCTGCTCGCGGAGTTCTTGTTGATACTAAAGCTGTTATCCCGTGCCTTAGATGGCGGAAAACTATTAGGAGCAAAGCCTTGATGTGTATGAAAATGAGAAACTATGTACCTAAAGATTTCTCAAACAAAGAGGTTTGATGACAAAGTGATGCAAGAATTAATCGATAGAGATGATATTATTTATACTCCTCATACTGCTTTTTACACAGAAACAGCGGTTAAAAACCTTGTAGAAGGTGCACTAAATGCAGCAACTGAGTAATATCTACTGGTGATTCACCTAATGTTGTAAATAGATAATTAATGAAAATATAAAAATGGGATGTGTAATGCTATCCCATATCTCATTATCAAATAAACACATCTATTCTACTCCTTTTTTAAAATATTTCATAAAATATAGATTGCTTTTTCGGCTATCATTTGACAATATCAACATTTTGATACAATTAAACTGTAAACAGTTACTAAGGTAATCTTATCATTAAAAATATTTTAGTATAATTAATATTATTTTTATTTATTTCCAATTATACTGTTTGTTACATTTAATATCGATTACTACTAAAATATGTATTGCTGAAATAACCAAAAAAAGTAGTTATACAAAAATTACAAATTCTTGGTAATCTGCTGATACCTATGATAATCATTATATGATTTATATGAGATAATTAGGGTACATCTATATAAATCATACAATCCCTTCAGATTGTTCTTATAACTGTTGATTTTTGGCTTCCACTCTTATAACTATACTAGTTATAGTTATATATTTCTTTTTGGATGCTAAATATCAAAATAAAACTTTTAATTTAATACTAAAGCATTCAAGTTTTTAGTCTAGTGCAAAATAATAATTTCCCTAAATTTTATTTTTGTGCCACATAACGAAAAAGTAGCCTTTAAGGCTACTTTTTCTTAATTTAAAGGCTAGAAATTCTTAGAATTTCTAGCCTCTTTATTAGTCTACTACTGAAACTTTTTAAGAAGTTAGTAGATCCTACATTACTTCTTGAGATGTTGCAGAGTACCACCAGTAATTACAATAGCATCACCCTTTTTAGCGTACCTGTACAAGTTTGCAGCATTTCTTTTTGCTGTATCTAACATTTCATCAGTTGATGTTACTTGAGATGAAACTTTTGCATCTACACCCCAAACTAGACTTAACCCACGAGCAACTTTTTGACTTGGAGTTACTGCTAAAATAGCAGCATTTGGACAGTATTTGAGAATTAATCTTGCCGTTTGTCCTGACTCAGTATAAGTTACGATAGTGTGTAAATCTAAGTTTAATGCAGTGTATCCAACTGATACCCCAATCGCATTTGTAATATCTTTTGATACAATTTTTCTTGAACGATCTTTAAGAATACGAGGTAATCTTGCATTTCTTCAGTACGTTTAGCTATTGTAGCCATTGTGCGAACTGATTCTATTGGATAAGCTCCAGCTGCAGATTCTCCTGATAACGCATGATTGCATCAGTTCCATCATAAATTGCGTTCGCTACGTCTGATACTTCAGCACGTGTTGGACGTGGATGCATCGAGTCTAACATTTGAGTGGCCGTAATTACAGATTTACCTGCTGTATTACATTTAGCAATAATAGATTTTTGCATAATGGTGCTTCTTCTGCTGGAACTTCTACCCCAAAGGTCTCCACGAGCAATCATAGTACCATCTGATGCTTCGTGATTTCATCAATATCATCAATAGCTTCTTGACATTCGATTTTAGGAACGATTTGAACGTGTTTCACATCCTTCTTCTTTAAGAATACGGCGAACTTCTAATACATTTTCTTTAGTACGAACAGATCGATGCAGCAACAAAGTCGATGTCTTGTTTACATCCAGAAACGATATCTTCTTCATCTTTTGGAGTAATACCTGGTAATTTAGTAGAAACACCTGGAACGTAACTCCTATTTTTAAGCACTCCACCATTTTGAACAGTAGTGATGAGTTTAATCCTGCTTCTGTATCAGCAGAATTAACTGTTGACCTATTGACCATCATCTAATAAAATAGTATCTCCAGCTTTTTACATCATGTACTAATTCTCGTAAGTACTAGAGAATTTTTCAGGAGTTCCTAATACTTCTGTCATAGATACGATAACATCGTTACCTGTTTCTAAGATAATCGCATCATTCTCCATATTGTGTGTTCTGATTTCTGGCTTTAGTATCTAATAAGATTGCTAAAATTTGTTCCTCGTTTTCTTCTCTTGCACTTCTTTAATCGTTTGGATACGTGCACCATGCTCAGAATAGTCTCCATGCGAGAAGTTAAGACGACAAACGTTCATTCCTAACTCAACCATTTCCGTAAGTCTTTCTTTTGATTCTGATTTGGGTCCAATTGTACAAATTATTTTAGTTTTTCTGTATCATAGTTTAGTTACCTCTTAGTTTTATCTTTACCCTATTATTTTAACGTATTTTCATTTTATTTTCAAACTTTTTCTTGAAATATCAACTTTTCATGCAAAAGAAAATGTTCTAAAAGATACTTAGATTGAAAGTTGTTTTGATACATCATACATTGATCAAATCTACATTGTGAACATCACTAAATACATCTTCAATTTAGTACTTACAAGTTTATTGTTTTTGAATACCTACAGCACGTCCAGACTCACCCGCTAATAAAGTTGAACTGCATAGTTCCCAAAACGTGATGCTAGTATACTCTATCTTGGGCTGATGGGTTCCTCCTCGTTGGATGCTGCCCTAAAATAGTCGCATCGAACTTTTTTCTCAGTAAGTTCTTGAAGCTTATCTGCTAACTCTTGACCACCCATTACTCCTTCAGCAAGGACAATAATTGAATGTCTTTTTCCCGACTTTCTCCTGCTTTAATACGAAACTACTTCTTCAAGATCTTCTCTCAGAATAAGTAGACTCTCACTTCCTCCTGCAATACCAGCATATAATGCTAAGTCTCCTGCATTACGCCCCATTACCTCGATAATAAACGCACGCTCGCGACTTGATGCAGTATCACGAACTTTGTCTATTGCATCTACAATTGTGTTAAGCGCTGTATCAAATCTATTGTAGTAATCCGTACAGCAAATATCGTTGTCAATTGTTCCCGGAACACACTGTCTTGATGTTCATCTCATTGCTTAAGGCCATTGCCCCACGGTATGACCCATCACCACCGATTACTACTAGACCATCGATACCTAATGCTTCTAAGTTTTTAATAGCAATCTTCTTACTTTCGGATTAGCAAACTCTGGTAGACGTGCTGAATAAAGCATTGTTCCACCACGGTTAATGATGTTACCTACATCTCCAACTTCTAATTTTTAATATTATTTTCTACTAGACCTTTTATCCTTGATATACTCCGTAAACTTCTAAACCATTATAGATTGCTGTTCTTACACAACCGCACGTACCGCTGCGTTCATTTCGGTGCATCTCACACACTTGTCAAAACTGCGATTTTTCATTTAGTTTTTACCTTCTTTCAATTTAATTATTAATATTTTTAAATTTACTTATCAACAATATCATATTTTTATACTTTTTCTAGTGAAAATTGTATTGTGCGTTTTATTTTCTTTTTCTTATTTCTTTGAATATTCATTTTAATGCGTTTTTCCAGGAATTTGTTCAAAAATTTATGAACAAATAATTGTTCATTTCTCTGTGGAATTTACGCGCTATCTGTGTATTATTTTGGAATAATACCACTTCTACCTCAGAATCTTTACTACCTTATGTTCTTGTAATAATCCAAAACATCTTTACTTTCTATAATGTAAATTATTTTTATATTATTTAAGCAGTAATCATTATAATAAGCTCGCTATCTTCTCTAAAATATATTGTTCTCGATTGTTGCAATTTGTTTTTCAGAGTCATAACAGAAAAACTCTCAACCTTAATAAAACCACTCGCATATTTATATACACTAGGGAACACGTAACATCATAGTCATTTTTCCCATCATTAACAGTTAGAAGGCCATATACTCACGCTTTCTTGGTTTTATCTCTTTTTGGTGATAACCTCAACATAGCTATCCTTACATCTCGCCAATATATCGGAAAGGGTAAATAAGCATATTTTTCTTTTCTACTTGAACTGGATGCTTCAAGAAATATGTACCCAGTTAGCTTCTTTTTCCATTTGAATTTTTCAGCAATCTGAGGTAATCTTCTATCTCTCAACTCAAAAGTTAAGCCTGATTCTGCTGATAAGGCTACTCTTACATTATTTATATACTTACGGTCATCTTCATAGTTCTTTAACTTTTTCATAAGTGTTGCACGATTGTAACCAAAAAGTATCAATGCTCCAGCCTTAACTAATGACTGCGCTGTGCGGTAGTCAACTTTTTATTCATACGTTTAAGAAATCATCTATATCTTGATATTTCCGAAATTAAGTCTATCTTGAACAATCTCATAACTACTACGATAACCAGCATATCGCCGTTAGTGCAAAACAATATCTTGTTTATAAACGCTAAAAATCATAGCTTACATTAACGTCTGCAAACGCTAAGGTAATCCCTAGATTATTCAATTCGTTTATATTCATTAATTTTCTTCTCACTACTAATTACATTATTTAGAAGAGCCGTCATGAAATACTTTGTGTAATAAACTTTTAAGTATGCCAAACGATACGCAAGCATACTATAAACAACTGCATGACTCTTGTTAAATCCGTAATTAGCAAATGTTACTATCAAGTCAAAAAGTTTCTTAGCGATATTAAGGTCATATCCCGCAGTTACACTTTTCTCAATGAAAATTCGTCCGTAATATTCCAAATCTTCTTTTTTCTTTTTACTCACCGCTCTACGCATATTATCAGCTTCATTCAGTGACATATGAGCGAAGTTCACCGCAATAAGCATAATTTGCTCTTGATGAAACAATAACCCCATAAGTATCTCTTAATATTTTTCCAAATGAGGATGCGGGTAAACAACTTTTTCTTCACCATGTTTTCTACGAACGTAAGTCTCTATCTGATGCCATAGGCCCCGGACGATAAAGAGCATTCACTCGCAACTATATCATTGAGATTCTGTTGGGCAGAAGCAAACGAGATTTTTCCTTCATTCCCAGCTAGATTCAAACTGGAAAATAGCCTTCCGTCCTTGTGTCAAACAAATTATATACTTTTGATCAGCGTAATTAATCTTCGTTATATCAAAACTAGGATTATCTTTTTTAATTTGCTCGACTATATTTGGAAACCATCGTTAAGTAACAGAATCCTAAAAAGTCTATCTTCAAAAGTCCAACCTCAACATCATCCATAGTCCACTGTGTTAAATATTTTGTTACATTTGAAGCAGCCAATGGCGTATGTTTAATCAACGGTTTATCATCACTTATTACTATACCTGCTGCGTGAACAGAAGGATTTTTCGGCAGTCTTCAAGACTTAATGCAACAGAGAACCAACGCCTCTTTAAATCACTTTTATTAACAAAGTTTCTAAGATTTTCAGATACTTCCATAGCATTCGGTTAATGTTCTTGTAGAACTTACATTACTGCTGATAATTTCAAATCCTCTTCATTAAACTGGAGTATCTTGCCGTTTCTCAGCAGCACTCTTCGATTGAAACGTTGTAAAGGTAATAATTTGTGCAACTTTATCTTCTCCGTATTTTTCCTTCCACATGCTTTATCACTTCATCACGACGCGTATCCTGAAAGTCAATATCAATATCCGGCATCGAAATACGCTCTTTGTTTTAAGGAAACGTTCGAAAAGCAAGTTATATTCAAGTGGATCAGCTTCGGTAATATTTTAGTAAATAACATACCAAACTTCCTGCTGCGCTACCGTCCTGCTCCAACTAAAAATCCATTATCGCTTGCATGTTAGCGAAATCATAAACAATCAAGAAATAGTCGTTCAAAAGCCCATATCATCAATAATTTTAAGCTCATACTCATAACGCTTTTTATATGCGTAATAATCTTTTCCAACAAAGCTTTTCCTTAGCCCTTTTGAGACTACGTATCGAAAGATAATCCTTAGCAGACATTTTCATAAAACATCTTCGTGCTCTCCGTAAATATATTTAGGAAGATGATAACCAAAAATTCCAATTCATAATAACATTTATCTATTATTTTGCTGATTATCTAAAGATTTTTGAAGTATAAAGCTATATTCTTCATTATCGATTGTAAAAGTGCAAAAATCTTCGAACTACGCACGGAAAATGCTCTCAATAGTCGTCGTCAATCTCTCTTATATTCAACTAGTGTTATCCCTTATCGCACGCTTTTTACAACTACTTGTTGATAATGTTCTTTATTTAAATAATAACTCGGTTTTTGTATAAACGATGTTATCATAATATGTATAAATACTATAATTATATTTTTCATTAAACCCAAGTAAAAAGTCATATCCGATTAACTGTTCTTGAGATAACTAAATTCTATACTGTCCCTTAATTCACTAGTAACAATAAAGAACAAAATCATCCTTAAAATCTTTTATCTCCGCTAAAAGCTTCTAACGATAACTCTTCCTCGTTCAAAAAGCGGTTGATAACTCAAATAATTTATGGAACATTCTTTCATTTTTACATAAAATATTAAAGTTAAAAACTAATACCATATCCCAACTTAACTAATCGAAATTAAATTTGTTCCAGTCTTTTTAGCTTCTTTGCATAAGCCTTTATCGCTCCGTACATATTAGGATCGACTATTACTACCGAATCTTGATTATCACTCTTTAGCTTCTCAAACAATTCTTTGTACTTTATCGTACTATTGAGTAAATCATACGACTATGAACATGTAGAATTATAATAAGCCATAAAATCCTCCTTTCTTCTAAAAATTATTATGCTCTAACATCATAAATAAAACCTTAGCTAAATTTATAGATTACTTATGATTAACCGCATGTCGGTCATCATCTTCTGCTGAACAACTAATGTTATCTCGAAATTCTACTTTCATCGATCAAAATATCGATATACTGCTTTGATATTCGTCACCAACGAAGTAAATAGGATTAAACTCTACTCCTTTTAGTTTACCTTCTTCATCGATAACGCTTTTCTTCAACTACACGACGTTTAATACTGGCGATAAAGTTAGTATATCCTCCATACTCAACGATATGCTCAACATACACTCAATAGATAAAATACATTCATCTAATATTGGCGCATCAACTATATTTTCCAGGATCTTACGCTATTATCTGCCATTTCCTATTTTATTTGTCCTGGGTGGAAGCCTGCAATCTCCACCTTATTCAAAATTTCCTGACAAGGTGATATTAACCGTAAATTCTTTATATTCTTTTATATCTTCTTCCGCATTACTACTGGTTCTAATCCCTACAGTTATAGTATTTCCTAATGAATATGATGAGACTTAGTGTCGTTACATTATAACGCCATTTAGGATCCTTATAACCAATTAAAATAACTGGAAAACCATAGTAAAAGCTTCTTCGTATCTATTTCTCGTTTTCATCAAGTTTTCCCCCTATTCTTATCTTTCTATTCAAATTTCTCCTTATCTGCACTTTTATCTTTTTGGCTACAAACGCCAAATTATTCTCGGTTAAGCTCAAGTTTGTACTCAAAACCATCAAATTTTATAGTTTCTACTCTCTTGTATTAGTAATCTTTCCTGTATCTCACACAAAAATTTACCACGTGCCTTTTTAGAGATAGTCGAGATGTATTTTAAATCTCCATTTTTCTTCCATAAAACTAATCTTAATGAATTTTTCGCGTATAGTTTTTGGAAAAACTTCCTCAAATTCACTTGATAATAACGATATAATAACTTCATCATTTTCTACACTTCTATCATAATCTTCGCGCCAAAGATTTTTCAACGAACTATCTTTAATTTTTACATTTTGTAGAAAATCAAGACGATATTCATGAATTGCCTCATAGGCATTTATAACCCCGTAAAGAGCAGTTGTGATGTACACATTTTTCTTTATATACTCTGCATCTTCCTTAGTAAAGTTATCACAGCTAATATTTCGATACATTAAACCATTAAAAAGCTCTAATGCTCTATAAGATTTTGCTGTGGTTTGCTAAATTTTGCCAACGCACATACTCTTTCCTGCCTTTTCTTCTTTTATTTTGTATATTTTTAGCAAGTTCTTCTGACTACTTTTATCAGTCAAATTCATCAATAACATTTTTGTTTTCTCACCTAAAAAGCTCTTCAGTACTTCTTGTGCTTTTTATTTGAATTCTTTCGCTGTTGGTATTAAAATCTTTCATCTCTATTCCTCTTCAGGCACTTCAACAAAACTATTTTCAATTAGACTATCAACTTCCATCAAAACAAAAATTATATTCTGTTGGTTCCAATCTTTGGATCAATAATAAATGTATTAAAGTAACCTACTAAATCGCGATTAGCTACCTCTAATTTAAACATATATTCGCTAGTTTCATCAACTAAAAACGCAATTTCTTTTAACACTTTATCCTCCTTAGGTATTAGCATAATGTACTTTTTCTAATAGTCTTCTTATTTCTATTTCGGATATTCCTCTACGAAAAGATCACGAATATACCTTGCCAATTCTTCTACTTTTAAACTTTCTATATTTGTACTACTTTTTGTTAAAACTTGCCTTTCTAATTTCTGCTAACTAGCTAGCTGTGATGTATGTAAAGAATTCATCTCCTTGTGTCTCGATTCAATCAAACTTTATATCAGCCCTTAAAAGCCCTCTATAATATTACTATCTATTTTATAAGAAAATAAGATCGCTAGTTATTTGCTAAAAATCAAAACAGGCTTCTCTAATTTTTATCTTATAATTTTATCTATTATATATAACAACAAACGGAAAATTCTCAAAATTTAAATAATAGTAACAATGTACATTAATAACTTTATATTTTTCTTAAAAATGTCTCTTATCTTTGTTAACAGTTTCAAACTCACTTATATATATATATATATTCGCTTCATCTTATATTTTTCTAAATAGATATTAATTAATCCCTCTTTTTATATGTTTTCATAAATTTCCTTATACTTTTAATTTACACTCACTTATTTTTATGATATATTGTGGCTGTATAGGGGATATTCATGCAGCTTGCTTATATCGGTGCTTATGTATTCAGCAGTTTAAAAACTATTAATATTCTTTCAAAACAGAAGTTAAATTTATTAATCTTTTCGGGTATGATTATGGAAAAATTTGGAAATTTTTGTCACTAATGATCAATTTTGGGGAACTTTAGTCGCTACTTTAGTAGTTGGATTTGTATATTATAAAATACAAGGACCAAGTGGTGGTATATTAAAGGTGGAGTTAAATTCGCTTCATTTTATATTTACTTTTTAACCGCTATACTTTTGTCTATTTTATCCACAACTTATTAAAAATAGTATTAATGCTTTTAACAGCAGAGTTGTATAAAAGAACTTATAAAGATAAAAACAAACAGCAATCCTAGATACTATTAATACAAATTTTATTGAAATAAGAAGAATAACATTGCAGATATTTTTATTATCGGAGAGGGTAATTACTTTTAATGAGCAAACTATATTTTTAATTATTGGAGATTTTTCTATAAAAATGATATAATTAGAATGAGAAAAGATTTTTCGAGTGTAGATATGATATATATAATGGCAATAGATCAAGGTACAACAAGCTCAAGGGCGATAATATTTAATAAACAAGCCGAAATAGTTGCAAGTAGTCAAAAGAATTCCCGCAGATTTTTCCACAATCTGGTTGCGGTAGAACATGATGCAAATGCTATTTGAATTCAGTTCAATCTGTTATCGCTGAAGTATTTATTGAAAGCGGGATTAAGCCTTACACAAATCGATAGTAGTTGGTATTACAAACCAACGTGAAACAACTGTTGTTTGGGATAAAAACTGGCGAACCTATCTACAACCTGCAATAGTTTGGCAGTCACGCCGAGTGCTCCTATCGCTGAAAAATTGGTTAAAGATGGTTATAAAGATTTAATACACTTAGAAAAACTGGTGCTTGTTGTTGATGTACTTCTCAGCAACGAAGTCCGTTGGTTTTAGACCATGTAGGAGGGCTCAGGAACGCGCAGAAAGGAGGTATTATTTTGGGACAATCGATACCTGGTTGTTGGAAGCTTACGGGTGGAAAACTCATGTTACAGACTACACTAATGCAGCTCGTACTATGTTGTTTAATATCCAAGGCTTAACTTGGGATAAAGAAATTTTAGACCTACTAAATATTCCAGAAATTATGCCCTGAAGTGAAATCTAATTCTGATTTAGTGGTACTACTACTGATTATCACTTTTACGGTGGAGAAGTTAAAATCAGCGGTTGTACGGCGACCAACAAGCAGCATTATTTGGACAGCTTGCGCTTTGATAAAAGTATGATTAAAAATACCTACGGTACTGGTTCATTTATTATTATGAATATCGGAGAAAGTATGCAACTTTCAAAAACAATCTACAACTAAACTGTGGATATGGTATTAATGGAAAAATCTACTATGCATTAGAAGGTTCTATTTTTATCGCGAGTGCTATTCAATGGTTACATGAGATGGCTCGCCTTATAAAAATCGTCAGAAACTGGGGAACTTGCCCACAATTCTTCTAATAATGATGTTTATCTTGTCCCCAGCATTTACAGGTTTAGGTGCTCCGTATTGGAATCCAGAAGCTCGTGGGACAATTTTCGATTAACTCGTGCTACAGCAAAAGAAGATTTGAGTAAAGCAACATTACATTCTATTGCTTATCAAGTACGCGATATTATTGACACAGTGAAAATAGATGCCAATGTTGAAAATCCACTACTAAAGGTAGATGGTGGGGCTGCACATAACAACTACCTTCTCATTCCAATCTGACATATTAGGAGTGAAAATTGCACGCGCAGAGAATCTAGAAACAACAGCTCTTGGGGCTGCATTCTTTGCTGGACTAGCAACTGGATATTGGAAAAACCTTGAGAAATTAAAATCTTGCTCTGCTGAGAGCTATCTTTGTTTCCAGCCATGAAGAGAATGAACGTGATTATACAAAGGTTGGAAGCGCGCTGTTCGTGCAACTGAATTTTTGCAAAAGATGAATAATATTAAAAAGACTTGCAAAATTTTTGCAAGTCTTTTTCAAACTCTATTGTTATCTTACCAAGAAATGTGACTCAAAAATATTTTATTTCAATGTTTTCGACAGATTCTCTATTTCTGCGTAACAAAGATAATTTCTAAAAACATTACTCCGGCAAGCGTCAAAAGGTTGCAATCAAAAACTCCTCTCAGCAATAAATAACTATCGAATTGATTTAATAGAGACCCCACTCTGATAAGCAGAACAGACTGAATAATTATCATTAATATAGAACTCCACCGAATAAATAATAAAGATTTTCTTGCCTTCACAGTTCACTAAAAATATTATTCAATGAGAAATTTAAAACGAACAAATCTTGATTTTTAATTCCGAGATTTGTTCATTTTATCTAAATTAAATATCTCCTTTATCATTTTATCAACCAAAAGAAAGCTTCCTTTAATTTATTACTCTGTCTTCTAATATAGTTCTGCCATGAGAGAAGATAATTTTATCCGCCTCAATTTTCAATTATACTATAACTTTTAATAGCCTTTTTCTTAAAAGAAAAGACAATCGTAAATCTCTAGGCGTTCGTGATTTTAGGATATTGATTATCCTCCGACTCTAAATAAAAATTTATAAAAAGGAAGTTATTTACTTCAATATTTTCTATTAAATCCGTTAATATTATTATGTAGACTTTCTTTATGAGCAATTTCTTCCCTACTACACTCCTTAAAGGGGTATATAGTATTCTTCTGACTCAAATAGGCTGATAGTTAGAAGTAAATGATATGAAGTTTTCCTTTCCACGTTTAGTTTATCACTCCTCCTTTTTGCTATACCAGATTTCTGCTTTGGGATAGTGTTGTACCAATCTAAAATGTAGCTATAGTGATACTTTGTTGGGCGCTACAATATAAGCTATCTCGTCTAGCCCCCTTTATTTTATCATCTGATTCCTATTGAAATGCAATTGGAGAGTGTATCCACAACTTATTATTGGACAGACCCTAACTATTGTCATTCTTGTTGTAAAGGAATTTTAAAAACTTTAAAATTCATTTGTATTTCTGTTCCATCTACAATCCAAATATTTTTGTCAAGTTGTTTCAACTCATTAATCGGAGAATATAATTTTCAATAACCTTTCATAGATACCTCCTTCTAAAACAACTATTCAAATAGCTGTTGAATAAATTTTAAATCTTTGAATTTCTTTACTGCATTATAGAAATAATAAAGTTTTTCCATTTCTAAAATTCTAAATATAACTTCTTCATTCAGAGAAAATATTTAATCCTACATTTGGATTGAGAAAAATTCTGGCCTATAAGTTTCAAATACCACAACTTTCTATATTTCCCAAAGGAGTCAGCTCCATATTTGAGAAATTCACATATCGACTCATCTGATTTATTAATATTACAATTATCTTATCATCACAAAAAGTTTTAAAAATTGTTTTATGACTTTCGGTTCAATTCTGTCATTAACTTCTGTACTAGTTCCATGTGTATTTTTATGCTCTATATCAGAAGGTAATAATTTTGTACTTTTATAGTCTTATCTAAACAAAGTAATGTATCTTCGAATTCAGTAACTGCTCTCTACTTGCCAATAGTGTAAATTGAGCCGTACTATCTAAGTATCTTTCTCTTCTTTAGAAAGTTTATTTAAACATTCATTGTGTAACTTAGGCTAAGAAATTAATATTTTTAACCTCAGAAGAAACTATATCATTAAAACCTATAATTAGGGGCCCACATACACTTCATCAACTCTAACTTATTCTTCTTATAAATAATCTCTTCTTTTAAAAATTTCAGTGCTTTTCTCTACTATTTCTGCGTAACAAAGATAATTTCTAAAAACATCACTCCGGCAAGCGTCAAAAGCACAGTCAAGTCCAGAGTAAAAATATGCAGCAAAATCATCTGGGAAAATCCCATTATTCTGAAACCTATTCCCATACTCATCATCCTGAGTGCATGCATATACGCCTTTAAATCGAAAAAGTGCCAAAATGGTCTGTAATCTTCATACGAAACTATCCTTTTAGTATGATTCATACTCATTTTAAAAACATTTTCGCAAAATAAAAGAAAACTATTATAGAAAATATATAGAAATACCACTGAGATTTTATCATAAAATATGATAAAATCCTAATCTCCTACATTAAATCCCGCTATAAACCATACTATTCCCGCTATTAATAAAGAGTTCTCTTTTTCACACTAAACATGGTTCATCTCCATTCTTATCTATCCTGTAAACGTTTTTCGGCATTATGCACATCTTAACAAAAATATTTTTTCCAAATAGCCATTTTCTTCTCTGTAAAGTCTTGAAACATATTTTGGATAAATTCTTTTGTGTCAGTAAGCTCCTGCTTGAATTATTTCTTGCGCTGGTTCTAACAATACTATTTCTATTCTTTTTCTTATTATCTGCACTCTGTTTTTCATGACAAAGCCATTATCTTCTATGCAATTTAACGTAGTTGATACATGTGATTTTGTAGACTTGCGTTCCTCACTATATCAGCAGCCGTATTATACTGGGGATTATTATGTAAAAACATCAATATAGCATACTCCATCTGCGTTAGATTGAATTTATCGCAAACAGATTTAGTAAGGCCCTATAATAACAAGTGATTGTTTTTATGTTGATCCCAAAATTCATTTTTCTTCTCTCTCTAATCGTTCTATTTAGAACTATTATGAAAATTAAATCTCATTTTTGTCAAAGAAAAAGACTTACAAATACTAGCCCACTACCTACTAAACAAGTATAAACTATGAGATAGATCATTCCTAAGTTATTACAACTCTTGACTTTTACTGTTATATTCCTTGTAAAATTAAATCAATAACATATCAAATTATTAATAAAAAGAGAATTCTACATAGAAATTATTAAAACTAACTATAACATTTGTTGCATCTATCTTACTACTTACCGCTTGTTCAGGAGAAAAACTAAAACTTATACTCACAAAACGGATAGTGAAGAAGGTGAAATTACTATCTATTATAAAGATGATGTTGTAAACAAACTAGTCATTACTAACACACTGAAAAATTCAGATGAAAATGCTAGAAAAATACTAAATCATCAATCTCTGAACAATTTTCTAATATTAATGGTGTGAGTGCAACTTTGAAGATAACCAACTTATTATGAAGCTGGTAATTGATTATACAAAAATCGATTTTGACAAAGCAAAATACAAATTAGGGAATGAAAGACACATTAGAAAGAAGAGCGCAAATTATCAACATCAGAAAAAGAGCTCAAAAGATTTAGGAGCAGAAGATAATTTCAGTAGAGTATATATATATATTTTAATAATAAAAAGTAAAGAAAATATTCTTTACTGTTTATACTATGACTTATCCACAAAAACCTGCTTTACTATTTCCTAAAAATAATTGTCGTATCGTCTACTTGTTGATTTAAATGCTCTTGACACTTCTAAATCATCAAAATGATTCACTTTTTCACACAGAAACAACCTTAACTTTAAAAGTTACGACTATAGTATATTATCTCAAAAAGTGCGTCTTTTTCTGTTGTTAATCTTCCCATATTACTCCTTGAATATGAACTCCACTATACTTCTGCCAATCTGTCAAAAACTGTATCTAACAGTTCATCTGATTTCTTCTTGGGTATTCTTTTGAAATATTATGCTTTTCTAAAAGTTCTCTTGTTTGTCTCATCATCTACATGTGGGGCATTTTACCACGAAAAGATACATCATTTATCAATTTATGGCTATTCATATCATATAGGTAGTGATATCTAGATATACTTCTTCAGCACATTAAGTCGAGCTAATTAAGAATATTTTCTGTTTTATTATTAAAGTTTATTAAAAGAAAATTCTATATTACTTCCATTAACTTGTTCTTTATAATATAGTTTTACAATATCTACTCCTCTATTGTCTCTGGGTATAGGTTTTTATCTGCGGCATATTATCTACTGTTCTAAGTGGTAATAAAGGTTATAATATGAGTTATACATCTCTTCAAACGCATTTCTATTATTTATTTTTATAATATCCATATATACTACTTATTAATACTACCGTTGCTATTATAAATATTTTCCAGCTCTTACTTAGTTTTTCATTATAACACCTACTTTTACTGTAATAATCCTGGATATTATTTTGATTATGATGAATATAAGATTAACATTATTTTTCTCAGCTTTTATAAACATCATCCAATAGTTTGTTTTATTTCTTGCTTATCTCTTTCTCATATTTATTCTTCTCTTCTTAGTTGCCAGACCTACTACTCTTATCTCTACCTTGATCTATAGCACTATCAATTATACTCATATCCCTATCAAAAATTGTGAGGTTACGATATCCATTTATATATCAAATATTTCTTTGGTATTGGTAGGAAGTTGAATAATGAATTTTGTTTTCTCCTTTAGTTTCCAGCTTTGGAATCCCATCCATCATCTTTCAAATCTTAATCATCTACTTGATACCCTGCTTTCCTTATTTGTTCAGCGTATCTCGTTGTGGTATTAATCATCAAGCTGTTCAACCTCGTTACCCTTATTGTTTTCTCTTGTTAAGACTTTAGGAGCTGCTAATACATCATACAAAACGACTATTACTGGAGCTACCATAAATAGTGTAATACTGCTTTGAAAAATCTACTCAACATTCTTAAATTTACCTCTCTAAAATAATCACCTTCTTGGTGTTTTTCTTTTTGTTCTTTTGTATATTCTGAAGATATGTATCTTTTTAGCTATTGTATCAGTTTTACTATTCTTTCTACTGCTATTTTCCTTGGTCATAATTACCATATCCGTGTATTTTATAAAATTCACTAACTCTATTTATTATGTTATTTTGTTGAAAATTATATTGAGATATTACCTTGAAATATATCTTCTTTATTTAGCTTCATTATTCGATTATAAGTATTTATCTCATCTAAATCCGAATTAAAAATCATCATCATATCGACCAAAGTAGATATCGCCCTTCAATGAACCTTCTTTATTTTCTAATATCTTTATCTTAAATGCTGTCCCGCTTGTACCTGTATCTTTATCCTTAAAACTCATCTAGGTATTCAACCCTTCAGGAATTGATTTTTAGGCCTTTTTACAATATTATCATCACTGACTCCCTTTATTCTTGCTTTTCAAACTCCTATGTTATATTCGAAGCGTATAGTGTATTATTCTCCATCCTTCTCTCTTACCTTTCTTCTCTGCAAAGTAAAGTTCTTTTCTATCTTCTGTTATTACTACTGAATGAAAATATGTTTTATCTCTTCCTATAGTGTCCTCTTATGTCTAAACTACTTTCCTTTGTCTAGCCCAAGATAATCATCTATTTCTTTACTTGTAAATACATATTTTATATTATATCTATATGTTTAAACTCAAAACTTTTATCTTTTACTGCTAATTTTTCAATATATCTTTATTTAACTTCAATTTTGAAATATAATTTTAGGTAATAACTCATCTGTGCTCACTTTTTCCAAAACTAACCCTTTACCTCAAATATTCTACTTTTACTTTCTTTTTCCAATTGTTTCTTTATATGATGGTTCTGATTCTAGTAATACTACTTTTTCCTTCTATTTTTCGAATATCTTTTCTCCATTAATTTTAAAATCTATACTGTATCTTTTACCAGATTCAATAAATAATCTCGTTTGAGTTATAATGAACCATTTGGAAATTTTTCAAATAAGTCTTCTGGATTTTCTGTTGGATAGACTTTTCTATATCTGATACTTCATTTTCTATCCAACTTACTGCCTTTTACCTGTTGTACTGCAACCTGCTAAAGTACTGATTATTATAATACCCATTATTAATGTTATTATCTTTTCATTATTTTGACTATTTTCCTTTTATTTTTATCTATTATATCATATTTTGACTCTTCTATTTAATCAATTATAAAAATAGGTCTTCTGGCATTGTATTATAATTAATATGCGACAAAATTATAAAAATATAATAAAATCCAAGAATCAAGTTTTTAAAACTATTCTTAGATCCGTCTGCCCTATTAATATATATTATAAACTCTTAAATTTTAAATAGGTTAATCTATTTTTCCTTTGAGTTTTTCTTGTACTCGTAAACATCATATATTATACCCCAAGGAAACCTGTTATAACCACAAAATGTTATAGTCATATTTTTATTATCTGTAAAAAGTATAAATAAAGTGATTAAAAATAATGTAATCATTATAGCGTATGCTAATATCATAATTATCCTCCTATCCATTTTAAAACCAAAATAGTATTAATCCACTAACAAACTGAAATATCCTCAGCTACTCTTCCCTACAAAAATAAATATCCTCTCACTAAAATGTAACATATAAATTATATATAATCAATATAGAAAATAGCATGTAATCATGGAAACCGATATTTTCTAAAAATACATGTAACTATGATATAATATAAGAGTTGAGGCTAGATAAGATAGCCTTTACTCAAAATCTACATTAGTTTAAATATCAATTTTTAAATTTATATAAATTTTTATTGAATAATATTAACTAATCCCCGCTCAAGAGATAATTTATCTCTTAAACGGGGAATTATATATATATATTTCTCCTATAACTAACCTATTTATACTAGCTCTATACTAATCTTTTTCTTCTTGTCATATAATGAATCGCCGCGATAACTATCGCAACTTCACGCAATATAGGCTATCTGCCCTATTGTTAGTGGATTAAAAATAATTTTTCAAAAATAAATATATTAGCAAATATCCCCACCACTGCTGCAAATGCTAAGGCTACTAATAGGACTGCTTTTATATTTATTGAATGGTAAATAACCTTCGTTACCATAAGCAATCCATTTTACAAGTGCCAGTAAGAAACAAATAAATTTTTACCTGTGCTGGATTATGGATACAAAATTCGTCAATAGAACGCTTAATACCAGCACTCCTCCTCCTATTACAGCATTTGTTAATATATCGCGCATAAAGTGATCGCTGACTTTATCTTTATTCGATTCAAACGTTAGGGAAAAACGATGGAATTTCCCTATTGTTATTGCTGAAATTATCGTAAATTGAATTGATAAACGCAAACTCTAATGCAAAATCACACTTAAGATTGAAAAAGTAATCGAGAAAAATGTTTTTGTTAAAATAGTGAGGCTACTGAATATTATTGATACACGGCGGCCTTCCATAAGAATATCGTAGAACACATCAAAATCATCTGTTAAAAAGACAATATTCGAAATACTTTTAGCCGCACTAGTCGCTCCATTCATCGCGTAAAACTAATATCAGCTTTTTAAGCGCTAGTACGTCATTAACACCATCTCACTCATAGCTACTGTTTTCTTATGTTTTTGAAGTACTTCTACCATATGTTGTTTTTGCTCTGGTGTTACACGTCCAAAAATATCATTTTCAAAACTTCTCTTTCAAAATCTTCTTCTGATACTCTTTGTCATATCAATAGCTCGTGCATCTTCTTTAAACCCAGCCTTTTTAGCAACTCCAAGAACCATGATATGATTCTCCACTAATAATCTTGACCGCTACACCTTGTGACTCAAAATACTTAAATGTTTCTTTTGTATTTGCTTTTATCTCATCACTTAGGACAACATGACCATCAGCTCCATATTGGTTGGTTTATCTACGTTATCTTGTGTAAGCTAATGATAAAATCCTAAATCCTTGTTGTTTTAGATTTTTCATAGTACTCTGTCATCAGAGTATCAAAACCTACTCATACGCTCCAAAAAGTATGTTCCACCTTCTCATGTCGATATGAATATTTATTTTTACTAGAAAATGCTCCTAAGCTCTGCCACTTGCCATCTCACAGTTTAAATATTTTTAAGTGCTCTTGATGTTGCATTTTCATCTTCAAAAATACGCATAAGTAACTCAAAGTTTTTCTCCTACTTCGTCATCTATTTCACTACATTCATATTCCAGTTGATTGTTCCTGTTTTATCAAAAGCAAAGAACGTCTACTCGTGCAAGTGTTTCTACACGGGTATAACTCTTGAACAAGAACTTTGCATGTAGCTAGGTTTCATCGCTGCAACAGCCAAAGAAAACACTAACAAGAAGAATTAATCCTCCGGAAATCATCCCAACAAGAGCTGCTACTGCAAAACGATGTCCACATAGCTACGACTCGATTTGCTCCTCGAACATATAATAAAAATAGCAACTGGTATTAATGAAAACAGAAATAACCTTTAATGTCCATCCATATAATCACGCAATTTTGATGGATGTTTGAATGCTTTTGTTCTTTTGCCAGTTTATTACTATAACTATCATCACCAACAGCAAGAACTTTCTACAAGACAACTACCACTTACTACGTTACTACCACTCATGTTTTATCGCCTTCTGCCTTAAAAATATTATCACTTTCCCAGTTAATAAAGATTCACTGCAACCTCTATACTACCATGTAGACCTCAGCATCAACAGGCACTGATCTCCGAGATTAAGGTGTAGTACTACCCTCTACTATTTCTTCAGAATCTACTTGATCGTTTCATCATCTCGATTAACACGATACTTACTACGTCCCTAACAGACTAAGTTCTGCAAGAGCATTGCACGAACTTCTGATAAAATCCCAATAGCCGTATTTACCGCGATAACTCTAGAAATAAACATATTCTCAAAATCTTAAAGTCGTGGCGATAAAAAGCCTAAAACCAAGTTCATGGCATTAAAAGTAAAAATATTAGAAGTAATAATTTCCTCTAGTTGTTTTATAAGGTTTTATTACATAATATTCTTTTTGAGTTTTACTTCTTCACTTGTTAAATACTTCACTTTCTCCTCCAATATTCAACTTTTCTTCCTTTTAATCTTTATAATCATTTCAAAATTTCTAATCCGTTCTCTAAACGATAACACTATGAAATCTATTATATCATTTTCCATATACTATTCTAACTCAATAAACTTAAGCAGAGTTAATGTTAAAAATATTTTTGGACTATTGAGCTTAAACAAAATTCCTATTTCTACGGAATTTTCTTTTATTATTCTTCAGAGGTTTGTCTTCTGCTTTATTTCTTCAGACTGCATTTCTTCTGATTCTATTTCTTTTTGCTTCTACGTCTATAACTTCTACTTCTTCTATAGTTTCAGCTTTTTCTGCTACTATTAGCTTCTTTTGCAGCTTCTTCTTGCGCTAGACAGAGCTTGCTCTTCGTAGTATTTTATTAACTACTTTTATCTAGTTGTTCTGCTTCTTTCTCATCTAAGTCTTTTGGCATTTTTCCCAAATTGGTAAAGAGCAACAATTTCTTTTATCAATTGTTTCAACTTCGATGATGTTTGTGCAATTAGTTCTAATTGTTCTCTCATGAGTTCGATAATATGAAGAACTTTAGTGTAGCATTCGTTAATAATTTTACGAACTTCGATATCGATTTCTTTTAACATTTCTTCTGGTAGTTACCAATACTTCGAAAGTTGGCGCCCACCATATGGATCATGGAATGGGCTTGCATTGGTCCTACAGCTTCACTCATACCATATTCAGTAACCATTGCATCGAGCAAACTGCTGTTACGCGCTCGAAGTCATTATGAGCTCCTGTTGATACCTCATTAAAGAAGATTTGTTCCGCTGCACGTCCACCAAGTAATCCACAAATCTTGTCGATGAGGTCTGTACGTGTTTGGAAGTATTTCTCTTCTTCTGGAATCCTTAGGTTGTATCACGGCATCTCCACGTGGAATAATTGTAACTTTTTGTACTTTATCCGCACTATCAAGAACCATACTGATAAGCGTGTCCTGCTTCGCGATAAACAACTAAACGTCTTTTGGTGTAGATACGACTACGTTTAGCTGGTCCACCAATTACTCTGTCCATAGCTTCATCTAAGTCAGCTTTTTCTATACTATATTTTCACGAGCGGCAAGAATGCAGCTTCATTCAAAGATATTGGCAAGGTCAGCCCCAGAGAATCCTGGTGTCTGCTAATGAACGAAGTTCAACATCTTTTGGCTAATGGTTTGTTTTTAGCGTGAACTTTAAGGATAGCTTCACGACCGCGCACATCTGGGTAGACACTTTAATTTGTCTGTCGAACGTCCTGGACGACGAAGTGCATTATCTAGAACATCAGCACGGTTGGTTGCAGCGATTACGATAATACCTTTTTCACCATCGAATCCATCCATTTTCTACGAAAGATGGTTAAGAGTTGTTCCATTCATCGTTTCCTCCTCCAACTCCGCTTCCACGTTTCGTCCTACTGCATCAATCTCATCGATGAAAATGATACATGGTGCATTTTTCTCTGCTTCTTTGAATAGGTCCACGAACACTTGTCCCAACCCCTACGAACATCCCAACGAAAGTCCGAACCTGAAATTGAGAAGAATGTGTACTTTTTGTTTACCAGCAACAGCACGAGCTAATAATGTTTTACCTGTTCTGAGTCTCCTCTGTCGGACACCTTTTAGAATTTTGACCCATTTTTGTAAACTTTACGGTGGTCTTTTCAGAACTCAACCATTTCTGCAAGCTCTTGTTTTTCTTCATCAGCACCAGCTACATCTTTGAATGTAACTTTAGTTTCTCCACCTTCAAGTTTTTCGCTTTTAGATTTTTGGAGCTCATTACTTTACCTCCACCGCCACCTGCATTTGCGGGATAAAGAAGAAAAAGTAGCCCCATCATTAGAATAAACGGAATAATATTTCCTAGAATGATAAAATAGCACCAGTTTTTCCGCCGGTTTATATTCAACCACACTCAATTTCCCATCTTTAGCTTTTTCATTTTATTTGCTGAACCTCATTATCAGAAGCTGGGACTAGTGCGCCCAAGTTCTTGTTGCCATCTGACAAAGTTCCTTTACATTATAGTTTTCATCCTTTTCTTTGTAGACTAATCTCTTTTACTTTATCATCTTAATGTTTTGAACAAGTTTTAGCGTGGTCTAATTTTTCTGTAGTCCCTAGTAAATCTTGCTGCCAATAGGCAAATAATCCAATCAGTAATAACGATTAAGGCCCAGACATCCTGAGGAAGGGTTTTGTCTTTTTATTGTTCATATAGACAATGTCCTCCTATTTTCCTAAAAGTATCTTAATTTTATATTATTTTTATCTAAGTTTAATATATTTTAACTCAAGTATTCTAACATAATTCACTTAAAATCAAACTAAATTTTGACTTTTTGACTTTTTAATTTTAATATTCCTTGTTACTTCTTACTTAAGCTAATTCTTCACTTTTTATGAGTAAATTTCTTTTCAATACACCTATATTGTGGTAGGTTTCTATATTTTTCATCATAATCTAATCCAAAACCAACTAGAAGCGTTTGGTGCAACTATACCAATATAATCGCCTCAACATCAACAATACGAGCTTCAGGTTTTATCTACTAGGATGCACATGTAACCGATGCTGCTCGTTCATTCAAATTATTAATAAAGCGCTTTAAGAGTTCTTCCAGTATCAACAATATCTTCAATGATGATTGCATCACGTCCTTCAATATCCATACCAATATCTTCTTAATTTTATGGTTTCCAGTTAGACTAGTTCCACCATGATAACTAGAAACATCAATAAAATCAGTCACTACGCGAATATCTCATACTTCATAAGTTCTGCCATAAAAGGTAAAGCTCCCTTTAATGTACAAATAGCAGGCTCTTGATCTCTATTTCTATAATCCTCTTCTATTTGTTTGTAGCAATTCTTTTTACTAGCTGCAAATAATCTCTCATGATTAAATAAAACTTCTTCTATGTCTTTTATCAAATTTTCCACTGTTCTATCCTTTCGTATATATAATAATCATATTTTTGTCTTTATTAATCTTAGTATCTAAACCTATTATTTCCAAGCACTTTTCGCCACTACGGACAACTGGGATCTGACTACGAATTTCTTTCAGATTTTTCATCAATAAAAGAATCTTGAAAGTTTTTCGTAATATTACCACGTCGAGCCTGTCTCCTTGGCGTTTTGTTGTCAATAAACAGCGGTAAGTCTTCTTTATTAAAACCTATCTCTGCTTCTTCATTATTAGTTGTTGTGCCGGGAAATTCGCTCTGACAAAATTTATAAATTTTATCTTTACAAACATCATCTATAATTAATTCCATCTTATCATTATAACATCCAATTTTGATGAACATATATGACACTTTTACTCGTCTTCAACTATTTTTAAATTAATTTTTCAAATCATAACTTTTATGCCAAATTATTGCGCAACTGTTCAACTACTTTAAAAAGTGCGCGTTGCGTTGCATCATGCACCTCAAATTCGCCATCAAAATATCTTTTAGTATACATTTCTTCAGCAGTTAGTAGGTTTAAAACGTCCGTCCTTGATATAATACTACTGTCTGATTCTTTTTCCGAAAATATAATTATCTTTATTGGCTAGTAACCTAGTTTTAACTCATCGTTACTGCTATAATACTGGGCAAAAATTAATTAAATTATCAAAACTTCTGCTGTACTGACATTAGATTCAACAACGGAATCATATTATGGCGAATATTATTCCATGTAATCTATTCAGCCAAAAATTACTTATCCGTATCATGCTGGCCGCTGGGTTTCCTGGGCATACTGTTCCAGTTTCCCTTTAGAACATTTAATAGCGGACGATAAATGAGTCAAGTCTCCATGTCTGCCTTTATTATCTGTGCCAAATTATAATCCATACTGCGACCTGTTAACAGGGCGCATCAAAATATTTTCTAACCTGATCATATGATGCGCGGTTAAAATCTTGGCAGTAATTTTCTTTAGCCGCCATTTCATTAAATGCTTTGATGCGTAGTTCTCGTGCAAGCATTTCCTCAGACTGTGTTTATCTCGCGCTAGAGAGTCACCTCCAACTCTATAAAATCTTATATCATGGTTGTTTACAAATTTTTCTGACAACCCGCTTCTTCATAAGACTCTTTTGCGAAGCCCATGACGTTTATGTGAAAACGACTAATTCTTTGTCAGGCATGACGGTATTTGCATTACTAGAGGCTGAAAAAGAACTATCGAGTCTACTCCACCAGAAAGAGCTCAAAAGGCAAGTCTATCTTCTTTAGTCCATAGAACATCAAAATTCTCAGTAGTTCTATGTTACTATCTCATCTTAACGTCCTCCTCTTCTAACAAACTTCTGTTCTTTTAAACTCCTCAACTAATTTTTGAGATTTTTCGGTTGCTTCGGCTGTAGAGTAATTATATCATCTATAAGCTTCATCCGACTTTTGTGCAGTTCAACAACTTCTTCTTTTTCTTCTGCCAGTTTCTGTTACAATTTGACTTTTTCCCACGCGCCTACTGAGATTTTCATATTACCTATATATTGTAAACTTCTTCAAGTCTTTTAGAGTCTTTTGTTTAGGTTCTTCTTTGTACATTTTCCTCTTGCTTGGGTTGTTTAGGCTGTTCATTAGTTTCGATTCTTTATCTTTTTAGCACTATCTTGATTTAACTTTTGGGTCTCTGTGTGTGTTTAGCTTTTATAGCTTTCCTACTATGGGGGTGCTATCTACTTTTCTTCTTCTGCACGTTAAAATAACCTTATCTTTTTAATATTTTTATCTTTTGCATTAACTGCAAAACCTTCCTGATTTCCGTTAGTCTTCTTCCCTACATGTATATTTTCCTTTGGTAAGAACGCTTGATCTCCACTTTCTAACTGTAAATACAAGCCGTGCTTCTGACCTTAGTTACTTTAGCACTTATTTCTTTTCCGATATTTTCGTAACTTTGTCCATTTAGTCACTTTACGCCCGGCTTTTACCTGGTGACAATATTATAGCATATTAAGACGATAAACTGCTTATATCATTTTCTTCTGGAAAAGGTAAAAGAAATGAAAAGGATTTTCATCAAATCCTCTCATTCTTTTATTCGTATTCTATTTTATTTTAAAATTTTTCAAAAACTATTCCAAACGTGGATTAGTGATGTATGTAACGCTAATAAACTAGGTGATAGAACATTTACAAGCCCTAAAAATATCAATGAACTATTTATAGTAACTGTACCTTTGACATTACTACTCATTTTGAGCACGAAGTTTTTAGAAACATCAGACGACAATAGTACATGAATCAAGAGAATCTGATTGTAAAACTTCATCGACTTATCTGTTTCTGGATAAATCAGCACTTTCATTCATAACAATACTAATGTCACTTTCTGATAATGCTGCTGAATCGTTTCAGTCCATCACCCATCATTAACACGCGACGTCCTTGTTCTTTTCTTTTTATATATTCAAACTTCGTTACAGGTGTCATATTAGTGTATACTTCATCAAATGTTATATCTTTAAGATTTTTATTGGTTCTAACGTCGTTATCTCCAGTCAATAAAGACCAACCTCGCTGTTTCTAAGTTCAGCTAGCACGGGTTGCTGTCATTCCTCAGTGGAATATCTATACAAAATATAAAATCAATTTCCTTTGTACCCTAAGAATAGCAAATTGTGTTGCTCTCTTGTTTTCAGCCATAATTGCGCTCTTGGTCAACTGTAACTAGAATATTCCTCATCTTTTTATCAACTGACTACTTCCTACCACAGCCTTTTCTCCATCAATATGTGAAACAACACCTCTAGAGGCAATATGATATAGTTCTGTGTGCATTTCTTCGTGTTTCACCACCATCTTCTTTTCGGCTTTACTAACAACTGCATGCTTGATAGGATGGGTGGTAAACATGTTCTTCTAAACAAGTCTCCTATTTTACAACTTCCTCATATGAATATTCATAAAATGGTAGTACCTCCTCCGAATATACGGTCTTGATACAGTTATTGTTCCTGTTTTATCAAAAACAAAAGTATCTATGTCTCCATATTTATCAAGCGTTACTGAGTAATACCACTATATCTATTAAATTTTTATAGTAGTGAGGTAAAGCCAACAGGTGTAGTACAACTTCAAAGCACAAGAATAATCTACCATTAGAGCGAAATTGCTTTTAGCGGGCGAGTCTTGTAAAAAGATATGTCGTCCCATCGCTATAAAGTTGTATTTTACGATACTATCAGCCATGATTTTATACTTATAGTGGTATGTGTCTTCACGACTTTCTGACTCTTTCATCAATTGAATAAGATGATAGAGTTCTGACCATTAACCTGCGTTTTCTGCACCTTTAAGTTTCATTTCGCATGAATCTACCTGGTATTGGAATAAACTTTATCACCAATGGTTACCGGAAAGCTCCCTCCTGTCAACGAACTCTCATCAACGCTTGCTCCACCACCAGCAACAACACCATCAAATAAAATTTCATTTCCTGCGAAATCAAATGATAGTGCATCTACTTCTGGAGCTAGGTGTATCTATTACCTCTCATCTTCTACAAGCCAAACTTCTTTATCAAACGAAGTTAAACTTTTTCTAGCTCTTTGACAGTCTGACCACTGTTTAAAGACTCTACCCTCTAAAATAAACATAATTGAAACTCCAGCTGTTTCGCGCTCCTGTTACTAATGGAAACAAAAATCGCCGTTGAATCAAGCGTCTCCGTGTAACGTTTGTTTTAGCTAATACTTTTAACGTATCTCTAAAATATTTAGACGCCTTCCACCATATATAAACTGTTCTTAATGGGAGTGGAATAAATAATTTTGATACTGTGTCCTGCCAAAAATACTGCATCCGCTATTATCGTATATGGAGTTTCTTCGCTAAAAACCGGACTCCATGGCAACTCCCTGATTTCTCTATATCTCATAAGTTCTAAGTTTCCTTTAGACAATCTGTTTTAGTTGGTTTGAAAATAACAGCAAAGTATATTCATCTTGATAAAAACTCAATTTGTTTATCTTTTGTCGCTTGTAAAATATGCTTTTACGTCTGGTGTTAGAGGCGGAAACTCTGCCTAATTCTTGCTCTCCCACCTCGATACAGATGCAATGTGTTTAAATTCCATGCTATCCTCTAATTCTAATAGAATTACTTTCTTTTCTTCTCTTTATCATATAAATCTTTAGCATCTGCACTTTCATCGATCAGCATGTTGCTTAATATTAGAAATAGTTCCTTCTACTCCATCTTTTGCTTTTATATAATTTTGATAAAACTACTGAATAACCTTTTTAGCATCTTTGATTGATAACACTTTAAGCCCTACTGTTCCAGCTACTCCTCCTGCACTCCTGGTGTTTTTAATGCTGCTAGCACCTTTTAATAATTTGATTGATCTGTTAAATCCTCCTTTTTATGTTTGCTGTCATAGCCCAATTATAACACCTTGAATATTATATGTAAATTAATCCAACAATCTCATTCTAATACCATAATTCTAGTGAACCTAAAGATTATTTACATGTTATAATAACTATGTGCAAAGAATAATAAAGTAGTGCAATGCAAATATGATTATATCGGCTGTTTTAAGCCACTAAACAATTAGACTAACAAGTAAGGAGCAACTTATGATCATATTATCGGATTCGGACCCAATGATAGTTCACAAAACTATTAAGACAGTGTCATTAAAAACTTATTGTTAAACAACACCTCGGCAAAATTATCGCACGCACAAAAGAACATCCAGCAATTGATCGAGCAGAACAATATCTTTAGTTTGAAACTTGCGATGTCTGTTACACTGAAAGTGATAATTTTGAAAATACTTATAACAACATTGCTAGTTATATACTCGAGGCAGCGGAAAATGATGTTATGTATCTTGTTCCGCACCCTATGGTTGCCGCACTTACTACACAACGTCTTATTAAAAGCAGTAAAAATGTTAAAGTTATCGGCGGGGAGAGTTTTCCTAGATTCTTTGTTTCAACGTGCTGCACGGTTTGAGTCCTGTCGAAGGATTGCTTGCTGATGCAACAGCTCCTGAAAGCGCTTAGCGCTGTTAATCCGCATAATCATCTGCTTGCCACCCAATGTTATCGATGATGTAGCTGCTGCAATCGTCCCAGAATCTAGTGGAAAGTATCCATGTACCACATTGTTACAATTATTGAGCAAGCTGCTCTTGATGAGCATATTTACACCTCAACACTACAAGAACTTTCTGCTAAAGTTGGAGAACAAAGTCGACAACCTGCGTGCACTTTATATCCCACCGCTAAAATTCGCCAAGGGTGCCATGTAAAACTGCTACTCGTGAATATAATGACGAAGGGTGAAATTACTGAAGATGACCTTATTAATAAATCCTGAAAATCTAGTATCAGCAAATTAGAGGAAAATAGTGGCTGCAAGCGATTACTACACAGCGGATAATGCCAAAATACCTCGCTCAAATCATCAATGCTTCACTAGATTTTACTGTCATGATGACACGCCCTACGAACTGAAGCGATATTGTTAACGAAATGAAAGAGTGATAGAGAAATGGATCAAAGGTTTCTCGCATCGAGTAGAAAATTTAAAAAGAAGTAATAGATGTATTCGATTGTTGCTGATGCGACATGTGGCAATGGCAATGACACCTTTATTTTTAGCACAAAGTGCAGCAAAGAAAGTTTACGCGCTGTCACCAACAATGTCGATTGAGTTCTACATTGTAAGCTACTACAAACAAACAACTGCGCTTGGAAAGATGTGTGAAGTCATTTTAGATTCCACATGTCACTTTGATAACTATATTAGCGAGGCGATTAAAGCTGTTGTCTTTCAATCTTGGTTACCCACCAATGCAGACCACACAATAACTACTCTTTGCGGATACACCTGTCAAGCAATGAGATAAATTTTCTTTACCAACCTTGAAATTAACGGACGTATCGTGATTTGTTGTTTACTGGGGACATGGAGAACGGAAGAAGTAGAAAAGAAGCTTTGCTTAACCATTTAACAAAACTTGATCAAAAGTAGAAGTACTACTGCTATCGTTTATCAATCAAAATAATGCACCATTTGTCCTTGCTTTTAGAAAGAGAAAATAATATATAAAAATCAAATCTCAACGAAAGGAACTGTAATGCGCGAAATAGAAACTAAGTCTAAAAATTTATTAATCAGATAGGAAGGTATAAAAAGTTATATACTGCCTTTAACCCTGTGAGTAAAGAGCAAATAATCATACACTTTTATTATATGATGATGCAAACGAAAGCTTTAAACAGGTCAAAATTCTGCCTTACGTATTCGCTATACAAATAACAAAACGGAAATGACTCCTACAAAATCAAAGGGGCTACACAAATATCGAAATCAACGTCCCTCTTGATGAGAGTTTCCCAGAAAAGAACCAACTGTTTTACCAACCTTACCCTAACGAAATTATGCAGGCGAGGTTGGAAAGATCTTAATCTATAAAAACGCCTCATGCTAATTCAAAAATTGAAACACAGCGTTATGAAGTAAAAACTCAAGATGGGTCTGGTGCTAGACCGACAACCTTCCTAAAAGATATAGTACGATTATGAACTTGAATTTGAAGCGACGTTTTGAGGGAAAATAGCTTTTGAAAATCTTTTAACAGAGTTTGATATTACTAATATAAACCTGCATAAACCAAAATAGCTAGAGCAATGGAGTATAATACCAGTGTTTATATAAATTATATCAATAATCTGTACTAAATTGTTTAATCGACTTCTTTTGACATGCTTGTGTAAGAGTGCCATTTGTTAAAGATGAATTGGTACACCTCTGTGGGTAATAGCTTTCAGATTCTTTTATCCCACATCTTTAGAAGATGTTCCGTTACGATAGATTCCTAAATCACAAGCATATCGTATTTTCTCTTCATTTCCCTTCAAATGCTTTCAGATAGATGTCGATTCACTCCTTGACTTCATAAAATCAAATTTTATTCCACTCAATCACATCATGTTTTCTGCTATCTATCGTGGTACCGACTTATTTACACTCTCTACTTCCTTGACATAGTACATACTACTGCAAACCTCTGGTTCTAAATCCGGAAAATCTTTCTCTCAGAAACAGCCCAAATTACATTTTCCCCTAAAATCCCTTTTATCCTTACATTTTCTCTGAAATTCGTCTAAATCTGTAATATGAGTCCTTTACTATCTCACGCATATCGCATAAAGATGGCCTAAAGAGAAACCAAAAATCTATCTAATCTTCTGAAACTCATTTCTCTGCACACCTTAAGCCTCGCTCGTGCAGTTCTCTGCTTCCATTGTTCCACTTCATTTTCATAAAGTCATCATTATCCCAATATTGTTTCAAAATCACTTTCTTCAAAACGTCCCAATCCATACATACAATAAGCTTTCATATTTTCTCTCCTTCACCTGTAATCCACAGCTTTCCATAGTGTGTATTCGATCAATTTAGAAAACTGACCACCCAACGAGCAAACAGCCATCTTTTTACTCTAAATCTTTCTTAAAAATAAATTCGGATGATAATATAGGTAACTTCATATGTCCCTCATAGTCATAAACAAAAGTGTATCCGCTTCTTGTTCTAAAATTCCTCTAGGTTATCATCCATACTTTCCACGCATGTCCCAACGTTCCTCAGTATCAAAAGGGAATACTTCCTCCAGACAAATCGACTACTTTTTGAAAATTATCGGCTAGCTCCGTCATACCAAAGTAATCTAAAACCTTTTGAGCGTATCTTCCCAAACTCTTCCTGTTAAATTATTTAAAAATTGCAGTGCCCTCCGATTGTAACCCTATAAGATACCAGTTTGTTGCGTCTAGGATATCTTTGCTCCAAGGTAAACAGGCTCAGCTGATTGTGTATATTTTCTTACAGAGTTATATATACTATCGTCCAATACATCGGCTCCAAAATATCCCGCAAATATCTTCAAAATTCTTCACATCATCTAGTGTAATCTGTTTTATATTTTTATTTCTTCTAATTTAACTAAATTATTTCTATATTCTTTATAATGTTTATATGTGGGCGGGAAATCTTTCTCTCATTGTTTCCTCGAGCATATTTTAAATTTATGAAACTCAACAAGTTCCATACACCCTCTATAACCTGGATTATCCTTGCAGCACTATAGATTTCTCCAGCACAGTAAGAGCCTGCAACACCTCTACTCTTCAATCCTGTAACGATCATTTTGATGATAGTTGTGAGTAAAGAGATATCCATAACGATATTACCAAGTGGCATCACGTTCTTTTCCGGGATCATATCTAGTGTCCTCATAGCATACTCTAATCTATTATCATTATTGTATGTTTTCGCTAGTATTCCTCTCACCTGCACTTAAGTTTTGAACTCCAACATATTCAAGAGTTCTAAGCAATACTTTCATAATCATTTCTCTTATCTCAATATTGTTATAATAATTTCTAATGCTTTGTTTCTCGCCACGCTTTGCAAGAAATCTTCATTTGTAATATTATGTCTGGATTAATTCGCAGACCTCTTATAAAATCTTTCGAAATTATCAACCAGTTGAGTAAATACGATAACTCATCTTCTTGATCTACTAGCACCACTTTGGGCTCACCACTCACTCTCATTCTCTATAATCAAGAAATACCACCATATGATGTCCCGCTGAAATAGTATCAGCTAACGGAAATCCTATATTTGGATACTTCCATTCGTTTTAACCAAAAGCTCATTTCCTAATTCGCCACAAAGTGAGTACAGTTTCGTTTTTATCACTACCATAAATGCTTTCTAATATGAACAGCTGTCTCTCTAGTAGAAAAACTGTAGCAAATGGTATCCCTCCATTATGTATTAATTCTCATAAGACTCCGGCAACTTATGCCAGCTCATACTTCAATCTCTTTTATTTCTTCATCAGTTGGCTCTTTCTCTACATGAGATTCTAAAGTCTTATTCACTATCATCCCAAAAGTTCCCCAATCAAAAATCTTCAAATTTCCCCATAATTTTTCTATTCCTCTGTAACTCTATTGAGCACCTTATAAAATAAGGTATTGTTCTTCAAACTGAAACTTTAAAAATGTGGGACATATTGGTGATTTTAACGCCATGTCTGCTGCTTTCTTTAATTAACTCACTCTATCAACTTATCATTTTCTCTATCTTTTCCAAAATAATGGCTTTCGTTGTTTTCACCTTGTCATTATCAATGTATAACATATATCTCTTTCCTCCCGCTTCTTCCATTGACAAACAAGAAATTCTAATACATTTTATCTCTTTAATGGAATAATCTAATAACAAAATGCATTATGAATATAAAAGCTCCTGTCTGCTATATGATAAGGTGCATAAAAAGTTATCCTTACTTAGCACGGCGAACAATACTTTCATCTACGAAAATAATAAGCATAAATATTACTAAAAGTGTTATTATCGCATATCTAAAAAGTATTCTTCCACATTTCTTCAAAGCCCTATTAACGAAAATATTCAATCCATTCTATCATTAAAATCATCTCCTTATAGATTTCCTTAAATTCAACTAGAAATCTTCTGAATCTTAATCACTCATCATGAAATATTAATCGTCTTCAAATAACGACTTGCCGGCTTAATACTCCTGCATACTGGCTATATTATTTCAACTCTCTTTAACAATATATAATCTAACATTAAAATAAATAATAAAATGGTATTAAATCAAGAATAAAGATAGGTACATACTTCTATAAAATTAGCAAGAACAGTTCCTCTCATAAGTGCACTACCCCAATACCCATTAATAAGTGGTGATACTGCCTCTAAAGTATTATAGTCACGAACTTGTAAACATATTTTTGATATGAGTTCGTATTACCCACGTCGTGCTAAACACATAAACATAATAACAAGATATAAAATTCCAAAACTAACGCTAGTGTGTGTTTTCGAGCAACTTCGTACGTCGCAGTCTCACTTCACTCTCTTGAGCTCAAGTTTTGAAAACTTCATACCTCACCCATTTTTATAAAAGATATATTTACTGTATTTATATAAACTAATGTATCACCTCATAAAAATTATAGTCCACTTTCTTGCTACATGATCAAATTTTTACTGCACTGCTGTATTATAATAAATTTCGTTCCTTTATTAAAATTATATCATAAATATCAACTCTAATCACCGTCCTCTTATAACTACATATTTCACAAGCTCTCGTTTCCAAATATTATAGACAATATATCTTGTATACTAAAGAGTAAAGTAGTAAATCTAAAAAGATTCTTACTACTCAGCGCAAATTATAGCATTTTAGTTCCCTAAAACTATAATTATTTTCTTTCTTCTTTTAATCTTATAAAATTCCTCAATACATTTTAAGTTGCATCTTTTGTCGTAGCAACTAACCTCGCCATCAATTTGGTAATGTGATTTACGATGTTTCTACTGATAAACTAGTCCGCTCTTTAAAAATTCGGACACCCTTTTAATTCTATCGCGTTTATGTAATAACAAGCGAGATATAATTATAAACAAATCTAAACCATGTCATATCAGCCATTATCATAATGTGAAACTGTCCTCTCGTCCTGTAGCTGTATTAAAATCTAATCTCCATCACCTTCATACGGTTGAATCATTACATTTAACAGACGTAAATTATCCTGTCTTCTAAAATATTGTCCCCTACTTGAATTTTGGCATAGTATTTTTCAATTTTAAAAGTCGTTATAACTCCTTCAACTAAATAAATATAACTTCCAAAATATTTCTTTAGTCTTGTTTTCTACACGATTAATAACATCTGCATTAAAACCAATATCGAATCCTGAACAGAATTTCTTGCCACTCATCCCCTGCATCATACGCATTAAAGACGATCAGACTCATTAGTTTTATTATACCTGGAAGGGCTTCTCTCCTGAGTCGTAACAGACACTGCCAGGTCATTTCCTGATCCTTGCGCCAAGTAGTATATAATATCTTCTCCACGATAATTATTAACAACCTCATTTATTGTCTCGGTCCTCACCGATTACTATAATCTGTCTCGAAGAACCCTCAGCCATTAACTTTTGCGCATTTGTACTAGTTTTTAAAACTTTATATTCTCTCTCTCGATTTAGAATATTCTCAATTTTCTCTAACTCTAATATTAATGATTTTTATGTTTTGAGTTTACATTATCTCAATCATCTTCTTAACCTTTACTTTAGACCTTTCTGTATAATTCCTTGTATTAACAGCCATAAACTCCTTCAACTATTTAGCCATAAGCATATATCCTTTATATCTTGTAACTCAATACTATATAATTCCTAAAGAGATAAAAAGCTCGCAAAAGCTATCTCCAACTTTTACCTAAATAAATACATCACTATACTAATAAATTTTTAAAAGCCGGGTATCTATATATCCAATTCCTACAATAAAATTAATAATTAATTATTCTTCTTTTAAATAACTCATCGATTCTTTAGGTGTTTTACCCTCTTCAACTAAAGGCTCTCCCTCATTAATTACTGTAATCAATGCTGAACTTCTCATCATTATTAACCACTAGTCGCGCAAAAATCCCCAACCTGCTATGCTTATCGTAATCACTTATAATCTTTAATTTTTGATTTTGTAGTCAAATGCCAACTTATCTTTTCCAAAAATAATCCTTACAATCCGCGTGCAATCAGCGGTCTTAACAGTTTGAATTGTTCTCTTTATATTTTGGATTATTTTCATATAAATAACGCCAACAGCAGCGATAAAAGTCAAAGCTCCTAGTATTCTTTTCTCATAAAACCGGCCTCTTACTCACAATAAAATATCAATTGGAGATTTCCTTCATCTCTTATCCCCATTGTTTTTGTTAGCTTATATAATATACCTTTTAAGATCAACTATTTTAAGAAGCTTTTACTACACTTATTAGTCTCTACTCTATCCTATTTTTAAAACCTATTCTCTTGTATTTTTATATATAGCATATCTTTCCGATTACATTGCTATATTTATTTTTCCAAAATATATTATTAATAAATAAACTTATTTTTATTATTTATTGTATAATCTGTCGTCTGGTAATTTCTTATAAAACTAATGAAAACTCATGTCCTCAATCCTTAGTATTTACGAAATTTTACTAAAATATTTCATTTATCAATCTTTGTGTGTTATAATAGTGTAAAAATATTAGGAGGATATTACTGCGAAAAACAACATACAGTTACACTTGCATTATCAAGTATTCTATTAGCTGCATCTCTTGCGGGATGCAGTAGTAATGCAGCGACGGTGTTGCGTGCACTTACGAGGATGGAAAAGAAGCAGATGTAGAAAGCTGCTCATTAAACTCGTCAAAGCAGTACTGGGGATTGCTAAACCTCATGAGCGCTGAAGAATTAAAAAGCTCTTGACGGAAAAGAAGAAATGGTGCTTGTTGATACAGCTGCCAGCAAAAAGTTTCGAGAAATCTCACATTAAATCTGCGGTAAATGCTGTTTTACCTGTAAAATAGAAGATGTAAACCGAAAGAAAAGAGCATTCTTAAAGGCTTTAGAGGATGATATTAAAGACATTGTTCTTTACTGCGGCTTTGTGGCGTGAACGTAGTCATGTTGGTGCTGTTATAGCTAAAGAAGCAGGCTTTTAAAATGTTTATGAGTCTCAGGCGGAATTGCCGCATGGGTAGATGCGAAATAGCGTCGAAAAATAACACTTATAGTTGGAATTTTGTGGATAGTGCTGAGGACTTAAATCCACAAATACTCTTATGGTTTTAGGGGCATTCCGTTATTGCTCGCTGGGCAACCGACTTTCAAATTGTACCCTCGGCGATTCTCGATTGCATAGTCTCCATTTATCCAGAACAAAATTCCGCCTTTTAAACCGACAAAACAACAAATTTTGTCGGTTTCTACAAAGACTAACACCTAATTTAATTTGAGCAGTGTGTGTGAGTCTCTATTATGTTGAAAATATCCTTTTAAATAACGGAACATTATCAAATATACTCCCCTTTGTACAACGGATGACACTTTAATAATCTTTTAACCGTTAAATAAGTTCCCTGAGAAAACCAAATCAAGTTTCATAACTTTCACCGCGTACATCGAGCAAGTCGGGAGAAAACCTACAACGCGAAGCTGTGTACCGAGGTGAGATATATTTCTATATAGGTTAATTAAAAGAAATATACATAATTTAGCCATCATTCTTCCTCTCTGTGTTCCTATTGTAACAAACTTAACCCACTCTATTCAAACTACTGCACTCTTATTTTCAAAACATGCAAAAATAAAGCATAACTATGAAAATATCACCTCTACTACATACATTTCTAAGACCAGTTATTATTGATAACACTCCATTAACTGTTAAGTGCACCAACGCATACCTCCCATCCATAGTGTTATAACGTAAGCATAACTGAAAATAAAGGAGATTAAAATGAGCATAAAAACGAATTAAATAAACTTAGCAAACTCTTAGCAGTCTTTATACAAAACTACATAGCTTCCCACTGCGTGTGCGAATGGACGTAGTATACTCTACATACTGTATTTGAAAATTACTATGATTACACTACAGCAACTTTGGAGTGAAAGCTGCCGGAAAGACTATTAGCAATCGGTGGACGCCCAGTTCTCTACATAATTTAGAGGAGCGATTAGAAGCAGCTACCATCGAAGAAGCAACTCGAAAAAGAAACTACTTCCAGAAATGGTTGCCTGCAGTTTTCCACGACTGCGTATTATAGCCAGATCTTTCTAAACTTATGGACTTTCTGAAGAAGAAGGTGACCAAGGAACTTCTGATTTTGGCTCCTTGGTGTTAAAACCCACCTTAGAAAACATATTTGGATGCTTAAAGCATATCTTGCTGAATAATTAAATTATAAAATTGAAAGACTAGGTGCTACATACATATCTATCCACTCGGACATGTTATCTATTAACACCCTAGCTATTTACAATTAGTTAGCTCAAGTATTTGCACCTTGCTTGTTAAGATATTAAGATTTGTGCGTCTACATAATACGTAGTTATTTTCCCATCAGCTGTCGTTAAGATAACCTCCACGTAGGTATTAATACTTGGTTTTTCTGTTTGAAATATAAGTATAATATCCTACGTTGCTTCACATTACAGTTTTTGAGATCAAGTCTTCATGATACAACGCCCTAGTGCTGCCTGCTGAGCTGCAATGTTTCACTTTTATCTTTCTTTATATGCGTAACACTAGTTAGAGGAATTTTTTACATCCATTTGAATCAACGTCAAATACTATTCTAGCATTTTTATTCGCAAAACTCTAATACCATCAATTTGCTGCTCATAAATTATCTCGTTTCTCTTTGCTATAACTGAAAACGTGTATTCTGAACCAATTTGGTTTTCTAATAAAGGCATCTCTAGCTCCGCGCGATAATTTCGCTGGAGCACATTTGTTATGGCTGTATCTGCACTAACTTTTAAAGTAGATGCCTTATCGAAGTTTCTTGTCATACTTCAAGCCCAAAGTTCTTTTTTTAAAATCCTTAAAACTGGCTATTGTAACATTGACGCTAAGTTTTTCCTTTTTTACTCGTACTTTCTTCTACAGTTATGTGTCATTTCATAGCTTTTCGATGATTTCTTTTTCTTGAACTATCTCTGTTTTATATTTTTGGATTGTATAGATATATAAGAACCTGAGCACGGCGTTTAAGACAATGAACAAATAAATAAATAGACTTTCATCTTTTTTCCCCAATTCATAGTTTCCTCCTCAGCTACCAACTCTTTATTTTCTTAAAGCTTATATATCGATTATTATATTTACATACCATGCAGTGTATAGCTAAACTATTATTTTCTTTATTATAGGGGTTTCATACCCTAAAACTATATCCGTGCATTTTTTAAATTAGTATTGTTATACAAATAGTTAATAACATATTCCAGGAAGTTTTCTCTACCTCAAAACAGATTTACTTCTTTAGAAGATAAGTATGTTTTCGTCAATTTTTGAGACGTAAGCCGATATATACCGTTTACTATTATCTTCCAGAAACTATGTCCGCATTGCCCTTCTTTACTAAAACAATAGATTCCTTATGTGTTCTTGGAATATTGTAATACCATCAGTGAGGTTGTTAACTGGTAATTTGTATCACTAGCATAGCCTAATTCTAAGTAATGGTATTATTTATCATAACAGTTGTACCTACCTCTTTCCCTCCCCTCATTGAAGGATTCGGCCTCGCTTATTCTGTGATTTTGCGATTTTAAAATAGCATAACCGTCTGTTATTCATTATCTGTACCAACTCGAACATCATCTTTTCTCAAAAACATCTTTAGCTAGACGAGTTATATTAACCTCTTCCACACTATACTCATCAATTACTTTTCTTCATCCGCTTCTTTTACCCAAATACGATAAATTTATTATTCAAACTATGTATAATTTTTTTGGTTTCATTGAATTTCTACCATTAATTTTATCTTCAAAGCGATTCTTTTAATGTAACTTGAAGATAGTTTTATCATCTTTTTATAAAGATACAACATATTCAGTCTGTCCTTAGCATTACAAAGTGTCAAACTCCAAACTAACATTTGAGTTTTCTTAAAAAGAAAAGTGATTTAACAGTGATGAATCAACGTTTCTTGGTAATTTATCGATATTTTTTCAAGTATTATTTGTTGTAATATCTTCTATATTACGATTACGCACACGAACCTCAATACTTTGACTGTTGGCTAGTTCTATTAATAGTTCTTTTAGGACCTTTTTATCTTTTACAGCCTCAACCAGTCGCTACTTTAGTGATAAATTAGACACTATTGCTTCTTCTCACTGTACCTGGATGTGTTTTTACCATAGTATCCCGGAATTAAGCCTTAAATTGTTTTTATCAACTTCTGGTAATTTTGTTGACTTCGCCTAGTAAACAACTCATAATCCGGTTTTGCCGTTGTCAAAATATGATAATAATAAACTAGAAAACAAACATACTAATAAATAGATTTAAATCGTTCTTTTATACCTTTCATATGAGCCCCCTTACAACCATTCATCATCTATACGTTCTGGGGCAAGTTACAAAATAATTGTCCCATAACCTTCTCTACTTTGTTGCTTAAATACGACCTTTATGTGCCTCGATAATATAGCAAGAGCAAGTCCAAGACTCTGTTCCTCCTATACTTCTTTGACTGTGACTCTTATCACCACGATAAAATCTAGCGAATGTTTTATCAATATGCACTCAGCGGTATTCCAACACCTTCATCTTTTATTGAGATATTAACCATACAGTGATTATACGTTTTGTCTTTACTCGAATGGTTATATTTTCTACCATTTGGAGAATATTTTATGGCATTATTCATTATATTTATCGAACACCTGAGTAAGCTTTTATCCTGATCACCCTCAACAAAAATAGGAGTTTTTGAAGTGTGTTTTATAAAATTCTTCTCGGATGAGTTAGTCTCAAATCCTATTAGATATTTGTTCAATCAGCTTATTAACCTCTATAAATTCTTTCATAATGCTCTTCTTTAATATCCATTTTCCCTAGGCTGCGTAGCTCATTAGCCATCCTGACCATACGATTTGTTTCCTTGTGGATAGTATCGATAAAGCTGTGGAGCGAGTTCTTTATCGTTTATAACCCTTCCTTCCAACGCTTCAATATATACTATTCATCGTTGTTGTATGTGTACGCAATTCGTGAGATACTGTCGAAAACTAAACTCGCGACGATTCTTTTTCTTGACGTTCTTGATCCGTTACATCATAAAGAACTATAATATATCCTTCTAACCCGCTCGACCATCTGTGTCTGGTGGTCTCTTTCTTCTTTAACTATCTGTGCAGAAACCGCACTTGGGCCAACAAACTTTCATCAGTGCCTTTGAGTACTAACATGTATAAACTACATCTCTGGCCCTCGATAATATATCTCCCGATATGTTCATATTCTGTAATATCTCAAAATTTTCTACGCATCTTTCCTGATAAAATCTCTCATCGCGAGTACACCAATCATATCTTCTGCAGAAGTATTAATCAGGATTGTCTCGACCATTATCATCGGTGCAATATTACCATCCATCATAACTTTCGATAATGGTCTGCCAGCTTTCTACGCTCTGTCTCCAGTTACCGCTTTGTTCCTCTTCTATCCTTTTAGAAATCGTGCCAAATACTTTTGCCAAAGTCGCCCTATTTTCATCACAGTTATTAGTATCAATCCCAAACAACCGTACCACAGTTCCCAGACGCCATTTTCAATAACGAGACTCATTTTCTTCAATAGGAACTCGTAGAACTGTCGCAGCAAATGAAAACCTATGGATTGTCGTAATTAAAATAGTAGATAGTACTGTCCCTATAATGAAAATTCTAGTAAATACCATTAACATCCTGTTCAAAACACTTTCTATATCCGCCATCAAAGATACTTGCCCCTACAACCTCATTTCCTCGGTTTTTATGGGACCGAAGCATAAACTCAAACCCTCTTTCCTTAATTCGATGATCATTCTGAATCCTCGCACCCTCCTGTTTTAACACTTGGCTAACTAATGGATCACCGCCTTTTAGCTAAATATTCATGCATTTCCATTTTTAGACGATGAAGCTTACAACTTTAGAGTTATTATCAATACATACTAACAGATACTAATGTAAGTTATTAAATTCACTTCATAGGGTGCAATACCACTCTTAGTATTAGCAGAAACTAACATCTCCTTCTTGTATTTTGATACTTTCTCCATCCGTTTATGATGCACTACCTGCTTGCTTGCTTTCTAGCTGTCGTAGTTTTGCCATCTCTTTATCTAACTCTTCACGAATATGGTAATTCAGAATCTTGTCCAATAATATGTTCAAAGTCGAGTTTGCCTCTTAGAAGTTCGCTGCAGTTGTCGCTGTATAGTCTTATCAGTTTGTAGAGTCTGTGTATTTTAGCAAGACCTTATGACAACAACGAATTTCAACCCTTATATGATCGAAAACCAACGTCTATTAACATTCTTGTAATTAAATAAACTCATCACTCTTCACCCATGAACATCCTACACCACGACGGGTCATAATATATTCTGCTGCGAAGAATCAGAACTTTGGGTACCTTTTCTCTTAAACGTCTCTACCGTAACATCAACTGTATGCGCATCTCCAAAATACCCATATCATATAGTCTGTGTCATTAGTTTTGCAGTGAAAGTAACTGCCCTGTGTGTGATAAAATAATATAAATAAATCGTCAAATTCACGACGTGTGGATCGATTTCTTTACTTCATTTTTCTTAATAACATATGCATCCGGATAAATAACTAGTATCTTTTATCGCCAACTCGCTTTGTCCTCTTCTACTCCTCTTTGTTGTTTCTTGAAACACGACGAAGATTTATCTAACACGAGCCATAAAGACTCTCTTGTAGAAAATGGTTTCAGATTACATAATCATCTGCGTAAATTCTAACCACAATGCACCTTATCAATCTCACTTGCTTTTTGCAGCTAGCATTTATTACCGTATATTTTCTTCGGCACGAACTTCACGACAAACTCCATCCGCATCTTTTGCAGGTAACATCAAATCTCGTAAAATCAAACTCAGGATTTTTCAAGCTAAATGCCGGACAAACGCACGTTTCCATCATTCGCTATGGTAATTACATCACCTTCCTCTTTTTCAAATTGAAAGTCTAGAATTTTCGCAATCGGCTCACTCATCATCAACTACTCAAAATTTTGTATTCAGCCATCCGAGCTCCTCCTGTAATTATAAATTATTTCATAGTTCAGTCTAGTTTTCGCACTTGGACTCTTCTATATTATATCATGCTGCGCACCTAACATGTAGAAGAGATCTCGTATAATTAAAGTATATTAACAAATATCTTAAACATTTTAAAGCTCTCTTATCTTTATCCTGCCTTATCATCTACTCTAAGTGAAATATTTACTTTTGCATTTGATTTTCTTCTTCTCAATTTCATCTAACACGCTCTGTATAAAGTTGTTACGTGTTACACTATAAGAATTTTTATTTAAACTATTCCAGTACAGTTTCACTCTGCAGGGTTGAGTTTAATCTGATCGCTCAAAGATGCTGCGAATATCTCTTTCGATAACATACCCTAACAATTTAATATCTTCTAATGAAAAATTCTTTATGCTCTGCAACAATATTTTTACGATTAACATCGCCGTTACCAAAAGAGCTACCACTGCGTCTTCTTGATTTTCATTCCCAAAAATCCCTTTGCTACCAAGTGTATCCTGCATCTTTATTAATATTATATAAACATCTCCTCAAATAGCAGCCTATGCCCACAGTCTCGAAATACGCGTGATATCACTTCTCAGAAACAATTCTCTCTCACAGACCCCTGTAAATTCTAGAATGCTCTCTCTTGGCAATCTTCTTAACTTTCCTATTATATCTGGCTAATCTCTCATGACATAAAAGCTTCATCCATATCTGGCGTCATAAAAATATCAACACCATCTTTTAAATATAACGGCGCAGCGTTATGAGACCATTGTTTCTTTAACATTATATTCTAAAGCTAAACACGCATGGCGATATTCCCACCTAAAGAATGGCCAGTTAAAATAATATTTTCACCATACTTTTTACCATTCTCTTTATAAAACCTATAACACGGTGGATAATGTTCTCCTTGTCCAAGGCAAACACCTACAACATCAGCATGCAAATCCTTTTTCTCGATCAAAATAATAATTCGTTCCTGTATAAGCTAAATATAATTATCTAATTTAGTATTTTTAAATAAGCTTCCACTACTCCCGTTTTTCATCATAAAACTCGTTACAAACTCAAGCCTCGATGGAAAGCTTCCGTCTCCAATTCAATATAATTATAAACTCATCTTCTTTGAAGTCTTCATTTTGTCAATGTCTCTATCCTATAGACGATAAGGATGCATTACTCGTCAAACTCAAAAATTTTCGCCATCAATTCTACCTCCATATCATAATTTTTATAATACTATACTTCCCGTAATCTAGCAATTGTTAACTTTAATCCCCTTAATAAATCCTGTTTTATAAGACTAAAAATCACTCCCCTACGAAGCAATTTTTCTCTCAATATAGTAGTAACATTTTCGAGAAATTATTTATAAAATCTACTATATATCTCTTTTATTTTTGTTATAATAAGTTTACTACAATTCAGGAGGTAAATTATGAAAATATTACTAGCCTACTCAAGTAAAACTAAAAACACAGTAGCAGAGGCTATCTATAATGAGATAAAAACCTAGCAGATGTAACTACTAGATATAAAAAGACAAAAACAAAACTACAAGAACAATATGACTTGTACATCTTAGGTGCTTGGACAGACAAAACAACTGCCAACATGCAAGATTTCATAAATGTACAAGATATAAAAAGACAGTAGCGCTGACTTGCGGTGTCCACGAGAACATTATCATGCAGATGATTCAATAAACAATTATATAGCCCTTTATGAAAGAACGCGTAGCGTCGTCCTTAAAACATTTGTTTGCCAAGGGAAAATAGACCTAAGGTACTTATCGTCTTCAAAAATATTGTCATGTGAAAGACCTTAATTTTATTCACAAAAGTTACACCAGATTTGGTAGACATGGTAAAACAATCAAAAACACACCCCGATCAAAAAGATTTACATGACGCTGGACTTTGTTTTAAAAGATGATTTACTACAAACTGAACTTTCTTAAATCAAATCTTAATAAGTCCTAAGGAAAACCTTAGGACTTATATATACAGCATTTCCAGTAGTAGTAGTAAAGCACCTTGAACAAATGTTCAAAGTGCTTTTCATTTTCTATCGAATTATCTTACGCGGATAAATACTGGTCCACTTCCAACGTTAACACTGTCAACTACTGTTTGGTTACCGTTCCATCCACCGTGGATAGCTTGTCCGTTACCTGCATAAAGCCAGCGATAGAGCAAATCCTAAAAACCACCATTAGCATAGTATACTAAGTCTCCTGGTTGAGCTTGAGATGCTGGAACAATGTTCCTAAACTCATATATCCTGCTGGCCAGTCGTGGAAGTTAATTCCTACTGCTTTAAGAGTTAGTTAAGCGACTGTACAATCTTGGATTCTTCCTAATTGAGCTTCATCAGCTGCTTGATAAACTAGCTGCTCCTTTATTTGAAGATGCTACTTGAGTTGCCAGCTGCTGGAGCTGGTGTAGCCGCTGGTTTTTGCTGCAGGAGCTGGAGTTGCCGCTGGAGCCGGTTTCGCTACGAGGGGCTGGTGTAGCGCTGGAGCTGGCGTAGCTGCTGGTTTCGCTGCTACTGTTGACTGTTGGATCAACTTTTACTACAGTTTTGTGCTGATGTGAGTTTGAGTTACAGATGCTTTTGCTACTGTAGCCGCTGTTGTTTGAGGTTTTAGCCGCTGCAGCTGCATCGATTCTTAAAAACTTCACCAACGTAGATTAAGTTTGGATTAGAGATGTTGTTTAATTGCTCAGTTCATCTACTGATACACCAAATCTACTAGAGATTTTCGCCAAAGTATCTCCTCAAAACTACTGAGTAGCATCCTTCTTGTTTTGCTTGAGCTACTTGGTTAATAGTTGTGTTATAAGTTAATTTATCTCCAGGAAGATTAATGAACATTAAGTTGTTATCGTCATAAGTTGGTCAACAGTTGTTCCATTGTTAACAGCGATATCCCAAAAGTGTATCACCTTTTTAACTGTGTAAGTATCAGCATCAGCTGCTTGTGATAAACCAAAAGCTACTGTCGATACGATTGCCGTTGTTGCTGACTAATTTATGTAATTTACTCATCTAAAATAATTTCTCCTTAAAAATCTGAGTTTTCGAGCTAAACGCTCTCAATAATATTTTCTTAAAATTTCTATTTTTCTAAATTGTTGTTTCAAAACTTCTAATATCTATACGTCTTTAACTCCATTTAAACACCTTTAAAATTTCGTTTTAATTTTGACGTAATACCATTATATGATGTATTTTTCAATACTTGTAACAGTTTTGTAACAATAGTGATAAAAACCTGTCACAAAGCTTTTACTATCGTAATTTTTCGAGTCATATTTGAGGCATAAAAATTGCACTAATAAGTATTTTATTATATAGTTATCGTGTAAGTTTTTAATGATTATTATTATCACTTGCTAATACACTAATAAGGGAGGTCTATGACAGATTTAAGTACATCTGTCTCACTCGTGAAACTATCCTTTTTATTTTTAGAAGGACTGTTGTCATTTTTATCACCCCTGCGTTATCCTGATTTTGCCTATCATATCGGAATACTAGCTGGTAAAAAGAGCAAAAATGAACACGGTGAGGTGGTTTTTAATAAACGCAATACCATTACAAATACATTATTCTTGTCTTGAGTATTTGTTCAACATTTTTCGTTTTAGCATTTGCAACAAGCTGATTAGCATTTTCTTAAACGAAAAATATTAAAACTTTGCAAATAGTTAGTGGAATACTTATCATTTTTATGGGATTACTTCAACTGGAGTTTTCAAAATCGGTTTTTAAAAACAAGAGTTTTCCATTAAAGATAAAGTAAAAAGAAAAGGTAACAAACACTACTCCAGTTTTAGCCTTTCTAATGGGCTTTTACATTTAGTTTTTCATGGACTCCATGTATTGGCCCTATCTAGCAAGTGTATTTTTATACGCTTCTAGCCATACAGGAATTATGAGTATAATTTTGGTATTAGTATATTGCTTAGGATTTATCTTACCATTTATTTTCGTAGCATTTTTCGCATCTACGTTATTGAGAATCTTTAAGAAAACATACTAATATTTTTAAAATATACACAAATAATTTCAGGAATAATACTAATTATAATTGGTATATTAATATAAGTAGTTCTTCTCATCACTTATGAGATATTTTTAATTAAAAAGGAGACTAACTTGATTCATCACTATTAGGCGCTGCTTTTACTTAGTAGCTCACTTCTTTTAACAGCTTGCTCAAAAGAAGAGCCTAGAAAAATACATCAAACTCTTCACAGGAAAAGAAAGAGAAAAACATACCCAAGCTTATAACTTTACTGTAATGGATAAGATGGAAAAGAAGTTAAACTTAGCGACTTTAAGCAAAAGGTTTATATCAATGTTTGGGCTTCTTGGTGTGGACCATGTCTTCGCGAAATTCCAGAACTTGAAAAGAGTTTATCAAAAAGTAAAAAGCTAAAGAAGATATTGTCTTTTTATCTATAACTTCTCCCTACGATGAAGTTTTCAAAAATCAAAATCCTAGTGATAAAAGTAAAGATGTTATCCTAGCAAAAAGCTAAAGAACTTAATCTTACTTACCCAGTACTATTCGATGTTAACGATCGTTTTCTTAATAAATTACGGAATTGTTCATTCCCAACTCATCTCTTTATAAATAGTGATGGAACCATCGCTAATGAAATTTCCAGGTTCTCTAACTGGAAGAAAAAGCTTACTGAAGAGCTTGGAAAAATGAAATAATATTAAACCGTGAAATCTAGTTACTAGATTCACGGTTTTTATATAATATTAAAATGTCTACCACAATCGATTTACTATTTTTAGAGTCATCTAATGTTTATTTAATTTCTTCTTATAACTCTTAATCGCATTATTTATATATTAATTTATGTAACTCAGGAGAAAAACTAGAAATCACCAAGTCATATTCTTTACTAGATGAATATTTATTTAGTATAGTTCCTAAATATAGACTTTTCATCTCCATTAATCACTATTTTTACCTAACTCCTCCCATTGGATTCTTATGAGTATAATTATCATCTATTTTGTAACTTTTATTTTACCTTCCGGTGTTAGAGCTTTTTCATGTCTAGTCCTTCAACATTTTTCTATAGAAGTTTTTGCCTCTTTACTTTGTGCTATACTCTTATTTTGATAACTATCTAAATACATTTCCCTGTTATTAATACACCAATTACCGTTATTACCATTGCTATTCTTATCACTATCTTTTTCAGCATTTTATTCCTATTGTTCTATTATTACCTATATTTTTCATTATTCATTTCCTTTATTACTTTCAGCATTTAACTTTCCCTTTAGGTGGTACAAGTTTAGCCATCTTTTGCGACCTCAATATAACTCCATGTTCTAACTTTCCTCTCGAAAGGATACTTATTTAATGTTGTTTCAACATCTAATTCTGGATCATCATTAATTATAACTCTAACTATTACCCTCCCATCGGATTCTTATGAGTATAACTCTCATCTATTTTGTAACTCTTTATCACCTTCCGACGTAAAGGCTCGTCCATTATTTTTCAGCATATTTTTCTGTTGCGCTTTTTCCTTCTTCTCCATGGGTTATGCTTTTTCACTCTATATTTATCTATTTGTATTTTTCCAATTATTAATAGAGCAATTACTGCAATTACAGTTAATCATTCTTATTACTATCTTTCTCATTATTTTGTTCCTTCTGTTCTATATACTATATCCTAAATTCTCAACTCCCTAAATACAATTTAATTATTAAAAAGATTGCTCATATGCTTTTATTTTACTATTTGTGCCCGCGCTCCTCTACTACTTTTTCTGAAAAATCCGTTTTTCCGGTATCATCTTTTATAATTATTGTATGAGAAATATGTTTTATTCCTCTCTCTATATTGCCCTATAATATCAAAACTCACTTTTTCTTTATTTAATCCTAAATAATTATCTCATCTCTTTATTTGTAAATAGATATTTTTATATTATAACTATACGTTTCAAAACTAAAACTTTATCTTTTACTTCCAATTTCTTCAATGTGTCTTTATTCAGTTTCAACTTTTGGAATAAGAAATAATTTTTAGGTAATAACTCATTTGTCAATTTGATTTTTCTAAAACCAAGCTTCCCTTTTACATATTCTACTTTACTTTCTTTTACTATTGTTTCCTTATATGGTTTTTGATTCTATTCATTACTATTACCTTCTATGTATCTTTATTTCCTTTCATTTTCCAAATCTAGACTATGAGTTACTCATTTTTCTTTAAATAATCTTATTTTGTTCAATTATAAATCTCATCTCGGGAATTTCTCAAATACAGTCTTCTGATTTTCTGTTGGATAGACTTTTTCTATATCCGATACTTCATTTTTTCTAGCCACGATCTACTACCTTACTGCTATTCCGCAACCTGCTATACTCATTACTAAAACACTCATTATCAATGTTATTATTTTTCATTTTACACCACTCCATATCTAGTCGCTCTTCTACTCACCTTTTCTGAAAAATAAAAATCTGGGCATCTTCTTCTATTACTACTGAACGAAAAATATGCTTTATTTCTGTCGCTATATTGCCCTGTAATATCTAAGATCACTTTCTCTTTATTTATTCCTAAATAATTATCTATCTCTTTATTTTTATATAAATAATCATATTATAACCATACGTTCTCAAAACTAAAACTTTTATCTTTTTACTTCTAATTTTTCAATATATCTTTATTCAGTTTTAGCTTTGAATAAGAAATAATTTTTAGTCACAACTCATTTGTTAACTCTGACTTTTCTAAAAACCAAACCCTTATCCTTTTATATATTCCACTTTACTTTCTTTTTCTATTGTTTCTTTGTATGGTTCTGATTCCTAATATACCTTTTTTACTTTCTTCTATTTTTGATATTCTTATTTCCTTTCATCTCCAAACGAATACGTAAGTTTTACCATTTTCTTCAATTATCCTTGTTTGATATATTCTAAAACCAATTGAGAATTTCTCAAATAAATCTTCTAGATTTTCTGTTGATAGACTTCTTCTATGTCTCGATACTTCATTTTCTAGCCATGATCTACTACCTTTACCTGTTATTCCACAACCTGCTAGGTACTGTACTAAAACACTCATTATCAATGTTATTATCATTATTTTAAATATTGTTTCCTTTTTGATTACTTTTTCCTGTTTCAAATATATTAATTCTATATTTTTAATATCTTTTACTCGCCTCCTGAATTTTCACTTCCCCTGTATAAAATCAAAACGTAGTTCATCTCCTATTTTATTTTCTTTAAGAATCATTACTACTTTATCGTTTATCTCACATCTATTCTCCAAGTCTGTGCTGTTGTAGGTGGTATTTCAAAGCTCAAAAATTTTATCTTCTTTATCTCTCTCCCTCTACTAACTCTATATTATCCAGAATATATTGTGCCACTCTTTCTTGGTGTGTCTTATTAATCTTTTTCTTCTTGGTGATTTTGTATACCAATGCATAGAGCCCAGCAGCACAAACATTACTGTCATTGTGATTAACGCAATTTTTATGGCCTTTTTCATTATCCTCCTCCTCTTTTTATAATTATATCATATTTTCATATTATTATTTGACTCATTTAGTTTAGTATAAATCTTCCCTTTTCACACTAAAAATGCCAAGTAGTTTTTAACTACTCAGCATTCTTTTATACATTTTTGTCTCTCGCATTCATATAACTATAATATATTACCTCAAAAATCTCTTCTTTTCTCTTGTTAATCTTCCCATATTACTCCTTGAATACGAACTCCACTATACCTCTTCCAATCTGTCAAAACTGTATCTAACAGTCTCGTCTGATTTCTTCTGTAAGTATTCTTTTGAGATATTGTATTTTTTAATAATTCTTTCTTCTTTTCTAAAATGAAATGCATCCCCTTCTCTATAAAACTAGCTCCACTTGATAAAACTTTACTTTCTATATCATATGTATGATTAACTACTAAAAGTTCTCTTTTATCTGATACCTTATTGTAATAAGCTATGGTTATCCATTGACCACTTCACAACAACGTTGTCACCTCTTACTAATTTAATGATTTTCCTTTCCGTCTCTGTATTATCGCGATATTCAAATATTACACGTAAGACCATTTATCGCCTATCTGTATAGGTTTTAGCTGTCCCATTCTATCTCACTGAGCCCGAGTGGTGAGAAATTATAATATGAATTATACATCTCTTCAAAATGCATTTCTATTATTTATTTTTATGATATCCATATATACCACCTATTAATACTACCATTGTTATTATAAATATTTTCCATTTCTTACTTAGTTTTTCATATTTTCTGTTCTTCTACCTCTTCTTTCTGCTGAGTAATAAATATTCAAATTCTTCTGCTGTTTGTGTATTTTATCTATTTTTGATATTATCTTCCTCCATCATATAATTTCCTTTGGCTAGGGTTAATCCAGACATTTTCCTTGATTTTATAATCCCTCCATGCTCTAAAACACCTATGAAGGATATTTATTTAAAACCGTTTTTACAGTAAGATCATTGTCATTATTTGGTATTAATTTTATTCCTACTCCCCCATTGGATTTTTGTAGGTATAGCTATCATCTATTTTGTAACTTTTTATTTTGCACCTTCTGACGTTGAGGCTTTTTCATCTAGTACCCTTAGCATATTTTCTGTTGCTGTTTTCCTTCTTCTCCATGCGCTATACTTTTTCACTCTACATTTATCCATTTTGTATTTTTCCGATTATTAACATCGCAATTACCGCAATTACAATTAATATTCTTATTACTATCTTTTTCATCTTTGTTATTCCTATTGTTATATTATTACCAATATTTTTCCTTATTCATTTCGCTTTATTACTCTCATCATTTAACAATCCTTTTTATCTGGTACTAGTTTTGACAATTTTTCAGATGTTTATTATCACCCCATGCTCTAACTCTTCCTCTTGAAGGATATTTATTTAATGTTGTTTCAACATCTAATTCTGGATCATCATTAATTATAACTCTAACTGTTAGCCCTCCCATCGGATTCTTATGAGTATAACCCTCATCTATTTTGTAACTTTTATTTTCCCTTCCGACGTAAATGCTTTTTCGTCCATTATTTTCAGCATATTTTCTATTGCTGCTTTCCCTTCTTCTCCATGCATTATGCTTTTCACTCTATATTTATCCATTTGTATTTTTCCGATTATCATCGTCGCTATTATTGCTATTGTAGTTAATATACCTATCAGTACTTTCTTCATTCTGCTACACCCTTTCTTTTTCTTACTACTTTTTATTGCCCCCATTAGTTCTTGACTTAATTTTTGGTGAAACTGCTTAAGTAAAACAGTATTCTAGATTAAAACTGAAGATGGAGATGCGTTTTACCCATATTTTGTTACTTCTTTCTTTATCCTCAGAATACATTATTTCATCTAACTTTGGTGATATAGACATGGCTTCCGTCTTATAACTCCCCATTATATTTATCTTGACTTATAGTTGTATTCAATATCATATCTTCATCATCATTTACTATAATTGAAATATCTATCCCTCCCATTGGATTTTTCTTTTATGCATCATTTTAATCTATAACTTTTTAATTTTGACCTTCGACGTAAAAGGCTTTATCATCTCTATAAACATTCTCTCTATCGCCACTTTCGCCTCTTCACTATGCGCTATACTTTTTACCTATATTTATCCATTGTATTTTTCCGATTATTAACATCGCAATTACCACAATTATAGTTAATATTCTTATCACTATCTTTTTCATCTTTTTATTCCTTCTGTTCTATATCCTAAATTTCTCAATTTCTAAACCATAATATAGCTATTTAAAGATAGCTCATATCTTTATTTTACTACTTATCCCCGCGCCTTCTACTATCTTTCTGAAAAATCAATCTTTTGAGTATTTTCCTCATAACTACTGTGTGAAAATATAATTTGTTCTTCCTCACTATATTGACCTATAATATCCAAATCACTTTTGTTTATTTAATTTTAAATAATTATCTATTTCTTTATTTGTAAAAACATATTTTATATTGTAACTATCCGTTTTCAAAGCTGTACGATTTTATCTTTTTACTTCTAATTTCTTCAATATATCTTTATTCAGTTTCAACTTTTGGAATAAGAAATACATTTTTGGGTAATAACTCAGTTGTTAATTCTGACTTTTCTAAAAACCAAACCCTTATCCTTTATATATTCCACTTTACTTTCTTTTTTCATTGTTTCTTTAAACGGATCATATTCTCTATAAATTTCCCTCACACTTCCTTGAATACTTTTGTTTTTGGATTGCCATCCATTTCTAGCTTTATAATATGATTTTTCATTTTTGTGATATCCTTCGCTTGTTCTATCCTAAATCCATTCGGAATTTTCTCAAATAAGTCTTCTGGATTTTCTGTTGGATAGACTTTTTTGTATCCGATACTTGTTTTTCTATCCATGATTTACTCCCTTTTACCCGTTATTCCGCAACCTGCTAGAACACTGATTATTAAAAATACTCATTATTAAAGTTATTATTTTTCATTATTTTCGACTATTTTTCCTTTTTATTTTTATCTATTATGCCATATTTCCAGTATAGTTCTCTTGACTTATTTAATTTAGTGAAAAATTACTATTTAGCATGCCGATGAGTAGTTTTTACTACTCAGCAGTCTTTTTATAATAATTCTGCTATTTATGTATTTTATCTATTTTTGATATTATTTTCTTCATCATATAATTTCCCTTTGACTGGAGTAAGTTTAGCTAATTTAGGTGACACACTCATCACCCATGTTCTAACTTTCCTCTCGAAGGATACTTTAATTTAATGTTGTTTCACATCTAATTCTGGATCATCATTAATTATAACTCTAACTATTAGCCCTCCCATCGATTCTTATGAGTATAACTCTCATCTATTTTGTAACTTTTTATTTTTCCCTTCCGACGTAAATGCTTTTTCGTCCATTATTTTCAGCATATTTTCTATTGCCGCTTTTCCTTCTTCCATGCGCTATACTTTTATTCTATATTTATCCATTTGTATTTTTCCGATTATCATCGTCGCTTATTGATGCTATTGTAGTTAGTATACCTATCAGTACTTTCTTCATTCTGCTACCTTTTCTTTTCTTACTACTTTTATCATCCCCTCTTAGTTCTTGACTTAATTTTGTGAAACTGCTTTTTGAATTTATTTCATATTTTTCCCTTGATAAATACTTTTTCCAAAGTTGTATTTATCATCATCTCTATCATCATTTACTACAATTGAAATATTTACTCCTCCATTGAGTTCCGCTCTGTATAGCTGTCATCTATTTTGTAACTTTTATTTTACCTTCCGGTGTTAAGGCTTTTCATCCATTATTTTCAGCATATTTTTCTGTGCTGCTTTTCCTTCTTCTCCATACGTTATACTTTTTATTCTGTATTTATCAGTTGTATTTCTTCCAATTGTTAACAGAGCAATTATCACAATTACAGTTAATATTCTTATTACTATTTTTCTCATTATTTTTGTTCCTTCTGTTCTATATACTATATTCTAAATACATAATTTAACTATTTATCTCCGCGCTCTTCTACTACCTTTTTCAGAAAAATCCGTTTTTCATTATCGTCTTTATAATTATTGTATGAAAATATGTTTTGTCTTTTCGCTATATTCCCCTCTTATATCAAAGCTCACTTTTTCTTTTATTTAATCCTAAATAATTGATCTCATTTCCTTGTTTGTAAATAAAGTATTTTATATTATATCTACCTGTTTCGAAACTAAACCCTTTTCTTTACTTCTAATTTCTTCAATATATCTTTATTCAGTTTCAACTTTTGAAATAAGAAAGAGTTTTGAGGCAATAACTCATTTATTAACTCTGGTTTTCCAAAACTAGACCTTTATCTTTTTATATATTCACTTTTACTTTCTTTTTACTATTGTTTCCTTATAAGGACTTGACTCTGTTGTACTATTATCCTTCGATGTATCTTTATTTCCTTTGTTTCCATCTCTAGTCTATAAGTAACCCATTTTTCTTTTAAATAGTCTTATTTGTTTCTATCCTAAATCCATTCGAAATTTTCTCAAATAAATCTTCTGGATTTTCTGTTGGATAAACTTTTCTATATCCGATGCTTGTTTTCTATCCATGATTTACTCCCATGCCCATTATTCCACAACCTGCTAGAATACTGATTATTAAAATACTCATTATTAAGTTATTATCTTTTTCATTATTTCGACTATTTCCTTTTCTATTTTATCTATTATATCATATTTTCGAGTATATTCTTTGACTTATCAATTTAGTATGAAAATTACTATTTTATGCAAGTGGCTTTTAACTTCTCGGCATTCTTTCATACTATTTTTATTTCTCAAATTCTATATAAATATAATATATTATCTCAAAAATTCGTCTTTTTCATTGTTAGTCTTCCCATATTACTCCTGAATATGAACTTCCACTATACCTCTTCCAATCTGTTAAAAACTGTATCTAACAGTTCATCTGATTTCTTCTGTAAGTATTCTTTTTGAGATATTGTGTTTTTCTAAGAGTTCTCTTCTTGTTTTGGCTTATCTTCAGTTAATGGAACATTTTCCCCACGGGAAAGTTACATTGTTTATCAATTTATGGGTATTCATATCATATAGATAGTTTATATCTAAATATATTCCTTCAGCATTCAATGTTGAACTAATCACAAATATTTTCTTTTTATTATTAAAATTTATTAAAGAAAACTCTATATTACTTCCGTTAACTTGTTCTTTATAATATAGTTTTGCAATCTCTATTCCTAGGTCATCTCTACGCACATATTTTATCTGTGGCATATTATCTACTGCTCCAAGTGGTAATAAGTTATAATAGAATTATACGATCTCTTCAAAATGCATTTCTATTATTTGTCTTTATGATATCCATATATACTACTAGTACTACCATGTTATTATAAATATTTTCCATCTCTACTGTAGTTTTTCATTAGAACACCTACTCCATATCCGGTCGCTCTTCTACTACCTTTTCTGCAAAAATCAACTCTCAGTATTTTCCCCTATAATTATTGAATGGGTAAATATCAGTCTATTTTTTCACTATATCGTCTCATAATATCAAAACTTACTTTTTGTTTATTTAACCTAAACATAATTATCTATCTCTTTATTTGTAAATAGATATTTTATCATTATAACTACCTGCTTTCAAAACCAAAACTTTTTCTTCTACTTCTAATTTCTTCAATATATCTTTATTTAGCTTCAGTTTTTGGAATAAGAAGTATTTTAAACAATAAACTATCTTCTAACTCTGGTTTTTCTAAAACTAAACCTTCGCCTTTTACATATTCCACTTACTTTCTTTTACTATTGTCTCCCTAAAAGGGCTTGTATTCTGTAAACCTCCCTCGCTATACCTTCTATGGTTTTTAGGATTCCCTCCTCATTACTATCTCTACACTATAATTTTTCCATCTTTCTCAAATATCTTTCTGTTGTTCTATTCTAAAAACCAATTGGAAATTTTTCAAAACAAATCTTCTGGATTTTCTGTTGGATAGACTTTTTCTATATCCGATACTTGCTTATCCATGATTTACTTCCCATTCCCATTATTCCACAACCTACTAGAATACTGATTATTAAAATACTCATTATTAAAGTTATTATTTTTCATTATGTTGACTATTTTCCTTTTTATTTTTATCTATTATACCATACTTTTATCTTAATCATTTATTTAATCATAAAAATAAGATACCACCTCCTTTTGATAGTACCTTTGTTTTTAACATTATTATATTAAATATTTTTCAGTTATTTTTCCCTATTTTACTATACTCTGCTTTAAAATACGCCCAATTTTTTCAAAACAAACTCATCGAAAAAGTGCTCTTGAAGCACTTCAGTGTTCAAATTTTCGGTAATGAATAATCTCTTTATTCGGTAATAATCCAAATAATTTATCTTGACATTTTTCGGTGTTCTTACGTTAAGATGTGAGTAACTATAATAAACTTGTGCTTCTACTTCTTTTATAATCATGAGAATGTCTATTTCACTAAACAATCTAACATATAGTCTTCTTTTTCTGGATAATGCAGATTATAATCACGAATAGCTTCGTAAATTCCCACGTGCCAGCATTTTTCTTTTAAAAATAGTTTCAAAATCTATATTTTTGAGCGTTTGAGATAAATCAATCTTTCTATGTCTTTTGTTACTGCAGCCGCAACTATAGCCCACACTAGCTCCTTGTCCCTATTCCTAAAACATTAATCTCTAATTCAGGAAATTCTTTTTAACACCGCTACTAAATCTATTGCACTCTTGATAAACAAAAATTATAATATAATTCATCATTTTGATTGTTTTAAAAATGGGAAATAAATCGAAGCTGGTTGTCTGTTTTCACTTTTGCCCTACTTGTCCTCGAACATGTGGTGAAACTACTGCATAATCAAGTATTGCGTACCTCCCCAGGTTACGATAATCTTTTGGGAAAGCTTTGTAATCTGGTATTTCTATAAAACAAACCTCGTGCTTGCCCTTTTAGAGAACCATTACTTCTGCGTAAATTTTTGAATTATCCACCGCCGTATGGGTTAATTCATAATAATCCGACCTGATGATTATCGGCAATTTTGTTCAAATTATATTCAAATTGCTCTATTTTTCTAATTTCACTAGTTCTTATCCTCCTTAGATTTTCTACAATCCAGCATAAAGACTTGTTCCCTTTGCTAGTCTTCCAATAGAAATCTTGCCGTTTTTGTATTAAAAATCCGGTATGTTTTTCGACCATATATATACAAAAACCAACTCTTTCACAATTCAAAGTGTTACACCGCAAACTGTGTTTCAGTCGAAATCAACATCGATATTGCTAGCTCAAATAGTACTTTCGACTCTACTCTCGGCGCAAAGTTGCATCTATATACGCTAATCTCATTGAATAGTTTCTCATCTCCTGTTGAACTGAACCAGCGTGTATAATAACGGATACTCTGAGGCGACTAAATCTAAATCAAGATCATAAAACTTTTCATATCAGATAAAAACGGATAAAGAATTATACATTTTATATCGTTCAAACCTTTGTACGTGTCGCAAAGCTCTTGTGAGCCGCCAGCACAATTTATATTATAGCATCTATCCCCTCAATATCTTTCGCAATACGAATAGCAGCATATATCAAGAATGTTTTTAACATAAATCATATTATCCAACTCATCATCAATACCAGCAACGATATGCCCTGCGACAGTGGTTCAAGAATACCACCTATATCTTGACTTTTTCCACCTTGACCTCGAAGTCCATCGTACCGCATAACCTAAAGACTGTACGCTGTTTTTCAAACCAATTTCGATTACATCCTGGATAACCGTGGAAATAAAATAAGGCTGGAACTTCACCATTACTCACAGGTTTTATAAAATTTTGCATAAATACGCGCTCCATCAAAACTTGTAAAATACAAATCGTAGTATTTTACATTATCGAAGTTTGAAAACTCGACCTCTGTTAGCTCATAATCCAATGGTACACTATTTATAAATTCTGGCTTTTTATCCCAATAACTGTCAAAATCCAAAGGTCTATCCTAACTTCCTAAATATTCAGTAATATCCATAAAAACTCCTTTCTATTTCGTTCTGCAAATTAAATTATAACTGCTTCTTACAAATATCACAATAATTATTTTCTAATTTATACATATATATTTTAGGGCTGCCTTTTATTGTGTAAGTTTGTTATTTAATCAAATTAATTTATTATTTTGCTTCTTTTACGTATTCATGATCTTTAGTGTAATAGTAAGTCAGTAATATTTTTAGTAGATTTTAAAGAAGAAAAACTACAGATATAACCGTAATACCAATGCACTTAAGAATGAGAATCCAGGAAGATAAACGGACTTTGTTTAGCATAGTTGCAAAAGTCTTGGATGTACCAACATACAAGTCCTGCTACTAATAATCCTAATAATGTCCCCGCTCCATTTGCACGTTTAGTAAAGATACCAAGTGCGAATGTACCAGCTGAAAAGCACCCCTAAAAAGTCCGATATATTTAAAGAATAAATCCCAAGTTTCTTTTGGTTAGAGTTTACGAAGTATAATGCTGCGATTGTTCCTAATACACCAGCTACGATGATAATAATGAGCTAATAGAACGTCTTGTTTAGCATCTTTACTTAATCCAAAGAAACGTTGTTTTATGTCAACTGTAATACAAGCTGAAATTGAGTTTAAACTTGATGCCGATAGTTGATTGATGGGCCGCTAAAATAGCTGCAATAATCAATCCAGCAACCCCCTGCAGGTAACGCAGTTAAGATGAAGTAGGCGCTAAGCTGTTGTATTAGCTGCTTTACCTACTAGCTTCAGCGTTCATAAGTCTGGTCCAATTTTGTTATAGCATGGCTACCTTTGTAGAAGCTGTATAAAACTGTTCCCCATTCCGTAGAAGATTGAATTGAGATGAATGCTAATAATCCATTTGTCCAAAGTGATTTTATTAGTTTCTTCAACTGACTCTGTAGTACTATAACGTTGAACTACGTCTTGAGAAGCTGTATATTGTTGTAAACTGTTAAACACTGATCCAATGAAGATAATTGGAATAGTAGCTGCAGTTAATGACCAGCTAAATTTCTCAGCAGTTACAATTTTACCATTTGCTAGAGCATCTTGAGTAATGTGTCCAATCCACCACGTGGTATGCCCCTAAGATAATTACTAAAACAGCTCCTCCAAGTAAGATAATACCTTGGATAACGTCTGTCCAAATAACCTCTTCTCCCTCCCTAAGAATGAGTAAACCACAAAGTAATCCGATAACCGCACATACTAAGAATGGGTTAAGTGTTGATACCGATGTAATAGCAACTGTTGGTAAAATCAAATAACGATAGCTACACGTCCAATATGGAATAGTGAGAATAAACACACTTCCTACTACACGTACACTAGGATTAAAAATCGTTCTTTCTAAATATTCATACGCTGTCGTTACATTTAATTTTTCTAAAGAATGGAACATAGTAGTGAATTAATATCGGAATAATTGCGATAATTGAAAGTTCCTCGCTGCATATGTCCAGTCACCGTTAAATCGCTTTTTCCGGTGTTGCTAAAATGTGATTGCCGATAATGTTGTTGCATAAATTGAGAATCCTACTGCCCAAGATGGAATATTTCCTCCGGCTTTAAAGAATCTCGTCCGTGCTTTCACCCGCTTTTTAGTGAAATATACCTATCGCTAGCATAGCTAGTAAATATAGTGCTAAAAACTATACTGTTTAACGTGCCCAAATCCTACTTTATCCATGGTACCTTCCCTCCTATTTTTAAAACATATTTACTTCTAGGCACTTCGCCTTATATTTTTCCCCTTAACCTATTTACTCCTACATTAATAATTAAAGATTGTAATCTTTAACTAATTTTTCTACCTCTGCTACTTTTGCTGGGTCGAATACTTTCATAGGTTGTTTACAATAACCAGCATCGATACCTTTTTACTTTTAAGATTTTCTTTTAGAGTTTGGTATAATCCTAGTTCTAAAACTTTTTCAATTACATCGTTAGCTTGATGTTGAAGTTCATAAGCTTCTGCAACTTTACCTTCTTTAGCAAGTTCGAAGATTTTACTTGTTTGTCCATTTACGTTATAAGTAAGAACTGATAGCTCCATCTACTCCTGTAATAGCCAGCTTGAACTAACATTTCATCAATCCTGACCAAATTAGTTTATCAGGAATCTTCTTCTAAATCTTTCAAGTTGATAGAAGTCACTGCTGTGTATTTAACACTGATAACTTTTTCATCTTCAAATAATTCAGCAAATTGATCTAAACTAATTTTAACCCCTGTTAAGAAAGGTATGTAGTAAAGAATCATGCTGTTGTCTGTTGCATCAATAATTGTTTTGTAGTAATGTTTGATTTCGTTAAATGATAATGGATAGTAGAATGGAGTAACTGCTGATAATGAGTCATAACCTAATTCTGTTGCATATTTAGCAAGTTCTACCGCTTCGTTTAAGTCTAATGATCCAACTTGAGCGATAAGATTTTACTCTATCCCCTACTACTTTTTACAAATTTAAAAATTTGTTTCTTTTGAGCAGTGTTTAATAAGAAGTTTTCCCACTACTTCCATTAACATATAATCCATCAACCTTACTAACGTTGATATTGTGCTCTGATTACTTGACGTAATCCCTCTTCTTTTACCTCACCATTTTCGTCAAATGGGATAAGCAATGCTGAATACAGCCCTTTTAAATCTTTCATTATAAAAACCTCCGTTATTTGCTTTTAGCTTTTTATTTAACACATTAAATTTTAATACAATTATATTGTAAAACGTTTACTTTTTGTTTGTCAAGGCAAAAATTCTAATTTTTTTATTTTTAAAACCCTTTTTGCTCTTATATTGATAAAGTAGTATCCACTATTACTTCACTTCCATAAATCGCCTTTTTAGGTATTTATCTCTCACCGCAATATAGAAGCTAATTATTTAACACATTAAAACACGTTAACTCTTTAACTCTTTTAAATACTTTTTAGCTATCAACTCCCTCTGACATTAATTAGGCATAATAAAAAGCAATGACAAACATCTCTTTGCCATCACTTTTCTCTATTCTATGATTAAGGGTAATTATCTATCGTAACTTCCTATAAGCAGCATATCTCCATCTAACAGACAATCGCTACATTGAGTTGTCAAAAATAAAACTATCTCCTTTTTAATATCATAAACAATATCTTCTACCTTAATACGTCCTTGACCTTCTAGCACTGTGAATAAATTCCCTGTATCGTTTTTGTTAACTCTGCCTCTCCTGATACTTCAATTTTATAAACACCAAAAATATCTTCTTCTGCAAGTTGCGTTACTTTTATATTTCCAACTTCATAAACTTCTTGATCTAGCTCAACTTTTTCGAAAGGAACTGTCGTTACATCTTTTGTTTTTCTATATGTAGTTCACGTTTGTTACCATCTTTATCTGTACTGGTCATAATCATAAACTCTATACGTTGTATCAGAATTTTGTTGCACTTCATAAATTAAGTTCCCTGCACCTATGTGCATGTAAAGTTCCTGCTGGATATAGAAGAAATCACCTTTTTACCTTTTCTCATAAATAAATCATCCCATTTTTCTTCATCAATACCACGATTGAACTCTTCTTTTTGTTTTTGCTGTATGACCATAGATTAATTCTGCATTTTCTTTCGCATCAAGAACATACCAACATTCTGTTTTCCCTAATTCACCATTTTCATTTACACGTGCATAGTCATCTTCTGGGTGAACTTGTCAGATAGGTAATCACTTGCATCTAAAATTTTTACCAACAATGAAACTTATCGTATTTTTCTTAGTAAAAAGCTCCGGTCTTTCTCGTAGGCTCAATGTTAAACCTTTTAACTCACCATTTTATTAAAGAGCTACCATTTTCATAGAGCAGCAATTACCCGATGCCTCACCTATATTTCCTTCAGGAATATCGTAGTTGAATTTCTCCAGGTTTCTTCCTCCCCATATTCTTTCAGCAAATACAGGTTCTAAAAATATTATTGTATCCATAACTATCTCCTCATCACAAATATTCTCTATATTTCATCACATTAATATAATACCATAAAAACTATACTAGCTATTCTGTTTCTACCCTTATTTACTAAAACACACGACTTCTAATATTTTAACAATTTATTTAGGCTTCTATATCCGTGATTTTTCTTTCCTTAATCAAAAACTAAAGAAACTATTTCTATTTTTATTTTTATGTTAATATATCAATGAAAAACATTTTTAAAAATAAATATAATAAAGAGCCTCCGACTATAAGTCCTTATTTATAAACAATTTATTTAGAGCTCTGAAATTAAGAAAGTAGGTATTATATGTATTTAGGAATAGATATTGGTGGAACAAGTATTAAATTTGCTGTTTTTGATGATAATTACAAAAATTATCCATTACGAAACTTGTAAAACACCTGATAATGTAACAGTAAAAAATCACTGACGAAATGTTTAGAATCGCTAGCAAGATTCGTGAAAGCTATAACTTCAACGCAGCTGGAATCTCAGCCGCTGGGGTAATCGATAATATACACATGGAAGTTATTCGCGCAGCTCCAACTATTAAAAACTACGTGGGCACAAACTTCAAAAAAGATTTTGGAGACCGTCTAGGTATAGATGTTTATGTTGATAATGATGTAAACTGTGCACTTCTTGGTGAACAATGGCTAGGTGGAGCAAAAGGTCTTGATGAAGTATTCTGTATGGCGTTAGGAACAGGTATCGGTGGTGCTTACTACTTAAACAGCTTACCATTCGGTTCTAACTTTGGTGTTGGAGAAATCGGAGCATCTGTCTACGATGTTGAAACTGATACAACATATGAACAACGCGCCTCTACAATCGCGCTTGACCGTAAAATTAAAGCAGAAATGTATGACGGTCTTAGCGTTATCGAATTTTTCGATCTTTGTAAACGCGAAGATACTAACGCCCTAAAAATTCTTGACGAATGGTTATACGAAGTAGCTCGCGGTATCGTTAATCTTCTATGTATTTTAGATCCGAAATATATCGTTATCGGTGGAGCAGTTTCTGCTCAAGGAGATTATCTTCTTAACAAACTTGAAGCAAAAGTAAGAGAACTACATCCGATAAAAATTAACAAAACTAAATTCTTAGCTGCTGCACTTTGGAAACGACGCAGCCCTATATGGAGCTATAAAGCCCATTCGTAAAATAAATTAATTGAAGAAGAAACTTAAATCTTAGATTTAGGTTTCTTTTTATACCTATAACTTTCTTTTTTCTCATTTCGAATAATCTTTTGTTAAATACCCAACATTTCTTTTATATCTCCCAAAAAAATTTTTATTAAAAATTTCTATTTTATCTTTACAAAATTCCTTTAAATGATATTATAAAATTGAATTAACACATTAAATTTTAGGGGATTTTATTTATATTATTAACTAGGAGGTTTACTTTTGAAAAATACGAAAAGATTATTAATGATATTATTTTTGAAAATACAAACTGGTATGTTTTAAAGAGGGAGAACAACTCTATACAGAAAAAGAAATCAAAGAAATTTACTAAATGTAAGTAGTACTACTGCTGTGCGAGTTCTGAATGAGTTGGAAACTGCAGGATATATTTTTAGAATCCAAGGTAAAGGAAGTTTTGTTAATAAAACATTAGTTAATAAAAAGTCTACGTGACAGAAAAACAACAACTTCCACAAACACTTTAAAGAATCTGTTTCTGAACATTCTGACGTTATAGAAGCGGAAATTATTCAAGACAAAGAGCTTTGTGCAGAAATTAAAAAAATTAAAAATCAAAAATTACTGAAAGTTGTCCGTATCAAATATATTGGAAATGTTAGTTGGGCTCATCAAACTAACTATATTCCACTTAAATATTTACCAGACATCAATATAGCTGATATAGAACGGATTCAAAGAATTGGCAACAATGATTAGAAAATATCGTATCGATATTCACCAAGAAAAATCTAAAAATACATGAAAGTTGTAGTTGATCCACCAAAAGAAGTTGCTGACTTCATCGCAAAAGAAGGTGAGCCTTTGTTTTCGAGTTCGACAGATATACTTATTTTTCTGACGGAAATATCTTTGAATATGTGAAAAATTTATATAAACTATAAATACTACAGCTTAACAATTAAAGATTAAAAGGATACTTGAATTTAGGGATGTCCTATAACTAAAAATGTTTAACCCTATAAATATATGTTTTTAGGTAAATTAGCAACAAAAAGAGAACTATACTTCAAATAGGTATGGTTCTCTTTTTTCTATAATTTTATTAGATATTTTCTTTTTAACAATTAACGCTATCGTTAAACTTTTTTGGATTGTAATTAACTCCAAACTATCCCAAAAACTCATCTTTTTCTATTGTTAATCTTCCCATATTACTCCTTGAATATGAACTGCCACTATACTTCTGCCAATCTGTTAAAACTGTATCTAACAGTTCGTCTGATTTTTCTGTAAGTATTCTTTTTGAGATATTGTGTTTTTGTAAGAGTTCTCTTCTCTGTTTTGGCTTGTCTTCAGTTAATGGAACATTTTCCCCACTGAAAGTCACAGTATTCCTCAATTTATGGGTATCCATATCATATAGGTAGTTTATATCTAAATATACACCTTCAGCAATTAACGTTGAACTAATCACAAATATTGCCCTTTCATCATCAAAGTTTATTAAAGAAAACTCTATATTACTTCCATTAACTTGTTCTTTATAATATAGGTTTGCAATCTCTATTCCTAGGTCATCTCTACGCACATATTTTATCTGCGGCATATTATCAACTGCTCCAAGTGGTAATAAGTTATAATATGAGTTATACATCTCTTCAAATGCATTTCTATTATTTATTTTGTAATATCCATATATACTACCTATTAATACTACCGTTGTTATTATAAATATTTTCCAGCTCTTACTTAGTTTTTTCATTATAACACCTACTTTTCACTGTAATAATTCTGGATATTATTTTTGATTGTTTTTTGTATGAATATAAGGTTAACATTATGTTTCTCCAGCTTTATAAAACATCATCAAGTAGTTTTGTTTATTTTTTTCTAATATCATTTTTTATAATATTCTTTTTCATCATCATTCAATGTTCTATACTCTTCACCTTCTGACAATAGGCTTCCTTTTTAGATTCATATCTTTATCAAACTTTATATACTCATTATAAGTTTCGCTATATATACCAAGCTACCTTCTGCAGGGGACAATATAATAAACTGATTCTCTCCTGATGTTTTTAACTTTGGTACTCTATCCATTATCTTTAAATCATAATCATCTACTTGATAGCCTGCCTTTCTTATTTGTTCAGCGTATCTCGTTGTATTCATCAACCTGTCTAATTGTTCAAATTCATTACCTTTTGTTGTTTTCTCTTGTTAAGACTTTTGGGGGCATAAATACATAGTATAACCCCATTATTGATGCTATTATCAATAATGATAGTAGTATTTTATATGCTCTATGTAACATTCTTAAACTTACCTCTCTAAATAATCAAAAAAGTTTACTTTGATGTTTTTTTCTTTTTATCTATTATATCATATTTTTATTATATTCTTTGATTTATTTAGTTTAGTATGAAAATTCTTGTTTACACAAAAATGCCAAGTAGTTCTTTACTACCCAGCATTCTTTTTATGATAATTTCCTATCCCACTATTTCTTTGTTTATCCTTTATTTCTCCTTACTGTGTTCCCTCAATATTTTTGACAGTTTAGGAGAAGTAAATATTATTCCATTTTTCATATGACCTACTTGATGAATATTTGTTTATCACAGTCTTAATTACCTGTTCCTCATCATTATTTACTATAATCCTTATATTTATTCCACCCATTGGATTCTTTTTCATTATAATCATAGTCTATTCTGTAACTTTTTTTATAACTCCTCTTTCTGTTAAATTAGTGTCATCAAATTTTTATCATTTTCTCAACGACTACTTTTTACTTCTTCACTATGTACGATGTTTTTCACTCTATAGTCATCAATTTTTATCTTTCCAACTATTAATATCCCAATTATTACTATTGTAGTTAGTATGCCTAATAGTATTTTTCTTCATTCCTTTATCCTTTCTTTGTTAGTAATAACAAATTTCCAAACTCCTATACTTAATTTATATTATTATACTATAATTTTTCATAGTTTAAAACAAAATATATTAAAAATCGTAACCTTAAAACTAAGATTATGACTATATACTATCTCAAAAACTCATCTTTCTCTATTGTTAATCTTCCCATATTACTCCTTGAATATGAACTTCCACTATACCTTTGCCAATCTGTTAAAACTGTATCTAATAGTTCATCTGATTTCTTCTGTAGGTATTCTTTTGAGATATTATACTTTTCTAAGAGTTCTCTTGTTTGTTTTTTCTCATCATCTACATGTGGGGCATTTTTCCCCACTGAAAGTCAGCAGTATTTTCGCAATTCATGATTATCCATGTCATATAGAAAGTCTATATCTAAATATACTTCTTCAGCAATTAATGTCGAGCTAATTAAGAATATTTTTCTGTTTATTATTAAAATTTATTAAAGAAAATTCTATATTACTTCCATTAACTTGTTCTTTATAATATAGTTTTACAATATCTGCTCTCTATTGTCTCTGGGTATAGGTTTTATCTGCGGCATATTATCTACTGTTCTAAGTGGTAATAAGTTATAATATGAATTATACATCTCTTCAAATGCATTTCTATTATTTATTTTATAATATCCATATATACTACCTATTAATACTACTGTTGTTATTATAAATATTTTCCAGCTCTTACTTAATTTTTTCATTGAAACACCTACTTTTCACTGTAATAATCTTGAATATCATTTTTGATTATTCTTGTATTAACATTATTTTTCCCCCAGCTTTATAAACATCATCCAATAGTTTGTTTATTTCTTGTTTTTATCTCTTTTTCATACTTATTCTTTTCTTCTTCCGTTAACTTTCTACTAGGTTTATCTTTCCCCTGATTTACTACACTTCCCTGTAATAGTCATATCTTTATTAAAAATTATTAAATCGTGATTTCCATCGGTAAAGATATGTATAGTTTTATCTGTAGGGGACTCTATACTTAATTTATTTTTCCCTAACGTTTTTAATTCTGGAATTCTATCCGTCATCTTTAAATCATAATCATCTACTTGATATCCTGCTTTCCTTATTTGTTCAGCGTATTTTGTTGTATTCATCAACCTGTCTAATTGTTCAAATTCATTACCTTTGTTGTTTTTCTCTAGTTAAGACTTTAGGGGCTGCTAATACATCATACAAAACGACTATTACTGGAGCTGCCATAAATAGTAATAATATTACTTTGAAAACTCTACTCACTATTCTTAAACCTTGACCTTCCTTAATTATTAAAGCTATTTAGAAATTAATTTTTCTTCAATCTATTGATTATATTATCACTTGTTAGCTCACCTGATATCTCCCTGTAATTTTTATCAGTCACCATGTTATTTTTCTATCCTTCACATAAATTATTTCTATATTATTTTTATTAATAATCCTTTTTCCCTTGTTTTCTGATTGATATTTCCTCAGCATAAAAACCTGAAAACCTTAGGTTCTCAGCTAATCTATCTTCTGAAAGAAGTAAACTATATGATGAATTTAGTTCAACTGATATCTCCCATATTTGTGTAGATGCATTTTTCAAACTCCAAAAATTCTATCTTTTTATCTCATTTCCTCTACCAACTCTACATTATCCAAAATGTATTGCGCTACCCTATCTTGTTCGTATGTACTTACTTCTTCTTTCTTTTGACATCCAGACAATATTGTAATTATTAAAATACTTAGCATAACTAATATATTCTTTTTCACAGCCCTATTTCCTACTTTTCCCTTTTTAATATATATTATACCCCTCATTAGATTATTTTTATTATAAGCTCTATCTGTCATCCCTACTTTTTCCTTTAAATATATTATTTCAATCTTTCTTTTTCTTTTTAATTTCACTAAATTTTACTTCCCCTGTATAAAATCCAAAAACGCAGTTCATCTCCTATTTTATTTTCCTTAAGAATCATTACCACTTTATCGTTTATCTCCACATCTATTCTCCAAGTTTGTGCTGCTGTATTTGGTTTTTCAAAACTCAAAAAAATTTTATCTTTTTTTATCTCTTGTCCATCTACCAATTCTACATTATCCAAAATGTATTGTACCACCCTGTCTTGTTCGTATGTACTTACTTCTTCTTTCTTTTTGACATCCAACTAATATTATAATTATTAAAACACTTAGTATAACTAATATATTCTTTTTCACGATTTTTCTTCCTTTCTATGTTTCGTTTTTCCTTATTTTTTTCTATTAAGGCATCATTTACCCCTCTATTTACCCTTTTAAACGCCATTTGATATATCTATGTAATTCTTATCAGTCACCATGTTATTTTTCTATCCTTCACATAAATTATTTCTATATTATTTTTATTAATAATCCTTTTCCCTTGTTTTCTGATTGATATTTCCTCAGCATAAAAACCTGAAAAACGTAATTCGCCTCCTATATGATTTTCTGTTAACGATACATTATACTTTGAATTTAATTCCACCGACACATACCAAGTCTGAGTTGAAGTATTTTTTCATATTCCACAAATTTCATCTTTTTATCTCGCTTCCATCTACCAGCTCTACATTATCCAAAAATATATTGTGCTACCCGATCTTGTTCGTATGTACTTACTTCTTCTTTCTTTTGGCAACCAACTAACATTATAATTATTAACGCACTCAGTATAATTAATATATTCTTTTTCACGACTTTCTTCCTTTCTATTCCCCACTTTCCTTTTTAATATATATATATATATTACCTAATTAGATTATTTTACTATAATCTCTATCTGTCATCTACTTTTCCTTTAAATACATTATTTCTATACTTCCTTTTTATATACCTTATTTCTCTTAGTTATATTTATTTTCTCATTACTTGATGATATCCATATCTCACTATATTTTTCTTTAATTAATACCAATACTTTTTCATTAATTTCAACACCTATACTCCAAATTTGAGTTGAAACATTTTTCATATTGCATAAATTTTATTTTTATTTATCTCGCTTCCATCTACCAGTCCTACATTATCCAATATATATTGTGCTACCCTATCTTGTTCGTATGTACTTACTTCTTCTTTCTTTTGACATCCTGATAATATTGTAATTATTAAAATACTTAGTATGACTAATATATTCTTTTTCATGACTTTCTTCCTTTCTATTTTTCCATCCACCTTTATTATAGCATACTTTTTATTTTTTTCTTTTGCATAAAAAAATAGAGCTTTATTTATTCAAAAATATTTTTATCACCTGAAAAATTACCTCATCTAAAATCTTCCCTTTTAATAGCATATCCAAACAAAAAAAGACTTTACTCTTAACTGATAAGAATAAAGTCTAAATTTTGTCTATTTTTTCCCAAGCGCGTCCTTCAACGTAGCTTGATTTTTATAATTTTGTTTTTATCGGTTTACTCGGCATAACTATTACTAATAAAAATATAATAATATTGGGCTTCCAAAAAGAAAAGATGCTCGCAATTAAGAATAACGCTCTTAACAAACTTACACTTATTCCAAATCTCTCACCAAGCCCATTGCATACACCAGCAATCATCGCACCATTATAAACTTTATATATTTGTTTTTTCTAAAAAAATTCAAGGAAATTATTCCATATTCTATTTTAATGACTCTATCATAGCAAACTCCTCCTCGCCATAACTTTTTACACTTATAATTTTTTTCATTTATCTACTTTAGTGAGCTTATTATATATCCGAAACTTAAAATAAAGTTTATAAATTCAATAACTTTCTATACTTACTTTAAAATGTTAGTTCTCTTCGTTAAAATTATACACCTAAAATAAATGCTAATCAATATTTTTTTAACGCGTTTTCTTGAATATCACCGTATTTTTGAACTTTTTCGTAACAATGAACATTTATATATCTTTTACTTTTTCTATATAGTATAATAAATTAGATATTAATTGATAGCGAATATCAAATAAGGGCACAGATCCCCTATACGAAATAAGTTTATTCTATGTAATTAAAATTTTAAATACTGGTATTTATAATTTTTTTAAACTATATTTTGCAATATAAGTCAGCTAAGCTTTTACTATATTTGTTTAAACTTTTTCGTTGTTTTATAGATCTAAATATATTTAAAAGGAGATATTATGAAGATTGACGGTAGAGCCATGGCGCTCTTTAATATTAAAAAGAAGTTTACCTTGTTGCTTTGTGTAAACTCGTTGCTTTTTGGTGTTCTTTATTTTTCATCTACAATTTTGTAGATTTACTTTTTCTATTTATTAGATAACCATTCTAAATCTGGTTTTATCTTAACTTTTGCTTTTAGAACAACATTAAGTTTGGTTATTTACTACTTAGCTACTACTGGAGATAACTTCTTTAGTCACAAGATTTCTAAACAAGTTAGAAATACTTTGCGTGAAGAGATTTACAACAAAGTTGAAAAGTTATCACTTAATTATACGGAGGCTGTTAATACAGGTAGCCTTCTTGTTATGAACTCTTCTTCAATAGTTAATATTGAGTTTTATTTTTAACAAGTTCGTTCCTCAGATGTTTGCGACGTTGTTTATCGTCTTAAGTTCGTTTGTTGTTTATGGTAAAATTCATATTCTGTTATTTATCGCGATGTTGGTTCTTTATCCATTAATACCTATATCTATTATGGTTATTATTAAAAATCAAAAAGCCAACAAACAAAAACTTTAGTGATTTCCTTAGTTTATCAGAAGTTTTTCTATGATAGATTATCTGGTTTCACTACTGCAAAAATTTATGGAAAAGAAGATAACGTAGCTGGCGATGTTGATAATCGTAGTGCGCGTTATAGAAAATCAACAATGGCTCTGTTACGCCACCAACTTAATTCGATTAATGTAATGGATGCGATAACTTACGTTTCGATTTTTCGTTTTATCTATTATTGCGATTTTTATCGTGAAAGACCAAAAACTTATCGTCTTCGTTATTGTTGCTACTCTTGAATGTTTCAAACCGCTTCGTGCTTTAGGTGGATTATTCCATATTTCTATGAAGGGAAATGTTGAGTTAGATAATATCTACAAACTTCTTGATTATCCTGAACAAGAAAAAGACAATAATATCACTCTAACACCTGGAAAAAAACATTGTCTTAAGTAATGTAAGTTTTTCTTATAACGAAGAACCGACACTTAAAGATATTAACATGATTTTCAAACCTAGCACAAAAACTGCTCTTGTTGGAGAAAGCGGCAGTGGAAAATCTACTATTATAAAACTAATACTAGGATTAAATTCTAACTACGCAGGAAGTATTAAATACGACACTTTTGATATAGATACTATTCCAGCGAATAAAATGTCTAAAAATAGCTACTCTTATTACTAATGATAGCTATCTTGTTCAAGGTTCAATCCGCTCTCATCTTTCTGTCAATAAACATATTACAGAAGAAGATATGTACAACGCTCTTGAAAAAGTTAATCTAAAAGACTTTGTAATTGAAAATGGTGGTCTTGACTATCAACTTAGCTGCGGTGCTAGCAATCTTTCTGGTGGTCAAAAGCAACGTTTACTTGCTGCAAAAAGCTATTTTAAAAGACAGTTATATCTACATATTAGATGAGGCTGTTTCTAATATTGATGATTACAGTAAAAAAATTGTTCTTGATGCTTTTGATTCAATTAAGAATGGAAAGATTATCGTTGTTATTTCTCACGATTTAGAAACAATTACTAATTCTGATAATATTTATGTATTGAAAGATCAGCAAATAATCGAAGAAGGTACTCATGAACAACTTATAGACAAACCTTCTCTATACAAAAATTATTTAATGATCAACAACAATTAAAAGAGAAGTTTTTTTAGCTAAGGAGGTAGAGTAATGACATCACTAAAACAATTAAAACAACTTTTTAGCGATTGCGAAAGAGTTTAAGCGACCACTTTTACGTGCGACATTGTTCGGAAGTCTAGGACATCTTACTTTAGTAGTATTTACCTACTTTATAGCATTGTTCTTTATAACAAAAATTACAACAGTAGCGGCTATTTTATTTATTTTAATATTTATTCTAGCGATACTAAAAGGTCTGTTTAGCTATACAGAACAACTACTAAAATCACTATGTAGCTTTTTAAAGTTTTACACGCATTACGTATTAAAGTGTTAGATAAATTCAAGCGTATTTCTATCGACAGCTTTTACAAAAATACATCTGGTGATTATATGACGATGATTACAACCGATATAGAATTATTAGAGGTGTTCTATGCTCATACTATTACACCGTTTCTAATCTATATCGCTCAAAGTTTAGTTGTTAGCACATTCCTACTATTCTTCAGCGTGAAACTTGGCTTTATTGCTTTGTTTGTTTATATAATTATCGGGCTAGTTTACCCACTTGCTTTTTCGTAATAAAGGACAAGAAGTTGGTGAAGGTTATCGTCGTAAACTAACTGCGGTTAATAACAATTCTTCTGAACAAGCCTATGGTATTTTTTTGAAGCTCTTCAATATGATAAAATCAGAGAAGAAAAAAAGCTAATATCCGCATGGAAACAGAAGAATTAACTCATAGTTCTTACATCAAGAATAAGTTCCTAATAGACTTAAATACTTTTAAACGTTATTACTTACAATTTTTGGAGTGCTTGGTTTTATTTACTTCGCCACAACGCTTGGTAATCCTAATACAACTATCGCCCTTAGTGCAATGTTTATCGTATCATTTTATCCCTATCTTGTATATGGGGAATCTTGCTTCTACTCTAAGTCAAACTATGGCTAGTGGAAAGAGATTTTTAGAACTTATGAACACACCAGAAGAACCAGAAAACACTGGACAAATCGTTGATTTTTAAAGAGTTAAAAAGTAGACAATCTTACTTATAGTTATAATGATTCTAACGTTGTCGAAAATCTAAGTTTTTTTCTGCAAAACGTGGTGAAATCATCGGTATTAGCGGCCCAAGTGGTTTGCGGTAAATCAACGGTTGCTAAACTTATTATGAAGTTCATCTCTGATGAGAATATGCACGGTAATATCACTATTGATAACATAAATCTATGCGATATCGACAACCGCTTCTTTAGAGAAAATAGTTCTATAATCTTACAAGACAGCTATCTATTCAACACTTCAATTAAGAATAATATCAGCTTCTTTGACAAAGATATTTACAAAGAGCGCTTAGCTGATTCACTTAAACACACTAACCTTTAAAAACTTCGTCGATAGCCTACGCCGTCGTGAAAATGAGATTGTTGGTGAACGTAGTTCTAATATCAGCTCTGGACAAAAAAACAACGTCTTTCAGTTGCTCGTTCATTCTATAACGAAAGTAAACTTTTAATACTAGATGAGGCAACAGCAAATATTGATATTTTTAGTGAAATCGAAGTCTTAAAAGCGTTAGAAGCAGAAAAAGAAGATAAGATTACTATTATTATCTCACACAACAAATCTACTTTTATCAATTTGTGATAAGATAATTAAATTAGGGATAAGACAAAAGGTATAGTTTTTTTAACCTATACCTTTTTAGTTATATCTATATTGTCCAACAGTTATATATTTGGCGCTCTATCACATCTAAATCATGTTCTTCTGTTTCGCAGATAACTCCATCAAAGACGATGAATCTCTGAATAAAATATGTAATTAACGCTCCCGCAATAGGTCTCATTATTTCAGGTAATGTCAATTCTTTATTGATTTCTGGATTATTCTGTTTTTAAATACTCGAAAAACTCATCCAATCTTCTTTCTTTAAAGACTTCTTCTGCACCTATAATTATCTTTTTGTTTTAACTGCTCATTAGTTAATACTTCCGAGAAAATAATCTTTATAATATCTTTTATTTTCTTTCATAAATCTAAAACGATCTCTCACTATATAATGAATAATTTCTTTGACAGTTATAGTATTAATATTTTTTTACCCTACCTAAAAAAATTTGAAAAATAATCTTGGTAAAATCGGGGCAATTATTGAAATAAGCAAATCTTCTTTTGTCCGAAAGTATTTGAACACAGTTGCCTGGCTTACTCCTGCAGCTTTCGCTATTTCTAACGTTGAAGTGCCATTGTATCCTTTTTACCAAATAATATTACTGCTGCTTCTAATGTTTTTCTTACCAGGTGGCATATCTCCTTCAGCCATCAAATCCAAGGACGACTTTAATATGTTTTCTACCATTTTCTTCTCCTCTCAACTTCTCCTAACTCTACTTCTTTACACTTTTCTATAACGTTTTAATCCTATTATATTTAACGTAATTAAAACTACAAAAAAGATTGTTAAAGCGATAATATCTCCTTTTATATCTAAAAAGATTTTTACCTTCCAAAACGATCTTACTTAAACCATCTCCGCTATAAGTTACAGGTAAAACTTTACTTATGTACACCGCCACTTTTCCCATACTTTCAACAGGGACAATACCCGTAAAGAACATCTGTGGTATAATTACCAACGGTATAAACTGCATAACTTGAAACTCTGACTTCGCGGCTGTTGATAGAAGCATACCTAGAGCCAATGCTCCAAGAGCAAGCAGCATATTAACAATTATCACATAAACTAAACTTCCTGCAACTTCTATTTTTAGCAGGTATATAGCAGACAATGTAATGACAATAGTCTGAATTATTGCAAGAAGTCCATAAGAAATAGTATAGCCGAAAATAATCTCACTTCTTTTTACCGGTGTCGCTAATAATCTATCTAATGTTCCACTAGTTCGTTCTTTTAGCAAAGCTATACCAGAAATTAAAAATACAAAGAAAAATGATATATAGCCGATTAATATCGGTGCAATCTTGTTGAAGAATGTCGTATCTTCACTTCCGTAGTTATAACTTTCGGTTATTTCTGGTTTTTGTTTAGCAAGTGCTAGATTGGGATTAACTTTTTGTATAGTTTCTATAAATCCTTTTATCTCTGCACCGGTTAGACTAGCTTTTAAGACTTGGCGAGCTTGAGTCGTTTTTACAGAATCGGTATTTGCATATGTTACTTCGTACTTGTTGTCTTTATAATATATTACCGTATCAAGCTGTCCATTTTTTTAATTTTTTTCTCCGCTTCTTCTTTTGTAGTTATACCTTCTAAACTAACATTATCTACATTTTTTTCATAACCTCTTCTACTTTTGTCGGTACATCTACCGCACCAATGCGGACATTTTTCTGTTGTATCGGCTGAAAAACTATATTTAACAGCCACATTATAAGTATCGGAGCAATAAACATCAACGCAAAAGTTCTCTTATCCCTAAGCAACTCTTTAAAAACTTTTTTAGCAATAGCTATCGTTCTCATTTTATTTTACCTCCACTGTTAAAAATACATCTTCAATAGTATTTACATTATTCTTTTCTTTTAGGTTGTTAGGAGTATCAAAGGCAATTATTTTCCCACCTAAAAGAAGCCCTACCTTATTACAAAGCTCCGCTTCATCCATAACATGAGTAGTAATCAAAATACCCACACCATTGTCGCGTTGTTTATAAAGTTCTCTCCAAATTTTTTTCTTCGCAAAGCAGGATCTATACCTACAGGGTTGGCTCATCTAATACTAATAACTTTGGTTTTCCTAACAGTGCAATCGCCAGAGATAAGCGACGTTTCATCCCACCAGAATAATTTTCTACTTGTTTTTTCAAATCTGGTGTTAAATCCACCACCTCTGCAACATAACTTATTTCTTCTTTTTAATTTTTCTCCTTTAAGGTTTTTTTCATCTGTCCAAAAACTCTAAATTTTCATAGCCGGTCAGCGCTTCATATAGTGCGTCACTTTTGCGCCATATAACCTATATTCCCTAATATCTTTCGTTCTGGCATTATTTTTATCTAAAACGAGCGCTTTTTCCCGTATCTGCTTTTTTTCCATTCCCTAACATAGTTTTTTTATTAGTGTAGATTTCCCCGAACCACTCGGTCCTATTAAACCTATTATCTCAGATTTTTTTAGCTGAAAATCTATATTATCCAAAACCTTTTGTTGACCAAAAACTTTTGCTTAGCTGAGTTATATCTATAAATCTATCCATATTAATCACCCTTCCTTTATTTATATTTGAACTTTTTCGGTGAGCAAACACTCACCTTTGTTTTTTAAAAATTTTTTTGACTTTTAGTTTTTTTAGTAGCTCTAAAATCAAATCATTTTAAATATCTTCTCAATAATAATTAAATTTGTTATCAAAACTTATATTTATCTTCTACTTTTTAGTATAGTGAGTAATCACTCACTTGTCAAACAATAAATGAAACTATAAGCAATATTTCTTTAGTTATTCGCTCCTTTAGTCTCCACAACAAAATAAAAATAATCCCAAGTATAGCTTTTAACTTTAGAGACAAGACTTTTTATTAAAGCTTGTCTGATAGTTAAAATACTTGAGATTGTTTGTTTTCTAATCTTATTTTTTTCTCTGTAATATTTACAGTTATTTCACCTTTACTATTACGTCCTAGTGTGTATGAATAACCTTTTTTTATTCTCTTTTTATTAAACGAGCAATTTCTGCATCTGCATATTTTTTTAGCTTCTTCTGAAGTTTTTAAATGTTCCAGATGTTGTTGTAGAAGGTGTTTTATCATCTTTCTTATCGCTTGAATTGTTATTGTTACTATTATTTGCACGTCTATTATTTGATGTAGCGTTATTGTTAGATGATCTATTTGCAGATGAATTAGAGTTGTTAGAGTTTTGACTTTCACGATATTTTTTTCTTCATCACTTTTTAGCTTTTAGATGTTGATGATTTTGAATCTTCATTATCATCATTATCTTCTTTTTCTTTATCTTTTGATTTAGATGTTGATGTCGTGTTGTTGTCTTTTTCTTACTTGCATTATCTCCGCCTGAGAAATAGCTAATCGCTAAAAAAATAAAGCACTACATAGAAATATCGCTAGAACAATTCCCTCATAATACTTTTAGTAATCTATTATCTTTCATTTTTTTATCAATCCTTTGTTTTTATATTAATATTATAATACTCTTTTGAAAAATTTTTCTACTATTTTTTTCGCTATTTTCTTAATATAATCTTAACACTTCTACATTAAGTTTAATTTAAAAACTAACCTATAAAATCTCTTTCTAAAAAAATTTATTTTTTTCATGAGAAAATCTCTCTATTTTTCGATATGTTTAATGTCAGAGGCCAAAGACAAATAACAAATAAATACAAAGGAGATTTTTTTATTATGAAATTACTTAAAAACATTACATTTTAAAACTATTCAGAACTGAAAGGCGACAAACAAGTTGTTAAAAGTTATTCATTCAATGTTAACGCTGATACTGATGATACTAAACTTAAAGAAGTAGGCGATGAAATCGCGAAATTAGTATCTAAAAACATTGATAATACTACAATTAATACAAAAATCACTAATTTAATAGAGGAGAATTATTATGGAAAAACATTAAATATTTTTACAACTACAAATAAAAACTTATCATATTTCTTTTAGCTCATCCTAAAGATGAGCTTAACTAAAGAAGTTATCCAAGGTGTCGCTCAAAAAATTATTGACGCACAATGCTTTAACAGTGATAAACATACTCTTGTTGCTTTCAAAAAAGCAACTTATGTAACTCGTGAAGAAAACGAGATTCTATAATTAAAGCAAAAAGGTGCGATATCTATCGTACCTTTTTTTATGTGCACATTATTATTTAGAAAAGTATTAAAGAAAAAAATCATAAATTTTTAAGGAGGGTTTTTTTATGGATATTTTGAATTTTATCAACACCGTAGGTTTCCCTATTTTTGTTGCTGTTTTTTTCTTATTAAAACTAGATAAAAACTCTGCAAAATATCGGAAAAAGTGTAAATGATTTGACCGAAATTATCAAAATAAAACTTAACACTAAAGACTAATTTTTTTACTCTTACACATAGTCAATTTATAGAGTTAGTTCATTCCAATAAATTATTTATTAAGGAGGCTTATTATGGCAACACAACAAACAATGGTTAATTGGGCAAAAGATCAAATTTATAAATGGATAGATATGGATGGCGCTTATGGAGCACAGTGCGTTGACTTAATTATGGCTTATGTCAAAAAAACTTCGCAAACTTTCGTGTATCAGGCAACGCTATTGACTACTTGACAAACACTCTTCCCTAATGGATGGCATCGATATCGTAGGAGAAGCTGCCATCGCTCCTGGAGACATTGCAATATGGCACTGGGGCTCATGGGACAAATATGGTCACGTCGGAATCGTTATCGATGTGCGTAGTAATATTATTACTTCTGTTGAGCAAAATGTTGATGGTACTCCAGAGCGTGGTGGTGCAGCAAAAATTATGGCACGTGACGATACTTGTCTTGTCGGTTTTATCCGTCCACCTTATGACAACGGAGAAAAACTGGACAAGAATACCCGAACAAGGAAGATTTATAGTTGAAGTTACAGAAATTAACGTTCGAACAAAACCTAGTATTTTTTTAGTCAAAAAGTCGACTCTTATACTGCTGGAGAAAAAGTTTTTTTATGATAGTTATGTTATTAACGAAGGACTAATTTGGATTAGTTATATTTCTTACAAAGGCGAACGCCATTATATTGCTACCGGCGCTTGTAAAAATGGAAAAAGAATAAGCAACTGGGGACGATTTTTGCAATAATTCATATATAATCATGTAAAACAAAAAAAGAAAGATACTCTTACCTATCTTTCTTTTTTTAATATTTACCCCCTAAAGGTCCCTGACCACCAATTATTAACCCTACATTATGTTGATGAAAGATTATAATTCAATAGAGTCCGCCTTAGCGGCCAAGAATCTTTAGGTAAAGGGATTTGTTAAGGTATTTTTTTATAAAAAGTCAATGATTCTAATTAACTTTTTGAAAATACTCAAAATTTTTTTAAATTTACTGTTTTTTTCTCTTATCTCTACATTAAGTGTATCAAAGTTTTTTTATAATAAATCAACAATTATTTGTTAAAATATTTCGTTTATTATATAAATTCCTGTAGTTTTTATATTTCGTTCTTTAAACTAAAAATTAAAATATTAACAATTATTTTTTTACTTTATGTATACCATAAAAACAAACTTTTTATTTATCTTCACGTTTTTCATAATTTTTATTTTTTTATGTAAATAATAATAATTTTAAAAACACAAAAATATTATTTTTTTATGTTTTTTTATGTTTAAAGGTTAAAAATTTTTTTATTTTTTTCTTTATCTAGTGTTTTTCAACAATATATATTTTTTCACTCCACCAGCAAACACCTGTATTTTTCACAAACGCTTCCCCAAAGCAGCCTCCTTTTTTTATCTTCCTTAATCTTTCTAATTATGTTACAATGAAAAATAACTTTTAATATCAAGGAGAAACGTTATGATTACTAAAGAAATGATTAAAAAGTTATCGAAAAAGTTAGTGAGGAAAATAAAAAAAGAATGTATTAATATTAAAACTCATGTAGATGAAAATCTAACTATCTTCGATAGCAAATTTGGAGGTATTCCTTACCTTCCTAAAGATTTTTGAGGTGCCATGTGATTCATCTTCTAATCATGAGCAACTTGCTCTACTTGCTCAAATAAACTGCGCTGAATTACCGGAAAACAACCTTTATCCTAAAGTCGGTATTTTTGCAATTTTGGATTGGTCGTGATGACCTTATGGGTCTTGAAGACGATTATAAAGTAGTTTACTTTGAAAATATCGATAATACTATTACTAGAGAAGAAGTTCTTACTAAATACAAAACCTCTTGACCCAAATAATTACGACCAATACACACCATTTGATCCGACAAACGCCGAATTTGGTCTAACTTTCGAAAAAGGTATTTCTACAATCACCGTTCCAGATTATAGATTTGAAGATATAGTAATAAACGCTATTCACGAATTATATCCAGATGAAGAAGTATCAAAACTTTATAGTGATTTAGGCGCTGATGTTCATGAATATCTTTATACTTCAGTAGAAGGGTTAAACCACGCTATTGGTGGTTATCCAAACTTCACGCAGTACGATCCACGCGGTTACAATTCTGAAGAGGGAGAACAGTCACCTTATGATATAATGCTTCTTCAAGTAGAATCTGAATGGAAGAAAGACGATAATGTTGAGATTATATGGGGAGATTGCGGAGTAGGGAACTTCTTTATCTCAGAAGAAAATTTGAAAAATCGCAACTTTGAAGACGTCCTTTATAATTGGGATTGTAGTTAGATAAAAAGAAAAAAAGTGATGAATTTTTCATCACTTTTTTTATATCAATTCTATTTTTTTCTCTAAATATATCTGGTTTCCCCGCTATTAAATTATAAATACGGGCCACCTTAATATCTTGTGCAAAAGTACATGCTGTTAGAACTGTTTAACACCGAAACTAAAGTTATCTTTTTCTTCTTTGTTAATTTCGCGTATTAACCCTGATTTCTCACTTTTTTTACCGCAAGCACACGAAATACCTTCGTTCCGAAGAGCTCTTCATAATCATCGCGAGTAGTATTTGTTAAAACATGGATTAGTAAGCGTTGGATTTTTCTTTTTTACTATACCTTTTTGTAATGACTAACTCCACCAATTCTCCATAGTTTTTTTCGCACTAAGAGCCGCTTCGAAAATTCTATTTTCCAAACCTTCTCTCATGTCATAGATGTTTTTTTAATCCATCTTTTTCCTAAAGAAATAATTTTATACTTTAATAATCCGAAAAAAATCTTCTTCCGTTGGTATTTTTACTAGCTCTAATATCCTCAAGTAGTTCTTTTTGATATATAACTTGTTATCTCTTCTGACATAATATTTTTTTCTAATAGCAGTAGCGCTAAGGTGTTGTGCCATTTCTAAATTTTTCATTATTAAGATTTTGCCCAGTTCTTTTTTTACAGGTACTAGTTTTTATATGCGGTGCAAATTCTTTTTATCATCTTGTAATAGCTATACGCTAGACTGAAATTGGGGTTATTGTTGGAAATTCCATACAACTCACCATTGATTTTTGGCAAAACTATACCCTTGCTTAAGTAACTCTCGATATTTTTCAGGAGATATTTCCTGTTGTTTTTTTGTATATTTCTTCAAAAACTTCAATATCTATTTCTTCTGTACCAAAAAAATCAAATGCGTTATACCAGCCCCATCAAGAATCTCAATACTCTTTCTCGCAAAAATCATCACTATAAGCAACACTTCCCAAATAAGGTAAGGCGATGACTAGACTACAACCACTTCTTACCGCTTCCTTGGCACGAGTATAACCGTCTGTAATCGCTACTTCCCCTCTTTGGGTAAAATATTCACTCATAACACAAACTATTTCCCCACCAGAGCCGTTTTTTTAGCTATTAAATTTTGCGATTGCTCAATTAAATATTTATGTCCGCTGTGAAGAGGGTTAAACTCCGCTATTATTCCTATTCTCATCTCTTACCTCCTTTACCTAGATTCTAAAACTAAACTATCAATCTATAAACAAATATAATAAAGGGACGATCAGCCTGCAACTCCATTTCTCTTAGAAACTTCATCGTGGTATCACCCCTTTTTAAGTTACTAGTTATCTTTTTTTCTTACTTGTATCTTCGAAAATATCCACAGTCCAACCAAGAAGAGTACCATCTTCGGCGGTAACCTTGCTGATAGAAAAATTGTCTTGGTTTTTTTATCTTCTTTTACCAATCGTTCTATCTCTTTATTACCGTATTCTAGCGCTTCACTTTGAGTTTTTAAACACTTTTCCAGTTGTTCCAACCCCTTCATTATGAGAAACTTTTTTTGCCATTATATTCTTTTAGTTCCCACATAATTATTTGTTTGATTATTCGCACCTTGACTATCTACTACATTTCCAGATTCTTGTTTTTCTTGGGTGTTTTTGACTATTTTTGAGATTTGTATTTTTCCTCATCAGTATTTTTTTATCTTGTTTTTTTATCCGATTTTTTTGAGCGGAAGATTTTTTCCGATTTTTTTAGAATCTCCCCCAGCAAAATAACTATATCCTAAAAATACTATGCAAACAACAAATATCGCTAATACAACTCCCCAAAGTATTTTTTTAATAATTTATTATTCTTCATAATATAAGACCTCTATAAATTTAAAATTCAAGTATATTATACCACTTATTAAATATTTTTAGCAAAAATTAGATGATATTTCCTACCATCTAATAATTATCAAAAAGCATATCCTCTATCTATACAAAACGTTACAAGAAAAAAACAATCAAACAAATCCATAACAATTCATTTTGATAATAATACAAAACAACTATAGCACACTATAATTGCAACATTTCATCATAGTGTTCCCTAGCGTAATTAATAAATTCATAAATACTTGCCGATATCTTCTTCATTTCAAACGATCCTAACGCTCCTAAATCATTCATATATATAGTATCATCAGAATATTTTTTTATAAAAAAATGCTCTATCACCGTCTTGCCCAATCAAGAAAAAAATCCGGTTCCCATTCTTCTATTTGATAAGTAGTATTTCTTTTCTTCCAAATCTATCTTTGAATACAACACAACCCCTGTATTCTCTATCAAAAAAATTCTCCTTCTTTGTATATTTGCGATAAAAAAATTCACTATATATAGTTGGAAATTCAAAGTTAAATTCATTATTCATAGTAAACTCCTTAATATATTTTACTTATCTAAAAAAACATAACAAAAATTTTTTTATTTTTATTCCATATCTTTTATCAATTTGTACGTTTCCTTAAACCTCAGTCCCCGACGTTTCTTACTCGCTGTTATTTCTTCATATATGTCGTCCAGCGTCTCGGCAGGTGCTAAAGTCCATAAAACATAGTCTTCTAATATTACCTTACCAATCTTCTCAAACCTATCGAGCAAAAGTCCTAAATCCTTGTGATTAAACCAACAATCAGTATTAATAGCATACTGTCTATTGTTCATCTTACAAAGCAATCTCACTATTTATAAAATCTGTCATAGTAGGTTTATCTTTTTGAAGCAACCTTGTACACGCCAAATGATATTCTATCTTTCTTGGACTTTGGTCAACAGCTGAAACAAAAACTACACCATATTGATTTTCAAACTTAACCGCAAGCACATCTCCCACTTTAAAATAAGGCTCTCTCTTTATTTTTCTCTTTGGCACTTTAAGCGGTTTAGGATTTACACTTCCCAACTGAACTGCTAACTTATCTAGCACCCTCTGCCTTTGTTTTTAATGCTTTTACTATCAATTTCTAACCAAAACTCATCAGCACCCTTTTCGATTATCTCCAAAGCTCTATTTTTTTATTGCTTCTGGCAAGTGACCTATCTTCCATAAAGAATATGCTAACGCTGTCCAATAGATTTCTGTGTGAAATCCATCTATGCAAAACTTTTTCTCTTCGTTCAAAATATCTTCGGTTATTTTATCGACATTTTCTCCATCTTTATATCTTTCTACTATGGCATTGTAAATATCATACCCATCATCGCTATCTATAATTTTAACTCCATCTATCGCCATAATATTCTCCTTTATCCACTATCGAAATTTTACAACTAATAATACTCTCTTACTTATCTCTGAGGCTTCTATCCTTGTCTCTTGTTTGTGTTATGATAAAATAACTCCGCCTGTTCTCTCGTAAGCAAATCTTCTTTTTGAAAGGCGATTTACAAAATTTTTCTTCATATCTCTCATTTTGCTATAATCATTTACTGTTATATCTAGTTTTTCATCTCGAACTGGCGGAATACTGAAACAGACATCCGCTATCTTTATTCTTGCATAAAGAATTTCAGTTTTTACTGATACTACCCTTGAAAAATCATATCTATTTGATTCCCAATTCTTTCTAAAAATTCCTTAACTCATCAAATAAGTTCAACAGTTGTTCTTTATCGATTTTTAACTCATCTGGTAGTAAGTCCAACATTTCATCAAGCGCGGTATAAATCTCTTCTCTCTCGACAGTTTCAATAAAAGTACTTACGTTTGTCCATCTTATTGAATCCTTCGGTATACTCCCTTACCAAAGTTTCAACACTTGTCATGGCATCTTTGTTTGAACCTTCTGCAATCTTTACGATTCCTGCTCTTGTCTTTCTATACAAAGCAGCTGCTTTCTTGGCGTTGGTAGGCGTAATATTTTCCTGTCCGTCCCACGAACGAAACGGATTTTTCCAAGTTCTGAGCAAGCCATTCAGGTTTTTCTCGCCTTTGTAATCCACAAATCAAGACCTTCTTCTTTGCGTTTTTTTATAAAGTTTCTTTATCATTTTTAGCAGCATCCTCTGGCAAGCTGTCCATCCAAAACATATACAAATTTGGAAGCCTATCAGGAGCTGGAATATCCTCTGCGGTAAAACCGAACAAGTCCATTGTTGTAAAAACTTCCAACTGCTGAAACTTCTCCAACTTATCAAAATGAACAAGATTTCCTGGTTTCCCCCACAATCTTAACTCTGTAAGTTTTTGGATATGCGCTCAAAATTTCCTCAATATCGAGTTCTATGATATTGCCAACATGTAATGCCCCTAAAGCTTCCAAACCTTTCAACTTAGGAATTACTTTATTACAATGTAACAATAAAGCCTCTTCATTTCCATTCGCCTGTATGTTGCAATCTTCCCTTACTTCTCCCAATAAAATAAGTTGCTCCAAACCGTCATTTAAGATAAGTTCTTCTACCCCGGTCATATCAACAGAAAGCATACGCGCTGATGCTTTTGAAAAAAATCCAGTTTTGTTTGGTTATGGTTTTTGAGAACCAGTTCAGCAATAAAAGGAGTTGATTCCAAATACTCATATAAATTTTTGTGCCATTTGCTTAATGTTAGATGAGATAAGCAAGGAAAAACCTTTAATTCCATCGCATCTTCAAAAGGTTCCCACTCATCATTCAAACGGTGCTTGGAAATACCACACTCCTCTCCTGCAAAGATAACTTTTTCTTTGTTCTTATACGCTTCCTTAAAGGTATCTCTCTGTTCTTTCGGTATTTCCTGCCATTTCAGCTGTCTGTAGACCCCATAACCGCTTCCCCATCTTGCGTATGAATTTGTACTCTCATCTGTTAAAGGAGTAACATTTCCAACGAAAGTATAATTTGCCGGTACATTCACATCGACATTCAATAGATGTAATCCGCGGTCCCAGTACATAAAGTCCATATAAAGTGGTTGTAAAGAAGATAATTCTTCCTCTTTCAGAGGCTCTTCCCCCGACCAATCCAATGAAAGAATGACCGCCTTTGGTTTCTTATCATTTTCTTCTATCTTTGTAATTTGACAAGCTGTATATTTCTTTTAGGTGTTTATTATAGACGCAGTACACATCTCCTGCCTTTGCTTTCATATTATTTCCTCCTTATATTTGATAAAAGTTTTTTTCTTTTAGAATTTTTAAAATCTGCGCTTTATTATCAAAAGTCATCTTATTTCGTAGCCAAAAAAATCATTAAAATCTCTATTTTTTTGTAAAGTTCTGGCTTATTAACTAATAAACCATATTTTAATTTTTGGCAACTTAATTATTTCATTATATAAGTTTTTTAAGCTCCTTAGTTGGTCTAAGAGTTAAATGTTCTATATTTTCCAGACTCAAAACAGGTGTATAATCTTTACTTTTTAATATCCCTGCTAAAAAAATTAAAAATATCTTAATTGCTTCATATCATTCAAAAAAATCAAAAGAATTTACATGAATGTTTTTAGGTGCAAAAGCAATCTCCCTCAATCGACAAACTTTCTAAATTTTTTTAAGATTTGTAAGAGGACTATAATCATTTATTTTTTTGAAAAATTTTTCTATCGATAATGCGACTAAATTTTTTTAATTTGGCAATAGGTTCTATACTCTCAACGCTTGCTCCAGAACCTAAGTGTAAATATTCGAGATTTGTAAGATTTGCAATCCTAGCGATATCTGGATAGACACCCCATTTTATATATAATTTTTTTAAGATTTTTGAGCGCAAACAGCATCGAATAACTTTTTGAGGCATTCTTGTACCAAATGCCAATTCCGTAAATGCTGTAGTGTTTTTTTGTAAAAAAAATCACACCATTCCTGCACAACTCGATTCTTTTTCTTTTTGCAGTTTTTGTACTCCGGCGTAAAACTATCTCCTAGTTGAGTACAGTTTATCGTCAATGCTTTTTCTCCATTGTACTCCGATACCTCAATAACCCACTTGTCCTGTGGTTCATCTTTGTGGAAGTAATCAAACCCATATTCTATTTGCTTTTTCTGTTAAAACTACCATCTATATCTACCTACCTTCATAGGAATTTATGTATTTATAATATTAAAAATTAAACTGAAATTTACGGAGTTGAAATTTACAAATCATAGCATAATCTTCCTCAATTTCATAACCGCCTTCAAAACCTTCTTTTTTTATAAATACACGTACCATTCTCTTGTTTTTATAATTCATAATCTAGTTGTTATTATAAATCGATAATAACTACACACATACTCTATCTCTATACTTTAGAAATTATCTTTAAAAATCTATTTTTTTATTATTCAATATTTTTTTCAATCAAAATAACCGTCAATATCAATTATTTTTTTCCAGTAAGATCTGTAATCTGATTTCTTTCTAAATATTTGTCAATAGTATACCCCTAAACGATTATTCCTCATACACTCCCAATAAATCCGACAAAATCGCATCCGCATCATCTTCGGATAAATCATACTGTTCCATTACCGCTTTGATATTCTCATAAATCACAGCTAAATTCTCAGGACTTTGATTTTTTTATAATCTTCTACGGTCATTATCTTGTATTCATATAATATTCCGTCTATCTCCTGTCTCGCTATCGCTATAACATTAAATGTATCTTTTACAAAATCTCCGTTTTCACCCCTATAATAAGCAGTCCCAATCGGAGAGTTAAGAAACGGGATAATATCCTCATCATTGTTCGCAACTACATTTAAGGTATATAGTCCTGAATGACTTGGTTCACTCATATACTCATCATCTTCATCGCCAGCAGTAAATCTCCAACCGCTATCTCCTACAAAATCAGGATTTTCACGATACATATAGCCAACCTTTTTTCTCCATCTACCATAATTCTATCTGTAGCAATGCAACCTTCTCCTTCATCCCAACGAAAGAGCTCTTTTATATCTTCTTTTTTTATATTCCAATTTTTTTCCATGGTTTTCCTCTTAAAATTCATATTAATACTTTTCTTAACAAATTGTTATCCAAAATTATATTCCTATCTGATGATTTATCCGTTATCTGTCTATCCCTCCATTGCAACTCCAACTTCTAATTTAATCTATTCTTTTTCAAACCGAAACATTTCATCTGGAAATTGCTCATCAAATTCCTTAACATCCGCTTCTGGCTCATTTGGGTCAGGATGAAATTTATTAAAAAATTCAACAATATGAAACCCACATCTGTTTACATAGAAATGTATATTACGCTACTCAAAGTATGGTGTTATAGTCTCCCAAATTTTGACTTCTGGATATAACTTTTCAATTTGACTCCACGCAGCAAATCCAACTCCCTTACCGTGAGCATCTGGGGAAACGAATAGCAGATCTAAACTTCCTTTTTCTCCATCAACTTTAATTACAGCACCGCCAACTTTTTTCTCTTCAAGAATAATGCGATAAACCTTTCCGTGGTCAATGGACTGTTCGATGGTCTCTCGTGAAATGATTTGACCATATTCTTCAAAGTGGTTATCTCTACAACCAAACTCCTCCAAAGCCCCGTAGTTAAAAGCTTCTTAATTATCCAAAATAAACTGCTCTCGGTCATCTTCTTCCATCAAACATAGCTGTATATCTTTTTCCATTTCAACTCATCACTATCTATATTATCTTCAATTTTTTTAATTATTAATTTCCATTAACAAAAAAACTCTACTTTATTTTTTTCTATCATTTCTAAATACATTTTCTTTCCAAAGTCATTATTAGCAGCATCATGTCGTTCTTTTAGAAAATGAATAATTTCACTTTTATATTGCTCTGGGATGTTATTAATGTTTTTGCTCTATAATTCCAACTAATTTCTGCTGTGCTATTTTTCTTTGGTGTCATTTTTTCTCATACTCATATAATATTCCCAGTGGTTAGGATGCTTTTTCAAATCTTTTTAAAAACGGAAAATATATCGACACATATGCTGATACACCTTTTTGTGAAGAATACTCAAGCATAAGAGTATACATTTCTTCTGTTTCGTTTAAGTTATATCTTGTTATCATCATACCCTAATGCTGTTATTATATCTTTTTATTATACTTTTGTTGTCAGGGTATTTTCTTGCTAAAACCAAAAGGATATTTGCAAATTTCTCATCAGTGAAATATTTTTGTATAAAAACTGATCCTTCTATTCTCGTCATTTTTCTCAAAAATTTTTTTCATAAGATTTTTCGATTTCAAATTCGTCTTTTTCTTCCCACTTTTTTTATTTCGTCTTGCAAATAAATAATTTTATTTATTTTGTCTTGTATTTTTTTGGATTTATATTTTTGCATAATACCTCTCCTTTTTTTGACTGTTTAGCGTTATATCCTTCCTTAGTTTAACAATTCCACTTGATTCAACTATTCTTCTGTAATGTTTTTGTATTTTTTTCTTCCTAAGGATAATAAAGTTTCTAAATCTGATAGTTCACTTGTTCCAAAAAGGATTCCTAGTAGAAACGCCTGTGATTTTTTTATATTCCTTGCATCTAGTTCGAAATTTTATTTCATCTGTATCAGTATATATATCTACACTTAACGCTCTCCCCCTACGTTATATTTTTTTATTCTTGATTTCGCAAAAACGAAACTACTCCCGATATAATTTCCTCTTCATTGTATACTTTAGAGCCGAAAAGGAATACCTATTTCATAGAGTATCTCTAATAAGCCATCAAGTACCCCGTTTCTATCAGGTGCATCAATTTCTATTATAGAGTGAGTCGGTATTTTATTCGTACGATTTTCATTGCTAGTTTCCTCATCTTCATAACATACCTTTGTCATCTCTCTTTATACAAATCTGAGATTATTACGAAATAAAAAGTTTTTGTAAGTACGCCTCAAAATTTTTTACTTCCTCAAAATCAAATGTTCCATTTAATTTGATTGTATATCTCATACCTCTTCCTCCCCATTATGATAAAACAATTGTCCTTGTATAAACGAAACACCGGTTAATTTTGTCTTGGAAGTGCAAAATATCAAACTCTTTATTTTCTATATTTCCTGTAATAATATAAGAATACCCAAAGTTTTTGAAGGGTTTTCAGGAGAAAAAAATAGCTTTCTCATCAAAAACTTTCTTTCACATCTTCTTCTACATAGGCAAAAGAATTTCTTTCTTTATCATATGTAAGAAAAACATTCGTTTTTTTCTAAAATGTTGTCTAATTCTTTTTTTGAGCCTATTTTTTTAATATGCCTTCTCTGATTTTTGCATCCATTTGAAAAAAATCATTGCCATACTTAATTTTTGCATGCTATTAATCTCCTTAGACTGTACATACTTCGACATGAAATTATTATCACATCATCAAAGTTATCTTCAAACTTTTTCAGTATGAATTTCCAAATTCCTTATCCTCGATAATTTAAAAATATCTAAAAATCATTTCTAAGTAAACAGAAAGCATATAGATACCAATCCTGACTCTTGAAAAGTAATCTCACAGGCTTAACACTTCTGCTTGTTTCTTTTTCATTGCTGCTAAAATATGTGAACGAAACAATGTTTTTTACTTATAATTGCCGACTTAATATCATTGAATGTTTTTTCATATAGCTTATTGTTTTGCCAATTATTAAAGTCAACTTCTATCCAACTGGTATTTTTCATTTTAAAGAGTGCGGACAGTTTTGTTAGAAGCTCATTCTCATGTTGTATTGTTGTATTCTCCAATCCATGAAGAGCTGACATAATCTGTTGTTTTTCGTTTTCAGACAGTAGTGATTTACTAAGCACAAAATCTTCAGCAATTTCTATTCCACCACCCTTTCCTTGTGTGGCATAGATGGGAATACCTGCACTGCTGATAGAGTCAATATCTCTATATATCGTCCTGACTGATACCTCAAATTTATCTGCAAGTTCATTTGCCGTAACTTTTCCCTTTTCTAAAATATAATATAGTATCCTAAATAGCCTATTATCTTTCATCGTCTTAACATCTCCTATATTTATTATACCACAATAACTTGACATCTATTGTCATATTATGAAATGTTTTTTTCCAAATCATGATAGTGCTACTTATCTCTTATTCACTGTTATAAAAAAATAGTCAAAGTCCATTCTTCCATCTCGCTAAAATTAAATTTATTTCACCCAATATTATTATTGTTAGATTTATATTTTACTAAGTTTTTACAACCCTAACTCTTGCTTCTTTACCTGTGTTAATCCTCTCTTTTCTTGCAGTAATTTATCTATACAGCTTCTAACACTTTCAACTCGTTCTACTTCTTTTCGAATATCTGTGATTTTAGAACATAGAGTATATTTTTCTATCGATGGTTTTGTCCTCTTTCACAAAGAGGATAAAAAGAAAAAAACAGCAAACCAATTTGATTTACTGTTTTTTTCGATGAGTTAAATTCTATTTTTCTCCCTTTTCTTGCTTTACATATTGTTGAATAGCATCACATACATATTGCGCTGTTCCCTCACCAAATTTATCTAGGTTGTTTTTAAATTCTATATTTTGAACATATCCATGACCAATACTTGAAAAATACATCTATTGAGCAATCAAAAGCATATTTACAAAGATGCTTTATGAAGTTTTTTTCTGCTAAATCTATATTTTCTTTAGATGTAGCACTTATTTCTTTTGATATGTTTTTCAGAAAAAGCAAAAGAATATTTCATTGAAACCATCTGCTATTTCTTGTTCTTTTTCCTTTTTTTGTTTTTTTCAACAGCTTCTTCTATAACTTCTTTCCCATACATATCAATTGCAGCTTGTTTATATTTTTTTGGTTATCTTGATATCTAAACCCACTAAATTTTTTTCTTTTGCTGACATAGTAATTCTCCTTTCTTGTGACTCTATTGTTTTTCTCCAATGTTTTTAATAAAGTTAAGAGTTTTTTTGTTTTTTTCTTTTTTTCATTAAATCAAGTTGTTTTTTTCAGATGATATAATACTTCACTATCTTCTTTTTAACAATTCTTTTATTTTTCTTTAAAGGAAACCCCAAGTACTTATAGAACAATATCATTTGTAAAAAAACGAAATATCTTCTTCAGAATAATATCTATATCCATTTTCTTTTTGGGGAGATAGCAAACCAATTTCATCATAATGGTGTAAAGTGCGCACCGATACACCGCTTAATTCGCTAACTTTTTTTAATCAAATACATTCAATCTCCTCCTAACAATTATAAGTATATACTATTACGTTGCGTTATAGTCAACATGTTTTTTTCTTTTTATTTTTTTCTATTTTTTTGATTTGAGCAAAAATAATAACTAAGTATAAGATTTACAGTTTCTATCTTAGTTATTATTGAATTATTAACTAATAAATAAGTACCAATCTACTTACGATACTCTTCTAGTTTATACGCATATTCTGTTAAAAGATTCTTTGAATAGATTTTTTCCTTTTCTGAGTTTCTAACTTCTTTCCAAAGAATAGAAGCTACTTTTAATTTATTCGAATAGTTTCTACTATTTTCATCTGCACAAAAATCCTTTAAAAATTGATTCCATTGACAAACAGAATTATCATATTTTTGCATAGTCCGATTTGCCATAATAAACTTTTTAGCAAATCTTCTATTGTAAATTTTATATTTTTTTCTCGCTTTTTACTTTTTCTCCAAGCAGTAGCCATATCAGCAGTAAATTTAAACGGTGAGATACCTGTTAAAGTGGAGAAGTATTCCCTAAACTTTGCATTAAAAGAAAAACCACATTCAAGTAATGGCGTATCCAAAGTAATATTTTCCACTTGTTTTTTTGTGTTTTTTTATTGATGATTTTTTTAATTAAATTCCCCTTAAAAATATTGCTCAATAATATGATTTAGTTCTTGCTTTGTACCTCTATATTCCAATCCTAATGACTTACATATCTGTGAAATTTCCTCACGATACCAATAATATTTATTAAACTCGTCAAATGATATAATTTTTTTCAAACTCTGGTCTTTTTTTCTATCAATCTTTTGTCTCCTTTTTAAATGATCTATTCTAGACCATTATTATCTTTCAACATCCCTATTACTTCTTTATTTCCCCAAAATCCTTACTTTATAATTTTTTTGTTTTTACCTTAAGTAATATCCTTCAATTTTTCTACCTAGAGATAGCAAAGTTTCTATATCTGATACTTCTCCTGTTCCTAGGGGATTCCATGTATACTCCCTTCAATCGTTCTAAACTGCTTAGATCTAGCCCGAAATTTTTATTTTGTCGGTATGTGTATATATGTCTACTTGTAAGGCTTTTATCTCCTACTTTTTTTGTTTGTTATAGTCTATCTCACAAAATATAACTGTTCCTGACATAACTTCTTTCCCATTACCCCAGATTCTAATATTATTTCCATCTAACTCTACAACATACTTTTTTTGAAAGAAGTTCTTGTAGTTTTTCTCGCTGAAAGAAAACAAACCCCAATGATTAATACTATTGTTAAAGATTTAAATAATGAATATGGTTTAATATAGTTATCTAGTTTAAAGTAATATGAAACTAGTACTAGTCCCTACCAAAAAGTCCTACCATTGCGACAGGAATAATAACATTAATCATCTTCTCTTTATTTGTTGTTGTCGCTACAAATTCATACCTTTCCATACACACCTCTTAAATAACAGTTTTATAATTCCCTTTTATTTCCTTTATTCTTATATGTTTTTTTATTAAAAAAATACACATGGTAATTATACCATGTGTACTTTTTTTATAATCAATTTTTCCTTTTATCTAGATTTGTTTTTAGTTTGCTGGCTAGCTTTTTTTACTTTTTGTTTGATAGAAAATCTTTAGACAAACTATTTCTAAACCGTTGTGCTATTCTTTTTATAATTCTATAGTATATTCTTGATGTGATTAGATATACTATTAGATAGAATACCGCGAAGACCGCTATTGTTACAGCTAATGCTATTAAGAAAACATTATTATTTGTTGCTAAGAATAATTTTAATATTTTTTTCGATAAACGGATATGCTACCACTGTATGTAATGTCGCTACTGCTAGTGGAGCAAAGAAGATCATCAATACCTGACTTCTTATACTTTGTTTGATTTGTCTGTCGGTTAACCCCACTTTACGCATAATTCCAAATTTCCCTTTATCTTCGTATCCTTCAGATATTTGTTTGTAGTACATTATTACTACTTGTGAGACTACGAAAATCATACTTATAAACACACCTATAAACAGGAATGATGCATAGAAGCCTTTAAAATTCGTTTCATTTTCTGCTTTTTCCTTCTATGTTTATATTACCCTCTTTTTCTAATTGTTTTAAAGTTTTCTATTACTTTTTGCTTCTTTTGACTTATCACTAATATTGAGACCTACATAGTTGAAGATTTCACCTTCACCGTCTGAAATATTCAGTTTTTTTCTTCAGAGCTGACTCTATTTTTCTTAACGTCGGCATTATCTTTTACTACAACATAATATGTATCCATAATATTAGCCGCAGCTGTTCCTAAAGCACCTGGAAAGTCTGTTAACTTTTCTTTTTATTTTTTTAAATTTACACCTTTGTACTGTAATTTCATTTTGCTTCGTATTTTTCCTTTTTTTGTCGATAAATAATAAAGTTTCTCCTGTGTTTAAAGTTTTTTTGTTCTTTTGATACTTTATTGTAGTCTTTTAATTCAAGCACAACAATAGATTTAATCTTATCAAACGAACCAGTAAACTCTGATACATAGTTAATTTCTGTTCCATTTAGATGCCCTACTACATTCAACATATTATATGATACTAAATCTTTTACTTCTACCCCCGCATCTTGCGTGGCTTTTTTTACATTTTTTTCTATTTCAGCCAACTTGCCTTCTGTTGAACGATAACCATTTATTATTATGTCTCTTGGAAAACGTGTATTATATGCATCTTCACTACCTGCATAAAGAGCTGATGTTGTTCCCATAGTTACAAGAACCATCGTTGATAGTATACAAATATTAGCAAGCCCTACTGCGTTTCTTTTCATTCTGTATAAAAGTCCTGAAACACTTATAAAGTTCTTTGGTTTTATAATAAAAAAAGTCTTGTTGTTTTTTTCATCAATTTTAGAACCGTTATACTTACCGCCATAAATATTAAATATGTCCCAAAAATTACTGCTAAAACCGCAACGAAAAACATCGTTATAGCTTTTATTGGATTTTGAATAGTTTGAGCTAAATAATACCCATATCCTGTTAATCCTAATCCTAATATAGCTAGAATAAAACGTGCTTTAGGTTCACGTTCTCCATTATTTTTCTTCTTTAAGAAGTGCTACTATTTTTTTAGACGAGAAATCTTTTATTACTGTGTAGATTAGTAATAAGAAGAAAATTCCTCCGAATAATAAGATTGTTAGAAATACTGCGATTGGTGTTATTACAAAACCAAAACTTACTCCTGCTGTAAATAATTTTTAACAATACTAAAAGCATTAGTTTATCGAATAACAGACCGAACGCAAGTCCAAATACTAATGTTAACACCGCAATAAAAAAATAGTTTCTAATATTAAAATACGTGCTATTTGTTTTTTAGTCATACCTAAGACAGAATACAATCCAAACTCTCGAACACGACGTTTAATTAGGAAGCTATAAGTATAAAACAGGAATATTGCTGAAAAATATCGCAATAACTATTACCCCAAATCCGAGAACTTGTTTTTGTTGCGCTTATACCTTGAGGTAATTTATCCAGATTTTTTTCCTAACGATAGTGATGTTAGTATGTAAAATGATGCAATAGTAAAAATTGTTGACAAAATATACGGTAGTATAAAAACGTTTATTTTTTTACTAAGTTGTTTAGCGCAAATTTGCTATAAAAATAAGTTCATGTTACTCACCTGCCTGCATTAATGTTAGTGTGTCATTAATTTTTTTGGAACATTTCATTATTAGTAGAATTTCCTTTTCTGATTTCGTGGAAGACAACACCATCTTTTTATAAATAATACTCTTTTTAGCACGAGCTGCTGTTTTTTTACAGAGTGCGTCACCATTATAAGTGTTTGCCCTGCTTCATTTAATCTGTCAAAGACTTCTAATAGTTGATCTGTAGATTTTTGAATCTAGCGCTCCTGTTGGCTCATCCGCTAGGATTATCGCCGGATTTGTTATAATTGCACGAGCAACTGCCACACGTTGTTTTTTTGACCACCTGATATTTTCATAAGGATATTTATCGATAAGTTTTTCTATTCCAAGTGGTTTTTATTACTTTTTTTCTAGTCTTTTCTCCATATCTTTATAGTTTTTTTATTCGCTAAAACCAGCGGTAGTAGTATATTATCTTTTTACTGAAAAAAATTATCAAGTAGGTTAAAATCTTGGAAAAACAAAACCCTAGATTGTCTCGACGAAAATCAGCTAAATCTTTATCTTTTTAGTTTGCTAAGATCTTGACCTTTTAATAGAACATTTCCACTTGTTGCTTTTATCAAATGTTGCTAAAAATATTTAATAGTGTAGTTTTCCCACTTCCACTTTCTCCCATAATAGCTACATATTCATTGTTATCAACAGCGAAATTTACATTTTTTTAACGCCTCTGTACTTTGTGTACTTAATCTTGTTGTGTATACTTTTCTTACGTTGTTTACTTCTAATAACATTGTTAATCTCCTCTTTTTCATCCTAATCGATTAATTGTTTCTACTTACTTAATCAATCTATTCTTTCTTTGTTACAACTATATTGTATCTTATATTTTTTTGTCGTTCTATCGATTTTTCCTTACAAAAAGCCTGTAATCTTACACTTTTGTAAGATTGCAGACTTGTTTGTTATCCTACTTTATTTTAATTCTTACTGCTATTACTCCCTAAATCTATCTTCTTCTGGGAATATTATTTCTACTTTAGTTCCAACATTAACCTTCGAGGTAATTATTATTTTTATGCCCTAGATTATCCAACGTCTTTTTTTACAAAGGTATAACCCAAGTCCGCTAGATTTTTTTCTCATATCTTCCATTAAATCCTGTAAAACCTTTTTTTCGAAAATACGCGGTAAGTCTTCTTCACTTATTCCTAAACCATTATCTTCTACAATAAGTTTATTTTTTTCGAAGAAAATACTTATTTCACCACCTGTTTTTCGTGTATTTAATCGCATTACTTAAGATTTGTTCAAATGCAAATCCCAGCCATTTTTTTATCACTAATAACAAATGTTTCATGTGGAACATAATTTAATTTTTATCTTTTTTTATTTATAAATAATGGAGCGTATTTTTTTATATTATCTTTAGTTACACCAGATAAATCTGTTCTTTCTATAAGATAGTCCGAGCTCTCACTACCAAGCCTTAAGTACGTCAGTACCATCTCTACATAGCGTTCTATTTTTGAATAATTCTTGTTTTACTATTTTTCACATCTACTTCTTCATTGTCTAATAAAAAAAGTTTAGCGCAGCTATTGGTGTTTTTAATCTGATGCACCCACATACTAAAGTAATCTTCTATCTCTGTGTTCTTTTTTTATATGCTTGATGATTAAGTTTTTCTACTTCATCATGTAATCTTCTTATAATTTTATGATAATATTCAACCCTTACATCTAAAACTTCGTGGTAAACCTTCCATGTCATTTAGTATATGATTTTTCTAAAAAAATTTTAATTTTTTTATAGCTGTCTTTATAGTTATAAAAAAATCCACAACACTCGCCAGAAGTGCTAATATAAAACAAAAACTCCCACCATAATACAACGCTTCAAAAAGGCAAAGAATATAGATAAAAAAATTACAAAGAAGACTAATATGAAGCTTACAAATAGCAAATAGACTTTCATGTTTTTTTCTTTAAATAATTCGCTAAAATTTTCATTATACTATGTATCCTTTTTCCTTTTTTTAGTCGTTATAAACTCATCTACTCCGATACTTTTTCAACTTTGCTCTTAATCTATTAACGTTAACAGATAAAGTATTCTCATCTATAAAAATTATCACTTTGCCATAAAGCGTTGATAATTTCTTCACGACTTACTATTTTTTTCGCGATTTTCTAACAATACAGTTAATATTTTTACTTTCATTTTTTTGTTAGTTCCGCCAACTCTTCTCCACATTTGATTTCATCTCGACTCATATCGAAAATTACATCTTTATATACTATTAGATTCGTTCCGCTATTAAAGTTGTAAACACGTCTTAACAACGCTTCTATTTTTCGCTTTTAATACTACTAATTTGAAAGGTTTTTCTATAAAATCATCTGCACCGATATTCATCGCCATTACTATATTCATATCATCGTTCGCCGAAGAGATAAAAAAATAATAGGCACTTTAGAAATTTTTTTCTTATTTCCTCGCAAAAAGTAGTACCCATCAAAAATAAGGCAAGTTAATATCCATAAGCACCAAATCAGGAGAGTATTCAACAAATTCATGCACTACATTTTTGAAAATTTTGCACTTCACATGTGTTATACTGCCATTTTTTTCTAAATAGCCCGCTATTGAATTTGATATAATCTCGTCATCCTCAACTATCATAATTTTTATACATACACTCTCACCTGCTTTTTTTATTTTATCGTAATTACATTTAGTAAAAATTATACCACAAACTTTCTACAAACGATGAAAATTCTTAATTATTATTCTATTAAATTTTTTTCTTTTTATACTTTTTCTTGTACATTTTCTTTTCTCTTGATTTTTTTAAAAAGTAAAAAGGAGAGTTTTGCATAATGTTTTTTTATAAAAAAATAAATAGGTATTAATTAAAATTATTATTAAGATTTAAATTTTAATTAAACAATAATTTTTTGGTTATTTATTTTTAAAAACAAAATAGGTGAGGGTGACGTTTCACGTGAAACCTTTAACAATAAATAAATTAATTTTTTTGTGTTTGTTTTTTTGTTGGTTTTTATAAAGGCGTTTATATATTGTTTATTCTCTTTTTTAAAGGTGTTTATATATTTTTATTTACTCTTTAATTATTATTTATCATTTTGTTTTTTTCAGAAAAAGAGATTATTAACACCACTATCAAAATTATTTTTAAAAAAATTTCTTCATTTGTTTTTATTGTGATATTTTTGTTATTATTTTTAATAAATTAATTTTAATTAATAGATATGATTTTTAGCTATATATTTAATATTTGTTCTTTGAAAAAGAAATTATTTTTTTGAAAAAAATTCGATTTAAAAAAAGTGGAAAATTAATAAAAAGAGTAGGGGAATAGGAGTAAAAAGAGGGAGAGAATTCTTTACCGTAGATTTTATAATATGTTATAATAGAAAAGAATAAAACTCTATACAGATAATGGCAAGGAGGTTCAATATGGAATTTACAAAAAAACTGAAAATGGCTTTGTTAAATACGACGAGAACGGTAAAGTTATCGCAGAAATCACTTATTCATCAACCAGTAACCCTGATATAGTAGTTGCTGATCACACTTTTGTTGATTCTTCGCTACGCGGGCAAGGTGTTGCTGGTAAACTTTTAAATACTCTTGTTGAAGATATGAAGCAACAAAACAAGAAAAATTAAAGCTAGCTGTTCATATGTAGTTAAAAAAAGTTTTTCAGAAGATTCTTCTTACGATTTCATTAACGCAGATAAATAAAAACATAAAAAAACATAAAAATTTATTTCATCGATAAATTTTTATGTTTTTTTATTTGATTATATACTTTATTACTTTTAATATTATTTTTATTAATATTCTACTATATGTAATTGTCCTTTGTCGTATTCTGCCAAGAAGATATTTTTTATATCTTTGTATCCCATTTCTTTTAAAGTAGACATCAGCCATTCTTCTGTTTTATCCATAGATTCTAACGAATTGATTTGAACTTTTCCATCTGTAATTATAGGGTATTTTTGGATTTTTCATCTCCAGCCAACACCACTATTAATTGACCGTTTTGTTCTATTACCGCTCTTTTTTTACGTTTTTTTATACTATATATGCCTTGACTTCGGAGTTTAAACGCTAGGTCATTCGCTGATAATCCACTTTTTCTTGTTGCCTCTACGTTTATTTTCCCTCTTTTTATTACTGTAGTTGGTTCTCCATCTACCACTTTTTTCAAGAACATGTTATTTGTTTTTAACCATTTTTGAGTTAATACTAATATAACCCATATTAATAATATGTTAATAAATTGTAAAATTGAAATGCTTGGGTTGTAGATAACACCACCTATTATTCCCCCTAGTACATAGTTTTGAACTTGATCACTTGCTGATGCAGGAGCTAGATTACCTTTCCCTGATACATTTATTACGAATACTAATGATAATAATCCTAAAGTTAATTTTTATTGCTATATCTATATATGAAAGTTGCATTATTTACTTACCTCCACTTTTTCTATTACTGGATCTACTAATTCTATTTTTTTCTAATAGATACTCATCTTTCTTTCCACTACTTATGACTCTATAGTAAGTATTATCTACTTTTTACAAATGAATTTTCTATTGATGCTTCGCTATTTATATATATGTGTGTTTTATCGATATTCAAATCATTAGATATTTTTTTCTATAAAAATGAATAGAACTTTTATATTGATTAGACGATACTGCATTTGATTTATACTCATTAATACTTACACCTACTGCTAGTAATGTGCTTAAGACCAATATAATTGATAGTTCTCTGTATTTTTGTATCTTGTCTGTTTTTTATAATATTTTTATTAATGTTATACATAATATAACGATTAGAACACCTATTATTATATAAGATAGTAAATTGTTTTTGTTGTAATTTACTTTTGCAAATAATCGTATGAATAAAATTTCATCTTCTTTCTCCTTTTTTTATTTGTTTCACATGAAACTTTTTAATTTGTTATACTTTAATTTCATAAGCTATTCTTTCTTTGTCATCTGAATTATTTTTTTCATCGTTAATTTTATTTCCCCTAACTCAACGAATCCAAAAATCACTCAAAAATTTTTCTCATTATTTTATTATCTTTATGCGTGTCTATTCTTATATAATCTATATTTTTCTTTTTTTAACAAACTCCACTATAGCTGATAAAAAAATTGACGACCAATTCCTTGATTACGAATGTTTTTTTAACGTAGCCACACGATGAATTACCAAGTAGTTATCACATTTAGACCATAGAGTGGGGTAGTTCTCATAATCTCTATCGTAGTTAGTTAGCATAGCTGTCGCTACTATGTTTCTATCTATTTCATAAACGTAGGATGTTTGCTCTTTTATATCTTGTTCTATCGTTTCTTTACTCGGAGATCCATGCTGCCATTGGTTTTATTCCTTGTTGTCGTAGAAATTCTCGACCATCTTCTATAATTAGCATTATCTCATCTAATTCTGTACTTTTTGCTTTTCTTAACATAACTTATCCTTCTGCTTAAATACTTTTTTTAATTAATATAGAGAAGGGAGAATAATAAATTATTCTCCCTAGTTTTTTTATTTTATAATAAATCTCTATTTAAAAACAACCTCTACAGGACAGTGGTCACTTCCTAGTATATCATTATGAATTTTTGCACTCACTAGATATTTTTCTAAATCACGACTTGTTAAGAAGTAGTCTATTCTCCATCCTGCATTGTTTTTACGAGCGTTGAAACGATAACTCCACCAAGAATATGCACCTGTTAATTCTGGATTAAAATACCTGAATGTATCGATAAAACCTGCGTCAAGTAGTTTTGTGAATTTTTTTCACGTTCTTCTGGCGTGAATCCAGCATTTTTCGTATTTGATTTTTGGGTTTTTAAATCTATTTCTGTGTGTGCTACGTTTAAATCTCCACAAACAACAATACCTTTTTGTTTTATTTAATTCTAGTAAATAGTTTTTAAAATCTTCTTCCCACGTCATACGATAATCTAATCTTTTTAGTTCACTTCCTGAGTTTGGTGTGTAGACTGTAATAAAGAAGAATTTGTCGTACTCTAATGTTATTACGCGACCTTCTGTATCATGCTCATCTATTCCTATACCGTAATTTACATTTAAAGGTTTGTGTTTTGTATATATCGCCGTTCCTGAATATCCCTTGCGCTCTGCATAATTAAAGTAGCTATAATATCCATCAAACTGCAAATCTAGTTGACCTTCTTGCATCTTTGTCTCTTGCAAACAAAAAGAAGTCTGCGTCTAACTTTTTTAAAATCTTCTTCAAAAATTTTTTTGTTAACGATCGCTCTTAAGCCGTTAACATTAAAACTAATACATTTCATCTTTTATACTCCTTTTTTTCTTTGTGAAATGATTTTTGTTTCACGCGAAACATTTTATTTTCCTAAACAGAATCTACTGAATAATTCGTTGATTAATTCATCACCAGAGTTTTCTCCGATAACTTCTCCTAGTAGATTAAATGCATTTGTATAATCTATTAAGACCATATCCACCTCAAGTCCCATTTCCGCTGCTTTTTATAGCTTCATTAAGACTAACTAATGCTTGTTGAATTAGATTTATTTGACGTGTATTTGATAAATATGTCGCATCTTTTGGACGAGCTGCTCCTTTGAAAAAAATAAATCTCTAATATTTTTTCTAATTCATCTATTCCTTTATACGTCGTCATTGAAGTTTTTTTATAATAGGGTGGTTGTATGTTAGTTTTTCTATTTCTTCTATATCTATTTTTTGTTTCTAAATCAAGTTTATTTAGGATAATAATAGTTGTTTTTTTCCTTCTGTTAATTTTTAATAATTCTCTATCATCATCTGTAAGTTCTTCACTGCTGTTTAATAAGAATAAGACTAAATCTGCTTTTTCTAGCGCTTCTTTACTTCTTTCTACACCTATTTTTTTCAACTACATCTTCTGTTTCACGAATACCTGCAGTATCTATTAGTTTTTATCGGTACACCTTTTTATATTTACATGTTCTTCTAAAACATCGCGCGTTGTTCCTGCTATATCTGTTACTATAGCTTTGTTTTTCTTGAAGTAAGTTGTTTAATAAAGAACTTTTTCCCTACGTTAGGACGACCGATAATAGCTGTGTTTATTCCTTCTTTTATTATTTTTTTCCTTGTTTTTGATGTTTCTAATAAAGCTTCTAAACTATTTTTTTATACTTGTTGATTTTTTTCTAAAATAGTCTTTGTTGTTTCTATCTCTAAATCATCATACTCAGGGTAATCGATATTTACCTCTACAACGGCCAGTATGTCTAAAATTTCTGCTCTAAGGCGTTTTATAAGTGTTGATAAACGCCCTTGCATTTGATTATTAGCTATTTGACTCGCTTCATCTGTTTTACTCTTGATAAAATCTATAACAGCCTCTGCTTGTGTTAAATCTATACGTCCGTTTTAAAAAAATGCTCTTTTTGTAAATTCTCCTGGTTCTGCCATGCGAGCACCGTATTCTAAACAAAGAGCTAGTACTTTTTGAATAGTTATTATTCCACCGTGACAATTTATTTCAACAACATCTTCTGTTGTATATGTTCGTGGTCCAACCATTTTCACAAGCATAATTTCTTCTATTTTTTTCTTCTGTTTTTTTGGATCTATTATATTTGCATAATTTATCGTATGCGTTGGTAAACTTTCTACTGTTTTTTTCCTTTTGGTAGACGAACTATTTTTATCAGCAATACTAAATGCTTCATCTCCACTAAGCCTTACAATCCCAATCGCACCCTCTCCAAGAGCTGTCGATATGGCACAAATTGTTTCACCTCATGATTTTTTTCTCCTTTTTTTCTATATTTTTTCTTTAAACTTTTTCTGCGTTTTCTTTTATAAATTCTATATCTTTTTATTATACACTACTTTTCTATATTTTTTTCTTGAGAAAAGTATATATTTAAATATAAAAAAATAAGGCTCAAGACAGCCTTAAAATACATAATAAGAAATATTTGTTTTATTTTCTCTAACCTCTCCATTGTACCATATAAAAAAATTTTTATAAGTCTTTTTATTTATATGTTTTTTTGTTATATTAAAGGTATAGTGACTTGTTTTTTTATAGATATATATTCGATTTCTTATATGTTTTTTTATAAAAAAGGGGGCTTGGTTATGAAAAAAATAATAAAAAAATATTGTATATAATTATCTTTATTGTAGTATTATCAAGTTGTAATGGACAAAAAATATTGAAGAAGATTATGATATATCAATAATAAGCACGGATAAAAATATCTCTTTTTTTAAACAACAAAATGGTTCAATAACTTTACAAAAAGAACTAAAAAGAAACGATAACTTTGGCTTTTTTTAAAAAGAAAATTATTTTAATCTGAAAGATAAAATGTTTATAAAAAAACAACAGTAATAGGGAAAAAAAGCTTTTACTTGCTAAAATAAATAAAAAAATACGCTAAATATTGATTTAAAAAAAGATAATTCTGAACCATATACTTTTTACATATTACGAAAATAAAATATATGCGACAACTGTGTTTGCAGACAAATTTAATATAATAGAATATGATGATACTTTTTAAAAGAAATAAAAAAAGAAAGAGATTAAAAAAAGAAGGGGTAAATATAACAAACGATATTCAAGTATATAAAGACAATATATTTATTCTAGGAGGAAATATAGATAAAAATAGTAAAATAAGAAACTTAATATGGAAGTTTGATATGAATTTTTAATTTACTTGAAGAAATAGATTTAAATTATGGGCAGGGAGCTTATCTTAGATTTTTATAAAAAGATGATATTATTTATATATCTCAAAAATTCTCATGGTTTAACCGAAAAAATGAACCAAAGGATAGTAATAAAAATATTAAAAATACAGTATAAATAATAAATCTAAAGAGTTTATAACTTTGAAATATACTTATCCTTTAAATATTTATCCTGATCAAGATAATCTAATAATAGAACATTATAGTTTGCATGTTCCTAATTACAGGTGGACTATTTTTAAATACAAAAAAATAATGTTCAAAAATATATATTTTAATGATAGACCTAAAAACGAAGATAAACCTCCTTTTTTTAATCAAGATAAAATAAATTATTATTTCTTATTCTATGATAAATTGTATGTCTATAATAAAGAAACATTAGATGAAACGATATATAATTTATCTGATTATAATATTTCTAATGCTGATATATTAATTATAAAAAGGCGACTAATAATATACCCCCTCTTTTCTGGATATTGTTTTTCTAATAGAGAGGGGGCTTATCTTTATTAATCTTTCTCTTTATTTTTATTTAGGTGTGTATCTCTATAACCTATAAATCGCAACATATATAGATAATATACTTCCTAATAAACACAGAATACCAGCTAATATTGTTGCTTTTTCTGTATTTTTGTATTTCTAAAGGTAACTTTTTTTAAGTCTTTGCTTGTAATTTTAGATCCAGAAAGTAATTCTACACTATTCCTAAATAGTAATTCAACCGATCCATACAACATACCTACTGTTGCTATTATTCCTCCGCTTTTCATCACTATTGTATTATTTGATATTATTATTAAACCTACACCTACCGTTAACAAAGATAATAATATTGTTTTTCTTTGGCATAATTATTCTCCTTATAAACTGATATATTAACTATAGAAGGTTGAAATATCCTAAAAATTTTTATAGTTTTCTCTCAACCCTCATTCCATATTATTTATAAAAAAATAGTATATATTAGATATATTCCAATAACAAACGAGAATAGTCCACAACTTAGGGTTGCTGGTCTATATTTAATTTTTTACTTCTTCTGATAAATTATCTAAATCTTTTTTTCTTCAAACCTGAACCCGCAAATAAATCTATTCGATTTTTGGAATACCATATTATATCCTGTTATAAATGACATTATAGCTAATATAGCTACCCCTGATTTTAACGAATAACTATTTTTCTATAATTCTTCCTATAACTATCAATAAAATAGAAATTCCTGAAAAAAATTAAAATTTGTAATTTTGACATAGCTATTACCTCCTTAAAATTATAAATAAGAAAACGCAACTATATTATTATACTAACTCCATATTATATTTTTTAAAAATTTTTTTCCTTAATGTTAGATGAAACCTCATCTAAACTTGGATTTTATCATATATTTAAATAATTTTTTGAATATGCAATCCCTTTATCCTCATAAATAAAAATCTAAAATATCTTTTTAATTCTGAGAATATTTTTTTGTGATAATCTTATTTCTTTATTAATAACTTTGCCATCTTGTATAGCTCCATAAATTTTTAACAGCTGCCCCTACATACGCTACAACTGCTAAAATAACAGTGTATAATACGAGTCCATAACTAACGAATAGTGCTGATGCAGCGAAGACAACTTGCTCCTCTTTCTTTTTATTATAACATCTATAAAAACGATTTCAATCAATAATATTATAAAATTTTTAAAAAATCTTTTTACAAAAACATCTTTTTTTATTTCCTTCCTATATCGACATAATTCTTGCTTTTTCTAATTTAACTAAATTTTAACTATTTCTTTAACTTCATATAAAGTAGGTAATATATACTTATAGACAGTTAATAATATTTTTTTCATGATTTAAGCTTGCTACTTTGCAAGCTTTTTCTCCCTTTTATAAGTGTTTTTACTTTATTTTTTTATATTTATAATTTTAACTTAACTTTAATTATAGCTTTAACTTTATCTTAAGTTATTACTATATAATTATAAATATAACAACACTTATTAATATATTTTTTCATGATATACGGCTCATCTTTTGGATGAGCCTTTTCTCCTTGTTGGAAAATAAAAAAAAGTATCGAAAGAATTTACTCTCGATACTCTTTTTTTATTTTATCATATCTGCTTCTTCTATTGCTTGCTCTAAGTCATCTAAATCATAACTCTTTGGAAGTATTCCACAAGCACCATTAGCAAAAAGCTTGTCGACGATAGACAGGAACATGACCTACACTGCTGCAAATTAATATTTTAGCCTTTGGAAATTTTGTACAAATAGCTTTTGTAGCCTCTAAACCATCCATAATAGGCATACAAATATCCATTGTTACATAGTCTGGTCTTATTTTACTATACATTTGAAGGGCTTTTTTTCCATCTTCTGCAAAATAATAATTATAACCTGCTCGTTCTACTATTTCTGCCCCGCGACTTCTATAATAAGAACTATCATCCACAATAAGTATAGATTTTTTCATCTTTTCTCCTATTTTGCTGTAATAACTAAATATCTATATGGTTCTTCACCACGAGATTCTGTTTCAACATTTTTTATACCTGTTAGAGCATTGTGAATAATTTTACGTTCAACACTTGTCATAGGCTCTAATTCTACTGGTTTTCTTATTTTTAGATTTTTTTAGCTAAGTTTAACGCTAATTCTTCTAAAGTTTTTTTACGACTTTCTCTATAATCATCACAATCTACTTCTATTCTGAAGAAATGAGAACTAAATTTTTTTAGCATAATTATTTACTAAAAATTGTAAACTATTAAGAGTTACTCCACGTTTTCCAATTATTAAACTAGTATTTTTCTTCTGTTTTTTTATATTTTAAAGTAAAGTGTCTGTTTCCATCTTCTGTAAAAATCTACAGTAGCATCAGGATATCCCATAGCGATAACGATATTTTTGTAAATAACTTACTATACTATCTTTTATTTTTTTACTATGTAATCTTCTCTTTTTCTTTTTCTCAATTACTTCTTGTGTTTTTTCTTCTACTGCTTCTTCGTTTTTCTACAACTACTTCTTCTTTAACAGTTTCAATTTCTACTACTTTTTTTCTTCTTGTTTTTCTTCAACAAGTTCTTCTACTTCAACTTCTTTAACTTCTTCTTGTTTTTTTCATCTTTTTATAAATTCACTATCAAGTGGTGTTAATTTTACTTTTGCTTCTTTTTTGAATAGACCAAAAAAATACCAGCACTTCCTCCCTCGATAACATCTATTTTTACTTTATCTTCTGATAATGCTAAGTCTTTTTAATCCTTTTTGTAAAGCCTCTTCTACACTACTTGCTTCGTAAATATATTCTTTTTTCCATTATTTAACCCTCTTCTCTTTTTTTCTATATAATTTTGATTTTTTTAATACGTGATCTATGCTACTACCAACTTCTAAAAAGGGTAGTTCTTTTTACTCCTGCACGCGCTATAATTATTATATCATAATTTTTTTATATGATTTTTTTCTTGTTTTAAACGTTTCTCTTATATATCTTTTTGATTTTTATTACGTTCGTGGGCTTTTCCCTAATTTTTTTACTAACAGAAATCCCTAAACGCATGTGTTCTAGTTTGTTTTTTTGAAAATAAATTACAAACTGCCTGTTGGCAAAACTTTGCTTTTTTTCTAATAATATTATCAAAAATCTTGACTTCTTTTTATTCTATATTCTTTTTCATTTCAAAACCTTTCTTAACACTAATATTTTTAACAGTTTCTTTCATTTTTACAACTATCTTTATTGTTAAGGTTTAAGAGTTTTTTTCTTTTACAATTATCAGTGTGTTCTATAAAATTTTTTTCTTATTTTTTTATATCTTCCGTATCATTTTTTTATTATTTATTTTTTTATAATCTTTCAATTGCAAGATAAACGCTATTATTATCAAGGGAAGGAGTATGGTAATTATGTCTATTTTTATAAATAATATATGAAACTATGTTAAAAACTATCGTTAAAACTGCTGATATTGTTATTATTTGTCTATTTCTTTGTCTATTATTCTTTTTGTGAAAAAAAATAACGTTTTTTTGCAACGATAAACCTATTATAACTCCCGCTAATATTGTAAGTATATCCATGTTATTCCTCCTCCATTTTTTTATAACTTTATCTTCGGTTACTTTCTTTTAAAAAAATAATTATACCATTATTACTACAAAATAAAAAGCACCACCTAAGTGATGCCTTGTTGCAATTATTAAGCAGAAAGAACTTTTCTTCCCTTTTTGCTCTACGTCTTGCTAATACGTTTCTTCCGTTTTTTTAGTGCTCATTCTAGCTCTAAATCCGTGTACTTTTGAATGTTTTTCTTTTGTTTGGTTGATACGTACGTTTCATTTTTGTCCTCCTCGAGTTTTCTTCTTAGATAGATGTAATAACTGGTATATTTTTATCACAACTTTTTCTTTTAATCAAGGAAAAAAACCTTATTTATTTGAGAAAAATTATAAAAAAATTTTTTTAACTCTCATGCTTTTTATAAAAAAAGCATTAACTGTTTTTTTAACATTTTTTTCTTCTATATGTTGTGAAAAAAACAGGTGAATACTTCTAAAAATATTTTTACTTTTTTATATAGTTTTTAACAAATTTATAACATTTTTAACAATTTAACAAACAAAAGTTTTTCCACAGATGTTAATTATGTGTGAAAAACTTTCTAATCCTTTTTATTACTGTTTTTTTATTTTTTTGTTAATAACTTTGTTAATTATTCCCCATTTATTTTTATTTTCTTTATTTTTATATCTTTTTTTCCACAGATATAATCTCGTAGTTTTTCATAGTTATTAATAGTTTTTCACAATCTGTGAATAACTTTATCTTTTTCTTTTTATCTTCTTTTTATGATATAATTTACTAGACATTTTATTAAGGAGGGATTATTTTTGAGTAATTCCAATTTTTTTATGGGAGATTATTCTTCGTGAAATTAAAAATGAAGTAACTCCTCAGGTTTTTGAAACTTGGTTTTCTCGTGCATCTATTGATAATGTAGATTTTTGTTAAAAAGCGCGTTATTATTACTAGTAAAGAACTTTTGGTTTCTCAGTACATTCAAAGGTACTTATGATGCTAAATTAAAAGAAATCTTAAAAATAAATACTGGTCTTGATTTACATATAGACTATGATTCTTTAGATAATCATGTTCCTATTCAAGATTCTACAAGTTCTTTTCGACAATAAAATTCCTGCAGAAAATATTATTAAACAAAATTTTTCTACAAGGGGATAAACCTTCTGGGGCTCAGCATTTTTTTATCAAAAAAACAAACTTTTACTTTTTGATGATTATAAACAACCTATTCCTAATAAAAAAATATTACGAACAGTAAGAAAAAAATCCTACATTGAATAAAAATTATACATTTGAAAAATTTTTGTTGTAGGTGAAGGTAATGCTTTTTACTCATAATATCGCATGGAATGTTGCTGTAGAGCCTGGTGGAATTTATAATCCATTGTTTATTTATGGTGGTGTTGGATTAGGGAAAAACACATCTTCTTCACGCTATCGGTAATGAAATGGAAAATAATTTTCCTGATTTCAAGATTGAGTGTATTTCTTCTGAGAAGTTTTTTTAAATGAATTTCTTGCTTCTATTAAACCTATGAAGAATAAAAAAATGTAGAGTGCAGATGAAGATTTCAGACGTAAGTATCGCGATGTTGATGCTCTTCTTATCGATGATATTCAATTTTTATCTGGAAAAAAACAGAAACACAAAATGCTTTTTTTCCATACTTTTAACGAACTTCAGATGAATCAAAAGCAAATAGTTCTAATAAGTGATCGTTCTCCTTCTCAACTTAATGAGTTAGAAGATAGACTTGTTACACGTTTTAGTCAAGGTATAACGGCGGATATTACTCCACCCGACTTTTGAAACTCGTATGGCTATTTTTAAAAATATAAATGCGAACAATTTAATATTCAATTAAGTGAAGAAACACTTACTTATATTTCTAATAATATTTCTTCTAATATTAGAGAATTAGAAGGTGTTTTTAAAACGTATTAAATTTACAGCTACTTCAAAAATCAACAACCTTCTTTAGCTATTGCTGAAGAAATCTTAAAGGATACTCGTATTTCTCCTCGTAAAAACATTTTTACCTGAAAAATATCCTTAACGTTTGTGCGGATTTTTATCGTATAAAACTTGATGATTTACTTTCTTCTTCTCGTAAAAAGAGGTTGTTAAGGTTAGAAATATAGCTATCTATTTATGCAGAGAGTTAACTACTTTTATCTTTTTCCTGCTATAGGAGATTATTTTTAATAAAGATCATACTTCTATTATTTACTCAGTAAACAAAAATAGCAAAAATTAAGTAAAGATGAAGAACCAGAACTTTTTGAAGATATAGAGGTAATAAAAGAGCGTATCGGAAAGATTTAGTAGTATGTTAATAAAATAAAAAGTTTTTTTATTCTAGTTATTAACAAGTTATTAACAAGAAAAAAATTATAAACTTATTTTATTTTTTTATAAGTTATCAACAGTTTTAACAAGACTTATTATTACTATTATATTAAATATATATATTATATAAGGAGACAAAATGAAATTTACAATAGAAAAATCTAATTTTTTTAGCAGGTTTAAATCATGTAGCTAGAGTTATAGCTCCTAATTCTCTTTTTGAAATATTAAAAGGGATTAAATTAGAATTAAATGAAAATGTACTTGTCTTAAAAAGCAAGTGATTCTTTAGTTTCTGTCGAATTTAGTATAGATGCTTATGATGACGATAAAGAAATTATAACTATAGAAGAAGAAGGTCAAAGTAGTTTTACCATCTCGTAATTTTTATAGAAATTATTAGAAAAGCTCCTACTAATCTTATTGAAATAGAAACTATAGATAACAATATTTTAGTTAAATCTGGAAAAAGTGAATTTAATGTGAAAGGATACGATGCTAATGAATATCCAGAATTTCCAGTTATATCTAAAGAACATAGTTTAACTTTAGATGGAAAAGTATTTAACGATATTATAAAAAGAAACTGTATTTTGTACAGCTCCAAATGATCAAAGACCTATATTAGAAGGGGTTAATTTCACTTTTAAATAATAAAGTTTTAACAGCTACGGCTACTGACTCTTATCGTTTAAGTAGAAGACAAATAACTCTTGAAGAAGTAGCTGACGATAAAGAATTTAATTTGATTATACCGAGAAAAGCTCTGACATACTTCCAACGTATGATAGAGGAAGGTAAAGATCAAGTAGAAATTTTTTTATGAAAACAATAGAATAGTTCTTTACTATCAAAATGTAGTATATACTGTTTTTACTAATTAGTGGGAATTATCCTAATACTAACAAACTTATCCCTACTGTTTTTGAATGTACATTTGTATCTAATGGAAGAGAGTTATTCGATGCAGTAGATAGGGTTTCTTTAATGAGTCGTGAGGATAAAGATGATATTATAAAAATTAATAGTAAAAGATAATGTTTTTAGAAATTTCATCTCAATCTAAAAGATTTAGGAAGTGCTGTAGAAGAAATAAAAGTAGATTCTACTTTAGAAGACGACGTATTTGAGATTTCTGTATCTGGTAGATATTTAAAAAGAAGCTATATATGCTATAGCATCTGAAGAAATTATTGTGAAATTTTCTGGAGAACTTACTGCATTTATAGTTCAACCTGCTGATTATCATCGTGATATTATAGAACTAATTTTACCAGTAAGAACTTATTAATTTTTAGTAAAAAAGATATGTAGACTGAAAAAGGATTTTTATCAGACTACATTTCTTTTTAGTGGAAAAACATTTATAGAATATAAAGAAAGGAATAATAATGACAAAACAAATAAATAAGGTGATTATATTATTAGGTATTATTTTTATTAGGAATGATACTTAGAACACCAATTACTTCTGTTGGAGCGATAATAGGTCCGCTTAAAAATTTATTAGAAATAAATAATACAGTAGCAGGATTAATAACTACTATACCTCTTATAGCGTTCGCTATTTTTAGTCCTTTTGTAGCTAAAATTTCAAATAAAATAGGTCTAGAAAAAGACTCTTTATTTAGCGGCGATAGTTACTAGTATAGGTTTATTACTACGATTTTTATATAAATACTTCTGTGTTTTTTTGTAACAACATTTATTATAGGTGTAGGTTTAACTGTAGGAAATGTTTTTATTACCAGGTTTAGCTAAAAAGTATTTCCCAGAAAATCTAGGAGTTATGACAGGTTTTTTATGCAGTAGTTATGAACGTAAGTGCATCTGTAGCAGCAGGAATAAGTTATCCAATATTAAGTTCTAATATAGGTGGAGAAAAATTCTCAACAGGTTTAGCAGTTAATATTTGGTTAATAGTTTCTGTATTAAATATAGTTATCTATGCGATTATAACAAAAAACAGTAACAGTGAACGTATAGAAGATAAAAAAATCTGGTGGAAAAGGATACTTAAGAAGCCTGAAAATGTGGTCGGTAATGTTGAGTATGGGATTACAATCAGCATTATTTTTACTGTAGTGTTTCTTGGTTTGCAGAGATAATGATAAGTAAAGGATTTACACCGAGTGAAGCAGGTTTATTATTATCTATAAGCCAATTCGCTCAATTTCCTTCAACATTTTTAGTACCTGTTTTAGCAGAAAAAAATAAAAAAATAAATTTATAATACCTATTTTTTTATAGCTATGGGTTATGTAGCTTCTTTAATAGGGATGATTTATATTCAAGGAAACTTTGTATTGATGACAATTTATATTGTACTTTTTTGCATTAGCTGGAGGAGGTTCGTTCTCTTATGTAATGTACCTATTTTCAGCAAAAATCAAAAAAATGAAGAAGAAGCATCAGATATATCTGGTCTAGCGCAAGCAGGAGGATATTGGTTAGCTGCAATATTCCCACCATTATTGGGTTATATAAGAGATGTTTTTAAATTGGGATGTAGCAATATATATTTTTAATAGTAACAGCAAGTTTATTATTTATAACATTATTACATAGTAGCTCTAAAGGAAATATTATAGAAATAAAATAAATGAATTTATGAAAAAGATTTCATTTTATGAAATCTTTTTATTTTTTTACTAAAAATAAAAATAAAAAAATTAGAAAAAAATTAAAAAAATTAAAATTAATAAAAAAAGAAGAAAAAAATAAAAAAATAAAAATACTCTTATACTATTAAACAAGCCAATATAATAAAAAATAAAAAAATTAAAGCGTTTTATTTTAGAAATATTAATGTATAACTTTCAAAAAAATATATTTTTTTAAAAATAAAAACTCTTAATCCTGAAATTAAAAGCAATAAAAACACTTTCTTTTTCAAAAAGTTATGTTATAATTCAAATTGGAGATGGGTTAAATATATTAAAAAGAAGGGTTTATAAAATATTTTTTTAATTCATGTAAAATAAAATAGTAAAAAAATAATTACTTAAAAATATCTAAAACTAAATAATACATTATATGGAGGTTTTCTTATGAAAGCGAAAAACAGAAAAGTAGTTTTAATAGGTGCAGGAATGGTAGGGATGAGCTTTGCTTATCAACTATATTCAAGCGGTGTATGTGAAGAGTTAGGATTAATCGACTTCTTCGCAGAAAAAGCTGAAGGGGAAGCGATGGACTTAAACCACGGTGGAGCTTTAGTACCACCTATTAAAGTAACTTCTGGTGGATATGAGCAATGTGCTGATGCAGACGTTATTGTAATTGCTGGTGGACTTCCACAAAAACCAGGTGAAACTAGATTAGATTTAGTATAAAAAAACATTAAAGTTGTTAAAGAAATGTCTGAACAAATCGTTGCTTCTGGATTCGATGGAGTTATCGTAATTGCATCTAACCCAGTAGACGTATTAACTAACGCATTACAAAAATTCACTGGATTCCCAAGACACAGAATCGTTGGATCTGGTACAACTTTAGATACTTCAAGATTCCGTTATATGTTAGGAGACAAATTAAACATTGCACCTAGCAGCGTACGTGGATACATCATCGGAGAACACGGAGATACTCAACTTGCAGCTTGGAGTAACGTATATGTATACGGAAAACAATTCGACAAATTCTTAGAAACTTCTAAATTTACTAAAGAAGATTTTGCTGATGTTGAAGAAAAAGTTATGCGTGCAGCTTACGAAGTAATTAACCGTAAACGCGCTACATACTATGCAATCGGTATTGCATTATTCACAATCGTTAAAGCTATCTTACGTGACGAAAACGTAGAACTTGCTGTAAGTGGATACTGTGATGGACACTATGGAATCGACGGATTATACATCGGTACTCCTGCTATCGTAGGACGTGAAGGTGTTCGTGAAGTTGTTGAATTAGACTTAACAGAAGAAGAAACAGCTAAAATGCAACATTCTGCTAAAGTATTAAAAGAAACTTTAGAAAAAGCATATAAATCTTTAGAAGCTTAATAGAAAATCAAACGTAAAATTAAAGAAGAGTTAAACTAAAACTACAAATTTTGTAGAATAATTAACTCTTCTTTTTTGAATTACTAAAGAAAAAAATATAATTTTTTTGAAAAGAAAAATAGATTTAAATATTGTTTTCAAATACTAGACTTATTTACAAAAAGTTTGATACAATATAAGCGGATGAAAAGGTTTTTAAAAAAATAGAAAATAAAGATGTTAATATAAAAATAATAAGTAAAGGAGCGAAACTATGACAATAACGATATACGATGTAGCAAAAAGAAGCTAAAAGTTTCTATGGCGACAGTTTCACGTGTTGTAAATAATAATCCAAATGTAAAAGAAGACACAAGGTTACGTGTACAAGAGGTTATAAAAAAATTAAGATATACACCAAATGCAGTAGCTCGAGGACTTGCAAGTAAAAAAACAACAACAATAGGAATAGTGTTGCTAGATATAGCTGATTTGTCATCAGCAGAAGTAGTAAGTGGAATAGAATCAGTGGCGAATATGTATAAATATAATATAATTTTGGCGAATTCTTGTGATGATAAAGAAATCGAAAAATATATTTGCATCATTTGTAAGTAAACAAGTAGACGGTATAATTTATTTAGGTCACTCGTTATCAGAAAGCTCTAAAAATTACTTAAAAAGATATAAAAATTCCAGTAGTATTAGCAGGAAATCTTGGAAATGATTCGGAGTTTTACGCAGTAAATATTGATTATGAAAAAGCAGCTTATGATATTACTAAGGAATTTATAAAAAAAGGTTCTAAAAAAATATTTCATTAGTAATAGATCGATATGAAAGTCAAAAAAACTCAAAGAATAATAAAAAGGATATAAAGAAGCGTTAGCCAAAGAAAAAAAGTTGAATTTAAACCACAACATATAATAGACGGATATAGAACATATAAAGAAAGTAATAGATTATATAAAACTATCACTAATATAGAAGCAGATGTAGTAATTACCATGTTTGATGAAGTAGCTCTTGCGGTAATGCACCAAGCTCTTGATACAGGTATGAGTATTCCAGGTGAATTAGAAATAATATCACTAGAAAATACAAAAATTATTAGATATGACAAGACCAAAAAAATATCATCTATATTCCAACCTATTTTTTTGATATAGGAGCAGTTTCTATGCGTATATTAACTAAAATAATAGATATAGAAAAAGCAAAACGCAAAAGGCGAAGAAATAGATGAGGAAGAATTAGAAGAATTAAAAAATTCAAAAAAATGAAATGAATCTTCCATATAGAATAATTCATCGTCAGACTACTAAATAAAAAAACTAATTTTATAACATTTTTTTATAGAAGAAAAAAAGTTCAAGAAAAGAAAAAAATAATAAATTTTTGAACTTTTTTTCTTCATTTTTATATTGACATCTGAATAAAGTGGTGCTAGAATAGTAAAAAGTCTTTTTCAAGAAGAAAAAGCGAACAATAATATCTTTTAAAAAAACAAAATGTTAAGTTTTTTTCTAAAAAAATCTAGTAGACATTATTGACAAAAAAATCAAAAAGAAATGCTAAAAATAAAGAAGTCTTTATGATATAAAAACATTAAAAGTTTTTTTCTAAAACTTGACAAAAAAGATAAATGATAAAATATTAAAGTGTCAAATTGACACCAACAATTTTTTTAATAAATGCGGGTGTAGTTTAGTGGTAAAACCTCAGTCTTCCAAACTGATGTTGTGAGTTCGATTCTCATCACCCGCTCCATTATTTTTGAACATTGAAAAACTAAACGAATTAAGTCAACGTTAATTCCAAAAAAAGGACAGTTTTGAAAAAGAAACTATAAAACTTTTTTTAAAGAGCTAATCAAGCTAAACAAATTTATTTTGGAGAGTTTGATCCTGGCTCAGGACGAACGCTGGCGGCGTGCCTAATACATGCAAGTCGAGCGAAGTTTTTTTCTGGTGCTTGCACTAGAAAAAAACTTAGCGGCGAACGGGTGAGTAACACGTAAAGAACCCTGCCTCATAGACTGGGACAACTATTGGAAACGATAGCTAATACCGGATAACAGCATTAACTGCATGGTTGATGTTTAAAAGTTGGTTATGCTAACACTATGAGATGGCTTTGCGGTGCATTAGCTAGTTGGTGGGGTAAAGGCCCACCAAGGCGACGATGCATAGCCGACCTGAGAGGGTGATCGGCCACACTGGGACTGAGACACGGCCCAGACTCCTACGGGAGGCAGTAGGGAATCTTCCGCAATGGGCGAAAGCCTGACGGAGCAACGCCGCGTGAGTGAAGAAGGATTTCGGTTCGTAAAGCTCTGTTGTTAGGGAAGAATGGATATGTAGTAACTATACATGTACGAGACGGTACCTAACCAGAAAGCCACGGCTAACTACGTGCCAGCAGCCGCGGTAATACGTAGGTGGCAAGCGTTGTCCGGAATTATTGGGCGTAAAGCGCGCGCAGGTGGTTTAATAAGTCTGATGTGAAAGCCCACGGCTCAACCGTGGAGGGTCATTGGAAACTGTTAAACTTGAGTGCAGGAGAGAAAAGTGGAATTCCTAGTGTAGCGGTGAAATGCGTAGAGATTAGGAGGAACACCAGTGGCGAAGGCGGCTTTTTGGCCTGTAACTGACACTGAGGCGCGAAAGCGTGGGGAGCAAACAGGATTAGATACCCTGGTAGTCCACGCCGTAAACGATGAGTGCTAAGTGTTGGTCTCATAAGAGATCAGTGCTGCAGCTAACGCATTAAGCACTCCGCCTGGGGAGTACGACCGCAAGGTTGAAACTCAAAGGAATTGACGGGGACCCGCACAAGCGGTGGAGCATGTGGTTTAATTCGAAGCAACGCGAAGAACCTTACCAAGTCTTGACATACTGTGAGGACACAAGAGATTGTGTTGTTCTGGCCTTTGGTTAGACACAGATACAGGTGGTGCATGGTTGTCGTCAGCTCGTGTCGTGAGATGTTGGGTTAAGTCCCGCAACGAGCGCAACCCTTATATCTAGTTGCCAGCAGTAAGATGGGGACTCTAGATAGACTGCCAGTGATAAACTGGAGGAAGGTGGGGATGACGTCAAATCATCATGCCCCTTATGACTTGGGCTACACACGTGCTACAATGGATAGGAACAAAGAGAAGCGAGCTCGCGAGAGTCAGCCAACCTCATAAAACTATTCTCAGTTCGGATTGTAGTCTGCAACTCGACTACATGAAGCTGGAATCGCTAGTAATCGCGAATCAGAATGTCGCGGTGAATACGTTCCCGGGTCTTGTACACACCGCCCGTCACACCACGAGAGTTTGTAACACCCGAAGACGGTGGCCCTAACCTTTAAGGAGGGAGCCGGTCACGGTGGGACAGATGATTGGGGTGAAGTCGTAACAAGGTAGCCGTATCGGAAGGTGCGGCTGGATCACCCTCCTTTCTAAGGATAAGGAATACGTTGGCGATTCGTTTAGTTTTGAGTGTTCAAAACATTCAAAAAGAATAAGATTTAATAGGGGCCTATAGCTCAGCTGGTTAGAGCGCACGCCTGATAAGCGTGAGGTCGATGGTTCAAGTCCATTTAGGCCCACCATTTATTCTTTTAAAATAAAATATTACTATGGGGCCTTAGCTCAGCTGGGAGAGCGCCTGCTTTGCACGCAGGAGGTCAGCGGTTCGATCCCGCTAGGCTCCACCATTTTTTTGGACAATGAAAACTGAATATATATATTAGATCAAAGATAATTTTCTATAAGTAAAGAAACAGATTTACAAAAACCGAGAAAAAAAGTAAGTAAGTTGTAAAAACTTATTCACAAGAGTTCAAGGAAGAAGAACGAAGCGTAAAAAGCTACACACGATTAAGTAGTAAAAGGGCGCACGGAGGATGCCTTGGCACTAGGAGCCGAAGAAGGACGTGACAAACGACGAAATGCTACGGGGAGCTGTAAGTAAGCAAAGATCCGTAGATATCCGAATGGGGGAACCCACCGCTTTTAAAAGGGCGGTACGCGAAAGCGAGGTAACGCAGGGAACTGAAACATCTAAGTACCTGCAGGAAGAGAAAGAAAAAAATCGATTTCCCTAAGTAGCGGCGAGCGAAAGGGAAAGAGCCCAAACCAATGTGCATGCATATTGGGGTTGTAGGACTCTCAGAAAAAGCGTATGATGAAGTATAGTAGAACTATTTGGAAAGATAGACCGTAGAAGGTAAAAAGTCCTGTATACGAAATGCTAAGTTGGCGTGAGAGAGCACCTGAGTACGGCGGAACACGAGGAATTCCGTCGGAATCTACCAGGACCATCTGGTAAGGCTAAATACTACCTAGTGACCGATAGTGAACCAGTACCGTGAGGGAAAGGTGAAAAAGAACCCCGGGAGGGGAGTGAAAGAGAACCTGAAACCGTGTGCTTACAAGTAGTCAGAGCCCTTTAGGGGGTGATGGCGTGCCTTTTGTAGAATGAACCGGCGAGTTACTTTATCATGCGAGGTTAAGTGGAAGACATGGAGCCGAAGCGAAAGCGAGTCTTAATAGGGCGAAATAGTATGATGGAGTAGACCCGAAACCAAGTGATCTACCCATGGCCAGGTTGAAGTTTAGGTAACACTGAATGGAGGACCGAACCAGGACACGTTGAAAAGTGTTTGGATGAGCTGTGGGTAGCGGAGAAATTCCAATCGAACTTGGAAATAGCTGGTTCTCTCCGAAATAGCTTTTAGGGCTAGCCTCGTTGTGAGTTTACTGGAGGTAGAGCACTGTTTGGACTAGGGGCCCATCCCGGGTTACCGAATTCAGACAAACTCCGAATGCCAGATAAATATCAACGGGAGTCAGACTGCGGGTGATAAGGTTCGTAGTCGAAAGGGAAACAGCCCAGACCGCCAGCTAAGGTCCCAAATTGTATGTTAAGTGGAAAAGGATGTGATGATGCACAGACAACCAGGATGTTGGCTTAGAAGCAGCCACCATTTAAAGAGTGCGTAATAGCTCACTGGTCGAGTGACATCGCGCCGAAAATGTACCGGGGCTAAACATACAACCGAAGCTGCGGATATAACTAATGTTATATGGTAGGAGAGCGTTCTAACATCATAGAAGCCGAGCTGGAAGGCGAGGTGGAGAGGTTAGAAGTGAGAATGCCGGTGTGAGTAGCGAAAGATAGGTGAGAATCCTATCCACCGAAAGACTAAGGTTTCCAGAGGAAGGCTCGTCCGCTCTGGGTAAGTCGGGACCTAAGGTGAAGCCGATAGGTGAAGCCGATGGACAACAGGTAGAAATTCCTGTACCACCAAATATCGATTGAGAGAAGTGGGGACAGAGGAGGCTAATTGATCGTCCTGATGGAATAGGACGTCTAAGCACAAAGGTTGAGTAGTAGGCAAATCCGCTACTTGGTAAGACTGAAGTGTGATGGGGAGCGAAATTAAAGTAGCGAAGTCAATGAAGCCAAACTCTCAAGAAAAGCCGCTATCGAGATAAGAGGTGCCCGTACCGCAAACCGACACAGGTAGTTGGGAAGAGAATTCTAAGGTGAGCGAGAGAACCATCGTTAAGGAACTCGGCAAAATGACCCCGTAACTTCGGGAGAAGGGGTGCCTACGAGAGTAGGCCGCAGTGAATAGGCCCAAGCGACTGTTTAACAAAAACACAGGTCTCTGCAAAACCGAAAGGTGAAGTATAGGGGCTGACGCCTGCCCGGTGCTGGAAGGTTAAGAGGAGTGCTTAGAGGTAACTCGAAGGTATGAATTGAAGCCCCAGTAAACGGCGGCCGTAACTATAACGGTCCTAAGGTAGCGAAATTCCTTGTCGGGTAAGTTCCGACCCGCACGAAAGGCGTAACGATTTGGGCACTGTCTCAACGATGGACTCGGTGAAATCATAGTACCTGTGAAGATGCAGGTTACCCGCGACAGGACGGAAAGACCCCATGGAGCTTTACTGTAGCTTGATATTGAATTTTGATGCAGTATGTACAGGATAGGTAGGAGCCTAGGAATCATGCACGCCAGTGTATGAGGAGGCGCTGTTGGGATACTACCCTTGCTGTATTGAAATTCTAACCCTCGGCAGAAAGACCGGGAGACAGTGTCAGGTGGGCAGTTTGACTGGGGCGGTCGCCTCCCAAAAGAGTAACGGAGGCGTTCAAAGGTTCCCTCAGAATGGTTGGAAATCATTTGCAGAGTGTAAAGGCACAAGGGAGCTTGACTGTGAGACATACAAGTCGAGCAGGTGCGAAAGCAGGACTTAGTGATCCGGTGGTTCCGCATGGAAGGGCCATCGCTCAACGGATAAAAGCTACCCTGGGGATAACAGGCTTATCTCCCCCAAGAGTCCACATCGACGGGGAGGTTTGGCACCTCGATGTCGGCTCATCGCATCCTGGGGCTGTAGTCGGTCCCAAGGGTTGGGCTGTTCGCCCATTAAAGCGGTACGCGAGCTGGGTTCAGAACGTCGTGAGACAGTTCGGTCCCCTATCCGTCGTGGGCGTAGGAAATTTGAGAGGAGCTGTCCTTAGTACGAGAGGACCGGGATGGACGTATCAATGGTGTACCAGTTGTCACGCCAGTGGCATAGCTGGGTAGCTAAATACGGAAGGGATAAGAGCTGAAAGCATCTAAGCATGAAGCCCCCCTCGAGATGAGATTTCCCACGGATATTAAGACCCCTTGAAGACGACAAGGAGAATAGGTTAGGAGTGTAAGTGTGGTAACACATGTAGCTGACTAAAACTAATAGGTCGAGGACTTAATCAAGTGAAGTTCTGAAGAAATTTGTTGACAATGAAAGAAAAGATGATATAATATATGTATGAAGTTTTCGTCTGGTGGCGATAGCGAAGAGGGCACACCTGTACCCATACCGAACACAGAAGTTAAGCTCTTTAGCGTCGAATGTAGTTGGGTTTACGCCCTGCAAGACTAGAACGTTGCCAGGCAACTGAGAGAACCTTCCTTCCGGAAGGTTCTTTTTTATACCTATTAAGATTAGTAAAAAATCCTAACTAACTTAAGTGTTAGCTAGGATTCTTTTTTATTTTTTTGTTTGATGGATAAATGGTAGGCGTTCTGCTGGTTTTATTTCTCCCATTATAGAGTATATATAATCTTTTTGTGGCTAGTAATGCATGACCACAAGGAGCTTCAAAAGGTATTTCATCTAGTTTATACCAAGTATTTTTCTTTTAGATTATAAACCAATTCTTTTTTGTTCCAGTTGAAATCTTTAACAGGGCGACGGAAGTAATCATTACGGTAGTTATCTTTTTCTTCACCTATTAAAGTACTAAGATTAAATACTGCTTCTTTTCCAAACATCTTTGTCAAAACCACCAATAACAAGTATTTCATCTTTATTAAGAGGTGCCCAATCTGCCCCTAGTAGAGAAATTTCTTCATTATCGATAACGACATCAGCAAGTTTTTTTCCCAAGTTTTTAGTTGTTAAATTAAACTTATAACCGTCATTGAAAGTCACATCTGCTCCGCCACCATAAATATATAATTCGTTATTGTAAATACAACTAATAGTTTGTGAGCGTAATTTTTCCAGGAAATTCACCAATAACATCAAAATTTTTTTAGAACTTAGATTATATGAATAAAGTTCATTAGTATTTTTTTCCGTTAATAGAGCCAATACCAAAGTAAAGGACGTTGTTATCTACCCTCGGCAATAGTATTTTCTACGGTAAACGGTAATGTACCAAATACATTAACAATAAGTTTGTCATCAACTACAGTGAATACTAAAATTTCAGATAAATTTTTCTTCTTTTGTAGCAATATAATAAAGTTTATTATCAACAACAGCAGAAGGACCGTAAAGCAAGAGGATAATCATATTGAATTTGATCTACTAGCGATAAATTGCCATTTACCTCTTTATATAGATAAACGTCTTTGTGATTGATTTTTACACCTCCATCAACAGGTAAAAATACCATCTTCAAAAATTTGCGCCACCACCGAAGATAAGGTATGAACCTAAAAACACCTTTAACAAGACCGGCTGTACTCTAAGTTTTTGTCGTAACCTTTTTGAGGAGCGACAGTTGCTATATTTTTCCACGTTAATTTTTGTACTCATAAAGTACCCCCTTTATAAAATTAAATTTATTAAATTATAACGCTTTCATTTGTATATTTTATAAAAGACTACCCATAAAGGTGAGTAGCCTTTTTATTATTATTTAAAAATCAGCTTTTTATCAACTAAAACATAAACACTTGGGTGATTTTTTTAAGAATTGTACAAGGAATATTTTCAGTTATTTCTTCTCCTTCTACTAAGCTTCTAATAGCTTCACGTTTTTCTTTACCAAAAGCTAATAAAATAATATGTTTAGCACGCATAATATCTTTTATTCCCATTGTCATAGCTTGTTTTGGAACAAGATTTATATCTCCATCGAAAAATCTAGAGTTAGCTTTTATTGTTTCTTCTTTTAAATCTACAACATGAACTCCTGCATCAAACGGTGTTCCTGGCTCGTTAAAGCCAATATGACCATTACCACCAATACCAAGAATTTGAACGTCAATTTGAGCATTATTAAGTTCTTCTTGATAAGATTTAACAGCTAGTTCTAAATCAGCGGCAGATGCATCAGGAACGTGTGTATTTTCTTTGTTAATGTCAATGTGGTCGAATAGGTTTGTATCCATAAATTTGTGATAACTTTCTGGATGATCATAGCTAATACCAACATATTCGTCAAGATTATAAGATTTGATATTTTTTTATAACTGAAGTTACCTGCTTTGTAATCAGCAATCATTTCTGCGTAAAGATCAGTGGGAGTAGAACCTGTTGCTAAACCTAATGTAGAGTTTTCATCAATTAAACTTTTTAAAATTTTTATAACTTTCGACTGAAGCTTCTTTTTTTAGTATCAAAAATTAAATATTTCATATATAGTTCTCCTTTATTTATACATTTTTCTTTTTATAAACCTCTTTACCACGTGCAAATGTGCGTAATACTTCGTAGTTACGACTAATAACAACAAGGTCAGCATCGTAACCTACTTTAATACGACCTTTACGGTCAGCAAAACCTAACATTTCTGCTGGATTTTTTGTACAAGAGTTAATAGCAGCATCGATAGGAACTAGAGCATCTTCGATTAAGACACGTAAACCATCGATAACACGTAGTGTAGAACCAGCTAAACGACCATCGTCGCGATGAGCACTACCATCTTCATAGATTTCCATATTTTCCCCACCAAAGATGTAAGAACCACGACCACAACCTTTTGCACAAAGTGAATCGGTAATCATAATTGCATGGTCGCGCCCTTTTGCTGTGAAATAAGTATTTAAAGCATCGGTAGTAGAGTGAATACCATCACAGATAACTTCACCATAAACGTCACGTGCACGAAGAGCAAAACCTACTTGACCACCATCACGATGATGGAAACCAACCATACCGTTATAAACGTGAGTTTGAGATGTTGCACCATTAGCAAAGGCTAAATAACTTTCTTTATAGTTACATGCAGAATGACCAAGACTTACACGAATACCTTGACTTACTAAGTATTTAGTAAGTTCGTAGTCAGCATCTTTTTCACAAGCGATAGTAATAAGTTTAATAAGATTATTACTAGCTTTTTGGAATTTTTTAAATTGTTCAACACTTGGTGTTTGGATACAACTCAAAGGTTGAGCACCACGTTTTTCTTCATCTAAATAAGGTCCTTCGAAGTGAATACCAAGAATTTCGGCTCCTTCGTAACCTTCATCATAAACTTTTGCAACATTAGCAACAGCTTTTAGTAAAACTTCTTCTGTTTGAGTAATAGTTGTTGGTAAAAATGAAGTTACACCTTCAGCAACAACATTTTTAGTCCAATTACGAAGTCCTTCTTCATCAACATCATTAGTATCATAACCATAAGCACCATGAGTATGAACATCGATAAAACCAGGAAGGATGCGTTCATCACCAAAAATCGTAATCAACTTTATCGAAAATGATTGTAATCATAAATTGCAACAATTTTATTATCTTCGACTTTAATAGTAAGAGGAAGAAATTGGCTACTAGACCAAACTTTTTTACTTCTAATAAGCATAATATTACCTCTCTTATAATTTATTTCTAAAAAAACATATTCACGTAAAAATTTAATGTGTTAAATATTATTCACCTTAATGGTAACATAAGAAAAGGCATTTTGTAAAGGGGAAAAAGTAAAGTTTTTTTAAATAAAACTTAAAGATTTAATAAAAATATTTTTTTGAATATATAATAAAAATTAATTTAAAAGTGTTAAAATAAAGAAAAACAGAGTGGTAATAAGAAAAATACAAAAATTAAATAACTTAAAGAAAGCTTGAAAAAGCTTTAAATATAGTAAGATAGTAAGGTGTATAACGTTTTTTTATCGAGTAACAAAATAAAGAGATAAGAGATGTTTATAATGGAAAAAAATAAAAAAAGTAATAAAAAGAAAAGAAAGAGAAAAAGACAATGGGTCGTAAATGGAATAATATTAAAGAAAAAGCGGCAAAAAGACGCTAATACTAGTAAAATTTATGCAAAAATTTGGACGTGAAATTTATCAAGCGGCAAAAAGTGGAGAACCAGATCCAGAAAGTAATAGAAATCTAAAAAGTAGTTTTTAGAACGTGCGAAAAACATATCGTGTTCCTAAAAACATAATAGACCGTGCTATTGAAAAAGCAAAAGGTGGAAGTGAAGAAAATTATGACGAATTACGTTATGAAGGATTTGGAGTAAGTGGAACAATGGTAATAATCGATACACTTACTAATAATGTCAACCGTACTGCAGCAGAAGTACGTACGGCTCTTGGTAAAAATGGTGGGAATTTAGGAGTTACAGGTTCTGTTAACTATATGTTTGATAATACAGCTGTAATTGGTGTAGAAGGAAAAAGTGCAGATGAATTGTTAGAAATTCTTATGGAAGCAGATATTGATGCAAGAGATGTTGTTGAAGAAGATGAACTTGCACTTGTCTATGGAGATCCAGAACACTTCCACGAAATTCAAGAAGCATTAAAAGCAGCAGGTATAGAAGAATTTGAAGTTGCAGAAATTTCTATGATTCCACAAAATGAAGTAACATTAAGTGAAGAAGATAAAGTAAAATTTGAAAGAATGTTAGAAATGCTTGATGACTGTGAAGATGTTCAACAAGTATATCATAACGTAAACTTAGATTAAGGAAAAATATGGTAAAAAAAGATAAAGAAGAGTAGATCATATAGTTACAACGACAGAACAATAAAACCAAAATGTAAAAAGGAAAAGGAATTCCAACACCAGAAGATAATGAAGAAATTTTGGATTTTTGAAGGAAAAAGATGCTTCTTATGTAAAAAGAATACTTGCTTATGTGATAGATTTAGCGATTTATATCCCAATAGCACTTGTTTTTCAACACACAACGGTAACTCTACGTGCAACTGGAGGTACCGAAAAACGAACGTAATGCTTTTATATATGACTATTTCTATGATTATTTTTTTGCAGTTTTTATTATTTGGTTATTTTGCCTAATAAATGGAAAGGGCAAACTATTGGTAAAAATTATTGAATATAAGATTAGTACCAACAGATAGAAAGAGAATTGATATTTCTAAATATTTAGTAAGAGAATTTTTAGTAAAAAGTAACATTATGTTGGATAGTAACACCGATAGTAGCGGCTCATGGATTGTATAAAAATATATGTAGCTAAAGAAAATAATCCAATATTAATTCACGATAAATTGGCAAATACAAGAGTGGTAGAAATACAGGAAGTAAAATAAAAAGATAAAACATAGTTCTTTTTATTGATATATATCCCTTATACTAGTCAAAGGGGCACATATCATTTTATAAGAACTATGTTTTTGAAAAATAAATGGATAATTATTAATAAAATAGCAATATTAGTTTTTATATTTTTAAGTAAAAATGATAAAATAAAATAGATAATTAATAAAAAAATAGTACAGGTGAAAAAAATGTTAAAAATAGATAGACATAGTTATATATTAGAAGAATTAAAGAAAAAGCATTTGGTAAGGGTGAGCAAATTAGCTAAAGATATGAAAGTAACGGAGATGACAATCTCGTAGAGATCTTCAAGAATTAGAAGATTATGGGCATCTAACTCGTATTCATGGGGGAGCAAAATTAAAACCTAAAAACTTTTACCAAGAAGATAATTATAATAAAAAAATCTCAGTTAATGTAGAAGAAAAACAAATAGCACGCAAGGTTGCGGACTTAGTAAAAGACAATGAAACGATATTTATAGGAGCGGGGAGTACAACAAGTTATTTAGCAGAATATCTTCAAGATCGTAATATAAATATTGTTACAAACTCAATGATAGTATTTGAACAGTTTAAAGATAATCCATCATGTGATTTAATATTTATTGGAGGGAGATATCGCCCTAAAACAAAAGGTTTTGTTGGATATTTTACCCAAGATACATTAAGCAAAAATAAGTGTTAATAAAGCTTTTGTAGGGGTAAATGGCTTGGATTTGGAGAAAGTTACAATATCAGATGAAGAAGAAGGTCGTTGTAACGATACAATATTAAATAATGCAACAGAACGTTATGTTCTTGCAGACCACAGCAAATTTTTCAACACATGCATTTTTATACATTTTATCAATTAAAAGATTTAACGGCGATTATTAGCGACGATGTTCTTGATGATAATATAAAAGAACAGTATAAAAAGAAGTGGAGATTTTATAATTTAGTCACTTATCGAAGAGGAGAAACATTATGGCAAGACCACAAACAAAAGAAGACTTATTAATAGCTGCTAAGGAAAACTACGAGAAACTTAACACGCTAATTGCAAAAATGTCTGATGAACAATTAAATACACCTTTTGATTTTTTTCAAAGGACGAAAAAGAAAAAGAAGCTCATTGGAAAAAGGGATAAAAATTTAAGAGATGTTTTAATTCATCTTTATGAATGGCATCAGCTTATTTTTTGAAGTGGGTTCATTCTAATCAAAATGGAGAAGAGAAACCATTTATTCCCCCAACCATATAATTGGAGAACTTATGGTGATATGAATGTGGAATTTTGGAAGAAGCATCAAAATACGTCTCTTGAAGATGCAACAAAAAGCTTTGCAAAAAAATCACATAAAGAAGTTTTTAAAACTAGCTGAAAAACTTTACAAATGAAGAATTATTTTTCAAAAAAAGTTTATAAATGGGTTGGTGGAAGTACACTTGGATCATATTTTTGTAAGTGCTGCTTCTAGCCATTATGATTGGGCTATAAAAAAATTAAAGGCTCATCAAAAAAATTGTAAGTAAGATATAAAATATATAACTATGAGGAAGTAAAAAGCAGATTAGCGGATACTTCCTTTTATTTTTATAGTAAAAATAATAACTAAAGTTGAAATAGAAGAAGATAAGGCAATTTATTTATTGACTTGAATAAAAATTATTTGATAAAATATGAATGAATAAAAAAATAAAAATTCATTCATTTTTAAAAAGGAGGATAGAAATTGGATAAAAAAAGCAAGTATTAAAACAAGCGGCGTATGATGTTTTTTTCTAAAAAAAGGCTATAAAGCAACAGCTATTTCAGAAGTTGCAAAACAAGCAGGTATGGCAGTTGGCTCTTTTTTTATAATTATTACGCAAGTAAAGAAGAAATTTTTTTCTAGATGTTTATATAGACGAAAATAATCGTATTCGACAAGTTATAATGAATGATATAGATTGGCAAGGAGATGTCGTTGAACTTATAGGTCAACTTTTTGGTCAATCAAGAAGCTTGGTTTCATCTAATAAAAATTTTTAGCAGAATGGTATAATCCTGCTATTTCTAACGAGTTACATAGCTATTATTCTTCAGAGGAAGGTAGGGAGTCGAATCCATTCCACCAGTTTTTAATAGAAACATTTACTAAACGTATGTTGAAGGAAGGGTACTCTCAAGAAAAAATCCAAGAGGTTTTAGAAGTTTATAATCTTTTTTACTATATAGATATGAATATTACAGAAAAAGATGTACCCAACGTTAATCAGACAATAGAAACCTTAGCAACTTATTTTTGTAAAAGGATTATTTAAATAAAGAATGACAATTCTTTATTTTTTTAAACATATATGAATGAATAATAAATTATATTCATTCATATACATAAAAAAATACTTTATTTACAACTATATAAAAAGTATTTTTATTAACCATAAAACTGTTCTTGATTTAGATTTATAATCTGTTAAATAAAATGAACGTATATATTATTAACTATAAAATTTTTTTGAAAGAGGAAGAAAATGAAAAGAGGTAAAAAAATGTTAACTATTATTCTTATTACAACAGTGGCTCTAGGGCTAATAACGTGGGGGGTATTTGCATTTCTTGGACGTAGTCAGATCTTATCGATCAAATCAATAGAAAATGCTAGCGATGATCTTTACGTTGTTCGCTTGGAAAAACCAGATAATATGACTTGGGAACCAGGGTCTTACGTGAAAATTACTCTACCTGATGTAAAGGATAGCAAGCAAAATAACAGATGGCTTACTATTGCATCTAATCCTGAAGAAAAAGAGATTATGATTTTAACACATAATAGAGGGAGTGTTTATAAGAAAAACTTGACTAGTTTGCAGGTGGGAGCGCAAGTTGAGGTAAGTTGGTTAGGTGGAAACTTAGATATTGCAGATAATCAAGAACCTATTATTTGTTTTGCATCTGATGTTGGTGTTGCTGCGATGAGACCAATCGTTAAAGAATGGAACTCTAAACGTACAATTATACTTAACCATCTAGATAAAAGGGGTGAATATTTTTTTAATAATGAGCTGATAGAGTTATCAAATAAAGGAAAAGATTTTATTTATGAAACTAGTGCAAGTATAGAAAAAAGTCAAGAAAAAAACTAAAAAGCAGTGAGCATGTATGGAAACAATGCTATATATTTATTGTCAGGTCAACCTGATGATGTTAAAACTATGGAAAAATTTTTAGAAAAATAACGGAATAAATAAGAAAAAAATAAAAACAGACAGTTTCAGAGGTCTGAAGTAAAGATTAGAAAAACTCCCGAAAACTTGTACATTAAGTTTTTCGGGAGTTTAATCTATTTAAAATATAGATTCTATTTTATTTGAAAATAGATGTTTTAAAAGCTATCTGTTCTTTGAAGAAGTTTTTATAAACAGCTTCTTTTTAGTTTCAACGTATTGTTCATTGACACTGATTTATTGCCATTGTTATCTGCTTTAAGAGTTTGTGCATCTTTTGTAACAGCATCTTTAAACAACGCAAGAAGTTCATCATAAGATGAAACAGAAGTACCATTTACTTCGAATGTAGTTAAACCTACTTTAGCTTTATCTTTTACTTCTTGGAAGTAAGCTTTTTTGAATTTTTCTAATGTAGAGAATCTACCACCAGAAATTTTGTTGATTATATATTTGTCGCTTAGAACAGTGTTACCATCTGCTTTAGAAGCTTGTTTGTATTTATTAGAAGCATAGCCAAGGAATCCATTTTCGTAGCCGTAGTAACCCCAAAGTCTAAATGCATTATGTTTGAATGAAACAGCACCTGGAGCTCCATCACTAGTATTACCTCCATAAATACCAGTCATCATTCTAACACCTACATAAGGTGATTGATCGTGGTAGCTAACTACTTCTGGTTTATAAATTCCATTACCTGGATTACGATTAGTCATTAATTGTTGGTCGACTAAATCATTAACAGATTGAATATTTAAGCTGTCTTTTTCTTCTTTTGATAGATGGCGAATCTTATCCCAATGGTTAAGGTGGTTGTTATCACGATATTCTTTATCCATTTTTTTGAACCAAGCACCGTTTAAATCTTTATTTTGTTGAGAAATAACAGCTTCTGCTTCGATTTCATCAAGAAGAGTTAAAGCATCGTTATAACCTCTCATATAACGGTCGATATCTTCTCTTGTTTTTAGAGTTTTCGGATCGGTGATATACCATTGGTTTCCATCGTTTGGACGTTTAAATACCATATTGATACCTAATGAACCAAACTCATCAAAACCACTACCAGCTACTGGAGTTTGTAACATACCTTGAGCAAAAGCCTCAAAGCTAGTTCCTTCACGACGACCAAAACCGCCAAGGTAGATGTGACCATCGTTAACGTGTGTTGTTTCGTGAGTATAAACAGAAATACCATATTCATCAATCATATTTAAGTAAATGTAGTTTACTTCTGTTCTAGTGTCATTTGGATTGTCATAAATTACAGCATAGGCACCAGCACCGTTATTTCCAAAGTATTTACCAATAGGTCCAAATAATTCGCGAAGAGGAGTATATTCGTTTTGTTGACCATATCTACCATGCTTATCAACCCATCCTCCAGGAGCATTATAACCTTCCCAAAGAGGAATAACAGAGTCTCTTAGTAGACGATTTTTAACATTATCTGCAGCTAGACGATACCAGAAATCATAGTAGTTTCTATAGCCATCTGCAGCTTTGTCTATCGTGTCTTTAATATCAGCAAATGATTTTTTACCTAATCTTTCTGCACTACCAAAAGCTATTGAGTTATAGTTAGAAATCAAGTAAATATGTGATTTTTCAATATTAAGTAGAGGAAGAAGAGTTTTTTTCTAAGGTGAGCACGTTTTAAAATTATCAAATGCTCGATACTTAGCATCTTTAATTGCATCTACTTCTGAAGCACGTTCAGCTATATATACTTTATCTTTAGTTGCATCGATAAACCAATCATTCATATCAGTAAAGTTTGTAAACAGGCTACGATTATAATTTAAGAATGCTTCTAGATGTCCTGACTTCGTAGATTTTGCAAGGACTTCGCCAAAGGCGTCGAATGTTCTTCCACCGCTAATATAACTTTCTTTAGAACCCATTTCGATAAGTCTGTCTAAAAACATCAACATTTTTTTACCGTAGAAATCAGGTTTAAACAGCATAAGTTCTTTAATATTTACATCGCCAAAACTTAACGCCGTAGTAACGATTTAGATAAGTTAAACCTAATAATAGAGCCGCTTTGTTTTTTCTCAACTTTATCAAGAATCATCTGTTGAGCTGCTACAGAATTATTCAATTGATGATCTTCGTTTTGAACTAATTTTTTTCAACAAATACATCAAGATTTTTTTCTTAACATAATCAAAACTTTCTTCTAAATAAAGGTCTTTAATTGCATTTACTCTATTATTACCAGTTCTATTTAAATGTTTGTAAATAGGATCTGATTGAAGTTCGATTGGACTTAAAATTGCTTTTTATACCATTAATAAGGTTGCTATGGTCTTTTTGAACGATATTAGGTGTATATTTAATTCCAAGATCCGTTATCTCATATTCTTTTACATTAGTTAAGCTCATCGTTACTTTCAGATAAGCTGAAGTAGTCTTTAGTTCCGTCAGCATAGTGAACAACAATTTTATTTGCAGCACTAAGGTTAGTGATGAAATCATTGTTATTCATCGGTGTAACAGAAAGAACTTCTTTTGTATTTAAGTTATGATCTTTTAGCAAGTTTGTTCGCTTGGTTAACGATATAATCTTTATTATAGAATGGTTGCAGTTTTTTTCAAGATTTTTGTAAGCTAAACTGTAGTCAGCATTGTAATCTTGAATATCAGTATAAGCTTTTATCGCTAGGAGTGATATTATTGATAGTGTTCATGTCGTAAGCTTCACTTGTTAGTGTGTCAGCAGTAATATTGAAACCAGCAACTTTTGCATCAGCCTCAGCTTTAGATAAGTGTTTTTAATTTATTTTTTTGTTTTTATTATCTCGACCAGTTCCATCTTCACCAGAACTATATCCAATAACTCCAAATAAGTTTGATACAAAAAGGATTTGCATCTTCATCATTAACGTCGTTTGAACCGAATATTTCTTCGCCTTTAATCACTTTAGCATATGTTACGTTATTTTGAACTGCTCCATATGGCCAAGTTTTAGCTGTTATTCCACCAACATTTCTAGTATTTTTAACATCAAGAATACCTTTTGCTACAGAGTTTGTTAGTTTTTCCTTTTGTTCCTGACAGCCAACTATGTGCTTTTATACTGAACGAAAGGAACAAGCATACTTGCATTTGCGTTATTTGCAGTAATAGTAGCATCAACGTAAGCTCTATTAACAAATCCCATATAGTTAGAACCTGCAATACCAGCTACTGTAGAATTATTTCCGACAGAATTTATTTTACCGATAAATGCAACATTTTCAACCTTGCCATCTTCATGTATATTATTAACAACTCCGGCAACATTATTTCTACCAGTTACAGAACCTGTAATCTTAACATTTTCAATAGTCGCTTTATTTTTTAAGTTATTTCCAACAGTAGCGATATTATCTTCACCAGATCTATCTATTGCAACATTTTTCAAAGTTAATGTTTTTGATTATTGCATTATTGATATCGTTAAATAACGGATGCTCTAAATCATGAATAGCATAGCGTTTGTCACCGTTGCTTAGAAGTTTACCTGTAAATTCTGCTGTAACATAAGATTTGCCAGCAGGTGCTACATTTTTTTAGCACTCATACTTTTTACCAAGAAGAAATTCTCCAGCTGGATTTGCTTGCATAGCGTTTATCAATTCTGCAAAGTCATAATAAACATTATCTTCTTTAGCTTTTTGGTTTTTCTATATAGTAAGTATAGACTTCGTTAAAATTATTACTTGCATTACGTTGTACTAAGTTGTCAGCAACAGCAGTCACTTTGTATACTTTTTACCATCAACATCTGCTTCTTCAATATTTTTTTAACAGCCAATAATGTTGTTTTATGATCGTTTGATGTAACTTTTTAGATAATAATTAGTTAAATCTTGAGGAACAGATGTTAGTCTTGTAGCATCTGTTTCTACTTTGTTTTCATACTTGATTAAATCTGTACGTTTAATATCTTTAACTTCTATTTTTTAGGTTCTAGTAGAATTTTTTTCATCAGCAAGAGTTTCTGATTTTTTTCTCCATTTCCTTGGTTATAAACGATTGTTGTAGATAATGTATATTCTTTATAGAAGTCTAAGTCGCTTAAAACAGCATCTAAATTATCTTTTGTTAAATCTACAGTTTTTACAATTTCGTTACCTTTTTTTAAGAGTAGCTGTAATAGATTTTTACTTCTGCATTAGTAGGATTTTTCTAACGTGTATTTAGCTGTAGTACTATGCTCTAATTCGTTTTTATTAGTGTTAACAAGTTTTAATACAGGTTTATCAGCAAGTTTTTACTAATTTTTTTCAATAGCTTTTTAGCAAGTTTTGAGTAGCTTCGTTTACCGCGCTTTGAGTAGTGTTATTGTCGTTGTTAATAGTATTAGCGGTTGCTAAAGCAGTAGTCAAGTCTACCCAAGATTGAGTAGTGTAATCATCTTTGTTTTTGCTATTAGCCGTAGCAATAGCGTTTTTGCAATGTAGTCTTATCTACAGCTGGTGTTACTTCTTTTGTACCGACAGCAACAATTTTATTAACTGGTTGAGTAGTAATAGAATTATCAACAACTTTACTAGTTTGTACACCGTCAACAGTAGAAACTTCAGTTAGAATAGTACGCTCACCATTGACTCCATCACGGACAACTTTCGTTTGACCTTTAGGAAGGGTATCGTCATTTTGTTCGATAGTTTCAAAAAGGTATAACCTCTTTAGTAACTTTTAATTCAGGTTTTTCAACAATAGGAACCTTAGGGCCTTCATCCGGAGTAGTTTTGTGCTCTGGAGCAGGTGTTACTTCTTTTGTACCGACAGCAACAATTTTTATTAACCGGTTGAGTAGTAATAGAATTATCAACAACTTTGCTAGTTTGAACACCGTTAATAGTAGTAACTTCAGTTAGAACTGTACGCTCACCATTAACTCCATCACGGACAACTTTCGTTTGACCTTTAGGAAGGGTATCGTCATTTTTGTTCGATAGTCTCGAAAAGGCACAACCTCTTTAGTAACTTTTTAATTCTGGTTTTTTTCAACAATAGGAACCTTAGGTCCTTCATCTGGAGTAGTTTTTGTACTCAGGTTGGGGTTGTGGATTTGGTTGAGGTGTTGGATTGTTTGGATTTGTTGGATTGTTTGGGTTTGTTGAATTCGTCGGTTTTTTTCAGGAACCGTTGGATTTACTTGATTAGGTAGGGTTTTTAAATCACTTTGTGTGAAATAACCAACATAAGAGTACCCATCGATTTTTTTATTACACCATTTGCCAATTCGTTAGAGTTAGCGATAGTTTTTTTGAGTATTATAGCTACCAACTCTTTATTTTTCAAAAAGCGAAAAGACCTCGAAAGGCACAACAACACTTTGTCCCATCGCTCCGATTAAAACAACACTAAGCACTTTGTTTCTGTATTTTTTTAGATACTAAAAGAACTACAAGAACAGTCCCCCAATGGCTAAACCTGTTAAAGGAAGGGGACTTTGCCCAGTATTAGGTAAAGTCTTAATTTCTGATGAAGGCTTAGAGTCCTTTTTTATAAACCATGTAATATGTTTCATTTTTCTTTAATATTACTAGGTATACTTTTTCTTTATTAAACTTTTTTTCTGCATCTGTTAATTCATTTTTCAGCTAAATATGTATAATTAACAGTTGTATTTTTCATTTGCTAAAACTTCGCTTGGCGTATAACTTCCAAAAAAATCAAAAGCACCGATAACGACAGGTGCAGCACCAAGAGATAATTTTTCTAATAGAAAATTTTTAAAAATCTTATTGTTATTTTTTTATTTTTTTATTTTTCATAAAAATTGTTCTCCTTTCTATAAATGTATAGACTATATAATTCTATCAAAAAAAGCTAGTTTATTACAATTAATTAAAGAGGGAGAATGAGTTTATCTTTTGAGATTTTTATAGCTAAGAAATTATAAATATGTTTGATGATTTCAAGTAAAAGTTATAATGATTAACAAAAATACAACTGTATTATTTTTAGTATAAAAATATGGGTAGTAATATTTGTTATAACTTAATATTTATATCTTCTAAGAAAAAAAGCATTAATAAAACTAATAGATATTTTATTTATCAACGATTATAGTGATTTATTGTTTTATAAAAAGTGCTAACAAAGACGGCGAGGTTCTTCTGAAAGAGTTCAGAATTATTGAAATAGTTGCGGTGATAAAGAAAGTGTGGTATAATGTAATAAACGGTTGTAATAGTACAGTTAAAAACAAGCAAAATATAAACTACAATTAAAGAAAGGATGATTTATTATGGATGGAGACAAGACCAAACTTAAAATCAAAAAAAAGAAAGAGGCTACAGTAGTTAAAAAAGCAATAAGCCTAGAAACATTTGTCTTTTTAGCAGTATTCTTTTTAATCTTCGGTTTAATGGCGCGTAAGATGGGAACACCGCTAATGTTTAAAACAATGATGGCAACAGCTCACGACTTACTGTTGAATACAGTGTTTTTCATAATGGCGATGGCTGTTATTGCTGGAGCGATTAGCGCACTGTTATCAGAATTTGGAGCAATAGCGCTTATCAACAAAATATTTGCTCCGTTGATGAGACCTCTTTGGGGTATGCCAGGTGCTAGTGTGACCGGGGCAATAGCGACTTATTTATCAGACAACCCAGCTATTATTCCTTTTGCCAAAGATAAACGTTTTGTAGCGTTTTTCAAAAAGTACCAAGTACCCGCACTTTGTAACTTAGGGACAGCGTTTGGTATGGGTCTTATCGTAACGATGTTTATGATGGGGCAAGGAGCTGGCTTCGTAAAAGCAGCAATTATAGGGAATGTTGGAGCAATTATAGGGAGTATAATAAGTGTTCGCTTGATGTTAAGACATACAAGAAAATACTACGGGGATGAAGCGGATGAACCGATGGTAGAATCAAACGAAACAGACGAATCGATGGATAAAGTAAGAATAATCCGTGATGGAAATATGTTTCAACGAGTACTAGATACAATATTAGAAGGTGGAAAAACTGGGGTAGAAATGGGGATGGCAATTATTCCGGGTGTGCTTATCGTTTGTACATTCGTTATGATGTTAACGTTTAAAATGCCTGCTGACGGATATACAGGAGCAGCGTATGAAGGTGTTGGATTCCTACCTTGGTTAGGAGAAAAATTAACATTTATTCTTGAACCATTATTTGGTTTCAAATCTGCAGAAGCAATAGCTTTCCCAATTACAGCTTTGGGAGCAGTGGGGGGAGCAATTTCTCTAGTGCCAGAATTTTTAAAAAATGGTCTTATTGGACCAAATGACATTGCCGTATTTACAGCGATGGGTATGTGTTGGAGTGGATACTTAAGTACGCATATCGGTATGATGGATGCTTTAGGAGTACGTAAACTTTCATCAAAAGCAATAGTATCTCACACTATTGGGGGTATCGTTGCGGGGATTGTAGCCCACTATCTATTCTTGTTATTAGGATAACATAGAGAACTTGAAATTTTTAAAAGTATAGAAAGTTATAAAATAGATAAATAAAAACAAAAAGGATTTAGTTAGATAGAGTAATAAAACTAAGTCCTTTTATTTTGTTTATAAAGCTAATAAAATGAAAAAAACTTTAAAAAGAAATAACTTTGTTTGAAACATTGCATAGTTAGTATTTCAGGAGTATAATAAAAATTAGAAAAGTATAAGGAGATAATGCATGGAAAGATTTAAAAGTATTAGTTTTTTTACTATACGTTATTATTGATGTTTATTGTTTCTATGGCAGCTAAGTATTTAGCGCAGATTCCAACGTTAAAAATTATTTGGACATTTGGTAATAGCTTTAGTAATAGGAATGGTATTACAGATGTTTACCGGATTAAAGGAGCAGGTAAAAGGAGAGATTCCTTTTATCAGTAATAAATTTTTGCGTCTAGGAATTATTTTATTAGGATTCAAACTAGCTTTGGATAGATTGCTTTCAGAAGGAAAGAAAACTTTAGTTTTGGCATTTTTTTATCGTTTTATTTATGATTTTACTGACTTATTATATGTGCCGACTTTTCAAAGTAGATCATGAATTAGCTTTGCTTTCAGCGTGTGGTTGTGGTATTTGTGGAGCAGCTGCAGTTATGGGTGTTAGCGGTCAACTACGTGCTAAAACTGATAACAGCGTCCTTGCTGTCGCGGTTGTAGCGATACTTGGAACGGTATTTACACTAATAGAAGTAGCGTTAAAACCGTATTTAAACCTAGAACCTTATAATTACGGTGTATTTACCGGAGGAAGTCTTCATGAAATAGCTCATGCTGTTGCTGCAGGTGGAGCAGGAGGACAGGTTGCGCTTGACACAGCTATACTGACGAAGTTATCTCGCGTTCTTATGTTGATAGTAGTAGCTATAGTCCTTGTTGTGATTAATCGTCGTTCAAATAGTGATGCTCAAGGGAAAATGCCGATGCCTTTACTTTATTTTTAGGATTTATAGCCATGAGTATATTAGGAAGTTATGTAAGTTTCTTAAAACCATTAACCCCTTTATTTAGTAGATGCAGCATATATTTTTTTAGGTATGGCGATGGCGTCTTTAGGAATGAGTGTTAATTTTAAAGTTATTAAAGAACGCGGTTTGCGTGTTTTTTTACAGCGTGCTTTTTATCATCGGTTATTCTTATGATAGCATGTTATTTAGTAGCTAAATTTATATTTTTAATAAATAACCTTTTAGGGTTAACTAACTTTATCTAAAAAAACGATAATCTTGGTATAAATTCTAAAGGGTTATTTTTCTTATATCATTTTTAAAATAGCTAAATAATTGGTATAATATAAAGAAAGATAACGTTAACAAAATATCTAGAAAATAATAAAGAGAAAAGATATTTAACAAAAAAAGGTGTTAAATTAAGGAGGACAAAGTTATGACAATTACACAATTATTAGGAATAAAATATCCTATTTTTTTCAAGGTGCGATGGCTCAAATCGCACGCTATGAACTTGCTAGTGCAGTTTCTAATGCGGGAGGGTTAGGAATATTAGCTTCAGGAGGAATGAAGCCGGAAGAACTACGTGAGCAAATAAAAAAATGTAAAGAACAAACGACAAAACCTTTTGCGGTTAACTTAATGCTGATGATGCATAATATTGATGAAATAATAGATGTTGTTATAGAAGAAGGTGTGAAGATAGTTACAACAGGAGCAGGAACTCCAAGAAAAATTCATGCCACGCTTGACAGAAGCAGGAGTTAAAGTTATTCCAGTAATTCCATCGGTAAAAGCAGCAAAAAAAATGGAGGAATTAGGTTGTGTTGCTGTTGTTGTTGAAGGAATGGAAGCGGGTGGACACGTTGGAACAAGTACAACTATGGCGCTTTTTACCACAAGTAACAAAAGCAGTAAATATTCCTGTGATTGCTGCTGGGGGTATTGCTGATGGTCGAGGTGTTGCTGCTGCATTTTGTCTAGGAGCGAGCGGAGTTCAAATGGGAACAGTCTTTTTAGCTACGCACGAATGTCCAATTTCAATAGAGTATAAGAACTTAATTGTAGAAGCAGATGACACATCAACAACATTAACAGGAATGAAATTTGGAGCACCGGTTCGTGGTATAAAAAAATGAATTGACAAAAAGATATCATGAATTAGAAGCACAATCGTCAACATTGATGGAATTAGAAGAATTAACACTAGGTTCTTTAAGAAAAAGCTGTCTATGATGGTGATGTAGAAAATGGTTCAGTTATGTCTGGCCAAATAGCAGGACTTGTCGATGAAATACGTTCAGTAGAACAAGTGATAGTCGATGTTTTTAGAAGAAGCAAAAACAACGTTAGCAAATGTAAAAAAATAGATTAATAAATAGTTGAGTTTTTGCAAGAAGATAGCTAGCCACAGGTTGTCTGAATATTATATTTGTTATATAAATTTATTACGGAGGGGTTAGTTATGATAGATCAAAGAAAAAAACAAGTATCTTTTTTCTCTGCTTTCGCTGACTTTTTTAGAGGATTTATAGACTTTAAAGGATATACATCAATAGCAGGGCATTGGTTTCCTGTAGGAATAATGGGGATAATATTTCTTGTTATAGATGGAGTGTTTATCTATGCATTCTATTTTCCTTATGTCGCTATAAAAAGAACGATTGGATGCAGGTGAAGATATAGGAGTTCCTCGTGAGCAAAAGTATTCTAGAATTAAGAGACATAACATTCTGGGGATTAGTTTTACTTGTAGTTTTGGTTGTTTTAGCTATTCCAATAACAGCGAGTTTTACGCGACGCTTGCGTGACATTGGATTTACATCAACCTCTATAATCCTGTTAATTATATTGTTTTTATACTCTGAATTTCTTTCCGATAGATATAATAACAATTTTTTTATAATATTATATTTGTTTTTGTGATAATGTCTTTGAAAACTAATTTATTAGAAACAGATTCCGATTCTGATTTTATAAAAATTTTTCTTTTCGCTCAACAAATTAAAAAAACGTTCATAATTAAAAATAAAAACACTCAAAAAAACAATTATTTTTGCTTGATTTTTGAGTGTTTTTTTGCTTGAGTTTGATTGAAAGACTGTTGTATATTAATTATAATAAAACTTGGGAGTTAAGGAGAAGAAAAAAATGGTAAATGAAAGACAGAAAAGAATTTTAAACTTGTTAGAAGAGCGAGGATCACTTAGTCTACATGAGCTTATAGATTATTGTGAGGTATCTGAGGCAACAATCAGAAGAGATTTAACAAGTTTAGAAGAAAAGAACTTATTATATAGAACTCATGGTGGAGCGATGAAGCGTACTTCAGCAAGAGGAAGTGAGATAGGTGTTGAAGCAAAACGTACGGAGTTTTTTTACCAGAGAAAAAAAAGAAGTAGCAAAGTATCTTTGTAAAAATGTAGTTCAATCAGGTCAGACTATTTATCTTGATGCAGGGACATCTACTTATGAAATGATTGATTATTTGCGTGATAGAAAAAAATAACTGTCGTAACAAATTCTACCTATCACTTACCACGTCTCATTAACAATAAAAATACATACTATTATATTAGGTGGAACTTTGAAACATTCGACACAAGCTGTAATTGGTCACACAGCTGTTGAGCAATTAAAAAAACTACAGTTTTTGACATGTGTTTTGTAGGTTGTAACGGTATTGATGAAAATTTCGGAATAACAACTGCGGATGAGAATGAGGCTTTTATAAAAAAATGCAGCGATAAAAAAATAGTAAAAGAAAATATGTTTTAGCTGATAAAAGCAAATTTGATCATCGTAAGTTTCACAAATTCGCAGATTTAGAAGAAGTAACAATCGTAAGTTATGACGTACCAAAAACCTATGAAAGATACGCTAATATATTAATAGTAAAAAGATAAGGAGGAAGTATAGATGTATTATACTATAACTTTAAACCCAGCTGTAGATATGCTTACAAAAGCTAGTAACTTCAGCCTTGGAAAATTAAATAGAACGCAAGAAGCGAAGTATGTAGTCGGCGGAAAAGGTATCAATATTTCGGTATTATTGAATAATATAGGTAAAAACAAAAAGCATTAGGTTTTGTTGCAGGTTTTACAGGTTATTTCATCAAATCAGAGTTGGATAAATTAGGTATAGAACATGATTTTTGTTGAAACTCTTGGAACAACCCGTATTAATATGAAGCTTACTACCGATACTGAAACGGAAATCAACGGTCAGAGTAGTGCGGTAAAACGCAGAAAACATCACAGAATTTTTTGCAAAACTAGATGTTTTGACGACAGAAGATGTAGTTTTTCTTATCAGGAAATGTTATTTCAGGAATGGAACTCGAAGATTTCAAGAAAATTGCAGAAAAAGTAGCGGATAAAGGAGCTACTTTGGTAGTTGATAGCAACAAAGATTTGGTGTTGGACACCTTACAATACAAACCATTTGTTGTTAAACCAAATGAATTTGAACTAGGAGAAATGTTTGGAATAACACTAAACGGTTTGGAAGAAATCCTAGTTTATGCTCGAAAATTACAAGAGCGCGGTGCTCAAAATGTTCTTGTTTCACGTGGAGCAAAAGGAGCAATATTATTAACTGAAAATGACGAAGTATTGGAAGTTAATGTTGCAGAAGGTAAAATTGTCTCAACGGTAGCGGCAGGAGATAGTATGCTGGCGATGTTTGTAGCTAAATATAATGAGTCGAAAGATTATGCGGAAGCATTGAAATATGCCTCAGCTGCAGGAGGAGCAACATCGTTTTCTGTTGGTGTAGGGAAGCAAGGAGCTAATTGAAGAATTACTACCACAAATCAAGGTAAAGAAATTAAAATAGAAAAGTTGAATTTAGGAGCAGTAAGTAATCCGATAATGTACTTATTAGCGTTAGTGCTAGGTTCGGTATTAGGAGCAATCTTACTAATTGTTTCGTTAAACTTAGGAAAAAGTAGAAGAATAATATAAATATAGACAACAACACCGAGGTATAGAACTTCGGTGTTGTTGTTTTTGTGGGTTGAAAAAAATATTTAAGCACTTTTGTATAGAAACAGCTTATATATTTCTTTTATTCTTTTGAATAACCTATAGCATGTAGAAAGTGATAGATTTAAATTTTTTTAGCCGTTGTCTTTATATCTTGAGTTTTCTTGAAATCTTCTAGGAAAGCTAATTCCTGTTCTGTTAAAAATAGATTTTTAAATAAGAATTAAGATCGACTTCTAAAAATATCTCTATCGTTATTACAAGAATGAAGTAGTGTATTATCGAAGAAATCGATAGGAACACTTTTTCTTTGTTTCTACGACGTATTTCATCGATAAGTTTTCGTTTTTATAACTGTTAGTGCAAATTTATCAAAGTCACAAGCTTCTATGCCACCATCTTCTAGTATAAGAAAGCTTACAAGAAGCCCCTCTAAACCAAAAGCTATAAAAATTCCCTATGTAATGGCTTTGGTATTTTTGACTTTGTATAAACCTTTAATTATTAGTTCTTTTTTTCTCCCTAGCAAGAATATTAAAACGTTCTTCTTGCTCGTTAGTAATGCTGTACGATTTGTTTTTTTCATTTTAATTCTCCCTGTATTTTTGTAAAAAAACTATATTTGAAACCGAATATAAATCTCATGTTTTTATTCATATAGAACACCTCCTGTTACTAAAATTAATTTTCTAATTTTTATTGTAGCACAAACATTTTTTTCTTTTCCATAGTCTATATGTATTTTATTGATAACCATATATATCAAAACATTGGAAAATATAAAATAAATAATATAAGATTTTTTTCGTCGGGAAGTCACAGAAGAAACGGAGTTTCCAAGAAAAAAATATATTATAAAAATATAAAAAAACTTTTAAAATATATTTTTTTAAAAAAATTTTTGTAATAAGACTAAAAATATCTAAAAAAAGAAGAGGGAGTTTAAAAACAGGGAATAAGAAAGAAAAAAATATCTATACTGCTGATTACATAACTATTTCTACAAGATTAATTTTTTTCACATTAATTTTAGAAATTGTTTTAACGGTATAGATATTTATAGTTTAAGCAAATTTGCTTGTAATAGTGCTTGGTATACGTTTATATACTCGAAGTGTTACAAAGAATAAAACTGTAACTAAGATACCTTTAAGAAGGTTGAAAGGAATAATTCCTGCGGTAACGATGACTTTTACATTTTTTTACTATATCTGTTAAATCCATAATATAACCATAAGCAGGTAGGAACACAAAGTAATTAAGCAGAGCCATAAAGATAGTCATGGTGATTGTTGCTAGAACTCCGCCGATAATAATTTTTTTAGCGTACCTTTTTTTATAAAATAAAACGATAATGCTAAGGAAGATAAACTCCACAACGATATTGGCGATAGATCCCACAGGCTCGTGCGAGATTAGTACAATGTGTAAAAAGTTTTTTTAACAGAGATACTAATATAGCGTGTTTGTAGTTCATCAATAGCAACGCCATAAATAGCGGGATAAAAGTAAAATCAAATTTTTAGAAATGGTGGCAAAAATGGCACAGCAAAACTAAAAAAAGATAGAAGTAGTGCAATAACGGCAAGTAGCCCACTTAAAACAAGTGAATGAGTATTTTTTTTATACATATTGTCCTCTTTCCATCTTCAAAAGGCATAAAAATAACCGCATTAGTAGTTTAAATGGTGTTGGTACTTTTTAAATTTTTTTAGCTAAGTTAGGAACTTAAGAAAGTAATCTCAACTGGCTGTTTAATTTAAAAATAAAAACGCCACTTTAAAAACATTTAAAAGCGGGACATAAAAGGTATGGATAGTTTATAAAATGTAGATAACAATAATTTGATAAATAGACTAGCGGGCTAGTGGGTTAGGTATATCGAAATAATTGTTGTGATCTACAATTAATAAAAATATTTTTCCGTATCTTCTATCATCCAGACTATACTGTCGGTTTTGGAATTGCACCAAATCAGCTTACGCTCGCGGACTATAACCGCCGGTCGGGAATTGCACCCTGCCCCGAAGATAATTAAATTTTTATAGTTCCATTATAAACCGCTCTCATATAAATGTAAAGAAAAAAAGTTTCCTAAAATGAGTAAAGTAAGAAAAATTGGGATAGTTAGGAAAGATATTGCTATATAGTATATGAAAAAAAATACAAATTACAAAGAGGTTCTTTTAGTTATGAAAAATAAACATATATGGTTACTAACTTGTTGTTAGTTAGTTTTAATTTTTTTCTAAAAATGAACGTTTGAGAAAAAAATGTAAAATACTTTTCATTAGCAGGAGGTTATGCTATAATCAAAAAGTTGAAAATATTAAGGAGAATGATTATGTAGAGAAAATAAAAAAAGCAAAAATACTCGATTCGCAAAACAGCGCTAGCGACAGTTTCTCTTGCTGTTGGATTAGTAATGGTTCCTGTAGTAAGTGCAGAAAAAATAGTATATGCAGAAGAGGATGTAGCAGAAGCAACGCCCGCCGAGGCAGTTGAGGAAATAGAAGAAAATACTGGTGAAATAATAGACGATGCGTGGCTACCAGCGGGCGCAGGAGAACCTGATCTAGCTGTAGATAGCATTGCAACGAAAACAACGCCGGCTAATCCAGTATTAACTGAAGTTGAAGATACAACAAGTATTACACAAGATGAAAAAGATAGAGTAGCAATAGAAATAGGAAAAGCAAATCCAGATTTACCAGAAGGAACATCAGTGACAGTAGGTATTGATGGCGAAGTAACATTTACATACGCAGATGGGTCAATAAATACAATATCTGGAGAGTATACAGTTGTAAAAAGAACTATTGCAAGACATACAAAACCGATTAACCCAGTGTTAACAATAGTAAAAGATACAGCAAACATCACACAAGATGAAAAAGATAGAGTAGCAATAGAAATAGGAAAAGCAAATCCAGATTTACCAGAAGGAACATCAGTGACAGTAGGTATTGATGGCGAAGTAACATTTACGTATTCAGATGGTTCAACAAATAAAATTCCAGGGAAATATACTGTTGGATTAAAAGGGCAAACTCAACCAGTTCAACTTGAACAACCAAAAAGCAAAAGAAGAAGCTAAACGTCTACCAAACACAGGTGTAGTAACAAATAATGCGGTAGTAGCAGGATTATCAATTCTAGCGGTAGCAGCATTGTTAGCGGCAAGACGTAAAAAAATAATAAATAATAAGATTTATAATATAAAGTAAGCACAACCTGTTGAGTATATTATTAACTTATTTTACTTTTAAATAATAAAACCCAGAACTACTAATTTTTAGAAGTTCTGGGTTTTTGCTATTTATTCTACTGTAACACTTTTTGCTAGGTTACGAGGTTTATCGACGTCTAATCCGCGTGATACAGCTGCGTAATATGCAAATAGTTGAGTTACGACGATACTTGCGATAGGAGCAAGATCTTCGTTAACATTAGGGATAGCGTAATCACCTTTACGCGCTAGTTTTTTTCCAATGTGATTATTAGCGTGTTAGCTCCACGACTGGCTACTTCACTGACATTGCTACGAGTATTAAGATCTAATTTTGTATTAGTAATAAGTGCAACTACTGGAGTTTTTTCTTCAATAAGAGCGATTGTACCGTGTTTTAATTCTCCACCGGCAAACCCTTCAGTTTGAATGTAAGAAACTTCTTTCAGTTTAAGTGCAGCTTCACAAGCGCTGTAATAATCAGTTCCTCGTCCGATATAGAATGCATTGCGCTCTGTAAATAAATCTTTTGCTAAATCTTTAATAGTTTTAGTATCGTCTAAAATAGATTCAATAGCTGATGTAATTACTGATAGTTCTTGTTCGATATCGAATTTTGGTTGTTTATTCAGTTGTCGCGCTACTTCATAAGCTAAAATACTTAGTGTTGCGATTTGTGCTGTGTATGCTTTTGTAGATGCTACGGCAATCTCAACACCTGCATGAAGTAGTAATGTATAATCACATTCACGAGCTAATGTAGAAGCATCCACATTAGTTAACACTAAAAACTTATAGTCAGAGTTTACACTGCGTAATTTCGTCAATACTGCACGAAGATCTGCTGTTTCACCTGATTGTGATAGGAAGATAAACATAGGTTTTTTAGAAAGAAGCGGCACATTGTATGCAAATTCTGATGCAAGATGCACTTCTGCAGGTATACCTGCCCATCTTTCAAAATAAGCACGACCTACTAAACCAGCGTTATAACTTGTTCCACAGCCGATAATGTAAAGTCTATCAGCTTCTTTTTACATTATTAATAATATCATCGTCTATATTAACGTTGTGCCCATCGAAGTAGTGTGAAATAATATTACGCATAGCTCCTACTTGTTCATTGATTTCTTTAATCATGTAGTGCTCATGGATACCTTTGTCGATTTCCCCAGCGTTTAGATTAGTAGAGAAGCTGTCGCGATTTATTACATTCCCATCTTTATCTTCAATAGTTACGCTTTCTTTTTTTAACAATAACTATTTCTCCGTCGTTAATTTCTAAAAAAAGTCGTTAGTGTATTTAATCATCGCAAGAGCGTCACTTCCGACAAAAATTTTTTTCTTTCCATCTCCAAGTCCGATTAATAATGGACTTTTATTTTTTGCCACATACAAAGTATCAGATTCTTTAGTATCGATTAAACAAAGCGCATAAGAACCTTGTAATTTTGATACTGCTTTTTTGAATGCTTCTTTAGTACTCATTCCACGATCGCTATAAACTTGAATAAGTTGAACGATAACTTCAGTATCCGTTTCAGAAACAAGGTCTACTCCTTTGAAGAATCTATCTTTTAATTCTTGGAAGTTTTTCGATAACACCGTTGTGAACTAGAACAAAGCGTTTGTTAAAGCTTTGATGAGGATGTGAGTTAGTAACGTTAACTCCACCGTGAGTAGCCCAACGTGTATGACCAATTCCAAGTTCAATGTGAAGATCATCTGGAATAAGAGCTTCTAGGTTTTTAATACGACCTACTGCTTTAGTAACTTTTGCTTCACCGTTAACAACTCCAGCAATTCCTGCTGAATCGTAACCACGATATTCAAGGCTGCTAAGCCCATCAATCAAAAATTTAACTCCATTTGTTTCTCCAACAAATCCTACAATACCACACATATAAAAAAATTCCTCGCTTTTTCTTTAATAATTGATTTAAAAGATATAGTTACTGATTTTACAAGGTAAACTTAATAAAAAGTTAAAAGTGTTTTTGCGAAACCTTAACAAAATTCAAAAAGATAACAGCAAAAAAATTTACAACAGTCTAAAAGTATAGACTATTCCCTGCAATGATAATTAGTAACAATCTTAAAAATTAAGAGATAATAATGATTTTTGTAGAGTAAATTTTAAATTTAATATTAAATATTTCTGAAAAAAATAAATTTTTGAAAAGAAAATCTAAATAAAAAGGTATTTTTCAAATATATGTAATTTTTATTTCAAAGAAATACTCCGTTTGTACATTATTTAACGAAACTCTTAAATTCCGAAAAAAAGCATCCGCCGAATTTTTCGATAACTTTTTCCCTCGTCAACTAAGCTCGGTTTAATCGTTAGAACTTAGTTCGGGCGCTATAACTATAAAAAAAACCTCCTAGTATATTATCTACATTATTATACTAAATGAAAAGGTTTATGTAAATTGATTTGATATTTATTTGTTTTTAAAAAAAGGAGTAAATTTTTGAAATAATGTGGTGGGAAGAGAACAGATAACAAAAAGCTTCTAAACGCCTGAAATAGCGTTTTTATATAGGGGTTTAGCTGTAAGCTGAGAGCAAAAATAATAACTCTGGAAATAGAATTGTTTCCAGAGTTATGTATTAAATATTTAATTGTTAATTTTTTTAGTTTCTACCGATTTCATTAGCGTTTTTAGCTGCTTCAGGAAGATCGATGCTAGTTACTTTATTTACATTTGAATAACTAGTATTTTTGAGTTATTTTCATTGTAGTAGGTTTTCGCTGCATTCTTAGTGGCGATTTCCATCATTGTTTCATTGCTGATAGGTATAAAATCTTTACTTACAACAAGTTTGATAGTAACGTTTTTGAAATCTACGTTGTCAAATGCATTGGCATTTACCGCTTGTCCACCAGAAGAGTTAGCAATAGCAACCATAAGCTCTTTGAACTGATCACCGTTACCGCTATATGTAAGAACATAGTTGCCTTTTTCTTCAGCTATTTTTAAAATCTTTAGCAATTTTTTGTAGAACTCCATAACTTGTTCAGAGTTAGCAAGTTTTTTAAGATTTTCAAATTGAGCAGTTATATTATTATTAGAACTTTTTATCCAAGTATCTTGTCCAGTAGCTTTTGCATATGCAACATTATCTTTGATGTACATTTCTAACGTTTGAGTTTTATCTTGAGCTTTAATCTCAGTAGTAGCATGCATAGTGAATGGTTCTAAGATTAGAGATCCTGACACTTTGTTTTCTATTTTTTGAGTTTGATCTCCTACAACTATCTCAGAAATGTTAGAAGAGACAAATTCTGTATTTTTTTCAGATTTTTTTAGATGCCTCGTTAGTTTTATTGATAGCTTCTTCAGCTGTTATTTTAGTGCCACAAGCAGAAAGAGTTACAGTAAGTAACGCTGCGGCAATAAGTAAAAGATATTTTCTTATTGATTTCATGATATCACCTTTCCTTATAAAGTAATTTAAAAATTAAATTCATACCCATATTCTAACATAAAACAAAACATATTACTAGAAAAAAATTACAAATAATTATATAAGGGAAAGCAGGTGAGATTGAAAATAAGACAAAAATACTATTGACATATATCGATGATTGATATATACTTATATCGAAGATAGATATATCGATGATTGATATGCGAGAAAATGTAATTTTTGTTAAAGGTGTGTAGGGGTTTTCCAGTTGCACTTATAAGTTTTATTATCAAAAAAAGGAGGCGATAAAGCATGGCAAAGGCAAGTCCTTATGAAAGTGGCGAGCTGACGGATAGTATATTTTTTACATTATTGGTTTTAACCAATCCTATTCACGGATATATGATAATGCAAAAAGTTGCTGAGATTACTAATAATAGTATTATTATTGGCCCAGCGACAATGTATACTACACTAGGGAAAATGGTTGGAGTAAATTGGATAGAAGAAAAGGATATAGACAATTCTAAAAAAGAATACCACATAACAAAAAAAGGTTACGAAGTGCTGATGAAAGACTTTGAAAAAAGGAAGTTTTTATTAAATGTTGCTGATAATCTTTTAAGGGGTGGATATCATGAGTAAATATAAAATAGTTCATGCGTTTGCATTAAAGAATAGCCAATTTCTGAAAAGAATGGAATATTATAGCTCGCAAGGGTGGCACTATAAAAAAAGTGGGTGGCATTTTTTTATAATACTAGAAAAGGGAGAGCCAAAAAAACTATAGATATGAATTAGTTTATGATAGAAGGTTTACAAAAAGAGTATTCTATCAGGAAAAATGGTTGGAAGTTAATAAGAAATAGCTTTTTTTGGCAAATATTAAGAGGTGAATCTGACGCGATAGATTTATATACTGATAATATAGGTGAAATAGAAATGTGGAAATATCGTCTAAAAATTCACGTTAAAACTAAATTTAGTATGTATTTTTTTATTACTATATTGGTTTTGTTAGGGAATGAGTATAGCATTATGAAGAGTCATATGTTTGAATTTATTCAAGGGATGTTTTGTAGTGGAACGGTAGCATTAGTATTTTTTTAAATATTTATTTTTATATTAAATATAAAAATAGCTGAGAAAGGAGAGGGTTAGATGACGAAGTACAAATATATAACAATATGGACTAGTTATGATCAGGTTGAGCAAAAAAATGACAGAACTTAGCCAAGAAGGTTATGAGTATGATAATTGTTATTTTTGTAATCGTAAGAATGAAAAACAAACACTAAGCCAAAAGAAGTACAAGTTCGTCTATGATAAAAAAACTTCTCCCCTGAAGTAATGGAATATTATAAAGCGGCTGGTTGGCATCTCTATAAGATTAAATTAACATATTTTCTAAGACTTGCAGAAGGAGATGAAGACTCTTATCCAATTTTTTTAGTGATGAGGAAACTGAATACGAAATTATCAAATATAGAGTTTTTTTAGATTTTTTTACATGTTTATTATTGGTATTTTGTTAGCAGGGTTTTTCGAATAGGGTAGATAGTTATATAGGTGAGACAGCAGGGAAGGTCGTTACAGCTTTATGTAGTGCACTTGGAGGTTTTTGGTTTAGGAGGATTAATGATTTTTTTATACCGAAATTTTTTTAAAACTTAGACGAGAGTGTAAGAAAAAAATATTGACGGGAGTTAAAGGTTTATATTATAAAAGATTTTTAAATGAATTATTTAAAAATATAATGTATAAATAAAAAGGAGAATAACTATGATATTAGAATTTAGAAATATAGAAAAAGAGCTTCAGGGGATAAAAAGTTCTTAAAGGAATTAATTTTTACAGCGAAAAAGTGGAGTAGCAAATGGATATTTGGGGCGTAATGGTAGTGGTAAGACTACAAGTTTTAGGGTTTTACTTGATATTTTTAAACCGGATAAAGGAGAAATTTTACTTGATGGGAAACCTCTTGACCACAGCAAAGTAAAAAAATCGGATATCTACCTGAAGAACGTGGTATGTACGATGGTGTTGGATTGGTAGACCAGTTGGCTTACTTCGGAATGCTAAAAGGTATGACGAAAAAAAGCTGCTAGAGATGAAGCAAAAAAATGGCTAGACTTTTTTTGAGTTAGAAGATAATAAACAAGCTTTGAAAACTTTGTCAAAAGGGAACGCTCAAAAAAATTCAAATTATCCAAAGTGTTATGAATGATCCTGATATATTAGTTTTTGATGAGCCGTTTAGTGGTTTAGACCCAGTTAACGTAGGGAAGTTAAAAGAGATTATAACAGAGTTTATCAAAAAAAGATAAACTTGTAATCTTCTCATCTCATCAAATGCCGGTTGTAGAAACATTTTTGCGAAGATATTAATATTTTTGGAGCAAGGGAAATTGTTTTAAGTGGAAACTTAGACTATATTAAAAAAACAACTTGGTCATGGGAAAATGATTTTAAGCGTTAGTAATTTAGAAAAAGAAGAGTTGCTTGCTAATTTAAAATCTATTCCGATGGGAATAGAGTACAGCTTAGTACCAGAGGGAGTGCTTCTTGATTTCAAAGAAGAAGGCGCTAAGAAAGAGCTGCTTGCTAAATTATCAGGAAGTAGCTTTTAATGTAGAAGAATTTAAACTTTATAAACCATCATTGGAAGAAATTTTTTGTAAGTCAGGTAGGTAAATAATTATGAAAAATTTTAGCACAGTATTTAATTTTTGAACTAAAACAATTCTTCGGTAAAAACATCAACGAAAGTTGTAATGGCAGTTTATTTTGTTGTTGCGATAGGGGTAACTTTTATTCCTACTATAGCTAATAGTAACCTTTTCAAAGGACAAAGCAATGACAATTTTGAACGTAGTGGTTATGTAGTAAAAGAGGTAGACCTTAATTTACAAGATATAAAAAGATGCTAAAAAAAGTACGATTCTCGATTAGAATTGGAAAAAAAGATGTTAAAGAGGGTAAACTTGATGAGGGAGTAGTTTTAACAAAAGAAAGATATGAGTATTTATCAAAACGTAGTATTTTTTTAGTGGGTCTTCAAGTAATTTCCAAGAAGCATTTGGAAAAAAATGTAGAAAAAGTATGTTTATAAACAAAGTGGCCTTGATTATGATAAGGTAAATCAAGTTAAAGCGGCTGTTCCGAAACCGACTCTAGTTAATGTTAGTGGAGATTCTGATATGGTAGCTCAAGGTGTTAAAGTAGCGGTTGTTTATGTTTTAACATTTGTTATTTACATGACCGTAGTGCAATTCGGTAGTGTTGTTGCGATGAATGTTGTTAAAGAAAAAAAGTAATCGTGCAATGGAGCTGTTGATCGTGACGGTTAATCCAAGAACGTTAATTTTTAGGAAAAGTTTTTTTGCATTATCTATTGCAGTTCTAATTCAAATGGCTTTTGGCTATAGGTGGATTATTCGTTGGAATGAAGATAAATATGCAAAGATATAGTGAGGGAATAAAAGTTATCGTTAATAATCTTGATTACAAGGTAATAGGTATAGGGTTAGTCTTTACTCTAACTGGATTTGTAATGTTTATGTTTATGTACGCTGCATTTGCTTCATTAGTTAGTAAGGTAGAAGATGTCAATGGAGCGGTAACCATACCGATGTTATTATTTATGGCTGCATTTTTCGTAGATTATTATATTATGAGTTCTTCAGGGGATACAAAATTAGCAGAAATCTTATCTTACTTCCCTCTTACTTCATACTTTGTAATGTTCACAAGATATGCGATAAGTCACGTTAGTACAGCGGAGTTGTTGGCATCATATGGGATCTTAGTAGTAACGACAATTATTGTAGCAATAGCTTGTGTTAAAAGTATATCGTTCAGCTACATTGAGATATGGACAAAAAAATTAAACTTCTTCAAGTTATTGCTTGGGAAATAATAGAAGTAGAAAAAGGAGCACCTTGTGGTGTTCTTTTTTTATAATCAGAGCTAATTTGCTTATAGAGAAAAGTTGAGAGGATAGGTAATATTTACCATATTAAAACTATATCACTATCTAACTTATTTAAAAAGTGGTATAATATAAAAAAATGAAAAAAATCGAGGAGGTAGAGATGTGAAATTATCGGTATTAGCCAGTAGCAGCAGTGGAAATAGTGTTTATATAGAAGATGATAATTTCCGTTGCCTTGTTGATGTTGGACTTACTGGGAAGAAAATAACAGAAAATCTTGACCAAATAGGACGTGATATCAAGGATATCGATGCAATATTCGTAACACATGAGCATATTGATCATATTAAAGGTATTGGTGTTCTTGCTCGTAAGTATAATATTCCAGTTTATGCTAACAAACTTACCTGGGACAATATGAGTAAAATCGGTGAGATAAAATCTGACCTAAAATTCCATTTTGAGAAAGAACATAGTAAAATATTTAATGGGGTAGTAGTTAATAGTTTTGGAGTGAGTCATGACGCAGCAAATCCTCAGTTTTACACTTTTTGAAAAAAAGATGGTAAAAAGGGTAAGCATTTTAACAGATACAGGATATATCTCAGATAAAATGGCGGATTATGTCAAAGACTCGCATACATTGGTTTATGAAAGTAATCATGAAGAAAATGTCCTGCTTAGTGGTCCGTATCCATGGGCTACGAAACAGCGTATTTTATCGGATAAAGGACATTTATCTAATACAGACTCAGCCAATTACTTAACAAAAATAGTTGGAAGTAATACGAAAAACGTCCCTATTAGCACACCTTAGCGAACAAAAATAATACAAAAGAGCTTGCTCGCATGGCAGCTGCTATGACGTTGAAAAATAAAGATATTGATTGTGAAATAGCGGGAAATAAACATATAGACTGTAATGACAAAATTGTTATTATGGATACAGATCCAGCTATTCCGACAAAACTAATAGATATATAAGAAGCGGTGATTATTGCTAAATATTATTTAATAATAAAGTATAGCTTAATCTAGTTAAATATTGAACTATAACTAAACAAAAAAAGTAGAAAAACATATAAATAAATTAGTAAAGAGCGGGGTTTATCCCCGTTCTTTTTAGTGTGATTAACAATAAATTAATCAGCTAAATATAATATTATGATAATTCCATTATTTTTTTATTAAAACAGTTGAATTTTTTTCTTAATACAATATAAAAATTATAGTGGTGAAAGATATCTTTTGATAAATTTAAAAAAATTATATTTGCTTTCAGTAAAAAAATTTAGGAAAGGTGTTTTATGAGGAAATTTATTTTCGGAATTAATATTAATAGGAGTAGTTATTATATGGGGGCTAGCATTTATTTGGCAAAAATATTGCTAGTAAAGTACTAGGTCCTCTTACGGTAGTTGGTCTTAGGTCACTTATTGCGGTTGTTTTTATAACTATAGTGGCATTTTTAGTGCCAACTCTTTATAAGAGTCAAGAACCGAAATGGGTTGGACAGATTAGTTCTTCTAAAAAAAACTTTTGGTTAGGAATCATGTGTGGGATAGTGTTGTTTCTTGCAATGTATATTCAACAAATTGGTATAGGAATGACAACGGCAGGTAAGGCTGGATTTATTACAGTTCTTTACATTTGTATTGTCCCATTTATTGGGGTGTTTTTTAGGAATAAACTAAACAAATTCTTTATTATAGGGCTTATTTTGGCAGTAGTAGGTTTTTTTATTTATTATCGGTAAAAGAAGAATTTAGCCTGGAATTAGGGGATATTATAGTTTTTTTATCAGTGCGATTTTTCTTTGGGATACATATTATCGTTATTGATTATTCGGCGTTACGCGTTAACTCAATGTTCTTATCGATAATTCAATTGGTAGTGGTTGCTATCTTTAGTTTAGGACTAGCGTTAATTAAAGAAACAATTATCTTAGGTGATATACTTAGTGTGGCGTCTCCATTACTTGCTCTTGGTATCTTATCAAGCGGACTGGGATATACTGGACAAATAATTGCTCAAAGGGAGATTCCGCCGCATACGACATCGCTTATTATGAGTTTAGAATCGGTAGTTGCAGCTATAGGGAGGGTACTTATCCTTAATGAGCATATAGGACTACGTGAAGGTATTGGTATGGCTATTGTTTTTAGTGGGGATAATTATTTCACAATTACGTGACAAAAAAATCTCTTGATCTAAAAACAAGAATAAGAGTATTAATTAATAAAATAAGGAAGGTTATAAGAGGGGTTGGTAAAACACCAATCTCTTTTTTTATAGGTAGAGTGATGAAAAAAATAATTAAAATATTAGCTAGTATTATTTTAGCTTGTGTCTTAGCATTTGCAGGGTTGGTAGGTTATTTAATGATTACAGAGTATAAAACCGCAGGATATTGAAAAAGTTAACGGCTGTCCAAAGTGCGAAAACACAGGTAGTTAAGTTAAATACAGAGTATAATGCATTAGATTGGAATGTCGGATACTTTGGTATGGACAAAGATGTCGATTTCTTTATGGATGGTGGAAAGATGGTTCATCCGATTGATAAGGCGCATGTAGAAAACAATTTAACCAATATTACGCGTATTATAAAAGAAGAAGCCGCGGACGTTACGTTTTTACAAGAAGTTGATGTTGATTCTAAGCGAACGTATAATATTAATCAAGTCAGCTATTTAGATAAAGCATTAGATAACAGTAGTATCTTTGCGTATAATTTTTAGAGTTTCTTATATCCCTTATCCACTACCGCCACTAGGAAAGGTGAATAGTGGTATTTACACTTCTACAAAATTTAATATAAAAGATGCTGAAAGATATCAAATGCCAATTCCATTTACTTTCCCAACGAGGTTAGCGAACTTAAAAACGTGGTTTTTTTCAGTGATTTACAGTGACATAGAAAATAGTGATAAAAAAAGCTAGTCCTTATTAATGCGCATTTAGATGCATATGATAAGGATAATAAAGGGAAAAATAGCGCAGACAAAACAACTTGTAGAATTTATGGAAAAAGAATATGCCAAAGGGAACTATGTTTTAGTAGGAGCTGATTTTAATCAGGAGCTTAGAGACTTAACAAAAGAGGAAATAGAAAAAAACTCCGGCGGAGCTTTGGAGAGCGGAGTTATTTGACAAAACGTTGTTAAAAAGATAAGTTCAAATTATACTATGATAATAGTCGTCCTTCTGCTCGTCTTAACAATAAACCGTATGAAAAAAAGGTTCTAATGGAACGTATGAATTTATAATCGATGGATTTATCGCGAGTGATAATATAGAAGTATCGCAGGTTAAAACATTAGACCAAGATTATAGATATAGTGATCATAATCCTGTAAAAACTTAGATTTAGATTAAAGTAAAAATAAAAAATCGGACTTGAATTTAGTTTCAAGCCCGATTTTTATTATGCTTCTTGATTGTCTTTTTTTAAAGAATACTCTATTCAATCTATCAACGATAGCTGATAAAGCACCATCTCCAGAAATGTTACATGCTGTTCCGAAACTATCTTGAGTGATGTAAAGAGCAATCATAAGAGATAGCATGATTTCGTTGAATCCAAGAACAGATTGTAATAATCCAAGAGCAGCCATAACAGCTCCACCAGGAACACCAGGAGCAGCCACCATTGTTACTCCTAGAAGTAGAATGAATTTAACCATAACTACAGCTGATGGGAAACTAGCTCCGTGTTGTAACCAGTAAACAGCAGATGCACAAGTAGTTAAAGTAATTGTACTACCTGATAGGTGGATAGTTGCAAATAACGGAATAGTGAAGTTTGCAATGTTTTTATCAACACCCATGTTTTTAGTACTTTTCAGTGTAACTGGAATAGTTGCTGCTGATGATTGAGTACCGATAGCTGTCATGTAAGCTGGTAAAATTTTAACAAGCATTTTGAATGGATTTTTCTTGTTCATTGAACCTGCAACAGTGTACTGAATAGCGATAATTATAAAGTGTAATACGATTATTAGAACGAATACTAAAGCGAAGATTTTTTTAAGATTTTGAATACTTCACCAGAAGCAGTAATGTTCATGAATACCCCAAGGATATAGAATGGTAGTAATGGAATAATTAGTGAAGAAAGTAATTTTTCAATAATTTCTCCAAAGTCATTGAATCCTTGTTTAAGACTATCAGATTTTGTTGCAGAGATTCCGATACCTAGAATAAATGAAATAATAAGCGCTGTTGTAACATCGAAGATAGGTGTCATTTTAAATTCGATATAACCTTTAAGCATTAAATCTTCTGGGTTTTGGAATGTTTGTAATGTAGAATTAGCAAGTAAATTTGGTAAAGCTACTTTCGCTACTAAGAAAGCGAATGTTCCTGCGATAAGTGTAGAAACATAGGCAACTCCAGTAGAAAGTCCAAGAAGTTTACCAGCGTTATTAGACACTTGGCTAATCCCTGGTACGATAAATCCTACAATAATTAATGGAATAGCAAATCCTAAGAATGAGCTGAAAAATTGATGAGAAAGTAACGAATGCTCTAATAATAGAAGTAGGAAGGAAGCTTCCTAAAACAATCCCAAGAGTTACAGCTAAAATAAGTTTTACTACTAATGGTATTTTTTTATAAAAAAACTCATGATAATATTCTCCTTTATTCATTTTAAAATTTATATAAATAGATAACTTTATACAAAGTTATCTTTAACATTTAAAACTACAATTGTATTTTTTTAAAAAAAGACATGTGTTCATTATACAAGAAAAAAAAGAGTTTTTGTAAAGGGGAATTGTCAGAAAATTTTTGTTAAAATAAAAAAATATAGGAATTAGATATAAAGATTACCCTCTTTACTGGAAACTTAATATCCAATAAGGAGGGTATCAAAATATTTTGCGTATTTCTACTTATATTTTTTTAACAAATTCACTTTTAAGTTTCATTGCACCAAAACCATCGATTTTGCAGTCAATGTTGTGATCTCCGTCTACAAGACGAATATTTTTTTAACGCGTGTTCCTTGTTTTTAGTGTAGAAGAACTTCCTTTAACTTTTTAAATCTTTAATTACAGAAACAGTATCCCCATCTTGAAGAACATTACCGTTAGCATCACGGTAAACTTTTTTTCTTCCTCAGCATTAGCAGCATCTTCTGGTGACCATTCATGAGCACACATAGGGCATACTAACATATTTCCGTCTTCATAAGTATATTCACTATTACACTCTGGACAATTAGGTAATGTCATTTTTCTTCCTCCATAAATTTTCAAATTTGTACAAAGATTATTATATCATAATCAGATGTAATATCAAATTATATCTTGGCGAAACCATATATTAAGTCGAATATATTACTTATGAGCAAAAAAAGTTGTAAGTTTCAGAAAACAGTACTAAAATTTTAAAAAAAGAGATAATTAGTTTGGTAGATACTATATTAATATCTTTCAGACTATATTTATTAAGACAAAAGGAGTCAAATAATGATTAAATATGATTTATTAGTAATTGGATTTGGAAAAGCAGGAAAAAAACATTAGCTGCCACTTTTTGGAAATGAAGGGAAAAAAAGTAGCAGTTGTGGAAGAAAAGTAGCGAGATGTACGGAGGAACTTGTATTAACATCGGATGTATACCGACAAAAAAACTCTAATTGTTGCTGCTGATAATAAAAAAAGAGTTTAAAGAGGCGAAAGCAACTAGAGATACTGTTGTATCTAAACTTAATGCAAAAAACTTTGCAATGCTTGACAATAACCCTAATATAGATGTTTATACGGCTAGTGCGAAATTTGTATCTAATAAAGTAGTAGAAATTTCGATAGATGGCGAAAACTAAACAGTTAGAAGGAGATATTGTTGTAATTAATACAGGAGCAAAAAAATAATGTACTACCAATACCAGGGTTAACAACATCTAAAAAAATGTTTACGACAGTACACAACTTCAAAAATTAGAATCTGCTCCAAAAACTCTAGGAATTATTGGTGGAGGAAATATTGGGATAGAGTTTGCTAATTTATATGCGCGTTTCGGTGTAGATGTTACTGTTATTGATTTTGCACCAACTGTATTAGGACGTGAAGATAAAGATATAGCTGAAATGGCCAAAGGTTATTTAGAAGAAGCAGGAATTACATTTAAATTAGGAACATCTACAAAAGAAATTCGCAATAATGGAGAAAAAAAGTTGTAGTTGATACAGAAAAAAATATGGTGAGTTAAAGTTTGATGCTCTTTTACATGCAACAGGGCGTCGTGCTAACACAGAAAACCTTGGATTAGAAAACACAGATATTAAAGTAAATGAAAGAGGCTTTATAGAAGTCGATGATTATTGTCAAACAAATGTAGAAAATGTTTTTGCAGTTGGTGATGTTAATGGTGGATTACAGTTTACATATGTATCATTAGATGACTTTAGAGTGGTAAATGGATACCTTCACGGTAATAAGGACTATACAAGAGCAAATCGTAAAAATGTTCCTTACTCAACATTTATTTCACCAGTATTATCTCATGTAGGACTTCACCAAGCAGAAGCTGAAGAAAACTATGCTAATGTAGCGGTAGCAAGTCTGCCAGTTGCTAACATGCCAAGAGGAGCAGTTAATCAAGATCAAAGAGGTATATATAAAGTAATAGTTGATAAAGATACTAATTTAATTCTTGGTGCAACATTATTTGGAAAAAAATTCTGAAGAGATTATCAACATAATAAAAAAATGGCAATAGATAACAAAAATCCCATACACTTATCTAAAAGATCAGATTTTTCACACATCCAACAATGGCTGAGAACTTGAATGATGTATTCAAATTAATTAAATAGAAAAGATTAAATCCCTGCTGAACTAAGTTCAACAGGGATTTTTTTGATTAGTGTCTAGCGCTTTATAAGTTTTAATAATTTTTCTACGAAGCGGTAAAACCGTAGTTATACATTAGGTTGAATGATTGAGAAAGAACTAGGTCAAATTCTCCGTAATATTCAACTATATTAGGAGCGAATTTTTGATTTAAAACCAAGAAGGCTGTCGTTAAGATTCCCTTCGATTCCGCCCATTGATACTTCGCTAACACCCATCGTTTGAGCTGTTCTCATCGTATCAGAGAATACTTTGTATTGCGCAGGTAATTTCGCAAAACTTTCATTCATTCCTGCATAAATAATTTCGGCATGATTTCCATAGGCTATAGTGATAGCTGCGCTAATTACTTGGTCTTTAGTTTTATCCTCAATTTCAAGAGTATTAAACAATGTTATTAATTTTTTTCTATTCCAGCTACTTGTTCAACAAGAGTGCGTTTTTTTCTTAGGAGATTTTTTTCCCCAAGAGCTTCGATTTCCAGTTCTAAATTTTTCCTTACGCGTTTGACATTCTTTTTAGTGCTTTTTTTCGACATTTATGTATGAAATATAAAGTAGTGCATTATCTCCAAAAAGTATCTAATAAGTTTTCGAAATACTCACGTCCGCGTAATGAGATGTTTTTTTCTTTTTCTCCGTACAAGACAGAGCAAACAAGAAATCATCTAAGTTTTTCTTTACCGCAACGACGAACTTCAACAAATTTTTTTATCAGCATCACGAATCAAACGACGTGTATCCTTAGGAAAAAAAGGTCAGGAACTTCGGCTGTTAGCTTGGTTACAGTGTTGAAACGAGGTTGGATAGTGCTACTCATATCAAGACTGAATCCTTTATGTTTATATCCGTATTTTTTTAAATACCTTTATAAGCTCATTATCTGTTCTTTCTACATTTATGTCTTTAAACTCGTGGAGTTTTTTTCATCTTTAATCGCAACAGGAATGTCCAACTTAACTAGTTTTTGCAGTTTTATTTTTTTGCATATTTTTTTAGATTTTCTAAAAAGAATGATACAAGTTCTTTATTATCATAATCCATAATAGGACCACGAGGGGCATACCAAAACCCTTTTTTTAGTCAGTATTTGAGTCGCTGCGACAATGTTGTTATTGTCATCAACGACAGCAACACGCTCAACACCCCAAGTGTTTTTTTATTTGTGCCCACTCTGTTGCTTGCATCATGTTTCCAAGTTTGTGATTTTTTTACAAATTCTGTGTATTTTTTTCGGTATCAATTTCAGTTAAAAAAATTTCATAAGTTACCAATCCTTTAATTCAAAGTACAATTAATGATACCAAATTATAATGGAAAAAAATCAATTTTGAGAAGGGTGTATATTTACAATAGAAGAGAAAAAAACTATATAATTAAGTATGATAGATTATTTTAAAAGGAGTTGCTAAATTATGAATATGAATACAGTTTATATAATGCTTGGATTTATTTTTTTGTTTATGCAATAGTTGCAACTATTCGTGATAAAAAGAAATAAACAAAAGGCTAAAAAGTAAAGAGGCATTCGAGAGATTACAAGAGAAAAGTTATAGAAAAAGAATTAGAAAGTGTAATAGATCTTAGCCAAGGTGATACATTTAATATTGCGGCGTTAAGAAAGAAATACTTCTTAAACTTCTCAGATGCTAAAAAAACTGTGGGAGATTCTAAAAACAAGAAAATAGGTTAGGAGAATGAATAATGAAAAATAGGATTAATTATAATATTAGGAGTATGTCTTTTTGTATACTTTTCGATTAAATCAAAAACGCCAAACCTAGAAGCAGAAGAAAAAGCACGTTTAAGTAAAGAAAAATATGAAGAACTAATAAAAAGAAGAAAAGAAAGAAGAAGTGCTAGCGGTAATAGACACAACTCAAGGAGACATAGCTAATATAAAATTGTTAAGAGAAGCGTATGGTTTGAATCTACTAGATGCTAAAAATTTATGGGAACATATTAAGCCAAGCGTACTAGAGAGCATAGACTTCTCTAATGTAAAAGAGATAGTAGACTACTCTCAAGGAGATATAGCCAATATAAAAAAATTATTAAAGATTATTACAAAATAGATTTGAAAAACAGCTAAAGAATTATGGGATAGTATAAGAGAACAAGAAAATCAATAAAAAGGTAGATTCCATAATAAGAAGGTAAGAGATTAATTTTTATAGTTTTAGAAAGTTAATCCAATTAGCTGTAGATTGAATGTGATAAAATAAACCAGTAGAAAGATACTCAATAAAATTGATGTTAAAAAAAGCATAATTTTGAGTAACTTCTTACTGGTTTTATTTATTTTCCTTCAATAGATATCATCCAAACTTCACTGCGAGCTGTTGTTTTTGAAAGGTGGTCCCCAAAAAAACCGTAACCAGCAGATGTAAAGAAATGTCTGCCGTTAATTTCTTTATAACCATAATCTAGAGTATAAATACGCTCTGTAATATAGTTAATTGGCCACATTTGTCCATGATGAGTATGACCAGATAGCTGAACATCGATAGGTAAGGTAGAGTGATAGTCGATAGCATCTGGCTGGTGATCAACGAGAACAATAGTCTTGTTAAGATTTACGCTTTTAAGCAGGTCAGCTGTGTCTAGTCTATCACGACTAACACTTCTATCTTTACGGCCAACTAAGGTAACATCTTTATTAAGTTCCACACCTTCATCAAATAGAGGAATTATGCCTGCTTTTTTTAACCTCATCTACTATCTCTTGGGCATCTCGGTCATGATTTCCCATTGTTGTATAGACTCCTAAAGGAGCATTTAGCTTACTAAGTGTTTCTTTCATATTACGTTTTTTATACATAACCATATCGTCATCCATAAGGTCTCCTGCGATAACTACAGCATCAGGTTTTTTTGTTCAGAGATAATTTTTGTTTAATTTTTCTAGCTGACCATTACCAAAAAAATGTTCCAAGATGTAGATCAGAAACCATAGCTATCTTTATAGGTTTTTTTCTATTTTTTTATCTACTTTTTATAGTTTCGCTTTTTAACAATAGGTGAATACGCCCAATATAGACCTAAAAGCAGACATACTTATAAGAAATATACCTGTTATTCCTAAACTAAATCCTTGAGAAAGATTTAGCTTAAATAGTTTTAACACTAATTTTGCAATTAATAATATTACAGCTATAATAGCCCCGTTAACAAAGTAGAAAAAAACCAAATATTTCCATAGTTGACCCAAGGAGCACCCAACTTCAACATATATGCTACGATAGAGAAGTTTGCGAAGCTGAAAAAAATATTATCGCGATAAAAAGTTTTTAATCCATGGGTAATGAATGGAGTGAGCATCCATTTTTAAACCAAGCCATAAAAAGTACAACGAGTACTTCATAAAAGATAGCTATACCGATAAAGGCAGCTATAACTTTCCAATTAACAATCATGTAAAAATCCTCCAGTTAATTTATCAATAAAATAAGAAGATCATAGTATTAAGACTAGATCCTCGTATTTATAAAAAAATTAAATTTAATAAAGTAATTTATAATATTTATAGACATTAAAAAAAGGGGAAAACCCTCTTTTTAGTCATATTATTTTCCTAATTTTTCTAATTGTTTAGCTAAGCGCTCGTTTACGAAGTCCCAGTTAACTACACGGAAGAATTCTTTAATATAGTCTGGACGACGGTTTTGATAGTTTAGATAGTAAGCATGCTCCCAAACATCTAGTCCAAGAATTGGAGTAAGTCCTGTTAAAAGTGGAGAATCTTGGTTAGGTGTTGAAGTAATAACTAATTTTCCATCTTTATCAAGAGCTAACCATGCCCAACCACTACCGAATCTTGTAGCTGCAGCAGCAGAAAAGTTTTTAACAAACTCTTCGTAACCACCTAATTCAGCATCGATTTTTTCTTTAACTAATCCACCGAATTCAGAAGAATCAGGTTTAGTTAGAGATTGCCAAAAATAGTCTGTGGTTGTGGTGACCGCCAGCGTTGTTGATAACTGCTTGACGAATGTCAGCAGGAACACTATCAATATTTTTTTAGCAATTTGCAAAGGCAGTTTGCTTCGAATTCTGGGTGTTTTTTTCTAAAGCTGCGTTTAAATTATTAACATAAGCAGCGTGGTGTTTCCCGTGATGAATTTCCATTGTTTTTAGCATCGATAACAGGCTCTAAGTAATCAAAAGCATAAGGTAATTCAGGTAATTTAAATGTCATAGTAATAAGCCTCCCGGTTTTTTTAATCAATATATATAAGTTAATTATAAGAAAATTTTTTTAAAAAAATAAACAACAAAACTGCTTGTAAAAAAAATAATTTTTATAATTGGGGAAACAATTTGAAAGTAATTGTATAAGTTCGAAAAAAAGTGATAGAATATATAAAGTGAGAAATTTTTAAGGAGAAAAGTCGTGAATAAATTTATAAAAGAGCATGGACAAATGGTTTTATGGTTTATATTTGTGATATTTATGTTTATATCGCTTAGTATGGTCTTCACCCATGGGCCAGAATACGCAATAATTGTCTTTATATTCAGTTTTATATTACTATGCCCACCTGTTATCAAACTTATTCAACGCAAAACAAGGATTAAGAAAGTGGTGTTAGGAGTGATAGCTGCTTTGGTATTGTCGTTTACTATGATGATGAGCAATCATTTCAGTGGAGCGAAAAAAGAAGAGCAGATAAGAACGTTCCAAGAGAAGAAGGAAGAACGCGAGAAAAAAACTGAAGAGCAGACAGATGAAAAAAACGAGATACTTCTGAGGAAAGTAAATCTCAAAATCAAATGCAGACATCAGCGCCGCAACAGAGTCTAGAAAAAGAGATGAAGGCGACTATGGACGATATTAAGAAAGAGCAAAAAGCACAAGAACAAAAGCAAAAGCAGGAGAAAGCTAAAAAAGCAGTAGTAGTTCGTGCAAGTAAAAAGAGTGGACAGTACTATACTCCAGAGCATCCTTCTTACAATAAGGTAGCAGCTAAAAACTTATTAGTCTTTAATTCAGAGGAAGCAGCACAAAAAGCGGGGTATAAGAGAGCTGCATAAGGTAAAATTTTAAAAATCGATGTATCAGTTGAGATACATCGATTTTTTTCTTATTTCTTATATGTACTTACTATCTCTTTAGCAGTAGCTAAGTTCATATGTTTTTTTCAGCACGTAGTTTTTTCAACTACTTCATCAAGAATATCAGTAGTTGCACCTGCTAAAAATAGCTAATGATTTTGCATGTAGCTTCATATGGCCTTTTTGAATACCATCACCTACTAAAGCGCGTAAAGCAGCAAGGTTTTGAGCAAGGCCAACAGAAACGATAATGCTTGCCAAAGTTTTTCGCATCAGGATTTCCTAACATAGCGCGTGCTACTTTTACACTAGGATTGATTCCAATAGAACCACCAACACTAGCTACTGGCATCGGCAATGTTAGTTCCCCAATTAGAACCTCTTTTTCTAAATCGCAAGTCCAAGTAGAAAGTCCTTTGTATTTTTCCACTACGTGCTGCCCAACTTTGGCAACTAGCTTCAATAGCGCGCCAATCATTTCCGCTTGCGATAACAATACTGTCGATACCGTTGAAAATTCCTTTGTTGTGTGTTGCTGCACGATAAGTATCTGCTTGAGCAAACTTGCTCGCTAGTTCTATACGTTTTGCAAGGTATTCTCCATTATCTCCAAGATTTGAAAATGGAATTTCACAGCGACTTGAAACTAAAGAACGTGTTGCGTAGTTAGATAAAATTGCCATAAGGGCAACGCCACCTGTAAGACTTTCAAGTGATATTTTTACTGCCTCAAGCATAGTGTTAAGCATATTAGCTCCCATCGCTTCTAAAGTATCAACTATTAAATAAACAACTACAAAAAGTAGTGTCATCCTCAGTCAGAACTTTAACCTCTAAATCGCAAGCACCACCGCCACGCTTAACTATAGATGGATAAGCTTCGTTTGCTGTTTTAAGCAAAAAGCTCTTTGTTTTCTAAAAATAAGATTGCTTGTAGCTTCAATATCGTTAATATCATAGAGCGCAATATGTCCGATCATCTTTCTATCGTGGATAGTGGTACTAAATCCCCCGCAACGTTCAACTATTTTTTTCCAGCATTGCTGCATGCAGCAACGACAGAGGGTTCTTCCGTAACCATAGGAACTAGATAACTTTTTTTATCAACAACAAAAATTAGGAACAACGCTAAATGGTAAAGAAAACGTCCCGACAACATTTTTCTACCATATTATTAGCTGTTTCAAAATCTAATATTTTGTTGTTATTTAGCAAGTTGAAATACTCATTATCTAAAAATATTAGCTTCTTTAATAACATTTAAACGTTCATCGCGAGTTTTTTTATAAAAATCCACTCCAATTATCCATTATAGGAACCTCCCTTTCAGCAATTTTTGAAAAAAACCTCACTAACAATTAACTAATAGCTTTATAAATAGTGGTGTTAGTGAGGTTTATAAGTTAGTGTAAAATTAACTAAGTTTTTTAAATTTGTTTTTTTATAGATTCGTTTGTGATTCTCGATTTTTTTCTAGGACGAAACGACTTTCATCACGAATATCAGAAATATCTAGATTACCATCTTCATCAACGGTAGTATCTCTAAAGAACATTTTTTTCATATTCATCAACAGAGATTTGTTTTCTATTATTAAACTGTTCAAGTCTATTAGTTTTTAATTGGTTTTCATAACCTTCGACTAGCGTCATACCAAATACTTCGGCAACAGCACCACTTCCATAACTATAAAGAGCGATTTTATCCCCTGCTTTAAGAGTAGTGTTGTTTTCAAGAAGAGATAATAGCCCTAAGAATAATGAACCTGTATAAATATTACCAACACGTTGGCTATAAAGAATAGATTCGTTGAAACGTGCTAATAAGTTTTCTTTTGTAGATTCATTATTTTTCTTGTTCTAATAACAGTTGTAATCCTTTAAGTCCAAGTTTTTGGATATGGTAGATGTAAACATACCGCGCTAAAATCTTGTAGTTGTTGTTTTGTTCTTTCTAAATATTTAGCCCAAACACTCTCTAGACACCCAAGATATTGCTCAGTTGAAAATTTTCCTTCGACAAAAGCGTATTGAGAATAGTTAGGACGCCAAAAATCCATAACATCACGAGTAAGACAGATATTGTCGTTGTTTAATTCTAGAAGACGAGGGTTGCTAGTAACTAGCATAGCACAACTACCAGCTCCTTGTGTAGATTCTCCAGAAGATTTTACTCCATATTTAGCGATATCGCTCGCAATTACAAGTACCCTTGAATCAGGATTGTTCAAGACATGGTTTTTTGCAAAATCAAGAGCTGCAGTAGCACCGTAGCAAGCTTCTTTTACTTCGATAGTGCGCACGAATGGCTGAATATCTAATAGACCGTGGATAAACACCGCAGAAGCTTTACTTTGGTCGATACCAGATTCTGTCCCAACAATAATCATATCTATTTTTTTCTAAATCATCATTATCTAAAATTTCAAAAGCAGCTTGAGCACCAAGTGTAACGATATCTTGGCTTACTGGTGGGATACTCATTTCTAATTGAAGTAAACCTTTAGTAAATTTATCAGGTTCAATACCACGAGCTATTGCTAGGTCACGAATATCTAGATAGTACTCGGGCATTGCAAACCCAATCTTATCAATTCCTATTTTCATTTTTATTTTTTTACCTTTCGATTACTATTAATCTAATTATTTCTATAAAACACAGTGAACTCCTCAAGAGTTCAAATAAAATTTACGCAACTACTATTGTATACAATTTTTTTCGTAAATAGTCCACAGTTAGACTGTTTAAAGTTAAAAAAAGTTTCTTGACAATAAGATTTTTAGTATAGAAGCTTAAATTAAACTTAAAAAAACTAGATTTAGTTATTCTAATTGATAGAAGGAAACAATAAATCTAGTTATATATTACTTATAATAGTTTTAATTGCGGTTTATAACCACAGAAATACCTTGACCGCCTCCGATACAAAGCGAGCATAGTCCACGGTTTTTGTTTTCATTGATTAGTTCATGTACTAAAGAAACAAGGATTCTACAACCGCTCGCTCCAATAGGATGACCTAAAGCTATAGCACCACCATTGATATTAACTTTAGAAGTATCAAGGTTAAGTTCGTTAAGAACAGCTATCGACTGCGCTGCAAAAGCTTCGTTAAGTTCGAATAAATCAATATCATCAGTTGTTAAATTCAGTTTATCTAAAACTTTTCTCGTTGCGGGTATTGGACCAAGACCCATAACTTTATTATCTAATCCAGCGGTAGCATAACCATCGATAAATCCAAGAATATTAATACCTAGCTCATTAGCATGTTTTTCAGACATCAGAATAACACAAGCCGCTCCATCATTAATACCAGAAGCATTGCCAGCTGTTACAGTTCCATCTTTTTTTGAATGCTGGGCGTAGTTTTGCTAGAGATTCTAGATTAGTACTAGGACGAACAAATTCATCTGTATCAAAAACTTTTTTTCTTCTTTACGTGTTTTTTTATCGTAATAGGAACTATTTCATCTGAGAATTTTTCCTTTTTCAATAGCAGCGCTTGCTTTTTTTGTTGACTAAGAACTGCGAATTCATCTTGTTGCTCACGACTGATAGCAAATTGCTCAGCAATATTTTTCAGCGGTAATACCCATATGATAATTTTTCAAAAAGCATCGGTTAGACCATCATGAATAATACTATCTTCAAGTTCGAAGTTTCCTAGTTTAGCACCAAAACGTGCGTCTTTTGTGTAATAAGGGGCAGCGCTCATATTCTCTACACCGCCACAAACAACGATATCATTGTCACCAAGTAAAATAGATTGAGCGCCTAAAACAACGCTTTTTAGACCAGAACCGCAAACCTTATTTACGACAAATGCACTCTTTTTCTTGTGGAATACCAGCAAAGATTGCGATTTGACGAGCGATGTTTTGTCCAAGACCAGATCCAAGAACATTGCCGAAGATTACTTCGTCAACAATGGTAGGGCTTAGATTTATTTCCTCTAATGATTTTTTTAAAACTTCAGCTCCAAGTGTTGCAGCTGGAATATCTTTAAGACTGCCGCCAAAACTACCGATAGCGGTACGTTTAGCACTAACAATAGCGACTCTACTCATATATCAATCTCCTATCCATATAATCGAGTATATTTTTACTATAAAAAAACTATCAGTTCAAATTTTACGTGCGAACTATTGAAAGAGTTTTTTTAGAAGATAGAGAAAAAAATAACAAGAAATAAATTCAAAAAAATGAGATAAAAAGCTATAGCGAAGAACACTGAAACAAAAAAATAAAATTATTTTTGTAATATAAATGTAATATTTTTGTAATAAATCATTGCTTTTTGTAATTTTTTTGGTAGTATAATATAATTAAAGAAGAGAAGAAATAAAAAGTAAATAATATTAAAAACAGAAAGAAGGTGGAGAAAAATGAAAAAATTTTTAAAAAAATTGCAGCGGTTTTTTTGTTTTTAGGAATAGGAGTTTTAACAGGATGTACAGATAAAAGTTGCACAAAAAGATTACTAATGATACAGAAAAAAACACAAGATGTAACAACGAATATGTTAAAAGATGACGCTAATGTTGATGAACAAAATCAACAAGAAAATAAAGACAATAATGTCGTCAATAAAAATGAAAATCAAACAATAGCACCAACTAATAGAAATAATACTAATAAATACAATCATAACTTTAATGAAGCTGGGAAAAATACTAGAACTTATGAATTATAGCTTGCTTAACTTTAAAGGTTCTACAGCGGCTAATGCAATTCGTTATAGTGTTATAGATAACGGAACAGATAATCAAATTGTTTTTGCACCAGCTACTTATGTATTAGACTTAATTAACACATATAATGAAGGAACTTATAATCTTAAAGATGTTTTTTCAAAAAAATTGTATGCAGAAAGAGGAATTACTTTTATAGAATTAGATAAAAAGTAAAGTAGAGTATACTCAAGAAGAATTAGAAAAAAATTAGTAAAAGATAATAATACTATCGTATATTTCAAAAAAAGATAATGCCTTTGCATTACGTTACATCGCTGGAATAGGCGGAGCTACCGATTCAATCTTTGCTCCAGTAGAACGTTGGGAAGTTCAAGGAGATAGAATAATAATACCATTTGTTACTATAGCTACTAATCGACCAACAGGTGTAATTACACTACGATTAAATAATAAACAATATGCAAGTGGTCAACATAAAACTATGTATTATGTTGAAAAAAATTTGTAATATACTAAACAACAAAAAAAGAGCGACTTAAAAATTGATATAGGGAGTACAAATTTTTAAGTCGCTTTTTACTTAATTATAGACAAAATAAAAAAAGCTAAGTATTGGGGTACTTAGCTTTTTTTATGAACTAAATTAAGTTCGAAGCAATTTCTTGCTTATAAATATCTAATCTTATATACAAATAACAAAAAGAGTATCGCTACTCTTAAAGGGAGAATGGCTTGCCTAGGGAGCGACAAGCCACATTATGAAAAAAATTAAAAAGTTTTATTATCTGTTAATATCATAAAGAATTAACTGAAATATTGGTTTAAACAAAAAAATATTTTTCAAACTTAAAAGGGAGAAACGACAAGTGTCGTTAAGAATGAAAAAAATTAATTATTTTTTTGTTTAAGTCACAATTATATCTCTTTTACTTAAAAATATACTTAAAAATTATTTTTTTAAATTTTCTATTAAAAATTTATTTTTTTATTAAAAATTTTTTTAAGAGAATAAAGTCATAAACTTAAAATTGGTTAATTAGAATTAGTTTTCCAAATTAAAAATCAATAGGTTTTTTTGCCGACTTCTTCTAAATATGAATTTATACGTGAAAAATACCTTGCTACCGAAGAAACCACGATAAGCAGATAGCGGACTTGGGTGTGGCGATTCTATTATTTTTATGGCGAGAGCTATCTATTAGAGTTTTTTTACTTCTAGCATAACTCCCCCATAGGACAAATACAACGTTGTTATTTTTTTGTGAAATAGTTTCTATTATATAGTCTGTAAAATCTTGCCAGCCAACATTGCTATGACTTGCTGGTGAATATTCTTCAACGGTTAAAAACAGAGTTCAATAGGAAAAATACCTTGTTTAAACCATTTTTTTCTAAATTTCCTGTTTTTGCAGGAGTAATGCCAAGGTCATCATAAAGTTCTTTATAAATATTTATTAAACTCTTAGGTAAAGGAACGCCATCATTAACAGAAAAGCTTAATCCACAAGCTTGACCGGGATTATGATATGGGTCTTGTCCCAATATAACTACTTTTTATATCTTGTAACGGCAGATCAAAGACCTTGAAAAACTAATTCTTTTTGGTGGATAGATAGTCGTCGTTTGTCTTTTTTTATTTATATTATCAACTGTTATGCCCAATTCATTACGTTTTTGGATAATCTTTAAATATTTCTTTCCAACTGTTGTCCATAATAACTCCTTATTTGTAAAAAAATTTTCAATACACATTTAAGTATAACATAAGATGTAGTACTAATAAAATTTATTAAGAAGAGAGAATTAGAACGGTTAAATATGATATAATAGATAGTGAATGGAGAGTAGTTTGTATATTCTCAAAAAAACAAAAAAATATAATAGGAGGTCAATATGAAAAAAACTAGGGTTTATCGGTGTTGGTAATATGGGGGAAGCAGTTCTGAAAGGAGTAATTTCTAGTCAAAAAAAGTAGCGAAAGAAAATATTTTCGTTAGAAATTCTTCAAACGACAGTACAGAAAAAAAGTAGCTGAACGTAACGGAGTCCAAGCGGCCAATAGCTCAAAAGATTTGGCAAAAAGAATGTGATGTTGTATTTTTTTAGGTGTAAAAACCATATTTAGTAGCAAGTGTACTAGAAGAAATCAAAGTAGAACTAGAAGGAAAAATAGTTATTTCGATGGCAGCAGCAGTGGAAATAAAAGATATAGAAAGTATTGTACCAAGTGTCAAAAGTAGTTCGCATTATGCCGAATACGCCAGTTGAAGTAGGTGCGGGGGTTGTTGGTGTTAGTGTAGGACATAATATAGAATCAACAGAAGTAGAGTACGTTTTAAGTTTATTTAGCAGTCTTGGATTATCAGAGGTGATAGCGGAAAAAAAGATATGGCTGGATTGACTGCACTTAGTGGGTCAGGCCCTGCTTATGGTTATTTATTTATTGAAGCATTAGCTGATGGTGCAGTGTTAAACGGGTTACGTCGTGAAACTGCTTATCGCTTAGCGGCACATACAGTAATCGGGGCTGCAAAAATGGTACTAGAAACAGGAGAACATCCAGGAAAACTAAAGGATAATGTTTGCTCACCATCAGGTAGTACAATTGAAGCTGTCCGAATTCTTGAAGAAAAAAATTTCCGTTCAGCAGTAATTGAATGTGAAAAAAAGCTTGCTTTGAAAAAGTTAAAAAGAAATGTAGGGTTAAAGTCTAACAATAAAGTATAAAAATTCATAAAAGTTAAAAAGAATCTTAATGATTAGAAGTCATTAAGATTCTTTTTATGTCTTATTTTTTTCAGCTCATCTGTTAATTCATAAAGTTGATCTACAAGGTATCCAACATATGAAATTGCTTCTTTAAGTGGTTCAGCGGTACTCACATCACAACCAGCAAGCTTAGAAAGATCTAGTGCTGACATACTACTTCCTTTAGAAAGAACATTTAGCCAAGTATCGGCATAACTTGGATTTTTGTCAATTTTATTAGCAACTGCTGTTCCGATAGTTAGTCCTGCAGAGTAAGTGTATGGATAAAGTCCCATGTAGTAGTGAGGTTGACGCATCCAAGTAAGTTCTGCTCCCTCGTTAATTACAAGACTATCTCCGAAAAATTCTTCCATAACTTCACGTTTTATAGTAGATAAGACTTCTGCAGTTAACATTTCATTATTATCAACTTTTTTATAAACACGGTCTTGATAAACAGCTTCAAGATAGTGAGTTACCATATTGTGGAAGTAAGTTCTGCTAATCATATTACTAATTACCCAACGTTTAAAGCGTGCGTCTTTATTAGTTTGTAGTAAATAATTAGAAACGATAACCTCGTTACAAGTAGACGGTGCTTCTACGAAGTAAAGTGAGCAATCGTTATTTAGCATAGTTTGGTGTTTACCTGTACTCATGAAGTGATAAGCGTGTCCAAGTTCATGCGCAAGAACGAACACCTCGTTCATTTTCCCAGTCCAAGAAAGAAGGATAAAACCAGCTACATTCGGTACAGTAGCGCAGAAACCACCTGTACTCTTACCGATATTTTTGAGGGAAGTCCGTCCAACGTTTATCATAGCTTTCATCAATCATTTTAACATAATCTTCCCCAAGAACACCAAGTGCTTTTTTTCAAGTACTCTCGTGATTCTTCAATAGTCATATCAATCTCGAAATCAGGATCTAGATTAATTTTTGCAGTCGGCAAATTGCATATCTTCAATTTTTATGCTCGCGTGCTAATAGTTTGATATAACGACGGATATGTGGTGCAAGGTCTGTCATAAGTGTTTGGATTTGGCGGTCGTATAATTCACGACTATCATCTTGTTTATCCAATAGGTAATCAATAACGCTATCATAACCACGAGCAGTTGCAAGCATCTTTTCTCTTTTAATGTGAGAAATATACTCATTTGCTGAAGTATTCTTATATGCATTTAAAGTTTTATAAAAACTTTTCGCAGCTGCACGACGAACATCGGTATCATTATCCATCTCATGTAAGTTTTCGTATAAAACAAAGCTAGTTTCGTAAGTCTTACCATTTGCTTCGAAACTATCGAATTGCATATCTTCATGTTTAGTTACTTCGTACAAATTATAGAAGTCAGGTAGACTTTCATAACTGGCGATTATTTCTTCAACTTCTTTTGGTAATACATGCTTTTTTCATATTAACAAGTTTTTTTCGAAATAATATTTCAAGTCTGGGCGATAGTCAGCAACAAAGGTATTTATAAAACCTTCATCTAAAGATATTAACTCTGTGGAGAAAAAACTTAATTTACTAGCTGAAAGAGAAGAAAGTTCTTCGAAAATAGTTGCGTTGGCAACTACATTATCGTTAAAACGGTCAACAGACATAGGTAATTCAGCATAGTGTAAAAAGTTTATAACATTCTTCTTCTATCTCTTCGTATTTAAGGATAGCTTCGTTTAGAGTAGTATAATCAGCTAACTTTCCTTCATATTTGTCTTTAAACTCAATTATTTCTTTTTTTGTTTTTTTCCAAAAGTATTTTTTTGTAGTCTTTATCAGTTTTATAAAGTAGAGTCATGTCCCAAGTGTACTGTTCGTCTACTTCATTACGTGGTACTAATTTTATTTCAGTCATAGTTTACCCCCAATATATTTTTCAAGTTATATTAATAGTTGCCCTCGCGCAACTTAGTAATAATTATAATACATAAATCGGGATAGGTAAATATAAAAATGGTATACAGTCAAAAATCTAGCCGTCCAATAAGGTAAGCTAGATTTTTTTATATTAATTAAATTTTTATTTCATCTATTTTTATCAATTTTTTTCTAGTGATTGTGATTTCGCCTTGTGAGTCTTTTTAAAATAGATTCTATTAAATTTTTTTGGCAGTTGTGTATTCAAGTTCAGACATAGAGTCTTTCTCTTTTTCTAGTTGTGCTTTAGCTACTCCTTCTATAAATGATTTTTAAATCAAGGGTAATTCCTAAAATCTCATTTGTAGTAGTGTCTATTGTTGCAGCAAATGTTAGCGTCATTTCAGAAAGATTACCAGTTTCTTCGCTAGTAAACGCACCTGGATTTAGATAAAAATTTATTTCCGATGTCTGATAATTTTATTTTTCCCAGTGAAAGTTAGTTTGTTATCTGACTTCTCATAGTTTTTTTATCAGTTATAGTATTAAAAAGAGTATTTCCGTTGAAAAAAATACTTGTATAGCAGATAAAACTTCTAAATCATCTGTTATTTTATCTCCAACTAATTTTCCATTTTCAACATTGAATTTATCGTATCCAGAATTATTTTTTTCTTAAGGAAAAATATGTTCTTCTTTTGTTGTAGTTTTTTTCCTAGTTCAGTTTCTTGCTCAGAAAAATTTCTTCAAAACATTTCCATTTTTCGTCTATTTTTAATATTTGATGATACATTAACTGAATAACTTTCTACTATAAGGTTAGATTTAATAGCAACCTTAGTATCTAATTCTAAATTTTTTTCTTTTGAAAAGTTGTTAATGGCTGTTTTAACAATTTCCTCATTTGATAATTCTTTTTCGTTTCTTGCGTAGTGGCTTGGTTTGTATTTTTTTATTTTGTGTGCAACCTAATGTCGTTCCTGCAAGAACGGTAATTGCTAAAGTTAGTAATAATTGTTTTTTTCATGATATACCTCTTTACTTAGATTATAGGAATTAATTATATCCTAAAAAAACTGATTATGTAAATAAGAAAATATGCTGAAGAAAAATCTGATTGATTCTATAAAAAGTTTACTAGCATGATGTATAATTTTTATAGTAGAATTTTTAAAAACTATCAAGTGAGGTAAACTATGAAAGTAGCGATAATAGGTGGTGGGATAGTAGGTGCGACATGCGCGTACTATTTATCGAAAAATAAAGATATAGAGTTGACGGTCTTTGATTACGGTGTGGGACAAGCGACAAAAAGCCTCAGCAGGTATAATAAGTCCATGGTTTTCGAAACGTCGTAATAAACCTTGGTATAAGATGGCGCGTTTAGGTGCAGATTTTTACTTGAAACTTGTTCAAGATTTAGAAGCTGAAGGAATCAATACGAATTTTTACTCACAATGTGGCGTATATTTATTAAAAAAAGATGAAGTAAAATTACCGGAATTAAAAGAATTAGCGGAAAGCCGTATGGAATTATCACCGATGATAGGCGAGCTAAAATTACTGTCTAAAGAAGATGTTCAAAAAGTAATTCCAAGCTTTGATAACAATGGGGATGTACTTTATGCCAGCGGTGGCGGTCGCGTAGAAGGGGAGCGTTTTGTGAAAACTTTGCTTGAAGCATCAAGGGCGCAAGTCTTTAATAAAAAAGTATCTTTAGGATTAGCTGGCGATAAGTATTTAATAGATAACAAGGAGTTTGATATTGTAGTTCTTGCGACAGGTGCGTGGCTAAAAAGATGTCTTAGAGCCACTTGGTTTTGAAGTTGATGTTCGTCCTCAAAAAGGACAACTACGTGATTATAAAATAAAAAGATAACAATACAGGTGCTTATCCAGTAATTATGCCAGAAGGAGAACTAGATATAATTCCTTTTGAAAATGGTGTGGTTAGCGTTGGGGCGACTCATGAAAATGATATGGGATTTGACTTGGAAGTCGATAAGGAGCAGCTGGATACTTTTTGGAAATGAAGCTCAACAATTTTTAAAAAGAACTAGCTGATGCACAAATTATTAATGAACGAGTAGGTATTAGAGCTTATACTTCTGACTATTCACCGTTTTACGGAGAGGTGCCAACGTTGAAAAATGTTTTTGCGGCAAGTGGACTGGGTTCTTCAGGATTAACAACAGGGCCAATTATCGGTTATAGTATCGCAAATATGATTTTTAGGACGCGAAAACGAGTTGGATTCACAAGATTATGATATAAATGCTTATATAACTATAAAAGAGTAGTTTTGGCTTATTTTATGAATAAATGCGTAAATTTTTTTATATGTAAGAATATTAGTCAATTAAGTAAAAGGAGATATTTGAAAAAAACTTCAAAATATCTTCTTTTTATTTTGAAAAACATCTTACAATCACAATATTTTTATGTTATAATGGAGAGTGGAGAGTTGTATAGTAAAAGTGTAGGGGTTTTTAAAGATAGGAGCATACCTTCTATTTATTTCGCTACATTACTATAAAAAAATAGAAAGGTAATATTATACATTACTTAAGGAAGGAGATTATTATGATAGCTGATTACCTATCAGGCATAAGCACGTTAACACTAGTTATTCACCTGCTAGATATACTTTTTAGTATGGTTTTTAGTATATAAGTTATTAACATTGTTAAAAAGGTACTCGTGGTATGCAATTGGTTAAAAGGAATTTTAATCATTATTGGGTTAAAAATATTTTTTTAACTTTATTGGTTTTACAACGATGACTTACATATTCGATCAAGTAGTTACTTGGGGAGTATTGGGAATTATGATTATATTCCAACCAGAATTGAGACGTGCCTTAGAGTATATAGGTAGGGTTCAGTGGACTAATATTCTCAATTTTAATTATAAAGATGTTCAAAAAGGACAAAAAGATCATATCATAAAGGCTGTCGCAACTTCATCAAGACATATGGCAAGACGCCGTATAGGTGCATTAATTGTATTAGAAAAATAGTACTGGGCTTGATGAATATGTGGAAAGTGGAATAGAGATTAATGCAGAAGTAACACATGAGCTTATTATTAATATTTTTTTATTCCAAATACACCACTTCATGATGGTGCGATGATTATAAATAAAGATAAAATTCGAGCTGCAAGTTGCGTATTACCATTATCAGATAATAGAAGTATAGCTAGTAGTTATGGAACGCGTCACCGCGCAGCATTAGGATTGTCAGAACTTACAGATGCAATTGTTATTGCTGTTTCAGAAGAAACAGGAAAAAAATAAGTGTGTGCCAAAATGGTAAAATTAACAACAGATTTTACTGATGAAAAAAATTGATGAAGTACTTAGAAGAAAATTGGCAACAACAAAAATGAAAAGATTATTAAATAAGAGGTGATATTATGAGATTAAAAGAGAATAATCAATTAAAATTAATATCATTTTTTTAATAGCAATACTATTATTTATATCGGTAAACGAAAAATTTTAAAAATTTTTTTCTGTATTAGGAAATAGTGATAATAAATCTACCGCGTGGGTAACAGAGGTTCCTCTTGAAGCGGAGTATGATAAAGAAAAAGTTATATGTAGTTGGGATACCGAATACTGTTTCTGTAAAAATTATCTGGGTCATTGGCAAAAGTACAAAAAGAAAGTGTAGCACGCCACTTCAAAGTTAAGTTAAATCTGAAAAATGCTCAAATAGGTGATGACCAGAAGGTAAAACTAGAAATAGAAGGTTTAGAAAGTGGGCTTGAAGGTACAGTTGAGCCAGGGACAATTACGATTTCTATCAGAGAAAAAGTAACGCGTGAGTTTAAGGTAACACCTACTGTGAAAAAAGAGAGATTACTAATAGGGTACGAAATAGAAAAACTTAGCGTTAATAATGAAACTGTAAAAATTTCTGGGGATATTGATAGTATTAATAGAATACATGAAGTTCGTGCAGAAAGTGCAACTCGTACGAAAACTAAGCAAAAATACTAAAGAAGAAGCAAAATTAGTTGCTTATGACAGTAATTATAACAAAATAGAAGATATTCAGATAGAACCTAGTTCAACGGTAATGTCGATTGAGCTAAAAAGTTTAGAAAAAGAAGTCCCGTTGGAAGTTAATACTATTGGGAAACTACCATCTGGGTATGAACTAGTTAGTGTAACGGCCGATGTAAAGTAAGGTTACTATTAGAACAGAAAATCAAGAAACATTAGATAGAATAACAAAAATGCTAGTTGATGTCGACTTGAGTGATGTTAAGGAAGAGACAGAAGAACGTAGTAACTTGAAAATTTATTCAAAAGAAGATCTTCGAGTAGCAACTGACACACCAATAGTAAAAAGTAACTATAAAAAGTAAGGAAAAAAATAAGCATGTCAGATAAAAATGATGTTTTTTAGCGGTGAATATGCTGATAACGGTATTGAGTTTAGCTATAATAATAGGAACGATGTTTATCGAAAATCAAAAGACAAAACTAGTAGCTATAGCTGTGGCAATCAGTATACTTGTAACTCAAAAAATTGTAGAAATAATTGTTATAAAAGAGACAAGGAAGGTAAGTATAGTAGTTTTGATTATTATAGTTGCTGCCGCTGGTTATTTTGGATACAAAAATGTTTTAGGAAAAAGGGGGAGCTAATGTTATTTACTTTAGCTCCTAATTTTTAAGAAGTATAGCTTTAGAACGACTTTATTACTAAGAATATGTTAAGGTTAAATTGCTAACTCGTCAAAAATAAGGAGTTCTAATAAAAATTATAGGAGATTAGTATGGATAAATTGTTTTCATCAAAAATATATATAAAGCATCGCTTTAAATTGATAATGTTACTAGATTTGAAAATAGTAGCGTTAGGAATTATTGCGTCAATATTTTTTTAGGTAAGGCTTCGGATCCTTTCGCAATGTTGACCACGCACTATATAGAAATAGGTGAGTTTTTTAATTATTTCCTTAATTATATACGCTATTAGTTTCAAATTATTTGGAATAAATAAATCTTTATGGTCGTATTTAGGAGTTAATGAAATTGTTAATATCTGCGTTTCGGTATTTGTTGCAGACTTAATTACAAGCATACTATATCAATATATGCTGCCTGATACATTTTCTAATATAAGATTTGCTATTTTCTCACCATTATTAATTATTGCTGGGATTATGTTTATTAGAATGCTTTTACCGTGCGTTACGCGAGCGAGAAGTAGGACGTACAGGGAAAGCCACATATAAAAACACCTTTATTATTGGAGCGGGAGATGCTGGATATATACTGTTAAAAGAATTATCTAAAAATAATGTTTTCCGTGCGAATGTTGTAGGGCTTATTGATGACAAAAGAAAAAATTCTGTAATAAGTGGTGTAACTGTTGTAGGGACAACTTATGAATTGTTAAAACTTATTCCAAAGTATGAAGTTGAACAAGTGTTTTTTAGCTATACCATCTATAGACGCATACAATAAAAATAGAATATTAAATATTTTTTAAAAAGAAGCAAAATATCAGTATAAAAGTTATGGGCTCTGGGGTAACAGTTGAAGATGGAGAAAGTATTTCAAAAACACCTTAAAGACGTTTCAATAGAAGATTTATTGGGGCGTGGAGAAGTTAAGCTTTCTCAAGGAGAAATTCGTAGTTATCTACGCGGTAAAAAGTGTTCTTGTCACAGGTGCTGGTGGTTCAATCGGTAGCCAAATCGTTCGTGAGATTTTTCAAATTTAAACCGAGTAATTTAATTTTTAGTAGATGTAAATGAAAATGCTCTTTATATGTTAGAGCGTGATCTTGATTTTGAAAGAAGTCATTCAAAAAGAATATGAAGGTGTAAATTATATCTCAGAAATTGTCAGCATTCGTGAAAAAAAGAGGCTCTAAGAGAAGTGTTTGATAAATATAAACCAGAGGTAGTTTTTCATGCGGCAGCTCATAAACATGTACCTTTAATGGAACGTCGCCCGCAAGAAGCTATTAAAAATAATGTTTTTGGGACAAAAAATGTTATGGATGTGGCAATAGAAAAAGATGTTGAGCGATTTATTATGATTTCAACAGACAAAGCGGTAAATCCAGCAAATGCAATGGGAGCATCAAAACGTTTAACAGAGATTATCTTACAGTCAAAAGGTAATAAATATAAAACAAAATTTGCAGCTGTTCGCTTTGGGAATGTTTTAGGTTCAAATGGTTCAGTTATTCCAATTTTCAAAGAACAAATAAGAAAAGGTGGGCCAATAACAATAACACACCGTAATATTATTCGTTACTTTATGACTATACCAGAAGCGGCGCAGTTAGTTTTACAAGCTGGTTATTATGCGAGTGAGGGAGAAATTTTTCCTTCTAGATATGGGAGAACCCGTAAAAATTATAGACCTGGCAACAAACCTAATCAAGCTTTCAGGTTTAGAACCATATAAAGATATAGCTATTGAAGAAATCGGGCTTCGTCCAGGAGAAAAAATGTACGAAGAATTGTCATTAGATTACGAAAATAGTGAAAAAACAGATAACAAAATGATTTATAAAAATACAACCTTAGACATCGATGTAGACGAACTAAATGTTAAGCTAGACAAACTACAAGTGATGCTAGGGAATGCAACTAACAAAGAAATTCGCGACGAGTTGTTTAATATAATAAATTGTTATAATGGGTAGAAGAATAAAAACTCCATCGTTGAGTGCGATGGAGTTTTTGCTCTATCTTTTTTTATTTTTAACAAGTGTGCTATAATTGTTAAGGAAAAAAATAAACTTATTCAAAGAGATTTTCAGTTTTGAATAAAAAGTAAGGTGAAAGATGAATATAGACAAAAAGATTTGAAACAGAGATAGTAAAAAAAATATAGAGAAGAAATAGAAAAAGAGAAAAATATCGTTGTTTCTAAAGTTGTTTTTTTAGATAAAGTATTAGCTTTAATATTACTTATTCCGCTAAGTCCTATAATTTTGGCTATTGCTATTTGGATAAAGTTGGACAGTGAGGGGCCGGTGTTTTATAGACAAGAGCGTATTACTACTTATGGGCGTCCATTTAGAATTTTTAAATTTAGAACAATGGTTAAGGATGCAGACAAACTTGGTGCAGCCGTGACTGAACATAACGATCCACGTATAAGTCGCGCTGGGAACAAACTTCGTAAGGTTCGTCTTGATGAACTGCCACAGCTTTTTAATGTACTTCTTGGAGATATGAGCTTCGTTGGTGTTCGTCCAGAAGTTGCAAAATATGTTAATCGTTATACTGATGAAATGAACGCAACATTACTTCTTCCAGCCGGGATAACATCTCCCGCGAGTATTGAATACAAAGATGAGGATGAAGTAATAGAAAAGTTCAAAGGGACAGGGCGTTCTATTGATGATATTTATATCGAAGAAGTTCTACCAGATAAGATGAAATACAATTTAGAGTATATTAAGAACTTTAGTATAGTAAATGATATAAAAAAATAATGATACAAACAGCGTTAGCGGTCATAAAAGTAGTAGAACAAGGTTAATTTGATGTTGCATCTACTATATGAAAATTAACTCTAACAATATAAATATAAAGACACAAGAGGAACTTCTATGCTATTCTATTGTGTTTTTTTGACGTGATAGCTGAAATTTTTTTCAAAATTAGAGTATAATAAAGAGATAACATAAAAAGGAAGGTTAATAAACAATAAAAGGTTAGGAGTCAAAATGAAAAAAATACAATATTCCTTTTTCACCACCAGATATTACAGAAGAAGAAATAAATGAAGTAGTAGATACTTTTAAAAATCTGGATGGATAACAACAGGGCCTAAAACAAAAGAATTAGAAAAAAAGACTATCAGAATATACAACAACACCTAAAACAGTATGTTTAAATTCAGCGACTGCAGCGTTAGAACTTGTTTTACGTGTGCTAGGTGTAGGAAAAGGAGATGAGGTAATCGTTCCAGCTCTAACATATACAGCATCTTGTAGTGTTATTTATCATGTAGGGGCAAAAAGCTGTTATGGTTGATATTCAAACTGATAGTGCAGAGATGGATTATTCTAAACTTGCTGATGCAATAACACCAAGAACAAAAGCGGTTATTCCGGTGGATCTTGCGGGTATTCCATGTGATTACGATAAAATTTTCGAAGTAGTAGAAAGTAAAAAAGAGTTATTTGAAGCAAAACAGCATGTATCAAGAAAAACTTGGGCGTGTTGCTGTTATTGCTGATGGGGCACACGCTTTGGGTAGTGAGTATAAAGGTTTAAAAATTGAGCTGTCGCAGATTTTACAACATTCTCATTCCATGCGGTAAAAAACTTCACAACAGCAGAAGGTGGAAGTGTTACATGGCGTGAAAATCCAAACTTTGATAATGAAGAATTATATAGAGAATTCCAAATTTTCTCACTTCATGGTCAAACAAAAGATGCATTGGCGAAAAGAAAAGCAGGTTCTTGGGAGTACGATATTATTATCCCAGGTTATAAAATGTAATATGACGGATATTATGGCATCTATTGGCTTAGTTCAACTAGATCGCTATCCTAAACTATTAGCACGTCGTTTAGAACTTGTTGAAAAAAATATAATAAAGGTTTTGAAGGTAGTAAAGTAAAACCGTTAGTTCATAATACAAAAGACCACAAAAGTTCAAACCATTTATATATTACACATGTAGAAGGTGCAACATTTGAGCAACGTGGGGAAATAATTACGAAAATGGCAGAACGCGGAATTAGTTGTAATGTTCACTACAAACCATTACCGCTTCTTACAGCTTATAAAAAAATTTAGGTTTTGATATGAATGATTATCCAAATGCTTATTCATATTATGTTAACGAAGTGACATTACCATTGCATACACGTCTTAGTGATGAGGATATAGAAGTTATTGTAGAAAACTTTAAAGAAGTAATAGCGGAGGTAGTAGGTGAGTAGTTTAAAAGAGATTTATATAATTTTAACAAGATACCAACTACTAATAACGCTGTTAAAGTTAAAAAGAAGAAAAATAACGTATTGATACTTTTAGATGATATTTTGAAGCCAGATAAAGAAGAAGAAATGATAAGTAGCGGACTCGTTCAAGAGATTATACGTTTAAATGACTATGATTTCACTATAACGAGAGATTTTTTTGTTCAACTGGTGATATAAGACTCTTAAATTATTAAAAAAATGCAAAAAAATATTTATATTTATGTAGATCACTTTTATCTAGGGTGTTATATGGATAAACATAAAAATAGAATATAATACAATAGAAGATGGCTATAATTATTATAAATATTCACACAAAAATTTTTATTGATCGCGTGTTCACTAAAAAAATGCAAAAAGTAGAGATTATATAGAATTTATTAAACATCTTTTATTTGCTCGTTTGAACAAACCTGGGTTTGGAAAAAAATATTGCAAAAAGTATAGAAGTTAATGACATATCTGTGGTGCCTAGAGATGAGAGATGGAATAAAATTTTTGAAGTTCCACGTTATAAACTTTTCAAAAAAATATAAATGAGAAAAAGAAAGTTACAAATATTGAATCTATTTGAGGTGGAAGAATTAAAGGATGTTTCTAGTAATTCAGTTTTAATACTAACTCAACCTTTAAGTATAGATAAATTAATTAGTAGCCAAGAAGCTCAGTACAACTTTTTATAAAAATATGTCGCAAATGCTTAGAAGATGGCTATGAAGTTTATTTAAAACCTCATCCACGGGATACAATAAACTATGATACGATAGAAGGAATAAATGTAATTGCTAAAGATGTTCCGATGGAATTAATAGAAATGGTTAGTGATGCAAAGTTTAAAAAGATTATAGCGCACTCATCAACAGCTATTGATTTCTTAAGTTGTGGAGAAGAAAAAGGAAATCATATTTGATTTTTACAACAAGAAAGTACAACTCAAGTTTATTGAGTAAATATAATGTAGCTAAGGAAGAATTATAATGAGTAAAAATAAGCTATTAAGTTCAAGTCTCGCCTATACAATAGGCAACTTATTGATTCAAGGGTTAAGTTTTATAACCCTTCCTATTTATACTCGAGTAATGACGCAAGAAGATTATGGAAATTATAATCTATATACATCGTGGGTAAGTATATTTACAATATTTATCGGTCTTCAGATATCGGGAAGTTTTAGTATAGCGAAGATAAAGTATGAGCAAGATTTTTGTGAATTACATCCGAACAAGTACCTCGGTTGCAACAATATTTTTTTGTGCTATTTTCAATAGTAAGTTTGATATTTCATGATTTTTTTAGAGAATCTCTTAGGGTTTTCTATAGGAATATTAATTTTCATATTATTACAAGGGTATTTTAGTCATCTCCAAGCAAGTTTATCGCAGTACTATATTCAAAACACAAAAATACGAAGAAGCAACTAAGTTTATCATTCTTTATGTCATTTGGTAATGTTGTATTGTCACTGATTTTTTTCTATTCACATTAAAGGATGATTTTCTCGCAAGAATACTTGGTGGGTTTATTCCAAGTTTAGTGGTTGCAGTAGTATTTTTTTATACTTTGTTTATAAAAAAATAATAGAAAGCTATTGGAAAAAAAGTTATATAAAGTTTATTTTAGTGACTTCTCACCATTGGTGTTCCATATACTTGGGCATAGTCTTCTAGGTCAACTTGATAGAATTATGATAGGTGATTTTATGAGTTCCAAGGAAGTTGCAATCTATAGTTTTGGTTACTCGCTTGGAAGTATTGTTCTAATTGCACTTATGAGTATGAATACAGCGTGGATACCTTGGTTTTTGCTGAGAAGAAAAAAAGGCGATGAAGAACTTATCAAAAAGTATAAGGAAAGATATTTAATTATAGCAGTTTTTCTTTAACGATAGGTTTTTTATCTGTATTTCCTGAATTAGTGACAATAATGGGAAGTAATGATTATAAGAGTAGTCGTGACTTTGTAGTGTTGATTGTAGTGAGTTGCTTCTAACATTTCTTTTATACGTTTCCAGTTAATATTCAATTCTTTTATGAGAATACTAAGTTCATTCCAATAGGAACTATGTTTGCTGCCGGAATTAACTATGTGCTAAATTATATATTAATTCCTAGACAAGGAATATATGGAGCGGCTATAGCAACAGTAGCATCATACTTATTACTTTTTAGTCTTTCATCATATAATCGCGAAAGTAAAATATAGTTATAATGAGATAAGTATACTTGGTTATACAAAACTAACAGTTGTGGTATGTGTGTATGGAGTATTTACAAACTATTTTTATAGATAATCTGCTTCTGAGGTGGAGTGGTTGTCTAATAGTATTTTTTTGATATTAATATTTTTACTATAAGAAAGATATAGGAGAGCTAGTTAAAAATAATAAAAAAAGGTGAAAAAAATAATATATGGTTGATAATGAATTAATAAGTATAGTTGTGCCAGTGTATAATGTGGAAAAGTACATAGAAAAATGTGTGAATTCAATAACAAATCAGGTATATAACAATTTAGAGATTATTTTTAGTAAATGATGGATCAACAGATAATAGCGGAAAGTTGTGTGATAGTTTATCAAAATTAGACGATAGAATAAAAGTTTATCATAAGGAAAATGGTGGATTATCTGACGCTCGTAATTATGGGGTGGAGAGAGCAAATGGTAAATATATTGGTTTTTGTCGATAGTGATGATTTTATTGATTCGGATATGTATAAGACGTTATATGATGTGATAAAAAAAGAGAATGCGGATGTTGCAGAATGTAATATGAAAAATAGTATATCCTAATTCTGCTAGACAATACACAACAAAAATATTATAGAGTTTGCAATGAAATTGAATATATAAAAGAGTATCTGGTACTAGAGAAAAATCTTTGGATCTGTGTGCACTAAACTGATCAAGAGCGAAATAGCTAAAACATTAACTTTCCCCAAAGGAAAAATTATATGAAGATACATTTTATCATTATGATTTACTAGAGAAAGCTTCAAAATATGTTATTTTTTTGATATACCTTTTTACAACTATATGATGAGAGAAAATAGTATTACTAATAATGAATTTAACAAAAAAATGCTAGATTTAATAGAGATAAAATGATAGATTACATAGCAAAAGTATATAGAACGTATCCAACTTTAAAAAGAAGAAGCCGATTGTAGACAAATGTATGCATATTTTTCGGTTTTAAACAGAATACTATTAGTTAACGATTTTTAAGAAAAAAATAAGTATTATGCTCCCATACTATCATACTTCAAAATGTAATTTTTAAAAAAATTGATTAGAAATAGATATATTAATAAAAATAGAAAACTAGCACTAATATTAATTTTTAATAAATACAAATTTGTATAAGAAAGTACTAGTTAGATATAAAAATTCTTTATGTTAGTAGGTGAGATTGATGGATGATAAAGTTATAAGTGATAAATTAATAAGTATTATAGTACCAGTTTATAACGTAGAGAAGTATTTGAAAAATGCGTTTATTCTATATTAAATCAAAGTTACAAAAAAATCTTGAGGTGATTTTTGGTTAATGACGGATCAACTGATAATAGTGGGAAAAATATGTGATGAGCTTTCTAGAGAAGATTCTCGTATTAACGTTTATCACAAAAGATAATGGAGGATTATCTGACGCTCGGAATTATGGTGTTGCAAAAGGCGAATGGAGAATATGTTGGTTTTGTAGACAGTGATGATTATATAGATCAGTATATGTATGAAAACTTATATAAAGCCATAAGGAAATATAACACACAGATAGCTGAATGTGGAATTACTAGGGTGTACAAAAAAACAATAAATTAAGACCGCATTATGACGGAGAAGAGTATTCTTTGGTAGTGGACAGAGAAGGGTATCTCAAAGAGTATTTAGAAAATAGAAAAGTTTATGGGGCTGCGGTCTGTAAATTACTTAGCATTGATTTAGCGAAAGTTCTCAAGTTTCCAGATGGGAAGGTTTATGAAGATGTATTTTATACACTAGAGTTATTAAAAAAAGTAGATAAATACACACTGATTAGTGGGAATTATTATTATTATTATATTCGAGGGAACAGTATAACAACTAAGACATTTTCATCAAGAGATATGGATTACATAGAAATAATAGATAAAAATAGGGGAATATACGCTAAATAATTACACTAAACTTAAAGAAAAGTTATTTATAAGGCAAGGATTTGCGTACTTATCAATATTTAATCAAATTATTCAATTGAATGACTATCGTCAAATTCCAGAATATAGTATATTAATTGGTAAACTGAAGAATATTAGAAGTAATATAATTTTTTTAATAAATTAGCGCCTAAAAAGCTTGAAAAATAGCAATCATTTTTATTAAACATAAATGAGAGATTATATAAAAAGTTTTGAAAAAAATATAAAAAAAGTATGAGGTAAATGACTAGTAAATAAAGTTAATATTTATAATTTTTAGAGGTTAAAATAATGAAAAATAAAATAATAGAAATATTATTAAAATATCCGATAATTTTTATTCTATATATTTCGTATATATTTTTGAGACTGGCTTTTTAAAAAAATCTTTATCCAAAAGGATTAGATTTTTTTAATAAATGGTTTTTTTCAGGAGTATTATTAATATGGGGATTAATTATTATTATATATAATATGAAGATACGAGGGAATATTTATACAAAGAAAAAAATATTTTATTTATAGTGGGATGGATTTTTGGCATCAATATTAAGTAGTTTAAGTAACTATAAATATATAACATTTTCATCAGCCAAAAACCACACTATTAACAATTTTTTTCGATTATTGTATTTTTTTACCAGCATATACAATTTTGAAAGAAAAAAATATAGCAAGTTAGAGATGTTTAAGTACATTTTTTTATCCAGTGTTCATATCTAAGTTTATTATAGATGCAATTTCTGTTATACTATATTTAGGGAATATAAGTATATTTTTAATAAAAAGGAAATGCGTTATCTCTATTTGGGTTAAGGTATGTTTTTGTCTCAAAAGGAAAGTACACTCCTTTACTGTATGGGCTTTATGATGATCCAAATTTTTTAGCAATGATAGACACTACTCTAATTTTTCACAGCAATTTATATTCTTATTTTAGGATATAAGAAGATCAATACTTTTGAGAAAGTATTAATCGGGATATTTATTGTTATAGAATTTATAACTGTGGCATTGTGTAATTCTAGAGGTACATTGTATTCAATAATATTTATAGCAGGACTAGCGATGATCTTGGCTATTAAGAAGGATTATATTATTAATAAATCTAAGGGGATAAACATTTTTAAAAATCTTTTAGGTAAGTTAAAAACAGTAAAATTATTAGTGACATTGTTAGTATTGATTGGTTCGTATTACGGAATTCAAAAAAACATCTGCTATGATTTTTAGCAAAAGCAGATTATAAAAAGATATGTTTTTATAAATAATGAAAAACTTGGTTCGTATTTCTGAATCAGAATTAAATTATGTTGATGAAGTTAAGAAAAATGAACGTTGGATAGGAGAATATAAACCGATATCAGACGATTTATATGATGATGAAAATGGAGAATATTCTGAAAATCCTGTCATAGAAACGTTGAAGGAAGATACAGGGAAAGATATAGGGAATGGACGCGTGAAAATTTGGAAAGAAGCGTTTAATTTGTTTTTAAAGAAACCTATATTCGGGATATCTCCAAAGGCACAAATGAATGTAGCAAGAGCAAATTATAGTGAAGTGGAGTTCCCTTTTATGACTAAAGGAAAGTCTATACATAATAGTTATATGGCTACAATACTATATTATGGACTTTTTGGCTCGGTTATACTTTTTAGTTTGGTTATCTTTTACAATGATACCTATTGTGAAAGATGAATTTAAAAATAGATACTTAAGAGAAAGTGTATTGTTATTTAGTGTGCTTTTTATCTTTGCTGTCTCATTTTTCTTAGAAGCAATATTTCTAAATAATTATTATGAACAGACGTATTTAATGTTTATAATAGGATTTTTTTAACAACAGAATACTCAAAAAGTAAGATAATTAGGAGATAATATGGTATATATAATAGCAGAAATAGGATGTAATCATAATGGTGATTTCAATCTTGCAAGAAAAAAATGATTGATGTTGCAGTAGAATGTGGAGTAGACGCGGTAAAATTTCAAACTTTTTAAGGCGAACTTGCTAATCTCAAAAATATGCGCCTAAAGCAGATTACCAAAAGAAAACAACAGGAATCAATGATTCTCAATTAGAGATGACAAGAAAACTAGAATTAAGTTTTGAAGAATATGTTAATTTACGTGATTACTGCATTACAAAAAGGAGTAGATGCTTTCTCGACACCATTTGATGAAGACTCGTTAGACTTTTTAATTAGCACGGGTATGTCAGTTTATAAAAATTCCATCAGGAGAAATTACAAATTTACCATATCTAGAAAAAAATTGGGAAGCAGAAAAAGTAATTTTTATCTACAGGGATGGCAACGATGGATGAAAATACATGCAGCTGTAAAAATATTAGAAGATAATGGCACAATAGATATATCAATATTACACTGTACTACAGAATATCCAACAAAAATATGAAGATTTGAATTTAAATGTTATAAAAAACTTTACAAAAAAAGAGTTCCCAAATCATACAATAGGATATTCAGATCATAGTATAGGATATTCAGTGCCAATTGCAGCTGTAGCACTAGGTGCAGAGATAATAGAAAAGCATTTTACACTAGACAATAATATGCCAGGACCAGATCACAAAGCTAGTGCGACACCAGATATACTGAGAAGATTAGTAAAAAGGTATAAGAATAGTAGAACTCTCTCTAGGGCAATTTGAAAAAACTCCAGTAGTAGCGGAAATAAAAAATAAAATAGTTGCAAGAAAGTCAATAATAGCCAAAAGACAAATAAGAAAAAGGGGAGAAATTCACAAGGGAAAAATATTACAACAAAAAGGCCAGGGAATGGAATAAGTCCGATGTGCTGGTATGATATTTTTAGGGAAAGTTAGTGAAGATGATTTTGAAGAAGATACGATAATCGTACACAGTGAGTTTGAAAATCAAGAATAAAGAGGTAAAAAAATGAAAAATGTATGTGTAGTAACAGGTTCAAGAGCTGAATATGGGATAATGAGAACACTACTCTTAAAAATTAAATACAGAGAAAAGTATTAATTTAGATGTGGTTGTTACAGCCATGCATTTAGAAGAAAAGTACGGCTACACATATAAGCAAATCGAAGAAGATGGATTAAATATAGTGAAGAAGATACCGCTAGAATTAGTAAACACTTCGAAAAATGTGTTAGCCGTTCTTTGGCTATATTAACAGAAAAATTATCAGACTTATTTGAAGAAAATAACTATGATTTAATAATAATACTTGGTGATAGATATGAGATGCTTCCTGTGGCTAACATAGGTTTGATATACAATATTCCAATTTGTCATATACATGGAGGGGAAAAAACTCTAGGTAATTTTGATGAATCCATACGACATGCCATAACAAAAATGAGCCACCTTCACCTAGTTGCTAGTGAAGAATTTAAAAATAGAGTACTTCAACTGGGTGAAGAAGAAAAAAACTGTTCATAATATTGGGGCAATGGGAGTAGAAAATGTTTTAAAACAAGATTTTCTGTCAAAAAGAGAGTTAGAAAAAAACGTTGGGAGTAGAATTAGAAGAAGAATATTATGTAGTGTTGTTTCATCCGGTAACATTAGAAGATGGTGAAGCATTAAGTCAAATAAACACACTTTTAAAAATTTTGAATATTCAACAAAAACAGTCTATTTTCATTGGCTCAAACTCAGATGTTGACTCAGATAAAATAATGGATGCGGTAGAGGGTTATATAAAACAGAACCCTAAATCAAAATTGTTTAAATCACTAAAAACCAAGAGAATACCATTCATTGGTAAAATATTCAAGAGGTTTAGTAGGGAATTCATCATCTGGTTTAATAGAAGCGCCGTCGCTAAAAACACCTACATTAAATATAGGGAATCGCCAACTAGGTCGTCTTCGCGGCCCAAGTGTAGTTGATGTAAATACAGACGAAGAATCTTTTAAAAAGAAGGATTTAAGGAATTGAAAAAAATTACAAACTTTTTTTAATCCATATGAGCAAGAAGATTCTATAGAAAATGCCAAAAGATATATACTAGAATATTTAGAAAAATAAAGGAACAGTAAAAGATTTTTAAAGACTTAGGAGGGGATAAATAATGAAGCAACGAGTAGCGTTTATTGGGGCAGGAAGCCATTCGGATGCAGTTAAACCCCATCTAGACATTTATAACTGTGAATTTGTAGGTTACTTTGATGATAAAAAAATATAAAAAGAATATAAAGGCTACCCTATACTTGGAAAAAAACAAGAGAAGTAATAGAATTTCTTGAAGAAAAGAAAATAGACAAAGTTTTTTTATTACAATAGGCGACAATATAAAGAGAAAAGAACTGTTTGATTTAGTAAATAGCAAAACACCCAAATTCATTTATTAACATAGTAAGTAGAGAAGCAAACCATATTAACTGATTCGAGTATAAAAAGGTAAAGGGATTTTTTTATTAGTCGTTGTTTTATTGGGTCAGAAGTGGAGATATATGATAATTCAATAGTAAATACGGGTGCAATAGTAGAGCATCATACAATAATTGGAGCTCATTGTAATGTAACACCGGGAGCGATACTGAATTTTTGCATATTAAAAGAAGGGGTATATGTAGGAAGTGGGAGTACAATAATACAATTAGTAGAAATAGCGCCATATACTATAATTGGTGCAGGAGCAGTAGTTGTTAAAACAATAGAGGATAGCGGAACATACGTAGGGGTACCCGCAAGAAAAATAAAATAATAAAAAACAAAGGAGAACGTATATGAGAGCAGTATGTTTAATACCGGCACGTAGTGGCTCAAAAGGGTTAAGAGATAAGAACATGTTATTCTTTGATGGGAAACCTTTAATATTCCATACAATAGATGCAGCGATAGAGTCAGGGTGCTTTGCTAAAGAAGATATTTATGTGAGTTCAGATTCACAATTGTACTTAGATATTTGCGCAACAAGAGGTATAACTACAATACTAAGAGATCCTGAGTTGTCAAAAGATACTACACCATCGAATGCTGTTGGTTTGGATTTTTTATCAAGATTTGATGAAGATGTTATTTATGTCTTGCTTCAATTGACATCCCCGTTAAGAACTGGTGAACAAATAAGAGAAGCAATGGAAATTTTCAAGAAAGAGCAACAAAACATTGAAAATCTAGTAAGTTATGCAGAATTAGATAAATCACCTAGACTATTCACGAGTTTAGATGAAAAAAAATATGATACAAGAAGGTTTTTGCGGTAGATAGGGGGTTATAGAAGGCAAGACGAGAAGAAGTTGTATCGACCAAATGGGGCAATATATATAACAACCAAAAAAAGTTTATGAAAAATGTAAGTTACTTAACACCGAAAACAATGGCATATATAATGGACAAAGAAAGTTCATATGATATAGATGACAGAAGTGATTTTATTGGAGCGATAGGTAGTAGATATTTTAACTATGAGTTAAGAGAACAACGCAATAAAAATTTTTATCAAAGTAAATACAAAGAATTCAAAAGAAAAAGGAATAAAAAGAGTGTGTGATAATAGCAGATTCAAGGTTAATGAGTGTTGACATAGAGGGATACAGCAACTTAGGTGTAGGAGGAATAACACTAGCAACAATGCTAGAAAATTTATGGCAATATAAAAGAAACAGGAATAAAAAAAGCGTTGGTGTCAATGGGGATAAAATGATATAGTTGCAAAAATATAACATAGAGAAGATAAAAGAAAATTATAAAAAAATTGTTAGAACTTACAAAAAGAAAGTAATATTGAGTTAACTTTAACAACAATAGGGTACGCTTTTATTTAGAGATAGTATAGATAATAAATTAGTAAAAAGAATTAAATGAGTATCTAGAACAGCTAACAAAAAGAACACAACATAAAAATTAATTGATATTAATGAAGAATTATCAGAAAACAATCACTTGAAATATAAATATACAAATGATGGACTTCATTACAATGAAGAGGGCAAAAAGTGTTGCAAGAGATAATTAATAAGAATATTTAGTAAAAATATAAGGGCAAATAATAGACAAGATATAATTTTTGAAAAAAAGCAATATATAAATTAAGAAATAAATGTATGTTTTGGATGCATGGAAATAACTAAAAATTAATATTATAGAAAGTGAAGTATTATATTGAACCTAGAGTTTAATTTTTCAGAGTTAGTTAAAAAGAGGAGTATAGGTTTCTTTATAAAACCCTAAATTCGTTATAAAAAGGAAGAAATTAAAGTGGAATTAACAATAGGAATAGCAGTTTATAATGGTGAAAACTATATAGATCGCTGTATTACATCGATATTAAGAGCATATAAAAATATTCCTTCAAAAAAATTGAGGTTGCAGATAATAGCGGTAAATGATGGTTCGAAAGACAATAGTGAGAGCATCCTTGCAGAATATGAAAAATTATGATTTCATAAAGGTTATTAACAAAGAAAAATGGAGGGCCATCATCTTCTAGAAACAAAAATAATAGAACAATGTAATACTAAATATTTGTGGTTTGTAGATGTAGACGATGAAATTGAATTAGACTCATTTAAATATTTATTGATCCAAAACTTAGGAGAAATAAATATGTTTTAATTATTCTACATATACTTACAATGGGGATGTTGTAGAAAAATAATAGCATTACAGATATGGATGAAAAAGATATAAAAATTAATTGCATATAGAACACCTAGTCCATGGCATTTTATTTTTTTCAACTGAGTTTATAAAAAGGTACGAGACTCTATTTTTTTAGAAAATGTATTTTTATGAGGATTTAAATTATATTTTTTAAAGATTACAAGCAAAGTAGATAAGATAAAAATGGTTTGATAAAACCTATATATAGATATTATCTATCTCAAAATTCTATAATGAGAAGTAATTCTCTTTCAAAAATAGATATTTTTTTCTGGTGTTTAACGATGCTATAGCATATTATAGAAAAAAATAATATTTATGAATCTAATTACACTGAGTTAGAGTACACGGCTATTCATCATCTGCTATATGTCGGGTATTTAGATGTTTTCAAGATAGATAAGAAATCTGAATTATTGGATCAGTATAAAAAAATATCTTAATGAAAAATTTCCCGAATTGGCAGCATAATAAATATTACAAAAATTTCTCTTAAAAAGAAAAACTTATTTATTGTTTTGATCGTAGCTAATAGTAAACGTGCATTATCTTTAATATTAAAAAAATACTTAATTAAGTACAAGGAGAATTAATTAAATGAAACAAATTATTGTGCCCACTGGGTATATGGGTAGTGGTTCATCAGCGGTAACTGATTTGTTAAAAGAATATCCGAATTTAAATACAAGAAGTTCAGACTTCGAATATATATTTCTCCATGCACCTAATGGAGTGTTTGATTTAGAAAATAAATTATTAAATAATAACAATGCAGTAAGAAGTGATGAAGCTATAAAAAGAATTTCGTAAGCTTATGTATAGACTAAATGAATATCAGGGTTGGTGGCCAGCAGGGTATAAATATACGGTGTCAGAAAAACTTTATATCAATAGTTGATCAATATGTGGATAGTATAGTTCAGTATAAATTTAGAGGAAGTTGGTATATATATGAAAAACCAACAAAAATTGAATGGATTAAGAATGCGCTGTTTAATAGATTATTATCTCTGATAGGGATGAGCAAGAAGCAAAAAGTTTGTAAAAAAATACACAGCTTGAATTTAGTTTGATGTCAGCGGAAGAATTTTTATAAAAAAACCACAGTTTTTTTATTGAAAAAAATTGTTAATGAAATAAGTCCAAAAAGAAGATAGAGTAGTATTAGACCAATTATTATTACCCTATAATTTAAAAACGAATAAAAAAACTATAATTCAGTGGATTTTAAACCTATATTAATAACTAGAGATCCAAGGGATGTATTTATTGCTAATAAGTATGTTTGGTATCCAAAAAGGGGAAAATGTCCCATATCCACTAGATGTGGTGGAATTTTTGTAGATATTATAAAAGCTCTTCGACAGTATGAAGATAATACAGAGGAGTTGAAGTTTTTAAAGATAAGATTTGAGGATTTAGTTTTGAATTATCATGATACAGTAGGAATTTTTGGAAGATTTTTTTGAATTTATCCCTGAAGAACATAAAGATAAAAAAATGTATTTTTGATCCGAGTAGATCAATTAATAATTTGAAAATTTTTCAGAGAAATACTGAATGGGAAGAAGAAATAAGTATTATAGAGAAAAGAATTAAAAGAGTATCTTTTATTCTTTTTCCAGAAAAATTAAATTTACATCAGACAAGATATTTTAATTCATAAATTGTTATATAGGAGAAGTAGCATGGATTTTTGTGTTGATATTATTTTTCAGTTTTTTTGTATATTTGATACCGGGAAATGACAAGGATTATTTAGCTGTTCAATCAACATCCGGGATGAAAGGTGTTATGGCAATAATGATTATTTTTTTCATCATATATCTCAACATGTAACTACAGGTATAACTTTTTCTAATTTTAATTATATGGGATGGTATATTGTCTCGGTATTCTTTTTATCAGGTTATGGATTATATACACAGTTTACTATTAAAGATAATTATTTATATAATTTTTTAAAAAGAGAGTATTTAAATTGTTATATCGATATTTAGTATTGATTATCATTTATTTAATTTATAGAGTAATCAAAGGAGAAAATATTAATTTTCAATTTTTCATTAATCTATTTAGAAAAAAACGATACTATAATATATTATGGTTGGTTTATAAATGCTATATTAATTTTTATATATTACGTTTTATATCTCTTTTAAATTCACAAAATACAGGAAAAATGCGATTTTTAATTAATATTAGCTTATCCATATTTTTATATTTGGGCTAGTATATATTTTCAGCATGGTGCGTGGGAGTATGTAAGTATTATGTCTTTTAATTTGGGGATGATTTGGTCTGAATATAAGCAAAAAAATTGACAGGTGTTTTAGTAATAATTATTTCTTAAGTTTAATGTTTTTCTATACTAATATATGTATTTCAAAAATTATGATATTTTTATTAAAAATTGTGGAAGATAACAGATAGGTATTTTTATTATGGGGTTATGGGGAACTTGTGTAATATAGTTTTTTATTATTTACTTTTTCCTTGTTATAAAAAAATATAAGTTTTGATAATAAGTATTTGAAATTATTAGGTAAAAATATCGTTTGAATTATATATGATTCATGGATTAATTATGGATTTCTTATTAAAGTATTTCGTTTCTTCAAAGTTGAATGATGTTTTATTTACGCTTGGAGTTTTAATTCTAAGTGTAAGCGTGGCGTGGCTTATTAATGTACTTATACGATTTTTTTGGACAATTAGGGTAATATAGTAAGAAATGATTGGAACTAAAGTTGTAATTATTACAGAGACTATAAAGCAAAAATCTAATTATTGATATAATTTCTTTTTAGAAACAACTTTTTAGAGGTTGTTTCTATTTATGTTTTGGAGATGATGGCTGAATTTATTATAATTTTACTAGTAGGAAATGATTAAGAATTAACAAAAAGTGCGATTAGTTATTTGGAAATTTTTTTAGGTTGATAAAATATGTGTTATTTTTTTAATAGGTTAAAATGCATATATCACTATCAAAATAAACTTTCCATAAAGTTTTTAAGATATTTTTTTATTTTGTGTTATACTTATTAAATAAAAACGTAATACAGAAATGGGGTTTATCTATTGAAACAATTGATTAAAAATAAAATAGCAAAACTACTTTCAGATTCAGAAGATATAGTGAGCGTAGAACGCCTAGGGTGGAATGACTAACAACAACTACCTAGTTGTAACTACGAATAAAAAAATATAGTGAAGTTCTTTGGGAAAGGAACGGATAAGTTAATAAATAGAATTAATGAAAAAGAATAATTTGGCAAAAACTTCGTGATTTAGAGTTTGATGTTGAAAATTATATTTTTGATATTGATGCTGGGATAAAGGTTAATGAATATATAGAAGATGCGATTACTTTTTGATGCCCATTATTTAAAAAGCTAAAACAAAAGAAGTTGCTGAAATTCTACAACGAGTACATGGTTCGGGAAAAGAATTAGATGGTGAATTTGACGTGTTTTCTGAAATTGAAAAATATGAGAGTTTAATTAAAGAAGAAGTCAGGTATGCATATTATGATAAAATAAGAGAGAAAATCTTTTTCTCTAAAAATCATCTTGAAGAGCTAGGGTTAGATAGAAAATCATGTCATACAGATTTAGTACCAGAAAACTTTATTGAAGCTCCAGATAAAAGAGTTTATCTTATTGACTGGGAGTATGCTGCGATGAATGATCCAATGTGGGACTTGGCAGCATTGTTTTTAGAATCTAATTTTAAAAAAAGCAGAAGAAGGAGAATTTTTTTCAAACATTATTATAGTGAAAAAGACACCTGTTAGTATTGCTAAAGTTATGATTTACAAGATTCTTCAGGACTTTTTATGGAGTCTGTGGACTATTTATAAAGAAGAACAGGGAGATGACTTTGGTAGTTATGGTCAAGACAGATATAATCGCTGTCTTAAGAATTTGAAGGAGTATTTAGAAAGTTATGAAAAATAAATCAGGAATATCATTTGGCTTATTTTTCAGGATTATTTTGGGGATTAGGTTTAACAATAAGTTCGTATATATTCTCTTTATATAATATTTCACCTTTTTGTTGTTGCCGTCGTCCATGACCTTATTAGTATTTTTATACTTGCATCAATTTTTTATTAATAAAGTATAAAAAAAGATAGACTTTAAAAATATTTACAAATATTAGAAACGTAAGTGTTATAATTGGTGCTTTACTTGCAGGACCGATAGGAATGCAGTGTAATCTTTACGCGGTGAAATATATAGGTAGCGGATTGACTTCATCAATCACAGCAATTTATCCAGCAGTATCTGTTATGTTAGCTGTTATTTTTTTCTGCGCCATAAAGTTTCTACAAAGACAATTGTAGGGATTGCACTAATAATAACAGGTATCTTTATTCAAAGTTATAAAAGTGAGCAGGTTAATTCTTTTTATATAGGATTTCTTTTTGCGCTAATTTGTGCAGTTGCTTGGGGAGTGAAAGTGTCCTAAGTTCATATGCGATGAGTAACCACTTAACAGAGATTGAGACGTTATTAATAAGACAAGTAACATCGTTTTTTTAGCTTATTTAGTAATTGTTATGTTTAATGGTTTTACTATAGGAGAAGTAGCGGATATTAAGCTGGGGGTAATTTTTCTTCTTTGTTTTTAAGTAATATGGTATCATATATTATGTACTATATTGCGATAAATAGATTGCAACCAGCAAAAAGCAACAGGATTAAATGTCAGTTATGTTGTTTGGACTGTAATCTTTTCTGCAATTTTCTTAGGTATAGGACTTAGCTTCCAAGTAATAATTACATCATTGATTATTATCTTTGGGGGTATATATAATTATAAAAAGACTAGGTAAAAATCTTAGGAGGATAAATTTTGAGAGCGATAATTTTAGCGGCAGGATTAGGTACTAGGCTTAGACCCTATGACCAACAACACGCCGAAAGCACTTATCAAAGTAAAAAGATAAGCCATTGGTAGAATATCAGATAGAATATTTAAAAGAAAAAGGAATAGATGAAATTATAATTGTAGTAGGATATCTACATGAACAATTTGACTATCTAAAAGAAAAAAATATAATGTAAGACTAGTGTTGAATGACAAGTATGCAGAGTACAATAATTTTTTTATTCGTTATATCTAGTAAAAAGATTATTTATCAGACAGTTATGTTATAGATGCAGACAACTATCTATTTAAAAACATGTTTAGAACAGATGTAACACGCTCTACATATTTCAGTGTTTATCGTGAAGATTGTGAAAATGAATGGTTCCTTCTTTATGGAGATGATTATAAAGTGCAAGACATTATAGTCGATAGTAAAGCTGGTAGAATATTGAGTGGAGTATCATTTTTGGGATAAACCTACAGCTGAGAAAAATTGTTGAATTTATAGATGAAGCTTTATAGGAGTGGAGAGTTTATAAACTCTATATTGGGATAATATGGTTAAAGATAATATTAATGAATTAGATGTTTATGTCGAAGAATTAGAACCAAATAGTATCTATGAAAATTGATAGTGTTAAAGATTATAAAAAAATTAGAAGAAATATTGAAAGAATACGAGTAATAAATTCGTATTCTTTTTTAATATAGTTACAAAATAGGCTATATATGATTAACCTGGATATGGGTCAAATACCATTATTACAGCATTTAATAGTGGAGGTTATTTGTAACCAAATTGTAAAAGGGTTAACTCTAAGAGTATGTTATAATTTTATATGATTGAAGAATAAACCAAATTTAATAACAAGTTAAAAAAATTAGTATATAAATAGTATATAGTAGATTTAGGAGATATAACGATTATGAGAAGCAATATAAAGATAGGAATAGGATTTTTAACGGTCCTAGCGACCCCGTTCGTAATAGGAGAAGTTTCAGAAACGAAGCACAAGCAGCACAAGGCTGGGTCCAAAGTGGAAGTACATGGTATCATTACAAAAGCAAACGGAAGTCTAACAAAAACGCTTGGGTAGGAAACTACTGGTTAGGTGCAGATGGTCGTATGATAACAAACAGCTGGGTAGACAACAATAACTACTATGTAGGACATGATGGACTATGGATAAAAATGTTAAAAATAGGATGGATTCAAAAACGGAAGTGCATGGTACTACTATAACAGCCAAGGTCAAATGGAAAGAAATGCGTGGGTAGGGGACTACTGGGTAGGAGCTGATGGACGCATGGCAACAAACAGTTGGGTAGATAACAATAATTACTACGTAGGAAGTAATGGCGTATGGGTAAGAAATGTCAAGAAGACAGGATGGATTCAAAAACGGAAGCACATGGTATCATTATAATAGTCAAGGCCAAATGGAAAAAAATAAATGGGTAGGAAACTACTGGTTAGGTTCAGATGGGCGTATGGCAACAAATAGTTGGGTAGATAACAATAAGTACTATGGTAGGAGCTGACGGGTACTGGGTGAAAGATGCCCAAAAACCAGGATGGACACAGAAATCAGGTTCATGGTATCACTATGATAATAAAGGTAATCTAACAAAAAATGCGTGGGTAGGGGACTACTGGGTAGGAGCTGATGGACGCATGGCAACAAACAGTTGGGTAGATAATAACAACTATTATGTAGGTAAAGATGGATTATGGGAAAGAAATGCTAAGAAGCCAGAAGAGAAGAAAAGTGGTTGGGTATCAAGTGGAGGTTCATGGTACTACTACAATAATCAAGGCCAAATGGTAAAAAACGCATGGGCAGGAGATTACTATTTAGGTTCAGATGGGAAAATGGTAGTAAAAAGTTGGATATATGATAATGCGTACAAAGCGTGGTATTACCTAGGAGACAATGGAGTTTACAAGAGAAACACATGGGTAGGAGACTACTGGGTAGGTTCAAATGGAAAGATGGCGACTAATAGTTGGGTAGACAACGGTCGTTATTATGTAGGGCCTAGTGGTGCTTGGGTGCAAAATAATGCCTACTCTGGGTACTATAAAGTAGTTTCACTATACATTCCAGTATATGATGCTAGTGGAAATATTTTTATCACACGTATCTAAAGATACGATTTTATTTAGAGATAATAGAGCTAGTGTGGGAGGAAGAATTCCAGTTCAAGTAGCGGGATTAACAGGATATGTAAATCCATCACAAGTTCAAGCGGTAAATTCTAGCACTACGTTTATTCCAGATTATGTTAGTGATGGTAAATATGTCTACCACAGATATTCACAATATAGTAAAGTAATGGTTGCATATCATAATTCTAATATGGTAGTAGGGAAATCTTATTATTCAGCAGATGGAATTAATTTTGGAACTTTCAAATTAGATCATCCGTTCCAATTCAGCAATTTGAAATCAAAAACAAATTATACAGCAGCAGATTTAGATAGATTGTATAGCTTAATGGGAGCTAGCGACAGTAGATTAGCTGGCAAAGGAGCTACATTCAAAGCTGCTGAAGAAAAAGTATGGTGTTAATGCATTGTACTTAGTTGCGCATAGTGCTTTAGAAAGTGCGTGGGGAAGAAGTAAGATTGCTAGAGATAAAAATAATTTCTTTGGTATTTCAGCTTATGATAATAATCCATATAATGCTGCTACTAAGTTTGATGGTGTTGATGCTGGTATTCTAGGTGCAGCACGTTGGATTAATGAGAAATATTTATCAAAATCAACATATCCTGCTCGTGGAGCTTATCTTGGAAATAAAGCTGGAGGAATGAACGTTAACTACGCAACAGCACCATATTGGGGAGAATCAATAGCTAGTATAATGTTCGCAGCTAATGAAAAATTAGGTAGAAAAAGATGGATAATACAAGTTTAGCTAGATTATGTTTAATCTAGCTTGCTTTTTGATGAGGTGAAGAGTATGTTAGTATCGGTGGTAGTGAGCGCATTTAATGAGGAGAAATATTTACCAGGACTAATAGATGATTTTAAAAACAGACTTATCCACATAGTTTAATAGAAATAATACTTATAAATGCTATGTCTACGGATAGTAGTAAAAATTATGGAGACTTTTAGAGACAATGATGAAGAGTTTTTATAGTGTAAAAAGTATTAGACAATGTTAAGAAAAACACAACCAAGTGGATTTAACTTAGGAGTAAAAATGCTTCTGGTGATGTTATTTTTAAAAAGTAGACGGACATTCAAAAATTTCAGAAAATTTTATCGAAAAATGTAGAGGTGATTCAGTCCGGGGAAGATATTTCTGGCGGACGAAGACCTACTATAGTAGAAACTACAGATAATTTTTTTCAAGAACCTTACATTTAGTTGAAGAAAATATGTTCGGAAGTAGTATAGCGGATTATAGAAAATCTGAGGGAGCTAAATATGTTAACTCAATTTTTCATGGGATGTATAAAAGAGAAGTTTTTGAAAAAGTAGGTTTATTAAATGAAAAATTAATAAGAACAGAAGATAATGAAATTCATTATAGAATTCGAAAACATGGTTATAAGATAAGATATACTCCTGAAATAGTATCTTATCAATATATACGACCAACACTAAAAATGTTGAAGCAGAAGTATTCTAATGGTTATTGGATTGGTCTCACATTTCACGTAGAGCGTAAATGCTTATCTATTTTTCCATTTTGTTCCATTAGTTTTCGTGTTAGCAATTATTTTTAGCCTATTAACAATTCCTATTACAAAAGTATTTATACTGTTATTAAGTGGGGTATATTTATTATTTACGTTAATGATTATGTTAATTACAATTATAAATAATAAGTTTAATATTACGTTGTTATTAATTCCTATACTATTGTTTTTTTAATCCATGTATATTATGGATTAGGGACATTAGTTGGTTTAGTAAAAAGGATTTAGTTGGAAGAAAATATATCATAATAATAAATAAAGAAAGAGAGATATGATTGTAACTTATCTCTCTTTTAATTGTAACTAACTTGTAACGTAGTATAGATAAGAAAGATGATATAATATAAGATGCATTAGTATAGAATTAGAACTAGTAAATACAGGAGATTAATAGATTATGAGAAACAATATGAAATTAGGGCTAGGATTTTTTTAACAGTCTTAGCGACGCCATTCGTAATAGGGGAAGTTTCAGGAAACGAAGCGCAAGCAGCCCAAGGGTGGGTACAAAGTGGAAGCACATGGTATCACTACAAAGCAAACGGAAGCCTAACAAAAACGCTTGGGTAGGGAACTACTGGTTAGGCGCAGATGGTCGTATGATAACAAACAGCTGGGTAGACAATAATAACTACTATGTAGGACATGATGGACTATGGGTGAAAAATGTTAAAAAAAGACAGGATGGATTCAAAGTGGAAGTTCATGGTATTATTACAATAATCAAGGCCAAATGGAAAGAAATGCGTGGGTAGGGGACTACTGGGTAGGAGCAGATGGACGCATGGCAACAAGCAGTTGGGTAGATAACAATAATTATTACGTAGGAAGTAATGGCGTATGGGTAAGAAATGCCAAGAAGACAGAAGAGAAGAAAAGTGGTTGGGTATCAAGCGAAGGTTCATGGTACTACTATAATAATCAAGGCCAAATGGTAAAAAACGCATGGGCAGGAGACTACTGGCTGGGTTCAGATGGTAAGATGGCAACAAATAGTTGGGTAGACAATAATAACTATTATGTAGGAAGCAATGGGTTATGGGTAAAAATGCTCAAAAACCAGGATGGACACAAAAATCAGGTGCATGGTATCACTACGATAGCAAAGGGAACCTAACAAAAGATGCGTGGGTAGGAGACTACTACTTAGGTTCAGATGGACGCATGGCAACAAATAGTTGGGTAGATAACAATAAGTATTATGTAGGAGCTAACGGATTATGGGATAAAAATGCCAAGAAATCAGAAGATAAAAACAGGATGGGTATCAAGCGGAGGCGCATGGTATTACTACAATAATGAAGGTCAAATGGTAAAAAAATGCATGGGCAGGAGATTACTACTTAGGTTCAGACGGAAAGATGGTAGTAAAAAGTTGGATATATGACAATGCATATAAAGCATGGTATTACCTAGAGAAAAATGGAGTTTACAAGAGAAACACATGGGTAGGAGACTACTGGGTAGGTTCAAATGGAAAGATGGCGACTAATAGTTGGGTAGACAATGGTCGTTATTATGTGGGGCTTAGTGGTGCTTGGGAAAAAAATGCAGGGAAATCTGCTACTGGTAGGGCTAGTCTAGATAGTGTTCTAAACATTGCCCGCAATTATCTTGGTGTTCAAACAGGAAGTGAAGAACACAAAAAAATAGTTGATGCATATAACTCTGTTAATCCAAAACCTGTAGGCTATACTGCAAAATATTCAGACGATTGGTGCGATATCTTTGTAACAACGGTATTCCAGCAAGCTGGACTTAGTCATTTAATAGGTCGTGAGTGTGGAGTTCAACGTCATATTGGAATATTGGAACAAAAAGGAATCTGGAAAGGGAAAACACAACCCAAAGTAGGAGATATAGTAACATTCGACTGGGATGGTGGTGGTTGGGCAGACCATATCGGTATAGTAGAATCTGTAAATAATGGAATAATTACTACTATCGAAGGAAATTCAGCTCAGTATGCAGGAGACACGAATCCAACAAAAGTAAATAGAAAAACTTATAACTGGGACTCTGTTATATTAAAGGATATGCAAGACCGATGTACTAAAAATTAAGTTTCTAAGAGTAAAAAGGTGAATTCTGATTATTATCAGGTTCATCTTTTTATAATAATTAGAATTTGTTTAAAAATCTAAAATCATAGTATAATATAAAAATATTATAAAAATGAATTTTTAAATTTGAGAAGGTAGGAGGTGCACAAAGTGAAAAAAACTTATAGGTATTATGGTTGCTTGTGGTTTATTTTTGGAAGTTCTACGCAGATAAGAGCAGAATGGCTAAAAAGACCATCAAGGTAAATGGACTTATTATGAAAAATATATCAAACAAACTTGTTTATGAAAATAAGAATCTGAGTTGTACAACCTATAAAACTTCCACAATATTATCAAGCGGATGCGCGTTGGAGCGATAAGAGATATGGGATATCTAATATGAAAATTACTGGTTGTGTACCTACTTCTTTAGCAATGGTAATCTCTGGATTAGTGAAAGATGTTACACCTGTTCAGGTGGCAGATTATATTTATGATACTACTATGGAAATGAATACTATGTTTACAGGTACTTCAAGTTTAGGAGCGACGCGATGCGATTCTTTATTGGGGTTTAAAATATCAAGTAATTGATTCAAAAGAAGATTTAATAGCCGCTCTTAAAGATGGTAAGATAGTTTACGGAGCAGTCGGTCACGGAATTTTCGTTAAAGGATATAGTACTCATGCAATAATACTTAGTGGCTATGATCACGGTAAAACAAAAAGCGATAGATCCAGATAATATGAGTAAGACAAATCGTTGGTATAGTGTTGATGATATTTGGAACGAACGCAGTCTAGAGTTAGAGGATAATGCCGTAGGTGGAGCGTTTATAGCAATATATAAATAAAGGGAAGTTAGTATTTTTAAATCGTAGCACTACTTTATTTAGAAAAAGATAAAACCAAGAAAAAAATTTTAATAATTTTTCTTGGTTTTTATCTTTTTATGTATTTGTTAATCTAATGTAAATACAGTGTATTGAGAATCGTGGCTGTCTTTGCTAGTTGTTATTTAATGTTGTCGATTTTTAAAAATATATCTAGCTATATACCAAAGGAACTCTTTATAAATGCGAAGAAACTTTTATATCAATGATGTATTATTTGGAGTCTTTGTTATTGTTAGAATTTCTTATAAAAATTCTTTAGTTTATGTCAAGAAGTATCTTTTTGTAGTTTTATAAGTCCGTGAGGAAGAATGAACAATCTTCTCATTTTACTAACTATTTTTAAAAATTGTTATCTATAATTTTTGGTACAAACCTAAAATTATACAAATTTATAATAACTCTGAATTTGCTCACTTCAAAAAAATACTAAACAAGCTCATCTATTTGATTTATTATGTAATCAAATAAGTCTAAAAACATCAAATTGTCAGATTTGGAATTCCTAGGCATAATGGTAAGGTTGAGCTAAGTCATAGAAATGATAATTATCGAGTTTATAGATATTCATCATTTTATTTTATAACAATCTTTTTATCAGGTGTTTATTTTTCTTTTTTTCTCTAATAATATTCCCCCAGATAAATTATGTTGCGTATAGTTATCAAAAAAATAGATATATAATCTTCTATCATATAGTATTTAGTTATATAAACCCAGTTTGGTTTTTTGTTGGGATATAATTTATAGTATGATCTTAATCGATCTGAGATTTCTTTGCTTCTCGAAAAATTTCCTATCCAAGCTGAATAAGAAGGAATAGTGTTTCGATTTTCGAGATGCAACCACATTGATGGGCTATTTCAATGTATAAAATATTGCCACTATAGGCATCGGTGTAATTATTTATTTCTTTAAATAGCCCATATGTGTAATCATAGTTGTTTTTTTCTGCTGGCGTCACTTTTATATTTTTAGCTACCCCATAAGTTAACAACTCAGTATGATATTTTATTGGTGTTGCATCAAATACATAATTTATTTTGCTTTTTAGTTGTAATAATCCTTGGCCTAGTAATATCGTTGTGACAATAATAGTCAAAAATAATAGAGTCTATTTTTTTCTCTAGGAGGACTATATGATAATTCTTTTTGAACATAGTCAAATATAAAAATACAGCTTGCAATTACAGATATCGTAGTTGCTGTTGATATTGCCCACACATGTATGTTTGAAGACATATTCATGCAAAATGAATAAGATATTCCTAGTAAATACAGATGGACAAACACATTAGAATTTCGATTTTTAGTCAATATAAAAAGGTTAACCCTACTATAGTAATAGGAAACATAATATAATTGACAAAAATCTAGACTAAAATACCATATTTTATAAAAATATTACACACAACAATAGTGAGTTTATACTTAGCAGAATATTCTTGTAAAGTACTTTTTAGAAATAAAAAAATATAGAGATGATATTAATAAAAATATTGTTGTATAAATATATACAAATTTTTGTTAATAAAATAGAATATATAGCTATAATCTTTTAGTAACTGATAAAACCCTCTAGGTAGGTGTTCAGGATCGTTTAAGATATAGTGGACAGATTTAATTAGTAAGGATATAGATCCTCTAGAGAAGAAAAAAATATCCTGCAAAGAGTATTGTTAATAAAATAATTCCAAATATAAAAATACAGCCATTTTTTAGAGTAATAAAGTCAATTTTTTTATAGTAACAGCTAGAAATTACAAAAATGCTGTATATAAAGAATACAAGTGTCATATATGGATTGCATAACACTCCTATTGCAAAAGAATATTCCTGATAAAAATTTTCTCTTTTATTTTCATTGATTAAAAAGTAATCCACTTAATAAAAACTCATTAGTCCGAGTGTATTATAACTTAAAGTCATAATAGAAAAAGGAGTATATAAAAATAAAAATAAGGACGCAGTTAGTGCCCCAAGTTTAGATATGTTTTTGAGATTACGATATACTATGATAGCTACTATTGAATGTGTGAAAAAGATAGATATATCTAAAATTTTAAAATTATTCCTTCATTTGTTTGAAAGAAGAAGTAGTATAATTTTAAAATAGGAGCCATTACAAAATCCTGTTAATTGGCTAGGATGCCATTCGTGAATCAGTAATAAATCCCCTGCTAACATTCTATTAGGAATAGTTAAATAAAAAGGTTCATCTCTTCCTCCTGAACCATATCTTATTTTGAAAATATTTATAAATAAAAACGATAGTAAAGCATAGAATATAAAAAAACTAGTTGAATTTATATATGTTTTTAACTTGTTCATACAAATTTTTTTAAATATCCTTTCTTAAGTATATTCTTCAAGAGTTTATCATAACCTTCTTTTAAAAGTCAAAAGAAATATAGTGAATATATTAATATCTATTCTTATTTAATAAAGTTAATACTTAGTACCCATACTCGCTTATCTATGTTTCTTGTTATAGTAGTGTTTAATTTTTGTGATTACTATGCTTATTGTACATATTGTTGTAATTATGTAGGGGATAAAAAAATTAAAGTATTTTTCAATATACAAGAAAAGAATTAATTAATTTTTTATAATAATAAGGGAAAATAAAGCAACAGTTTTATATACTGGTAGTAGAAGGAAACTACTAAAATAATATAAATACTAAACTATTTAATATTGATAGGGAAATAAGAAATCCAAAAAGAGTACAGCGTACTCGCTTTTTGGATTTTCTCTATACTCTTTTTGTTATGCTCATATGTACTAAAAGCACATTAACATTTTTATTCATCAAATCCGTTTGGATGTTTACTTTGCCAACGCCATGAGTCTTCACACATACGTTTAACATCATATAAAGCTTCCCACCCAAGTTCCTCTTTTGCTTTTGTTGCATCAGCATAACATGCAGCGATGTCTCCTGCACGACGAGGGCCTATAACATAAGGTAAGTCACGGCCAACAGCAGCTGAAGCACTCTTAACTATATCTAGAACAGAGTATCCAATACCTGTACCTAGATTATACTTAGTAAGGCCGCTACCTTTTTCTAATTTTTTAAGAGCAGCAACATGTCCGCGTGCTAAGTCTACTACGTGAATATAGTCGCGTACCCCTGTTCCGTCGTGAGTATCGAAGTCATTGCCAAAGACATTAACTTTTTCTAATTTTCCAACAGCTACTTGCATAACATAAGGAAGTAGGTTGTTAGGAATTCCTTTTGGATCTTCACCTAAATCTCCACTTTCATGTGCTCCAATTGGATTGAAGTAACGTAAAAGAACGACGTTCCACTCGTTATCTGCTTTATAAATATCACCTAGAATTTCTTCTAGCATTAGTTTAGTACGTCCATAAGGGTTAGTTACTGATAATGGAAAGTCCTCTCTAATAGGAAGTGCATGAGGATCCCCATATACAGTTGCAGAAGAACTGAAGATAATGTTTTTACAATTATTTTTCTCCATAACACGACAAAGTGTAGTAGTTCCTGCAACGTTATTGTCATAGTATTTAAGAGGTATCTGGCATGATTCTCCAACTGCCTTTAACCCAGCGAAGTGAATTACTCCAAAAATATTTTGTTCTTTTTCAAAAAACTTCGTTTAATTTTTCTTCATCACGTATATCAACCTCATAAAAAGTTACTTTTTTCCCTGTAACTCGCTCTACTACTTCTAAACTTTTTTTACTAGCGTTGTATAAGTTATCTACAACAATTACTTCGTTTCCATTATTTAATAATTCAATACAAGTGTGAGAACCGATAAATCCAGCTCCCCTGTTACTAAAAATCTTTGTCATATCAATTTTATTCTCGTAAATACGAGCCCTTTCTATGATTTATATTTATAATTTTAAAGGAAGGAAGTATAATTGTCAATGAAAAGTCGGAGAGGTACAAAGATTATAGAGAATATATGTATTTTTATGGCTTCATTTTAGTTTACAATCTTTATGAAGTATAGTAAAAATCTAGTAGTAAATAATAGTGGTTATTTTAGGAGATATATTAAATGAAGAATAATATTAAATTAGGTGTTGGATTACTAACGGTTTTAGCAACGCCATTCGTTATAGGAGAAGTTTCGAGTAATGAAGTACAAGCGGCACAAGGCTGGGTACGAAGTGGTAGCACATGGTATCATTATAAAACTAATGGAAGTTTAACAAGAAATGCATGGGTAGGAAACTATTGGCTAGGAGCTGATGGTCGTATGGTAACAAACAGCTGGGTAGATAACAACAACTATTACGTAGGAAGTAATGGAGCTTGGGTAAAAGATGCCGAGAAACCGGAAGAGAAGAAAAGTGGTTGGATACAAAGCGGAAGCACGTGGTACTACTATAACGCGCAAGGCCAAATGGTAAGAAATGCATGGGTAGGGAACTACTGGCTAGGAGCTGACGGTCGTATGGTAACAAACAGCTGGGTAGATAACAACAACTATTACGTAGGGAAGTAATGGAGCCTGGGTAAAAAGATGCCAAGAAACCGGAAGAGAAGAAAAATGGTTGGATACAAAGCGGAAGCACGTGGTACTACTATAACGCGCAAGGCCAAATGGTAAGAAATGCATGGGCAGGAAACTATTGGTTAGGTGCGGATGGTAAGATGGTTGTAAGTAGTTGGGTAGACAATGGTCGTTATTATGTAGATTCAACTGGAAAATGGATACCAAATTACGGAAAAGAAAATAACGCTCAACCTCTTAATATGCCTCAATACTATCAAGGCGATTCTCGTTGGGGAAGTAAACGCTATGGAGTTTCAACTATGAGAAATGCTGGTTGTGTACCGACATCTTTAGCTATGGCTTTTTCAGGTTTAGGAAAACAAGTTAAACCTACAGATGTGGCAGATGTAATTTATTATAATACTAACGAGTTTAACAAGCGAGAAATAGGTACTTCAGGTAGAGGAGCAGCTTATGCAATTCGTCATTATGGGTTCAACTATAGTGTAATTCAATCGAAAGAACAATTAGTTCAAGCGTTGCAAAGTGGTCGTCCAGTATTTGCGGCTATGGGGAATGGATATTTCGTAAAAAGGAAATTATTATACTCATGCGGTAATTTTAAGTGGTTATCAAAATGGTAAAACAAAAAGCAATGGATCCGGATAATGCGTATACTACTGGAAAAATGGTATGATGTAAATAATATTTGGAATCAACGTAGTCTTGAACCATCTGATACAGTGATGGGTGGCTCATTTATGATGATAGGAAATAACTAATTAATGAAAACTAGTCTAAAGTTTGATAAAAATATCAGCTAAAAGTTAGAGTTCTTGTCTAATTTTTTAGATGATAATAAAAAAATCAGATTTTTAGGGCTGGTTTTTATTTATTGTACAAAAGTATAGATTTAACGTACCTTTTTCCATTTCGGTTGTTGCTAAATAAGGGTAAAATTGGTATACTATAGAGTATAGAACTTGTAGAGCGAAGGAGTGTGCTTAATTTATGGTATATAACCACAGAGTTATTGAGAAAAAATGGCAAAAATATTGGGATGAAAATAAAACATTTAAGACATTAGATGATCATACTAAAGAAAAAAATTTTTATGCATTGGATATGTTCCCTTATCCATCTGGAGCAGGGCTTCACGTAGGGCACCCAGAAGGATATACAGCGACTGATATCTTAAGTCGTTATAAAAAGAGCAAACGGATATAATGTTCTTCATCCAATGGGGTGGGATGCATTTGGATTGCCTGCTGAACAATATGCACTAGATACAGGAAATGATCCGAGAGAATTTACAAAACAAAATATTGATACGTTCCGTCGTCAAATTAAAGAGCTAGGATTTTCTTATGATTGGGATCGTGAAGTAAATACAACGGATCCTAATTATTATAAATGGACACAATGGATTTTTAAAAAACTCTATGAAAAAAAGGGCTTGCTTTATGTTGATGAAGTGCCTGTAAACTGGTGTCCTGCATTAGGAACAGTACTTTCTAATGAAGAGGTTATTGATGGTAAGTCTGAACGTGGAGGACATCCTGTTGAGCGTCGTCCAATGCGTCAGTGGGTACTTAAAATCACTGATTATGCAGAACAACTATTACAAGACTTAGATATTCTTGATTGGCCTGAAAGCCTTAAAGCCATGCAACGTAACTGGATTGGGAAATCTGTTGGTGCGGAGATTGACTTCAAAAATAGAAGGAACAGATGAAAGTTTCACAGTATTTACTACACGTGCTGATACTGTTTTTGGAGTATCCTACTGTGTACTTGCACCTGAACATAAACTTGTTGAAAAAATTGTTACTGAGGGGCAAAAAGCTGCAGTAGATGAGTATTTAGATATTGTTAAACGTAAATCTGACCTTGAAAGAACAGATCTTAATAAAGATAAAACTGGAGTTTTCACAGGTGCTTATGCAGTTAATCCTGTAAATGGGGAAAAAAAGTAGAAATTTGGATTGCGGATTATGTACTGGCATCTTATGGAACGGGGGCGGTTATGGCTGTTCCTGCACATGATGAGCGTGACTTTGAGTTTGCAACTAAATTTAATCTAGAGATTACACCTGTTATCGAGGATAATGGAGAAGTAGTAGTGCCGTTCTATGGTGATGGGCTGCACATCAATTCTGGATTTATTAATGGACTTAATAATGAAGATGCAATTGCAAAAGTTATTGAATTTTTAGAAGAAAATAATGTTGGACGTAGTAAAGTTACATATAAATTACGCGATTGGTTATTCTCAAGACAACGTTATTGGGGAGAACCTATTCCGATTATCCACTGGGAAGATGGGACTATGACAACGGTACCTGATAGCGAACTTCCACTATTACTTCCTGAAACTGATAATATCAAACCTTCAGGAACAGGGGAGTCACCACTTGCGAATATCGAAGAGTGGTTGAATGTAGTTGATCCTGAAACTGGTAAGAAAGGTAAACGTGAAACTAATACAATGCCCCAATGGGCAGGTTCTTGTTGGTACTATCTGCGTTATATCGATCCACACAATGATAAAATGTTCGCAGATCCAGAAAAATTAAAATACTGGTTGCCTGTAGATGTTTATATCGGTGGAGCAGAACATGCGGTACTTCATTTACTATATGCTCGTTTCTGGCACAAAGTTCTTTATGATTTAGGTCTAGTGCCGAGTCGTGAGCCATTCCAAAAACTATTTAACCAAGGTATGATTCTTGCTGAAGGAAAAGATGGGCGTCCGGAAAAAAATGTCTAAATCTAAAGGTAATGTAGTAAACCCTGATGATATTATCGTATCACATGGTGCTGATACATTACGTGTTTATGAAATGTTTATGGGGCCATTAGATGCATCTATAGCGTGGAGTGAAAATGGTCTTGACGGATCACGTCGTTTCTTGGACAGAGTTTACCGTTTATTCGTTGATGAAGAAACAGGTAGAGTAAACGATAAAGTTTTAGATAAAGATAATGCTGAATTAGAAGTTAGCTACAACTATACTGTGAAAAAAAGTATCAGAAGATATCGAAGTTCTTGGCTTCAACACTGCAATTTCACAACTTATGGTATTTGTAAATGATTGTTATAAAAGCTGAATATATTCCACGTAAATATGCATTAGGATTTATTCAACTACTTGCACCATTTGCACCGCACCTAGCAGAAGAAATGTGGGAAATCTACGGTAATACTGAATCAGTTTCATATGTAGCATGGCCAACATTTGATGAAACAAAACTTGTAAGTGATACAGTAGAAATAGTTGTTCAACTTATGGGTAAAGTTAAAACAAAACTAGACGTTAAAAAAAGATTTAACATCAGCGGAATTAGAGCAAATTGTTCTTGCTGATGAAGAAGTAAAAGCTCTAATTGAAGGTAAACAAGTAATGAAAGTTATAGTTGTACCTGGAAGATTGGTAAATATCGTAGCAAAATAGGAGAGTAATAATGGAAGAATTAATCTATAATATTGTAAGTGAAATAGTTGAACATAAAGACGAAATCAAAATTGAAAAATTTGTTAAAAAAATGCACGCGAGCATTATATACTAACTGTTCATCCAGATGATTGTGGTCGTGTGATTGGAAAAAGGAACAGTTATTAATGCGATTCGTACAGTATTAAACTCAACTACATTTAGCAAAAAAAGTTTATTTAGATTTAGTCGAGTAATATAAATAGGTTTTACAATAAAAAAATCCGAAAGGCTACGAGTTTTTCGGATTTTTGTAGGATATAGGGGTACACCATTTTTATATAGGAGGGTGGATTATGGAAAAAGTTGCTAAAGGGTATGTAATAGAAGATAGTAAAGTAAAAATATTGTTTACAAATAGAACTGTTGATGCAAAAAAATTCGGATGACGTTAAGAGAGTTTGCGAGGAATATAATTTTAACTATACTAATTTAATGTATAATACTCAAGTTCATGGCGCAGCTGTAAGGATTATAAAGACTATGGATGATAAAGAAAAATAATGATGAAAAAAAGCGGATGGGTTGATTACTTCTCTAAAAAAATGTGCCTTTACTTATTTTTTTACCGCAGATTGTGTGCCTTTAGTTTTTTTACGATAAAGAAAAAGAGGTTGTGGCGCTGGCGCATGCTGGCTGGAGAGGAACTTATGATAATATAGCTGAGGAAATAATAGAAACTTTAGCAAAAGATTACAACTGCGAAAGAGAAAAATATTAAAGTTATAATAGGTCCTTCGGTATCAGGAGATAGCTATGAAGTTTCGTATGAACTGGTAGAAAAGTTTGCAGTTCATAATATAGATAACTATTATAAGAAATGTGCAGATAAGTATTATTTAGATTTGTGGATTATAAACAAAGGATTATTGAAAAGAGCAGGAATTCTAGATAAAAAAATATTACACTTACAAATTTCTGCACAGTAAAAGATAACAATCAGTTTTTCGTATCGCTTGGACAATGCTACAACGAAGAGAATAGGAACATTTATACAACTGAAGTAAGGTTATATAATAAGAAATGAGGTAATAGGGTGGATAAAGATATAAGATTAGTAGAACAAATAGCGACGTTTAAAAGACTTCCAAAAGGGGATGATCGTTGGCGCGTAGCATTCTACTATATTGCAAAAGAATTTTGGGATTTAGAAGAAGTCTTCGTTATAATAGATAAGACACTATATGAAGAGCAAGGATTAAAAAAATCCCAGTATTTAGAGAATATAAAGAAGCTCAAGGATTTCAGATTTTTCAAGTTATAATAAGGCTTATGAGTTTGTGGAAAAGCAAGGTGAGTTATTTGTGACAGAGAATGATAAGAAGCTAATTGGGCGTATACGTAAAGGTGCTTTTCATGAGGTGTTTGTTCCATTTTTTGCTGAGCAAAAATTCAACTATCTTTTAAATGAAGAAGAAGGGTTATTTGCTGATACATTTGAAAGACTATTAGTAGTGATGGAAGCGGACGAGGAATATATAGTAGATGAAGCACAAGAGCAATACTTAAAAAGAAGGAAATATTCAGAAATTCTTTTGCGGATATATGTGAAAAAAATATATCGTATTGATATAAAGTCTTAGCGGTAAATAACAAACACCAAAAGTTAGATAATATTCAAATAACTTTTTGGTGTTTATTACTTTAATTTTTTTCTGCTATCTATTACGTAGTTTATAGCGAATACAATAGCGATGCATAATATAACGATATATAGTGTGTAGTCTGTATAGTTCATATTACCTTTAATATTTACCAAATAACTCTGAATGCTAAATGGTAAAAAGATAGAAACAATAAAACTAATTGTTCTTTCACGCCGAAATATTAAGGTCAGCAAAGCGAATATAATAATTGTAAGGATAAAATAAGCTATTCTAGGCACTTCAATAAAGAAACTTTCTGGTTTTGGAAGTGGATTATAATAGAAGAAAATTATTCCTAAAAGAACAAGAACCAAGGTTATTCCGTTGCGTTCGCGTTCTGAACTTTTTATTATATCTTTAATTAGAAGTAGATAACCTGCTACAATCAGCGAAATAAATAACCCTAAAAATCATGAGAAGGTTAGCTATATTAAGTTTTTTTGATTAAGATCAAAATTTATGTTGAATGTATATAAAAACATAAAAAAATTAGAAATGATGCTGTAAAGATGGTAAAAATACTGGTTGATTTTTCATAAAAACCTCATTAGAATAAATAATAGATTATATTTATATTGTATCATTATACAATAATTTTAATATAGAAAAAAAGTCGATTTCTTATATGTTGCAACTAGTTTTTCTTTTTTTATCTATAATAAATATTAGGTATATTATATCATTAAGCCAAAAATTTAAACAAGGAGAGGAAAATGTTTCATAATATCAAATATAAGAAAACTCATATCTTGCTTACTATTGTACAAATTATTTTAGTTACTATGATTTTCAGGATGGTATTATTTTTTTCAGAGAAAAATGGGAATGATAAGGCACATTCTTTTTTTAGGAATGTCTACAAGTTTCCTAAGTATTTCACGAATACTAATATAAAAGATGTTACTTGCGATTATGATAGTGTTCGCTCTAATTCAGCTGGCGCTAGTTATAAAATCTAAAAAAAGTTTATTTTAACTTTTATTATAAACTTAGCGTTAATATTAGGATCGGGGTATATAGCATTAAACTATAATGCGGATAAAGTATTTATCTACTACTACATTATAATTTTTTTGTGGATTATTTAATTTAACTAGATTTTTTACAATTTTTTTAACTCTAAAATTCAAATAATAAAAAGGAGAACAACCTAAAGACAGTAAGGTTGTTCTCCTTTTTATTTACAGAAAATATTAAGTTAGTTTAAACTCTCCTTTAAACTTTGTTTAAGCTGTTGTTGATAAGATGTAATTGTAAATTAAGAAATTTAATATAAAAAAATTAATTAATCTTATTAATAATTTAAACGTTTAAACAGTTATATTGTGGAGGTACAATAATATGGAAGATAAAAAGAAATAATAATTTAGAAAAATCATAATATGTCGAATAATAATACAAATAATGAAGAATTTAATGGTTATAATAATCAACAAGAGTTTCAAGATATAAACTATAATGATACTGGGTATACGGATACTGAATATACAGAAGCGGAATATAAAGAACTGGATAAGGAACGATACAGAGATAGTAGCTATGGAGATAGATTTGAGTTTAATGATAATCAACAATTATCGCCAAAAGATAATAAAAAAATTATGGAAAACTATTTTTTTAACAGTTTTTGCTGCATTTGCCCTTGGAGCAACTAGTGTTTTTGGAGCGCAAGCAGTAATGGGTACAGGAAAAGCTCTAACTTCTTCAGTAACAGCGACAAAAGAAGATAAAGATAATCAGCAAACTACGGTTAACGCTATCTCAAAGGCGAAAGATGCTGTTGTATCTATTGTTAACTATCAGAGAGTGTCAAATAACAATTTAGATTCGATTTTAGGAGGTAATTCTTCTAAACGTTCAAAATATGGTTCTAATAATGACGATTCTAGTGACTCTGGTGATTTAAAACCTGCATCAAGTGGGAGTGGGGTTATTTACAAAAAATCAGGGAATACAGCTTATATTGTAACTAATAATCATGTAGTAAATGGAGCTAAAAAATTATCGGTTATTTTAAGTGATGGAACTAATGTAACTGCAGAAGTAGTGGGTACAGATGTTTGGACTGACCTTGCTGTATTGAAAATCAAAGCTGATAACGTTAAAACAACTATGGATTTTGCAGATAGCGATAAAAATAGCTGTAGGGGAAACTGCTTTTGCAATAGGATCACCATTAGACGTAACTTTATCAAATACCGTAACTAAAGGTATAGTTTCAGCGGTAAATCGCCAAATACCTATGGATATTGATGGAGATGGGGTTAACGATTGGAACCAAACTGTTATTCAAACAGATGCGGCAATTAACCCTGGTAACAGTGGTGGGGCGCTGATTAATAATGAAGGTAAACTTATAGGTATTAATGAATCGAAAATTGCCAAAGCATCAAATAATGTTTCAGCAGAAGGAATTGGTTTTGGTATACCATCTAATGAAGTAAAATTAATAACAGAACAATTGGAGAAATCTGGCAAAGTTATGCGTCCAGCATTAGGTGTGCAACTTGTTTCGGTTAATACGCTAGATAGTGATACTGTACAATCTCAATTAAACTTTAATGGCAAACAAGGTGTTGTTATTCGTTCGGTTGAAAGCAATACTCCCGCAGCTCAAGCAGGTCTAGAGAAGTATGATATTATTACTAAAAATAAATGATCAAGAAATAAAAGATGTTGCATCGGTAAGAAAATACTTATTTGAAAAAAACGAAAAATAGGGATACTATTAAAGTAACATATTATAGAAATGGAAAAGAACGTACAGCTAATGTAGTTGTTCAGGCATTGAATATAAGATAGCAATAAACATCAGTAAAGAGACATGCCCCCTCTCTGTTATGTTTGATAAATGTTTGAAAATCTAGGTTCGTTAATAGGGAAACATTATATTATCAATGAATTTGTTTATAAAATAGAATTTTAAGAGAAATAAAATGTTAGAAATATAGTTTGATTGACTTGAGAAATTTGCAAAAAAATATAAAAACGTGATATGATTAGTTTGTTAAATTTTTAGAAGTATAGGTGAATAATATATGAAAAAAAGTAAGAAAAGCAATAATACCAGCTGCTGGATATGGAACAAGATTTTTTTACCAGCAACTAAAGCATTACCGAAAGAAATGCTACCAATAATAGATACACCTACTATTCAATATATAGTAGAAGAAGCGGTAAAAGCTGGGATTGAAGATATAATAATTGTTACAGGAAAACAAAAAAGAGCAATTGAAGATCATTTCGATAGAAACGTAGAGTTAGAAGTAGAATTAGAAAATAAAGGGAAATTAGAACTGTTGGAAAAAGTGAAATACCCAACAACATTAGCTAATATCCACTATGTTCGTCAAAAAGAAATGGCAGGATTAGGTGATGCAATTCTAACTGCGCGTAGTTTTATAGGTGATGAGCCGTTTGCAGTTTTACTTGGGGATGATATTGTAATTAATGATGAAAAACCAGCGATAAAACAACTTATAGATGAAAGTGAACGTACTGGTTGCTCTGTTATTGGAGTTCAAACTGTTCCAGAAGATCAGACGCATCGCTATGGTGTTATAGCTCCTAAAGGGCAAGACGAGAAACTTTACGAAGTAGAGACTTTTGTAGAAAAACCTGCTCCAGGTACAGCGCCATCGAATCTAGCTATTATGGGGCGTTATATTCTTAATCCAGGGATCTTCAAGCATTTAGCTAAAAACAAGTTGGTGTCGGAGGAGAAGTTCAACTTACAGACGCTATTCAAATGTTAAATGAAGAAGAAAATGTTTATGCCTATGACTTTGAAGGCAAACGCTACGATGTAGGGGAAACTATTGGGTTTGTTAAAACTACTATTGACTTTGCGCTAAAAAGTGATTTAAAAGATGATTTAGTACCTTACTTAAAAAGAAAAAAATTAGCAGAATTAGAATAATAAATATAAAACCAGCTTTTTGTCACATTTGCAAAAGTTGAGTTAATAGTACCTACGAAAATATCGTAGGTACTATTTTTACTATTTATAATCATTTTTAGAATCTGGTTTTGAACCTTTATCTTTGTTAATATCCACAGGAAGAGAACCGTCAAGTTGCCAGTCGTTCCAACCTCCATCATAGAAGTATGTATTAGCACGGCCAGTAAGTTGAGTCATAAACCATGGGATAGCGTTACGCCAACCTGTTCCACAGTAAAGAGCTATTTTATCTGTTTCAGCAATTCCCTGTCCTTTCCATAGGTTGTAGATTTCTTGAGGGTTACGCAAAGTACCGTCTGGATCCATATAGTCAGACATATCTCCTTTATTGTCACCAGCGAAACCGAAGATAGCCCCTTTAGGTTCACCAGCTTTTTCGATATAATCATATCCACTAGTTTTACCTAAGTGTTCATCCCAAGCACGAATACTGACAAGTTTAATTCCTTCATTTTTTTACTTTCTCAGCCATTTCTTTAGCACGAGAAATATTGTATTCTGGATGAGCTGGGATATTTACACCGAAGTTAGAAACTGCTTTTGGTGTATTTACTGTTGTTTCAGTTTCATAACCAGCTTCTTTCCAGTTTTTAAGGCTACCATTCATAATACGAACATCTTTTACTCCAGCCCATCTAAGTGCCCAGTTAACACGGAAAGCTGCTGAAGCATCATCTGAATAAAGAATTATTGTTTTATCACTAGTAATTCCTTGTTTAAGAAGATTGGTTTTTTTATTTCATCAGCAGAACGCAAGTTCCAAACTGGTCCATCTTCTATCCAATCTGTATTAAAGTGATATGCACCTTTAATATGTTCTTTATAGTTGATTGCTTTATCTCCTTCTCCCCATGAAACTTCAAAGATTGAATAGTTATCTTTATTTGTATATGTTTCAGGAGTTTTGCCGTCTTGAATACTTTTTTTATCCATTCAGGCGAAACAAGATTTTGATATTCAGGATAAGTTACTAAATTATTTTTTTATTAGCATCATTATCAGCGAATTTTTTATAGTCTTCAAATTTGTAGACATCATAACCAAGTGTTGCTAGTTTATCAGAAACTTTTGTTACATTTTTCCTTGTTTGTATCATAAACAACAATCTTTTTGTTTTTTTATCTAACCCTTTATCACTAACAAATTTTTGCTTCTTTATCTTTGTTAACTTTTCCTATAAATGAAGCGCTATATTGGATAGAATTTTTTTAAGATGTCCACCATTTTTTTAATGTCATCTACTTTAAAACCGTTATATGCTTCATCGCTACGTGTATCAACGAATTGATACTCACTGCTCCCTAAATTTTTTTGTGAAATCATCTAAAGAAATAGTTTTAATTTCCTTTTTCACCTTGACTTGTATTGGCATCTTTTGTAGAACACCCACTTAACACAAGACCGGAAGCAAGAAAAAAATCGCTCCTATTTTTTTAAAGTTTTTTTCATTATAATATATGCGACAACCTGCCGCTTTCCTCCTTTGTTTTTGTCCAATTAATATTATAAATCATTTTTATTAAAAAAATGTAAATATTCAAAAACAAGTATAACACAGGAACACTGTTGTTATGTTATAACATTGAAGATAATGTATAAAACAGTTGCTATAGCGGATAAAGCGTTTAAGTGATAATATATTTCAATTAAAATACTATTTTTTTAAATAACAAAAATAATATTATTCGTGGAGTTAAAGCATTGAATTTATAATATTGGTGTTATTTTTTTATCGCTTAGAAGAACAGAGTAGAGAAAAGAAAAAAATACATTTTTTTAAAAAAACCTTTGCAAAAAAAGTGAAACTGTTATACAATAAATGTAGTAGAAGTTTTTGAACTACTGCTTGTAAAGAATTTTTTTGAAGAAAGGAGGAAAAAAAGAATGATAGAGTTTGATGTTGAAAAAAATACACATTCCGTTAAAAACAACACGTAGGTGGTCCATGTCAAGCAATAGTTAATGTGGGCGACCATGTTAAACGTGGGCAACTTGTTGCTGTACCAGCTGGATTAGGGGCTAATATTCACGCGAGTTTGTCAGGAGTTGTTGAAGAAATAACTGAAATGGATATAGTTGTGAAACTAGATAAAGAACAAACTGATGATTATGTGAGATTAGAAAAACAGATGATTATCTACAAAAAAATTAAAAGATGCTGGTATCGTAGGTGTTGGTGGAGCAGGATTCCCAACTGGAATCAAATTCTCTACAAAAAAATTCCTGGTGGATATGTTATTGCTAATGCGGCTGAATGTGAACCTATTTTTAGGGCATAATGTTAAATTTATGGAAGAACATCCAGAGGTTGTTGTTCGTGGTTTAAAATATATTATGGAATTAACTGATGCTAAAGAAGGATATATTGCTATTAAAACAAAATATCGTAAAAGCATTATTAGCGTTAGGTAAAGCATGTAAAGATGAGCCGAACATTAGTGTGAAAATTTTGCCTAATATGTACCCAGCAGGGGATGAACGTGTTATCGTGCGTGAAACATTAGGTGTGATTTTACAACCAGGTCAATTACCATTAGAAGCTAATGCAATTATCTCAAACGTTGAAACTATTAAACATGTAGTAAATGCTATTGAAGAAGACAAACCACTTATAGATAAAGATTTAACAGTAGGTGGACGTGTTCAAAATCCAAGTATTTTTATGGATGTGCCAATTGGATTACCAATTAGTGTATTTATAGAAAAAGCTGGTGGATATATTAATCCACATGGAGAAATAGTTCGTGGTGGACCATTTACAGGACGCCCAGCTAGAGAAGAAGAGCCTATTAACAAAAACTACTGGTGGTTTACTAGTTGCTATGCCATACCCACAAGAAAAAGAAAAAGTAGGAATACTTATTTGTGAGTGTGGAGCTCAAGAAGAGCGTCTTCGCCAAATTGCCGATGGTATGGGAGCAGAAGTAGTTTCTGTTCAAATGTGTAAACGTATGAAACCTGATAAAAAAATGGAAGATTACGTTGTGAGTTGCCAGGTATTTGCCCAGGACAAGCGGAAAAAGTATTAAAAATGAAAAAAGATGGTGCGAAAGCTGTCATTGCTGGTACTTGTCAGGATTGAACTAACACCGTGACAGGTGTAGCTCCTAGGTTAGGAGTAAAAGTTTATCATAGTACCGACCATGTACTTCGTGCCACTGACCATCATTTATATAGAAGCTATAAGAGCTTAGAATTACACAATAATAATTAATTTAGTTGGAGGTTAGAAGTAATGTCAATTACAGCAGAAACAGCGAAAGAACATTTAAACGACAAGGCGGTATTTTTGTTGCAGAGCTGAGGAAGGGATCGTAATTGGTCCAGATAACTTAGAAGATCCAGGTCTATTTGATGATTTAGTAGATTCAGGTCTATTATCTTTCCCAGATGATGCATTAACAATCGGACAAGTATTAGGTGCGAAATTAATGAAAAACAACAGACGCTCTAATACCAATTACACCAAGCATTATCGATGCAGTACAAGGTGGAGAAGAAAAAAAGCAGAAGAAGCAGTAGAAGCAGCGCCAGTTGCAGCAGCTCCTGTGGCAGAAGTTGCACCAGTTGCAGCTCCAGTAGCACAAGCTTCAGCACCAGCAGGTGTATTTAAACTTCAAATCGGAAAAGGGGAAAATATCAATTTAGAAATTCCTCTATCAGCATTTGCTGGGCAAGCAACATCAGCAGCACCAGTGGCAGCTCCAGCAGTAGAAGCTAAAGCAGTAGAAGTTAAAGCTGATGCAGCAGTTGCAGCAGAAGTAAAAAGAAGAAAAAAAGTAGAAGGTGAATCAAAGTTCATCCGTTCTCTACACACTAAACATTATAAAATTGATAAAAGTAGTTTTTGGAGAAAAAAACTGAAATTCAAGGAACAACTTTAGTATTAAGAACTCCAGAAGATTTATGTAAAGAAGCTGCTGAGTCAGAAGAATTAGTAGAAGATGTTAAATTAGAAATCATCACTCCTGATAAATATGACACTTACAGTGAAACAATCATGGACGTTCAACCAATCGCGGTTAAAGAAGAGGGAGAAATCGGACATGGTATTACTCGTGAACTTAAAGGTGTAGTAATGGTTCTTACAGGAACTGATGCTAACGGAGTTCAAATCGGGGAATTCGGATCTTCTGAAGGTGAATTAGAACGTAACATTATGTGGGGACGTCCAGGTGCTCCAGATAAAGGTGAAATCTTCATTAAAGGTCAAGTAACAATTAAAGCAGGAGCTAACATGGAACGTCCAGGACCATTAGCAGCTCACAAAGCTTTCGACCACATTACAGAAGAAATTCGTAAAGCACTTAAAGAAGTAGAAGATGAAAGCTTAGTAGTAGGAAACATCAATATTGAACAATACCGTCACCCAGGAAACAAAAAAGTATTAATCGTTAAAGAAATCATGGGACAAGGTGCAATGCACGATAACTTAATTTTACCAGTTGAACCAGTAGGAACACTTGGTGCTAAACCAAACGTTGACCTTGGTAACTTACCAGTTATGCTTGCTCCAACAGAAGTATTAGACGGTGGTATCCACGCATTAACATGTATTGGACCAGCTTCTAAAGAAACTTCTCGTCACTACTACCGTGAACCATTAGTACTTGAAGCTATGGCTGACGAAGAAATTGACTTAGTAGGGGTATTACTAGTTGGATCACCTCAAGCTAACTCAGAAAAATTCTACGTATCTAAACGTGTTGGTATGACTATCGAAGCTATGGATATCGATGGAGCTATCGTAACAACTGAAGGATTTGGTAACAACCACATCGACTTCGCTTCACACATCGAAGAAATCGGTAAACGTGGAGTATCAGTAGTTGGTATGACTTACTCTGCAGTACAAGGTGCCCTTGTAGTAGGTAACGAATACATGACAGCTATGGTTGATAACAACAAATCTAAACAAGGTATCGAAAAACGAAATTCTTTCAAACAACACATTATGTAAAGAAGATGCTATCCGTGCTTTTAGCAATGCTTAAAAACACAAATGGGTGGTGGATCAATTAAAAAAAGCTGAAAGAAAATGGAATCCAAACGTTAAATTAAATAACGTAGAAGTTATTGAAAAAAACTACAGGACAAAAAAATAGAATTACTTGACAACGAACAAGTATTACCAAAAATCTAAAAAAACGTCAAGAAATCTACGAAAAAGAAGACTAAAATTTTAAAAAGATAGGAAGTAAAAGTTATGATTGAAAAAAATTAAAATATGCATCTACAGAAAAGAGTGTTCGAAGGGGTAATAGTTGATCATAACGATGCCAGTGTTACGATAGATATTAAAGGACGCTTAGGGCAATTTAAAATTCCTATGAGAATGCTAATTTCGGATTATCCAGTAAAAATCGGTCAAGAAGTTGCCTTTTTACTAAGTTATCCAGAAGTGCTTAGCGAAGAACCTGACGAACATTATGTAAATGCAATACTTAATACTAAAAAGTTAGAAGAAGAAGTAAAAAAATAGAAAACAAAAAGAAGAAAAAAATAGTAGGAAGGAGAAATTAGAATGTCATTAACGATATTTGAAGGTCTACAATCAGAGATTTTTTTGTACCTATTACACCGAAAACCAGTTTGGGCTCCAGTAACTAAAGAATTAAAAGATATGAAAGTAGCATTAGCTACAGCTGCAGGGGTTCACTTAAAAACAGATAAAAGATTTAACTTAGCAGGGGATACTACATTCCGTGAAATCCCAGATACTGCACATAGTTCAGATCTTATGGTATCTCACGGTGGTTATGATAATGCAGACGCTAACAAAGATATCAACTGCATGTTCCCCAATCGATAGATTACATGAACTTGCTAAAAAAAGGTTTCATTAAAAAGCGTAGCAGAATTCCACTATGGTTTCATGGGTGGTGGTGGAGACCAAGAGGCTTTCACAAACTCTACAGGTCCAGAAATCGCTAAAAAAACTAAAAAGCAGAAAATGTTGATGCAGTTATTTTAACTGCTGGTTGAGGTACTTGTCATAGAACTGCCGTGATCGTGCAGAGAGCAATTGAGGAAGCAGGTATTCCAACAATCTTAATAGCAGCACTACCTCCAGTAGTGCGTCAAAACGGTACTCAAGAGCCGTTGCTCCACTTGTACCAATGGGAGCAAACGCAGGAGAACCAGGAAACGTTGAGCAACAAACACAAATCTTAGAAGCAACATTAGAGCAACTAATTAAAATACCAAGTTCAGGTAAAAATAGTTCCTCTTCCATTTGAGTACATCGCTCACGTGTAGGAGAATTTCGAGAAGAGGGCAAATGTCCCTCTTCTTTTTTTAAAGAATAATCTGTACTAGTAAACAGATGCAACGCTGTTACAATACAGATAATAAATTATAAGGAATGATGGATATGTCAAAGGAAAAGCTACAAATAAAAAGCATTCCATATGAAAAATGTTGCTTTTAGGAAAAAAAGTAAAAAAATAGAAAATAATGAGTTAATTATTCCTACAGAAATAGAATATGATAAAAAGTATTTTTTTGAAAGTGTAGAGGTTAAAATAATACGTCCTCGCGAACATAATTTTTATGTTAACACTATAATGGATGTAGTACCAATTTCAACAAAAAGTTATAGGGAGATTGGGAGAAGGGATTACACATACTCTAACAGGTGTTTATATGCTTCTCACGGGAGCAAAACACAGAAGGTAAACAAATGCATGAATTTGGTTCTTCAGAAGGTATACTGCAAGAACAGTTAGTTTTTAAATAAGGCTGGTTCGCCAGCTGTTGATGATTATTTAATCCATATTGATGTTATTATAAAAACCAGATGCAGAGTTTAATCGTGAATTAGCATTTTCAATTTTTGAACTATCAGATATTTATCTACAAAACATAAGAGAAGTTATGAAAGTTTTAAGTGGTCGTGATGCTGATGAAGTGCATGAATTTTATAATAAACAAAATCCAGGTAAACCTAAAAGTAGCATTAGTGAAAGAGGTAGCTGGGCAAGGTATGATGTATGATAATCAATTGTTTCCAATTGAGCCTAGTGGGATAGATAAAGGTATTTCCATTATAGATATGAATAATATGCCTGTCTTATTAACACCAAACGAATATCGTGATGGTGCAATAAGAGCAATGGTATAGGAAGGGGTGTTATTATGGGGATAGGACCATCTACAAAAGAAACTAGTTTGCATCATTTCAGAGATCCATTATTAGATACATTGGCAGAAGATCCAGATATCGATTTCCAAGGGGTAATAGTCGTGGGAACTCCTCAAGATAATAGGCTAAAACATTTAGTAGGTTGGAGAACGGCTACTTGGTTAGAAGCCATGAGAACAGACGGAGCTATAATCTCAGCTGATGGTTGGGGAAATAGTGATGTTGATTACGCTAATACTATGTTCGAAATAGGAGAACGTGGTATTACAATAGTTGGTTTAAAAATTTATGGGTAAACATAAATTTGTTGTAGAAAAATGAATATACAAAATTTGTTTTAGACTTTAATAAATCAGAAGAAGGCGTAGAAACAGAAATAGTTTGCCAAAACAATATTGATTATACTGATGCAAGAAAAAGCCTTTAGCATTGTTAAAATTAAAAAAATGAGACAAGATAACAAATAATTTAAGGAGTGAATAATTATGAAACTAAATAAAATGATTTCAGTTATTGATACACATACAGCAGGTGAAGCAGCAAGATTAGTAACTGCAGGTATTCCAAAAATTCCTGGTAAAGATATGGTTGAGAAAAAACAATACTTCATCGATCACTTAGATGATGTTCGTAAGTCTGTTATGTTTGAACCACGTGGACACCAAGATATGTTCGGAGCATTTCTATTACCTCCAACAAAAGAGGAAGCTGATTTTGGATTAGTATTCATGGATACTGGTGGCTACTTAAATATGTGTGGACACAATACTATTGCAGCAGTAACTGCAGCTGTAGAAACTGGTATGGTTGATGTAGAAGAAGGTGCTACTGAAAAAGAAGTAGTAGTAGAAACACCAGCTGGACTTATTTATGCAACAGCTAAACTAAAAGATAATGGAGCTAAAGTAAAAAGAAGTTTCATTCAGAAATGTTGAATCATTCTTATACAAACGTGATGTAGAATTAGATGTTGAAGGAATTGGACATATCAAATTTGATATCTCATTCGGAGGAAGTTTCTTCTGTATCCTTTCTGCAGACCAATTAGGATTAGAAGTTAAACCAGAAAAATGCTTCTAAATTAAAAAGATGCTGGTCTTAAAATCCGTGAAGCAATTAATGCTAATATCGAAATTCAACACCCAACTTTATCACACATTAAAAACTGTAGATTTAGTTGAAATTTATGACAAACCTTCTCATCCAGAAGCTACTTATAAAAAAACGTAGTAGTATTCGGAGATGGAAACATCGACCGTTCTCCATGTGGAACAGGTACATCTGCAAAATTAGCTACATTATACGCTAAAGGTGAGCTTAAACCAGGTGAACCATTCGTATATGAAAGTATCTTAGGTACTTTATTCAAAGGTAGAATAGTAGAAGAAAAGAAAATTAGCGGGATATGATGCAATCATTCCTGAAATCACAGGTTCTGGATACATTTTTAGGATTTAGTAACTATGTTTACGATCCAGATGATTCACTAACTTATGGATTCTTATTAGGATAGGAGAAGAAATATGGTAACATTATTATTAACATTATTAGGACTATCAGCACTATATTTTATAGTTATGTGGGCTATGGATATTATAAAAAAAATAAAGGGGTTGAGGGTGAAGACTCTAATCCGGTAGTTGGGTTTTTTTCATTGGTTTGGTTACTGACTTTATGGATACGTTAGGTATTGGGAGTTTTGCGCCAACTACATTATTAGCCAAAGTAACAGGGTTTATTAAAAATGACCGTTTATTACCAGGGACGCTTAATATAGGACATACAGTACCAGTATTAATTGAGGCATTTTTTTATTTATTCAATCAGTTCAAGTAGATGCAGTAACTTTATTATCATTAATTGCAGCAGCGGTTATTGGTGCTCTAGTTGGAGGGCGTATTGTTACTAAACTTCCTGAGAAAAAAATTCAGGTTACTATGGGATTCGCATTGATTATTACTGCGGCATTAATGTTTGCTAGTAAAATGGGATGGTTAGCATTGCTTGGAGCTAATAATACTGCATTACATCTAACAGGTATTGCACTTATTGTAGGTATTGTTGGTAACTTTATCTTTGGTGCATTAATGATGGCTGGAGTGGGTCTATATGCTCCATGTTTAGCTATGGTTTCATTATTAGGAATGGATCCAAAAAGCAGCATTTCCTATTATGATGGGATCATGTGCAGCGCTTATGGCTATTGGATCACCCTAAGTTTATTAAAGAAGGATTATATCCAAGAAAAGGAACTATTGCGGTAGCAATAGGTGGTGTTCTTGGTGTAATTATTGGATATCAATTTATTACTTCATTATCATTATCAAGTTTAATGTGGTTAATTATTGTAGTTGTAATAATTACTGGACTAGATATGCTAAGAAAAGGATTAAAAAAAGCAGCTTAATAATTAAAAGAAAAAAACGGAATTTGATTTAAGATTCCGTTTTTTTAATATATTTAAACTATAAAAAAACCATCAGATTATTTCTGATGGCTTTTTGTTTGCTAAGTTTTTGTTTTTTTCATTGAGGTAATAGCGGAATAGCAGAATACAGCAACTGCAACCCAAATAATGCTAAATGAAATTAATTTTTTTCCATATTTAATTCTCACCATAAACAAATATTCCTATAAAGAACTGTATAGTTGGTGGGAGATACTGTAGTATTCCAAGAATATAAAGTGGAATATCAATTGCTCCTCTAGCAAAATAATAGGAGAGGAATAGCTGTGATAGCTCCCTGATAGAAGAAGAGCTATTAATGTTGTGGTATCCGAATTATAAAAATGTTATATTATTAGAACTTCCTAAATATAGCATATAAATAATAGCTATAGGAGAAACAATAGCTGTTTCTATTAATAGGCCTGCCTTTGGACTAAGGATAATTTTTTTCTTACATAGGCTATATAACCCAAAGGTAAGTGCAAGTAGGATGGAAATCCAAGGAAGCGAACCAATAGAAATAAATAAATATAATAATGAAATTCCAACACAGATACAGGCAATTGTCTGTATACGGGTTAATTTTTTTCTTTTTAAAAAGACAACAGCGAGTATTATAGTGACAATTGGATTAAGATAGTAACCAAAACTAGCTTCTAGCACGTGGTTTGTATTTACGGCTATGATATAAGTTAACCAGTTTGCTGTAATTAAAAAAACGAAGCGAGAACAAGTAACGAGAAGCTTTTTCTTATTTTTGCCATATTTTTTTAATTTCTAAAGAAATATTATTTTTTTATTTTTTTCGCTAAAAGGAATACTAAAAACCATGAAAAATAAATGAACATAGTACACGCATGGCTAGTACTTCATAAGCATCAATGCTTTTTAGAAGTTTGAAATATATTGGAAAAAAATCCCCATGAAAAAGTAACATATAAGAATTGCTATTAAACTTTTTTTGGTGTTATTCATATGGCGCTCCTTTCACAAATTTCTTTTTATATTCTATATAGTATATAGTAAATATAGTTAATAATCAAAACAAAATTTAGGATTAACAGTTAATTCATTAAAATAAAAATACCTAGTAGATATATTAATGTTGGATTTCTATATCTACTAGGGTTAGTATGTATTAGACAAGTTGAGAATCGTCTTCTATTATTTCTTTTTACCTTCTGCATTTGATTATCGAGCTTAGCGCTTATTTCAGCACAGAGTAATAGTCGACGTTCGATTTCCTTTTCTTTCTCTTCGCTTAGATTTTTTTCTTATAACGTAGTTTGTGTTCTAGACTAGCCCAAAAAAATCCATAGCTATTGTTCGAAATTGGATTTCGACAGCAACATGCTCTACTTTATCTGATAAAAAAATATAGGAACTTTTACAATAAGGTGATAGCTACGATAACCATTGTTTTTGTAGTTTTTAATATAATCTTTTTTTCCGCTATTATCGTTAAATCATCCTGTTGTTTTTAAGGCTTTCTACAAGTTTATAAACATCATCCTTAAATGAACAAATAACACGTACTCCTGCTACATCATAAATATTATTTTTTTATAGTTTCTATATCAAACGGTAAATCGAGACGCTTTAATTTATTCATAAGGCTAAGCGGTGTTTTTAAGACGAGTTGAAACTGATTCGATGGGGTTACTTTTCCCCGTGAAGAGAAAAATTCCTTTATCAAAAACATTTAGCTTAGTTTCTATTTCTAACATTGCGCATTCATAGTGCATAAATAGCTCGACATAAGGCTCTAGTTCATTTATTAATAAAGGCTGGTTAGCCTCCATTGAAAAAAAGTTGATCAGTTAATGTTTCTATTTGTGTTTTTCATATATTTTTCTCGCTTTTTAATTATGTAATCAACTATATAATAAATTATAATGTTAAAATGTAGTTTAATTTTTCTAAAAAAAGAAAAAAAGTTAATTTTTTTCAATAAAAGTGTTAGCTGACAGGGAACTTTTTTAATTTTCACTTGTAATTGGCGAGGTTAACACTAATAGATAGCTGTAGTAAAAAAATAATATAGAAAAGAAATGGTACAGATAATAAATTTATTCAACGTAAATGCTGATTTATCAGTGTTTTCTTCTTATAAAAGAGAAAACAGAGATTCTCAAAAAAATTCACAATTCTCACAAAAAAAGCGATATAATAACATTTCTGAATTTCCCGGAAATATTCACTGTAGACAAGAGGTTATATTTGTTATAATATAGTATTAATAGCGTCTTTATTATAATTAAGATTAATTATGAATTAATAGAGAATAGATAGGATTTTTGGGAGGGGAAAAAGATGCAAAAGAAGTAATTTTTATTCTTATACACAGAAAAAGTTAGATTTGCTTACAAAAAAATTTATTAGTTATAAAAAGAGATGGTCGCGTAGTAAAATTTGATGCTGATAAGATTTACAAGGCTATTGAAAAAAAGCTGTTAACAGCGTGTTTGGAGAGAAACATAGTGTTAATATAGATAGTATCGTAGATAATGTTATTATAGAAATCGGAAATAGATTTAAGGATAATATAAAAAAATTTACGAGCTTCAAAATATCGTTGAGCACACATTGTTAACATTGGGAGAAGAGGCTATTTATGAGGAATATGTAGGCTATCGTAGTATGCGTGATATAGAGCGTGAACGTAGTCTTGATATCAATGTCGCAATTGAAAAAAATTAGTGAATCGTGATGAAAAATGTTGTTAACGAGAATGCTAATAAAGATAGTTTAGTATTCAATACACATAGAGATTTAACAAGTGGTATTGTAGCTAAAGCGATTGGTTTGAAAATGCTACCTCAACACGTAGCTAATGCCTACCAAAAAGGTGAAATCCATTATCATGACTTGGATTATTCTCCGTATCAACCATTGACAAACTGCTGTTTAATTGATTTTTAAAGAAATGCTTACAAAAAGGATTTAAAATTGGTAATGCAGATGTAGATAGTCCGAAAAAGTATCCAAACAGCTACTGCTCAAATGGCGCAAATTATTGCAAACGTAGCATCAAGCCAATACGGAGGATGTAGTGCGGATAGAATAGATGAAGTGCTTGCTCCTTTTGCAAAAACTTAACTATGAAAAAAATCTAAAGATGGCTAGCGAATGGATTGAAAGTGAAGACAAACAAGAACAATTCGCTCGTGAAAAAAACTAAAAAAAGATATTTATGATGCGATGCAATCACTAGAATATGAAATAAATACTTTATATTCTTCTCAAGGACAAACACCATTTACATCTTTAGGATTTGGTTTAGGTGAAGGATACTTCGAAAAAAAGAAATTCAAAAAGCTATTTTTAAAAAGTTAGAATAGCAGGATTAGGAAAAAGAAAAAAAGAACGGCTATTTTTCCCTAAATTAATCTTTTGTAATAAAAAGAAGGATTAAACTTAAAACTAGAAGATCCTAATTACGATGTAAAAACAATTAGCATTAGAATGTGCTACACAAAGAATGTATCCAGACGTAATTATGTACGATACTTTAGTGAAAATAACAGGGAGCTGCAAAACGCCTATGGGTTGCCGTTCATTCTTACCTGCTTGGAGAGATGAAAATGGAGAACTTGTTGAGAGTGGCCGTATGAATCTAGGAGTTGTAACTCTAAATCTACCGCGTATTGCTCTTGAATCAAATGGGGATAAAGAGTTATTCTGGGAAATCTTTAAAGAGCGCTTAGAAGTGTGTAAAGATGCTCTAGATTACAGAGCTAAAAGATGTGGAGAGGCAAAGCCTCAAAATGCACCTATTCTTTATATGCATGGAGCTTTTGGAAAACGTCTAAAACCAGATGATAGAGTTAAACAACTTTTTGATAAACAAAGAGCGACATTATCTTTAGGATATATCGGCCTATACGAAGTTGCTAGTGTTTTCTATGGTGGAGAATGGGAAAAAAATAAAGAAGCCAAAGACTTCACATTAGACATTATGAAACATATGAAACAATGCGTAGATAAATGGACTAGCGAAGGGGATTACTGGTATAGTATTTACTCTACACCAAGTGAGTCATTAACTGATAGGTTCTGCCGTATGGATACAGAGAAATTTGGTATGGTGGAAAATGTTACAGATAAAGAATACTATACAAACTCTTATCACTATGATGTTCGTAAAAACCCAACACCATTTGAAAAATTAGAATTTGAAAAAGATTATCCTTATTATGCAAGTGGTGGATTCATTCATTATTGTGAATATCCAGTGTTAAAACAAAATCCAAAAAGCTCTTGAGGCGGTATGGGATTTTGCTTATGATAAAGTAGGGTATTTAGGAACTAATACACCAATAGACCGTTGCTATAACTGTAACTTTGAAGGTGAGTTTGAACCGACGAAAAAAGGTTTTAAATGTCCGGAATGTGGTAATAGAGATCCAAAAAGCTGTGATGTTGTAAAAAGAACATGTGGTTACTTAGGTAATCCACAAGCACGTCCTATGATAAAAAGGACGCCACAAAGAAATCGTAGCAAGGGTAAAAACATTTAAAATAATAATTACTAAATAAGCTTTCTAGAATTTTTAGAAGGCTTATTTATTTTTTTAATAATTAATAAGTAATAGTGGATAAAATAAGCTACTTTATACAGCTCCAAACTCTTTACATCAACATACTTTTTCTGATAAAATCAATATTGACATAATAATCAGGAGGACAGAAAAAAATGGGTAAAATTTTTCAAAGGATTAGTATTAGGTGCGGTTAGTGCGGTAGGAGCGTACTATTATAAAAAAATCCAAAAGAATTAGAAAAAAACACAAAAGAATTACTTAAGAAAAAAATACAAAAGAAGGTTTAAATAAATTAAATGTGCTTGTAAATGAAGCAGTAGGTAGCGCAGTGGTGCAAGAAGAAAGTGATATTGCGCGTGGAAAGTTAGAAGAAGTAAAAGCTTATGAAGAAAAAAACTTGAAGATAATTTTGTTGAACTAAGTACAGATGTAGATAATGTGCTAGAAGAAGTTCAAGAAGATGTGGAAGAAAAAGTAGAAGAAGCAACGGAAGAGGTAGTATCGGTTGTAGAGGATGTTCAAGAGGAAGTAGCTCCTGTAGTTGAAAATATCCAAGATGCAGTGGAAGAAAAAGTAGAAGAAGCTCAAGAAGTTGTGGAAGAAGTAAAAAGAAGAAGCTGAATCAGTACTTGAAGAAACACAAGACGCAGCTGATGAAGCAAAAAGAAGAGGTTGTGGACAAAGCTGAAGATATCCAAGATGTAGTAGAAGAAAAAAATAGAAGATGTATCTGAATTTGCGAAAGATGCGCAAGAGGAAGCTCAAGATATAGTTACTGCAGCAGGAGATAGATTGGATCTAGACAAACTGACTTATGAGGAATTAGAGGCGCTAGAAGCGGAATTAGCAGCTCAAGCACAAGAATTGGAAGATTATGAAGAAGTAGAAGAAAATCAAGATGAAGAGCAAGAAGAAGCCCAAGAGGAAAAAGGAAAAGCTAAAACTACTTTTAGATTCAATCGTAGCTTTGTTTTTCTTCAAAAGATGGGAAAAAAATAAATAAGAATAAGCAACATAATAAAAAGGAGAATTTTTTTAAAAATTCTCCTTTTTATATTTTATAGATTTTTAACTATGCTTTCTTGAATTTTTTTCAAAATCAGTAGGTTCTAATTTTTGAGGCGGCCACGCGATTTCCAAATTGTCAAAGTTAGTATCTTTGTCTTTGTAACGTGGAACTATGTGGAAATGAAGGTGGAAAAACACTTTGGCCAGCATATTCTTCGTTATTTTGGAAAATATTAATACCATCGCAATTATAAGCTTCTTTTACCGCGTTTGCAATTTTAGGAAGAACACGTCCGATATTTGCTGCTGTTTCAGGATCACAATCCAAAATGTTACGGCTATGTTTTTTAGGTATAACTAATGTGTGTCCTTTAGTGATAGGGAACACGTCTAAAAAGCTGTACACATACTCATCTTCATAAATTTTATAGCTAGGAATTTCACCATCAATAATTTTTTTCAAAAATAGTTTTTTTCCATAGATAACACTCCTTATTTTTAAGTTTTTTTAGTGTTTCAATTAGTAATTGTTTAAGGTTTATACTAATTTGTTGGGCTGTTTTAAGTACATGCTCATGGTCATGTTTTCTTTCTTGAACCCCTGTTGCCATGTTTGTAACACAAGCAAGAACTGCTACTGGGAGTCCAGCATGGTTGGCTGCAATAACTTCTGGAACAGTAGACATCCCTACAAGATCACATCCCATAGTTTTTGAATGCTCTAATCTCAGCACGTGTTTCAAAAGTATGGTCCTTGGAAGAAACCATAAGTACCTTGAGATAATTTGATATTTAGTTTTTTTCTGCAGAATTGTTAAGATTTTCTACTAAATACGGATCGAAAGGAGTAGTCATATCAACAAATCTTTCTCCAAGACGTGAATCATTTTCGCCTCTTAGTGGATTATCACTAACAAGTGAGATGAAGTCATCAAGACAGATAATATCTCCTTCGCTAAAATCTGTATTAATAGCACCACAAGCATTAGTTATAAATAACCCTTTAGCTCCTAAGAACTTAACTACATAAGTCATAAAAGCAACATCTTTCATACTATATCCTTCATAATGGTGAAGTCTACCATTTAAGACAAGGACATTTTTCCCAGAGATTTTCCCGAAAGTAAGCTTATTTGCATGCCCTTTTTACATGGTTAGCTCGCTTATTTCCTGGGAAAAGTGGGATAGCCTCATAACCTAATTCTTGTTGGTCTTCTAGTTCAAGTGTAATACCACTACCTAAAAACTACTGCATAATCGATAGACTCGTTAAAAATACTTTTTTTAATATAATTTGCAGTTTCAACAATATTATTGTAATACGTCATAAAAAAATTCCTCCTGAAAATGCTTTATCTAATAATTATATCACATATGGTAGAAAAAAATGTAATATTTATAAAAAAATTGTTACAAACTATTGAAATCGATTGCTAAATATGATATTGTAGTTTCAATAGAGATAAATTTAGGAGGTAAATTATGAAAAAAATTACGCACTCTATTAACAATTTTAATAACATTGTCACTTGTGGTTGTAGGATGTTCATCTAAGAGCAAGAATGACAATAAGACGGATAATTCAAAAAGGTTATAAAATAGGAATTGTTACTGGTGAAGGTGGAGCAAAAGATAAAAAGCTTTAACCAAGCCAACGTAGAAGCGATTCAAGCATGGGTTAAAGAAAAATGGAGCGAAAAGATCCTGTTGTTATCGAAACTAAGACACAATCGGATTTATCATCTAATGTTCAAAATGCGGCGAAAGTTTCTGATATAATTTCAGTTGCAGGATATGAGTTTGAAAAAAAGAACTTACAAAAAAATCTCTGCACAATACAAAGATAAAAAAATTCTTATATATCGATACTTTTGTAGAAGCACCAAATATTGCATCGTTAATATTTAAAGAACAAGAAGCAGGATACCTAGCAGGATATGCAGCAGCATTAAAATCTAAAACTGGTAAAGTAGGATTTATCGGTGGAACAAAAATTCCACCAGTAGAAAGATTTGGTATTGGATTTGTTCAAGGCGCTAAAGCGGCAAAAAAAGTGATATTAAAATTATGTACAACTACAGTGGAACATTCTCAGATACAAACAAAGGTAAAACATTAGCGGCAACTATGTATGATTCTGGAGCAGATGTTATCTTTGTTGCGGCTGGTAACACAGGTAATGGAGTAATATCAGAAGCAAAAAGAACGTGGTGTTCTTGATATGTCTAAAAGGTGGAGAAGTTAATCACTGGGTTGTTGGTGTAGATAAAGACCAATACGAAGAAGGTATTTTTCAAAGGTAAAAGACAAAGACGGAAAAAGAAGTTCAAAAATCTGTTGTTTTTAACATCAGCTGTAAAAAAATATTGAAGTAGCAGTTACTAAAATTTTTAAATGAGATTAAAGCTGATAAATTCCAAAATGGTAAACATACATTTGGTATTAAAAGAAAACGGAGTAGGCATTCCAAAAGAAAATCCAAATTTAAATGATGATATAAAAAGGAAAATTAACTAAAGCAATCGAAGAGTTGAAATCAGGAAAAGTGGAAGTTGTAGCCACTGGAGACGAATTAAAAAGCAAAAAGGTTCAGTAACTAACATTGAAGGTGAGCTTTTAATATTTTTCAAAAATACGGAGTCAAGGATATAGGTTGGCTCCGTATTTTTTTATAATTTGTGATTGTATTCAATAACCGAACTATAAAATTATTCAAAAAAATAATAAAAAAAATAATATCATGAAAAACGCTGATTTTACAGTTGTTGTTGTGTTGGTTTCGTTTTATTTAATAATATAATATAACTAAATGTTCGGGCTTTGTTTTAATAAAAAAATATGAGGGAAAAGAGAAATCTAAAATGCTAATTTAAAAAGTTATGAAAATGCTTTTAAAGAGATGTGAAAAAAATTTTTGTTATCTATAGGGTAATAAGAACGATAAATCATAAAAAAAATAGAAAAAAAGACACTTTCCTCCATAAACACGAACTTTCTAAAAAAATATATTTGAAAAAAACAAATAAAATGTTGATATTTAGAAGATAATGTGGTATTATTTAAATATAAAATATATAATAACAAAGGAGACTTTTTTTATTTATGAAAAAGGTATTTTTCGTTAATAGCAGTTGTTTTTATCAGCAGCATTAATTTTTCGTTGGATGTTCTTCTAAATCATCTAACAACAATTCTAGTTCAGATAACAAATCTGATTTAAAAATCGGAGTTGTAACTGATGAAGGTGGAGCTAAAGATAAAAGTTTCAACCAAAGTAACGTAGAAGCTGTTCAAGAATGGGTTCAAAAAAATGGTGGTAAAGCACTAAACCCAATTGAAACTAAAAAAACCAAAGTGATATTGCAGCTAACTTACAAAACGCTTCAAAAAGCAGCAGACGTTATCTCTCTTGCTGGATTCTACTTTGAAAAAAAGAATTACCAAAAAAATTGCAGATTCATTCCAAGATAAGAAATTTATCTTTATCGATGGATCAGTACCCTAACAAAAAAACGTAGAATCAGTATTATTCGCTGAACAAGAAGCAGGATACTTAGCAGGATATGCAGCAGCTCTTCAATCAAAAACTGGAAAAGTTGGATTCATCGGTGGAGCTAAAATCCCAGCGGTAATCAAATTCGGTTTAGGATTTGTACAAGGTGCTAAAGCAGCTAAAAAAAGATATCAAAATCGTTTATAACTACAGTGGTTCATTCAATGATACTAACAAAGGTAAAACTTTAGCAGCTACAATGTTTGACGCTGGAGCAGACGTTATCTTCGTTGCAGCTGGTGGAACTGGAAGTGGATCAATCAAAGAAGCTCAAGAAAGAGCTACTAAAGATCTAAAAGAAAGCGGAGAAGTTAAACACTGGATCGTTGGTGTAGATAAAGACCAATATGCAGAAGGTGTATTCAAAGCTAAAGATAAAGATGGAAAAGATGTAGAGAAATCTGTAATCTTAACTTCAGCTGTTAAACGTATTGACGTAGCAGTTAAAAAAACATCTTAGATTCAATCAAAGCTGGTAAATTTGAAGGTGGAACTACTAAGACATTCACAATCAAAGAAGACGGTGTAGGACTTCCAGCACAAAAATCCAAACTTAAGTGATGCAATTAAAGCTAAAAATTGATGCAGCTGTTAAAGATCTTAAAGAAGGTAAAGTAACAGTAGCATCAGAAGCTGCTAAAATAACAGATAAAGCTAATATTGACGGAGAACTATAAGACTAATAGTTTAGTCATAGAAAAAAAGGCCTAGTTTTACTAGGTCTTTTTTTCTAAAAATATAGGTAAAATACTTTTTGAAAAGTAAAAAAAGAGCTCTTAATTATTATTTAAGTAGTTACTAAGTATAAAAAAATTTGTTTTTAAATTAATATAAAAAAAAGAGATAATTATATCAAATTAGTTATGATAAATAAGAAAGTTATAATTAATATTTGTCATTAAGAAATATAGCTAAATAGTATTAAAATTCAAACGGAAAAATTAATAAAAACGCTATACTAGAATGTAAAAAAATCTAGTATAATATATAAGTGAGATTAACAAAAAAAGAGAGGTAAAGATATGTACGCTATAGAAATGCTAAACATAACTAAAAAAAGTTTGGTGACTTCTACGCAAATAAAAGACATTACTATTCAGGTTAAGAATAATGAAATTCATGCTTTGCTTGGAGAAAATGGTGCCGGAAAATCTACATTAATGTCAGTTCTTTTTGGGATGTACCATCAAGAAGCAGGTGTGATTAAATTAGATGGAAAAGAAGTTGATATTAAAGACCCTAAACATGCGAATAAACTTGGAATTGGGATGGTACACCAACACTTCAAACTTATTAAAAAAACTTTACTGTTGCTGAAAAACATTATTTTAGGAATGGAAGAAGTAAAAGGTGGAAAAAAATTGATTTAGACTCTGCTGCAAATAAAATTTCAGAGCTATCTAAAAAAATATGGATTAGAGGTTAATCCTAAAGCCCTTGTTGGTGATATAAGTGTAGGGATGCAACAAAGGGTTGAAATTTTTAAAAATGTTATATAGAGATGCTAACATTCTAATTTTTCGACGAACCAACAGCGGTATTAACACCAGCGGAGATCGAAGAATTTTTTAGCGATTCTTAAAAACCTTCAAGCAGAAGGAAAAAAACTATTCTGTTAATTACGCACAAGCTTAATGAGATTATGGCGGTAGCTAATCGTTGTAGTATTATTCGTCGTGGAGAATACTTTTGGGACAGTAGAAGTTGCAGAAACAACTAAAGAAAAAAACTAGCAAGTCTTATGATTGGTAAAGACTTAGAAATAATCAAGTATGAACGTTCTCGTGAAGGGAAGAAAAAAATACTAGAAGTATCAGGTATTTATGCAGATACTCAAGAAAAAAACAAAATATCTTACATGACTTCAATCTTGACGTACACGAAAGAGAAATCTTAGGTATCGCCGGGGTAGATGGTAATGGACAACAACAATTTGTTGAAGTACTGAATGCTTTACTTAAAAGAAACAAAAGGTAAAATTATTTTTTTGATGGAAAAGATTTACATGGAATTTCTACTGCGAAACGTAAAAGAATTAGGTCTTGAAATCATTGCCGAAGATAGACATAAAGATGGATTAGTGTTAGATTTTAGCGTTGAAGAAAACTCAGTATTAGAAAAATTACTACACAGAGAAGTTTTCTAAAAAAATGGATTCCTTTAAAAAAACCTGTAATTTCTAAATTTGCAAAAAGAAATTTGTGAAAAAAATATGACGTTCGTAAAGCTGGAGATGAGAAGATTTCGGCACGAAGCATGAGTGGTGGTAACCAACAAAAAAACTTATTATCGGGCGTGCATTAGAACTTCAGCCAAAATTATTAGTAACTACTCAACCAACTCGTGGACTTGATGTAGGGGCTATTAACGGCATTCACAAAATGTTAATTGATTACCGTGATAAAGGTAACAGTGTTCTATTAATTTCATTTGACTTGGATGAAATTTTAACTCTATCAGATAGAATAGCGGTTATCCACAATGGTAATATTATCGATGTTGTAGATAATGATGAGAATGTAACAAAAGAACAACTTGGTCTGCTTATGGCAGGGGTTAAGAAGTAGAGAGGAGAACCTATGTTAAAGAAAGTTTTAACTAATGCGGTGCTACCGATATTAGCTTCATTTATAATTGGAGCAATTCTTATTTCAGCGATAGGAGCAGCGCCAGGAGATGTATTAGGGGTTATGGGGAATATTTTTACCGACCCTAACAGTATAGCTGAAATTTTTGTATCGACAATTCCATTAATTTGTACAGGGTTGTCAGTAGCCTTTGCATTTAGAACAGGATTATTTAATATCGGAGCAGAAGGACAATTCATTATGGGGGGACTTTTTGCAGGTATTGTAGCTATTAAAATGCAAGGTATGAACTTTTATGTAGTCCTAATCGCAAGTATCTTAGCAGGTATTATTGTTGGTGGACTTTGGGCAGCTATTGCAGGGTATTTAAAAAGCTAGATTCAACATTAGTGAAGTAGTTGTAACAATTATGTTAAACTACACAGCTTTTATACTTTGTTCAATTCGCGGTACCAAAAATTTATTCGAGGAAATAATGACATTATTTCTCAACCACTTGTAGCAAGTGACGGTTCAGGATATTTAAAAAAATGATTTGATAGAAGGTATTTTTTTAATAACCACCGTTTAGGAACGGATTTATTCTTAGCTATTTTTGCGGTTATTATATTCTATATCGTTATGGAAAAAAACAGTATTCGGTTATGAGCTTCGTTCAGTAGGGTTTAACCCATCAGCATCTAGATTTGTTGGTATGAAAGTCAATAGAAACACTGTTCTTTCAATGGCTATTTCAGGAGCCTTTGCTGGACTTGGAGGAGCGCTTTTACAATATGGGACCTGTTGGTCAAGTAGTTGCAGGGTCTACATTCCAAGGGTTTGGATACATGGGTATCGCGGTTGCACTTATCGGAGCAAATACAGCACTAGGTTCATTCTTAGGAGCATTATTATTCGGATTCCTAGGAGTTCTTACTCCACAATTAGCGTTTATCGGTATTCCAAAAGATATCGCAAATATCTTAATCGGATTAATCGTATTATTCGTTGCAGCGAAAGCTATTTTCGATAGCAAATTACTAGATAAACTAGTTAGTAAAAAGAAAGGAGAAAAATAAATGGATACAGTATTATCACTATTAGACTCAATGTTACAATATACAGTACCTATTCTAATAGCGGCCATTGGTGGTTTCTATTCTGAAAAGAGTGGGGTTGTAAATATTGCACTTGACGGTTTTGTAATTTTTGGTTCATTTGTTGCTTCTTTCATAGCTTTAACAGCATTCGAAGGTGCGCCAACTATGTTTCAATTAGTTATATGTTTACTAGCTGCGACAATATGTGGAGGACTACTTTCACTTATCCACGCATTTATCAGTATTAACTTAAAAAGCTGACCAAGTTATCTCAGGTACAGCGATTAACTTAATTACACCAGCTATCGCGTTATTCTTAGTTAACCACTTTAATGGAACTTATGAATTACTATTAGCAAGTGGATTCCCTAGATATACAGTTTTTGGTAAATTTACAGTATATCCAACGATTATTATAGCAATAGTATTAGTAGCACTTACTTACTATATTATTTACAAACGTCCATTTGGACTTAGACTTCGTTCTGTTGGGGAAAATCCTCAAGCCAGTGATTCATTAGGATTAAACGTATTTAAATACCGTTATATTGGGGTATTCATCTCTGGATGTTTAGCAGGACTTGCTGGAGCAATTATTGCAACTACATTCAGCCAAGGGTTCAACGCAGCAATCACAGTTTATGGTTTCGGGTACCTAGCATTAGCAGCATTAATCTTTGGTAAATATAACCCAATTACAATCACATTAGCAGCGTTGTTCTTCGGGGGAACAAAAGTATTCGCAGAAAAAAAGTATCTATTCTTGCACCAGATCTTCCAATTCCAGTATCATTCTGGAACATGTTCCCATTCGTAGCTACAATTATCGCGCTTATCGTATTTTCTAAGAAAACTTCTACACCAGAAGCACTTGGAGTTCCTTACGATAAAGGTATGAGATAAGGTTGAATTAAAAGTAATTTAATCAAAATATATACAATAACACTCAGAAAGTTAATCATTCTGAGTGTTATTTTTTTAATTTAGAGAAAATGTGGTATAATAGTGTCAAAGAAAAAAATAATAATCAATAAAATATCTTACTTTTATTGATAAAGGAGAATTTAGATATGAATAAGAAATTACTTATGGTTCTTGCGGCAGGAGCGTTAGTTCTAACAGGTTGTGCGGTAAATGAAGCCAATAAAGAAAAAAAGAAGATAAAAATAAATCAGAACAAAAAGATGCTTCAAAAGAGGATAAAAAAATCAGAACAAGATAAACAAAAAGCTGCTCATGACTTAAAAAGAAGCGGAAAAAAATTAATACATAAAGTAGCAATTTCAGGGAACGACTTATCGAGATTAAAAACACAAACGAATTTATTAGCTTGGATTACACAAGATAAAGTGAAAAAAATCGAAATCACCTAATGGAGATGAATTGTTCACTATTTCGAAAGAAGATTATCTAGATGTCATCAATGAATATTCAGATAAAACTTACACTATGAATGAGGCGTTAGGTTTATTAAAAGGACCAAACTTTAATGAATATGAAGTTGAAGCGGCAAAATCGCCATTACATCCAACAAAAAATGAAATTCACTACTACAAAGGTGATGATAAAATTGTCTTTGTTGGAATGCCTTTAACAAATAAATATCCACAAGAAGTTGAAGCAAAAGATAAATGGAAAGTAGAAGGGATAGTATAAAAAAATAAATGTCCTTGACGCAATGACGAAGACAAATATTTCAACTATAACTCTAAAAACTAAACAACAAAAGATTATCAAGGCGGAAATAAAAAAATCTAAATACTACGTTGAAAGTGTAAAAGTATAACTAGGATTAGAGATTTGAATATATAATAAAGGATAACTAGAAATGGTTATCCTTTATTTTTTTGTTAGTTGCAAAATGACTGTATTTATGGAAATCAAGTATTGTTGTAAATTAATTATATTGGTGATTTAATGAATAATCACTGTTATTTTTTTATTGATAAAAAAATTAATATATAAAAATCATTTTTTTGTAATCTAGATAAGGGAATTGACAAAAAAAGAAAGTATTAGTTTAAAAATTAGTGTATAAGCAAATCAAACAAATTAAACATAAACAAAAAAAGACAGGAGTACCATTCCTGTCTTTTTTTATCTCAAAGACTAGTTACTTTCTAAAAAAATTCTATCTAGCCATTTGCAAATATAATAAGCAGCTATACTTGCCGTGATAGAAAGTGTAAAATCAAACCAATTAAACATAAAACCCACCTCCCTCTGTTACGAGTTTAGTGAAAAGTAACGGAGTAATTATATCATGAAATTATGATAATACAAAAATAATTCTTTCCGATGCAGAGCAAGAATGTTAAAACAAAAAAACAATAGGGCGATTTTTTTGCTATATACTTTGAGACCGAAAGCATAGAGCGGATAATTTATTCTTTCCGTATGCTTTCGCACAAGAGAAGAATAGCAAAAAAATAAAAAGTAAGGGATTAGCAAGGAAGATTTTTAAAGTTACAGAAAAAAATACTCTTGCCCTTTACTTTTTTAAGTTAATAAATTATACTATCTTATTGGTTGCAAAAATGGTTGCATTTATGGAAAATCAAGTATTGTTATAAGTTGATTATATCAACGGTTTGATAAGTTTTTACTATTATTCCCGTTCTATGAAACTTTTTTTCTTTATACCCATTACAAAAATTTCTACAGTATCCTTACTTGTTGAATTTAACACGATAAAACCTGCTAACTATTATAAAATAAGTATTTACAAGACTTTCATTTGCACCCACTACAAAAATTTCACTGATTTTATAGGTATATTTTTAACAAAATACCTCAAAAAGTACTTCATAGAGCTTTTTAATCTCCATTGATATCTTCAATAATTGCATTTTTAATTTTATTAAAACTTTCAGGATAATTCCTAGGCTTTAAGTCTTCTATTATTTTTTTAAAAATATTTTTCGCGTTTTTTTATAGCTTTATAATTTGCTTCTAATAGAATCTTTGTATCCTGAACGCCAGAATCTATATTTAAAATATCATAATATTTACTTTTTAGCTACTGACGAACAAACTAAATCAATATCTAAACAATACATCGAGAATATCATCTGTATTGCATTCCTTCCAGTTTATTGAACCGAGTCCTTTTTTTAATCTTGAATTGTCCATATTGCATTTATTTTTCATCACTGCAATTACACAGTCTGAAGACAAACTTATTGTTTATTTTGCAATAAATATACATTATCATACACCCTGTAAACATTAGTATTATTGAGAGCGCGGCCCCTTCCAAGCCAAAAATTTTTTTATCAAAAGGCAAAACTGCTTTTTGCGGAATTTACATCCATCATAAAAAGGGAATATTTAGATATTGTTCCACTATTTGGTAACCCTAATAGAATGTTTTTGTGTAAAGTTCCATGTTGTATGACATGCCATAACAAAGCCAAATACTGTCAAATGCACAAAACATTAAACTAAAAAAATACACCGGAAAGTAGTATATCTATAAATCCAAAAGCTGATATTCCATTATTTCCCAAGTGAAGTAATGCAAACAATATTGAGTTTATGATTATTGCAAATTCAGTGTTCTTATATCTATTTTTTTCAGTCTTTGATAAATAAATCCTCTAAAAATCAATTCTTCGCTCGAAGACTGAATGAAGACTACAATAAATAATAAAATTAGGTTCACTATTTCAAACTTGTAAAAAAAGTAAGCTTAATATCCCCGTGTAAAATTGCAACTGTTGCACAAAAATCCATTCAGGACAAAACCTGTCAAAAAAATCCTAATATCAACATTTTTAAAATTATTGCAAGTTCTGTTATATTTAATAGAGTTTAAAAATTACTTTGTTCTTCTTCTTGAAGATTATACAGAATAAAATAAACGCAATCCAAATTCCCCAAAAAAATTAGCGTATATATTAAATGTAAATTTGAAATTATTATTGAAATAATTCGGAAGAGGAAACGGATCGATGAAACTTAGAAATAACCTGTCCTGCAAATAATAATCCGATCCCTAAAAAAATATCCATATTAAATTGTCCCTTAACAGCCCTTTTTATTGATGTCTTCATAAGTTTTTCAATCTTTCTATTCCATTACTTACATTAGCTATTTCCTTGCGAATATAATTACTATATCTCTCGAAAATTTTTAAGCTTTCCGAAATCAATGATACTCTATAAATGCCTTTTTGAAAGTTTCTCCACTGATAATAATCAAGTACATCAGCAAGTTCTCTTGAACTCCAATATTCGCTTCCATCTTTTTCTAATATACTTAATATCTTCAAATCACCTATATTCTTTTTGCTTTTAAATTTGACATAAGCGAATCTCTCGTTATTTTTTTATAACATATAACCTGAGTATCAACTATTTTTTTCTTTATCTCTATATATTTCGATAGGATTTCCTTTTAAATCTCTCTATTCTATCCATCCATTATTGGATTTTTCCAATAATTATCCACCCGGCACTTGACGGATTCATACATACAATATCTTCTTGTAATATATTATCTTTTTATTTTTTTGCATTTCTTCTAATAGATGGTATATAGCCTTTTTCCGGTATTCCCACAAAAAAACTTCCTTTTTAATACTGTGAATACTCCATCTTTAACTATAGCTTTCCCATTTACTTTTTCCGAACCCTTTTTATGTTACGATTTAATACATACTCCCCATCTGGAACAAATCCACCATCAGTTTTTAAGTTTTATTTCTTCTGTAGATTCTTTGAATACTTCTTTTTTTACTTTTTATCTTTAGGATAAATTTGTTTACCATCTAAAGAAGATAATAAGGACTTTGCGACCTCTATATCTAACGCAAATAGTTCAGTACCGACAATTCTACTTTTACTAAAGATATCATGAATAAGTTTTTTTCTTTTATCATCATATCCATCTACTTCTATAGCAAACTCCCTTTTTAAACCTGTGATATTGGCATGTCCATTGCTTTCTAAAAAAATCTCATTCTATTTTTCAAATTGATCATTTCCCGTCTTGCCAATCTTGATAAGACCAGAAACGACTGTAGTCATTAAATATATTATTCCTTTTTGCCATAACTGCCCCCTATTACTCATTTGAATTATATCTTTGTAACTATTTACTAAAAAAATATCACTTCATCTAATCTACAAATAGCTTTTCTAAAGCAAGAAGCCACATTTCCTCGCTTATTTTTTAAAGCTTTCCATATAAATCCAATAATATAAATTTGTAGTATGCTTGGTTTTCAATTATTTTCATATTATCTAAATACATAAAAAGACTGTAGCAAAAAAACTGATATGATACTTAGCTGGTTTAATTATTTTTCTCTTAGAAGTGGCTTACCACTTTTTTTCTTATAAAAAAATTACTTCAAAAAAATACTTCGGCTAACCACTTGAAACCTTAGAATAATCAGTAATATCAATGGTTTCAATTAGTACCCTAGGCTATTCCCACTCAATAATTACCATAACATATTTGTTCCTCTTTTTTTATATCAGTATTTATTTATTTTTCTATTTTTTTAGCTGTTCTTATACCTGTTTTTTTCATAGTTTTTTTGAATTATTTAGTATCATATCAGTATCAAGAGTGATACTACAGTAACAAAGCAAATCTTCCGATATAGTACCAACTATTTTTCGATAACACTTCTAAACTCTTTTGCTACTGAATAGTGAAATTTTTGTTGCATCTTCCCCTTCTGCCTTGCCTTTCCTTAGCTTTTTCTTCTGTCGGTGGAATTCTAAATAAATTAGCACTTAATTCTTTATTTTTTTGTAAAAACCTTTGATCTTCTGTATCTTCGTCAATGTATCCATGAAAGGTAACCTCGTCCTCATTGTTCGTACTTCCAATAACCTGTCGCCCTGCTTCTCGATAGCTGTTGCCTGCAGTCATAACGACACAGACTTGTCAGTTCACGAAGAACCGAATTCAAAAAAATTCAGTTTCTATATTCCTTTGCAATTAACTCATTTCCAATTTTTTTCTATATAATCTTTTTGCTTTTTCAACTATGCCAGAAATTCTTGGATGTTCACCTTCTTCAATTACTATGTTCTCAAGAATATAATCAATAAGAACACCTTCACCCATTTTTTTGCTTCATTTCCTCATAATCCCATTTAGAAAAAAATCAAATGTCTTTTTGCAATATATAAGGTACAAGTACTTTCAAATAATCGGATATATCAAATTTATCATTTATACTTGAATGAAAAGAGCAAATCGAAATATTGAAAAAGCAATATCATCCCTAATATATGGCATAATTCTTAAGTTCTGCATACAATTAAATGTTGCTATTGCCCCCATGCAATGCTGAATTACCAAGTTAAAAAAATAGAGCAGACTCATTCATCAATTCCATGAATGGAAAAATACTCTTTCCTTATACTAATAGCTTTTTCTACATTTTTTTCTTCTATTGACAATTTACTATCTTCAATTGAATCAAAAACTAAACGTTCTTTTATCCAGCTGTATAAATTGTTCTCTAATTCCTCATATGAAGAATTATCATCTTTCATTTCCTCAATAGAACCATACCGCTTAGAAAAAAACGACAATAACATTTGTCTCGCAGCATCAGCAAGTACCTCATAATATTCGGCACTATCAGTAATAGTTATTGTTTCTAGTGGAATCACAAAAAGTCTTCAGAATACTCACGTAAAAAGCACAACCATATCAGAAAAAAACAATCCTTCAAATATCTATTTGTTGCTTCAAAATTTATTTCATCGTCTGTTCCATGATAAAAAGACGTCATCTTCATTAATGGATCATTTACTAACTTACATCCTTTTTACAATAATATACTCTTTGTGACCAGAATTCTTTATATCCAATCTTACAGCCCCTGATAAATATGTTACATTATCCTCTTTATCAATATTTGAAAGAAAAATAACGCATATAACGTTGCTGACGATACCAAAATATGCGAACTTCTCCTATCAGCCTCTTAATATCTTCTTGTTCAAAACAATCTATTTTTGTCTTCATATTTTTTCAAGAACAGAAAGATATTCCTTCATTATTCTCTTTAAGTCGATCAACCCTAATTTCTCCCTCCTGAACTTACTCAACATAATAGAAATCCGGAATTTCAATATATCCTGAAATAAGTTCAAATAATTTCCTCATAATCATATCACAATCATTTTTGCACGCTTTTTTTAATTTCTGTTCGGCATAATAATCAGGAACAGTATGGTAATTATGGGCCGGATTGTCACATATAAGCATTGAAGTTTCTCTTATTGCTCCCCAAAAACCGTGAGTGAAATTTGTTCCATATTCGTAGTAAATTTCGTACAGCTTTTGTTCATCACACAAAGCGAATTTTTTGTTTATCTGAGTTTTATCAAAGTATCCAAAACTAGTATTAACAAATGCTTCGTCCATATCCTCATTAACAAAAAGTTCCATGATTCTTTGATGAAACTGCGCATCTTCAGAAACAGAATATTTTTCCTTCCCTCATCTTGGCCATAACAAGCTTGTACTTCCCAAGTCCATAAGCCTTAAATCTATTATACACATCGGGAATTTCTTTTTCTTGAAACATAATATATTTCAAATTTATGTAACTTTCCACCATAGTTCTAAAAAAAGTATCCTTCCGCTTATGTTGTTCTCAAGCTTTTTTTCTGATATTTCTCTGTAAATTTTATAAATATAACAAGTAAGCCCCATTATAACCGCATACTTTTCATCCATCTTTTTGTCATCATTAGTCGCAGCAATATAATCAATAACTTTTGTTATCTTATCAAAGAATTTCATTTTTTTCACTTCCGTCCCACAGTATTATTAATGGATTACATTCAGATACTTCTCCCAATCTTCCCCATATAAGTTTTGAAAATTCTATACTACTATCAATACTACATAACCCTTGAAATGTTGACCTTATTACAGGTCTATACATCCTCATTATCTCATCAGAATGATCATATTTGTAATAATTAGTCAACGCCTGTGGCAATAGATCTAATTCACTTGAAATATGTAATCTCCCACTCTTTACATAGAACCAATTCAAGGCGAAACATATATCTGTTGTAAGCTCATCATGAAATTTACTACATTCTTTAATTATTGTAAAAAGTTCAGAAATGCTCTCATCTATATTTATCGAATAATCAAAAAAATAAATTATAAAAGACATCATCTAAATCCGGTGTCACAACAATTGTAAATGAAGTCAATACATCACGATCCACATATTTTAAGACGATAGACCAAAAAAAGTTCTCTTTTTTTCTCGCTCTAAGTCATGTATTTTTCGAAAACTGAGGAACACATATCGACCATGAGTTTAATTCATCAATAATATTATAAATTCTCTCTAAGCCTCTTTTTCTCCCGTATTTATGAATAATTAGCCCAATCCATAAAAAAATTCTGGAAGCCAATTCTGAGACCAGCTAGATAAACTTAACGCAGATCCAAGCCCTTCCGGATCGGTATAAGGAGTATATAGTGTATCACCTTTTTTTATATGCTTTGATAGTTCGATTCTATCCATCAAAACGACTCCTCTCAATATAATAATAAATATATCTATTTCTCTTCTTCAAACATTAAAGAAAAAAACTTATCTCCTATTTTAATTATCTGTGCAAATTCAAACATCCTACATGTTAATAAATTGGATTTATCTGATTATTGAATAACACCCATAGTAAAAACCTTATCTGCAAAAAGAACATCCTTTCATCAGCTGACCTTTTGTTTTTTTCTCATAAAAAGATATTATTATCCAAATTCAGAATTCTGTATAAATGACACTATGGTCCACGCGCTTATTATTAGCACACCCACTTTGATTCCACATATCAACCCTACTACCTATTACAAAAAAATAAATATTTATAGGGTTTTGTTTACTAGAACTCGATATATCCATTGATATCACTTGTACAAGTAGAATAAAATCAATGTTTTTTTCTTATTTGTTTTTAGTCCTATTATCTATTTTTATTTCTGTTTATCTGATTTTTTTGCAAGCGCATTGCAAGCACGAAATCATCATCTTTATTTAACCTTAAATTTTTTTCATTTAGCATTTTATTTATATATTTACTAAACTCTGTTTGTTTCGATATATTATCAATCGACTGTGAATTTATTTGCTCGTATTCATCGATAATATTTTTTTCAAAGTAAATATAGATTTTTTTACAGCATCTTTGTCTATTTTTTCTATAATTTTTCATCACCTAAATCATTTTGCTAAAGGAGTCCCTTTAGCAGTAATTTCGCTTATTAACACTCTTGAAATATGAAATTTAAAAAGTTTTATGATTTTTTTCAAGCTTATTATCTGCTATAAATTCTGTTTCAGATATTAATTTTTTTAATTCTTCATTAACTTTTTTTAAAAAAATTAGTACTGCATTTAGATATACTTGAAAATCATAATTCAATCCAAATACGCTATCGTAGTCCCTCATCTTTTTTTATCAATATAGTTGGATTAGATCTAGCTCTTGATGGATTTTTTTCAGGTAAAACTAACGATACTATGCACTGTGATAACAAATTTATTGATATTATTTTTATCTCTAGGTTTTTCCTAAATTTCTATAATAATTTTTTTCTTCTATCATAATAATACCCTTTCTTCAAAAAAATATTGTTCAATATCTCTTTGAATAGTATCAGTTGCCCTTAATACTCCAGATGGAATTGCATTTTTGAGAATTTGTAGCCCTTATAATCCTATCGATGACATCCTTTTGATCGCATATAATTATTTTTAACAAACAAACTCCTAGCATCTTCAAATTCATCAAAGTTAATGTTCTTAAGAGCATTATAAATTGAGTATGAAGTTTGTAATCCGTTGACAATCTGTACATTTTTTTAATGACAATTTCTTCCCTATTTGTGTACTATCTTTTCCTGCAATTATTGTTATTCCATTATTAAGCCACCAAAAAGTCTGTATTGTTATCATTTTTTTAATAGTATCTTCAATTTCTTTATTAACTGTTGTTTTGTTTTGATAATCTCTTACATTACTATCAAAAAAATATGTTTTTTGAATATTCCCATTCTCTACGATAAAATTATAATAATTTTTTTAAGCTAACCAAGGCAATGTACCCTATGTTATTATCTCCAAATTCAAGTGTGAGTGGTGAATCTTTTAGCACTAAATCTATAGAATATTCCGGTTTTCTATAGCTTAAATTTTTTTCAATTCTTCTCCACCAATAAAATCATATTCTACACCTAATCTACTTATTCCAGAATTCTCAATATGATTTATTAAATTATCTACTTTGCTCCAATATGACTTATTATCTTTTATATCTTCAGAATTAGCTTTTAGATATATGATTAATAATGAACTTAATCGTTATAGCATGTGTAGCAGTTTTAAGTATGACATTCCTTAGTAGGATAATTTTTATCTTTGAGATCATCATGCCAGCCATTTAATTTGCTGTTTTCAAAGTTCATTATATCATTAAATGCATTATTAAATTTCAAGACAACATCTTCTTCAATTTTATATTTATTTTTTTATATTGATGAAAATATACTTTCATTTCTTTATATTTGCCTTCAACTTGCTCGATTTGATTAATCAATTCTCCATCTAAGAAAATATAAAATCCATCTATTCCATTATCATTGGAATCCCCAATTAATCCAGAATTTATTTCATCTTCATCCAAATTTTCGTCTTTTAATAGTTGTTCTGCTGCAAAATATTCAAAGTTTTTTTATCATCATTGATCAAGTTATCAGTTGCTGCTTCTTTATACTGTTTAAGTATTTCCTCCAAAATAATATTCTTACTTGCCATTTTCTCCTCCTAATTAATTACTAATTTTATACTCTCCTGTGGCCTCTTTTATCATCCCATCATACCAATCTACTGTATCTAATGGCATTTCATGATATTTATCAAAGACTTCATACAGATACTTATACTTAACTTTATTTTCAATTATCTTCTTAAGAGAATCTGTATCCGTTGAAATAATCTTCATACCTGTGATAGTTTCTTCATCTTTGGTATATGGGATTATCTTTCTATATCTAAAAATCTGAAATCACATTTTTTTATCTAGGTATGTGCTTACAAATAGGCTGTAATCAAACATATTATTAAATCTAATCCTATATACCTAAATGTCTTGAAACAGGCTCCATTTCCATTCTTCTTTGATTATTTCCATCTGCAAGGGTTGCTTCAAGCAATAATGAATGTTTCGGATAAGAGGTACACGCTTCATATTCATATATTATCAAGAATGGGACGCCCTGAAGAATTATTTTTTTCAGGTGGCCTATATCTAAGCTTTGCGAGAATTTTTATGAAGTGTATTACCCGTAAAATAATTATTTATAAGGCTTTATAGCTTATTTTTTTAATTATTCCCACTCAACTAGTATTTTAAAGTTGAAAATGCCCTTTATTATAGTATTTGTATTGATTTATTTCTTTTTTTGGAGACGATTTTGGAGACAATCGTAATGATTGATTCCCATAAAAAGTCTACTTTTTGTTTCTTCTGGGTGTCGTATCTCTATTAAGCCAGTCATACTGTCAGCTATTTCTTTATCTAGTCCACTCCAAAGATGAGTATAATGTTTAAGTGTTATTTCAGGACTTGAATGACCTAGTCTTTTTGATACTATAAGAACAGAAGCATTTAATTCATTAATAAGATATGAGGCATGTGAGTGTCTTAATCCTTTGGCTTGAATTAACGGTACATCAGCTAATCTTGCGTATCTTTTTATTATTCTGGAAATAGTAGATTTAATCATAGGGTTTCCATCATAACTTAATACAAAGTTCATACTTCGAAATTCTGCTTGTCTCTTTTTTTCCAAGCTTTTTAATACTTCTATTGTATCATTATCTAATGATATTGTTCTTAGCCCTGATTCCGTTTTTTTGTATGAGTTTGGCGATACCACTCATTCTTATTTTTTTAGCTATAAGCATGTGATGCACTCTAAGCTCTTTTTTTGTTAAAGTCTATATCATTCCACCAAAGAGCAGTACCTTCATTTACTCTTAATCCCGTAGTATAATATAAATATAGCAATGTGAAACATAAATGTTCGTAGAAATCTTCTATAAATATATTACTAAGTACTTTTTCAAAGTCTTCTCTAGTCCAATACTGAACAGTGGATTTTTCCTTTAGGAATAGCTTTAACTTTTAGTGAAATATTACTTTCTAAAAATTGCATATCAACAGCGAAACTTAAAGTTTTTCTAAATGTTCCAAAAAGTCATAGAAGCGTATGCTTGTGAAAAAAATTTCCGCCTTTATTTGATAAAAAGCCAAGTTCTAAAAATTTTTGAACATCTCTTAATGAAATATCTTTTTAACTTTTTTTCTTACCAAATCTTTTTTTATGAGCATATTTAATGCTGGAGTTCTAGTTGAGTATGTTTGTTTGCTTACTTCAGATTCATAGTAAGGTAAGTAGGTTGTATTCATGAATTGCTCATACGTCATATCATAGTTAGAATATCCATTAGATTGAAGATACTCATTTTTAACTCGAACTGCTTCAACATAAGCTTCTTTAGGAGTACTAAATGGTTTCCCATTTAGATTTTTTTCCTAGCTTTCTTTTTTTATTCTTTTTCCAGTTATGTTGTCAGTTCCTAAACTAACTTCATAATATATTTTTGCCATTGTTATCTATGTATACATCTTGAAAATTTGTCTTTGCCATAAGTTACCTCTCTTTCTCTAGCAACTTAAAGCCAAGAATCTCCTCAACAGAAAAGATAGGAACAGTACCTAATCTTTTTATTGTTATATATAGCATATCCTGATTTTACCATTTTTTTATCTTAGCTTGTCTAATAATAGCTTTTAGTAGTAGCCTCAGGGAAATCTAATTCATCTTTTTAAAAAAATTTGTAATCAATTGTTTTTTATTCATCGCTTTCTCCTTGTTATTTATTCTAAATTTTGAGATAATAGCAATAAATAGTAATATTGCTATTTATCATTACAGATTATCCTTTTTTACTTTGGTCGGTAGGAGGATAATCTTTTTATTTTTCTCGTTGTGCGTATGCCTTCTAGAATCTAAGTATTTGGAGAAAAAGTAAGTTTTATCAGCTACAATATTAAGTAGAGTATTACTAGTATTTTTTTCATATATTTAACTAAATCCTTAAATTCTTTAAAAATTTTGTTCTTCAATTATATCGATGATATCTGAAATAACGTTATCTGAATTTTGTTCAGTTAAGAATTTATCTAATTTAAATCCAGCACCACATTCAATCTTTTTCGATGTCATATAGTATTTTTTTCAGGATTTGATGCATGAGTGAAGTAGTTTAACATTCCTGTAGGAGAATGAATCATCTCAATGTGAGATGGAGTATTTAATTTTTTTCGGTTAATAGGTTTGAAACCTGTGAATAACTCTTTAAGCTTTCGAAAAAAATAATGCACCATGCTTATGAGGTTTATTTAACTCACCAGTTAATTTATTAATATCCTTATCATGCCAAGGACTAAGAATAAATGGAATCATCATTTCTTCTAGAACTTCTAAATAATTAATTGGACAACTGTCCTTATATAGTATAAATGCCCATTTATTTGAGCGTTTGTCTTTTTTTGTCATATAAGTTTATTCCTTTCTTTATGATTATTGATTATTGATATGTTGGGGGTCGTAGTAACCCCAACATATCATTTGGAGGTGAGGCTATCGGCTCTTGCTTTGCAAGCCATAGCCCTCACAGTGTTAGCGTTTATTGCCTTTTTATGTACAAATAGCTCCCATTTCTTTGTAACCCAGAAAAGTAATAGTCAGGGTTAAGATGAGTTACCTCATCTAGTAACTGTTGTTCCATGTCTTTTAATATTTTTTGTGACTGTTGATTCCTTGGGATCTTGAGTATTACTATTACATCAATATTTCTAACATCAACAATGCAATGTTTAATACTTTTATTGAAGTTTTTTTAAAACTGGATTGACTCTGATATTCTTATTTATTTTTAGAAAATTTATCATCTATATAACTTTCATCTTGCTTAAGAAATCTTCTAATTTTTAAAAAGTTTGTATTACTGATGTTACTAAATTATATGGATTATCACATTTTTTTACGTTTATATACCTCTATTGCTATTAATAAGAAAGCTAAAAAGTAGAATAGCGGTACCTAATATTAATATAGCATTTAAAAAGGAATCGATAGCAGTTATTAAATTACTTAGCTTACTATTAGAATAAGTAGATTTATCTAGTGGTATTTTTTAAAATTGATGTTAGCACTATTAACGGAATACTAATAATAAGCATAATTATTACTCTATTAATATTTTTTTGAAAGAAAAATTTTTTTATATTATTATTCATAATTTATACCTCCGAATTGTATGTAGGACATAACAACGGCAATACTTGATATGGTTGCTCATTGTCAATTACTTGTATTAAACCTGTACCTTTACCGATAGGAATAACAATTCCTTCAGGGTCTAAGTCTGGGAATAGAAATTGTGTTGTTTTTTTATTTATGTTCCCTACTTGAATAAGAACATTTAATTGTTCACGGACAGACACTGGAATAGATTGATGGTCGAATCTTTGACTTACAAGGAGTAAATGTACACTTGTCGCTCTACCGAGCAAAGCTATTTGAGATAGCAAAGAAAAATAGTGATTCTTTAATAGCCTTGTTTACTCCCTCTGATAAAGCTAAGACTTCATCAATCACAATAGTTAAGTGTTTAAATTCATGATTTGGATTGTTAAATAATACTTTTTTTGTCTTTCGTAAATTTTATTTAAACAATAACTTAACTTTTTCATTTATCTGTGCTACAAAGTCTGACTTAGAGCGATTAGCTTTAGGGTGTATTACAGCAATGTTATTCCTTTTTTGCCCACCTACTAGGTGAATCATATTTAGGGTCTACTATTACTAAATCTGAAATATTCTTTAATATACTTAATAAGTAAGTCAACATATAGCTTTTCCCTGAACCCGAATTACCTGCGATAGCAATACTTGTAACTTTATTGTAGTTGATACTAAGATTTTTCATAATCGGAATAGTATTGCCATTAATATTAGACGAATACGTATTTAAACTTGTTATCATTAATCTTTCAGAAATGCCTTTTTCCAAGGGAAAAAAACAAAGCGCGTTTTTGTATGTATATCATCTGTTTTAATAGGTACAAAAATATGTACAGTTTTGCTTTAACAAAGTAAAGTCAGGATATAAAGCAGTATTAGCTATTAAGAAGATTTTCTGATAAAAGTTATTATCTATGATATATCCTGCCGGAAGGCGAGGGATGAAGTAAAAACCTTCATCTCTCACTTGGCAGTCAAAGCTGTTTGTATAGCTTGTTTCACCTTGGATAATGGAACTTAAACCCATATTAAGGCTTTGTAATAAGTATTGATTTAAGATTCGTATTTGTGTTTGTGTTAAAATACCCATTACTTAACCTCCTTGATATTAATAGCTTTAAAATAAACATTGTATTTTATTTCACATGCCATTAATCCTTCAAACTCGATAGTAGATAGATATTTAGGAAGTTCTATTTCTGTATCAAATTTAACAGCGAACGGTTCTACACCTTCTTGAGTAAACCAGGCTTTGTAAGTTGCAATTTCACCTGTAGGCTTACCGTCTACAAAAACTTTGTTGTGGTTCAAGTTCTACACTTAAGCTACGCACTGGTTTATTTTTCTTTTATATAGTAACTCGCAGTTTCTTTTTGAGTAACCTTTTTGGTTTATAAATTGTTTTCATTTCTAAAATCTCCATTTCTTTTGTATTAGTAGTGGCAGATTACTACTTATTCACGCCTATTACCTCCTTATGGTAATATTAGCACAAGTTTATTATGGGTAAGGATGGAGAAAAACTAGATTTTTTTCATTGACAATTCCATAAATTTTAATTTATAATATACTTATCTTATAAATAGTGGAAGGGTGCAAAGACCATGGTAAATACTAAATACATCTATACTAGAAACTTTTTACAAATTAGCGCAAGAAAGATTTCTTATTAAAATGAAAGAAATTAAAGATAAAGCGGAAGTATCAATATTAAGCATATCGAATACCAATCCATCTGTAATATCTTCTATAAATAATGGTAAAATTAATAAAAAAATAATAAGTCATTTATTCCAGATAAAGTAGCAGAGCAAATTCAAGAAAATTTAAAAAAATAAGTGCAAGGAGTGAAGGTGAACAAGACAAATATGCTTATCAAACCGAAAAAGAAATATTTTGGGGAACTGAAGAAGAGTTAAATAATATGGGACTAGAACTATTTTTATTGCATCGCAAAAGATATGTTAGGAATGTTCTGTATAACGGATAAAAATGAGTTGTAGCTATACTATCTTAATTCAAAAAATGTGTTGAAAAAGGTATATTGAATACTCGGAAGTGTTAAGTTTAATTAATATAGAGTCTCTGTATAGAATTCTGAAAAATAGAGGAACATATAAAAAGAAATAGAAATTAAAGGTGAAAGTGGTAGTGAAATAATGGACTTTATTGAAACTACGGAAACTCCTTATTCGGATACGAAAAGAGTGGAAAGAAAATAATTTAAAAAAATTCCTAAAAAAACTGTATAGATTTGGGTATTATAATGAGGAATATGGAAATCCTGTTTTTTTATGATGGGGAATATGGAGTAGGTCTATTTCCGAAAAAACTATCAGATATAATGGAGATTGAGGATAAAGCTATAATTTATTTCTATGAAAAAAATTTATAAAGAAAAAGGGATAGCTAAATTGTTTTTTTCAAATCACTTAAAGAATTCGGAGTGATAAAAAGAGTCACTAAAAAAATGGAAAAAGAGTACCTGATTATTCTACTAGACCAACTTTTTGAAGTAATTGAGAAGGTGATTACTAAATTTATTGAAAGCGAGGTAATTCCATTATTAAGGGAAAATAAAGCAAGTTCTAGAAATTTAGGTTTTTATGATACATGATATGCTTTTTTTATCAATATACAAGTATATTGAACTTAGTAGCTTTTACAAGAAGATGGGCAGATATTTGAAGAAACAGGAAGATTAGTAGATTCGTATCTTGATAAAGTAGATATTGTCACAAAAAGAAATTGAGAAAGTTCCGATGAAACTGAAAGAAGTAGCAGAAAAAAAGAGAATATGAATTTAAAAGAGCGATACTTTATGAAAATCTTATGTACGTAGAAAGAGTAAAGAAACAATATGCTAGCTACAGTAACTCCAATAAAATAGAAGAAATTTATAAAAAAATAGGCTAATAAACTATAAAGATAGGCAATTTAGCATTATGAATCCCAAAGATTTTGTAAAAATATAAACTAAAAAAATGAATTAGTTGGGCTAGAATTTCGTATGAAATTGGGGGAAAAAGTATTTATTAGTGGGTGATATATATAATATTTATTAAAAAAAGTACAACTAATAATGCAAATCTTCCTAGTATATTATATTTAGATGAAAGGAGTAATCAACGTGAAGAAAGTATTAATAAATAATAAAATAATAGATGTAGAGTTTTTGAATCGAGAAGTAATAAGGTATTTCCATATTTTTCAAAATGGTAATAAATATGCAATTTGCCCGTATTGTAAGACATCTGTACAAATTATAAATGGAAATAATAATAAAACAAAAATCAAATCAAAAAAAGATTTATGCATCGCATACTAAAAAAATATGATTGAAGGCATAAAATTTGATGCTCAGGTAAAAAAAATGTGCATTTATTATGAAGGTAATAAAAAAATAATTGGCAACAAATATATACTACTAAAAATATATCTATAGAAGAAAACAGAGAATTAAAAAGAATACATATTAGAAAATATTTCTGAAATTTCAAAGGAGATAGAAGAAATAACAGGATTTAAATGCACAAAAACTTTTTGATAAAAATATACAATTCTTTTTTTGGAAAATAAAGGTTTATTTACAAAGGTCTTTGCACCAGATTATGTATCAAGATCAATGATATATTTGTCAAATCCTATAGAGTGTTGGGGACATATAATAGTTAAGGATAATATTAAAAACAAAATAAATAAAAACTTGACTAATTCAATAGTTGATAATAAATTTATACCTAATATATCCACAAGACTAGTAGGTGTCTTAGATAATGATTATAATCCTAAAAATCATAATAAAAATTACTTTATGATAATACTGAAGTTGTTATTAATGAAGTTTCAGCTGAAGTGAAATAAAAAAATGGGGATTAGTTTCCACGAAGAAATAGGCATATGAAATAAACTCTATATATTACTTTTCTTTAATATAAATTACAATGGATATCATAGTTTCTTTTTTAAAAAACTTGACAATTAACAAAAAAATATAATATTATAAAGATGTACCTGGAACCTTATTAGTTAAGGGGTGGTATTTGGAAGGATTATAAAGCCTTATTAGTTAAGGATATATAAGGAGGCATATCTGTTTAGGTATGCCTAATTTTTTTGAGAGGTATTTTTATAATGGACATTTATGGAGTTTATCTTGTGGACTTTAAAAAAATGTGGGTAGGGAGCTTAACTCCAAACATTATGCTGTTCTTTTTAAGTAAACAATTTTTGAAAAAAATGAGAAAACTTGTATTGTAGTGCCTATAACAAGCAAGAAGCCTGATAAGAAGTATAGGGGAGGAATAACGATTGATTGTAATAAATATCAAAACAAATCCGACTTTCTCGAAGGCTTTTATAAAGGTTAATAAGATGAGAGAGGTTTCCACACAACGATTTCTTGGTAAAGAAAAAGATTTATGATTTAGATGAAGAAGATATTTTTAAAATTGAAGAACTACATTAGACGATACTTGGATTTATAATTGAAAATATCACCTCATTAACTTATTAAATATCAAAGAAAGACTAAGATTATTCTTAGTCTTTTTATTATGATAAAGTAATTTAGAAGGTATCTCAAAAAGGAATAATTAGTTTTTAAGTTAATACGTATTTTTAAAAAAACTCACCTAAAAAAATTCGGGTGAGTTTTGGAGACACTTTGGAGACAATTCAAAGTGTTTTTATGTTATTTTAAGTCTATATATAACTTTTTAAAAATGCTGTTTAAATAAGGTTACTTGGTTTAAGTTACCTTAGTATATTATTCCCACTCAACTACTATAAAAAAAATGTCTTGATTGTTTTTTCCTTATTTTTAACATAATTTAGAGTGGTTGAAAAAGAAATGATTTTTGTTAGAATTCTACTTTATTGGTTGCAAAATGGTTGCAAAAAAATGATTAATATTTCTTTTTTTGTCTACTGTATCTCCTGTAGCAACATTTACTGGTCTATATACTTGTTTAATATCCTCGTATCTAGATGAAAGTTTGTTTTCTAATTTTTTTATTTCAAAAGTCTAGTTCTTGTTGCAATTTAGCTTGAACTAAATTGAATTTTTTTCGTCATATGAAATATCTAATTTTCCACCTAAAGTATTATTTAAAACATTTTTCAGGTAGATTATTCATTGCGCGTCTTTTTTCAAATCTATAATATCGAAAAGTTTATTAGTAATATTTAATTCTTCTAAAAATAAATTCATATTTGCTATTATTCTCTATTTTTTTCTAATATATCAGCCAAAGGTATTTTTATTATTATTTTTCATTATCATCAATCATTTTTTCTAACCCCATATCTAAAGCTATAGAAATTGATTCCATAACTGCAGAGGTAGGTATAGTTTTTTTATTTTTCATAATTTTTGTATAGTTCTGACAGAAACTCCAACAATAGAAGCCAATTCTTTTTTGAGATAAACTTAACTCTACGCGTCTTTTTTTCATATTTTTCACTAAAATTGTTAAGTAAAGCTGTGTAATTATATACTTGTTTTTCCCATAATGTAACCTTTCTTTTTTTGTAGTGATATTAATTTCATAACAAATAAATTGACAAACGAAATTAATTTGACTATAATAATTTTTAAAGAGGCTATAACAACTCTTTTAAGCTTATTATACAATATAATTTACTTAAATGATATCAAAAAAAGGAGTGAAACTATATATTAGATATAAGTAAATTAAGATTAATTCAAAAGATGAGAAAGGAAAAAAATAAAAATGATTAAAATAAGTGATTTATCTTTATCAGATAAAGTTTTTAGAAAAAAACAATATTCAGTAGTCCAAGTGTCTGAATGGACAGAAAGAAACGGAGAAGAGGTTGTAAAAAGGTTGGAAATATGAAGTAGTATTACCTAAATTAAGATTTGAAAAAAATTTTTCGATTAAAATAGAATCTCAATTTCCTATAATTACACAAGAAGAACTTGAAACTAAAGGTACAGTAAATATGACGTTTGATAATTTAATAATTAAGCCATATGCTACTGCTAATAATGGTTTTGTAACGATTGGTATTTCTGCTAATGCAAAAAGTGCAGTAATAGTGTCCTAAAAAAATCAAAAAGCTGTTGGCGTCGTAACGCGTCAAGCGGTAAAGACGGAAAACAGATTTTTGAGAAAGTATGAGTGCAACGAATACTTCTATACTTAATTTAATATATAGGAAAACATAATGCGAAAAATAAAGTGAAAAATTGCATTCCGGCGGGCTTGAAATATGGTCAAAGAATATTATAATACCAAGGTTATAGAAACAGTAGATTTTGTAGAAATGTGGTTATATATTGATGATGGAATTATGTATAATCATAGTGATAAAAAAATAATCAAGATAAATTAGATAATTTTTGATTATGATTTTTAAAAAAATATTTCAAAAAAAGACAGTAACGCTTCAACTCATTATGAAAAATTAAAAAAATTACAAAAGGTATTATGAAAATGTAAGGTGGGAAATGTCAAGATTAATAGATTGTAATTTTGATGATAAAACAAAATTTATGACGTTAACATTCAAAGAAAATATACAAGATATTGGGTTTTCTAATAACGAATTTACTAACTTTTATTAGGAGATTAAATTACAAGTTGTATGGTGTAAAAGAAAGCTATGTTAAAGTATGTTGCGGTTTGGGAAAAAAACAAAAAAACGTGGAGCTATTCATTATCACATAATTTTTTCGACTTTCCTTTTGTTAAAAGCAAAAGAGTTAGAAAAAAATTTGGGGAAATGGATATAAAAAAATAAATAAAATTGATGTAGATAGCAAGGAAAAACCGAGGGAGATACCTATCTAAGTATTTTTTTCAAAGGATGTAGACGAAAAAAAGATTACAAAAAGAGCTTTTTTTAAATCGAAAAATTTTAAAAAGCCTAAAAGTCTATAAGATATTAACAGATGTAGTAGATGTTAATATAAAAGACCCTAAAGTTATTTACAGTAAAGAGTATACAAGATTAATACCGGAAAAGCAAGTAATAAGAAATGATGAAGAATTAACTAATAAGAAATTTAAGCAATCAAGAGTGATATATTTAAAAATGAGAAAGGAATGATGAATTATGTTAACAATGACAAGACAAGATTTACAAAAATTTAGGATATGGAGTAAGTCAATCATCAGATATTATACGAAAAGCTAAACGCTACATGGTAAAACCAAGGCTATGGATATTACGATAATAGACGATTAGGACGTGTTCCAGTCAAAACTGTTGAAAAAAATATTAGGAATTGATAATTTAACAATTCAGTTGGAAGAATATCATGCCAAAAAAATATCTAATGTGTATTTAGACAAAAAAACTAATCGTTGGTATTTTTGTTGCCAATTTAGGATATGATGAAAATGGTAATAGGGTACGACATTGGGAAAGAGGGTTTTCTTCACAAAAAGAAGCTAAAAACAGCCTATGATGAATATATGAATGATTATTCGAAAACAGCTGTAAAGAAGAACAGTACAATAAGTTATCAAGAATTTTTATAAAAACCTATTATTTACCACATTATAAACAGCAAGTAAGAGATAGTACTTACGAAAAATAGGGTTGTTAGTATGAATAAACATTTTTAAGTATTTTTTTAAAAAGAAAATTAAAAGATATTAACGCCCCTATGATTAAAAAAAGTGGCAAAAATACTTTAGCAAAGGAATATGCAAGTGGATATACTCGTTCCATATATGGTTCTTTTTCAAAAAAACGTTAGATTTAGCTGTAACTTTAGGTCTACTTCAGAAAAAAATATAGCTAAACAAGTAGGAAATGTGAAGAAAGTAAAAAAACAAAAAGTTGATTTTTGGACATTGGAGGAATTTAAAAAGTTTATAAATCAATTTGATAAAAATTTTTTTATTATGAACATTACTCGTATATCGTTATTTGGCTTTTTGTTTATGACTGGTATGAGGATTGGGGAAGCGCAAGCTTTAGAATGGGGAGATATTGATTTTACAGATAATTTGTTATGTATAAATAAGTCCATGTATTATAAAAAAATGCACAAGAATTTCATGTTACAGAAACGAAGACAAGTGCTTCAAATAGAATAATAGTTCTAGATAACAAGACTATACGTAATTTAAAAACATTGGAAAGATGTTCAAGGTAAAAATTGCCCTTCGAAGTATGTTTTGTCATACAATGGAATACCGATAAATAAGCATATGCCTAAACATATCATTGATAATAATTATAAGGCAGTAGGTGTTCATAGAATAAAAGGTACACGCTTTAAGGCACTCGCATGCCTCTATGTTGATATCTATGCAAGAAAATGCATTAGTAATAAAAAGAACGTCTAGGTCACGAGGATATTGAGACGACTCTTGGGACTTATGGTCATTTGTACCCCAACTACAATAAAAAAATTGCTAAAAAAATAGATGATTTACTCAAAAAAATTTAATTAGCTGAAATAAAGGGTGTTTTTAAGCGTTTATTTCAATTTTATGAGAATAACCTAACGAACTTTCTCTCAAACCTCTAAGACGTCCTTTATTTTTTTGCAAATAGAGTGTTTTTTTAATTTTTTTCCATGGCGGAGAAAAAAACACTGCTCTTAATTTTTTTGAAAGTATTGACAAAAAAATTAGATGTTATTTTAGAATATAATGTATCAGCAAAAGTGCTGTTAGGCACGCTTAACCCCCTAACTAACTAATAAGGGGGTTAAAATAAAAAAAGTATAAATGGTGGTTGATTAAAAACATTGATATAAAAGCTATTTTTTACTTTAAAAAGGGTTATACTTTATGAAAAAAATTACTTTTTGTAATTTGATATAAGGGAATTGACAAAAAGAAAGTATTAGTTTAAAAATTAGGGTATAAGCAAAAAAGTAAATATAATTTGCATAGAGAAAAAGACAGGACCGTGAATCCTGTCTTTTTTTATATAAGCTAGTTACTTTTTAAAAAAATCTATCTAACCATTTGCAAAATATAATAAGCGAATATACTTGCCATGATAGAAATAATAAAAGTAAATATAATATTAGGCATAGAGTTACACCTCCCTCTGTTACGAGATTAGTGAAAAAGTAACTATGTAAGTATAACACGAAAATGAAAATAATACAAAGTCATTCTTTCCGGTGCAGAGCAAGAATTTTTAAAACAAAAAACAATAGGGCGATTTTTTGCTATATACTGTAAGACCGAAAGCATAGAGCAAATAATTTATTCTTTCCGTATGCTTTCGCATAAGAGGAAAATAGCAAAAATAAAAAAAGTAAAGGATCAGCAAGGAAGATTTTTTTAAGGTTACGAAAAAAATACTCTTGCCCTTTACTTTTTAAGCCAATAAGTTATCTTAAATTCTTTATGTTTTTTTGTTTTTTTATTAAAAAAATATGATATTATATATGGGACACACAAATATACGGAGATTAAAATTATGAAGAAGTATCTTTTTATATGCATATATATTAACTTTAACCACAATGCTATTTGGATGTTCTGCTCAAGACAGTGATGGTTTTTTTATAATACTTTCACTAAAAAAATATGGATGTATTTTTAGCGTATATAAATAATTATATTGGAGTTTGGGGAATTTCAATTATTATTATTACTCTTATTGTAAAAGGGGATTATCCTACCTTTTATGCTTAGAAATTATAAGAAGCAACGTATATCATCTATGAATATGGAACGTGCAAAAACCCGAGTTGGATATTGTTCAAGAAAAGATAAAAACAGCTTAGAGAAAGTGAAAAAAAGGGTGTTTAGTAATGATGAGCGAATGAAAATAAGAATGGAACAAGCAGAACTACAGAGAGAGATTTTTCAAAATCTATAAGAAGTATGATTGTTCTCCAGCAATTTTCAGAATTTAATACCTATTTTAATTCAAGCACCATTTGTTACAGGATTATATTTTACTTTACAAAATCCAATATATTCAAAAAGATATCTTAAATTCAAGTTTTTTTATCTATTTCTCTTGGAGAAAAAAATCCTATATTATTTTTAATACTTGTTTTTTTATTGTTTATATGGTAGTTGGAAAAATTTCTCAAAGTATGATGCAAGCCAATCCTATGGCACAAACTAATCCCGAAGCAGAGCGTATGCAGAATATGTCGAAAAAAATATGGTGTGGATAACACCGATAATGTTAACTTTTATTACCTATACGAGTATAGCAGCAATAGGGATTTACTTTATAGTTAGTGGGATTTTAGTTATTTTTTTCAAATATCTCTTGGGCGTAAATTATATCCACCATATATCCCAAAGCCAACTACTATAAAAAAAGTAAAAAAAGTAACTAAAAAAATAAATTAGTTAAAAAGGTAAGAACTTATAAAATAAACCTCTAATAAATTTACTTATTAGAGGTTTATTTTTCTTTTATTGGTTGCAAAAATGGTTGCATTTATGGAAAATCAAGTATTGTTATAAGTTGATTATATCAACGATTTTATAAGTTTTTACAATTATTCCCACTCTATAGTTGCTGGTGGCTTACTTGTAATGTCGTAGACTACACGGTTAACGTGTGCTACTTCGTTTACAATACGTGCTGAGATTTCTTCAAGCACTTCAAATGGGATATGTGCCCAGCTTGCTGTCATACCATCGATACTTGTTACGGCGCGAACGGCAACAGTGTAGTCGTAAGTACGAACATCTCCCATAACTCCTACTGAACGGATATCAGGAAGACATGTGAAGTATTGCCAGATTTCTCCTTCTAATCCACGTTTAGCGATAACATCACGTAAGATGAAGTCACTGTCACGTACGATTTGAAGTTTTTTTCTTCTGTTACTTCTCCAAGAACACGGATACCTAGACCTGGTCCTGGGAATGGTTGACGCCAAACTATTTCATGAGGAAGACCTAGAGCTTCTCCTAATGCACGAACTTCGTCTTTGAACAATGTGTTAAGAGGTTCGATAAGTGAGAAACGCATATCTTCTGGTAGTCCACCAACATTGTGGTGAGATTTGATAGTTTGAGCATTTTTAGTTCCAGATTCGATAACATCTGTGTAAAGAGTTCCTTGTGCTAGGAATGGAACGTCGTGTAATTTCGCACATTCTTCATCAAATACATATACGAACTCGTTACCGATGATTTTACGTTTTTTCTCTGGATCACTTACGCCTTTAAGTTTTTCCAAGGAATCTTTCTTTTGCATCTACTTTAATCAGATCCATGTTGAAACCACCATCGATTTCTTTACTGAATGTAGACATAACAGCTTCTGCTTCACCTTTACGAAGTAAACCGTGATCGATAAACATACAGATAAGTTGGTTTCCAATTGCTTTATCTAAAAGAGCTGCTACTACAGAAGAGTCTACACCACCAGATAATGCACAAAGAACTTTTTGGTCTCCAACTTCTTCACGAATTTCTTTGATTTTGTCATCGATAAAGTTTTGGATAGTCCAGTTTTCAGTACAGTTACAAACGTTTCTAATAAAGTTTTTAAGTAAGTCATAACCGTATTCTGAGTGACGAACTTCTGGGTGGAATTGGAAGCAGTAGAATCCTTTTTTTCTACATTTTCTGCAGCAGCGATAGGACAGTTATCACTAGTTGCTACTACTTTGAATCCATCAGCAAGTTCAACAACTTTGTCAGAGTGACTCATTAATACTTGTTGAGTAGTTGGTGTGCCTTCAAATAAGCGAGCTCCCTTAACTACATCAATATTATGTGCTCCGTATTCACGGCTAGTCGCAGATTCTACACGACCTCCAAGTTTGTGTTGCATTAATTGCATTCCGTAGCAAATACCAAGTACTGGAATACCTAGGTTGAAAATTTCATCATCAATTGTTAGAGAATTTTTCTTCATAAACAGAGTTAGGCCCTCCAGAAAGAATAATTCCCTTTAGGGTTCATTTTTTTAATTTCATCAATAGAAATCTCGTTATCATGTAGTTCAGAATAAACACCAAGCTCACGTACACGACGTGTGATAAGTTGGTTGTACTGACTACCGAAGTCAAGAACTAGTATAAATTCGTGTTTCACAGTTGTCCTCCTAAAATTTGCATAATAATATACTTTATTATATCAAGAACAGGCCCAGAAGTAAAACTTAAATTACGAAAACATAGAACAAAAAAACGAAGTATTTCTGATTTCCGATAAAAGTCAAGACTAATTACTATAAAAAAATATTTAAAATCAAGGAGATTTACTAGGAAAGTGCAGGTCGGTAATAGAGAAAAGTTAATATATTATACAAAATAGCGATAAATGGTATAATAAGTGTTATAATATGATGAAGTGATAGCTAGGAGGCTAAAATGGTAAGAGCATATATAGGAACATATACTAAAAAAAGAAAGCCAAGGAATATATAAAATAGAATTATCAGAAGAAGGTAGAGTGTTAGAAGTAGCATCAGTTGCTAAAGTAGAAAATCCGACTTACTTGGCGCTATCGAGTGATAATAAAAAAATTATACAGTGTATCTAAAAAGAGAAGGTAAAGGAGCTGTCTCTAGTTTTAAAGTTTTGGAAGATGGGAGACTCGAAGAATTAACATCAGTTCAAAAAAGAAGGTAATCCTCCGTGTTATGTTGAGGTAAGTCATGATGACAAGTACTTATTATCGGCAAATTATCATACAGGGACGGTTGATAGTTATTCAATTAATAATGGAGCTTTAGAAAGACTATTATCGACTGATACTCACGAAGGAAATGGCGTACATCCACGTCAAGAAAAAGCCTCATGTTCATTTTGCAGGTTTTTTTCTCCAAGTGGTAATTATATTTTCACATGTGATTTAGGTACGGATGAAATTACAACGTATAAGTTAAATGGTGGAAAATTAGAAAAAGGTTAAAAAAATATAAAAAGTAAAAGATGGTAGTGGAGTTCGTCATATAGTCTTTAGTTCAGATGAGACAAGAGCCTACGCCATGACCGAGCTGACTAGTGAGGTGATTGCGTTTGATTATGATGGTGCTGGAAATTTAACGAATCCAGAATACTATACGACATTATTAGAGGATTTTCCCTGTTGAAAAATAAAGGAAGTGCGATAAAAAAATTTCTAATGACAATAGGTTTATCTATGTGAGTAATCGTGGGCAGGATACTATTGTAGTTTTTTGAGAATGTAGATAATAAGTTGAAAAGAGATTCAGACTATTAGTACAGAAGGCGCGGACCCTAGGGATTTTTGCCTTATCAAAAAGATAATAAGTTTGCTGTTGCAACTAATGAAACATCAGGAACGATAACTGTATATGCAGTTGATCAAGAAACTGGTGAGCTAGATGTTGTTCAATGTGGTGTTGAAGTGCCGGAAGCAGTTTGTGTAAAGTTTGTTTAGAATAAAAGAAAAAAACTATTTGACGTAAGTAACGCCAAATAGTTTTTTTATTTTATCGTTTTTTTAACTACAAAAAGGGTGCTCCAAAATTACAATATTCTAAAATATAATCTTCTAGATTATTGATATTTTTTTGGATTGTTATTGTCTTTTGTTAGTGTGAAGCCACTAAGGCGAAGTTTGTCATGAGAAATATCGCCGACAATATAAGGTTTATTTTTTTAGTACATCGACTAATTTTTTTCTTCGAACCATTCTTTTTTTGGAAGGCATCTTTAAAATTGTATATAAGCTCATAGATAATCCCATCAACTTCAAATACTAAATTATTTTTGCTCCATAATTAATCCTTTTCTAACAACTTTCTTCATAATGTAAAATGCCATAAATACTAATGAATAGATAGCTAAAAATACCAGTAGCGAAGTACTTAGTACGATCGATAACTATAGTAGTTTTTTTCCAAGTTGTCTTTTTTTGTCAAAATTAATATCATTAATGAAAATTTGTTTTTACTTTTGCCAGTACACCTGAAGTATTGTTTGATGAAAAAGTCGGCAAAAACTGTACCTGCATTAGCAGAGATTGTTTCATATTTTTTTGGAAAAGTAATATTTTTATTCATAAGTAGGTATGTAACATCTTTTATAGAATGTTTTTCATAGAATAAATCATAAATATCTTTTATCAAAAGTAATGTTTTCATTATTTATTTTATAACTACCGGCTTTTTTAATGCAAGTTTGTAGCTATAATTGCTAAATAAATAGTCATAAGTTTTTTTGCAGTTTATCAAAATATGTAGCCTTATCATCATTTTGGTTTAAAAATCGTAATAAGTAATTTTGTATCTCCGCTATAAGCGAAAAGTAATACTATTTTTTTGTTAGCGTGATTAAGTCCCAACACTCTAAACTTATCTGATTCGGTAAAAAGAAACATTGTTAGTTGCTTTTGAACCAGATGAAAGTGTTACTTCTGGGTTTTTAGTAATCTCAGTAAGTTTTGGGTAATTTCTTAAAAATCATATTAGTTAAATACGACATATTTTTTTGCCGTACTCATATTTTTTTCTCGTCAATCGTCAACGAAGCTAATGTCGTATCGTTAAGCGACATTGAACTCAAAAATATCTTTTGCTTTTTTTCGATTGTTAAATCATATTTTTGTAAAAAAATAGCTTGTAATAAGGCATCAGATTCTTCGTTTTCAAGTAAGAATAAAGGCATCGTCAACACTAATAGAAGAACCAAGGTTGTATTTATTTAAGATAGCATCGCTGTTTGTAATGTTTATTTTTGTATCAAGTGAAATTTTATTATTTTTTTCAAATCATCAGTTAGTAAAAAAATAGGGCAAGATGATTTGGTAAGTTGCTCACAGATACTTGTTTATTTTTCTCCACGTTTAGAAATTATTTTTTTCCAGTATTAAATTCCGAAACTACAAGATGCGTGTTGACATCGCTAAAGTTAGAGATTGCATTGTTGTCTAAAAAAATAGCGTCTCTGCTTTTGCGAGATTCGGTAATAAAAAAACTAGAAGAATAGCTAAAATACTAATTTTTTTAAGTCTCATTATAAAAATCCTTTTAATCAAAGTTTTTGATAGAGAAACCAGTGAAAATTTTGTTGAAAAAAAGTTCAATAGTTCTTCTAAATATATACCCTCTAGTATAGTACAAAAATAATAAAAAAATTCCAATAAGAAGAAATATAAAATTAAAAATAATTTTTAAATAATAGTTTTTTTAATAAAAACGTAGGTTGGAAAAAAATTTTAGAAGAAAAACTAAATATATTTGACATATGATTGTTTATTCATATATAATATATATGAAAGAATAATCATATATTAATATTTTCAAGAGGAAAGAGGTGATATAGTATGTGTAATAATATAAAAGGGTGTTGATAATATTCATAATAATGAAAATGTAATCATGCTCATGAGTATAATAGTAATAATATTAGTTCTCATGCTCATGAACACAACCCCGACCACAATTATAAACATAATAATTGTCATGAACACAATCACAATCATTGCCATACCCATAGTCATGGTGGGAAGTTTCCAGTAATAATGTATTTTGTTGGATTAGTGGCTTTTATTGTTGGATATATATTAGAAAAATAGTTATTCCTTATATTCAAATATTTTGTTTATTGGAACAGTTGGAGTAGCGGGATATCATGTCATTTTTTTGAGGGATTAGGAAATACAATCCAAAAATACAAAAAGAGAAAAGATTTTCACCTAATGTTCATTTGTTGATGACCCTAGCAGCTATAGGAGCTATTTTTATTGGTAATTATGAAGAAGCGGCTATGCTTATAGTTATTTTTTTCAGGGGCTCATTTTCTAGAAGAATATGTTGATGAAAAGAGTAGAAAAGAAATTACAAATCTATTGAATCTAAATCCGACACAAGCTAGGCTAGTTTTTGGAAGATAATAATACAAAGATTATTCCTATAGATAAAGTTGAAGTAGGAGATAAACTACAAGTTTTAAATGGAGATCAAGTACCGACGGATGGAATTATTTTAAGTGGAACAACGTTTATTGATGAAAGTTCTATTAATGGAGAAAGTGTTCCTAAAGAAAAAAACCATTGGTGATGAAGTTTTTGGGAGTACTATTAATGGAGAAGGAACTTTTTACTATGCAGGTTACTAAAGAACCTAGCGATACAGTTTTCGCGAAGATATTAGGCTTTAGTTAATGCTTCGCAAAAATAGTTTGACAAAAAAACTGCAACATTGCTTCAACGATTGGAACCCTAAATATGTAACTCTTGTTTTAGTTCTATTTCCAGTAGTACTTCTTGCGAGTAGATTTATTTTTCGGGTGGAGTTGGGAGATTAGCTTATACCGCAGTATGGTTTACTTAATTGCAGTATCTCCGTGTGCTCTCGCAGCAAGTGCTATTCCAGCGACACTAGCGACTATCTCTAACTTATCAAAACGTGGTGTTCTTGTTAAAGGGGTAGCATACCTATCGCATCTGAGTAATATTAAGGCGATTGCTTTTGATAAAACGGGGACATTAACTAATGGAGAGCCAGTTGTTACAGATTATGTTTTTGAAGAGGATGAGACTGAATTGATAAAGGTAGTCGTATCAATGGAAAAACAATCTAATCATCCATTGGCGCGAGCTATTGTCAATAAGTTCCCAAATGTTGAGCCAATAGAATTAGAAGTTGAGAATAAAATAGGTGTTGGATTAGTAACGACGTATTTAGGGGTAGAGTACTGTATAACAAAGGTAACTGCATTTGCTAATGCAAGCGACGTTTTAACTAAACAGGTGGAGTTCTTAGCTAAAGAAGGGAAAACTGTTGTTTATGTAGCACGCAATTCTAAAGTAGTTGGATTATTGGCCTTTATGGATATCCCAAATGCTAGTGCAAAAGGTGCTGTAGAGTATTTTAAAAAGCAAGGCATCTATACAATGATGATTACAGGTGATTCATATTTGACAGGAGAGGCTGTAGGAAAGATTGTTGGAATAGATGAGGTAAGGGCGAATGTTATGCCAGAGGATAAGGCACAGATTATAAAAAGTCAAAAGGAAAAATATGGTAATGTAGCTATGTTAGGAGATGGTGTTAATGATGCGCCAGCACTTGTCCTTGCTGATGTAGGTATAGCTATGGGAAATGGTACTGATGTTGCGATGGATGTTGCGGACATGATTTTTAATGAAAAATGATTTATCAAAACTTAGCTATGCTCATAAATTAAGTAAGAAAATGATTAAGATAACTTATCAAAATATTATCTTTGCAATGTTTGTCGTAGTTGTATTAGTTATTTTTGAACTTTTTAGGGAAAATGGATATTACCTTCGGGGTTATTCTCCACGAAGGAAGTACACTAGCGGTAATATTAAATGCGTTACGAATGTTAAGAGAAGTAAAATAGTAAGAGTAAAAGGATAGAAGCGGGCTTTACAAAATTGATTTTTTTAAATCATAGTTATTAATGTTACGCCTATCCTTTTTGTTTAATAATCTTGCTTTAAATAGCGAATATGGTTATAATAAACTATGTTAAGATGGAGGTAATAGATGAATACTTTTAAAAAGTGATAGAAAAATATACCAGAAGAAAAAAATTAGATAAAGTTTTTAGCATTATTTCATTTGTTACGTAATAAAAACTAGATTTAAGATTTTATTATTATTAATGGAAAAAGAAAGAAACGTTAGTGAACTTGAGGAGATTATTGGTGGTACACAGTCTGCAATATCTCACCAATTAGCAGAGCTTAGAAATATGAAGTTGGTAAAAGATCGCCAAGAAAAAAAGAATGAGATACTATAATATATATGATAGTCATGTAACATCGATAATAGAAGCGGCAGTAAGTCATATAAATGAGGATTGTTAGAAGAAAGGAAGTATCTAAATGAAGTATGATGTTATTATAATAGGTCTTGGAAGTGCAGGGCTTATGGTTGCTGATAGGTTAAACGATAGTGGCTTGCGTGTTTTTAGTTTTAGAACAAAATAAACGCGCAGGGATAAAGCTGCTTTTAACTGGGAAATGGTCGTTGTAATGTTATGAGTAGTGATAATGCTGAAGATTTTGTTGCTGCTGTTCATAATGGTCGATTTTTTGCGTAGTGCATATCATAAATATAATGTGAAAAAAAGTTTTTTTGATAAGCACAATTTAAAGCTAAAAAGCAAGAAAAATAGAAGATTGTATCCGGCTAGTGAAAAAAAGCGCGTGATGTAGTAAATACGTTTTAAAAATAGACCACGCTAAAAATAAACTACAAGGAAAAAGTAGAAGATTTGATATTTGAAGAGGACAAACTAGTAGGAGTTCGTACTAATGTAGATTCGTACCACGGTAAAAAAATGTAGTTATATGTGCAGGAGGGAAAACTTATCCGCAGAGTGGCAGTGATGGCTCTCTTCATAAAATATTAAAAACATGCTGTGAAAAATTACAAAAAAATATCCGAGTGAAGTAGCATTGGTCTTTGATGATTTTAAAGAACTGTCAGGAGTTGCGCTTCAAAATGTAAGAATGTTCCATAAAAAAAAATGAACGCACAGGGACTTACTTTTTACGCATAAAGGATTAAGTGGACCGCTATCAATTGCTATGGGAGAATTTGTAGCTAGATTTCCAGAAGATAAGTTTTACTTAGATTTTTTTATCCAGAATTAAATGAGGATGAGTTATTTGAGAAGCTTTGGCAGGATAATAAGTTTTTAAGTGGAAAATTACCAAAAAGTTTTTTTATAATTTTATGGTTGATAAGTATTTCCCGGAAAAATATTAGTAAAAAAAGAACTTAGAAAATTTGTTTCAAAGATTAAACGTTACGAACTTGTAGACATAAAAACAATGCCATTGGAATATGCTTTTACAACAGCTGGTGGTGTTGATTTAAAAAGGAGTTAGTCCGAAAAACATGCGCTCATAAAAAAATAGATAATTTATATTTTTGCTGGAGAAATTTTTAGATTTGCATGGAGAAATCGGTGGATATAATCTGATGATCGCATGGTTTACAGGTATGATAGTGGCGGATGCTATAAAAAGAAAAAAATTTGGGTTGGAAGTTTAAATAAATTTTTTTCAACTTGTAATTATATAAATAAGATGTTGAAGTAATTATAAAATAAGGAAAACACTAATAGGGATATTAGAAGTCTCTATTGGTGTTATTTTTGTTTACTTTTAGTAGAAGAGGTAGTATAATAAGGGTTATGTTTTTAATGAAAGAAAGGATATAGAACAGTGAAAAACATTTCAAAAATATTATTAGGTATTCTTGTAATTTTAGTAGTTGCCTTTTGGTTTTACAGGAATTATTTTTTTATAATTTTTGCTTTGAATCCAAAAAGTAGATAAAAGTGCAATAGTAAACCAAGATAGCGATGGTAACAAAGAAGATAAAAAAAGCAGTAGAAGATTGGTTTGAGACTACTAAAAAAAGAATTGACAATGGATTCTGTAACTAAAAAAATAAACTGGTAGGATATAAATTTGAAAAATCCAGGTGCTAAAAAAATGGGTTATAGTAGTGCATGGGTATACAAGTAGCTCATTTAAAATGGCAAACTATATTAAAAAGTTTTTACGACATGGGATATAATGTTTTTGCTCCAGATTTGATCGCTCACGGGAAAAGTGAAGGAGAGTTTATTTCTATGGGAGGGTATGATTCAACTGATTTAGTCAATTGGATTAAAAAAATTTCGGAAGACAGTGGTAATGCTGATATAGCGTTATTTGGTATAAGTATGGGAGCGGCTACTGTTATGAATTCGTTAGGGAAAAAAATTTACCAAGTAATGTTAAAAGTATTTATAGAAGATAGTGGTTATGTTAATTTAAAAACAGAATTTACATATCAATTGAAAAAAATTATTTAATTTACCGAGTTTCCCAGTTATTCCAGCAGCAAATACAATGACAAAATTGCGTGCAGGTTATTTCTTCGGAGATGTTGATGCAACAGAGGCGTTAAAAAAATACTAAACTACCAGCTTTAGTATTACATGGAGAAGAGGATGGTTTTGTACCTATAGAACATGGTAAAGCAGCGTATGAATTAATCAATTCTAAAAAAAGAATTTCATAGTTTTCCTGGTATGAAGCATGTGCAAGCTGAACGAAAAATTTAGAGAACAATACTGGAATATTGTTGGAGAGTTTTTTTAAATAAAAATTTTAATAATTAAATTATAAAAAAATAAGAAGCGATGTATTTCAGCTTCTTACTAGAAAAAAAGAGTATCGAAAGATACTCTTTTTCTTATAGTAATTATTCTCCGATAACTACTAATTCTTTTGTTAAGTTTGTTTAATATTTCGCAACCATCTTCAGTTACAAGTACTAAGTCTTCGATACGAACCCCAAGTTCTCCAGGAAGGTAGATACCTGGCTCGATAGAGAAAAATCATACCTGGCTCGCATTTAGTTTCGTTAATACTAGAAATATCTCCGTATTCGTGACATTCAAGACCGATGTGGTGTCCTGTACGGTGTGTGAAGAATTCTCCGTATCCTTTTTCTGTAATATAGTCACGGCAAGCTGCATCTATATCGCAGAATCTAACCCCAGGTTTAACTAGGGCACAAGCACGTTTTTTGAGCTTCTAAAACAGTTTCGAATACTTCGCGTGCTTTTAGGGCTTGGTTGTTTTCCAGAATACTGTACGAGTCATATCAGAACAGTAGTTATCTTTGATTCCACCCATATCAACGATAATAGAGTCTCCAGGTTTTAGATATCTATCACCAACTGTACCGTGAGGGTTAGCTCCGTTTGCGCCATATCCGATAATTGGATCAAATGATAAACCTTCAACTCCAAGGTCTTCGTGAATAGCAAGTAAGTCCTTAACTATATCTTTTTCAGATTTTTTTCAGCTGTGATGCTGTTGATAACTCTTTGACAAGCTTCATCGTTTAGAAGAGATGCACGACGCATAAGTTCTTTTTTTCCTCTTCATCTTTAATCATACGAACGCGGTCAACGATTAGAGATACATCAACGAATTTGCTGTTTGGTAAGTATTGCATAAGTGGTAATAAAAATCTAGCTGGAAGAATTTTATCAATACCTACAACTGCTCCATCAGAAATAACCTTAGATAGTGTCTCGATTGGATTGTCAGTATCAGAGTACACTACTTTTTCTAAACCTAAATCATTTTCGATAGGGAATAGAGCATTAACGAAAAGTTTGTGGTTACCATTTTCGTCAAGCAGTACAGCGTAAAATCTTTCTCCTGGATGTTCCAGGTGACCAGTTAAGTAGAAAATTGAATAAGGATCGCTAATAATAGCTTGGTTGATACCTTGTTCTTTCATTTTAGATAAAATTTTATTAGTTCTTGAAAGTTTCATATTTATACAACTCCTTTAAAAATATTCTGAACTTTAATTTAATTATAGCACTCAATGAAAGCAAATACAATACTGATATTAAAAATATTTTTTTAGTGTTTTTATTGAAAAAAATAGTTGTGTGAGGAAAATACAATGTGATATAATATAGAAAAAAATGTGAGTTATTCACAAAAAAGAAAGAAGGGATTTATTATGTCAGAAGTAGCGGTTAAAAATCTAAACCGTGGAGTTTTTTTATATGAGTTCTATCACTTTCTCATTCGAGAGAGCGGCGTACTATTCTTCTAAATGGCTTATCATTATCTATGTTACAGCTGCTGTAATTAGTGGTGGTCTAGGAGAAAGTGGTCTTGGACTAGGTAAAGTAGAAGGTGCAGCAATGCAATCTAACTTAGTAGCCTTTACTTATCTTGCCCCTGTATTGTTAGGGTTTATTGCGGATAAGTTGATAGGTGCTAGATATCTTATTCCTGTAGGGTTACTTTTAATGGGACTAGGATATGGTTACGCAGGTTACGTTGGTACTTATTCTTCTTTATGGACAATGATTATCTTAGTTTCTATCGGAACAGGATTTTTTCAAAGGTAATATTCAAGCAGTAGTTGGAGAGATTTTTAAGGGTGATGAAAAACGTAAAGATGATGCGTTCTCAACTATGTATTCATTCATTAATATAGGTTCATTCGTCGGAACTACTGCAGTAGGTCTTTTATATGTTAAACTTGCTACAGCAAGTGCTAACGGATACCTACAATGTTTCAAAAATTGCTGGATTACTTTGTATCATCGGTGCAATTTGGTTCGTTTTAGGTTATAAATCTTTAGGAGATGTTGGTAAACACCCATTTGCTAAAGGTGAAGACCACCATGAAGAAAAAAAGTAAAAAGTAAATCGTCCATTAGAAAAAAATATGAAGTTCGTCGTGTGTACTCAATCGTAATTATTTCATTATTATCAGTTGTGTTCTGGACATTCTGGTACCTAACATATGTAATTTTATATGATTACATGCCTAAATTTATCGATGATAAAATTGGTTCATTTACAGTTCCAACTTCATGGTTAGATTCACTTAATGCTTTAACATGTATCGTGCTAGGTCCTGTTTTAGGTGCTTTATGGTACAAGCTTGCTAGACGTCCACAAGGAGACTGGAGTTTATATAAAAAGGCATCAATTGCTTTATTATTACTAGGTGTGACTTTTGGTATTTTAGCATTAACAGAATTTACTCGTGGAGTAGGGGCTCCTGAAAGTCAAAAAAAGCAAGTATACTATGGGTTATTTTATTCTTCGTAGTATTAAGTATTGCTGAAATGTTCTTCTCTCCACTAGGAGCATCATTCGTTTCAAAATATGCACCAAAAACAAATTCTATCTATAATGATGGCAGTTTGGATTGTAGCGACATTTGGTGCTGCTAAAGGATATAGCTATTTGTATAAATTAGTTGCTGATCTTTCAATAGTAAAAAGTAGCTTTAGGTATTGGTGGTATCTGCGTAGTGGTAGCTTTATTGGTATTCGTTTTTGAGAAAAAAACTAGCTAATTTAGTTGAACTACGTGAAGGTGAAACTTTAGTAGAAGAATAATAAGAGAAAGGTAAAAGAGTTTACTCTTTTTACCTTTTTTTAATACTGAAATATATTTTCATTTATAAAGATTAACGTGTTGTAGTAGAGTTTTTTGAAAAATATTTTTTTAATATTGAAAACACTATAAAATAGAGATTATTCTGTTGTACAATGATTCTTTTTAGTATTTTTATCAAAATTTATTAAAAATAAGAAGTTTTTATTTTGCATTTATTAATGAAAAAAATTTATTTTTTTATGTTAAAATAAGGTTATAGAAATAAAATAAAAATTAGGAGTGATAAAGATGAAAGAACTTAGAACTTTATATCCAGAAATTCCAGCGAACTTTACTAAAATGATGAAAGCTGATGATACTCATACAATTTATTATGAAGAAAGCGGGAATCCTGATGGGATACCTGTAATTTTTCTTACATGGAGGTCCAGGGTGTGGAACAGCACCATCGTGCAGACGTTATTTCGACCCTGAAGCATATAGAATTATTTTATTTGATCAACGTGGAAGTGGAAAATCTACACCACATGCTTGTCTAGAAAATAATGATACATGGCATATTATAGAGGATATCGAAAAAATCCGTGAAGAACTAAATATTGACAAGTGGTTGGTATTTGGTGGTAGTTGGGGTTCTACACTATCATTATGCTATGCTATAAAACATCCAGAGCGTGTATTAGGACTTGTTTTACGTGGTATATTCTTAGGACGTCGTGAAGATATACTGTGGATTTACGAAGAAGGGGGAGCAAGTAATATTCACCCTGAAGCATTTGAAAGATATGAGAGTATAATCCCAGAAGCAGAACGTGGTAACCTTATCGAAGCATATTACAAACGTCTAACAAGTGAGAACAAAGAAGAACGTGAACAAGCAGCAAAAGAATGGAGTATGTGGGAAGGTTCTCTAGTGACACTTCATCCAGATCCAAACTTAGAGCAAAGTTTTGGGGAAATTAATTACGCTATTTCTATGGCTACTATTGAGTGCCATTTCTGGATGAATAATATGTTCTGGGATGATGATGAGTGGATTTTAAATAACATTGAACCTATAAAAGATATTCCAACATTTATCGCTCATGGTCGTTATGATGTTGATTGTCGTGCTATTGGAGCGTGGGAACTTAGTAAAAAATTAAATAATTGTGAACTTGAGTTCTTGGTATGTGGACACTCTTCAGGAGAACCTGAAATTATTGATGCATTAGTACGTGCAACAGATAAATTCAAAGAAGTTCTAAAAAATAACGGATGATATAGCGGAAGTTTATGAAGAAAAAAATAAAAAGGAGTGCAGAGAAATGGAAGTAAAAGAAAGAGTTGCTAAACTTAGAGAATTGATGGAAAAAAATGGAATTGATGTTTACATGATTCCGACAGCTGATTTCCACAATAGTGAATACGTAGGGGAGCACTTTAAAGCTCGTGCATTTATGAGTGGTTTTTACAGGTTCAGCTGGAACACTTGTTGTTACAAAAGATTTTGCAGGTTTATGGACAGATGGTAGATACTTCTTGCAAGGGGAACAACAATTACAAGGTACAGGTATTGAACTTCAAAGAATGCGTGAACCAGGAGTTCCGACTATAGCAGAATTTATCGTTGCTAATACACCTGAAAATGGGGTTTTAGGATTTGATGGTCGTGTGGTAACTTTTGGAGAGGGTAAAGATTTAGCGACTAGATTAAAACGTAAAAATGCTACTGTAAAATATGAAGTGGATTTAGTAGATGAGATTTGGGGAGATAGACCGCCGTTGTCAGAAGCCCCAGCATTCTATTTGAACTTAGAGCGTGCAGGAGAATCTGTAGCTTCTAAATTAGAAAGAGTACGTCGCGAAATGGCTGAATGTGGTGCTAATATTCATGTAATTACAACTTTAGATGATATAGGTTGGTTATTAAATATCCGTGGTATGGATGTGGATTTCTTCCCGTTATTACTAAGTTATGCCGTTGTTTATGAAGATAAAGTAGATTTATATGTGGACGAAAGAAAACTTTCTGAAGAAATTAAAAAACACTTGGCAGAGGACAATGTAAACATTAAACCATACAATGATGTGTATGAAGATGTTAAAAATTCTCAGGTAATGATGTAGTGCTTGTTGATCCAGGGTGCTTAAATTATGCAGTGTTTAATAATATTCCAAAAGATATTACTTTAGTAGAAAAACGTAATCCTACAATTTTAATGAAAGCTGTAAAAATGAAGTAGAATTACAACATACAATTAGAGCTCATGTTAAAGATGGTGTTGCACATACTAAGTTCATTTACTGGTTAAAAACAATTAGTAAAAACAAGGCATTAGTGAACAAGAAGATGAGTTGTCAGCTTCTGACAAACTTGTAGAATTCAGAAAAGAACAAGGTGGATTTATTTGCCCAAGTTTTGCGCCGATTTGTGGGCATGCGGAAAATGGAGCTATTGTCCATTACTCTTCTTCTGAAGAAACATCTATTCCGTTACGTACAGGGACATTCTTCTTAACTGACACAGGTGGTCATTATGAAGAAGGTTCAACTGATATTACTCGTACAACAGCTATGGGTGAAATAAGCGATCGTTTGAAACGTGATTATACAAAAAGTATTACAATGTCACTTGCGTCTATCAAGACTTAAATTCATGGAAGGTGTTTGTGGGGCGAATGTTGACTTATTTGCTCGTGCTCCATTGTGGTATGAATATGAAAAACTTCAATCACGGAACAGGTCACGGAGTTGGGTATTTAGGAAATATCCATGAAGGGCCACAAGGTATTCACTGGGGAATTTACCGTGCAGCTGAACCATTTAGAGACGGTATGACTATGACTAATGAACCTGGGTTGTATATTTTCAGGATCTCACGGTATTCGCTTGGAAAAATGAGCTTATTATCCGTAATACTGTGAAAAATGAATATGGTCAATTTATGGAATTCGAAGTTATGACATTTGTTCCTTGGGATTTAGAAGCTGTTGTCGTAGATATGCTTACAAGCGAAGATAAATATGAATTGAATAAATACCATGCAAAAAGTATTTGAAGTTCTTTTCTCCATACTTTGAAGGTGAGGAGTTAGAATGGTTAAAAGAAGCTACTCGCGCAGTCTAGTCGAATAGTAATTTATAAAGGAGGTTTCAAGGTTTCTTGGGACCTCCTACTAATATATTGAAAAAAAAGTGTTATAATAGAATCGTAACTAAAATTTATTTAGTTTAACAAGTAGAAAGTGTTTCAATCTTAATGAAATTTATAAATAAAGGAGATTGTCTATGGATTTAAATACACAATTAAAAATTATGCAAAACTAATTGCGAAAAGTAGGGCTTAATATTCAAAAACCAACTGGTTTTTAGTGAGAGCTAGTACAGAAACTCGTGATTTTGTAGCGAAAAATAGTAGAAGCTTGTTATGAACTTGGTGCGAAAAAGGTAGAGATAGAGTGGCGTGATCAAGAACTTACTAAATTACATCTTAAATATCAAAGTGAAGATACTTTAAGTAGTGTAGGTCAATGGTATATTGATAGATATCAAGAGAGTTTAGAAGAAGGAACAGCATATCTTTCTGTTATTGGAGATGATCCAGATGGATTAGCAGGAGCTGATAGTTCGAAACTGAAAGCATCAATGATAGGTCGTTCAAAGGCATTGCGTAATTATATGAAAGCAATTATGAGTGATGAGTGTCCGTGGTGCGTTGTTAGTGCTTCTACTGTTGGATGGGCAAAACGTTTATTCCCGGAACTTACGGATGAAGAAGCGTATTTAAAACTTTGGGATCAAATTTTAAGTACATGTCGTGCTAAAGGAGAAGATCCGGTAGCAGACTGGGAAGAACATATTAGTACTTTAGATGAAAAAGCTAAATTCTTACATGAAAATGAACTTGTAAAACTACATATTACAAACGAACTGGGAACAGATCTTTATGTAGGGCTTCCTAAAGGTCATATTTGGCAAAGTGCTGGAAGTTATGCGAAAAAAGCTGCTCGTTTTGTAGCTAATATCCCAACAGAAGAAGTATTTACTATGCCTCATAAAGAACAAACTAGTGGTATTGTTTATAATGCTAAACCTTTAAATTACAGTGGCGTTTTAATAGATAACTTCTGGTTGAAATTTGAAGAAGGAAAAGTAGTAGACTTTGGAGCTGAACGTGGATATGACGTTCTTAAAAATTTATTAGATACAGATGAAGGCTCAAGAAAAAAATTGGAGAAATGGCGTTAGTTCCATTTGATTCACCAATTTCAAATACAGGAATTTTTATTCTTGGAAACTTTATTTGATGAAAATGCAGCTTGCCATATTGCTTTAGGGAAAGCTTATCCTACTTGCGTGAAAGGTGGTCCTGAAATGAGTGACGAAGAACTTTCTGCTGTAGGTGCTAATGATAGTTTGATTCATGTTGACTTTATGATTGGAGAGGCTACAACAAATATTGTAGGAATAACAGCTGACGGAAAAGAAGTTGCTATCTTTAAAGATGGTAACTGGGCATAAGCATAAAAAGAAGGTAGGAGCGAGAGACTCTTGCCTTTTTATTCTTTGTAGTTAGATTACAAAAAAATAGAAATTATAAATATTTGCGAAAAAAACAAATAAATATGTGATAATAAATAATACTAATATGTAGGGGTGATTAAATGCGTTTGGATAAATTTTTAAAAAGTATCGAGAATAATAAAAAAAGAAGGACGATTGCCAATGAAATTTCTTCAGAAGGGCATATAGCTATTAACGGAAAAAAAGGCTAAGCCATCAAGTTCGTTGAAAGTAGGCGATCAGATTACTATTTATTTCGCAAAAAAAGAAGTTGTCTATGAAGTGTTAGAATTAAAAAGATAGTACAAAAAGAAGATGCAACTAAAATGTTTAAGGTGCTATCAGAAAAGGTGAGAGTAGAGTAATATGGCTACGCAAAAACAATCAATTTCGAAAAAGATGTTCTAAAAGCTAAGGCTAAGTACAGAAAGCGTCGAAAACTTCTTATTTTATCGGTTATGAGTATGGTTTTGGCAGTTACTTTGATTCAAACATATATGTATATTCGTGAGAAAAAAAGCAAATAAGTAATCAACTTACAGAACAAAAATAATGCTATAGAGAAATTAGATAAAGAGAATAAAATTAATGAATTAGTAATAGATAAATTGAAAGACCCCTATTTTTATTACTGATTTAGTAAGGCAAGAATACGGTCTTAGCTATCAAGGAGAGATAATCTTCAATTTACCGTTGCAGGAAAGTTTTTTTACAGACAACTATAAAATCTATTATGGATGGAGATCTTCAAAAGGTTGAAGATAATCATGGAAGAATAGATGATAGTAAAAATTCCTGAATTATCAAAGAAAGATACGAAGAAAAAGGGTGCTTCAGAAAAAGATAATAAAAAAATAATACTACTGATAACGAAGATGAAAAAAATACTTCTGAGCAAAAATACAACAAGACAAACGACAAATCCAAATACAACTAATCAAAGAGGTAATAGAGGTTAAGCTTTCTATGAACCTCTTTTATTTTTTTAATAATTCTTTGATAGAATATAACTTTATACAGTAGAAAGAAATATTTGAGAAAAATATGCTAAAGTGATAGAATGTAATTAACAAAAAAATACAATTCGGAGGGGATTATGAATAAATACATAGGGGATGCTTTGCATACTGATTTATACCAAATTAATATGGGGTATGCTTACTTTAAAGATGGGATACATGAAAGAAAGTCGTATTTTTGATGTCTATTTCAGAAAAAAATACCTTTCGGTGGCGGATATGCAGTTTTTTTGCTGGTCTTGAAAAAAAGTAGTTGAATATTTAAATTCATTTGAATTTACTGATAGTGATATTGAATATTTAGCGGGATTAGGGTATGAAGACTCTTACCTGCAATACTTAAAACAGATGAAGTTTACCGGTAGTATTCGTTCAGTACGTGAAGGTGAGATTGTTTTTGGTAATGAGCCATTGATTCGTGTTGAGGCACCGTTGATTCAGGCTCAAATAATAGAAACAGCGATTTTTAAATATAGTTAATTATCAAATATTGATTGCAACAAAAGCTGCAAGAATAAAAACATTTATGTCCTAATGAACCTTGTATGGAGTTTGGAACACGTCGTGCTCATGAATTCGATGCTGCAGTATGGGGAGCTCGTGCATCTATCATAGGCGGATTTGATTCAACAAGTAATGTGAAAGCTGCGAAATTATTCGGAATTCCATGTAGCGGAACTCATGCCCATTCTTTTGTTCAAGCCTATGAAGATGAAAAAGTGGCATTTAAAAAGTATGCAGCAGCGCATAAAGATTGCTATTTTTTAGTTGATACTTACGATACTTTGCGTTCAGGGATACCAACTGCAATAGAAGTAGCTGATGAATTGAAAGATAAAATTAATTTCCTTGGTATTCGTTTAGATTCTGGAGATATAGCTTATTTATCAAAAGAAGCAAGAAAGATGCTTGATGCGGCAGGATACCCTAATGCTAAAGTGGTAGCGTCTAATGATTTAGATGAAGCTACAATTACTCATTTAAAAACAAGAAGGTGCTAGAATAGATGCTTGGGGAATAGGGACTAAGCTGATTACAGCTTATGATAATCCTGCGTTAGGTGCGGTATACAAATTAGCTTGTTTAGAAGACGAGAATGGTAATATGGTAGATAGATTAAAAAGTGTCAGAAAACCCTGCGAAATTAACTATTCCTGGTATTAAAAAGAGTATATAGAATAATAAATAAAGAAAATGGCATGGCAGCAGGAGATTATATCGCATTAGAATCTGAAGATGTTAGCAAGGAGAAAAAGTATAAAACTATTCCACCCTACTCATACATATTTGGAAAAAGAAGTTGAGAATTTTTGAAGCGAGAGACTTGCATGTTGATGTTTTCAAAGATGGTCGACAAGTCTATGCCATTCCGAGTGCTCAAGAAAGTGCACAATACTTCAAAGAAAATAAAAAAACATTATGGAATGAATATTTGAGATTATTAAATCCGGAATTTTATCCTGTGGATTTAAGTACGAAATGTTGGGAAAATAGAAATAATATTTTTACGAAAAAGTAACTAAAAAAACAAAATTAGTAGGTGAAATTATGAGTTTGCAACAGGAAATTATCGCCAGATTAAGATGTAAACCGGAGATAAATGTAGATGAAGAAATACGTTTAACTATAAACTTTTTAAAAAGACTACATTAAAAAGAATAGTTTTGTGAAAAGTTTAGTATTAGGTATTTCTGGAGGGCAAGACTCTACGTTATGTGGAAAACTTTGTCAGATGGCGATGACAGAACTTAGAGAAGAAACAGGTGAAGATTATAAGTTTATAGCTGTTCGTTTACCTTATGGAACGCAATTTGATGAAGATGACTGTAATGATGCGTTGGAATTTATTGGACCTGATAAGGTCTATACTGTAAATATTAAAAAAGCTGTAGATGCCAGTGTTGAATCTCTAAAAGACGCAGGTGTGATAATAACAGACTTCGCCAAAGGCAATGAGAAAGCTAGAGAAAGAATGAAGGTTCAATATTCTATAGCAACTATGAATAGCGGGATTGTTGTTGGTACAGATCATGCAGCAGAGGCTATAACTGGGTTTTTATACTAAATATGGCGACGGTGGAGCAGATATTATGCCGTTGTATAGATTAAATAAGCGTCAAGGGAAAGCATTGATGAAAAAATTAGGATGCCCAGAACATCTATATCTTAAAAAACCAACTGCAGATTTAGAAGAAGAAAGACCAGCTCTAGAAGACGAGGTAGCGCTAGGGGTAAGCTATGATAATTTAGATGATTATTTAGAGGGGAAAAAAGTCCCAGAAGAAATAGCGAAAAATAATAGAAGGTCATTACCTAAAATCAGAACACAAACGAAATATGCCTGTTACGGTATTTGATTTCTACAATATATAGAAGAAAAAAATAATCATATTATAAAATTGCTGGATAAAAGATACTTGTTCAGCAATTTTTGTTTTTCTGCTAAGCTAAGTATTTCTATATAAGGTTTCAAAGAAAACGAACAATTACAAAATTTAAAAAAAGGCGAATGTTAATAAAAATGAGAAAAAGCTATTGACAAAAAAAGAAAAAGAGATGATAAAATAATAACCGTCTTCTACTT